>Ga0078972_1000045_pt1 | contig 451411 bp, 364 predicted proteins | sample YelNatPaOPGAMG01_FD_67568 | JGI IMG/M metagenome (GOLD analysis project Ga0078972, IMG submission 67568) | Hot spring thermophilic microbial communities from Obsidian Pool, Yellowstone National Park, USA - OP-RAMG-01 (SPADES assembly) (version 2) | ecosystem: Environmental > Aquatic > Thermal... | reverse complement strand
TGTATCGTGCCAGGGACGGCCACGGTTATCCTCACGCCGCGCCGGGCGCAAGACTGGTTCCACCAACTCCCACTGTTCGTCTGTCAATTCCCAACGGCCAGCCATGCCTGTCCGCGGAGACGCCTTGAGCAACTTCAGTCTCGCAGATATCACCACACAAAATGTTTATGAGATGGGTTCTACAGCCATTAGCCGCTTTTTAGATTCTTTGAAATGTATCCGCAACCAGTCTCTTACGGCTGCCTCATTCGCTAATTGATCTAACGAGTTCATAAGAGTTGCGTCGTTCTCCAATTGCATCGTACTAGCTGCGCGTGGACGGCATGACCATCTCTGGGAGTTAGCCACTCGGGCGGGCGCGGGGCTCACGCCCCGCCGTTGCGCCCGTTGGGCGCTTCCCATTATTTGGGATGATGAGAGGAATAACCCCACTCAAGCCAACGGCGGGCTTGAATGGGGCACCAGCATGGGCACCGGGCGGCTGAGTCTTATGGGGTGAGAGGGAGTGCAGGTCCCTCCACTGCGCACCTGCGGCGCTTCGGTCGGGATGACAAGGGAGAGAGGGTGTCAGTGCCTTTGGGCGGGATGGCCGATCATAAAACAACCGCACTCAAGCCAACCCTGGCTTGCATGGGGCACTGGCCTCTGCTGCCTGCCTGATAGTTCGATAAGCTGGAGGGCGGGAGCCCTGGATGTTGACGCACTCGCTGGCCTTTGATGTGAAGAATCCGCCGTGGAGCGAGATTCCTGCCGAAGCGGGCGTGTTTGCGCTGTTTGGCGTGGACGAGCGAGCGGAGCCGTACCTGAATCGCACGCCGGATCTGCGGCGGCGGCTGAAGCGGCTGCTGGACCCCAAACCGGAGCAGTCGAAGCGGCTGCAACTGGCGGCGCAGATTCGCCGCATTGAGTACACGCGGACCGGATCAGAGTTTGAGGCGCTGCTGTGCCTGTACCAGGCGTCGGTGGAGGCGATGGGCGAGCGGGCGCGGGAGCGCATGCATCTGCGCGCTCCGATCTTCCTGCGGATGTCGATGCAGAATGAGTTTCCGCGCGTGTATCCGGCGACGCGCCTGACGCTGAAGGCCGGAGACGATCTGTTTGGGCCCTTCCCTTCCCGATGGATGGCGGAGCGGTGGCTGGAGCAGATGCTGAACCTGTTTCTGCTGCGGCGCTGCCAGGAAGATTTGCAACCGGACCCGGCGTTTGCAGGATGCATTTATTCGGAGATGAAGAAGTGCCTGGCGCCTTGCTTTGAAGGCTGCACGCAGGCGCGCTATGACGAGGAAGCCGCGGCGGTGCATGACTTTTTGGCGACGCGGGGCGAGAGCCTGCGGGCCCGGCTGGTGGCCGAGCGCGAAGCCGCCTCAGAGGCACTGGACTTTGAGAAAGCCGCCGAGGTGCACGCCCGGGTAGAGCGCGTGGACGAGGTGATGAGCGCGCTGCCGGAGGCGGTGCTGCCGCTGACGCAGTTGCACGGCGTGATTGTGCAGCCGGCCGTGGAGGCGGAGACGGTGGCGCTGTTTTTGCTGGAGGGCGGTCAGATGGCGGGACCGGCGCTCTTTTCGACGCTGGGGATGCGGCACCCGAATGAGCAGTCCGGCTCGTCGTCGCTGTTTGCACACCCGACGATGGTGGAGGCGGTTCCGTTGCGGGCGGAGGGCGAGCCGGTCATGGCGGCGAGCCGCGATGAGCTGGACCGGCGGCTGGAGGAGGCGCTGACGGCGCTGCGCGGGCGGCTGAAGAAGCCGTCCTCAGCGATGCTGGCCGATCATCTGGCGCTGTTCAAGCGGTGGTTTTACCGGCCGCAGACCAAGCGGGTGGGCGAGATGGTCTTTGCCAGCCCGGAGGGGGAAATTGCGGGCAAGGCGGTGCTGCGGGCTGTCTCCCGGGTGGTGCGGGCCGGAATGTGAATGCGGAATCGCATTTGCATTCGCTGCCCTATTGATTCCAATTAAGTGAATGAGTACAGGACATTTGCATACCGCGGAGACGCAGAGGCCGAGGAGGCAACGACCCCACGCAAGCCAACGGCAGGCTTGAATGGGGCACCAGGCGAATGCAGGCCCCTCCGCTCGCTTCGTTCGGCCGGGATGACAAGGGTTAGGGGCGGAGCTTGGGTCGGGATGACACGGGACGGGTGTTGCTCCGGTTGGGATGACAAAGGGGCGGGAGGGATGCGATTCCGGTACCGGCGGGCCAAAAAAGTGAATGCGGATTCGCTTTTTGGGTGGCTTCGTGGCTAGACTGGTGGGCATGACGCCCAAACCCTCCTCAAAGTCGTCGCGCAAGCCGGTGAAAGCCGGAGCCCGCGCTGCCAAAACCGCTCAAACGAAAGCTGCGCGTCCAGCCGCCAAAAAAGCCGCTCCGGCACCGGGAAAGGCTGCGGCGAAGGCTACGACGAAAACCGGGGCGAAGGCTGCGGCGAAAAAGACGGCGAAGCCTCGTGCGGCGGTCGCAAAGCCCAAGGGGAAAGCGGGCGGCAAGACAAGCCAGAAGAAGGCGGCGGCGAGCACCGGGTTTGCTCCGCAGCAGGAGCGCAGCCAGGAGACGCACCGGAAGCTGATGCATGCGGCCATCAAGGTGGTGAGCAAGCAGGGGCTGCAGAGCGCGACCATCCCGAAGATTGCCGAAGCCGCGGGCGTTTCGGCAGCGAATGTGTACCGGCGCTTTGAAGACAAGGATGCGCTGCTGCGGGCGGCTTTTCTGGACATGCTGGAGCACTCGTTGCGAGCCAATCGCGAGGTGCTGACGGCGGAGAAGCTGGAGGGGATTCCTTTTGCGCAGGCGCTGCCCGCGATGATGGCGGTGATGTATTCGCAAAACCGGCAGACACAGGCGGCGCGGAGGGCGCTGCGGCAGTTTCTTGACCAGTCGGCAGACAAAGCCTTTCAGAAGCAGGCGGCGAACCTGATTGCCGACAGCTACATGCTGCTGGTGGATCTGCTGATGGTTTACCGGAACGAGATCCAGCATCCGCAGCCGGAGAAGGCGCTGCGCTTTGCGATGATGCAGGCGGGAACGGCGTTAGAGACCATCACGCTCGCGGGCGAGTCGGTGTGGGAGCGGGTGCTGGAGATGGACGAGGACGCGGTGCTGCAGGAGATGCTGCGGGGTTTGGCCGCGTATCTGATGGTTCGTTGATCGCGCGCAGTGAGACGGAGGAACCCACATCTCAAAAGCGAGATGTGGGGCACCCGGCCTCCACTGACTTCGTTTGGCTGGGATGACAAGCGGAAAGCTACCGTAGGGGCGCGGAGGACGAGAAGACAACGACCCCACTCAAGCCAACGGCAGGCTTGAATGGGGCACCGGATCAAGCCAAGAAGGGCCTCTGGGATGGTGGGAGAAACTCCGGGCAGCATTTGGCGACCGAAGCGTTGCCGGGATTCTTCGCCGCTTCGCAGCTCAGAATGACGCATCGCGGGTGAGGGCGGAGTCTGGGATGGGGATGCAGGTCCCTCCGCTCGCCACCCCACGAACGAGGACCTGTTCGTGGGGGCCTGGTGCATTTCGTTTGGCCGGGATGACAACGGTGGGGTGGGATCGTCCCTATTGGCTGCTTACCAGCACGGCTGAAGCCGTGCCCTGATACGGGTGCCATGCGAGGCAAGAGAAGCAACCCCACTCAAGCCAACGGCAGGCTTGAATGGGGCACCTGGCTTGAATGGGGCACCCGTTGCCGCTTAGGTGCGGACGCCGGGGGTCAGGTATTCGGGGCCGACGGGATCGGTGACGCAGGCGGTGACGATGCGGTCGATCTCGGCCATGGCGCAGGCATCAAGGTGCCAGCCCATGACCTCTGGGATGGGTGCGAGTTGCTCGGGGCGCTTGGCTCCCCAGAGGGCGGCGGAGATGCCGGGACGGTCAAGGACCCAGCGCACGGCCAGATGGAGCACGCGCTTGCCGTAGTGCTGCTGCGCGAAGGCATCGAGCTGCTCAACGGCCTGCAGATACTGGGCGAAGCGGGGGGGCTGGAATTTGGGATCTTCGCGGCGAATGTCGCCCTCGGGGATGGGCGTATCGGCCTTGAGGCGGCCGGCGAGCAGGCTGCGGCAGAGCGAACTGTAGGTGAGCACCGCAATGTTGTGGCTGTGGCAGTAAGGCAGAGTGCTCGCGTCGATTTCGCGCTCGAAGAGGTTGTAGGGCGGCTGGTTGGAGTGCAGGGGGACGATCTTTGAGAAGGCGTCCATTTGCGCGGCGGAAAAGTTGCTGACGCCGACGGCGCGAATGCGGCCCGCGTCAAAGAGCTCGCGGAGCACCTCGGCAGCGCGCTCGACGGGTAGAGTGGTGTCGGGCCAGTGGATCTGGTAGAGGTCCACGTAATCGGTGCCGAGGCGGCGGAGCGAGTCCTCAAACTCCTGACGGAGGCGGGCGGGATCGGAGTTGGAGAAGACGCCGCGATCGTTCCATTCGAGGCCGGCCTTGGTGGCGATGTAGAAGTCCTGACTGCGGCCGTGCTGGCGGATGGCTTTGCCGATGAGCTCTTCAGAGCGGCCAAAGCCGTAGATGGGCGCGGTGTCGATGAGATTGATGCCGTGATCGAAGATGGCGAGGCAGGTGGCAATGGCGTCAGTCTCGGGGACCTCGCCCCACTCACTGCCGCCGATGGCCCAGGTGCCGAGACCGATACGCGAAACCTGCGCGCCGTTGAGGGTAAAGAATTCCATGCGTACCAGCATACTGGGGGACTGGCGGTTGGCGGTTGTCAGTCCGCAGTTGTCAGTTTTTAGTGGGATCGTCGGACGATTCTCAGGCAGGCCGGTCTCTATCGCTCTTTCCTGAAGAGATGACGGCGGACAAAGAAGGATCAAACGATTTAGTATGACGGGCGAGATGAACAACACACGACGCAGCTTTTTGAAATCGTCACTGGCGATTGGAGCCTGGGCGGCGTTGCCGGGCGTGGCGCATGCGCTGACTGCCGGCTCGCGGCTGTACCCGATTGGGTTGCAGCTTTTTACGGTGCGCGCGCAATTGCCGAAGGACTACGAAGGCACGCTCGCCCGGATTGCCGCCATCGGCTACCAGGAGGTGGAAGCCGCGGGCTTCTTTGGCCACTCCGCCACGGATGTGAAACGGATTATGGCGCGGGTGGGGCTACGCTGTGTGAGCGCGCACTATGCGCTGCCGGATCTGCTGAAGCCGGAGGCGCGGATCGTCGATTTTGCGCATACGCTTGGCCTGCGCTATGTGGTGTGCGCGTCGCCGTGGTCGGCGCATCCGGCGCACCTGACGCAGTATCCGGGTGGAACGTGGAATGGCATTCAGCATGCGATGACGCTCGACGACTGGAAGTGGACGGCCGAGCAGTTGCAGCGACTGGGCGAGCGCTTTCATGACGCGGGCATACAACTGGCGTATCACACGCACACCATGTCATTTGAGAAGCATGGCGATACGGATGGGTTCGCGGTGCTGATGCAGGGGACCACGACGGAGATGGTGGCGCTGGAGCTGGATTGCGGATGGGCGGTGGCTGCGGGACAGAATCCGGTGGAGCTGCTGCATCGGTATCCGAAACGGATACAAATGCTGCATGTGAAGGATATGAAGCCGGCGAAACCGGGGACTCCGCCGTGGGATTATGTGCCGACGGAGATGGGGCGCGGGACGATTGACTATGCGCCGATTCTGCAGGCGGCGCGGAAGACCGCGGTGAAGCATGTGTTTGTGGAGCAGGACGATCTGGACGTTCCGGTATGGGAAGCGCTGAAGATCGACTACCGCGTGATGGCCCGGATCGACCGGGCGTAACGGCGGAGTTTGGGATGGGGATGCAGGTCCCTCCACTCGCCACCCCACGAACGAGGACCTGTTCGTGGGGGCCCCGGTGCACTTCGTTCGGTCGGGATGACAAGCGCGAAAGCTACCGCAGGGGCGTGAGAACGAGAAGGTAAAGACCCCACTCAAGCCAACGACTGGCTTGAATGGGGCACCGGCTGGAGGTGAGGGCTGGGATGGTGGGAGAAACTCCGGGCGGTATTTGGTGACCGAGGCATCGCCGGGATTCTTCGCTGCGCTCAGAATGACGCATCGGGGGTGGGGGCGGAGTTTGAGATGGGAATGTAGGTCTCTCCACTCGCCACCCCACGAACGAGGACCTGTTCGTGTGGCCCCGGTGCATTTTGTTCGGTCGGGATAGCAAGCGCGAAAGCTACCGCAGGGGCGTGAGGACGAGAAGGTAAAGACCCCGCTCAAGCCAACAACGGGCTTGAATGGGGCACCGGATCAAGGGGGACGTTCGGGGCGGTTCGGGCGACGGTTTGTGAAGACCGTAACTCCCGGGTCCGGACGCACCGGCCCGGGGCACGTGGACCCCAGGGACCGGGCTGGAAGCTAGGAGGCGACGGCGGTGTATTGCTGGGTGATGACCTCGGCGTAGATGGCGTCCCAGAGGGCGAGGCGGGCCTTGAGCGCGGCCTCTGCCGCGTGGGTGGCCTCTTGCCAGCGAGCCGCATCTTCGCCGCAGAGGGACTGGATGAGGCGCAGGGCCAACGGGCCGTGATCGTCTCCGTCAAGCTCAATGTGGCGCTCGAGGTAGAAGAGGAAGGTTTCCACCTGGCCGGGCTTTGTGGCGTTCAGCTCGCGCACAAAGCCGCGGAACATGTCGGGGATGAGGTCTTCGCGCCCGAAGGTGAAGGCGGCGGCGATGTCGGGCAGCGAGCCGGAATCGATGACCGCGAAGGTGCTGCGCACAAAGTTGGCGGCCGCGGCGGGAACGGGCGTGGAGGTAAGAGCCTGTTCGACGCTTTGCCCGGCACGCAGAGCGGAGATGAAGCTCTGCACCGGGCGCGTGTCGGCGCCACTCTGCTGCATGGCCTCAAGATAAAGCTCAAAGTGGCTGAAGGTGCGGCCGTTGTGGTGATCGCTCTCTTCGCCCAGGACGATCTCATTCACAAAACGGCGGGCGGCGGCATCGGCGGTGGGCTGCCAGGGCACGTCCACGCAAGTGAGATTGCGCTGCAGGGCTTTGAGGAGTGACATGAAGTCCCAGACAGCGAAGACGTGCGACTGCATGAGGAGGCGGAGGTCTTCGAGTGTCTCCAGCGAGGCGTAGAGCGGATGCTCGGCCAGTTGCGCGCGGTAGGGCTGAATGCGGTTTTCGAGGTGAGAGAGATGGTCGGTCATGGCACCTGTTTGGATGTGAGCCAGCAGTGCGCGTTGCGCGGGAGTGTGGGCTTGTGTGACGGCACAAACAGAACGGGCGCTACGTTTTCGCAGCGCCCGAAGCTGTGCCCGCGCGAGGCGGGCGAGGTGGAGGCTAGACCAGTTCGCAGCCGGCGAAGAAGTAGCCGATTTCAAAGGCGGCGGTCTCTTCGGCGTCGGAGCCGTGGATGGCGTTTTCTTCGATGGAGCCGGCGAACTTCTTGCGGATGGTGCCTTCCTCGGCGTTGGCCGGGTTGGTGGCGCCCATCAGCTTGCGGAGGTCGGCGATGGCGTTGTCCTTCTCAAGCACCATGGGGAAGATGGGGCCGGAGGACATGAAGTCAGTCAGCGAGCCAAAGAAGGGGCGCTCTTTGTGCACGTAGTAGAAGCCCTCGGCCTGCGCCTTGGAGATGGAGACTTTCTTGATGGCGACAATCTTGAAACCGGCCTTCTCGATCTCGGCGAGGATGGCTCCGGTGTGGCCCTTGCGGACCGCGTCTGGCTTGATGATGCTGAAGGTGCGTTGGGACACCTGGGGTTCTCCTTGAAAAAAATGCGTTAGTACCAGTGTATGCGAGAGAAGGCCGCGCCTGGTTACCAGACGGCTTTGGGATAGTGCTTTCTGATCTCTTCCTCGGCTGTGACGAGAGATGCAAGGCCGTTGGCTTTGGCGTGGGCCACGATGGTGCGATCGAAGGGGTCGCGGGTCCACTTTTCATCGAGGACGACCTGAGCGACGCGCGGGAAGGAGAGATTGCAGACCTCGACGCCCAGCTCGTGCTCGATTTTCAGCAGAATTTCACGGGAGGAGAGGAGTATCCGGCGGACTTCGTGGAGGTATTCAAGCTCGATGAGCACCATGGGAGAGATGCGCAGGTCGGCTTCCTCAAGAACGGCCAGAGCGGGAGCGGAGATGCGGCTGAGGTCGCCCTGTGCAAGCCAGACCACGACATTCGTGTCGAGGTAGGCAATCACAGAGCGGACCAGTCCTTCTCCCAGGCGCGGGTCATCTCTTCGAGCAGGGCCGGCTCCTCGGGCGAGGCCTCGGGATTGATCACCTGCAGAGGAGTGACGCGCGAGATGCGGCTGCCTGAGCTGCCCTCGGGGGCGATGCGGAAGCGGCGGCCCTTGTAGCGGACCCAGACTTCGTTGCCTTCCATCGCCTGCTGGACGAGGTCAAAGAGGTCGTGGCGGAATTTGGTGATGGGGACTTCCATGTACTTTAGTGTACGCCAGATACGTTCATGGCGTACACCAGCTTCGAGTGCAATAAAAAGGCACTTTGGCATAGGAGCCAAAGTGCCTTTGAGGGGTTTCGTGAAAAGAATTGCTTATGCTTTGCCGATGACGCGGGCGACGGTTTCGCCGATGGCGGCGGGGCTTTCAACGACGTGGATGCCGGCAGCGGTGAGCGCCTTCATCTTTTCAGCAGCAGTGCCCTGTCCGCCGGAGATGATGGCTCCGGCATGGCCCATGCGGCGGCCCGGAGGCGCGGTTTGACCGGCGATGAAGCCGACGACCGGCTTCCTGACGTGGTTTTTGACGTACTCCGCGGCGGTTTCTTCGGCGGTGCCACCGATTTCACCAATGAGGATGATGGCCTCGGTTTCGGGATCCTCGTTGAGCAGCTTGAGGGCATCGATATGGGTGGTGCCGATGATGGGGTCGCCGCCGATGCCGATGGCGGTGGACTGGCCGATGCCGCGCTGGGTGAGCTGGTAGACGGCCTCGTAGGTCAGCGTGCCCGAGCGAGAGACGATGCCGACGTTGCCTTCCTTATGAATGCGGCCGGGCATGATGCCGATTTTGGCCTTGCCGGGCGAGATGACGCCGGGGCAGTTGGGGCCGACGAGGGTGGATTTGGAGTGCTTGAGGACGCTCCAGACCTTGACCATGTCATTGACGGGGATGCCCTCGGTGATGCAGATGATGAGGGGCAGGCCGGCTTCGTTGGCTTCGAGAATGGCGTCAGCCGCGAACGGCGGCGGCACGAAGATGACGGTGGCGTTGGCGCCGGTTTCTTCGACGGCCTTCTGCACGGTGTCAAACACCGGCCAGCCCTCATGCGTGGTGCCGCCCTTGCCGGGCGTGACACCGCCGACGACCTTGGTTCCGTACTCGGCGCAACCCTTCGCGTGGAAGGTGCCTTCTTTGCCGGTAATTCCTTGGACGATCAGGCGAGTATTTTTATCAACCAGGACTGCCATTAGGCGTTCGCTCCCTTCGCTGCCGCAACGACCTTTTGCGCGGCGTCTTGCATGGTGTCACCGACGATGAAATTGAGTCCGCTGTCCTTGAGGATCTTGCGGCCTTCTTCGACATTGGTGCCTTCGAGGCGCAGCACGATCGGCACCTTGACGTTGAGCTTCTGCGCCGCGCCGACGACGCCGTGCGCGAGGGTGTCCACGCGCAGGATGCCGCCAAAGATGTTGATGAAGACGGCCTGCACGTTTTTGTCAGAGAGCAGAATCTCAAAGGCGTGCTCGATCTGCTGCTGGTTGGCGCCGCCGCCCACGTCGAGGAAGTTGGCCGGCATGCCGCCGGCGTACTGGATGATGTCCATGGTGGCCATGGCCAGACCGGCACCGTTGACCATGCAGGCGATGTTGCCGTCAAGCTTGATGTAGTTGAGGGCGTACTTGGAGGCTTCGACTTCGAGGGGGTCTTCTTCGGCGATGTCGCGGAGTTCCTTGAGGTCCTTGTGACGGAACATGGCGTTGTCGTCGAAGTTGATCTTGCAGTCGAGGGCGAAGAGCTTGTCGTCCTTGGTGGTGATGAAGGGATTGATTTCGAGCAGCGAGGCGTCGGTATCCATATAGGCCTTGTAGAGGCCCATCATGAACTTGACGGCATCGTTGATCTGGGTGGGCTTGAGGCCGAGGGCGAAGGCCAACTGGCGCGCCTGGTAGGGCTGGAAGCCGACGGCCGGATCGATATAAGCCTTCTGGATGGCCTTGGGATCTTTGGCGGCGACTTCTTCAATTTCCATGCCGCCGGCCTGTGAGGCCATGAAGACCAGTTTGGCCGCGGCGCGGTCGAGCACGATGCCGAGATAGAGTTCGCGATCAATGGCCGCGGTCTCTTCGATGAGCAGGCGCTGCACCTTCTGCCCCTGGGGGCCGGTCTGGTGGGTGACGAGCTGCATGCCGAGAATCTGCTTGGCGTACTGCTCGGCCTCTTCGAGGGTTTTGGCGACCTTTACGCCGCCGCCCTTGCCGCGGCCTCCGGCGTGAATCTGCGCCTTGACGACGACGCCGTTCGCGCCCTCGGCAAAGAGCCGCTTGGCCACATCCATCGCTTCTTCGAGCGTGTTGGCCACTTCACCCCGGGGTACGGCAACGCCGTACTTCGCCAGGATGTCCTTCGCCTGATACTCATGAATTTTCATAGGGAATTTCCGGCAGAACGCTTCCTGTTCAGTGGATTAAAAAGTGCTGTAAGTAGAGACCGCAGACCATATTGCACGCGGAAATACCGCGCAGAACCAGCAAAAACAGACGACATGCCAGTGTAGCGGACGCTTTGAGGCGCGGGCAAACGGGTGGTCTGTGGTCAGTCCCCAGTTGTCGGTCGTGGGGCGTGGCGGGGGATATTGGGAGAAGCTTGCGACAGCATCTGGGATGGAGGCATCGCCGGGATTCTTCCACCCCGGCTCGCTGCGCTCAGAATGACGCATCGCGAGGTGGGGCAGAGTTTGGGATGGAAATGCAGGTCCCTCCGCTCACTTCGTTCGGTCGGGATGACAAGGGGCGGGGTTGGCGCAAATTACAGAGCGGATGCGACGAGGTTTTACAGAGCGGCTGCGCCGGGGTTGCAGTAGCATGGCTGCAGCCATGAAAGACTCTCCCCGCCCGTTCTCACGATTAGTGCAAAAGGTTGTTGAGGAAATCGGGACGCTGACTCGTGAAGAAGCCCGTGTTGCGCTGCGCGAGATGATCGTGGGCGAGGCGAGCACGGATGATATTTCGCGCATGCTGACCGCGATTTCGCAACGCGGCGAGACGGCCGAGGAACTGGCCGGCTTTGCCGAGGAGATGCGGGCGCATGCCGTTCCGCTGCCGTTTACCGAAGAAGAGCGCGCGGCGCTGGTGGACACCTGCGGGACGGGCGGCTCGGGGGATGGCACGTTCAATATTTCGACGGGGGCAGCGCTGGTGGCGGCGGCGGCGGGCGCGAAGGTGGCCAAGCACGGCAACCGCGCGGTGACGTCGAAGTGCGGGTCGGCGGATGTGCTGGAGGCGATGGGGGTTCCGGTGGCGCTGACGCCGGAGCAGTCGGTGGAGTGCCTGCGGGCGACGGGATTTGCGTTTCTGTATGCGCCGGCGCTGCATCCGGCGCTGAAGCGGGTGCAGCCGATTCGGCGGGCGCTGGGTTTTCGCACGATTTTCAATATGGCCGGGCCGCTGACGAATCCTGCCGGGGCGCGAGCGCAGGTGATGGGTGTTTATGCGGCGAACAAGGTGGTGGTGGCCGCCGAGGCGCTGTCAAGGCTGGGCGTGCGGCACGCGATGGTGGTGCATGGCAGCGATGGACTCGATGAGCTGACGCTGACCGGCATGTCACACATGGTGGAGGTGCGCGACGGACTGCTGCGGCGGCATGAGTTTTACCCCTCGGAGGCGGACCTGCCGCTATGCACGCTGGATCAACTGCAGGGCGCGGCGACGGTGGCGGCGAATGCGGCGATGATCGAGAGGATTTTAGCGGGCGAGGCGGGACCGCGCACCGACATTGTGCTGCTGAATGCCGCGGCGGCGCTGGTGGTGAGCGGAGTGGCGACGAGCTTCAGAGAAGGCGTGGCGCGGTGCGCGATTGCGATTGAGTCGGGCGCGGCGCGGCAGACGGTGGAGAAGCTGCGGGCGTTTGGTAGGACGATCGGGTAGTTTTCAGTTGTCAGTCCACAGTCGTCAGTTGTTGGGCGTTCTTGCTGCAGACGCTGGGAGTGGCGTGGCGTAGGGGCGGAGTTTGGGATGGAAATGCAGGTCCCTCCACTTGCCACCCCACGAACGAGGACCTGTTCGTGGGGGCCCCGGTGCACTTCGTTCGGTCGGGATGACAAAGTCGGTGGTTGGCGCGTCGGCCGGGATGGCAAAGGCGTGAGGCTGCTCGGCTGGGATGACAACTCAAGCCAAACCCGGGAATACACTTGCGGCATCTCAAATTGGCAGAACCCACGGTTCCAATTGAGGTAAGGAGAGATGGTATGGCCTTGCGAGTTTCGCAAACGGTTCGTTGGGGAATGATGCTGCTGCTGACGGGTGCGGTGGCCGCAGGCGCGCAGACGATTCAGGTGAGCAAGGCGAATCGTACGCTTGCCGTGACCGGCACCGGCACGGCCAGTGCGATGGCGGATCGGGCGACGCTGAATATTGGTTACGTCGTCTATGGGCCAACGTCAGAGGCGGCTTATGCCGAGGCCTCGAAGACCTCGAACGCGATTGCCGATGCACTGGCCAAGGCCGGCGTGGCCAAGGACCGGATCGAGAGCCAGAACCAATCAGTGAGTGAAACGCAGACGTATGAGAACCAGAATCTGACGCCGGCGGAGCGCGAGGCACGGAAGTTTCGCGCGGAGCAGAGCTGGACGGTGCGGCTGAAGGCGAGCGAGGCGGCGAGCGTTCTGAATGCGGCGGTGGCGGCGGGCGCGAACAACAGTGGGAATGTCGACTGGTCGGTCGCCGATGCTGCGGCATTGCAGGGCAAGGCGGCGGCCAAGGCGCTGGCCAACGACAAGCGCATGGCGGCGGCGATGGCCGAGGGGCTGGGCGTGACGCTGGGTCCGCTGCTGTATGCGAGCAATCAGGCTCCGTCGCGTGCGCCGATGCCGGTTTTTCACGCGATGATGGCAAAGGCGGCGGCTCCGCAAGAGGCGGTGAAACCGCTGAGCATTGAGCCGCAGCGGATTACGGATTCGGCGACGGTGTATGCGGTGTTTGCGATTGAGTGAGGACTGGCCGTCCAGGCGGGCGCGCCTTTGACGCCTTTTGGGTGCCGGGTCCCTCGGCGCTCGCGTTGCTCGCGCGGAAGTGTAAAGCATGTCTCGAAACACAATGGAAAGAATGGCATAAAACTGAACATGCAGTTGGCTTGAATGGGGCCCCCGGGCGGACTGAGTAGGACAAGGCTCCACGTCTCAGGATCGAGACGTGGGGCACCAGGCTTTTTCGGTGGGCAGGTGTGCGGCGTACACTCGTTGGCGAAGGATGCTTATGACGAATCCTGAAGTTGCTGAGCCGCGGCCGACGCGGGAGGCCGATGAGGTCTTTGACCGGTGGATTGCGTTTTTGGACGACGAGTTTACGCGGCACAAGAAGCCGTCGATTCGAGCCGAGCTGGTGCGGGATAATCTGCACCATATTCTGCTGGGGCGGCCGGCGGCGGGGCGGCTGAATTTTACGCTGGTGAGCGAGTTGCCCTACAACGTGATGGAGCTGGCGCTGGACCCGAACAACGTTACGCTGGCGGCCGAGTATGAGCCGGGGCTGGACCGCGAGCGGTTTGCGCCGGTGAAGCCGCTGGTGTGGTTCTGGCAGATGTTTGACCGCACGCCTCTGGCGCTGAACCACTGCCTGGGATTTCGCTTCCGGCGGATGCTGGGGCGGCACATCTTTGCGGAGATGGGCAGCGGCGTGAAGATCTATCACGGCGTGGAGTTTACGTTTGGCTATCACCTGACGCTGGAAGATGAATGCGTGATTCGCCCGTATGCGGTGCTCGAGGACCGGACAGCGCTGCGGATTTTGAAGGGCATGACGGTGGGGAGGGGCGCGGTGGTGACGCCGCCGGGACCATCGGGCACGGAAAGGAGCTGGGTGTGAGTGAGCCGCAGGTGGTGAACCTGAAGGAAAAGCTTGGGAAGTTTGAGGAGCACTGGTCGCCGCGTGTGGTGGCCGAGATGAATGACTACCAGTTCAAGGTGGTAAAGCTCAAGGGCGAGTTTGTGTGGCACCAGCATGAGGACACGGATGAGGCGTTTCTGGTAATCGAGGGCGAGATGGAGATTCAATTTCGCGACCGCACTGTGACGCTCGGGGCCGGAGAGATGTTTGTGATTCCACGCGGGGTGGAGCACATTACGCGGGCGGCCGGGGAGTGTCATGCGCTGATTCTGGAGCCGCGCGGGGTGGTGAACACGGGCGATGCGAGCGGCGCGCTGACGGCAGCCAACGACGTGTGGGTGTAGGCGGGCGGGTTCAGGCAGTGGGGATGGCCTGATAGGATCAGACTGTCCATGAACCAGCAAATTGTTATCAAAATCTTTGAATTTGTACTGCTTCTGTTTGCCTTGAGTCTGCACGAAGCCTCGCATGCGTGGATGGCTTCGCGGCTGGGGGACCAGACGGCGCGCATGCTGGGACGCGTGACGCTGAATCCGGTGAAGCACATTGACATATTGGGCACAATTATTTTGCCGCTGGTGATGCTGTTTGCGCCGGGATTTGGGCAGTTTCTGATTGGCTGGGCGAAGCCGACGCCGGTGAATGGGCGCAACTTCAAGCACTACAAGCGCGATGACATGCTGGTGACGCTGGCCGGGCCGGGCAGCAACCTGGTGATTGCGCTGGTGAGCGTGGTGCTGGTGGTGGTGCTGGCCAAGGCTGCTCCGGGGGGCGAGCTGGTGGTGCATGCGCTGGCGGCGGGCGCGTGGGGACTAGCGCTGGCACAGGGCGGAGCGGTGGTTCCGGTGGGGTTGCTCTTGTACCTGAGCGTGTGGCTGAACCTGATGCTGACGATCTTTAATCTGCTGCCGATTCCGCCGCTGGATGGCTCGCATATTCTGCGGAGCGTTCTGCCCTATAACGCGCTGAAGTTTTATGACTCGCTGGGCGGCTGGATTGGGCTGGCGCTGATTATTTTTGTGGGCGCGCCGGTGATGGACTTTTTCCTGAGTCCGCTGCTGGCGATGGTGAACATGATTCTGCTGCGGGTGTGAGGAGCCGCGGCGGGTATTCTGCTATGCGGGCTTGAATTCGTACAATGAGAGCAATCTTTTTCCTCTGAAGGACCCGAGTGCCGATCTCTACAACCGATCAAAAAAAGCGCGTGCTGAGCGGCATGCGTCCTACCGGCAAGCTGCACCTTGGCAACTATATGGGCGCCCTGGCGAACTGGGTGCGTCTGCAGCACGAGTATGAGTGCTACTTTTTTATTGCCGACTGGCATGCGCTGACGACCGATTATGCGGACCCGAGCCGCATCAAGCAGAACACGCTGGATGTCGCGCTGGATTGGCTGGCCGCCGGACTTGATCCTGAGAAGTGCACGATCTTCATTCAGAGCCATGTGCCGCAGCATGCGGAACTGCATCTTCTCTTCTCGATGCTCACGCCACTGGGCTGGCTGGAGCGCGTGCCGACCTATAAAGAGCAGATGGAGAACCTGACGACCAAGGACCTGACGACGTATGGGTTTCTGGGATATCCGCTGCTGCAGTCGGCGGACATTCTGCTCTACCAGGCGGATTTTGTGCCGGTGGGGCAGGACCAGGTGGCGCACGTGGAGCTGACGCGGGAGGTGGCGCGGCGGTTCAATTCGATGTACAAGTCCTCGATTTTGCCGGAGCCGGAGTCGCTGTTGACGCCGACCCCCAAACTGCCCGGCACGGATGGGCGGAAGATGTCGAAGAGCTATGGCAACACGATCGGATTGAGCGAGTCTCCCATGGCCGTGGCGACCAAGATTCACCGCATGTCCACGAACGGCCAGCGGATGACGCCCTCTGATCCGGGTGATCCTGATCTTTGCCCGGTGGGCGATCTGCACAAGATTTTCAGCAGCGCGGAGGTTATCGCGCAAACCCAGGAAGGATGCCGGAAAGCGTCTCTGCCTTGTGAGTGGTGCAAGATCGAGGCTGGACATTCGGTGGTTGCCGTTACCGGTCCCATTCATGAAAAGCGTCAGAGGTATGAAAGCCGCATTGATGAGACCTGGGAGATGCTGCTGGCGCAGTCAAAGAAGGCGGCTGCCCGCGCGGAAGAGACGATGCTGACGGTGCGGGCGGCCATGGGTGTTACGCATGAACTCGGCTCTGTGCGGCGCTACTTTGGCCTGACCGCGCAGGAGCGGGAGAAGCTTTATCACCTAGAGGATTGCGAAGACTGGCTTGCGCTTGCGAGCGACCGGAGAACGCTCTTTTTACGCGAATACTGGGTGAATAATCTGGTATCGCGTGACGCCCGGCTTTCGCGGGAGGCGAATCGCGTCTTTACCACCCTGGAGCGCGAGATGGAAGAGCCTTACGTGACGGCAAAGAAGAAGCGTGTGCTCGTCACGGCTGCGGTGGAAGAACCGGATGGATGGCATTTCCGGATCCCGGCGCGCTCCTATGAGATATGGACGCTGCTTTGCTGGAAGCGGCCGGAAGATGATTTGTATGACTTTGTGCTTCCTCAGAACGTGTACGCTCAGAATTTTGCGCGGGCCAAGCGGCTGCTTGGAAAAAAAGAGGAACTTCATCTTCGGGTGCGCCGGTTCAGAGACCAATGGCAGCTTCAGTTCGTTGACCTGAACCGGCCGGAAACCTCGGATGACGCGAATCGAGTTCCGGAAATTGAGTTCATCGACATTATGGAGTATCTGCGCAACTACAGGCCGCTTTTGTAGAGAGTGAACTTATTGAACTCCTCTGAGAACAATCCGAAGATCGATGTTGAAGTAATCGCAACGCCGGACGCGGCGGAGAGCGCGATTGCGCCGGCCGCAGAGGCGCAGACGCCCAAGGCGGAGCCAGGCACGCAGGCCAAAGCCGGCAAGGATGATGCCGCAGCCGAGGGCAAGGGGCGCAAGGACAAGAATGGCGGCAAGCGGGATGAGGAGAATGGATTTCCCTTCTCGGTGACGGTGGGGCTGGTGTATGACGGGCCGCTCGATCTGCTGCTGGACCTGATTCGCAAGCAGGACATCGACATCTACGACATTCCGATTGCGAAGATTACGGCGCAGTTTCTGGCCTATGTGGAGCGGCTGAAGCAGACGGATGTGGATACGGCGGGCGAGTTCATTTATATGGCCGCGCTGCTGATTCACATCAAGAGCAAGATGCTGCTGCCGCGGCTACCGGTGGAGATTGCGGGCGATGAGGCGGAGGATCCGCGCCGGGAGCTGGTGGAGCGGCTGCTCGAACATGAGCGCTTCAAGAATGCGGCGCAGATGCTGGCGCAGAAGCAGCAGATTGAGGCGGCGATCTTCTCGAATCCGCAGATCAGGGAGTTTCGCAACGCCGAGGGCACGGAGCAGGAGATAGCCGCCGATACGATGGACCTGGCGCGGGTGTTTCGCGAGATTCTGGAGCGGATCCGGGAGAAGCCGGTTCTCGATGTGGAGGAGGACTCGGTCACGGTGGGGCAGATGATTGACTATGTGCGCCGCCGGATGATGACGGAGGACAAGCCGGTATCGCTGCGGCGGATATTGGCCTCGACGCGCTCGGAGCGCACGCTGATCTGCACATTTCTGGCGCTGCTGGAGCTGGTGCGGCTGCAGGCGGTGCTGCTGTTTCAGCCGGGCAACTTCACCGATATTCTCATCAAGAAGCAGGAGCGGTTTGATGAGGTGTTGACGGAGAGCGACAGCCTGATTCGGGACGACTGGGCCTGAGGGGGAGGACTGGCCGTCCAGGCGTACGCGCCTGCGGCGCCCTGGTGCTTGCCGGGAAAGAGGCGTGCGGCGAGGGTGTAAGGACTGGCACTTGTTTCCCCGGGTCCGAACATATGGGGCAATCTTTGCCCGGGGCTGAAAACACGGGGCTATATTTGCCCGGGTCCAAAAACACGGACCCGGGGCACCCGAGAATATTCGGGACGAGTTTTCCGCAGGGTGTGGGGGCACTCGGGGGCAGGTTCGGTAGTATCGAGAGAGAATTTCATGAGCCTGAAAGCAAGAATTGAAGCCGTTATCTACGCTGCTGAAGAGCCGGTGACCCTGGCGCAGCTCGCGGCGTTGTTTGGCGAGGACGCGCTCGATCAGAAGCAGCAGCGCGAGGCCGAGGCCGCCGAAGAGGCAGAGGCGCGGGCGGAGGAGTCCGCTGCGATTGCCGAAGCCGATGCGGAAGAGGCCCAAGAAGTGATGGCCGCCCCGGCTGAGAGCGAGACGGAAAGCGCGGAAGAAGCCGGGGAGTCTGCCGAAGAGACGGCTGCCGCGGAAACGCCGGAAGAGATTGATGAGAAGAAGCTGGCGCGGCTGCGGGAGCGGGAGATTCGCGACGAGCTGCGGCGGACAGTGGAAGAGCTGATCGCCGAGTATGCGAAGAGCGACCGCGGGATGGAGATTCGCGAAGTGGCCGGAGGCTATCGCGTGGGCACGCGGCCGGAGTATCACGACGCGGTGCGGGCCTTTGTGCGGAGCCTGAAGCCGCCCATCAAACTGAGCCTGCAGGCGCTGGAGACGCTGGCAGTGATTGCCTACAAACAGCCGGTGACGGCGCCGGAGGTGGGCGAGATTCGCGGCGTGGACTCGGCGGGCGTGATTGGCTCGCTGATTGGCCGCAAACTGGTGACGACGGCGGGCCGCAAGCAGGTGATTGGACGGCCGATTCTCTATAAGACGACGAAGGAATTTCTGCTGCGCTTTGGGCTCAAGGATTTGAATGAGCTGCCATCGATGGAAGAGTTTGAGAAGATGGCCGGCGAGCTGAATGAATCGCTTCCCTTTGACGAGGAGCCGGCGGAGAACGCCGCGCCGTCGCAGAACCCTGAAGCGGAAGAAGCCACAGGAGCGCAGGCCGCCTCGGGCCGGCCACGCGTCGAGGTGAAGGTGGCGGAAGACGGCGGAGCGATTGCGGTCACGGACGAGTCCACCGTTTATGAAGATGTGCCGGGCGTCGCGGTGAACCCGGCGGCCGAAGCCGCGAGCGCAGAGCCAGCCGAGAGGATGGATGCCGCCGTGGATGAGACCGAGACAGAGACTGAACGCGAGAGCGAGGAAACCTCCCATGCCTAGTCCCAAGCCGCATAGCGGGAAATTACCATCCGGAAGAGCGAAGACGGCCCCGGAGAAGGCAGAAGAACCACGTGGCGGCGAACGGCTGCAGAAGATTCTGGCGACGGCGGGCGTCGCCTCGCGGCGCAAGGCCGAGGAACTGATTCTGGCCGGGCGGGTGCAGGTGAACGGGCAGGTGGTCATGGAGATGGGCTTCAAGGCCGATGCGGCGAGCGACCACATTCGCGTGGACGGCAAGCTGTTGCAGGGGCCGGAGAAGCTGCGCTACTTCATGCTGAACAAGCCGAAGGGCTACGTCACGACGGTGAGCGACCCGGAGGGGCGGCACACGGTGATGGAGTTTTTTCATGGGCGCGGGCGCGGCGGCGAGCGGGTGTATCCCGTTGGGCGGCTCGATTATGCGAGCGAGGGCCTGCTGCTGATGACCAATGACGGCGCGCTGGCCAATGCGCTGACCAAAGCGTCTTCGCATGTGGAGAAGATCTACCTGGTGAAGGTGAGCGGACGGCCCACCGAGGAGCAACTGGAGCAGATTCGCGCGGGCATCATGATTGACCGGGGACGACCGGGCGAAGGCCGGGTGATGACGGCTCCGGCAGGCGTGCGGATGGTGCGGGACGCGGAGAATCCGTGGTTTGAGCTGACACTGATTGAGGGCCGGAACCGCGAGATTCGCAAGATGTTTGAGGAGACCGGCCACTTTGTGGAGAAGATTCGCCGCATTGGGTATGGCCCGCTGGTGCTGGATGTGGAGCCGGGCGAGGTGCGTGAGCTGAACCCCGAAGAGGTGGACTCGCTACGGCGCGCCGCCCAGCGCAAGCGGCCCCCGAGGGCTGCCGCCGCCCCCAGGACGAAGGCGCTGACGATGCTGCCGAAGGCGAAGCCGGCGCGGAAATCCGCCACGGGCGGACGACCAGGCCGGGCGGGGGCAGCAAAACCGGCGGCAAGCAGGCCGGGGCGCGCGGGACAGGGTGGCCAGAGTGCGCGGAGCGGACAGGGCGGAGCATCCGCCAGCCGGCCGGCGAGGAAATCGGCGCCGGATGGCGCTTCCCGCACGACGGAAAGACCGGGCTCCAGGGCTGGCGCGAAGGCGGGAAGCAAGCCGGTTGCACGGCCAGGCGCGCGGTCTGGAAGCAGGCCGGGACCCAAGTCAGGTTCACGGCCCGGGGCGGGGTCTCGTTCGGGGGCGGGCTCGCGATCGGGCCGCCGTTAAAGCGGCATTTTAACCGGACATTTTTCACGCGCAGGTATAACCAGACTGACCAGATGGTTTTTCCTTCGGAGTCCCAGAGGGCAGTTCCCCGGGTTGCCTACTTCCCCGATTCCTTTCATGAAATCAATGGAGTCGCCCATACGTCGCGCCACTTTGAGGCGTATGCGCGGCGGCATGGGCTGCCGTTTTTGTGCGCGCGGGCCGGGGGCAGACCTACGGCGGTGATCGAAGAAGGATCGCTGACAACGCTGGAGTTGCGGCGCGGCATCTTCTCGGTTCCGCTGGACAAGGATTTGCACCTCGATCCGGTTTTCTTTCGCCACCTGAGGGTGATGGACCAGACGGTGCGGACCTTCCGGCCGGACATTGTGCACATCACCGGCCCGAGCGATGTGGGGCTGATGGCCGCGGCGGTGGCGATTCTGAACCGGATTCCGATGGCGGCCTCATGGCACACCAACGTGCACGAGTATGCGGCCAAGCGCTCGCAGTGGCTGTTGAGTTCCCTGCCCCGGGGGCTGGCGCGCGCGGGTGCGGCGGGCATTGAGGTGTTCTTTTTGCGGCTGACTTCGCTGCTTTACTCGTGGGCGGAGGTGAACTTTGCCCCGAACGAGGGGCTGTGCCGGTTGCTGGAGCGCACGACGGGACGGCCCTGCCACCTGATGCAGCGCGGGGTGGACACGGAACTGTTTTCGCCGGAGAAGCGCACGGAGACGGGCGCGGGCGGTTTTGTGCTGGGGTTTGTGGGGCGGCTCTCGGTGGAGAAGAATGTGGCGCTGCTGGCGCAGATTCAGCAGGAGCTGGAAGCGCGCGGGCTCAGGGATTTTCGCTTTCGGATTGTGGGACAGGGACAGGAGGAAGCGTGGCTGCGGGAACGGCTGCCACGGGCCGAGTTCACCGGCGTGCTGCGCGGCGAGGCGCTGGCACGGGCCTACGCGGACATGGACCTGTTTGTGTTCCCTTCGCACACGGACACGTTTGGCAATGTGGTGCTGGAGGCGCTGGCGTCGGGGGTTCCGGCAGTGGTGACGCGGGATGGCGGACCGTGCTCGATTGTGCGCGACGGGGAGACGGGCCGCGTGGCGGAGGATGGGGAGTTTGCGGGCGCGATTGCGGGGATTGTGGGCAATCCCGAGCGGCATGCCCGGATGCGGCAGGCGGCGCGCGCCTATGCGCTGACGGCCTCGTGGGATGCGGTGTTTGACAAGGTGTATGACGCGTATCGCGGGGTGTTGAGGGGGTAAGCCCCCCTTTTGTGGGCGGTTTTTGGCATGGCTGAAGCCGTGCCCTGATGCTGGGGATGGTGGGAGAAACTTCGGGCAGCGTTTGGCGACCGCAGCATCGCCGGGATTCTTCCCACTCCGGGAACGAAGACCTGTTCCCGGGGGCCCCGGCTCACCGCGTTGCGGTTCAGAATGACGCGGGCTTTTGTGCGGGCGCTTTGGTTGGAGGGCGGAAATTCCCTCAGGGGCTGAAGCCCGTACCCTTCAGGGGCTAAGGCCCCTTCTATGACAGGCGGCTTGTTGCATGGCTGAAGCCGTGCCCTGATAAGGGGTGGCGGGGGAATGGGCGGAAGAAAAGCAGGTCCCTCCACTGCGCTTCGCTCCGGTCGGGATGACAAGGTGTTGAGGGTGTGGGATTCGGTCGGGATGACAAAGTGTTGGGGGTGTGGGATTCGGTCGGGATGACGAGGTGTTGGGGGTATAGGTTCGTTCGGGATGACGAGTTTGAGAATCCGCGGCGAAGGCGACAGGAAAAACCCCACGCAAGCCAAATTCGGGCTTGCATGGGGCACCGGCTCGAAGGCAGCTTGGGCGGCGAGGGCTGGTGATTTCCCGTTTTGGATTTTTCGCAGTTGCGTGTTGCGAGTGCCAAGAATACGCGCGGGGAATCCAAATGAGGGATTGCCTTTCATGGGTTTTCCCGTAAATTTGGGACCTAACAGCAGGGCTGCCTGCCCTGAGTGGAGGTCGCATGGCTCCTGAGTCGAATGGACTGCAATCCTTTTTTGAAGACGTGGTGACGCACTGCTTTCGCGCGCATACGCCGGTGGAAGACCCGGAGCTGACGGGCTATGTAGCGGGGCTGCTGGCGCACTTTTCAGCCACGGAGCAGCTTTATCCGCTGCAGAATGCCGAGGGCCAGCCAGTGCGGAGCCTGGGCCTGATGCTGATGGCCTCGGACCCGGTGCATGGCCGGGCCAGCTCGTTTGACGAAGAACGCAAGATGCGCAAGCACATCGGGGACTTTGCGCTGTTTTCGACCGGGATGTATCCAGAAAGCACGCACCGGTATGCCGAGGACGCGACATTCACCGAACTGGTGCGGACGGGCAAGGAGAGCTATTACATCGTGTCGCAGTTTGACCTGTTTGAGTATGCAAAGGAAGCAGCGCTGTTTGCGAAGCTGACCGAGCAGTTTGACACCTGCCGCTACGGGCTGACGAAGGTGAGCGAAACGCTCAACCAGATGAATGGGCCGAAGCTGCTGATGTAGGACTGGCCGGGCGGGCGAACGCGCCTGGGGCGCAGCTCCCGATGGCCGCCTGGCGCGCCTGCGAGAGGACATTGGTACACTGGCGGTACTGTGATTGAACTGCTTCCTTCCATATTGGCTTCAGATTTTGCGCGGCTGGCCGATGAGGTGCACGCGGCTGAGGCCGGCGGTGGCACGGTCATTCATATCGATGTGATGGATGGGCATTTTGTGCCCAATCTGACATTGGGACCGCCTCTGGTGAAGTCGCTCAGGAAACATACAAAGCTGCCGTTTGACGTGCACATGATGGTCGAGCGTCCGGATGACTTTGTGGCGGCGTTTGCGGAGGCCGGGGCAAACTGGATGAGCGTGCATTATGAGGCTTGCCCGCATCTGCACCGGTCGCTAAGCCTGATTCGGGAGCACGGGATGGAGCCGGGGGTGGTGATCAATCCGGCGACCCCGGTGGAGGCGATTTTGCCGGTGCTGCCGATGGTGCATCATGTGCTGGTGATGAGCGTGAATCCGGGCTTTGGGGGGCAGAAATTCATCCCTTTTTCTCTGGATAAGATTCGGCAGCTAAAAGAACTTCGCCAGGAGCTGGGGCTCACGTTTAGGATTGAGGTAGACGGCGGGGTGGACGCGGAGACGATTGCCAGCGTCGTAACTGCCGGGGCAGACCTGCTGGTGGCAGGGAGCGCCGTATTTGGCGGAGGCCATGCCGAGCAACAGGCTCGCCGGCTGCTGGAGTTGGCGCGCAAGGCTGCTGCAGCGTAAAAAAGGGTTGGAAGCGGCGCGGACAAGTGCGCGCCGGGTATTGAGGTGTTATGAATCGGTTGGTTAAAGGTGTGACGGCCCTGTGCGTGGGCGCTGCCCTGTGCTGCGCCCCCAATGCATTTGCCAGGAAGCACCACCACAAGAAGAAGACGCGGTTTTCGCAGGTGGACACGAATCCGCTGGCGAATTTGAAGACCAAGCAGCCGGACGCCGAGCTTTTTAACAAGGCGATGAAGTCGATGCGCAAGGGCCGCTACGATGTGGCGCGCCTGGAGCTGGAGACGCTGCTGAATACGTATCCGGACTCAGAGTATGCGATGCGCGCGAAGCTGGCGGTGGCCGATTCCTGGTTCAAGGAAGGCGGAGCCGCGGCGTTGCAGCAGGCGGAGGCCGAGTACAAGGACTTCATCACGTTCTTCCCGAACACGCCGGAAGCTGCCGAGGCGCAGATGAAGGTGGGCGACATCTATTACATGCAGATGGAGCGCCCGGACCGCGATCCGACCAACGCGCTGGCCGCTGAGCAGCAGTACCGCACGATGATTGAGCAGTTCCCGGACTCGACGCTGATTCCGGAGGCGAAGCAGAAGCTGCGCAACGTGCAGGAAGTGCTGGCGCAGGCACAGTTTGAGGTGGGCACGTACTACTCGACCATTGAAGACTGGCCGGGCGCGATCGCACGCCTGCAGACAGTGGCCGATCTGTATCCGCTCTACAGCAAGGTGGACGCCGATCTGCTGCTGATGGGCGACGACTATGCGAACGAAGCGCAGGCCGTGAGCCGCATGCGCATGCCGGCCAAAGCGAAGACGGAGCTGCTGAACTACTACAACGGCCGGGCGGCGGATGCGTGGAGCGCGATTGTGGAGAAGTATCCGATGTCTCCCAACGCGGAAAACGCGAAGGACCGCCTGATTGCGATGGGGTTGAAGATTCCGACGCCGACGCCGGAGGCTCTGGCCGAGAGCGAGGCGATGGAAGCCAGCATGGTTCCGGTGAAGTTCAAGACGCGGGCGCTGGACTTCTTCAGCCGCGCGGGCGCGACGCCGGTACAGGCCGTGCGCGTGGGGAACCCGACGCTGACCGATCCGCCGCAGACGTATGCGCCGGCGATTGCACGGCAGCAGAAGGCGGTATTTATCGCCGCGCTGAAGAATGAACCGCTGCCGACGGCGAACGATGAAAATCAGAGCCCGGTAGAGGCGCAGAGCGGTCCGCACATGGCAACGCCGTCTGAGATTCGCGCTTCAGAGAAGAACAGCAACGGCGAGCAGGCGACGCCCACAGCCTCATTTGAAGATGTGCCGACCGGTAACGCGGACACGACCAGCGATACAACGACGGTGGACGCGCAGGGCGGCGTCAAGACCACGGTGCACCAAGCCCAGCCGGAGAACTCAGAACCGGCGGGGCCGGATCGTCCGGCGGAGATCAACGGCGCGGCGATTGCGCCTGCGGTGAATACTCCGATTGCAGGACCGGTTGGCTCCTCGGGGCCGAAGGCTCTGCCCGCTGCCGAGAAGCCAGCGGAGGCTCCTGAGCAGATCAACGATGTGCCCGATACCGCTCGCGGCCATGCAGTGAATCAGGCCACGAACGGCAAGCACAAGAAGAAGAAAGCGGCCTTCGATGCGAAGGAAGAGTCGTCGAGCAAGCATAAGAAGAAGAAGGGCTTGAATCGCTGGCTGAATCCGTTTTAGAAAGCCGCGAATCAGACAGAGACAAAGGGCCGCCGCGTGCGGCCCTTTGTGCTGCGTGGAAGCGGGAGCGGCACGCTATCCTAGAAAGAAGAACGAAAACCAGAAAGCCGTCTGAGAACTTTTAACCGCATGACAGAGCCCAATTCGCCAGCGACTTCCACAACTGAGAGCCATCCGCAGGGGACACGCCGCGACCTGCCCAAAGCCTATGACCCGACCGCGATTGAAGATCGCTGGGCTGAGTACTGGGTGCGCGAGAAGCTGTTTGATATTCCCCCTGCCGAGCAGAAGCCGGTGGATCCGGCGAATGTATTCACGATGCTGCTGCCACCGCCGAATGTGACGGGCAACCTGCACATGGGGCATATGTTTGAGCACGCGGAATCGGACATTCTGACGCGCTGGCACCGGATGAAGGGCGAGACGACGCTGTGGGTTCCGGGCACGGACCATGCGGGCATTGCCACTCAATTGATGGTGGAGCGGCAACTGAAGACCGAAGGCAAGACACGCCAGGAGATGGGCCGCGAAGCCTTTGTGGACCGCGTATGGCAGTGGAAGGAGCACTACGGCGGGGCGATTCTGGGGCAGATGCGGCGGCTGGGCACGAGCGTGGACTGGTCGCGCGAGTACTTCACGATGGATGAGAACCTGTCGGCCGCGGTGCGCGAAGCGTTTGTGACGTTGCATGAACAGGGGCTGATCTATCGCGGAGCCTATATTGTCAACTGGTGCCCGCGCTGCCAGACGGCGATCAGCGACCTGGAAGTGGTGCATGAGGAGCAGCAGGGATCGATTTGGGAGATTCGCTATCCGGTGATTGAAGAGCCGGGCGAATTTGTAACCGTGGCAACAACAAGACCAGAAACGATGCTGGGTGACGTGGCAGTGGCAGTGCATCCGGACGATGAACGGTACCGGCATCTGCACGGCAAGCGGCTGCGGCTGCCGCTGGTGGGCCGCGAGATTCCGGTGGTGACGGACACGTGGGTGAGCGCGGAGTTTGGCACGGGCGCGGTGAAGGTGACGCCGGCGCATGATCCGAATGACTTTGCGATTGGACAGCGGCATGGGCTCGCCTCGATCAGCGTGATGGATGAGACGGCGCATATGACTGCGAACACTGGCACCTACGCCGGGCTGGAACGCTATGAGGCGCGGCAGCGCGTGCTGGCGGACCTGGAAGCGCAGGGATTGCTGGTGGCCGTGAAGGCGCATGCGAACTCTGTGGGCAAGTGCGACCGCTGCAAGACGGTGGTGGAGCCGCGGCTTTCGACGCAATGGTTTTTGAAGATTCAGCCACTGGCCGATAAGGCGATCGCCGCCGTGGAGCAGGGATATATTCGCTTCACGCCGGAGCAGCATGCAAAGACTTACTTTGAGTGGATGCGCAACATTCACGATTGGTGCCTGTCGCGGCAGTTGTGGTGGGGGCACCGGATTCCGGCGTGGCATTGCGGCACCTGCGAGCAGGTGACGGTGGCACGCGAGACTCCCGCGCAGTGCGCGCATTGCGGCAGCGAGAAGCTGACGCAGGAGACGGATGTGCTGGACACGTGGTTCTCCTCAGGACTGCTGCCCTGCTCAGTGTTTGGATGGCCCCGGCATACGAAGGACCTGGACGCGTTTTATCCGACGCAGCAACTGGTAACGGGCTTTGACATTCTGTTTTTCTGGGTGGCGCGCATGATTATGCTGGGCTGCCACTTCATGCTGGATGTGCCGATGGCCGATGGCAGTGAGCGCACACTGAAGGACGCGGTGCCGTTTCGCGAGGTGCATATTCATGCGCTGGTGCGCGATGCGGACCGGCAGAAGATGTCAAAGACCAAGGGCAACGTGGTGGACCCGATTGAGATTGTGGGCCGCTTTGGCACCGATGCCGTGCGGTTCACGCTGGCGGCGATGGCCTCGCCGGGCACCGATATTGCCTTCAGCGAGGCGCGCACGGAGGGATACCGCGCGTTTGCCAACAAGATATGGAATGCGGCGCGGTTCATCTTTATGAACGTGGAGCGCGCGGAGCAGGCCGGAGTGAATGTGAATCCGGCGAAGGTGATGGCCGCGCCGATGCTGGGCAAGGATGCGGCTCTGGAAGCGCGATGGATCGTGTCGCGGCTGCATGCGACAGCGGCTGACGTGAATCGGGCGCTGGAGGAGTACCGCTTTCATGAGGCGGCGAACCTGGTGTACCAGTTCTTCTGGGGCGAGTTTTGCGACTGGTATCTGGAGGCGGTGAAGCTGCGGCTGGATTTCACTGAGACAGCGGGGCGGCCAGTGAGCCAGTCAGCCAGTCAGCAAGAAGCATTGACAACTCTGCTGCAGGTGTTTGAAGCGGCGCTGCGCATGCTTTCGCCGTTTATGCCGTTTCTTACGGAAGAGCTTTGGCATGCGTTCTGGAATGGCGCGCCGCCGGCGAAGTCGATTGCGCTGACGCGGTATCCCCTGGGTGACAATGCATTGCGCGATGCGCAGGCCGAGAGCGACTTTGCACTGCTGCAGGAGTTGATTGTGCAGGTGCGCGCGGCGCGCAAGGATCTTGGCGTGGAAGAGAAAGCGCTAGTTCCGGTGCGGCTGCGAGCGGAGAGTGCAGCGGCGATTGCCGCGAATGCAGCGATGGTGGAGAAGCTGGCGCGCGTTGCGGGTATTGAGCAGGTGGCAGATGTGCCGGAGGGCACGGGCGTACGATCGACTCCGCAGTTTGACGTGCAGGTGGTCTACGAAAAGAAGATTGACCTGGCCGCGGAGCGCGAACGATTGACCAAGGAAATCGCACGCTATGAGAAAGAGCAGGCGAATGCGGAACGGCAGCTTGGCAATGAGGCGTTTTTGAGCAAGGCTCCTGCAAATGTGGTGGAAGGACTGCGCACGCGCGCAGCCGAACTTGTGGTGCTGCTGGAGAAGGCGCGCGCTGGACTGAGTGAGTTAAAGGGATGAGAACGTCCGGTCAGGAACAATCCCACACAAGCCAAATGCGGGCTTGCATGGGACACCGTAGCATTCGGTGAGTTAAAAGAAGCAATGGATTAAAGGGACACGACAATGGAATGGAAGAGCAAAAAGATTGAAGCCATTCTGGAAGGCGCGCTGAAGGAAGACAAGGCGACGCGAGATGTGACGACGGACATCACGGTGGATGCGGACCTGCGGGCTTCTGCTACCGTGATTGCGCGGCAGGACCTGACGTTGAGCGGGCTGGGATGTATTCCTCGATTTCTGGAGATATTTGCGGCGCTCGATAGCCGCAAGCATCGCCGGTATGAAATTGTGAGTCATCCAGAGATCTTTGACGGCGTGCGTGTCAAGAACGGGCAGGCGATTGCTGTGATTCGTCACAATGCGCGTGTCATTTTGGCCTGCGAGCGGGTGATTCTGAACCTGATGCAGCGCATGAGCGGCATTGCGACGATGACGCGCCGCTATGTGGACGCGATTGAAGGCACGGGAGCACGCGTGCTGGACACTCGCAAGACAGTTCCAGGGCTTCGCATGCTGGACAAGTATGCGGTGCGCTGTGGCGGTGGTGAAAATCACCGGCTGGATCTGTCAGATGGAATTCTGATCAAGAACAATCACATCTCGCTGGGCGGCGGCGTGGCCAGGGTGCTGGAGAGCGCGCACAAGAAGCGGCAGCCAGGACAGACGATTGACATTGAAGTGCGCAGCTTTGACGAACTGAAGACAGCACTGGAATATGGTGCGGAGTCACTGCTGCTGGATAACATGACTCCGGCCGAGGTTAAGAAGGCCGTGGCGATGGTGAAGGAACACGATGAGAAAATTCCTACCGAAGCGTCAGGCAATATTACGCTCGAGAACATTCGCAAATATGCGCAGACCGGCGTGACGTATATCTCAGTGGGCGCGTTGACGCACTCGGTGATGGCGGCGGACATCAGCATGCGCATCACGGCGGAGATTTACTAGCGAATCGAGTAAGCAACAGACCCACTCAAGCCAAAGGCAGGCTTGCATGGGACACCCAGAGCATGGCGGAGATTGACTGACGCGTGGAAGCGCATGCACAAGCCTTTGACCTGAACGCGATGAATGCGGCACTGGCGGAGACGCCGTTCGCGGGCAGGATTACGCTCTTCCCGGCGATAACGTCCACCAACACGCATGCGATGGCGGAAGGGGATGCGGGCGCCGCGCATGGCAGCGTGTATGTGGCCGAGGAGCAGACGGGCGGACGTGGGCGGGGAGCGCATTCGTGGGCTTCGCCGCCGGGCAGCGGACTGTATGTGAGTGTGCTGCTGCGTCCTCAGATGGCTCCAGGAGATGCGCTATGGATCTCACTGGCCGCAGGCCTGGCAGTGCGTCACGCAGTGGAAGAGATGACGACGCTGCAGGCGGACTTGCGCTGGCCCAATGATTTGATGCTCGGGAAGAAGAAGTTCTGCGGGATTTTGACCGAGATGCACGCCGAGGCGACACGCGTGCGGCATGTGGTGGTAGGTATCGGCATCAATGTGCTGCAGATGGCGTTTCCTGAAGGGCTGGATGTGGTGGCGACCTCACTACAGATAGAGACCGGGCTGCAGTGGTCACGGCAGGATCTGCTGATTGCCCTGCTGCAGGCTCTGGATCGCGAAATGTCTGCCCTGGGCGATGCGGCGAAGATGGAAGCAGCGAAGCAGAGCATTCTGGAGCGGATAGAACGCGCGTCGAGCTGGGTGCGCGGCAAGCGCGTCCGCGTGGATGAGGGCGCTGAATTCACGGGCATTACCGATGGATTGAATGTGCAGGGATTTTTGCAGGTGCGCACGCAGGATGGTATTCGCACGGTGCTGTCTGGCGGAGTGCGCGAAGAGGATGGGGGACGATAACGATGCTGCTGGTTTTGAATGTCAACAATACGAATACCCTCATCGCGATCTATAGCCTGCGCGCCGATGGCTCGACCGATGAACTGCGGGCGACATGGCGCATCAGCACGCGGCAGGGGCAGACGGCGGACGAGTATGGCATTCTGGTACGCAGCCTGCTGGCGAGCGAAGGACTAGTATGCGGAGCGGTGCGCGATGTGGTGATTGCCTCGGTGGTTCCGCCGCTGGATTGGACGCTGCGGCAGTTTTGCGAGCGCTACATTACGAGCAAGCCGATCTTTATTGGGCCGGGCGTGAAGACGGGGTTGCCGATTCTGACGGATCATCCTACGGAGGTGGGCGCGGATCGCGTGGCAAATTGCATTGGCGCTTTTCACCGCTATGGCGGTCCGACGATTGTGGTGGACTTTGGCACGGCAACCAACTTTGATGTGGTGTCGCGCAAGGGCGAATTCATTGGCGGGGCGATTGCGCCGGGGCTTAATATTTCTGCCGAAGCGCTGTTTGCGCGGGCTGCGCGGCTGCCGCGCGTGGAGATTCGCAAGCCGGCAAAGATGATTGGAACCAACACGGTGGACAATCTGCAGATAGGGTTGTTCTGGGGGCACATCGGACTGGTGGACTCGATACTGGAACGCATGATCAGCGAACTAGGACAAGGCGTGACGTGCGTGGCAACCGGAGGGCTGGCACAGGTGCTGGCAGGCGAATCGAAGTACATCGCTGAAGTGAATGAGACGCTGACGCTCGACGGACTGCGGCTGGTGTATGAAGCACAGCGCGCAAGCCGCGAGAAGAGCGGCGGAAATCGCGGCGCGTAAAAGCTGTGCAGAACTACTTCAACTACTTCACCGAGATCGAAGAGCACTTTCAGCGCCGGCGCGGCACGCTGCTGCTGCTGTCTACGCTTGACTGGGCGCTGATTGAGACGTGGCGGGAGGCGGGAGTTCCGCTGGAGGCTGTGCTGCGCGGCATCGACAAGGCATTTGACAAGCATGAGACCAAACCCAATGCGCGCACGCGGCGCGTAAACGGGCTCGCCTGGTGTGCGCAGGCAGTGATGGAAGCGGCACAGGAAATGCAGGAAGCTGCCGTGGGCATGGCGCGCAACACGCAGGCGGATAAGGCCGAGCAGCAAGGCTTTGAAAGCGCGCGCGTAGCGGCGTGGCTGATGCGCGGGGCCGATGCATTGACCGCGGCCCAATTGCGCGGGCTGGCCGCCGAAACGGCACAGGAGATTGCGACGCGTCTGCGCGAGATGGCGACGGATTCCGCAGCATGTGCCGGTGATCTGGAAGCGCTGGAGCGGAACCTGCTGGTGCTGGAAGAGAAGCTGATGACCGCGATTGTGGCCACGACCGCTGAAGCAGAGATGCTGGCGCTGAAAGAGCAGAGCGCGCGCGAACTGGCGCCTTATAAACGCAAGATGCAGGTGGCGCAGATTCGACAAATTGAGCAGCAGTTTTTACACAAGCAGCTTGTGGACCGGCATAAGCTGCCACGACTGAGCCTGTTTTACATGAGCCAGGCATGAAGGTACGCATCGAAAAGGCGATCTACGGCGGCGCGGGGCTGGCGCGGCACGAGGGGAAAGCAATCTTTGTAGAGCGGTCGCTGCCGGGCGAACTGGTAGAAGCTAAGATTGTAACCGACAAAGCATCGTATTCAGAAGCGCGTCTGATAGAGGTGCTGGAGCCCTCTGCGGAGCGCGTGGCAGCGCCGTGCCCATATTATGGCGCATGCGGAGGATGCCAGTATCAGCATGCGAGCGAAGATGAACAGTTGCGCATGAAGGCGGCGATTTTGCAGGAGACACTGGAGCGTGCGCGGTTAAAGGATCTGCCTGAGATGCAGATGATTGCGGGAGAGCCGTGGGGCTATCGCAATCGCATTCGGCTGCATGTGGAGACGAAGCCGTTTAGGCTGGGCTACCGGCGTGAGCATTCGCATGTAACGCTGCCCGTAGAGGAATGCCGCATTGCCGCGCCCGTGCTGGTGCGCGCCATGCAAATGCTGGTAGAGCAGTGCGAAGCAGCGCTGGCAGGATGGGCGCGCGAAGTAGAGCTGTTTACCGATGACGCGACAGAACGCCTGTGGATAAGTGTGTATGCCGATGCCGCAACAACGAAGATGCAGGGACGGCTGGATGCTTTATGGGAGCGCCTGCAAGGCGCATTGCCCGAGGCGTCGGGATGCGCGGCGTTTGCGCTGCCGACGGGTAAGGGATTTGCGCGGCGCGTGGCGACGGCGGGAGATCCCTGGCTGACATATGCCGCTGGCGGTTTGGAGTACCGCGTGAGTGCAGGCGCGTTCTTTCAGGTGAACCGCTTTCTGGTGGATCGGATGGCGGCGGCGGTGTGCGAAGCACGCGCCGGAGCAACGGCATGGGATTTGTATGCGGGCGTCGGGCTGTTTGCCAAAGCACTGATGCCGCGGTTTGAGCATGTGACGGCGGTGGAGGCCGCACCAGAGTCGGTCGCGGATTTGCGGGTGAACGCACCGGGAGCACGCGTGGTGGCGGCGACGACACTCGACTTTCTGCGCAAGGCGGCGCAAGAAGCCGGAAAGCGGAAGGCCGCGCCGGAGCTGGTGGTGGTGGACCCACCACGTGCGGGCCTGGGCAAAGATGTGACGGGGCTGCTGGGCAAGATTCGCCCCCGGCACATTACTTACGTTTCCTGTGATCCCGCAACGCTCTCGCGTGACCTTTTTGCGTTGCTACAATCCGGGTACCGCTTCCGCTCTCTGCACTTGTTGGATATGTTTCCGCAGACGTTTCATGTGGAGACGATTGCTCAACTGACGCTCGAATAGACACGGCGGCCGCGGGGGAGAACCGCAGGCAGCATGGCAACGCGAGCAATTCCTGAACAGCACCCGGCAGCCATTGCGGCACGCAAAATCTCTCGCCGGTATTTCTCCGCACCGATGCTGCTGGGCGCACTGGGATTTGCCGCAGGAATTTTGTCTGCGCGCATGTGCTGGCGCGCGCCCGGGCTGCTGGGCACGGCTATGTTTGCCATGGCTGCGGTGGCATGGCTGGCTACTTTGCAAAAGGTGCGGCCCCGCGTCGCCCTGACGGCGGCCCTGGCATGCATGGCGCTGGCGGGCGCGTGGTGCTGGGAGATTGCGCCGCGGCCCTCCACGGAGAACGCCGCGCTGCTGGTGCAGTATAGCCACCAGAATCGCAATGGGCGCAAGGTCAGCAGCGAAGACCATGTGGAAGGCATCGTGGCGGTGGCGCAGGCTGTACGCGAGGAAGATTGGCACGCGTTCTATTCGCGCAAGAGCCGGGTGGAGCACAGCCAATATGCCGATCTGCGTGCGGTGCGGATCAATGGCATCGCGCTTCCGGCAGATTTTGGTGTTCGCATCGGGGTCTATGCACCCGAGGATGCGCGCTTCCCCACGATGCGCTGCGGTGACGCGGTTGAGTGGACGGGCACGCTGCATATGCCGGAGGAGTTTCATGATCCGGGCGTGTGGGATGCGGCGGAATATCTACGTGGGCAAGGCATTGGCGCGGAAGGAAGCACGAAGTCCGCAGCGGTGACGCTGCTGCCGGCGCATGCGATGAACTGGCGCGCCAAGCTGATGTGCCGGGTACGCTCATGGCAGCAGAGCGCCGGGGAACGGCTGATGGCATATGCACAGAGCCAGCGGAACCTCGCGACGCCAGCGATGCTGCGAATCTCAACTACAGACGCGACGATGCTGACAGCCATGACGACCGGAAACCGCAGCTATTTGACGGGGCCCACGCGCACGGGCTTTGAGCGGACTGGATCCTTTCATCTGCTGGTGGTTTCTGGGCTGCATCTGGCGATCTTCTCTGGCATGATTTTCTGGCTGGCGCGGCGGCTGCGCATGGGACGTGGATGGGCGACCCTGGCGACGATGGCCCTGTCATGGGGCTATGCGGTGTTCACGGGGTGGGGGCAGCCGGTGCAGCGCTCGCTGTGGATGGTGGTTTTGTATTTGCTGGCAAGGTTGGTTTGGCGCGAGAAGCAGCGGATGAACGCGATTGGGCTGGCGGCACTGGTGATTCTGGCGGCGCGACCGGAGGCCGTGGCAGACACTGGATTTCAGATGACGCTGCTGGCAGTATTTGCCGTGGCGGGAATTGCGATTCCGTTGCTGGAGCGTGGAGTGGAACCGTATCTGCGTGCGCTGGAGCGATTGTGGGTGATTCCCATTGACGCCTCTCTACCACCCAGGCTCGCACAGTTTCGAGTGACGCTGCGAATGCTATTGCAGCAGGGGCACTGGCCATTGCGAACTCGAGTGATGCGATATTTGCTCCCGAGACTGTTGCGTGTTTGCCTGCGAATTGCGGAGCTGATGATTGTAACGGTGGCGATTGAGGCGGCGATGGCGCTGCCGATGGCTGTGGACTTTCATCGCATTACGATTGCCGGACTGCCGGTGAATCTGCTGATCGTTCCGCTGATCGGCATTCTTTTACCGCTGGCGATTGCGACGTTGCTTTGCGTGCTGGTGATTCCTGCGCTGGCGGTGATTCCGGCGGCGGGCACGGCGCTGTTTCTGCATTTTGTTCTATTTCTGGTTACTTATTTTGGTGATGCCCGGCTAGGCAACTGGCGTGTACCGGAGCCGCTTGTATTGCAGTTGGCGGGATGCGTGGCTCTGCTGGCGCTGGGCATGGGGATGTTGTGGTGGCGGCGCATGGGGTGGGTTCCGGGCGTGGCGCTGGTGGCTTTGAGCGTGGCTGTGCTGCTGTGGCCGAGGCCCATTACGCACGACCGAAGAGCATGCGAGGTAGCGGCGATTGATGTGGGGCAGGGTGATTCCCTGCTGGTGATTACGCCAGAGGGAAAAACGCTGCTGATTGATGCGGGAGGGCTAGAGGGCAAATCACCGGACGACCATTTCAACATGGGTGAGGATGTGGTGTCACCGGTGCTGTGGTCGCTGGGGATTCGGCGCCTTGATGCGGTCGCGATCACGCATGGACATGTGGATCACATTGGCGGCATGGCGGCAGTGATTGCGAATTTTCATCCGAAGCAGTTGTGGGTGGGTAAGAATCCGTCTTCGCGGACTTATGATGCGGTACTCGCGGAAGCACGGGCGATGCACGTAGCTGTGGTGCAGCACCTGGCGGGCGATCGCTTCTGGTTTGGCGGCGTGCGTGTGCGCGTGTTGTGGCCCTCTGCTGATTATGAGCCTGGAAGGCACCCCTCGAATGGAGACTCCCTGGTGTTGCGGCTGCAATATGAAGGCACGAGCGCGCTGCTGGAGGGCGATGCGGAGGCTCCGGCCGAGCGGCGGATGATTGCGGAAGGCGGGTTGCAATCGAACTTGCTAAAAGTGGGGCATCACGGCAGCCGCACGTCGACGACGGCGGCGTTTCTGGCGGCGGTGCAGCCACAGTATGCGGCGATCTCAGTGGGGCAGCGGAATTTGTATGGGCATCCCAAGCTGGCCGTGCTGCAGGAGCTGGGGGATGCGCACGTCTTGACCTACCGCACCGACATGAATGGTATGACGACGTTTTATATGGATGGCAAGCACCTGCGCGCGATGACGGAGTAGGCATTCCGAGACGGCAGAGCTAGCGCAGCCGTTGCATGAGCAGATTGGGTGCGCAGCCGAGCAGCAGCGTGAGCGCGGCCATGACGAGGAGCGTGATGCGGGCCAGTGCTGGGGATGAAAGCGGAGTGGCATTCTCTGCCATAGGCGCGACATAGACCTGACGCAGCACACGCAGATAGTAGAAGAGCGCGACCACACTCATCAGAATGGCAAGGATGACAAGCCAGAGGAGTCCAAATGCGGGCGCGGCCTGCAATGCGACGGCGAAGAGCCAGAATTTGGCGAAGAAGCCGGCCAGCGGCGGAATGCCCGCCAGCGAAAGCAGAAAGACGAGCAGGCAGGCGGAGAGCGTGGGGGAGCGGCGGCTGAGTCCGGCGAGGGATGAGAGCGAGTCGATACCATTCGTCTCAAGAACGGCGAGCACGCCGAATGCACCGAGCACGGCTAGCGCGTAGGTAAAGACGTAGTAGAGCAGTGCGGCGAGGCTCTGTGGCGTGTGCGCGATGAGACCGAGCAGCAGATAGCCTGCGTGTCCGATAGCCGAGTAGGCGAGCAGGCGGCGCAGGCTGGTCTGGGCGAGCGCGGCGAGATTCCCGAGCAGCATGGAGAGCACGGCGACGGCCGCGAGGATGGGCATCCATCCTGGAGCGGAAAGATGCCACGCCGCATTACCGGAGGCGCTGGCCACGCCGATGAAGAGCACCTGGGCAAAGACAAAGAAGCCGACTACTTTTGAAGAGGACGCAATGAAGCCGGCGCTGAGAGACGGCGCGCCCTGATAGGCATCAGGAGCCCAGAGGTGGAAGGGCGCGGCGGCGATCTTGAATCCGAAGCCGAGAATGACGAGCACGATGGCCGCGAGGAGCAGAGAGTCGGGCTGCGAAGCCGCGAGCGCAATTTGCTGCAGATCAAGCGAGCCAGAGATTCCATAAAGCAGGCTAATGCCGAAGAGCAGAAAGCCAGCGGACATGCCACCAAACAGGAAGTACTTGAGCGCGGCCTCAGCCGAGGCGCGGCTGTGCTTATTAAAAGCTGTGAAGACGTAGAGCACGAGGCTTAAAAACTCAACCGCAAGAAAGATGAGCAGAAGATTTTGCGTGCTGACCAGGAAGAGTACCGCGACGGTTGCAAATAACAGCAGCGCGAAGAATTCGCCGATGTGGGTGGTGAATGCCGAGGCTTCCCTGCCCTGCTGGACTAACACTGAGCCGGAGAGAAGCGTGACGGCGAGAGTGAGCAGCAGCAGCACGACCTGCACCACGCCCGTGCGGGCGTCGAGCACCAGCATGCCATCGGGCAAATGAACTGGAGCGGTGAGAGGCAGAAGTGCCAGCGCCACCAGGGAGCCTGCCAGCGAGAGCAGCATGGCGATGCGTGCGCGTACAGCTATGGGAGAGCGGCGCAGCAGCATGCCGTCACAAGCCAGCACGAAGAAGGCGGCCACGGTGAGGGCGATTTGCGGCAGTGTGAGGCGCAGCAGTTCTGCGTAAGAGACCGGGTTCATCGCCAGCCTCCGTTACGCAGGGCCGAGAAGAGCGGAGATTGCAGGCTAGGCAGAATAAGTCGCATGAGAATGTGCGGATAGAGGCCCACGATGATGGTTGCCGTGAGCAGGAGCAGTGCTCCGGCGCGCTCGGGCAACGTGATGGGTGGCAGAGGATGTTCGATGGGCGCGGGCGACTCGTCTGATTGCGAAGCTGGAAAGAAGACGCGTGTGAGCGCGCGCCAAGTGAAGGCGACACCGATGAGAATGCCGAGCGCGACAGCGAAGACCATCCACGGCATGGAGCGCCAGACGCCGAGGATGACTTGCAGTTCGGCGATGAATCCGCTGAAGCCGGGCAAGCCAACCGAAGCCATGGCAGCGAGGGTGAAGGTGACGGCTGCAAACGGCAATGCGTAGCTGAGTTGCATGGGGCCGAGAGCGGCGAGATCGCGGGTGTGGGTGCGGTCATAGACCATGCGGCCGACGACGGCGAAGAGCAGCCCCGCGATGATGCCGTGAGAGAACATTTGCAGCACCGCGCCGTTGATGCCGATCTGGCTGAGCGTCATGAGGCCGAGCAACACAAAGCCCATGTGGCTGACGCTGGAGTAGCCGATGACGAATTTGAAGTCGCGCTGGACGAGCGCGACGCTGGCACCGTAAACGATGCTGATGAGCGCGAGCAGGGCGAAGACATCGCGCCAGGAGCCGAGTCCGAGAATATGGAATCCCCAAGGCGCGAGGCCGAGCGGGAAGAGCATCATGGCGACCCGCAGGCAGCCGTAAGCGCCGAGCTTCATGACGACACCGGCGAGCAGCATGGAGGCGGCCGTGGGTGCGGCGGCGTGGCCAGTGGGCGCCCAGGTATGGAACGGCCAAAGGCCGGCGAGCACCGCGAAGCCTACGAAGATGAGCGGAAATGCCCACATCTGGAAGTGCTGTGAGAACGGGTAATGAGCGAGGACGGCGAGGTTGAGGGTGTGAGAGCCCGAGGCGGCCCAGGCGGCAAGAATGCCGATGAGCACGAGTGCGCTGCCCGCGAAGGAGTAGAGCGCGAGCTTCATGGCTGCGTATTGGCGCGGGCGCGTGTCTCCGTTGGGCGCGGAACCCCAGATAGCGATGAGGAAGTATTTGGGGATAATCGCAATCTCATAGAAGACGAAGAGCAGGAATAGATCGAAGCTGAGGAAGACGCCGTAGACTCCGCCGATGAGCACGAGGTAGAAGGCGAAGAACTCGCGGGTGCGATGTTCGATGTTCCACGAAAAGAGGATGCCGGCCATGGCCGCGAGGCCGGTGAGCAGCAAGAGTGTGAGGCTGATGCCGTCGGCGGCGAGCGTGTAGCGAATGCCGAGTTGGGGAATCCAGGTGGAGTCGGCCACAAGGAGCAGCGATCCGGGCTGATACTGCAGCACCGCGCCGAGGGTGAGTACGAATCCGACCACGGAAGTGAGCAGGGCAACCCAGCGGGTGAACTGCGGACGCGAACTCGGCGTGAGCAGCACGGCGACTGCCCCCAGGAAAGAGGCGTAGATGGTCCACGCGAGTTGCGGAGCGGAAGCGAGCGGCTGTGAGATCGTCGTGAGCGGCATCAGCGATGGGCCTCCGTGGCATGAACGGGGTATCCGGAGGTATTTGTAACTGTGCTGGGAATAGTTTGCACCGGCGCGGCCTGCGGGGCGGTCCATTGCGCGACGGTGCCGGTCATTTTGCCTGCGATGAACTGGGGATAAAAGCCGAGCACCAGCATGAGCGCGATGACCGGAGCGAAGGCGAAGCGCTCAGCGACGGTCAGGTCAGGCATGGGGGCCTGCTGCTGTGATTCACGCATGGGGCCAAAGAAGACGCGCTGCAGCACGGCTAACAGAAAGACCGCCGTGAAGAGCAGGCCCAAGAGGGCAAGAGCAGCGGCCCAGCCTGCGAGCGGGAAGACACCTTTGAAGATGAGGAACTCGCCGGGAAATCCGTTGAGCCCGGGCAGGCCGAGTGAGGCAAAGATGGCGATGCCCATGAGTCCGCAGAATACGGGAACGATTTTGCGGAGACCGCCAAAGTCAGTGAGAGCGCGCTTGCCCTGGTTGCGGCGCTCAAGCAACGCAACAAACCAGAAGAGCGCGGCGGCGGTGAGACCGTGGCTGAAGATTTGCAGCAGCACGCCGGTGAGCGCGGCGGATTTCTCAAGGAGCAGGGAGGGGTCTGAGCCTGTGAAGCGCGCGACGACGCAGATGCCCAGCACGCAATAGCCGAGGTGGTTGACCGAGGAGTAAGCGAAGGTGCGTTTGAGGTCACGTTGCGCCCAGGCAGCCAGCGCGGGCAACACGATGGAAGCGAGAGCGAGCCAGAGCAGCGGGGTGAGTATCTGCTGCATCTGCGCGGGGAAGATGGGCAGCAGGATGCGGAGGAATCCGTAGACGCCCATCTTGGACATGGCGCCGGTGAGGAGCATGGTGGTTTCGCTGGAAGCTTCGGCATAGGTGGCCGGCAGCCACGTATGGAACGGGACCACGGGTGTTTTGACGGCGAAACCAAGAAAGACTGCCCAGAAGAGCAGCAGTGCGAGCGAGGAGCCGGACCATCCGGTCCAGGAGAATTGCTGTTGCAGCGCTGCAGTGAGCTGGCCCTGATGCGCCCATTGTGCAAGGGCGAGGAACTCAAAGGTTCCAGCCGCGAGATAGAGCACAAGGAACGCGACGAGGAGCGCGACGCTGCCCACCATGGTGTAGAGAAAGAATTGCAGCGAAGCTTGTGCGCGTTTGGTTCCGCCCCACTGACGCACCAGAAAGAATGCGGGGATGAGCGTCAACTCCCAATAGAGGAACCAGTGCAGGAAGTTGAGCGCGGTGAAGGTGCCGAAGAGGCCACACTCCAGAAAGAGCACAAGCGCGAAGTAAACCGGGCCGTGTGCTGGATTGCGCCACGAAGCGACGAGCGACATGAGCACAACGATGGCTGAGAGCAGCAGTAAGAGCAGACCGAGTCCGTCAATGCCAACGTGGTAGGTGAGCCCGATCGACGACGCCCATGCATATTGCTGCTCGAATTGCATGCCGGAACTTGCGGCCTGGAAATGGACCCAGAGGGCCAGCGCGCCCACTAGCGAGGCCAGAGCAACGAGGATGGCCAGAGCGCGGGCAAGCGCACGATTGCGAGAGAGCGCGAGTACGGCGAAGGCTCCTGCGAATGGAAGCGCCGTAAGCCAAGTGAGTGGACCTGTGAAGATCATCGCCACCCCCACAGGAGCCCCCATGCAACAAGCACGGCGAGCGCGACACCGAGAGTGCGCAGATAAGTCTGCACGCGTCCGTTTTGCCAGGCCGAGAACAATGCACCGCTGCGGTTGAGTTCGCGGCAGCCGAGATCAAAGCCGCCATTCACGGCATGCGTATCGATCGCGGCATCGACGTGGCCGAGCAGGCGCGTGAGGGCTGCGATCAACTGCACTGCACCGCCGAGAATCCAGCGGTCGAGACCATCGGCTATCAACGAAGCGATGCGCGCGAGGCGCAGGATGGTCGCGTCGTAGATTTCATCCACGTAGAAGCGTTGCTGCAACACACGAAAGAGCGTAGGCTGCAGGGTCTGAAGTGCATCAGGATCAGCGGCGCGCTTGATGGGCTTGCGGCCATAAAGCCACCAGCCGAGGCCGAGGCCCGCGAAGACGATGAGCGAAGAAACAATCATGAGCACGGCGAGATCAGCAGCGGCGAAGCGGGTGAGGTCAAGCGTTGCGCGGGTGCTGATGAGGAAGTTGCTGAACCATGGCCATGCGGGCGTGCTGATGAAGCCGAGCACAACGGCGAAGAGCGCAAGCACGACCAGCGGCACCGTCATGACAGCAGGGCTCTCGTGGGGGTCGCGGATGACGCAGGCTTCCGGCGGGCGTGGCGATGAGAGGTCCGCCGTGGCCTCAGGTAAACGGCGCGGACCAAAGAAGACGTAGCAGACCTGGCGCGTCATGTAGAAAGCGGTGAGCAATGCTCCCGCAGCGCCGAGATAGAACGGCCCGAGCGAGATGGGCCAGCCGTGGGCCGCGTGGAGAATCTCATCCTTGCTCCAGAAGCCGGCGAACAGCGGAAATCCGCAGAGGGCGAGCATGCCGCACATGTAGGTCACGAAGGTGATAGGCATGAAGCGGCGCAGGCCGCCCATGTTGCGAATGTCCTGCTCTTCAGTGCAGCCATGAATGACGGAGCCCGCGCCAAGGAAGAGCAGCGCCTTGAAGAAGGCGTGCGTGATGAGGTGGAACATGCCAATGGCGACTCCGCCCACGCTGAGGCCCAGCATCATGTAGCCGAGTTGCGAGATGGTGGAATAGGCGAGGATGCGCTTGATGTCATTCTGCGCAACAGCGATGCAGGCGGCGAAGAAAGCGGTGATGGCTCCGACCCAGGCAACCACCTGCAACGCAGCGCTGATGGTGTGCGGCGTCGCGGTCGCAGCCATGAGCGGATAGACGCGCGCGATGAGATAGACGCCGGCGGCCACCATGGTCGCGGCATGAATGAGCGCGCTGACGGGCGTTGGGCCTTCCATAGCGTCTGGCAGCCAGACGTGCAGCGGCACCTGACCAGATTTGCCTGCTGCTCCGCAAAAGAGAAGCAAGGCAATCGCGGTGGAGACGGCCATGCCTGCAAGGGTGGTCTGCGCGACCATGGCGGCCAGGGCGGAATGCTCGAGGCAGCCCGCACCCTTGTTATAGAAGAGCAGCGTGCCACTGCTCGCGTAGAGCCAGACCATGCCGAGCAGCAGGCCGAGATCGCCAATGCGGGTGGTGATGAAGGCTTTTTTCGCAGCGGCGGCTGCTGAGGGTTTATGGAACCAGAAGCCAATGAGCAGATAGGAGGTAAGGCCGACAATCTCCCAGCACATGAAGAGCAAGAGCAGGCTGTTAGCGAGGACGACGCCGAGCATGGCTCCGGCAAAGAGCGCGAGGAAGCAGAAGAAGCGCGTGAAGTTCTCATCATGCGCCATGTAGCCGAGGCTGTAGATGAAGATAAGCAGGCCGACAAAGGTGACCATCACTAGCATGACGGCGCAGAGGGGATCGAGAATCCAGCCAAGCTGGACCCACTGCGAACCAAATTGCAGCCAGTTGAAGTTGTAGAACTGGCGGACAGGATTGGCGATGGTCTGGACCAGAGCGACGAGCGAAAGCAGCAACGAGAGGCCGAGCGAGCCGATGGCGAGCGCCGCTGCCGCAACGCGACGCTGCCGCGGCATAAGCGCGATGCCCGCCGCCGCCAGCATGGGGAGCGCAGGGATGAGCCAGAGGAGCTTAAGCAAGGGTTCGACTCCGCAAGGTGCAAGATGACATGCGCTACCCCTTCAGTTCCGTGATTTCGGTTACATCCGATGTGTTGGCGTGGCGGTAGATCGCCACGATGAGCGCGAGACCCACGGCGGCTTCGGCGGCGGCTACGGCGATGGAAAACAGGACGAAGAGGACGCCGGTGAGGAGATGATTTGCCGAGGCTGCATGCGGACCGTAGCGCCAGAAGGCGATGAAATTCAGATTGGCGGCGCTGAGCATGAGCTCAATGCCTGCAAGGACGAGAATGGCGGAACGGCGCGTGATGGCTCCGGCGAGGCCAACGGAAAAGAGCAGCGAAGCGACGAGCAGGCAAGCGGTGAGCGGGGTCATGACGTGGGCGCTCCTTGCTTTGAGGGCTTTTCTCGCAGTGCGATGAGCACCGCACCGATGAGCGCGGCGGTGAGCAGCAGGGCCAGCACTTCAAGCGGCAGCACATAGGGCTGCATGAGCGCTTCTCCGATCTGCCGGACCGTGGCCATGGGCGCAATGGGTTGCGCGGGGGCTGCATGCACGAGGCGGCTGGAAATAATAGCGCGCGCGAGCACGGCAAAGACCGCCAGCGCGATGAGGCTGCCGGAAAATGCCGTGCGAGCTGCGGGCATGGCCGTGACTTCACTGCTGCGCGTGAGCAGAATGGCAAAGACAATCAGAATGGCCACTGCGCCGACATAGACGAGTAATTGGGCGAGGCCTGCAAACTCCGCACCGAGGTTGAGGTAGAGCGTGGCGACCCCAGCGAAGGCGAGCACCAGCGCGAGCGCACAGTGAATGAGCCGCGCCATGGTCATGGCAGCAACGGCGCTGGCGAGCGTGAGAAATGCGAGGATCCAGAAAGATACAGCCATGGTTACCTTTCTCCCAGGCGATACCGGAAATCAGAGGCCAAGGCCGCGATGCAAGATGTTTGCAGCGTATTGGCGTTCACTCCTTGTCTTCATACCTCAGGGGCTAGAGCCTTTTCATTTTTGAAGCTCTGAATGGCACGGCTATGGTTATGCCCTAATGCAAAATGATTCAGCGTTGTGGTTGGGCTCATGACTCCTCCGCATAGCGATAGACTCGCTTCTCAATGCGGCGGCCGTGTTCGAGCCCTCGCGCGAGCAATACATAAGGCACAGCAAGCAGCAGTGCGCATGCCAGCCAGCGAACCACAGGCCAGAAGCCGCTTTGCGGGAAGAATCTCCAGATGCCTGCGGAGAGAATTTCGAGCAGCGTCATGGGCAGCATGAATTTCCATGCGAAGTTCATGAGCTGATCCATGCGCAGGCGCGGGAGTGCGCCGCGAATCCAGATGAAAGTGGCGATGAGCACGAGCAGCTTTGCGAAGAACCAGCACCAGGATGGGATCCAGGTGAGAAAGCTGAAGGGAGCGGACCATCCGCCGAGGAAGAGAGTAATGCCGAGACCGCTGACGGCAAAGATTTCGAGGTACTCGGCCAGGAAAAAGAGTGCGAATTTGAAGCCGGAGTATTCGATGAAGTAGCCGGCGATGATCTCGGACTCGCCTTCAGGCAGATCAAACGGGCTGCGGTTTGTCTCGGCTGCGGCGGCTGTCATAAAGAGGAAGAAGCCGGCGAAACCCCAGGGCGTGAAGACATACCAGTGCGGGAAGATTCCGGTGAAGCCGGCCTGCGCCGTAACGATCTGCTCGGGCGAAAGCGTGCCGGCAATCATGATGACGGCCACCGAGGAGAGGATGAGCGGGATTTCATAGCTGATCATCTGCGCGATGGCGCGCATGGCGCCGAGCAGCGAGTATTTGTTGCGGCTCGACCAGCCTGCCATGAAGACGGCGAGCTCAGTTGCCGAGCCGATGGCGAAGAAGAAGAGGATGCCCGCATCCAGATGAACAGCGATCATGTTGCGGCCGATCGGCAGCACGGCGTAGGCCAGAAATGCGGTGCAGACAATGATGACCGGCGCAAGGAAATGAAGCAGCGCGTCGGCGGAGCGTGGGACGATGTCTTCTTTGGTGAGCGCTTTGATGCCATCCGCTACGGGCTGCAAAAGGCCCAGCGGGCCGACACGATTGGGACCGTAGCGATTCTGGATGCGTCCCAGCCCCTTGCGCTCGAGCACGGTGGTGAGCGCGAAGAGGCCGGGGAAGATGGCGAGAATCGGGACGACGATCAACAGGATCGCCACGAGGGGCTGCAGTGGCGCGGGGGTGTGCGCGACGAGCCAACGGTCGAGGTTAACGAAGACCTGATCAACGGAGTGCGCGGAAACGAGAGTCATCATGCGCCGGCCTCTTTCTGCGCGGCAGCGGCGGCTTTGGCCTCTGCCTTGGCGACGTCATCTGCGCGGCGCGCATCGACCTCGGGGGCCTCAGTGGGATGGATCTGCCGGTAATGGCTATTGGGCTTCGCGAGTTTCTCCTTGGTCCAAAGCAGGCCGTCGAAGCGATCACTGGTGCTGAGTTCAAAGGCCGTATCCATGCGGATGGCGTCGAAGGGGCAGACCTCGACGCAGATCTGGCAGCTCATGCAGACCGAAACGTCGATGTTAAAGACGGCCGGATAGAACTGCGGCTTGCCAACGTAATCCGGCTTTTTATCTGTGCTCTTCTCGATGGTGATGCAGCGCGGCGGGCACTCCTTCTCGCAGATGTGGCAGGAGACGCAACGCAGGCCTTTCTCTGCGTCGTCGCCGTCATAGAGCAGGAACGGAAAGACGCGCGAGGCTTCGGGCAGCGGATGCCGCTCCTCCGGATACTGCTCCGTGACGAGGCGATCCTTTTCGACGAAGCTGCCGACGAAGTTGCGGGCGGTTTCGATGAGTCCTTTGGCAATGCCTTCACCGAGCATGTGAGTCTCCCGTTGCCAGTTGCCAGTCATCAGCCAGGCTCGCGAAATGACGGCAAGGATTCACCTGTGGGCTGCTTGCTGAAAACTGAGGATTCGTCATCGGTCCACCTCTCCCATGACGATGTCTACGCTGCCCAGGATCACGACGACATCGGCCACGTTGCGGCCGAGGCACATGTCCTCAAGAATGGTGAGGTTGATCATGCTGGGCGGCCGCACGCGATAGCGGTAAGGGTTCATGGTGCCATCGCTGATGAGGTAAAAACCGAGCTCGCCTTTGGGCGACTCGACGCGCGCGTAGGCTTCGCCGGCCTTGGGGCGCAGGCCGCGTAGCTTCGTTTTGGGATCCTGGATGGGACCGGCGGGAATGTCGCGCAGCGCCTGCTCAAGAATGCTGACGGACACGCGCATTTCAAGAATGCGCATCATGTAGCGGTCATACACGTCGCCGTGATCGCCGAGCGGCACGCGGAACTTCATGCGCGGATAGAGGCCGTAGCCATCCACCTTGCGCACATCGTAGTTGACGCCGCTGGCGCGCAGCATGGGGCCGCTGACGCCGGCATTGATGGCAAGCTCGCGCGGCAGCACGCCCACGCCCTGCGTGCGCGCCATGAGGATTTCGTTTTCGCGCAGCAGGCGCTCGAATTCATCGACGAAGCGCGTAAGACCGGCGACGAGTTGGCGCGTCTGGTGGAGCCACTCTTCGGTGCAGTCAACGCGCACTCCGCCAAAGCGCAGGTAGTTGCACATCATGCGCGCGCCGGTGAGGGCCTCGAAGAGATCGAGAATCTTCTCGCGCTCGCGGAAGGCATACATCAGCGGGGTGCCGCTGACGCCCATGTCCTGCATGAGAAAGCCAACGAGGCCCGCGTGATTTTGAAAGCGTGTGAGCTCGGCGGCGATGATGCGAATGTACTCGGCGCGCTCAGGCACAATGATGCCGGCGAGCTTCTCGACGGTGAGCACATAGCCCCAGTTGTTAGTCATGGAGCAGAGATAGTCGAGGCGGTCTGTATAGGGAATAGAAGCGAGATAGCTCGCGTTTTCGGCAATTTTCTCGTGATTGCGGTGCAGGTAGCCGAAGACCGGCTTGAGGCGCACGACGCGCTCGCCGTCGAGGCGCACATCCATGCGGAAGACGCCGTGCGTAGACGGATGATGCGGCCCCATGGAGACTTCGAGGACGTCAGAGTCGAGGCCGGGCGCAGTAGCGGTGCTGAGCGTCGAGTTCATATTGAACTGTTCCCCGTGCGGGAACCCGCCTGGAACGATGCCGGAACTGCACGTCCCTCCAATGCGCGCTGACGCGCTTCGGCCGGGATGAAAAAGCAGAGATGAAGGAAGAGCTCGCGAGACATCATGCACCCTCCTCTTCTTCGCTGGGGGGCACGTAGTCTTTGCGCATGGGGTGGTCGGTGAAGTTGTCCCACATGAGGATGCGGCGCAGATCGGGATGGCCGTCGAAGACGATGCCATAGAGGTCGAAGGCTTCGCGCTCCTGAAATTCCGCGCTGCGCCAGATGGGCGTGAGCGAAGGCACACGGGTGTTTGCGGCGCGATCAGTCGTGCGCAGACGCAATACCACCGGGCCGTGCTTTTTTTCGACCGAGTAGAGGTGATAGACCGCTTCAAGGTAGCCGGGGATGAGGGTGGTACGGGTCTCGTCCACTTGCTGCTCTGCCGGGCCTTCGGGGGTTTCTACGGTCTTTGTAACTTTTACGGTTTCTTTTCTTTCGGCGTCGAGCCAGTCCACTCCAGCCACGTCAGAGCAGTAGTCGAGGCGGTAGTCCGCGTGATCGCGCAAATAGAGTGCAACCTCGACGGCGTGCGCGTGGTCGAGCACCAGAGAGTGCTGTGCCGAGGGGCTTCCGTTGGGGACCACGGTGACCTGGCAGCCGGGAATGGCGGACTCGAGTGCGGCGCGAAGAGCCTCGGCAGAGAGATAGACGAAGGCGGCAGCGGTGCTCATGGCAGCACCTTGAAGGGACTTTCAGCCTGCGGCGGAAAGACGTCAGCGTTGAGCGTGGGCTCCAGGCCGTGCTCGCCAAACGCGGGCACAGGAAATTCACTGGGTGCGCCGGATTGCAGATGGCGTGGGCGGTCTGAGCCACGGAGGGATTGGGCGTCGATCTTCTTCTGTAGCGTCATGAAGGCGTGAATGAGCGCTTCGGGACGCGGCGGGCAGCCGGGAATGTGTACGTCCACTGGAATATAGCGGTCGATGCCCTTGAGAACGTTGTAGCCATCGCGAAAGGGGCCGCCGGAGATGGCGCATGCGCCCATGGCGATGACGTATTTCGGTTCGGGCATCTGGTTGTAGAGGCGGACGACCTGCGGCGCCATCTTTTTTGTGACGGTACCGGAAACGATGATGAGATCGGCCTGGCGCGGCGATGGGCGAAAGACTTCCGCGCCGAAGCGTGCGAGATCATAGCGCGCCATGGTGGTGGCGATCATCTCAATGGCGCAGCAGGCAAGGCCAAAGGTGAGCGGCCAGACGGAGCTGCGGCGGCCCCAGTTATAGAGCTCTTCGAGCGTGGTGGTGAAGACTCCGTTTTTGCTGAGCTCGACTTTCAGATCTTTCAACTGCTGCGGCGCGAGTGCATGGTCATCCATGGCGGCGGCTTCCTGGATTTGCGCTGAAACTTGTAACCGATATAGTTGCTAGCTCCATGTGAGCACGCCTTTCTGCCATGCCCAAAGCAGACCTTCCACGAGCAGAAGAAGAAAAACAAGCATGGCGAGGCAGGCCCCGGCCGTGAGGCCCGTGAAAGCGACGGCGAAGGGGAGCAGGAAGACGGCCTCCACATCGAAGATGAGGAAGACGATGGCGTAGAGATAATAGGCGGCGTCAAAGCGAATCCACGCATCGCCGTGCGACTCAAGGCCGCACTCGTAGGTGGAGTTCTTTTGCGGGCCGGGCTTTTGCGGAGAGAAAACGACCGCCCACAGGCGTGCCAGGGCCAGCGGGGCGAGGCCAAAGGCGACGGCCCCGATCAGGAGCGCGACTACCGTACGCCACGGATGCAAAGCATCTCCTCCCTTCGTGCAACGAGGACTCACGGCAGGCGGCACGAACACGGTGCGGCCTGTCAGGCGAGATTATCGTCGCACATTCCCGGGGAATCTTAAATGTGATTTGCAACACAAGGGCGAAGAAAAGTGATGAATGGCGGGAGAATTATGCGACGTCTTTGCGCGTGGAAGCAGGCACGGCAGAGAGTTGTAGACCAAGGGCGCGCAAAACATGCATGACTGTGGCCAGCTCTGGATTGCCATCTGTGCTCAATGAGCGATAGAGACTTTCGCGAGAGACTCCGGCCTTCCGGGCCACCTCTGTCATGCCCTGCGAGCGAGCAATCACTCCGAGAGCGTCCGCCACAAAAGCGGGATCACCCGTCTCAAGCGCCTCAGTGATATAGGCCGCGACAGCTTCAGCGTTATCAAGGTACGCCGCCGGGTCAAAGGGCTTCGTGGTTATCTGGCTCATTCGATCTCCTTTGCCAACCTTTTAGCCAATGCGATGTCCTGCTCTTGCATGCTTTTGTCTCCGCCACATAGCAGAATGATGAGCATGCTGCCGCGTTGGGCGTAGTCAATGCGATATCCAGGTCCCGCATGAACTCGAAGCTCGCTAATCCCCTCTCCCACAGGCCGCACATCTCCGGCATTTCCAAAAGCCAGCCGTTGGATGCGGGCTGCAATCCGTACCCTTGCCTGAACATCCCGCAGCGTTCGTAGCCAGTAGAAAAAGAGATCTGTCTCCCGAATCTCGATCACGGAAGAAACGTAGCCTATACGCTACATATACTCGCAGATCACTTTCGTCATCAAGCGAAAGAAAAAAGCGAAATCTTGTGACTGGTGGAATTCAGCTCAGGGTATTCAATGCGATGTGCAGAATTGGAGGCGCGGGTCGGAATCGAACCGACGCATAAAGGTTTTGCAGACCTCTCCCTTACCACTTGGGTACCGCGCCTTTGGGGTCAGAGACCTGTGCAATCTCTCTACAGCCGGCCATGTGAGGTAGGGGCCAACTGGAGCGGGAGACGGGACTTGAACCCGCGACCCTCGCCTTGGCAAGGCGATGCTCTACCACTGAGCTACTCCCGCTTGAGGTACTTTTTGAGTATATCGGGGAGCCCGCTGGTGGTCAATCAAACGGGCTCAGGAAAAAATGGCGGACGGGAAGGCCGCTTGTGGATCGTCCCGGAGAAACGCAGAGGCGAGGCCAAGGCCTGGTTGCGGAGCTACCATCTATGGCCGGCGATGCGGCCCTGCCCGGGCTCAATGCCGCGGATTTCCCCGTCGCGCATGTGAATGATGCGGTCGCCGATGCAGGCGGCTTCGGGATTGTGGGTGATCATGAGGACAGTCTGCTTCAGCTCCTGGTTGGAGCGGCGGAGCATCTGGAGCACGGCGTCAGAGTTCTCAGTGTCGAGATTGCCGGTGGGCTCGTCGGCCAGCACGATGGCGGGGCGATTGACGAGCGCGCGGGCGATGGCGACGCGCTGCTGCTCACCGCCGGAGAGCTCGGAGGGCCGGTGATCGAGGCGGCCGCGGATGCTGAGCAGATCGGCCAGGTGGTCGAGGAACTTATTGTCGAGCGGGTCTTTGCGGCCCGAGATTTCGTGCGCCAGCTCAATGTTCTGCCGTGCGGTGAGCGTAGGCAGAAGGTTGAACTTTTGAAAGACGAATCCGATTTTCTGCTTCCGGATGCGGGTGCGCTCGGCGTCGCTGAGGGCGACAAAATCAACGCCATCAATATGCACGCTGCCGCTGGTGGCGCGGGAAAGGCCGCCTAACAGATAGAAGAGCGTGGACTTGCCGCTGCCGGAGGGTCCGACGATGCTGACAAACTCGCCGGCTTCAATGCCGAAGGAGACGCCGCGCAGCGCGGTGACCTGAATTCTGCCGGATTTGTAGATCTTGGTGAGCTGCTCAGCAACGATGGTGGACACACTATTAATTGTAACTGCGGGAGCGGCCCGTGACGGCTCCCGGGCCGACAACCCGGGAGCGGAATGCTTTTTGGCAGCGGCGGCCAGGAGTGGTTTCTACGAGGCGATGGCGGTGTGAACCGATGCGTAGTCATCCTGCGCGGAGACAGCCAGATCGCCCTCGTAAAAGGGGCGAGGCACGGTTTTCTTGGGGCCGCGCTTGCGCGCGATGAGCACTCGGATGCGGTCCAGCAGTTCCACGGGCGACGAAGCGCCCTTGGGCAGAAAGGCATCGGCGCGGTTGGCGCGCTCAAAAGCCTTGACGGTGCCGCTGATGAGCATCATGGGCACCTCCGGCGCGAACTGCTTCATGCGGCGAATCATCTCGTTGCCATCCATCTGAGGCATGACGAGATCGCTCAGCACGAGGTCGATACCGCCCGCCTGCAGCGTCTCAATGGCGGCGGCAGCGCTGGTGGCGGTGAGCACGCGGTAGCCACGGGTTTCGAGCAGAAACTTGCGGACGGACAGGGCTTGCTCGTTGTCGTCAACGCAGAGAATCACCTTCTTTGGCCTCATTCGTTTGAACATCCTTCCTTGGCTTCGCGAGCACGGCGAAGCGGCTGCGCATGCACCGGGGTTCCCCGGTGTGCGTGTGTTTCAGGGCCGCATTCCGGGCCTGAAGCGAGACGGCTGTGAAGAGACAATGGATCTCCCACCGCGCGGCGGCGGCATTTTCCACAGGAGGAAACCCGTCACGCGCACGCACGTTGCCGTGTTCTGGTTCAGGCCAGAATGCGGTGAGCAACGGCACGGCACGGTTGCCTGCGTCCCCCCCTGGGGTGCGCATGCTCCGGAAGTGCTCCTGGAACGACAGCAAGCCAGCAGAGGCGCGCGTGCGGCGCATTGCTCTATCTCAAATTTTGGTCAGTCGGCAAAAGCTGTGAACTTCGTTTCCTCAGTTCGCTTGCCAAGAGTACGAACCGCGACGGAGTGTGTAAACAGAGAAGATGAGGCGAAGAAGTGGGGATATTTGCACTCACGATCCACGCAGAGGGGCCGAATTGCAGCTATGTCAGCACTACAGGCTCCACCGCTCTGTTGAAACTATGTGAATCGCTCAAGGAAAAGCCGTCCTTTTGCCACGAAAACAGTGCAGCCCGCAATGCGCACCTGCGCGGGCTTGCCGTTTTGCAGCGAGCAGAGGCCGTAAAGATCGCTGGGGCGATGGATGGCGATCCCTTGCCGGAGGTGAATTCGGGTGTCTGGCGGCTCGATGCCGTTGCCCACCAGATAGACTATGGCGCATCCGGCGGCGGAGCCGGTGGCGGGATCTTCACCGTTGTAGAACTGCATGCGGGCTTGCCACAGGCTGGGCTTCTCCTGCGCGATGACATAGAAGAAACGTGCTCCGATGGAGTTCAGCAGCGCGGGCGCGAGGTCTGGCCGCAGGCTGAGACGCTCGAGTGCCTGGACGGAGCAGAGCGGCACGATGCAGAAAGGATTGCCGGTGGAGGTGATTTGCGGCGCCCACGCGGGCGAGAAATCCTCGACACGAAGGCCGAGCACCGGGGCGATGGCTTCGCGGGATTGCACCACGCCCAGTTCGGCTTTGGGCTGCGTCATCTCGCCATAGATGGCCGGTGCCGGGGCCTGCGCATCGTCAAAGACGACCGGGACGCGGCCCGCACTGAGATGGAGCGTGAGGGCGGCGAGGTTTGGCTCGGCAGCGACGAAGCGGCGAATGACAGCGGCGGTTCCGAGCGTGGGATGGCCGGCGAAGGGCAGTTCCTCGCGCACGGTGAAGATGCGCACGTGATAGCCTTCGGCGGCCTCGGTGGCGGCGTCACGGCGGCAGACGAAGGTCGTCTCAGAGAGATTGGTTTCGCGGGCAATGGACTGCATTTCTTCTGGTGTGAGCTGGCCGGCGTCAGGAAAAACCGCGAGCTGGTTGCCCGTGAGCGGCGTGGAGGTAAAGACGTCGCAGAGATAGTAGTCGAGAGCGCGCATGAAGACAGGGTAGCTGAGATGCGCATTGACACGAAGGCAGCACGCACCCTAGTCTGTCTACGTGATCGCTCACGCTCACAACTCGATGTGCATGTGCTGCTGTTGCGGCTGCACTATGCGGGTGTGTCTCTAAGAGCGAACACGGAATCCGGTATCGCCCTGACCCACCCGCAGAGAAGCTGCTGAGGTGGGTTTTCCAGTTTTCAAGGTTGAAAACCTTTGAGTCTTTGCAGGAGAGGATAAGCAAAATGGGATTGCGCATCAACGACATCGCCCCCGACTTTACCGCTGAAACCACGCAGGGCACCATTCATTTTCACGAATGGATTGGCGACCACTGGGCCATTCTGTTTTCGCATCCGAAGGACTTTACGCCGGTGTGCACGACCGAACTGGGCGCGGTGGCGGCGCTGGAAAGCCAGTTTGCGGCACGGGGCGCCAAGGTGATTGGCCTCAGCGTGGATCCAGTGGAAAGCCATGGCAAATGGGAGAAGGACATCGAAGAAGTGGGCGGCCACAAGGTGAACTACCCGATTATTGGCGATCCTGAGCTGAAGATTGCCAAGCTCTATGACATGCTGGCCGCCGATGCGGGCGAGAGCTGCGAAGGCCGCACGCCTGCCCTGAACGCGCCGGTGCGCACGGTGTTTGTGATTGGACCGGATAAGAAGATCAAGCTGACGCTCGCTTATCCGATGACGACGGGGCGCAACTTTGACGAAATTATCCGCGTGCTGGACTCAATTCAGCTTACGGCCAAGCATCCGGTCGCGACACCCGCGAACTGGAAGCAGGGCGACGACATCATTATCGGCGGCGCGGTTTCAAACGAAGAAGCGGCGCAGAAGTTCCCCGGCTTCAAGACCGTGAAGCCCTATCTGCGCACGGCTGCGCAGCCGAAGTAGTTTTCTGAAGGATTGCCTGCCGCGGATTCCGCTGCGGCAGGCAAATTGAGCACCGGTGGCGAAGGGGCTAACGCGCTGGTCTGCAAAACCAGTATTCGCCGGTTCAAATCCGGCCCGGTGCTCCAATTCCCCGCCCTGCATTCCCTGCTAATTCATACGAAGCACCGCCGTGTTGTCCGTAGGATGGACCTGTACTGCGAAGAGGTGCGTCGTGGCGTCGTAGTGGATGGCGCCAACGCTCCCCTTCTTTGCGCGCACATGTGGCTGCTGACGAGCCCATCCTGTGAGCGTGACGTCGCTCTCGCCTTTTACAAATGTAACCGTGATCTGGTCATTTTGATTGCCTGATGTGACCTGAAAACGCTTCGCCGCCAGCGGAACCACGGCATTTGTATCTCCCAGAATGGCAATTCCATGCGCATCCACAGGGGCGAGCACGGAGTATGCCCATCCATTCGCAAATGGCATGGTAAACGAGCCTTTGGCTGCAATAAGTTTGCCGGTGTGATTGACCCAGTTGTAGGCGTAGGCCTGACCGGTGATGCCGATCTCATGGAGCGGTACCGTGACATGTTTGGGAAGATCGCGGCGGGGATAGGCGAAGACTTCCACCTCGTTTCCGCTGTGGGTGGAGGCGACCATTGGGCCTTCCAGGTTGGCGGCATCACTCTGGAAGGTCGCATCGGTGGGCACGATGGAGGTATCCGGCTTGAGCAGCACGGAGTCGGCGCGCATGACGCGCTTGAGATTCGCGGCATCGATCTGATCGATGGGGTCGCCGACGCCGACCGGGCCGGCTGAGAGCGTGGACAGGATCAGTTCAGGAAGCTGATGGCTCATGAAGACATCAGTCCACGGCCAGAGGCCGACGGCGCGTGCCAAGGCGGAGCCGTAGAGAAACCAGTCCCATCGGGAGCGGCGGAAGCCGTCGTCACTGACGCGGATGGTTTGAAGATTCTGATAGCGGGTGCTGGCCATGAAGTAGCCAGGCAGCGGCATGCAGTACTGGATGGCGATCTGCTGGCGGGCCATGGCATGCGCCATGTTGCCGAGAAACTCTTGAGGGTCGGTCAGGTTGATAGCCGGACGCGCGTTGTGATCGAGCCAGTCCTGCTCGTACACCGCCACGCCACCGCGATGAAGATACTTCGCCGTCTGGTTCCAGTACTTCGGCGAGAGGATTACATTGTTCGACATTTTGAATTCGTGGCGATAGGGACTGTCCGGTGCGATCCAGCGGGCATGCACGACAAAGGGCAAACCGAGCTGTCGATGATAGGCACGCAGGCCTTTGGGGAAGATCTTTGGATCGGCGCGATAGACGGTCGCTCCGTTGACGCCCATGGCGGCGAGGCTATTGCCCTTCTGCTTGGGATACCACCAACTATCGAGTTGCATGTATGCGATGGGCACGCCCAGTTTCTGATACGCCTTGCGCACCGCGACGAGTGTGCCCTCATAGCCGAGGCTCTGCTTGTATTTGTAGTAGTAGGTGGCATAGTGATCGGTCCAGTAGCCGAATTTGTTGAGCAGCACATCGGCATCGTTCGGCACGGGCTGCTTGCCGTTGCGCGTCTGCAGCGCTTGTCCCCATGTGTCGAGTGTCTGGTGGATGCCGCGGCCCAGCACCAGCAGCGTACCGTGCTCAAAGCCGGCGGGCAGCGCCCTGATCTGCGGATCGATGCCGCTGCTGACCTTTCCGCCGGGAACGGCCTTCATATCAGCGACCAGGAAGTGGTCGGCAGGCGAGAGCACCATGGCGTTGCGCTTGGCATCGAAAAGCACCCACGGGCCCTGTGCGCCGAGTTTGCCAAACTGGTAATGCGCGAAGGTGTTGACGCCGTAACTGAACTCCTCAAGGCCCGGCGGCAGCGCGGCGAACCGCGGAAACGGATGACGATTGGGCGCGGACTGCGTGCGCCGATCGAGAAAGAGCACGATGGGCTGCTGGTGATAGACGCGAATGATGGCGACGCGATCCGACGTGGTCGCATCCACCTCGGTCCAGGGCCCCAGCGCGTCGGTTCCGGACCTGGATGCAAGGCCAGTGGGATTTGCGGGCAGCGTGCCTTGCAGATCCCAACGCATTTGCGGGCAAAGAATCTGATAGGTGCCGTTGCTGCTGAAGCTCGCATGCACCTCGGCGTTTTGTGCGGTGACTGTACGCGCCGTTGCCGGTAAGACGGGCAGGACCAGGGCTGCAAGGGCAGCAGCGAGAGAAAGAATGCCCGCGCGAACGGGTCGAGTGGTACTTGGCATAGAATTTTCTCCTCGATGACGTGCGCGGCTACAGATTACGCGCTTGAGCGTGGAGTTGGAAAACCGGCGTGCCCAGATAAGAATTATCCGCGCTTACAGGGATAGGAATAGCCTGAAAGCATCGGCTGATCCTTTGTTCCTGCAGAGCGGATGGCGCCGATGGAAGCATCTCCATTCGCACCCAGCACATCGGTGAGGCCCAGCGAAGAAACTTGCATCCGGCTGTGGAAGCTTCTCCAGCGATTCACCCTAATGCGCGCCGAAGGCTGGGCCTAGGTCGTCATTCCACACGGCCTACAGGTAGCCCCTGCCTCGGCCAACTTATGCTGCCTCATCAGGATGTTGCCAAGCGTATCCCAACTGACAGCCAGAATGATGGACAGCTCAAGCGAATGCGTATAAGCCTCTGCGATCGTGGCTGCCGCATGTATCAACGTGACCCGGAGTCGAATCGGCAGAGAGATACTGTGCGGCCTGATCCCATGGCGCGGGGACAATGTTGCGCGCGATGGTGCGCAGAATCAACTCATTATCCGAAGTGTTGGTGATCGCTGCGTGCGCGGCGAAATCGCCTGCGCAAATGTAACTGCGATTTGCTTCTGTTTCTGAATGTGTAACTGTTGACAAGCAGTTTTCCGCGAACCTTGCACTGGGCATTGCGAGAGCGAAGATTTAACGAATATGCGGAGGGCTTTGCGATGTCGCCCGACCCCGCAAAAAGCGTATAAAAAACCTATGCGGAGTTTCCGAGTAAATGGGGCGATTGTCCTCGCTTCCATGGGGTAATTTTGTCTCGATCGCGACTTAAGAGTACAGGGCCAGAGCCAGACTGCAAGCCGGACTCCTGCGGAACCGGCCCGGGGCAGAGAAAATAACCGGAATAGTCGGTGGATTTACGCCGCCGTAACAATCTTTCTGGAGAATCGTATTGGTGCGGGGCTTTGGAGTACAGCCGCACTCCACGCTGTAGTGGACAGGCTACCTGCTGCGAGAGCTCACATGCCAGACGGCATGATGGTACTTGATCGCGTCAGAACCAAAGATGTAACGGCGCAAGCCAAAAGGAGAAACATTCCACGTGAAGAGCAAAAAGAACTCATCCCGCGTACTCTGGGCCGCAGCGATTGCGCTGGCCCTGACCGCTGTCTGCACGGCCGGCGCCGCCACGGCAACCCTGACCGGCGCCGGCAGCACCTGGGTTTACCCCCTGCTGGCCAAGTGGTCGGCTGCCTACCAACAGAAGACAGGCACCCAGGTCAACTACCAGTCGATTGGTTCGGGTGGCGGCATTGCCCAGATCGAGGCCGGCACGGTAGCGTTTGGCGCCAGCGATATGCCGCTGAAGCCCGCCGACCTGCACAGCCATAACCTGATTCAGTTTCCGACTGCGATTGCTGGTGAGGACCTAGTCTACAACCTGCCCGGGGTTGCGGCCGGCAAGCTAATTCTGACCGGCCCCGTGGTGGCAGATATGTATCTTGGTAAGATCAAGAATTGGGACGATGCGGCCATTGCGAAGCTGAATCCTGGCCTGCACCTACCGAATCGTTATATTACGGTTGTGCATCGTTCCGATGGCTCTGGAACCACTTTCACGTTCTGCAGCTACCTTTCGAAGGTTAGCCCGGAATGGAAAACAAAGGTCGGCGCCAACACTTCCGTGGCATGGCCAACGGGTGTGGGCGGGAAGGGCAATGAGGGTGTTGCTTCCTATGTGCAGCGCATTCCCGGAGCGATCGGTTACGTGGAATATGCCTATATTCTTGAGAGCCACCTGCCTTATGCCCGCATGTACAATAGCGCCGGCAAGCTGGTCAGCCCCAGCCTCCAGGGCTTCCAGGAAGCCGCCAGCCATGTGGACTTCACCAAAGCCGAGGACTTCTATGTGATCCTGACCAACCAGCCTGGGCCGGGCACCTGGCCTATCTCCGGCTGTACATGGGAGATTATGCGAAAGAGTGGCTCCAAGGCGGACAATCTGGCCGTAATGAAGTTCTTCATCTGGGGCTTCAAACACGGGCAGGATCTGGCCAAGTCCATTGCGTTCGGTCCGCTTCCCCCGAGCACGGTGAAGGCGATCGAGACGTATTGGCAGAAGAATCTGGGCTACACTCTCTAGCTTGAGAGGGAGTCTGCATTTGAAAGGAACTCCATGAGCAGCTCTAAAGCTGTGGTCCGGGCAGAGACTAGGGCCATGGGTGAATATCCCGGATCAACCGGCAGGTCATGGCACCTGCCGGTCGATTTTATTTTCAGGAAAATGGCCTCAGCGGCCGCTTTTCTGGTTGCAACTGTTCTTTTTGCCACAGTGATTGCGATTGCTTATGACAGCCGGACGGCGATTGCCAAGTTTGGCGTATTGGGCTTTTTAACATCGAATCAGTGGGACCCTGTGACGCAGATCTTTGGCGCGGTGCCGTTCATTGCGGGCACACTGATCAGTTCCACCATCGCCATGTTGCTGGCTGTTCCGGTCAGTTTCGGCATTGCGGTATTTATTGCCGAGGTTGCGCCGTCGTGGATCAAGAAGCCAATCGCGGCAGCGATCGAACTGCTGGCGGCGATTCCGAGCATAGTCTACGGGTTGTGGGGACTGCTGGTCTTTGCGCCGGTTTTTTCGCAGGCTGAGCCGTGGATCAGCGACCATCTTGGCTCGATTCCCGGCATTGGACTGCTCTTTCAGGGACCACCCATCGGTATCGGCATGCTGACGGCCGGCATTGTGCTGGCGATCATGATTCTGCCTTACATCTCCTCCATCATGCGCGATGTGTTCATCGCGGTGCCCTCGCCGTTGCGCGAATCGGCTTATGCGATGGGTTGCACCACCTGGGAAGTCGCCTGGAGCATCATTCTTCCCTACACCAGTTCGGCGGTAGTGGGCGGCATCTTTCTGGGCTTGGGGCGCGCCATTGGCGAAACCATGGCGGTCACCTTTGTGATTGGCAACAGCGATATGATTTCCTCCAGCCTGTTGATGCCCAGCACCACGATTCCCTCTGTGATTGCGAATGAGTTTACCGAGGCGACGACACGGCTCTATCTCTCATCGCTGATTTATCTTGGTCTGATTCTAATTGTGATTACGCTGATTGTGCGTTTTCTGGCTGTGTTCCTGTTGCGCCGCGTGAATCGACTGCAGGGAGTGAAAGCATGAACGTCGTTTACCTGCGCAGGCGCGCCGTTAACGTACTGACCAAAGTGCTGATGACCATCGCCACAATTGCAGGCGTCTTTTTCCTGCTGTGGATCATGTGGACCACCTTTCGGTTCGGCGTGGCCGCAATGCACTGGAGCCTGTTCACGCAGAACACGCCTCCTCCGGGCACGGACGGATACGGCTTGAAAAATGCCATTGTCGGCAGCCTTCTGCTGATGGTGATCTGCCTGGCGATCGGCGTACCGGTTGGCCTGATGGCCGGCACGTGGCTGGCCGAGTATGGCGCACACGGCCGTACCGCCAACGTGGTGCGCTTTATCAATGACATCATGCTGAGCGCACCATCCATTGAGATCGGTCTATTTGTCTATGCCATCATGGTGGACCCGATGGGTCACTTCTCCGGCATCTCGGGCAGCGTGGCGCTCGCCGTTCTGATGGTCCCCATCATTGTGCGCACGACCGACGAAATGCTCTGCCTGGTGGGAACGGATATGCGCGAAGCGGCGATTGCCCTGGGAGCGCCAGCCTGGATCGTGATCACAAAGGTGACGTGGCGGGCGGCGCGAGCCGGCATTGTCACCGGCATTCTGATCGGCCTAGCGCGTATCGTCGGCGAGACTGCTCCTCTGCTGTTCACTGCGCTGAACGATCAATACTTCTCGACCGACATGCTTCATCCCATCGCCAATCTTCCGGTTGTGATCTTCCAGTTCGCGATGAGCCCTTACACAAACTGGCAGCAGATGGCCTGGGCGGCTGCGTTCATTACGGTTGTTTTTGTTCTGGTGCTCAGCGTGCTTACCCGCTGGTTCCTGGCCAAGGTGCAGACAACGCGTTGATTCCCCATCAGGCGTCAGGAGAGATTTATGGTTAATTTTGCCGTTACCGTTAAACCGGCCGACCCTTCCACAGTGAATGCGGCCGAGCAATCGCCCGTAAAGATTTCGGTTAAGAATCTCAATTTTCATTACGGCAAGTTCCATGCGTTGAAGAACATCAACCTGGATATCCGTCAAAACTGCGTGACTGCATTCATAGGCCCTTCGGGCTGCGGCAAATCCACTTTGCTGCGCACCATGAACCGCATCTTCGATCTATACCCACGCCAGCGGGCGGAGGGAGAGATTCTGCTGGACGGAGAAAACATCCTGAACATGCAGAACATCACGACGCTTCGCGCAAAGGTGGGAATGGTTTTTCAGAAGCCTACGCCGTTTCCCATGTCCATCTATGAGAACATCGCCTTCGGCATTCGTCTGTATGAGAAGCTGTCGCGCTCGGAGATGGATCATCGGGTGGAGCAGGCACTGATGCGCGCCGGGCTCTGGGATGAGGTCAAAGACAAGCTGAACCAGACCGGGCTGGGACTCTCCGGCGGTCAGCAACAGCGGCTCTGCATTGCGCGCGCGCTGGCGGTCGATCCGGAAGTACTGCTGCTCGACGAGCCATGCTCGGCACTGGACCCTGTCTCCACCGCCAAGATTGAAGACCTCATGTTCCAACTGAAAGAGACCTGCACGCTGGCCGTGGTGACCCACAACATGCAGCAGGCGGCGCGTGTGAGCACCTACACGGCATTCATGCTGGACGGCACGCTAATTGAGTACAAAGAGACCTCGAAGCTGTTTACCAAACCTACGGATTCGCGCACGGAGGACTACATCACGGGCCGCTTCGGCTGAGTTGCGCCAGAGGCACCCGTAGTGATGGTCAAAGGAGAGTCAAAATGCGCCACATTCAGGAAATGCTCGAAGAACTTCGCGCCAAGCTGCTGACGATGAGCGGGCTGGTGGAGTCTGCCATCAAAGACAGCGCACATGCACTGTCAGGCGATCCAGACGTCAACATACAGGATATCTTTCAGCGCGAGCGCCAAGTAAACAAGCTGGAACTGGAAATTGACGAGATCGCCACCGGAATTCTTGCTCTGGAGCAGCCGGTTGCCGGAGATCTGCGGTTTGTGACCGCGGCGGCGAAGATCAACAATAATCTTGAGCGCATAGGTGATCTGGCGGTGGGCATTGCGCGCCGTGCCGAGTCTTTGGCGCACGTTTCCAAGGATGAGCTGACTGGAGAGATTCCCACGCTGGCTGAGCTGGTCGCGGACATGGTGAACCGGGCGCTGCGAGCATTCGTGAACAAGGACACGCAGGAGGCACGCGCGGTACTCTCATCAGATGATGCCGTCGATCACCTGCACGAGTCGATTTTCTCCGAGTTGATTGATCACATGAAGAGAGACTCGCAGGCGGTGCAGACCTGCGTGGACCTGATGCTGGCCGCGCGCAACCTGGAGCGTATTGCCGATCACGCCACCAATATAGCCGAAGCGGTGGTCTTCATCAGCGAGGGCGTGGATGTTCGCCATCGCAGCCTGGGAATTGAGATTTAGAACGCTGCTGCTCAAGGCACCGGAAAGACCAGAGTATCTGACCTGGCTGTTCCCAGAGGGAACGGCCACACTTTCTGAACCTCAACCATGGCAGGACAACTGGAGAAGCGCCCTAGGACAGCAGCCGCGAGAGTATTCAGCGGGCGTCCTGGTATTCCTCATACCAAGCCATCTGAATGGCCTCGAGCTTGCTCTCGTTGGACTTGGCCGGATCGTCGGCGAAGCCTACCAGCTCGGTAACGTGCTTGTGCAGGTCGGTGAAGCGGACGGAGAGCGGATCGAGGTCCGGGAACTTCTCCTGCAATTGAATGCCGATTTCTTCGGCGTCGTTCCAGGTAATTTCACGCGGCATGTTGTGCTCCGGTATTTGTAACTGTTTCGGTGCTATTTACTTTTCGGCGGCAACGGCAGGCTTGCCTTCCTGTACGTAGTTGCGGTTCCACTTGGGAATTTCGACCACGTAATTGCCGGGGCCGGTGATGACAGCCTGGCAGCCGAGGCGCGAGTTGAGTTGCAGATCGGCTGCCATGTCGAGCCGGTCGAGCTCATCGTCATCGGCCTCGCTGATGTCCTTGGCGCCATCCTTGACCCAGATGTGGCAAGTAGTGCAGGCGCAGACGCCGCCGCAGGCGTGATCCAGGAAGATACCGTAGTTCTCAGCCACATCGAGGAAGGACATGGGCTTGCCGTGATGGTCGTAGGGCATGGTTCCATACTCAAACTCGACCGTGCGGCCCTCGGGCATAAAGGTGACGCGCACCATGTTGGGCGCGGGCGGCTGGCTCAGGTCGATGGTCGGCTGTGAATTCTCTGTCGTCATGGTCGGATTCTCGTTCGATTCTATTTGTCAGTGATCTCAGCGGGCGCAAATGGATGCGGCGCGTTGGGGCCGTCGCCGAGTTTGTCGCCGGCCGCTTGCATGGTCTGCCCGTGCAGTGCGGTGGAGACGGCAGTGTCCATCATCAGCTCGGCAAAGCGCGTGGTGGATTTGTCGAGCGCCTCGGTGGCGGCGCGGAGCGCCTGCAGATCGTCTGCCTGAGTGAGCACGCGCAGCTCGTCAGAGAGCAGACGAATCTGCGTGCGCTCGTCTTCGTTGAGCTGCTGCCAGGCCGGATGCGAGGGAGCTTTCTCAACGTGCGCGAGCAGATTGGCGGCGTCGTTGCGCGCCTCAATCAACTGGCGCTCGTGGAAGTCCTGCTCGGCGAAGTCAAAGGATTCGAGAATCATCGACTCCACCTGATCGTCGGTGAGGCCGTAGGTGGGCTTGACCTCAATCTGCGCCTCAGTGCCGCTGCGCTGCTCGCGCGCTTTTACCTGCAGAATGCCGTTGGCGTCGATGAGGAACTTGACCTCGATGCGCGGCAATCCGGCGGCCATGGGAGGAATGCCCTTGAGGTCGAAGCGGGCCAGCGAGCGGCAGTCTTTGGCCAACTCCCGCTCGCCCTGCAGCACGTGAATGGCGACGTTGGTCTGGCCATCGACGCCGGTAGTGAAGTGTTCGGTGGCCGACGCGGGGATGGTGGAGTTGCGTTGGATGATCTTGGCAACGACTCCGCCGAGGGCCTCGATGCCGAGCGAGAGCGGCGTGACATCGAGCAGCAGCATGTCTTCCGTCACCTTGCTGCCCCCCTCGAGAATGTTCGCCTGCACAGCCGCGCCGAGCGCGACGACTTCATCGGGATTTAGCTCGCGATGAGGCTTTTTGCCGCGCGGCGCGAGGTGGAACAACTCATCGGTAAGCTGCCAGACGGCGGGGATGCGCGTGGACCCGCCGACGAGCACGACTTCCTCAATCTGCTCGGGCTGGATGCCGGCGTCTTTCATGGCCGCCAGGCAGGGACCAACGGTGCGGTCGAGGATAGGCTTGACGAGCTGCTGGAACTGCTCACGCGTGATCTCGCGGCGATAGGGTACGCCGCCGGGAAGATCGACGGCGATGCGCGCCGATTCTTCGGTGGAGAGCGCGATCTTTGCCTCGATAACGGCCTTGCGGATGGCCTGCACGGCAGCGGCGTCGTGGCGCAGATCGAGATTCAGTTCACCGTGAATGTCATCGAGCGCAATGGCGATAAGCAGGTTGTCGATGTCGTCGCCACCGAGGTGGGTGTCACCGTTGGTGGCGATGACCTCGAAGATGCCGTCATGCAGCTTCAGAATCGAGATGTCAAAGGTGCCGCCGCCGAGATCATAGACGGCGACAATGCCGGCCTTGGCGCGATCGAGGCCGTAGGCAAGTGCGGCAGCGGTGGGTTCGTTGACCAGGCGCAGCACTTCAAGGCCGGCCATACGGCCTGCGTCCTTGGTGGCCTGGCGCTGCGAATCATTGAAGTACGCGGGCACGGTGATGACCGCCCGGGTGACGGGCGCGCCAAAGTAACGCTCGGCATTGCGCTTGAGCTGGCGCAGCACGTAGGCCGAAATTTCAGGCGGGGTGAACTGCTGCTCGCCAATCTGCAGACGGATGACCTCACCGGACTGCAGGTCGCTGGCAATGCGAAACGGGAAGAGTTTCAGCTCGTCCTGCACATCTTCAACTCCGCGGCCCATCAGGCGCTTGGCCGAGTAGACGACGCGCTCCGGCGTTTCTGCCAGATATTGCCGTGCGGCGTTGCCCACAACGATCTGCTTCGCCGACGGTATAGCCACGACAGAAGGCACAAGCCTGGAGCCGTCTTCGCCGGGAATGACCACCGGCTGCTCACCCTGCATGAAGGCGACGAGCGAGTTGGTGGTGCCGAGATCGATGCCGACAATGCGTTCGGCGGAATTCTGTTGCTGCGTAGCCAAAAGCTCCTCCTGGGTCTGGATGGGTTCGTGCGATGTGTGGGCGCTTCCCGGTCAGGAGCCGAGTGCGTCGTTTACGTCACGAACAAGGTTACGAATATAGCGACGACGGTCGAGCAGGGAGAACATCTTGTCCTTCACCGGCTCGGCGGTAGCGGACGCATCTGCGTCGATGGCCTCGTCCCACTGCTGCCACAGGCTTTTCAAGTCATCATCAACGGCGGCGAGTTGCGCCTCAAACTGCAGGCGGGCTTTCTCCAGATCGCCTCGCAGAGCAGGATCATCCTCGCCCATTTTGCGGTTCATGCGCATCTCTTCGAGCTGCATGTTCAGCTCGAAGACCTCTTCGAGCATGTCGGCGGGCACGCGGGCTTCTTTGGTAGCGCCGGGCTGGACTCCGGGCTGGACTACGCTTTTGGCCTGCTGCTCTTCGCTGGCGATGGGTTTGCCTTCGAGCTTGAGCAAATACTCGGTGCGCGCCACGGGATTCTTGAGCGTCCGATAGGCGTCATTGAGCAGCGAGGTCTGGTCGAGGCTCCATAGCTGCTCCTCGGCCGAGGCGCGTGCGTAAACGTCAGGGTGCAGCTTGCGGCTGTGGCGGTAGAAGCTGCGCTCGAGAGCAGCAGTGTCGAGTGCAAGCTTGCGCGTCAGGCCGAAGACGCGGAAGTAGTCCGGCTGCTCTCCGTCTGCAGAAATGACGGGCTGCACTTTTCCGCAGGCCGCGCACAAGGCCGCCGAGCCCTCAAGCGTTTGACCGCAGGACCAGCAGACACCAGAGACGGAGGTGGTGACATTTTGCATAGGCGAATCGAAAAAAAGTGAGCCGCGACGGGCTCAGGCCGAGAAGGATGAGCCGCAGCCGCAGGACTTTTTAGAGTTTGGGTTGATGAAATTAAAGCCACGACGCATGAGCGTCTCTTCGTAGTCGAGAATCATGCCGCTGAGGTAGAGGAATGATTTGGGGTCTACAAAGATGCGCACATCATCGTAGGTGTAGATGCGGTCGCGCTCACGTGGCTGCGTGTCAAAGCGCACGCTGTACGAGAGACCGCTGCATCCGCCACCCTGCACGCCCAGGCGCAGACCGCCCTGCTCGGGCGAGATGCCTTCCTGCTGCATCGCGACACGAATGCGAGCAATGGCCTTGGGCGTGACTTCAATCCCTTTGGCCGCAGGAGCACTGGCTCCCGCGGCGGGTCCGCTGGTTTGCGAGGTTGCCATTTCTGGCTCCTTCCTGAAATTGGTTACTGCGCGGCCACGGTCTGCTGCGCAGCTTCCGTCTCGGCGACGCCATTCTTCTTCTTCCAGTCGCCAATGGCGGCACGGATGGCGTCTTCCGCGAGCACGGAGCAGTGAATCTTGACCGGAGGCAGCGCGAGTTCCTTCACGATGTCGGTGTTCTTGATCTGCAGCGCTTCCTCGACCGTCTTGCCCTTGACCCACTCGGTGGCGAGCGAGGACGAAGCAATAGCCGAGCCGCAGCCGAAGGTCTTGAACTTGGCCTCTTCGATGACCTGCGTCTCAGGGTTCACGCGAATCTGCAGGCGCATGACGTCGCCGCACTCCGGCGCGCCAACCAGGCCGGTACCGACGGCCTCGCTGCTCTTGTCGAGTTGGCCGACGTTGCGGGGATTGTTGTAGTGGTCAATGACTTTGTCGCTGTATGCCATTTGGAATCTCCTTCTGATCTTCTGGTTACACCGTGCTGCTGTGTGGATTGAGCCGCTTTTTAGTGCGCGGCCCACTCGATCTTGGTAAGGTCAATGCCCTCTTTCACCATCTCGTAGAGGGGCGAGAGCTCGCGAAGCTTCTGCACGACGTCAATCACCTTGTCGGCAACGTAGTCCACTTCAGCATCGGTGTTGAAGCGGCCCAGGCCAAAGCGGATGGAGCTGTGCGCTACGTCATCACCGAGACCGAGCGCCTTCAGTACATAAGATGGCTCCAGCGTGGCTGAGGTGCAGGCCGAGCCGCTCGAAACAGCGACATCGTTGATGCCCATGAGCAGCGACTCGCCCTCAACGTAGACAAAGCTCATGTTGAGGTTGCCGGGCAGGTGGCGCTCCATGGTGCCGTTGACGTGGATGTAATCGAGGCTGGACTCAAGCTTGTGCTTGAGGCGGTCACGCATGGCGGTAAGGCGCTTTGCCTCGGACTCCATCTCTTCGCCGGCGAGTTCGCAGGCCTTGCCCAGCCCGACGATGCCGGGCACGTTCAGGGTTCCGGAACGCATGCCGCGCTCATGGCCGCCGCCATTGATCTGCTCAGAAATCTGCACGCGGGGGTTGCGGCGGCGAACATAAAGCGCGCCGACGCCCTTGGGGCCGTAGATTTTGTGCGCGGTGAGCGAGAGCGCATCGATCTGCATGGCGTTGACGTCGACCGGAATTTTGCCCACGGCCTGCACGCCATCCGTATGGAAGAGTACGCCGCGCTCATGACAGAGCTTGCCGATCTCCTCAACGGGCTGAACGACGCCGATCTCGTTGTTGGCGATCATGATGGTGACGAGGATCGTCTTGTCGGTGATGGCATTCTTCAGATCTTCAATGTCGATGAGGCCGTCGGCCTTTACCGGCAGATAGGTAACCTGGTAGCCACTCTTTTCGAGACGCTTGCAGGTGTCAAGCACGGCCTTGTGCTCGGTGGCCTGGGTGATGATGTGATTGCCACGCTCGCGGTACATCTCGGCGATGCCCTTGATGGCGAGGTTGTTGCTCTCGGTGGCGCCGGAGGTGAAGATGATCTCCTTGGCGGTGGCGCCGATGAGCTTGGCAATCTGAGCGCGGGCCTGCTCCACGGCCTGTTCGGCTTCCCATCCGAAGGAGTGATTGCGGCTGGCGGCGTTGCCAAAGGTTTCAGTGAAATAGGGGATCATCGCCTCAAGCACGCGCGGGTCCATGCGCGTGGTGGCGTGGTTATCCATATAGATGGGCAGATGGACGCCCGCCGGAACAGGAATGCCTGCAACGGCCGCGTTGCTGGATGCTCCATTGGTGGTGGTTGCTGTGCTCATTGCCTTCTCCTCAAATCCTTGTGTAGAAACTTGCCTTAGCTCACGCTCGCAATGCTGATCAGCTTTTTCGGCGGAGCACCGTGAATCTCATGATCCATCAGGTCAGAAATGCGCGTCTTGCGCAGTAGATCCACGATGCTTTCATTCACCCGCGCCAGTGGTTCTTTGATGGTGCAACTGGCGGTCAGGTCGCAGACGCTGGTGCCGGTAGTGCATGAGGTGATAAAAAGTGGTCCGTCAATGGCCCGGATGACTTCAAAAGCTGAAATGTCTTGTGCCGCCCGCGTCAGCGAGTATCCGCCGTTCATGCCAGCATGGGAACGCAAAAGCCCCTCGCGGGTAAGCTTTTGCAGAATCTTGGCCAGCAATTGTGCCGGAATGTGATACGCCTCTGCGATGTCCTTAGCGCTGCGCGAAGACTCGCCGGCATGTTCAGCCAAATACTTGACTGCCATGAGGCCGTAATCCGCTTTCTTCGTCAGACGCAGCACGTATGTATCCCCTCCTAGAGTATAGGACTGCTTTAGTCTGAATTCAATGTTGATTCCCATTCAGGGCCGAATTTGCCCCGTATTTTCACGGATGGCATCGAACCGAGAGACGATGCTTTGACAGATTGAAAAGCCTCGCTACAATCTTCCCCATATTCGACCTAATTTTCTGATGCCGATACCCATGAACTCGCCCTGCAAACACCCCCAAGTGCGCGTGGTAGCGCGCGAAGAAGACGCCGAATACGTGGAATGCCAGCAGTGCGGCGAGGTCTTTGAGGCCTCCGAGTTCCGCGACATGGAGCTTGAAGAACAACCGCAAGAAGAAGATACAGAACCCTAGGCCCGGCAAAAGGTGGCGCGATGGCTACCCCTCAGAGGGAGCCGGCGGGCTCATTTGACCCACGCGGCGCGCGGCCGTCCAGGCATAGTGGAAGCCCGAGAGCACGGTGAAAACCACCGTAGCGTCGAGTGACCAATGCCGCGTGAACTTGACCCAGAGCGGATCGTAGAACTCGCCCAGCAACACCGAGGTGACAGCCACGATCTGCATGAGAGTATTGGTTTTTCCAAAAATGCTGGGCGGGAATGAGCGCATGCCAATCGTGGCATAGAGGATTGCCGAGACCAGCAAAATGCCGAAATCTCGGCCAAAAACCAGTACCGTGACCAAACGCGAGATGAGTTCCTGATGATGCAGCACCAGGAACAGCGTGCTCAGCAAAAGCTTATCGGCGACTGGATCAAGGTAATGCCCCAGCAGGGTGGCCTGGTTGAGCATGCGAGCCAGCAGCCCGTCCAGCGCATCCGTGATGCCGGCCACAATGAAGACCCCGAACGCCAGCTCGTAATGGTCGTTGAGAATCAGCAGCACCAAAAACGGCACCAGGCAGAGCCGCAGAAAGGTGAGCAGATTCGGAGTCGACCGGAATGGATTCATTGCGCCATTACAGTTTTACTGGAAGCGCCGGGCTTGGGGCGAGATTTTCTGCCGCGGGAGGCGAATGGCAGATTCGCAGGTGGGCCGACGCTCCGAAAACGGCCGATTCCTGCTATATTAAGGAGAGTTTGCCCCACCTCGCAGGCGCGTAGCTCAGTTGGTTAGAGCGCTACCTTGACACGGTAGAGGTCAGCGGTTCGAATCCGCTCGTGCCTACCATATCCCACATTTTTAGATAGAAACGCAAGGCCGCTCTCCTGCGGTCAGGCCCGTGCGCGCCGTTTTCGCTTAGTCCATGGATGGCTCTCTGGCCAGCCGTGGAATTCTGCCACTACAATCGGTGGAGTTGGACCAGCCCGCGCGCCAGCATCGAGTGATACGCCTCCGCGTCTCTTCACCGCAGCCCGCTCGTGCAGCCAACGAGACTCTGACGGAGATGCCATGAAAGACAGTATGCAAACGGTTACAACCGAGGCTCACCCCAAGGCCGCGGCCGTGTTTATTGGATTGCTGGGCGCGCTCGCCGGCCTGATGTTCGGGCTGGACATCGGCGTGATTTCAGGAGCCGAGCAGTTCATTAAAACTGACTTTGGCATTTCAGACGCAATGCTGGAGCACATTGTGAGCTGGATGATGCTCGGAGCCGCGGTAGGCGCGCTGGCCGGCGGATGGATGGCCAAGAGTCTGGGGCGCAAGCGTTCTCTGCTGCTGGGTTCACTCATTTTTGTAGTGGCCTCGGTGCTGTGCGGAGTGGCATGGTCAGTGGACGTTCTGCTGGCTGGACGCCTGGTACTCGGCATCGCGATCGGCATGCTCTCCTTCACGGCACCAATTTACCTGGCCGAGATTGCACCGGAAAACATTCGCGGCTCCATGGTTTCGCTGTACCAACTGATGATCACGATCGGCATTTTTGTCGCCTATCTTTCTGATCTGGCCTTCAGCTACTCCGGCAACTGGCACTGGATGCTCGGCATCATCGCAATTCCGGGCGCGCTGTTTTTCGTGGGTATCTTTTCGCTGCCCGATAGCCCACGCTGGTTGATGATGCGCGGGCGCAAAGAGGAAGCGACGCGCGTGCTCTTGCGGCTGCGAGGCAATCCTAAAATTGTGGAGCAGGAGGAACAGGAGATTTCCGCCCAGTTGCGCATTCCGCAGCATGGCTGGCAGATGTTTCTGCAGAACAGCAACTTCCGCCGCTCGGTGGGGCTCGGCGTACTTTTGCAGATTGTGCAGCAGTTCACCGGAATGAACGTGGTGATGTACTATGCGCCGATCATCTTCAAGGACATGGGCTACCAGAAGGAAGCACAAATGGTCTTCACCGCCATTGTGGGACTGACCAACGTGCTGGCAACATTCATTGCCATCTGGCTTGTGGACCGCTGGGGCCGGAAGCCGATCCTTTACACAGGCTTTACGGTCATGGCGATTGGCATGGCCGTGGTGGGCAGCATGATGCATATCGGCATTCACTCCCATGCAGAGCAGATCTTTACAGTGACGATGCTGCTGCTGTTTATCGTGGGCTTCGCAATGTCGGCCGGGCCGCTGATCTGGATTCTGTGTTCGGAAGTGCAGCCGATCAACGGTCGAGACTTCGGCATTGCACTCTCCACCCTGACTAACTGGGTCGCCAACTTTGTGGTCGGGGCCACGTTCCTGACGCTGCTCAACAGCTTCGGCCACGCGCAGACCTTCTGGCTGTATGCGGGCTTCAACGTGATCTTTATCGCGATCACGGGCCTTCTGGTGCCAGAGACCAAGAACATCACACTTGAGTTCATTGAGCGCAACCTGATGGCGGGTAAACCGCTGCGCAAGATTGGCCAATAATACTGCACGTGGAACAACAAAAAGCCGCACATGATGTGCGGCTTTTTTGTTGCGCAAAGAGAATAGCCGGCTAGCGGGGATCAGTCCCGATCTTCTCCGCCAGCGTGCCTTCGACATACCAGCCAAAGAGCCTGGCCAGCGGCGTGAAGTGCTGGTCAGTGCTGTGGTTGAGCCAGGGAAAGTCACGGGCAATCGCGGCAAGGCGCGGCCAGTCTGCTGTGCGCGGGGCGATCACTTCATCCTGAGAAGAATAGATTGCCACGCGGCGCGCCGGCCGCTCGCGAAGCACCACACCATCGGCCCACGTAGGCGAACTGATAGCTATGACATGCAGATCGTCGCGGCCTATCTCTTGCAGCTTAGCAGCGACAGTGCCACCGAGGCTAATGCCCACCAGCAAGGCCCCGTGCGGAAGTTGCAGTTGTTCGAGGAACTCCACAGATCGCTCGGCGAGAGCCTGAGAATCATTGTGCGGGAGCAGCGGCCGCGTGAAAGTCAGTTGTGGCCAGAGTGGTTCGAGCACTGCGGCCAGTTTGCTGACCGTTCCGTTGGGAGAACCGCCCTTGCCATGCAGCAGATATACATTCTGAATCGTCATTGTTTTTCCAGTTTGCATTATGGACGGCCCTGCGCCCACTGCTGCCAAAGACTCTTGTCCGTCAGCGGCTTGATGAAGATGCCGCCAACCACAGAGCGCGCCTGAAAGCCGACCTGCTTGCCTGTAACGGTATCGAACCAGTCGCTGAGTGGAACGCGCGTGGGCGTCTCGGTCATGAATTTATACAGTGGGTTGATAAGCGCTTCAAAGTCCTTTTGATTGTTTGCCAGTGTCGCGCTCCAGGTCGTCCAGTCGAGCTTGGTGTAAGTGTGCCGGTAATCGAGCGGAAGCCCGAAGGTGTTCTGATGCTGGAGATAAAACGCGACTTCCTGACGGGCCACGCTCGGCGGGAAGAGGTTGAGCCCCAGAATGCGGTCCCAGACCAGATTGTACTTCTGGCTCCAGGTGTTGGGCATGTTGAAGGCGAGGCGCGTGTGATCGCCATCCGCAGCCATGCGCACCCACTGGCCTGCCATCTGCTTCGCCGTCTGCTGATAGTCGTTGGCTATATCCGCATGGCCGAGCATGCGGGCCAGTTGCGCGTAGCTGCCGAGCGCCAGAATTGCTTTGATCGAGAGATTGGCATTGTGGGCCAGATGGCCGGCAAAGTCATCCGTGCTGAGCTGATTTTTGGGATCGAGCCCAAAGGCTCGCAGATACTTTGCCCACTTCGTCAACATGGGCCAATAGGGCTTCGCAAAGTCAGGATTGCCCTCGGCCTGCGCGATGGCATCCATCATGATGAGCATATTGCCGGTCTCTTCCACCGGCATCTGGTCCACTTCGCTCGTCTCTGCGCCCCCGTATACCTGACCATTCGCCAAGGGATAGGTTCCAATATCATGCGGCGCAAAAGGCCACGGCCAACGGGGCATCTCAGCATACTGCAGCACGGGGCGCAGCATGGCCTCAAGCAGCTTTGGATTGACAAACAGAAACAGTGGGGACGAGGGATAGGTGACATCGACTGTATCGACGCAGCCATTGCTGAAGTTCTCTTTGGAGAAGAGCAGCGGCTCGCCGTCAATGCCTGCGGCCAGCTTCGTGGCTCCGAGAGTCTGCTGATAGGCCAGCACGGCTAACTGCGCATATTTGCTGCCGCCCGCCTGCGTGAGCGCGGATACCAGTGCGTGGTCAAAGGCTGTCGCCTGTGTGTCAAGCGATGCCCGCTGAGCTTCGGCCTGTAAAAGCATCTGCGCGAAGGTGATGTGTCCGCGACGCCAGTAGTCAGGCAATTCGCGATGAAAAAGCTCGATGCCGTAGCGGTCATCATAGGCAAGCATGAGACGCCGGGTTACCGGGGTAGTGGATACCCGGCCCAGATCAAACCGCGCCGCCAACACCGGCGTATCGATGCGCGCCATGCGGGGCATGTTGAGATCGTCGCTGCCTGGCAAATCGCCCTTGCTGACGGCCTCGTTGAAAGCATCCATGCCGATCGTAGCCACTGAAGCACCAGGCTGCGCGGGCACGGCCACGTCTGCCCATCCCCAATCGATGCGCAGGTTGTCGCCGGACTTGGCCAAGACCTGCTGCGTGTTGGTGCCGATGTGCATCACCTGCATGTTACCGACACGGCTGGTTCCCCAAACGACATGCTGATAGACGTCGTTGACGGCCAGTTCCGCACTTGCCGCGAAATAGATCTGCACCTGATGCGCCCTGCCGTCGCTGGAACTCACCTTCCAGCCCAGATAAGACAGGGGACGCGAGAGCACATCAAGATCGCGCGGAAGATCCGGCGTGAAAAAGGTCGCTTTGAGGCGAACGCCTGCCCCTTGAAATTGATAGATGACGTGCGTGGGCCAGATCGCGCGAGAAATCTGCGGCAGCGCGGGCAGCGACGGATCATCGCCCATGAAGCGATAGCTTTTGCCGTCTATGCGAACGATGCCGATGAGTTGCTGAGGGCTTCCAGTCCAATGATGGGTAGGGCCACCAGTCAGCTTGTCATTGAACGACCAGATGCTGAAGTAAGGATCATGCACCACGAGCGGCGTGGCCGGGGTGCGCGCGGTGACTGGTTTCTGCGCATGGGCGGGCATTGCAAGCCCTCCGGTCAGGAATCCGATTGCGGCGCATCCTGTCGAATATTTCAAAAACCTCTTCGCTTGGCGGCTAAAGCAGTTCCACATGCCTTGTCTCCTGTCCCCGATAACGCTATCAGACAAGATGCTGCTTCTGCCTCCTCTGAATGACCCAGTTATCTTTCTGCGAAGAGGGTTTGAGTGCTTCAACACCCTGCGGTGCAGTGCCATCACTGCGGAGTTGCATCTTTTTGCCGGGCAGTCGCCTGCGCCTCGTGGCTACCCGCCATTTTGAGATAGAGGCTTTGCGCCGATTCGCGCTTCATCTTACTCACAATGGCAAATTCGGCTGCCGCCTTCTGATGCTGGCCCATCTTCTGATAAAGGCGCGCCAACCGCCAGCGTGCATCCGTGCTCTTGGGGTTGATCTGTATGGCCGCGTGGAACTGAGCAACGGCTGCGCTATTGCGGCTGGCATTCACGTCGAGAATGCCAAGATCAAGATGTGCAAGTTCGAGCGAGGACTTGAGCGCAATCGCTTTTTGGAGCGAGGCTCGCGCTTCATCGTTCTTACCCAGATGCATCAGCGTGTCGCCGAGGTAGGCCAGTGATTGGCCATCGTCGGGGCTGATGCGCAACTCGTCGCGGAATTGCTGCTCTGCCTCAGCAAAGTTGCGTTGCGTCCAAAGCAGATAGCCAAGTCCGAAGTGCTCCTGAGGAAGATTGGGATTAGCCTGGATCGCAGCACGAAATTGACGTACCGCCGCAGGAGTGTCACTTTGCGCGCTGTAGGCTTCGCCTGCGAGCATGTCTGCCTCGGCGGAATCCGCATTGAGAGCAAGTATCTGCTTATAGGTGGTCAGCACACACTGAAATTGCTTTGACCACAGGCAGGCCTGCGCCAGAGGCAAACGGATCGCCGCGCTTTGAGGCTCTTTCGCCGCGGCAGCCTTGAGATACGGAACCGCCTTGCTATATTGCTGCGCGCCGTAGTGCGCCATTCCAAGCAGAATGGTCAGCCGCAGGTCGCCCGGATGCTTGTGAAGATCGTCCGCCAGCAATGGAATGGCTTCAGTAAACTTCCCCATCTTGAAATAAGAGAGCGCCAGATCGAGGCGCAACCCGTGCAAGTTGGGGGCCAGCGCAAGCGCCCGGCGGTAATACCGAACCGCCTCGGGATAATTCTGCGTGCGTGCTTCATCGAGGCCGAGATGCGCGCAGGCTTCCACGTCCTTCGCATTTTGCGTGAGAAACGTATGCCAGATGGACTCGGCCTCGGCAAACTGTCCCCGGTGCTCCATTGCCAACGCCTGCTGCCGCAGTGAATCTGACGATGCCGCAGACTGTGCCCGCGCTGCCGGAAGCGCGAGAGAGAGTCCGGCCAGAAGCAGACCCACACAAATGCCCTTAGGACGAAATAACTGCAAGTAACTCCTCCGGCTTGAATTTCAGACGCGCACCATCATGGCATGCGTCACAGAAAAAAGGAAGGCACGGCAGCAATGGATCTGCCGTGCCGGAGGAAAAGGACTGGGGGATTAGAACATTAGTTTCAGTCCAAGCTGCAGCACACGGGGATCGTAGGTGTTGGTGACCTGACCAAAGTTCGGGTCATGACTACCGGTATCAATCGAGTTCCATTCCGTGTGGTTGAAGGTATTGAAGCTCTCTGCCCGGAACTGGAGATGCGGCCCGGACGGATTAGCGGTGAATGGGAAACTCTTGAAGATGGAGATATTCCAGTTGAAGAGTCCCGGGCCGGTTATGGTGTCCTTACGGGCATCACCAAAGCCCTGATTATTGTTGGCACCAGAAACCCAGGGCGCAACCGGATCCGCAAAGGCCTTTGTGTTGAACCACTCCTGCTGCGTCTTCGGGAAGGAGACCTGGCCCACGATATTCGGGCGGTTGGTGGTGCTGCCTCCCAGCCCCAACGTATTCGGACCGTTGTAATAGACGTTCACGGGCGATCCGCTTTGTGCGACGGTCACTCCAGAGATGACCCATCCACTGAGCAGAGTGCGCGCCAGAACATTGTGCGAATGCATGTAGAAGGGCAGGTCATAGATGTAGTTGGCGTTAAAAATATTGCGGCGGTCAAAGCTACCTGATCCGCGATCGTACTTATAGCTGTAAGGATCAGAGATGTCGCCGCCGGAACCGGCCAACGTCTGCGTGGTAAGGTCGGCACTCTGAATATCGATCTCGTGCGACCAAGTATAGGCAAGTTGCAGTGTCAGGCCATGCCATTTTTCCATGCGCACTGAGGCTTGCAGCGAGTTGTAATCCGCGTTGACTGCATTTTCTTCCAGGCGGATGTTGCTGTAGCCCTGGTAGGGGCGATACAGGTTTGCATTCGCTGGAATATTGGGGCACGGTTGCGCGCCGGAAGAAGGTGGCGCCAGTGTTTTGCAACCTGTGGCTACCTCTTCGCGCTGGCTGATCGCGTTGAGTGGCAAATCATTGATCTCACGCAGATCATCCTGGTTCCAACTTGTGGAACCGACGTAACCGAGATAGAAGATCGCCGAGGGCGCCAACTGATGCTGAATGCCAAGGCTGTACTGGGCCGTACCGGGATGCGGGTAGTAGTAGCTCATGGCCGTCAGCCCTGCCGGACCGAGCGGAACCGAGGCGCGCTGGCCAGTATCCGCGCTGACGTTAGGATCTGAGAAATAAACGTCAGAGACACTGGGTGCATAGGCAAACGGCGGCGTGGTGGAGAGGTTGTAGATGTCGTTGCCCTGCACACGCTCGTAGAAAATGCCGGCACCACCGCGAACAATGGTGCGACCGTCGCCAGAAGCGTCATAGGCAAAGCCGATGCGAGGCTGCAACGTGTAGAAGTCGTTCTTGACCAATCCACGCGGAGCACCGTTCTTGCCTGCCTGCTCAATTCCGTTGAGATAAAAAGGCTCATTGTTGATGATCTGGACACCCGGACCATTGGGGTTCAGATTGCCGGTGTTGGGGTCGGGACTCTGTGCATCGGCAGCCTTGTAGTCAGCCGGTACAAAGTTTGCGACCTGATTGTTCTTCTCGTAGGTCTGCGGCATGATGTCGTCACGCAAGCCGAGTTGCAGCGAAAGGCGTGGCGTGATGCGCCAGTTGTCCATTGCATAGAACGAATACGTATTTGCGATCCAGTGATCGGTGCGCTGCTGCTGCAGCTGGTCGTAGGTGCTGGCGAAGCCCAGAAGGAAGTTGATGTAGGCGTCGCCCGAGTATTTGGAACCATCGAAGCCGTAGTCGCCTTGCGTATCGGCCTGCAGTTGCTGGTTCTTGTCTTCGCGCATGTAGGAGAAACCGAACTTGAAAGCGTGCTTGCCGCGCGTGATGGAGAGATCATCGCGAAGCTGGTAGTTCAGATACGAGTTGTGCCAGGGCCAGTAAATGACCGTGTAGGTGGTGTTGATTGGGCCGCCGGTGAAAGCGATCTGCGGCAGGCGGTTATCAGCATTGTTTCCGTTGAAGAAGCTCTTCGCACTCCAGCCTGAGGGCTGTTGATAAATGCCGGCCGGCTGCACGTTGATCTTATTGCCGTTCACGTAAAGGCCCGTCTCGTTGAGCACCGTTGGAGAAAGCGTCTGCGTGAGGCGCACGGCCGCGGCCCAGGATGGATTGGAAAAGATATCGCCCACCGTTGAGTAACTATCACCGCTCCACTGCGTGGGGAAGATGGTCTGGGTCATCGAGTCATGAATCCAGCTGCCCATCAGTTTGTACTTGGAACCGATGTTCTGATCGATGCGCACGACATCTTCGCGCACATTCGTTGGCTGCTTGGGCGAGGCGACGTACTGGTTGTTAGGTGCGTTGGGCTTGGGAATGGCACCCGTGCCCATGAAAGCAACAGCATTGGGATCGAGCAAGTTGGCAGGAATAGTGTTGTTCGGGAATGGCTGACCGGGAACGAGGCCATCCTGCGCATAGAGAGCCAGCTTGGCTGGATCGCTGGTCTGAGGCACCACGGGCGCCGGACCATTGAACGGCGTGTAGGTAAAGGGCTGGCCTGCCGTCGGGAAGTCATTGGCAGGGATCGTGTTGGTCGCCGTAGGGTTGGCTCCCTGCACGAATCGGCGCCACTCTTCGTTGACGAAGAAGAAGGTCTTGTTTTTGTGGGTGTTGTAGAGGTGGGGAATCCAGACCGGGCCGCCGATGTTGCCACCGAAGATGTTCAGGCGCAGCTCGGGGCTGGGCTGATGATTCTTCTTGGCGAAGTAGTAGCCGGCGTCGAGCGCATCGTTGCGGTTAAATTCCCACAGTCCACCATGAAATTTGCGCGTACCGCTTTTAAGCTCGACCAGGATCGTTCCGCCGGAAGAGATGCCGTAGTCTGGCGGATAGTTGCTGCTCAGCACCTGAAACTCTGAAATCGCGTCAGGAGAAGGCAGCACGTCAATTTTGCCGCCCGAACCGCGGTCATATACTTCGCCGCCGTCAATCAGATAGTTATTGTGATCAGGCCGCATGCCATTGAAGCTGATGGTGGCCGTGCTGGTCTGCGCCGCCACTCCGTTGAAGGAGGGAAGATTGCCCGACACGCCTGTGCCCAGCGTGGTGAGGCTGGTGATATTGCGGCCGTTCGTGGCAATCTGGTTTACCTGTGCGCCGCTGATCAGCGTGCTGATTTCATTGCTCTGCGACTGTACCTGAAGAGCATTGGCGCGCACGGTGACGGTTTGGCTGCTGGAGCCAAGCCGCAGTGCCACGTTCTCCTGCACGGTGGCGGCGACGTCAAGTACCACGCCCGACGTTTTATAAGTCGCAAAGCCTTTGGCTGTCACGACCAGCGTATAGGTTCCATTGGAGAGGCCGGGAAGCGTGTAAAGGCCTGAGCTGTTGCTCACGGTGGTCTGCGAGCTGCCACTGGCATCATTGGTCGCCGTGACCTTAGCCCCGGGAATCACTGCGCCGCTCGGATCGGTCACCGTGCCGGTGATTTCGGCCGTGGCTTGTGCGTAAACCGTGGTCACTGACAGCAGGACAGCAATTAACAACGCGAATGCGTACCTTGCAGTTCTTTGCATGTAACCTTTCTCCTTGAAAAATCTAGTGGTGGCCTGTCAGTGCACAATGCACTGATCGCGTACGGCTCTGTGACCGCATCGCCCTGCAGGCATGGTCTTGCTTTGTCGCAACAGGCGCGATGTAAGCGCCGAATGCGATAAGTTTCACCTGGTTGTGATATCTCGTGTCTTACTGATCGCGTCTTCTCTGAGCGGAAGACTCGTCCTTCATTCTTCGCCTTCTGAAACCGGAGAGGACCGGAGCAGACCGGGCCCTCCACTCTCAGCAAGCTTCGCAGCAGGGGGTCTATCAAACAGAACCGTCGCGGGTGCAGATCTCCGATAAGGTCCTGCTGAAACGTTTCAGTTGATGTCTTTGGATGAGACAAAAACTGATGCGGACAACATTAAGCACGCTGCGAATTTGCATTGTCAAGAGGAGCAAAAGGAAGAAGGAGTGGCCGCGGCAAGCCCCGGCACCAATTGATGACGCTAACTTCATGATTCAGAAAGGGATTACTTATCCGTCAACAAATAGGTTCGAGGTAAAAAGAAATTATCCTGGAAGTTATAGAAAACGGTTTCTCTAATCCTTCGTCGTGAGCGGTGGCTTATGAACCACGATAAACATCTCGTGGGAGCTTCGCGGAGCGATCCCACACTTGCCAGGGAAGGTGTCTTTGCAATTCGAAGGAGACGAAAAAGAGCGGGCTGAGAATCAGCCCGCCCTTGCCTTGCTGCGATCCGGAGCCAGGCCGGTCCGCAAATGCATCTTTCAGGCTACGCGATCGCTTGAGGCATCTTGCTGCTGGAACCGCATGCTTTCGCGCTCCTCTGCCGCCGACCGGGGTGCGCGCCGGACGTGCTCCGACTGACGCACGCCCTGCCGCTGATCGTCCGCAAGCCGCTGGGCCACATTGCGAAAGTCCGCCTGAAAAGAATAGGTCGTAATCATAAATTGCCTCCTTTTTATGGTTTGTGAGAAACGAAATCGTACGCCAACGCAAAAGCCCCGGCGCTGGGGCCGGGGCTTCGCAAACTCTTAAGAAAAAGAAATCAGAGTGCGAGAGGGCTCCAGCCTGTGACAAAAACAAGTGCACGCATGGCACAGGATTGATCTCCGAGGGCCGACAGTGGCTTTCGGTATGTCACGTGAAGCTGCATGAATGCTCGCAATGCGAAGTCCGTCGAGGGACCGCGTTGAGTCTAGTATACCGCACGTCGCTTGCCCAATGGATTCGATAGGGCAGCAAGCGACCATGTGCCGCACCAGTTCACGCAGGGAGCGAGCAATCCGCAGCGGTATTCTAAGAAGTGCAAGCTCCGAGATAACCACCCTCTACTGAGCCGCGCAGCGAATGTGAACCCTCGTGCCCGATAATCTGACGCAAGCCATCCTTCAATCGTGGACCATCCCTCTGGCGCCCACCATCAGCGTGATGGTGGCCGCCATCATCTACGTTCGAGGCTGGCGGATGGCGCGCGTGACACGCCCGATGGAGTTGCCAGTATGGCGCATGGCTTGCTTTCTGGCTGGGCTCGCTTCGTTTTGGCTGGCGCTGGCCTCGCCGCTGGACGCGCTGGATCAGTTTCTACTGGTGGCGCACATGACGCAGCACCTGATCCTCATGTCCGTAGCGCCACCGCTCATTGTGCTGGGCGCGCCTGTAGTGCCCCTGCTGCGCGGACTGCCTCGCGCGCTGGTGCGCGACGATTTATCCGCATGGATGAACTCCAGAGCTTTCCACGGCGTGCAGTCTGTAGTGACGCATCCGATTTTCGGGTGGCTGGCCATGAACATCTCGTTTTTGCTCTGGCATGTGCCCGCTGCCTACGATCTGGCGCTGCGCAACAACACCGTGCACGAGTTGGAACACGCCAGCTTCTTCTTTTTTGCACTGCCTTTCTGGTGGTTTGTGCTGCAGCCTTGGCCCAGCCGTTACCGCTGGTCGCGCTGGATGATTCTGCCCTACCTGATGTCGGCAGATATTGTGAATACGGCCCTCTCGGGCTATCTGGTTTTCGGCGGCAGCGTCATCTATTCGACCTATCGCACTGCGCCGCGCATCTTTGGCATCCCGGCGCAACTGGATCAGACAGCAGCCGGAGCCGAAATGTGGGTGCTCGGGTCTCTGCTGTTCTGGGTTCCCCTGATGATCATTACCCTGCAGTTGCTTTCGCCGCGCAGGCAGCGCATGCGGCAGGCGATGCAGCGCGCGGCAGCGATCCGCCATAAAGTTAAGATGCCGCCGGCGTTTGACCTGCTGCAGGTACCGTTTGTGGGCCGGTTGCTGCGTGCGCGCTTTGGCCGCGCCGGATTGCAGAGTTTCACGCTGCTGCTCATCGCGGCCATCATTCTTGATGGCGCACGCGGCACACCGGTCGCCATGCTGAACCTGGGCGGTTCCCTGCTCTGGAACATATTGCGGCCCCTGAATCTGCTGCTCTTTTTCGTCGCCGGCAACCTCTTCTGCATGGCCTGCCCCTTCACGCTGCCGCGGGAACTGGCCCGTTTCTTTGGTCTGGGTAAGCTGCGCTGGCCTGAGTGGCTCAAGAACAAGTGGCCTGCGACGGTGCTGCTGCTGGTCTTTTTCTGGGCATACGAGCACTTCTCGCTTTGGAACTCACCGCGCGATACCGCCATTGTGCTCCTTGGCTATGTGCTGGCCGTTTTTGCGATTGACTCGATCTTTCGCGGGGCTAACTTCTGCAAATATGTCTGTCCGATCGGACAGTTCAATTTTGTGTCTTCGCTGGTTTCGCCGCTTGATCTGGGCGTGAAGAGCCAGTCCACCTGTTCGAGCTGCTCGACGCGTGATTGCATTCGCGGCAATGAAGTACAGCGCGGCTGCGAGTTGCAGCTTTATCTGCCGATGAAGCAAGGCAACATGGACTGCACACTCTGCATGGATTGCGTGAAAGCCTGCCCACACGACAACATTGCGCTGCGCGTGCTGCCGCCGACGCGCGATCTGGTGAACGATCCACGGCGTTCGTCCCTGCGGCGATTCTCGCGGCGTTTTGATGTCGCGGTGATGGTGCTGTTGCTGGCGATCTCTTCTATCTTCAATGCGGGTGTGATGATTGCGCCGGTGGTGGATCGCCTCTCAGACTTCGAGGCAGCACATCCTTTCTTTGCCTCAGGCATCGGGTCGCTCGCTATCGCTGTGTTGATTTTTCTCGTGCTGCTCGCCGCGAGCTGGACGTTTGCCAAGATGCTGCAGGTCTTCTCCACTGAGAAGAGCGTGCGCACTGTCTTCTGCCGGTTCGCGCTGGCCTTGCTGCCGCTGGGGCTTGCCATGTGGGCGGCTCATCTGCTGTTTCATATGGCCACCGCGACTTCTTCCTTCCTGCCAACTCTGGCACATGCATGGCATGCGCTGACAGGCGGGGCGCACCGTCATGCCATGAGCAAGATGACCGGCATGCAGGGGATGAGCCAAATGGGAAATATGCCCGGCATGGGCACGATGACGATGGTGAGCAAGCCCATCCAGCTCATGCTGATTCCGGGTGCGCAGGGGCTCAATCTCTTTCATCTGCAAATCTGGATGCTCGACCTCGGGTTGCTGTTTACGCTTTATGCCGGATGGCGCCTGGTGCGGCAAATGTCTTCTTCAGTGCGTGGTGCCGTCGCCATGCTGACTTTATGGGCGCTCAGTAGCGGACTCTTCTATGCCATCTGCGTCTGGATTTACACCCAGCCGATGGAAATGCGCGGGATGGGCATGTGATGAAACGATATCTGCTTTTGCCGCTGATACTTTTTGTTGCCACGCACGCGTGGGCCGATGGTGGGCGGTTGCAATTTCGCAAACCTGCCGGCCCTTTCGTCGTTACGCTCTTTACCACGCCAGATCCTCTCACTCCAGGCCGCGCCGACTTTAGCGTGGTGGTGGAAAAGCCTGGCACCCAGGGCATCGTCAACGACGCACGTGTCACCTTTGTGCTCACCCAGGCAGATGGACACGGAGAGCCGATTACCTTGCAAGCCACGCATGGACAAGCCACCACGCGCTTTCTCGAGGCGGCCAACTTCTCCCTGCCGAAGCAGGGGCTTTGGAAGATTGCGATTCATGTAAGCCATGGGGCGGAGAGCGGCGTTTGCGCAGGTGAGTTTCGCGTAGCCCCGCCCAATCTGATCACCAATGAAGTCGCATGGCAGATCGCCATCGTGCCCCTCATCATGCTTCTGTTTTTCCTGCACCAGTGGCGCAAACGTGTTGTGGCCAGGCAAAGGACACGCAGCATTCCATCCACCGGAAGCACACCCTCTTCCAACCGGATTTAAGGCTGCTCCTGTTCCTTTTCCGCTGCTTCCTTTATCGTGAATTCCATGCGAAATCCACTCACGACCTCCGCTCGTCCCTGGGCTGCGTTGGGCTGTGCTTCTCTTTGCCTTCTGTTCTACTCTGCTGCTTTGCCCGCTCATGCGCAGAAAAAGCATCATGAAGACAAGAGCACAAGCTCGCCTGCGAAGCCCGCGCCTTCGGCTGCTAAACCGGCTGATACTGACACCAGCAAATGGCCGCCCCTGCCGGCGGACAAGAGCGTTCCGCAATCGATGGTGCTCAACGGCAATACACTGCATTACACCGTCACGGTGGGCAAGATTCCCGTGCGCGATCAAAACGGCAAGATCGCCGGAGAAGTGGTCTACACCGCTTACACGGTGCCCGGAAAGAACCGTCCTGTGACGTTTGCCGTCAACGGCGGCCCTGGCGCATCGTCAGTCTTTCTGAACTTTGGCGCCATCGGCCCCAAGCACCTGGAAGGTATCGGCAACAAAGGGGACAGCGCATCCGGCCCCATCACAATGACCGACAATCAGGGCACCTGGCTCGGCTTCAGCGATCTGGTTTTCATCGACCCTATCGGCACGGGCTTCAGCCGGTCGCTGGTATCGGATGCGGAGACCCGCAAGCTTTTCTACAACACTGATCCGGATATCGCTTACCTGTCGCGCGTCATCTATACATGGCTGGTGGATAACGGCCGCATGACTTCGCCCAAGTACGTCATCGGCGAGAGCTACGGCGGGTTCCGCGGCCCGCGCATCACCTACTATCTGCAGTCGCGGCTGGGAGTGGGCATCAATGGTCTCATCCTGGTTTCCCCTTACCTGAACCCAAGCATCGAGCGCTTCGGCGATGTCTCGCCGATTCCATGGATGGTAACGCTGCCGCCCATTGTTGCCGCGCACCTGGAGCGGGAAGGCAAGCTGACGCCCGAAGCCATGCAGTCGGTCATTGCTTATGACGAAGGCCCGTATGCCTCGGCTCTCATTACCGGCAACGCGGATCCTGCCGCGGAGCAGGCCATGATTCAGAAGGTGACACAGATGACCGGCCTGGACCCCACCTATGTGAAGGAATCGGGCGGCCGCTTTGACACGGAGTCCTACCTGCGCGAGGCATGGCGGGAGCAGGGTAAGATCGGCTCCATCTACGACTCAAATGTAACCATGACAGATCCTTTCCCATGGTCTCCTGAGCAGCGCGCCAACGATCCCATTCTGGCCAGCATCATTGCACCCACCACCGAGGCAATGGTGAACTTTGTGACGCAAACCGTTGGCTGGAAGGATGATGCGCCCTACCACACACTCTCCTACAAAGTGAACGAGGAGTGGAACCGCGACAACGACCTGCGCAACGGCTCAGTGGAGCAACTGCGCGATGCCGTCGCCGCCGATCCGGACCTGCATGTGTTTATCGGGCATGGGTGGAACGATCTCTCCTGCCCGTTCATGGGCTCAGTGCTGAGCGTGAATGAGATGCCGAACGCGCTGCGTGATCGCATCGAAATTCACGAGTTCCCGGGCGGACACATGTTCTACACCCGCGAGACAAGCCGGGTCGCCTTCCAGAAGGCGGTCGAGGCTGACATCTTCAACAAGCACTAAGCAGCTTAAAAGCCCTCCTTCGCTCCTCAAGGGAACGGAGGAGGGTTCTCTTTTCAGGCGCCGATTCTTCCTTCCCTCTCCACAACCTGCAACAATGCCTCGACACACTCGGCATCAAGCTTGCTCCCGGCATCTTCGCGAACCACGGCAATTGCCTTCTCCAGCGGCAAATCAGGCCGGTATGGGCGGGTTTCGGTCAGTGAGCCGAATACATCGGCCACCGCCACCAAGCGTGACTCCAGACTCAGATCCTGTGCTGTCAATCCGTAGGGATAGCCTCGCCCATCCAGCCTTTCATGATGCTGCCCGGCGATCACGGCCAGCTTCCGGAATGCAGGAATGCGGCTGAGAATCTCCTGAGAAAGCGCGGCATGGCCCCGAACAATCGCCCATTCCTCCGCATCCAGCTTGCCCGGCTTGTCCAGAATCGAGTTTGGGACCGAAAGCTTGCCCAGATCATGCAGCAACGCCGCGCGATAGAGCATCTTTTGCGTTTGAGGCGCAAAGCCCATCTGTGCGGAGATTTTCTGCGCAACTTTCGTGACACCAAGCGAATGAGTGTAAGTGAAGGAAGACTTGGCATCCACCACATCTGCAAATGCCTCGCAGATGCGATCGACACCGGCGCTGTTCATCTCCCCTGCGGCAGATGGCTCCATCTCCACCACACGCCTCTGCTGTTCATCGTTGCCGCCCTTGAGCAAAATTCTGAGGGTCCCTTCACGATCCAGCGCAGCCACCAGATTCACCAGTTCCGGATCAAACCATCGCCCCTTACGCGCCCTCATCACGGAGATAGCCTTTTCCATCCCAAGCTCAGAGCCAAAAACATCCAGATGTTGCGCGATGGCCATCACCCTTGCCAGTAAGGGAATCTGTTCTCCGCGCGCTCGGTCGGGATAGCCGCTTCCATCCCAATGCTCATCCAGTGAGCGAATCGCCTGCGCGGTCTGATCGCTGAGTCCGATCTTGCGTACGATACTCGCGCCTCTGTCACAGCGGAGGCCGATCATCAGCTCATTATGCTGGTGCTGAGCCAGCCCCAGGCGCAAAATACGCCCGGCTTTCTGCCAGGCCGAGGCACCGGGCATGGCATTCCTCAACAAAGCGGTCACCGCGCCGATGGAGGGACGCGTCCAATCCAGCAGCTTCACGTCGTGCTTCATGGCACGATCATCTCCGCCGATGAGCTCGCACATCTGCGCGGAGTTATTGCTGCAACCAATATCTTTGAGCAATAGTGCGTAATAAAGAGCTGTGCGCTCAGAGTCCGGGAGCCTCATTAGGGCAGCGATAGTCATGCCCAACAAGCAGCATCGGATTGCATGCCCAGGCACTGCCGCCTCAGTCAGATCAAGCGCATAGGAAAATGCGGAAACAATCTCAGAGAGCGAGGCCTCGCGGCTGTCCGCCGTTAAATCTTCCTTGGTCGATCTTTGTGATCGAAGATCGTTCATGCTCCCTCCAGACCGGGATGCGCACCCGTGCGCCTAGAAGTACGCCCCAAGAAGGATGCCCGGGCAGCCGATATTGGAATCTTTCCCTATGAAACGCAATAAAACCATACATCTTACAGTGTAGTCGCAAGGAAGCTGCTCCTTTTTCCGCTCATTTCCGTTCGCCTGCTATACCTCTGGCGAGTTAGCCTCCGCCGAGCGAACTGAGCAAGATGACTCTTCGCGGCCCCCCGTGCATCTAAATAGGTATGTACATGATTGATACTCCTGCGGCTAAGAGCGGAAAGTTTTTGTTGGGCGGCGACCTCGAAATTCATCGGCTCGGTTACGGCGCGATGCGCATTACCGGTGAGGGCGTCTGGGGCGAGCCCAAGGATGCAGACACAGCGAAGAAGGTTCTAAGACGCGCCATTGAGCTGGGCGTGAACTTTATTGACACGGCGGATGCCTATGGCCCGGAAGTGAGCGAACGCCTGATTGCCGAGGCGTTGCGGCCTTACCCCAAAGAATTGGTGATCGCGACCAAGGGCGGGCTCACGCGCACAGGGCCAAACCAGTGGCACCCCGTGGGCAGACCGGAATATCTGCGCCAATGCGTCGAGATGAGCCTGCGGCGGCTCAAGGTAGAGCGCATCGATCTCTGGCAACTGCATCGCATTGACCCCAAGGTGCCGGTAGAAGAATCGCTTGGCGCGATCAGAGACATGCAGAAAGAAGGCAAGATTCGGCACGTCGGACTTTCAGAAGTAGATGCGAAAGAGATTGAGCAGGCGCAGAAAGTACTGCCCATCGTGAGCGTGCAAAATATGTACAACCTGAGCGAGCGCAAGCACGAAGCGACGCTCAACTATTGCGAGCAACATGGGCTTGGCTTTATTCCGTGGTTTCCAGTCGCGGCCGGCAAGCTGGCCCAAAAGGGCGGCATGCTGCAACACGCTGCGGAGTTGCACCAGATGACCGTAGCGCAGCTCTCGCTGGCATGGCTTCTCTACCGCTCCAAGGTGGTTCTTCCCATTCCCGGCACGTCCTCGGTGCAGCACTTGGAAGAGAATGTCGCCGCGGCTCAATTTGAGTTGCGTGCCGATGAGTGGCAGGCGATTGAAGACGAGGCGCAGGGCAAGATAAAGACCCGGTAAGAAAAAGGGAGGCGCGGATTTTCCGCTCCTCCCTTTGTTTCTGCTGTATCTCTTGTATCAGTGCACCGTGTAGATTGCCATCTGCTTTGGCGCAAGCGTTAGCTTGAGATTTCCGCCACGCAGCAATGCCGGAACATTTGTGCCTGCTGCTGGCATAAATGTAGTGCAGCCAGCAAGCGCCGTATTCTTTGGAACAATGGAAATCACCTTCGTCTTGGCGCCGTCATTGATCGCGACCAGCACGCGGTCGTGACTTGCCGGAGTGCAGCCATGTGAAATATCACGGGCGCGCAGGTAGACGAACGAAGTCGAATCATATTCAATATCCTGCTGGCCGCCGTTTCCAAAGACGGAGTGTGCATCCCGGAAGTGCAGCAAACCGGCGACCCAGTCATGCACGTCATTCTCCACAGATGTGCGGCCGGTGCGCTTGAAGGCGTCGCGCTTGTCGCCGGGGAATCCCCCGGGGAAGTCATGACGATTGTTTGGGTCGTCACCGCCTTTCATCGCCAGTTCATCCCCGTAGTAAATCTCCGGCATGCCTCGCATGGTGAGCACGATGCCATAAGCAAGCTTGAGATCGGCCACTGTCATGCCGGGCAGACTCATGAAGCGCATCGTGTCGTGATTGCCAAAGAATGGCACCAGACGATTGGGATGCGGATAGAGCCAGTCCTTGCCCCAGACGCTCTCCAGGTAAGACATGGGCTTCTGGTGCGTCAGCACGGCGCGCAGAGCAAAGTAGGTAGGAAAATCAAAAGGCGTATAGAGATGCGTGTCGATACCATCATGCGCGACGCCGCCCGCGAAGTAGGAAACAATTGTGGGATCAGGATTAAAGACCTCCCCCACCTCGGTCACGCGTGGAAAGACCTGGTGAATCTCGCCATTGAAGTGCTGCCAGAAGGCTCGTCCTACATAAGGAAAGGTGTCGATACGCAGGCCATCAAGACCGCCGGTTTCAATCCACCAGAGCGCATTCTGCGTGAGGTACTGCGAGACGAGCGGGTTCTCCTGATTCAGGTCGGGCAGCACGTTCGCGAACCAGCCCTCGGTAATGTCTTTGCGCTGCGCCCAGTCGGAATGAGGGTCGGTGATGGCCTCAAAATTAGACTTTGCTGCGTCATGATGCGCCACTGTACCGTGAAACCAGCCTGGCGCAGGTGGATCAATCGCCCATGGATTCGCGGCTCCAACATGATTTGGCACCGTGTCGAGCACAAACTTCATGCCGTCCGCATGAACCGCGGAGACGAGGTTCTCGAAGTCCTCAATGCTGCCGAAATGCGGGTCAGGCTTATACATGTCGGTGGCGCTGTAGCCATGGTAATCCTGCTGGCCGCCGGAGTTGTCGTAGGCGGGTGTAATCCAGATAGTCGTAATGCCCAACTGCTTCAGATAATTCAGATGATCCTGAATGCCCTTGAAATCGCCGCCATGCCATCCTCGGGGCAGCGCGAGTTGTGAGGGATGCGGATCGTTGCTGAGATCGCCGTCGGCAAAGCGATCCGTCATGATGAGATACATCGTGTCCGCAGCCGAGAAGCCCTGAAATCCATCACTGGCGGGCTTGCGCTTGCCGAGCACGAATGGAAATGATGTTTCGCCCTGCGCCGATGAAACTTTTAGCTGCAGGGTCTGAGGAGCGCTGTTCTGATCGGCAAGCCACACGAAGGCATAGTGGCCGTTTGCAGAAAAATGCGTGCGCGTGATGGAGATATCTCTTCCCTGCACCGTGATGTGCGTGTCTTTCAGATTGCGGCCATAAAGCAGCAACATGGGCGCAGGCATCTTCGTCCACCAATTTGGCGGATCGACCCGGTACACGCACGGCGTTGCGTTAGCAGGCGTCGCCTCGCATGCCTTTTGAGTCTGCAACTGGGCCTGAGCCGCGAGGCATAAGCCTGCGGAAAGAACTGCAAGAGATACTGTTCTCACAAAATAAGACATGACTTCCCTTTTATCCGTCCATCAGAACGGCGGCTGACTGATCGTGTCCAGAAGAAAAGATGCGCCACGACAGGGGTACTATCGTGGCGCATGGAGGAAGCACGACAACTTTAGAAGACGAAACGCGCCGCTAACTGAATTTCACGCTGCGAATCCAACTCGATGCCTGTCACCTTACCGAAGGTGGAATCGTTGAAGCCACCGTCAGGGTTGGTGAACTGCGGCGTGTTGGTCACGTTGAATGCATCGCCATGCAACTGCAGAACATAACGATTTGTGAATTGAATGTCCTTCTCCAGTGAAACATCTGCAGAGCGCTGACCTGGGCCATAGACTTGATTGCGCGCCAGCGTGCCAACCCGCGTGAAGACATTTTGCCCATTCGCCTGCGTGCTCGGCGCCGGTGTAAAGGCGGCAGTGTTAAACCACGTGCCGCTGATGCTCTTGGGGTAGGTAATGGGGCCCGTTACATCTGGCGTGTCGGCAGTGGCAAAGTTTGAAACTGAGAGATCAAACGGATTGCCGCTGGCGATATGACCGATGACGCTGAGCTGCCATCCACCGATGATGAGGTTCACCGGGTAGCTGGCGTGCCCGAAGAAGCGCTCTCCGCGACCGAAGGGGAGCTGGTAGAGGATCGAAGAGGTGAAGACATTCCTCTGATCCTGATTGGAATTGCCGTAGCTGGCCTGAGGATTGTAGTAGAGCGCAATCGTTCCAGGCTGGTCATCCATCGTGTGCGACCAGGAATAGGATCCGGTCACAACGAGGTCTTTGCCCTGACGGTGCTCAAAGTGCAACTGCAGACCGTTGTAGTTTGAGCTGCCGTTGTAGGTGTTGTAAGTGATGCCGCCAAACTGCGGAAAGTTCTGCAGACCGGTCACGAAGTGATAGAGGTTGTAGTTGTAATACTCAGAAAGATGATCGGCCTTGTTGCCTACATACGCCAGATCGACCACATCATACTTGCCGAACTGCTGTTCGAGCTGCAGGTTCCATTCCTGAATGCCCTGGTTCTTGTTGTGAATATTCACGGCCAGCGTGCTGAGGCCGGTAGGTGGATTTGCCGGATTGAAATTCGGAAATCCAGGGGCCGGGAGCGGCGCAGTCTGCGTCGCGGCAGCCTGGCAGCCATAGGCCGATCCGGGAGCCTGGGTCTGACCGGTGAAGGTCACGCAGTAGCCGTGCTGCGCGTCATAAGAAACGCTGCCGCCGAAGGGCACCTGCTGGCCGAGCTGGTTGCCAATTCCGCCATAGTTGGGGAAGTAATAGATTCCGTAACCGCCGCGCAGCACGCGGGTTCCGTTGCCATTCATATCCCAAGCAAAACCGATGCGCGGAGCGACGTCACCATAGTTGTTCGCCATGATGGAGCGGCGCACGCCGTTTTTGCCGGCCAGCAGTACCTGGCCATAGGTATTGCTGCTGGGATTGATGTCAAACGAAGCCATGCGATTGTGCGTCTCATAGGGCCACGGCATCAGGTCATAACGCAGACCCAGGTTGAGGGTCAGGCGCTGGCTCACGCGCCAGTCATCCTGCGCAAAGAAGCCATCTTCATACGAAATGTTGCTGTAATAGCCGCTCTGCGCGCCGATGGTGTAGTTGTCAGTGAAGCCGATCAGCATTTCTGACGTGGGGAATCCGGTGAAATCGCCGTTGCCGAAATTGAAGTAGCCTTTGCCGGCAATGGGGCGGAAGTATTCCAGGTTGCGCAGAATGCCGGTGGCACCAAACTTGAAGGAGTGATGACCGTGCTCCCAGTCCACCGTGTCGCTTGCCTCGATGGTGTTTTGCGGCACGGCATAGAGGCCATAGTCGCCGGTGTAATCAATACCGGCATTGCCGCCGATGAGCGCCCCGCCGCTGGTCTCCTGATTGCGGTTCGCGTTTACGATTCCCAGCTTAGCTGAGAGTGCATCGCCGTAGAACGGGGGCTGGTATCCGTAGTTGTCACGGTTATAGCCGAGCAGCAGTTCATTGACGATCGAGGGAGTGAAAGTATGCGTGTAGCCCAGCGCCCACGAACGCGCGTGTACATAAGAGGAGCCGGTGCCGAAGCCAGAAGGCAGCGTGCCGAGTTCCGGCGTCTTGGTGAAGGCGGAGTTGTCGTAGCTGAAGCGCAGGAACGCCACATCCTTGGGAGTCGCGTCGTAGTCGAGGCGAACATCAAAGGTGTTGTAGTGCGTGAACTGCTGCTCGTGCGCTAGAAAGTTGTTGATCACGCCCGGGCGCTGCGGCGCGGGATAGGCATTGAAGTAGTTCACCGCTGCCTGGTTCTCGGCAATGCCGGCCGCCGCAACATTGTTGTTCGGAATGGGCTGGCAGGTCTGAGGATCGTAGATCTGGCCGTTGTTCATCGCCTGGAAGGCCGAGGGCGAGACACCCTGATGGATCAGGCAATAGGGCTCGGAAAACTGCTTGACCACGTCGGGATTGTTGAGCAACTCGCCAAAGTCCCCCTGCCGCATCCGGGCCGTCGGCACCGTGAGGTAGTAGGGGTTGATCGGCTGCACTTCCCGGAATGCCTGATAGTCGCCAAATCCGAAGAGCTTGTTTTTGATGAAGGGGCCACCAATGGAGAAGCCCGGCTGGTTGCGATTGAATGCCGGATTCGGGCTCGCCGGGGCGCCGAGAAAGCGGTAGCTCGGGTTCGCGTCAAACTTGCCACTGCGATAGAACCAGAAGGCAGAGCCGTGATACTGGTTGGTCCCGCCCTTAATGGAAGAGGCCACGATTGCGCCGCCTGCGCGGCCATACTGCGCCGGGGCGACGCTGGTGTCTACCTTGAACTCGTCTGTCGCATCGATGTTCGGGAAATTCACAATCGTGTTGAAGAGTGAATCATTGTCGTCCAGACCATCGAGCAGGTAGTTGTCTGCCGTCGGGTCAAGTCCGTTGACCGAAAGCGCTGCGCCGCCGCTCTCGTTATCACGAAAGCTCTCGGTATTCCCGCTCACACCGCTTTGCCCGTTGCCATAGGCGCCGCGTGTTACCCCCGGGGTCAGCAGCGCCAAGCCGGTGAAATTGCGGCCGTTCAGCGGAAGGTGGGTGACTTGCTTGCCGCGGATCGTGTCTCCAATCGTTCCGTTGGAGGTATTCACCAGTGGAGCGGCTGCGGTGACCTGCACCGTGGTGCTTACCGCGCCCGGCTGCAGCTTGAAGAGCAGCGTCTGGGTCGTGGTGACCTGCACCTGGAAGCTGGTGCTCTGGCTCTGGAAGCCCGGAGCGGTCACATCGGCCTTGTAGTTGCCACGGGGCACGGCAAAGATGTGAAACTCGCCCGAGGCATTCGATGCAGAGTGAAAGGTAAGGCCGGTGTCTGTATTCGAGACGGTAATGGCTGCCCCCGGAATGACTGCGCCGGTCTGGTCCGTCACGGTGCCGGTGATGCTGCCATTATCCGACTGTGCATAGGCGCCGGCGGCGGTCAGGGCCGCAAACAGAATCAGCAGCAGGAAGGTCATCCAACCTTTCCGGCGACCAGAGTTCTTCTTATCGTGATATTTCATGTTGCCTCCCAAAAACGACTTGCACATGCGCTCATGCCCATTCCGGGTCGTGGAGCATCATGCCAACGCGAACTAGACATGCCTGCGACAACGATGCACAATACACAGCGCATCCATTTTTCTTCAAACGTTGATCACCAGATAAATCATTTGGATTCAAAGAAATGAAGCGAGATTTAACCGGCGATGAACGCCTCTTTCGCAATTGACCCGGCCTTTCAGAAGGAGTAGAACTAGGAGTCCTATAGAAAAAATCGCCCATGAGCACCCCTTCGGAGTACCCGGCCCACCCGGTTCGCAAGCTGCGGTTCGGTCTGTTTGAAGCAGATCTGGGCACGGGTGAGTTGCGCAAATCTGGAGTCAGAATTCGCATTCAGGCTCAGCCATTTCGAGTGCTGAGTTTCTTGCTGGAAAAGCCCGGCGAAGTGGTGACCCGCGAAGAGATTCAGCAGCGGTTGTGGGGCTCCGACACTATTGTGGATTTCGATCATAGCCTGGGCACCGCCATCAATAAGCTACGGGAGGCACTGGGCGACTCCGCAGAGAATCCGCGCTTCATCGAGACACTGGCGCGGCGCGGATATCGCTTCCTGCCTCCGGTCACCCGGGTACCCGAGCAGGAAGAGACGCCAGCGAAAGCGGCCGCGCAGACGAGTGCAGAGGAACCTTTCGCGGCTGCCTCGCCCGAGGCGGGCACGAAGAAGAGTCCGCTGGACTCGAAGCGTCGGAGGCCCGCCACTTGGGCCGTGATGGCATTGCCTCTCGTCGCGTTGGCATTGGGCGCAGTCTTCTTCCTGATCGGCTGGCTGGCGCATGATCATCCTCCGCTGCCGCCAGGCATTCGGCAGATCACTTTTTCCGGTCGCGTCTCGCCAAGCGATCCTCTATTTGAGAGCTTTGGCCCCACCGCGACCGACGGCTCGCGGCTTTACTTCCCTGAGATCGAGGAGGGCCGCGCGGTGCTGGCCCAGGCGCTCATCGCCGATGGAGAAAGCAGCACGATTGCCCTGCCACAAGAGATCGCCTCCCCCTACATCAGCGATATATCTCGTGACGGATCAAGCCTGTTGCTACGCGACCATCTCGCTGCCCGGGCCGAGCAGCCCCTCTGGATTGTGCCGACCATCGGCGGCGGGGCCCGGCAGATTCCGGGCACTCTGGCGCACGATGCCACGTGGATGCCGGACGGACAGCGCATTCTGTATGCCAATGGCGACAGTCTGTACATCGCGCAGTCGAACGGCTCCGACATTCAAAAGTTTGCCTCGCTGCCCGGGCGCGCCTTCTGGCTACGCTGGTCTCCGAATGGCCGCGAACTCCGCTTCACCCTGCTGAACAGTGAAACGCACAGCTCCCGGCTATGGTCGATCCGCGCCGACGGTAGTCATGCACATCTCCTGCTGGCCGACGATGACGGTTCGGAGTGCTGTGGAAGCTGGACGGCAGATGGCAAAGACTACGTATTTCAGAAGAACACCCTCGGAGGCTCGAACATCTGGGTACTGCCCAGCCGCAGCGGCTGGTTCTGGCAGAGCAGGCAACCCTATCCGCTCACGAACGGCCCTCTGAATTACCAGTCTCCCATTACAGACAACTCCGGGCGCAGGATCTTTTTTATTGGGCTGAATCTGCGTTCCGAACTGCTGCAATACGATGCCGCCTCTCAGATCTTTATTCCTTATGCCGGGGGCATCAGCAATGCCAGACGGGTGGTCTTCTCGCGGGATGGGCAGTGGGTGGCGTGGTTCCGGCAGGATGACAGCTCGCTATGGCGCAGTCGGCACAATGGGACTGAGCGTCTGCAATTGAGCAGCGGCCCGCTGGACGTCTTCATGATGCAGTGGTCCCCAGACGACAAAAAGCTGATTCTAATGGCTCGCGAGCCAGGCAAGCGGTGGACCATTTATACCCTCGACGCCGATGGCGGCCCTCTGCGCGTCGTCTATCCGGAGCGCCGCAGTCAGGCCGACCCCAACTGGTCGCCCGATGGCAAGCGGATCGTCTTTGGACGGCTGCCCGATCTGATGGCTGAGGCTTCCATGCCGAAGGCCATCTATATCTACGATCTGGCCAGCCATCACTTGAGCAGACTGCCCGGTTCCGAAGGTCTCTTTAGCCCGCGATGGTCCCCGGACGGTCGCTACATTGCCGCGCTCTCCATTGATCAAACACGTCTGATGCTTTATGACCTGAAGACACAGAAGTGGAAGACCCTGGCGCAGCAGAGTGTTGCTGATCCGGCGTGGGCACACGGCACACCTGCCATTTATTTTCATGACTTTGTACAACCGGGGCAGCCGCTTTACCGGGTCGATGTAAAAACAGGCGCGATCAAAAAGATCGCGGATTTGCGCGATCTGCGCGCGGCTGATGCCGTGGACTACCGCTTTGCCGGCCTGACCCCGGACAATGTTCCGCTGGTGGATGCCCGCACCTCGGCGGCAAACATGTACACCATGAAACTGCCTAAGAATTGATAGCGATTTACTTGTCTGGCGAGCTATGGGAATGAGAGTTGTGAACGCCTCCCTTGTGCCTGAGCCAAACCTTCATCGCAAATGAGATTCCGGCATAGGTTCGCTCCTGGCACCGGCGGCAGCGCAATGGAAACTGAAATGCCAGAAGGTGCGAAAGATCATTCGGCCTCAGGTGCGAGGGGCGAAAGTCAGAGAAATAGCACATGGGGCAAAGCTTCACGGCGCACACACTCGATATTGGGGAGGACTGGGGAAATTACTTGAGACAAATCTAACTCAAGAAAATTTATTTGGATGCAAAATTAGTGAATATTACGAGTCAGTTATCTTTTCAGCTTTCCCGCGCCTCCTAGTAGTAATCTGCGCAGCTCAGGTAGTAACCACATTTTTCGCACATCAGTTTGCATCGGTACCCATGCAGCCGGCTGGAGCAGTTGGGACAGAAAACCGAATGATGAGGAGCATTCGGGTTAAGAGCAGGCTCCGTCGCCCCAGATTGGATTTCGCATTCAATGGTTTGGCTCGCAGAGGAGATCGCTTGAGCGTCGTTTCGCATCGTATTCCCTGAACAGTTATGATGAGGCTATCGCCGGGCAGGAAGCCTTGGAAGCTCATCCCCACCCAAAAACTTTATATAGAAGGAGTCATTATGGAGCGCACAGCGAGCGCAGTTTGGCATGGCAGCCTGAAAGAAGGCAAGGGCGCCATCACGACGCAGAGCGGAGTGCTGGGAGACACCCAGTATTCGTTTTCAACCCGCTTTGAACACGGAACCGGCACGAATCCGGAAGAACTGATTGCCGCCGCCCACGCCGGCTGTTTCACCATGGCCCTGAGCGCGCAGCTTGGCAATGCCAACCTGACCCCGGAATCGCTCGAAACCACGGCTGCCGTGAAGTTTGAGAAGACCGAGCAGGGCTTCACGATTACGGCGATCCGCCTGACCACGCGCGCCAAGGTGCCGGGTGCGAACCAGGCGGCCTTTGAAACAGCCGCTCAGAATGCCAAGAATGGCTGCCCCATTTCGCGCCTCTTCCAGGGCAATACCGAGATCACTCTCGACGCCAAGCTGGTCTAAGCAACAACGAGGCTCTGCAAGAGACAAAGCCCCGGAGCGCATTTGCGCTCCGGGGCTTTTCCTTTGCGTTTACTGCACCTGCCCGATGTAGACCCCGAATGGGCCCAGATGCACCGCGTCCAGTGACTGCGCCCCTGCATCATGGGGCGTGGCCATGAGCGTGCGCAGCCCAGCTGCCGCAATGCCTTGTGGCTTGAGGTCAAAGCGAATCGTCTGCGGCTGAGCCGTAAAGTTGCAGGCCACCACCACGGCGTGGCCCTGCGGCGTTTTCCTCAGCCACGAGAGGACGCTGTCGTTGCTGGTGTTCAGCATGATCTCCTGCCCATCACGCAGTGCAGGATTGGTGTGCTTGAGCGCAATCAACTGCTTATACCAGGCCAGCAGCGAATCGGGCTGCCGCGACTCGACCGAGATATTGACCGTCTTATAGCTCGGCGGAATCGGCAGCCAGGTCTTCACGCCTGCCGGTGAGAAGCCTGCACTGGGGCCGCTGTTCCACTGCATGGGGGTGCGTTCGCCGTCGCGGCCCTTGTTCTCGGGCCATCCGCGAAGCCCGACCGGGTCGCGTACCTCGGCCCTGGTCTTCGGTGGGGTGGTCACCATGCCGATTTCGTCGCCGTAATACATCAGCGCGGAGTCACGCGAGGCAAAGAGGATCGTCGCAAGCAGCCGCGCGATATTTTCCCGCTCTGCCGGATCGGTGACACCCGCGGCATTCGCATAGCGCTCCCAGCGCACGTTGTCATGATTGTCAAAGACGAATAGCGGCTCATCCCCATCCAGCTTTGTCTCCGCTTCATTGATCCGGGCGCGGAATTCCTTCACGTCCAGCTTGTCGATAAAGCCCACCTGCATGTCCATGGGGAGTTGCAGTTCGTCATTGTTTGCCCCATACATGGCGCGCAAATCCTTGATGGAGCTGAGATAAGTCTCCCCGATCAGCAGGATATTGCGGTGGTAGCTATCGGCCACCTGTCGCAACTGGCGCAGTACGTCGTGCACCTGGGGCAGGTTATTGGTGAGCGAGTCGTCCAGTTCCACTTCGCCAAAGGCATCGATCTGCGGCTTGCCGTTCGGCCCCAGAATCGGCTTTTCATTGCGCAGCTTGGGGTCTTCAAAGAGCGTCGTGATGGCATCCAGGCGAAATCCCGCGACCCCGTGGCGAATCCAGAAGCGCGCCACGTCATACATCGCCTTGCGCACCTGCGGATTGTTCCAGTTCAGGTCAGGCTGCTGAATGTAAAACTTGTGGTAGTAGAACTGCTTGGTTTTCGGGTCGTACTGCCAGGCCGAGCCGCCAAAATCAGACTGCCAGTTGTTGGGGGGCAGCAGCTTGCCATTCGGCCCCTTGCGGCCGTTCCGCCAGACATACCAGTCGCGCTTGGGATTCGTCCGTGAACTTTCCGATTCGAGGAACCATGGATGCTTGTCTGAAGTGTGGTTCAGAACAAGGTCCATGATGACGCCTATGTGGTGCTTTTTAGCCTCGCGCACAAGCCGGTCAAAGTCAGCCATGGTGCCGTAGCGCGGATCGATGTGGTAGTAGTTTGAAATGTCATAGCCGAAGTCAACCTGCGGCGAGTCATAGATGGGCGTCAGCCAGATGGCGTTCACGCCCAGCGACTGCAGATATCCCAGCCGCTCTGTGATGCCGTTCAGATCGCCGACGCCATCGCCATTCGAGTCCTGAAAGCTGCGGGGATAAACCTCATAGATGACCGCGTTTTTCCACCACGGGGTACTGCTGGCGTCAGTGGCATGTGGTGTTGCGGATGGATGCGGAGAAGTTGGCAGGGCTTGCAGACGCGCAGACGCAAGACACAGGATGGCCAGGGCGCACATGGCGCCAAGCACTCGATGTTTCATCGGTCACTCCCAAATCAAAATGGTGTACTGCTGTGTTTTGTCGTGCTGCGTTTGCCCGCTTATGATTGCGGTTCCTGGCAGCAACGGTATCACAGCAAGTAGGGCATCGGGCAGGGGAATGACGGGATCACCGGAGGGCGTGTAATGCCTGCCACCTAGCAGTGGCGGCGAAGATACTCGCGCAACTGCTGATTGATGCCGGCGGCCTGCTGCACACCCTTGTCAAGCATCGCGTGCCACTGCCGGCCGTTCTCATCGAGCGGCTGCGTTCCCAGCAGGTAGCTGGTCTGCAAAATCACCTCGAGCGCGTTGCTCAAATCATGCGCAAGGTGCCGGATTTGCTGAGCGTGCTCAGACGGAATGGCGGTCAAGGAAGTGGAGGGCGGCGTATTTTCGCGCATGAGAAGACGAATTCCAGGCAGAAGATGGGTGGTTCAATCCTATTGGGATGCAGCTGCAAAGGCTTGGGTTTGACAGCTATCCAGACCTTTGTAACACTAGGTTTACTGCCTGTTCGGCTGGTCTGGCCGAATGGATGATCCACAAAAGCCGAAGTGGCGGAATTGGCAGACGCGCATGGTTCAGGTCCATGTACTCGCAAGGGTGTGGAGGTTCGAGTCCTCTCTTCGGCACCAAACGGAATAATTTCTTAAGACCCAGCGAACCAAACGGTTCGCTTTTTCCGTTTTTGGGTAGAGATCGCTCCATGGCGCGCTAAACGCTGCGGCTCGAACAGCCTCGCGAACCAATAACTTCGGCAAGCCTGGCCAATCCATGAGCCCGGTGCTCCCCTTTTACTTGCGATTCAACTCCACGCCCTCAGCGAACGATAAACGCTGAGCAGCTTCTCTTCGTGGAGTGCAGATCGACAATGATTCGTAATTTCAAGCAGTTGTGCTGTATGACAGCCATCGTGGGCATGTTCACGGTTCCCGCCCTGCATGGACAGCCGCTTCACAACCATCCCTCACGCGTTATCCCCCCCCGAAATCCGCGCCTTTTCAGCCCTTGAAATGGGATATGTTGCCCTCGTGGATGACGCTGCAGATGGAATTGCGTGGCTGCACCGAAGACCAGACTGCCTATGACTACATCTCGGGCAATGGACGCGTATATGAGCTGACCCGCGTGCGCGGCTCGCTAACGATGCATCCGGCATCATGGTTCACCGGCTACGTGCAGTTTCACGACACGCATGCTTTAGGGCTGCCCCTGCATGAAGTCGCTGCCAACATGCGCGACACCTTTGACTTCCGTCAGGGCTATGCCAACTTCCATTACCGGGCTGCACAGCTGATCGTGGGCCGCCAGTTACTCATTTTCGGCGACCAGCGCGTCGTAGGCATCAGCAACTGGACCAACAATAGCCGCTCCTGGGACGGTGCCGACCTTCGCATTGGCAAGAAGAATCGCGTCGATCTCTTTACGACCTCGGTGGTCACCATTCATCCCACCAGCTTAGATACGCACGGCGCAGGGCTCACCTTTCACGGCGTCGAAGGCAACATCAACACGCTCGTCCGCGGAACGTCACTGCAACCCTTTGTGCTGATTCGGCGCGAACCGCTGGTCACCAGTCAGCAGAACATCAAAGGATCAGAAAACGAAGTGACGCCGGGCATCTACTTCTTCTCAAAGCTGCCCTATCATTTCGATGCCTCAGGAACCGGCGACTTCCAGCGCGGCAGCTACTCCAACGACTCCATTCACGCCGGCGCCGCCATCCTTCGCGGCGGCTATACCCTGGCACGCTCTTCATGGGCGCCGCATCTGGTGCTCGAATATAAATACGCGACCGGTAATTCGCATAGCAACCCCGGCCGCATCAGCACCTACGACCAGCAGTACCCCAGCAACCACAATGCCTTTGGACTGACTGATCTCTTCGGATTCCGCAACATCAAGGAACGCCGCGCGAGTCTTTCTCTGCTGCCCGTGCGGTCAGGATTTGTCCTGTTGCAGGCCGAGTCGCTGCACGTCGCCTCCGTCATGGACGACGTATACTCCGGAGGCGGCACCGCCTCAGTGAAGCCGCCAGTCACGGGTTTTGCCAGTGACGATATCGGAACCGAATTCGACGCCTCGGACCGATACCTGTTCAAGAAGCACTTTCTGCTGCAGGCCGGCGAAGGACACTTCTTCCCCGGTACCCTGATGACCCACAACCAGCATGGCGCGCCGCTCACGCTCATGTACTTTCAGATCGGGTATCGCTACAGCGTGCGTCACTAGCTCCCACTCCAGCGTGCATCTCAACACAGCGAGCCTGCGGGCTGGCTGTGTTCTTTTTTGCGGGACCGCCAATGACTGGCTGGCCCCAGATCATCGCAGTTCCTTAGACTGGTGATCGTCAGGTGCATAACTCGACCCATAACGGAGGATGAGGGATTCGATGAATCATGCGATGCTCAGGATGACTCGCGGCACGATACGCACTTTGTGCTCTCTTGCTTTGCTCGTGCCCCTGCTCGGACCGCTCTCGCTTGCGGCAGCGCAGTCTTCCTCGAGTCCGCATCCGGCTCCCCATTCGCAACCCCGATCACAGCCCATTGACGCCTACATTCACACGGCGTGGAGCACGCTGACCCGCTCGATGAGTGACTGCAAGTCGGTTGCAGACCCAAAGCTGAAAAGCACCCCGGTCCTCTACCTGCCGCGCGATCTGGCCATGCCAGCCAATGTCGCCGCCATGCAAAAGCACTGTCACGTGCGGGTGCTGCGGCTGCCCATCGTGATCACGCACTTTGACCAGATCAGAGAGTCGCAGATCCCCATGCCCGGCCTGCTCTATTTGCCGCATCCTTACGTGGTGCCCGGCGGCCGCTTCAATGAGATGTACGGATGGGACAGCTTCTTCATCCTCAAAGGACTGCTCGACGATCACCACATTGCGCTGGCGCGCGGTATCGTCGAAAACTTCTTCTTTGAAATTGCGCACTACGGCGGCATTCTCAATGCCAACCGGACCTACTACTTCACCCGCTCGCAACCTCCGTTTCTCTCCTCGATGATTCGTGCCATATACGACGCAGAGGCCGCCGACGGCCATACGCAAGCGGCGCACGCGTGGCTGGCCGAGGCCTACCCCTACGCAGTGCGCGATCATCGCTTGTGGATGAGCCCCATCCATCAGGCCGGGCAGACGGGCCTGGCACGCTACTTTGATACCGGGCAGGGGCCGGTGCCAGAGATGGCCGATGACAGCACCTACTACCAGGATGTGATTCGCTGGCTGCTCGCGCACCCTGATCTGCACACAGGCTATCTGGTGTATGCGTCCCGGCATCCCGACGCAACGGAACGCGCCGAGCTAACCCAACTCAGCTGCAACCCCAAACTTTCAAATGTCTGTGTGCGCGCGCACGTGCATGGCTACTGGCTCACACGCGCCTTCTACAAGGGCGACCGCGCCATGCGGGAATCCGGCTTTGACACGACCTTTCGCTTTGGCCCCTTCAGCGGATCGACACAGCACTTCGCCCCCGTCGGACTGAACGCCCTGCTCTACAAATACGAGCGCGACCTGGCATGGATGGCCACACAACTGGGTAAGCCGGTCGAAGCCGCGAAGTGGAATGCCGAAGCAGAGACGCGCCGCGCGAAGACGAATCGCTACCTCTGGAACGCGCAGAAGAAGATGTATTTCGATTACAACTTCGAGACACACCGGCAATCGAGCTACGCCTTCATCACGACGTTCTATCCTCTCTGGGCGGGCGCGGCCGACAAGACGCAGCAGCAGGGTGTCATCGCATCGCTGCCTCTCTTCGAGCATCCGGGCGGCCTGGCCATCAGCAATCACGACTCAGGCGTGCAGTGGGATTTGCCCTATGGATGGGCACCCACCGAATGGATGGCCGTGCAAGGCTTGCTGCACGCTGACGACCAGCACGATGCCCGCCGCATCGCCGCGGAGTTCAACCGCACCGTGCGCACGACCTACCAGCACGACCATGCCATCTATGAGAAGTACGATGTCGTCAACCGCAGCAACGACTTTCGCGTCACTGCCGGCTACACCCAAAACGTAGTGGGCTTCGGCTGGACCAACGCCGTCTATCTCGAATTCGAGGCGCTGCTGGCCAATACGGGGCAGTGAATCCCTGCCCCGTCAGAATGAGATTTGGCCGCTTGTTGAGCTACTCCGTTTAGCCGCCAGCCGTTTCTTCATGCCGCTTGTCATGCACAGTGACCAGAGCTTGAATCGGAAGAATGGATTCAGCCCCGAACCATGTCCACAACCGGACACCTACCGCACAAATTCGGACAATTCTAAAAACTGACCTTCGTTTAACCCCTTCTGAATCAACATCTCCGCACGCGGAACAATGGCCCGTGAATTGCGTAAACATATGTGGAGAGCCGCCATGCACACCCTGCTGCAAGACCTTCGCTACGCCCTGCGCCAGATGCGCAAGTCGCCCGGATTTACGATCATCGCCGTTTTGACGCTAACCCTGGGCGTCGGCGCGGCCGCTGCGATCTATAGCGTCGTGGATGCAGTGATCCTCGAGCCCTTGCCTTATCAGCATCCTGACCGCATCTACTCGCCGGCCACCATCGCCAAAGAGGGCTACCCTCAGCCGCCCTCCTGGCCCGGCTATGAAGACATGCGCGCGCAAAACCATAGCTTCAGCGCCCTGGCTGGTTACACCGACTACACCGGCACCAATCTGCAAACCAAGTCAGGGCCGGTTGCGCTCAATCTCATTGCCAGCACGGCCAACTTCTTTCAGGTATTCGGCGTGCAACCGATTCTTGGCCGCACCTATCGGCCCGACGAAGACCAGCCCGGCAAGAATAATGTCGCCGTGCTCAGCTATGAGGTATGGAAGGCCAACTTCAACGGCGACCCTAATGTGGTGGGCAGCAAGATTGACCTCGACGGCAAGCCCTATACCTGCATCGGAGTCATGCCATCCGGATTCACGCTGCTCGGCGATCAGCATGCAATTTACGTGCCCATCGTGGTTCCTAAAAATGAGCAGACCGCGCGCGGCAGCCACTGGCTCATGACCATCGGCCTGCTCAAACCCGGAGTCTCTCTGGCGCAGGCGCAGGCAGACATGAATCATGTCATGGCCAATCTGGGCCGCGCCTATCCTGACACCGATGCCGGGCGCAAGGTTGAGATGATCAGCATCGCCAAAGAAGCCTATGGTCGCGATGCCGGCAGCCTCTGGACTCTCGCCGGAGCGGTGCTCGCCGTGTTGCTGATTGCCTGCGTCAATCTGGCGGGACTGCTGCTGGCGCGCGGCGTCAAGCGCGAACGCGAAATGGCTTTGCGCGCCGCCATCGGAGCCTCTCGCAAGCGCGTCGTGCGCCAGGTGCTCACTGAGAATCTTGCGCTCGCATGCTTCGGGGCCATCGGCGGCATCTTCGTTGCGTGGCTTCTGCTCGCAGCGATGCGCAGCTTTCTGGTCGCAGCCGTCGCCCGTGGCGCCAATGCCCATCTGGAGTGGAAGGTGTTGCTCGCGGCCATTGTGCTGGCCAGCCTCACGAGCCTGCTGGCGTCGCTCGCGCCTGCACTGCGCCTCTCCGGCACTGATCCCAACCGGGCGCTCAAAACAGGTGGAAGCGCCGGCACCAGTGGCACACAGCATCGCTTGCGCTCAAGCTTCATCATCACGCAGATGGCTCTCTCGCTGGTTCTGCTGGCCGTGGCTGGAGTGCTCTTCCGTTCCATCGCCGGCTATCGCAATGAAAACCTCGGCTTTAATCCACACCACCTTCTCACTGCGCAAATCAACCTTGCACCCGCACGTTATGGCAACCGCAATGTCTGGACGGACTTTTACCAGCCCCTGCTCGAACGCGTGCGCCACCTTCACGGCGTAGAGGGTGCCGGACTCATCAGCAAAGTCCCGATTCTCGAAGGCGCCGGCACCAACGAAGAAATTCACATCTCAGGCCAACCGCCTTATCCTCCCAATGAGATTTCTCTGGCGGAAATTCGCTTCGTAAGTCCCGGCTACTTCCATGCCATGGGTCTGCCCCTGATTCGTGGACGCATGCTTTCTCCTCAACTCGATCTGGCGAGCAATAAAGCGAACACAATTGTGGTGAATCAGGCATTCGTAAAGAAGTACATCCCATCATCACTCGACCCTGTGGGCCAGCATCTCGACGACGCGGATCAGGCCGACAACAAGACCCGCATCGTAGGCGTCGTTGCCAGCGCGCGGCAGAATCTCATCAGCCATGGCCCGCTGCCAGAGATGGATTTTCTCTACACCGAGCTCCCTACCAAAGACATGAATACCTATCTCATGTCCACACGCCTGATGGTGCGCACTTTGGGCAGCCCTAAAGCCATCATTCCCGATCTTCGCCGCATTCTGCACAGCCTTGACCCTACGATTCCCTTTCGCCAGCCCATGACCATGGAACAAGCCATCTCGAGCCGCCTGGTGATGCAGCGCCTGGAAGGCTGGCTCTTCGGCATCTTCGCCTCGCTTGCCGTGTTGCTGGCAATCATTGGCCTCTATGGGCTCATCAGCTATGAAGTGGAGCTGCGCACACGCGACATCGGGGTGCGCATGGCGCTCGGAGCAACGCGCGCCAGCGTGCTGACCATGGTGCTGCAGCGCGTGACAATCCTCATTGCCATCGGAGTGGCCCTCGGCCTCGCGCTCACCGCTGCAGCGCAAAGAGTGATCGGCTCGGTTGTGCAGATCCACTTCATTCATCAGACTGGACTGATGCTCGCACTCGCCATGGGACTGGCAGCGGTCGGACTCTTGGCAGCTTTAATCCCCGCGCGGCGTGCGGCAGCCGTAGAGCCAATCCATGCATTGCGCACCGAATAGGAGAACAGCACCATGCATACCCTGCTGCAGGATCTTCGCTACGCGCTGCGCCAGATGCGCAAGGCACCGGGATTCACGATCACCGTCGTGCTGACACTCACGCTCGGCATCGGTGCTAATACCGCAATCTTCAGCGTCGTCAACGCGGTCCTGCGGCACCCTGAAGGAGTGGACCATCCCAGCCGCGTTGCAGTGCTTCATGTGGATTACAAGAAGCTGGGACTGAATATATCCGAGGCTTCCATCCCTGACTATGCCGATGCGGCCTCGCTGCACCGCCTGGTCGAGGCAGCCGCCCTTGAGGATGAAGACGGCTTCAACATCGAGCAAAATGGGCACATGGCGCGGCTGCGCGCGGCCGACGTAACGCAGCAGTGGTTCCAGGTCTTTGGCGCCCACCCTATTCTCGGTCGCACCTTCAGCGCGGCAGACGAGTTGCCCGGCGCGGCGCCCGTCACAGTCATCAGCTACAACCTCTGGCAGCAGCAGTTCGGCGGCGCGGCAGACACCATCGGCAAAACCATTGATCTCGACCAGAAGCCGTATCGCGTCATCGGCGTCATGCGCAGCGATTTTGACTGGCCCCGTGCACGCATGTTGTGGGTTCCCATGGGGCTGCCGCCTGCGGCCTTTGTCGAGCATAATCGCTTCAATGAGAATGACACCGCAGTCGTGCGCCTGCGGCCCGGCATCACACTCGCACAACTCAATGCCGGGCTGCAGCAGAAAGTGCAGGAAGAGTTTCGCCTGGGCACCTATGGCGGTTATGCCCGCCAGGCCGAATGGTCGATGTATGCCACGAGCTTTACCCAATACATCGCCGGTTCACTGCGCAAACCGCTCTATGTGCTCTTCGGCGTGGTGGTGCTGGTGCTTCTGATTGCCGCAGCCAATGTAGCCGGACTCTTTCTGGCGCGCAGTTCAGCCCGGGGCCGTGAGTTTGCCATTCGCGCGGCATTGGGTGCAGGCACCCCGCGCTTGGTGCGGCAAGTCTTGATGGAGACGCTGCTGCTCTCCGGCGCAGCCGCGCTCATGGGCTGCCTTGCCGGTCCCGTGCTCGGGAGATTCGTTCTGAGCAGCATTCCACACAGTCTGGCTACCGGTTATGCCGTGCGCATGCAGCCCGCCGTGCTGCTATTCACCGCCGCCATCACAGTGCTCACTGCGCTCATTGCTGGGGTTGGCCCGGCATGGCGCATGACGGGGCACAATCAGTCGCTAGAGTTGCGCGAGGGCGGCCGCAGCGCGACGGCATCGGCTGAAAAGCAGCGCTTGCGCAGCATCTTCGTCATTGGCGAAGTCGCCATGGCCTTCCTATTGCTCTGCGGCACCGGACTCTTTCTCACCAGTCTGCGGCGGCTGCAGCAGGTTAATCCCGGCTTCGATTCGCACCATGTTCTGGTCGGGGCAGTCTACTATGCCGGCCATACTCTCGAAAGTAATCAGGCGCGCCAGGCACAATTCATTCATTCGGTAGTTCAAAATCTTTCCGCTCGCCACGGCGTGCAGGCAGCCGCCGTCTTCCCGGTGCCGTTTGGAACAGGACCAATGGCCAGCACCTTCTCGATCGAGGGCCGCCCTCAGGTACCCGATCAGGCACAGATGCACAGCCAGTACAGCTATTCCACGCCCGGCTATCTGCAGGTCATGCGAATCCCTCTGATTGCGGGTCGCTGGTTCAGCGCGGACGACCGTACCGGCACCACGCCGGTCGTGGTCATTGACGCGCACTTGGCGCACCGCTGGTGGCCGCACAGCAACCCTATTGGGCAACGCATCGGCAGTCCCGATGGAAAGAATTGGGCAACCGTCATCGGGGTGGTTGGCAATATTCGCAACGACTCGCTTGAGCAAAACACCAGCGACGGCATGCGCTATTACCCCTTTGCTCAGTCTCAGAATGGCGGCGTGGAGTTTATAGCGCGCGCTCATGAAAATTTGCAACTATTTCAGGCACAATTACAACAAGCTGTGCAGGAGGCTGACGGCACCCAGGCGATTTCCACCAGCGAGACACTCAATTCCCTTCTTGCCACAACGCTTGCGGGCCGGCAACTCATCGTGTGGATGCTCGCGGCCTTCGCCGCACTGGCGCTACTGCTCTCCATCATCGGAATATACGGGCTGATCAGCTACATTACCGCGCAGCGCACGAGCGAGATGGGCGTACGCATGGCGCTCGGCGCGCAGCGCAGCGATGTGTTGCTGCTGGTGCTGTCGGCCATACTGCGCTGGACCGCCGTCGGCCTGCTGTGCGGCGCGTTCTGTTCGGTCGCAGCCTCGCTGCTTCTGCGCCATGCCTTCGCCGGATTCGGCAGTGGCCTTGCGCTCTCGCTGCTGCTTTCCACCGCAGCATTACTGGTCGCCGGCTCCTGCGCCGGACTGCTGCCGGCCTATCGTGCCGCCTCCGTCGACCCCATGCAGGCCTTGCGAAACGAATAGCTCTCCCAAGTATTTGCATCTGTTCAATGCTTCGGCACCTTCGCGAAGCCAGAGGCAAACTTGACTGGCGGGAGTGGATTCACGAAGAAAGTGAAGCCGCATGCAGCGGCAGGCGTACGACGGCTTCGCAGCCCTGAGTGTCCTGGCGGTTGCGCAATTCGAGCGAGCCGCCATGCGCCTCTGCAATTTGCCGAGCCAGCGCAAGGCCCACACCGCTGCCGCTCTTCTTCGTTGTATAAAACGGAACGAACAGGTTCGACTCATTGGCCAAGCCAGGACCGTTGTCCCTAATGACAGCCACCGCTAGCCCGCCCTCCCGCGAAGAGGCAACCGTGACTTCAGGTGATACATTTTCACCCTCGCTCTCTTTCTCGCTGCCGGTCGCTTCCACTGCGTTACGAATCAAATTAATGAATAGCTGCTCCAGTTGATCGGCATCCGCCTGCAGTTCCATTTCTGCCAGCGAGTCAATTTGCACCGGGATCCGTGTCTCCAGTTGGGCCACGCGCTGCAGCAAAGGGGCCAAAGCGACACGCTGGAATACCGGCGGCGACAATTGCGCCAACTGCCGGTACGATTCCACAAAGCGATGCAGTGACTCCGCACGGCTCTCAATCACGCTCAGCCCGCGCTCAAACTCGTCCTGCCCTCCGCTGCGCAGGCGCAGACTCCCTGCAATGGACTTGATGGGGGTGAGAGAGTTGCTGATCTCATGGCCCAGCACGCGAATCAGCCTCTTCCATGCCTGCTGTTCTTCTTCGCGCAGTGCCATGCTCACATCAGAGAGCAGCAAGAGCTGATGTGGCGCGCCTCGTTGACGAAACCGGCTGCGACGCACCATCCAGCGCACAGTACGGCCCTGCATTTCCTGATGCCAGATGCCCTCATGAGGCTGTGCAAACAACCCAAGCAGCCCCAACTCTCCGGCAGATTTGCCAATATCTCGCGAGGCGCTGAGGCAAAAAGCCCGTTCCGCCGCTGGATTGAGAAGCCGCAACGACTCCCGATGATCAAAGGCAAGCACAGGCGCATCCATCTCGGCCATCACACGCTGCAGCAATGCAATGGCCTCCAGTGCCTTCAGCCGCTGGCCCTGCAACATATCCGCCAGCGCATTGATCTCCCGCGCCAACTCCCCAAGCACGTCGTCACCCCTCGCCCCGCGCGCACGAAAAGAATAGTCCTCCTCGCGCAGCGCAGAAACAACGTTGGACAGTGTTTGCAGCGGACGCACAGAAGACTCATAAAACGCCAGAAAAGCAAAGAGCAGCAGAAAGCTGAACAACGCGAGAATCGCGCCAATCGCTGATGCAGAAAGATGTTGCTCTGCAAGCAAAGCCCCCGCCATGACCAGCAGAGCGACTGAGACGGCGATGCAAAAAAGACGATAACGCACAGCATACGAAATATGGATGGGGTGCCTGTCGCGCACTGTACTATCTTGCCTGCGAGTTCCCCGCCCGGGACTAGATGCCATATTTTTCCATCCGCCGATAAAGCGCGCCGCGGCTAAGCCCCAGGGCTTCAGCCGCCTGGCTGACGTTGCCGTGACAACGTGCCAGCGCCTTGCGGATGAGAATACTCTCTACTGACTCCAAACTCATCTCTTCCAGCGACAGAGAAGCGACGCGGGCCTTGCTCAATCCAAGATCCGAGACTTCGATCTGGCCGCTGCGAGCCATCAGCACCGCACGCTCCATCGTGTGGTCCAGCTCGCGCACGTTGCCCGGCCAGTCATGCTGCATCATCGCCTGCAATGCAGCCGGCGCGATGGCCGCCACCGGCTTGCGGTAGCGCTGCGCATACCGAGCCACAAAATGCGCGGCCAGAAGAGGAAGATCCTCTCGCCGCTCACGCAGCGGCGGCAAATGGATTTCGACCGTGTTGAGGCGAAACAGCAAATCTGCCCGAAAGCGGCCTTCTTCCATTTCCGTCTGCAGATTGGCATTGGTCGCTGACAGCACGCGCACATCGACACGGCGTGTTTTTGACGACCCGACGCGCTCCATTTCGCCTGACTCCAGCACGCGCAGCAGCCGGGCCTGCTGACGCAGTGGAACATTCGCGATCTCGTCAAGAAAAAGCGTGCCGCCATCGGCCAGCTCAAAGCGGCCGATGCGATCCGTACGCGCGTCGGTAAATGCGCCCTTCACATGCCCGAAGAGTTCGCTCTCAAACGTTCCATCAGGCAGTGCACCTGTATTCACTGCCACCAGTGAGCGAGCGGCGCGGGCAGAGAGCCGATGCAATGTCTGTGCTACGACCTCTTTGCCGGTCCCGTGCTCTCCCGTGATGAGTACGTTTGCGCCGGAGGGGCCAATGCGAGCAATCGTCGCCAACACCGGCTGCATCGACGGCGCGGTGGCAATCATCTCCGGCAGGCCATCGGCGCGCAGCAAACGATTCTCCGCCTCAAGATGCTGCGCTTTGCGCACCGCATGATAAAGATCAATCTGCGTCCGCAAAATTGTCAACAGGCGCACGTTGTCCCACGGCTTCTGAATAAAGTCCCGCGCGCCACGCCGCATGGCTTCGACCGCCACATCCACATTGGCCCACGCTGTCATTACAATCACGGGAGCCTGGCTATCCATGGCTTGAATCTGAGAGAGCAGATCCAGACCCTCGCGGCCCGAGGTCGTGTCGCGCGTGTAATTCAGATCAATGAGCAGGGCATCATAATTGCCGCACTGCAGCGCTTCCATCACCATTCGCGGCGAGCTCGCACGTTCGACTCGATAGCCCTCCGGCGCCAGCAGGATTTCAAGCGCGTCCAGAATGTGCGGCTGATCATCGGCAATCAGCACGCAGGGCGACAGCGTCTCCTGCTCACCCGCTCGTGGCGCTTCAAACTGTACATTGGCAGCCATAAAACTATCCGTTATCTCCGATTCTACGGCTGGACGTTGTGAACGACACCCTCGCGAGCGTCATCAATGGAAATGTCCACCTGGTCGAGAGTCTCGCCGGTCGCGCGATCAATATCGACTTGCGCCTTGGCGTAGGCTGCCCGGGCATCATACAGCGCAGACTGGGCCACAGCCAACGCATCCTGAGCCGCGAGCGTGTCATAGCTGGACTTCGCTCCGAGTTTCTGCTCCTGCTCCGTAATTTCAAAGGTCTTCTTCGCCAGATCCCGCGCCTGCTGTGCCGCAGTCACCCGGGCTTCGGCCTGCCGCAGCGCATACTGCGAGTTGCGCACGTCAAACAGAATGCTCTTCTTCTGCTCCTCAAAGGCTAGCTGGCGCTGACGGTACTCGAGCACGGCACGAAACTGGTCAGCCTTGGCAATCCGGTTGCGCAACGTGATGTTCAACTGAAAACCAGCCTGATATTCCGGCGAAGAATAGTTGAATGCATTCTGCAGTGATCCGCCATAAGAGTGCGGCAAGGGCACAGTCTCACAGCCGGCACAGTTTGGGTTTGGCTGCCCCGCATTGCCCACGCCTGCATACTCGCCATATAGACTCAGCGACGGTAGCAGCTCATTGCGAATGCTCTTCAGACTGCGTTGCGCAATCTCCATGGCGAGCTGATCCATCGTCACATCGGGGCGATTTTTCTCTGCTTCTTTAATGAGCGAATCAATGGGGCGGTCCGCATTGGGATCGGAAGGCGTCTCTATCGTGAGCGGCACCACTGGCATTTCGACGAGGTTGGGATCGCTGATCGTCTTGGTCAGCGCATTCTTGATCAGCAGTTCATTCAGGCGAAGATTCGCACGCGCTACGGTCAAGTCGCCTTCGCGGGCGGCGACATCGGCTTCATCCTTGAGTACCTGCATCTCAGGAATCGCCTGCAGCTTCAACTGCTTCTTGTCATCGTCCAGCGTCTTCTGCGCAAACTGCAGCGCATTCTCTTTCACTTGCTCGTCTTCATAAGCATTCACCAGATCCCAGTAAATATCCTCTACCTGCGTGACCGTGGCAATTACCTGCGCGCGAAAGCCAAGGTTGGTGAGCTGCATATTTTTCTTGGCAATGTGAATGTAGCGGTCATTGGTAGCCAACCCAAAGCCCTGCAGCAACGGCTGATAGACATAAAACTGAAACGCCGACTCAAGCGTTGGATTCGTCGCGTTATACAAGCTGTTCGTGGTCTGCCGCAGTCCCTGATAGTCAAACTGTATATTCGTGCCCAGGGGAAAATACTGCCGGTACTCCGCTTCGCCCTCCACCGTATTTTGATCAAAGACCGGCGTTCCCGTAGTCACAATATTGGTCAGCTGTGTCTTGGTATGGTCCACAAAGCCAATCGCGCTCAATTGAGGATCAAACGAATGCACTGCACTGCCTTCACCGAGCGTTGAGGTCACGATTCCGCCTGCGCCGCCCGCCGAGGCTCCCGCGCTGCCTGCGCTGCTTCCGGCGCTGCCCGCGCTGCTGCCCGAACCAAAGGACTGTCCATTACCACCGGGCGTATTTTGCCGCACCCCCACATTCACGCCATTCGCTACTCCGCCTGCCTTCGTGCGGGCTAAATCAGTGCGCGCAATGGGCAGGTTATAGCGAAAATAAGCAAGATCAAGGTTGTCTTCAATTGCGAGTGCAATCGCCTCACGCAAAGAAAGATAGAGCTTACCGCCGATCTCAAGCTCTTTGAGCCGCGGAGAGTTCCCCAGATCAAGCGGCGGCACCGAACTCGGCATGTAAGCCGCAAATGGATTGTGCGAGTGCGGCTGCTCGACGTGAAAGTTTTCGCGTGGCAGCGCATAGCTTCCCACTGCACTCTCATGAATCTGCTGCTCGATGGTCATCGCCTTCGACGCTGGCTGCTGCGCGGGTTGCGGCGCACTAGGAACCGCGTGCGTGGAGTTCGCTGGCATAGCGGCAGAAGCTGTCTGCGCCGCGGCCGTAACCGTCAACTGCCAAAAAGCAGAGATACTGCCGGCGAGAAGAATCCAGACATATAGAGAAGATAACTTCACGAAGCAGTGACCTCCGCTGGTGCCGTGTCTTTGATCATCCATCCGTCGCGCAACTCAATCACACGCGAGCCAAAGGCGGCGTTAGCATCAGAGTGCGTCACCTGCACAATAGTGGTCCCCTGTTCGTTCAATTCACAAAACAGCTCCATGATCTCCTTCGCCTGGCCGGAATGCAGATTGCCCGTTGGCTCATCCGCCAACAACAAAGCGGGCTTATGAATGACCGCACGTGCAATGCCCACCAGTTGCTGCTGCCCACCTGAGAGTTGAGATGGATAGAGATCCTTTTTGCCCACAATATTGAAGCGGTCCAGCGTATCGGCCACCATCGCCTGCCGCTCAGAACGCGGCATACTTTTATATGAGAGTGGAAGATCAATGTTCTCCGCCACCGTCAGATCATCCAGCAGGTGATAGCTCTGGAAGACCATGCCAATCTCGCGCCGCGCTACGTCGGCTCGCTGCTTGCGGCCCAGTTTGTGTACCGGCTCACCCTTAAGCCAGTACTCGCCTTCCCATTGGTCATCGAGTAGCGCCAGCACATTCAGCAGTGAGGATTTGCCAGCCCCCGATGGCCCCATGATGGTGACAAACTCGCCCTCGGCAATCTGCATCTGAATGCGGCGCAGCACCCACGCCTGCCCCGTGCCCGTTTTGTAACTGCGTTCGATATCTTTTAGATGAATCATCCTGTACCTCTTAATCCATGCGAAGCGTCGCCATCGGATCGACCGACGCCGCCTGCTTTGCCGGCCACACCGCTGCGGCCACGCTCACCAGCAACAGCAGCCCCAAGACGCCGGCATAGGTCGGCAGGTCAAAGGGCTGCACTCCATATAGAAAGCTGCGCAACAGACGCCCGGCCACCATTGAGATCACGAGCCCGCAACCCAGGCCATACCCCGCGAGCATCAAGCTCTGGCGAAAGATCATGCGCAATATCTGTTGCCGCGATGCGCCGAGCGCCAGCCGAATGCCGATCTCGCGCCTGCGGAAGCCGACGAACTGTGACAACACGCCGTAAAGCCCTGCAATCACCATCAGAATGGCCATCCCCGCAAAGGACGCCGTCAAATCCAGACCAAGCCGCTGATTGAATGTCGTCTGGTTCACGACGGTCTGCATCGTCTGAAAATTATCGAGCGCAAAGCCAGGTGCCTGCTGATCAAAAACATCGCGCACTTCTCTGGCTACTGGTATATTCCCGCGCGTCTTCACGATGAAGTTCTGGAACGAATCCACCAGCGCCTGATAAAAGAGCGATGTCGTTGGAATCTGGTCTCCAGGCAGCAGAATCATCGGCTGCGCAGGCTGCTCCATGCTTGTGGTGCGCTCGTTGGCAATCACACCCACAATGACAGGCGGAACAACAATGCCCGTATCTTTACCGCCGAGATCCAGATGCTCACCAATCGGATTTCTGCCGGCAAAGTATTTCTTTGCCATCTCCTCATTGATCACTGCCACCGGCGGTGCACTGGCCTTATCGTCGGCGTCGATCATGCGGCCTCGCAGCATGGGCGTGCCCATCAACTTTGCGTAATCACCACCCACCGCGGTCATCAACGCCTGAGGCTCATGATGCTTCTTGGCCGGGTGCTCCACCACGCTGAAGGACGACTGTATCAGCGAGTTCGTCAGCGGCAGCATCGTGGTGTAGGCCGCATTCTCAATTCCCGGAGCTTCGCGCAGCCGGGCCAGCACCGGATCATAGGAGAGCACCGCGACGGAGGTGGGCGGTGCTCCTAAGTTGGATGACACGCTCATGCCGCTGAAACCCGCGGCATTCGGCGGCGTCACCTGAAACGTAGTGAGCCGCGTCGTCTGAAAGCCCAGCCACGCATGCTCTAGATTCCACATCGTGCGCGCCAGCAATCCGGTGCTCACCAGCAGCAGGGTCGAGAGCGCAATTTCTGCCATCACAAGCCACGCCGTAAGCTTGCCGCGCACCGAGCGGGTGCCCACGCCCCGCGAGGCAGACTGCAGCGTCGCCTGCGGGTCCACACCAGAAACCATCACGGCTGGCAGCAGTGAAGAGAGCACCGTCGTAAACGTCGCAATCGCAGCCATCACCAGCACCACGGTCCACCGCAAATGAATCGCACTCATGCGCGGAATCGTGTCCGGCGGCAGCTTGTGAACACTCTCAATCGCAGCAGTAGCTAGCGCAAATCCGGCAACGCATCCTAACCCGCTCAGCACCGCGCCCTCGGTCATCACCTGCCGCAGCAGCCTCGCCCGGCCGGCGCCCAGCGCCACTCGCACGGCAAACTCCTGCTGACGGCCGATCGCCCTGGCCAGCAGTAGATTGGCAACATTCGCGCATGCAATCAGCAGCACCAGCAACAGTGCGGCAAATAGCCCCATCAGCACAGGACGCGTGCTGCCCACTACCGTCTTTGCATAGGAGAGCATCGTGAAGTTGCCGTCCCGCGCTGGATCATGATTGACATCGGCAAGCTGTTTACTGACCAGATGAAGCTGTGCCCGCGCCTGCACCATGCTCACGCCCGGGTGCAACTTGCCCAATATTAGAAAAAAGCTGTAACCCCGCTTCGTCAGCATGGCATGCGTAGGCTGCAGCGGAAGCCAGATAGCGGTCTTGGTGGACGAGCCTTCTTCCTCAGGAAATCCAAAGCTCGCCGGCATCACACCCACCACGGTGTGCGGCACACTGCTGATGTGAATCACCTTCCCCACAATGTCCGGGTCCGAATGAAACACCTTCCTCCAGATGCCCTCAGAGAGCAAGACCACCTGCGGTCCCCCGGCCAGCCCCTCTTGCGGCGTGAAAGTTCTCCCCAGCAGCGGCTTCGTCCCAAGCATTCTCAGTAGACTGGGTGTAACGTGCGGAGCGGCCACCGCGGTGGATGTATCTTTTCCCTGAACGACCGCAAGATCGTCCGAGTATCCAGCCACCTCGGCAACATTTTTCAACCCATGGCGAATGTCGCGATAGTCCAGCCACGAGGTCGCCCGTGGCGAATCAGTTCCGGGTCCTGGCTGGATCGCCACCAGCCTGCTTGCCCCCGCATACGGCAGAGGCCGCAGCAGCACATTCTCCAACACTGTGAACATGGCCGTGTTCGCGCCAATGCCAAAGGCGAGCGTCAGCACCGCCAGCAGTGCAAAGCCCGGGGCCTTGCGCAACTGGCGCAAAGCGAAAGAAATGTCCGCCATCCATGTCCGCATGGTGCCGATACCTCCGTTAGAGTGTTGGCGCGCTTGATAGCGCAGCGTTATGCCTGAATCGCCGCTAACTGGCGCTGCAATTCCTCTTCACTCACCACCTTGCCGTCAAACAGATGCACCTGCCGTTCGGCATGCGCGGCAAAGCGAGGATCATGCGTCACCATGCAGATGGTCGCGCCCTCGCGGTGCAGATTGCGCAGCAAGTCCATCACGGCCTCGCCGTTCTTCGAGTCAAGGTTTCCGGTCGGCTCATCGGCCAGCAAGATAGAGGGCGACCCCGCCAGCGCACGCGCTACGGCCACACGCTGCTGCTGGCCGCCCGAGAGCTGCGAAGGATAATGCCGCATGCGATGCGCCATCGCCACGCGCTCCAGCGACTCCTGCACGCGCCGCTTGCGTTCTGCCGCCGTCATGCCAGAGCGGTAGGTGAGCGGCAGCTCGACATTCTCATATACGGTGAGATCGCCAATCAGATTGAAGCTCTGAAAGATGAAGCCAATCTCCTGGTTGCGAATGCGCGAACGCTGCGAGAAATCAAGATTCTCCACCTCGTGCCCATTCAGCATGTACTTGCCGCCCGTCGGAGTATCGAGCAGCCCGATGATAGAGAGCAACGTCGACTTGCCGCAGCCCGAAGGGCCAGACATCGCAACAAATTCGCCGCGATCAATTCTGAGGTGCATGCCAGACAGTGCATGCGTTTCAATCTCATCGGTATAGAAGACCTTGGTTAGCCCTTCAATCTCGATCAATGGTTGCGTGTTTTCCATCGCTGCTTCTCTCCTCGCATGCTGCTTTAGTTCAGCCGAACCTTGTCGACGTTGTCGTACTGAGACATGTCCGAAAGAATGACCCGGTCGCCTTCTCTGAGTCCGCCAAGAATCTGAATCTTCGTCACCGAGGCAACGCCCACCCTCACCTGTACGCGCGTCGCGGTCTTTCCGTTCGGCGAAATACGGAAGAGGCTGATCGTGCTGTTCTCGTTGCCAAAGGCAGGCCGCCCCACATACAGCACATCATGCAGCCTTTGCAGGTCGATGGTGCCATCCACACTCAGGTCAGGCACCGCGCCAGCGGGCAGCGGCCCATCGAGCGCAACATCGACCGTGCGTGTGCCATTCACCACCGAGGGATCAATGCGCATCACATGCCCGGGCACAATGCCGTTGTGTGTGTCGATTTCGGCCGGCTGATCCAGCTCGATGTCATGCGCCTGCGTCTCAGGAATCTGCAACTCGGCCATGAGCTGATTCGGCTGCACCACTTCGGCCAGCGTCGCGCCGGCCGCCACATGTTCGCCAATCTGGTGCGGCAGGTTAATCAGCACACCGCTGATGCCGGCCGTTACATGCAGCGCATCCTGCTCGCTCTGCAACAGCGAATACATGGCCTGCGCCTGCTCCACCTTGGTCTGCTGCACCTGCAGCTGGGTGGCAATCGCCTTCTGGTTCATGGCGATCTCTTCCTGCTGCAGTTGATTCTGAATGGTCAACTGCTGCGCCTTGCTCTCAGAAGAGTGGTAAGAGAGACCGCTGATGACGCCCAGCTTATAGAGCTGCTTATCGGTTTGCGCCTGCAACTCGGCCTGGCTATGATCGGCCGTTACCGCGGCGGCTGCGGAGCGCTTGTCCATTAACGCGCTCTCCAGGCTCACCTGCAGGTTGTGGTACGCCACCTTGGCACCCTTCAGATCGAGCTTTGCATTCAGCAACTGCTGCTGCAGTTGCGGATCCGAAAGATCCATCAGCACCGTGTCCGGCCCGACCTTCGTACCCGGCAGCACGCGAATGCGCACCACTGTCGCATCGGTCTGCGCCGGAATCAACCGGATGCGATCCTGCCGCGGCTTCAACTGTCCGAGGCCGCGCACCTGGCGAATCATGTCGCCGCGTATCACCACGCCGGTCCAGATCTCGCTGCTGTCCACCGTGGGAGCCGCAGGTTTCAATCGGGACACTACAAGAGCCACCCCGCCTGCCGCGATTAAAACAACCAGGGCAATGACGAGCTGGCGGCGTCTCTTCTTCTTCTTCAAATCGGGCCGAGCGATATCCACGCATCTATGAATTGCACGCACTGCGCCAAACCCCACCCATCGCTAACTAGTTTTGTTTTCATCACGAATGTCTACGCAAAACCATCTGCAAGGCCCACAGCCTGCCCATCCCCGGACACCAGTGTCCATTCGCGGACAGCTTCGGCAGACGTACCCCTACTCTTTTTTAGGAAAAAGAAAAGGGTGCGGCGAAGCCCGAAAGCCCGCCACACCCTTGAGTGGCCAAAGACGCGAAGCGAACCGTCTACTGCACGGCCAGCTTCACATTCAACGTATGGGTGGTCGCCCCGGAGGTCGCCACCACCTGCAGCGTGGTCGTGCCGGTCACCGCTTCGTAGTAGCCCTGCGAGACAGCTGCCGCATGATGCGCATCTCCGCTGTACTTGGCAGAGATGAGGTGCGTGCCCACGGCAAGGCCGCTCGCCGTGAGGGTCGCCTCACCGTTGTCCAGCGTGACCGGATTGCCCAGCGCCGTGGCCCCGTCATAGAAGGTTACGGTTCCCGTTGGCATGTGGCCTCCTTCTGAGACTTGGGCCGTAAAGGTCACCGAGCTTCCTGAGGCAACCTCAGACTGCGTGCTGCCCACCGTTACCATGGTGGTAGTTGGCGTGGAATTGCCACCGCAACCGGAGAGGAAGCCGAAGGCCAACACCAGCACCATCAGCATCGACATCACCTTGCGGCGTCGCTTGGCAAAGCCGGCAAAGAACAGGCCAAATAGACCGCAAAGCTCCGCGCCCTGGGCCCAACCCGATGACTTGTGGGTGTCATTCTTTGCCTTTGCCTGGGTGAACGGCCCCTGCAGAGTGACCGTCAGGTTCGACTGCCCACCACCCGCAAGCGTCGCCGGCGAAAAGCTGCACGCCGCGCCCGCCGGCAATCCGCTGCCGCAAGCCAGAGCAATATTTCCGCTGAAGCCCAGCACCGAAGCAATCGAAAGCGAAGTGGTCGCGCTTCCCCCTGCCGAAACCGTCAATGACGGAGTGCTAGAGTTCAGCGTGAAGTCTGGCTCCGTCACCACCACGGTAGCAGGCGCACTGGTTTCCGCACTGAAGTCCTGATCGCCGGAATACATCGCCGTCACCACATTCGTGCCTGCTGGCAAGGTAACCGGAACAGTCACAATCGCGTCCATGGGATTCTGTATCCAGGGAAGCACGAGAGGCATAGGAGCAGAGACCGCCTGTTCGGCACCGCCATTCACCGAGGTGAAGAACTGCACCGTACCTTGCGGCCGGTAATAGCCGTACTGGCCATAGCTGTGCCCTGTCACCACGACGCTCAACTCCGTCTGCTGCCCCGGCAGCACATAAGGCGCAGTCGTCGTGAGTGCGATCGGAGTGGTCACCTTGGAGATGGTGGTCGTAATCATCGAGCTCGTCGAGGCTGCATAGTTCGAGTCGCCCGAGTATTGCGCATAGACGTGTGCCGTCTCCGCATCTCCACTCTCAATCACCGTGCCGACGCCATTCACCAGCGTGACCGGACCGCCAAAGATGTTGCCGTCACTGGCAATGGTCACCTGTCCGGTCGGCATGGTGGTGCTTGCCTTCACCGGAGTTACCTTGACCGTATAGGTAAAGGATTGTCCGTAGGAAACAGTAGTTGGATTCTGCGTAATCGTTGTAGTGGTTGCCGCACCGGAAACCGGCACCACCTGGAACTGAGAAGGATAAGCGTAGGTCGGATCCGTTCCCGAAACCGCCGCGAAGTTCGCATCGCCGCTGTAGCCCACAGTGATGTTATGCGTGCCAAGCGTAGTGAAGGTGGCTGGATACTTGACCTGCGCTTCAGATGAGCCGGCCGGCGTTGCGAGCGTCATCGTGCTACCCAGCGGCTGACCGTTGTCATAGAACTGCACCGTTCCCGTCGCGGGACCGCCGCCATTGTAGGCCGGAGGAATGAACGCGGTCAGGAATACCGTCTGCCCCGCAGGTACCTGATATCCGCTGATGCTCACATAGGTCGGCCCTTGCACCTTCTGCTGAGTAAGGGTTTGAGCGGCAGAGGTGCTCGCATGGAAGCTGTTGTCGCCCTCATACTGCACGGTCAACGTGCTGCTTCCGTCCGGGAAGGTATAGCTGGTGCCGCCGCCCGTGGTGAAAGCGACCGTGCCGCTTGAGGTCAGAGTCCCGGTCATCACCACCTTGCCATCGTCCAGCAGGTTCACCGTGCCGGTTGCGTTGCCTTTGCCCGACTTGCCGGCTACCGTGACCGTCACAAACAGCGGTTCGCTCCAGGTCAGTGTGCCCGTATAAGGAACTTCGCGACCGGTCGAGAAATCCACCACATCCAGGCTCACCGAAACAGTGCTGTCTTCCGGCGATACCGTCAAGGAAACCGGAGATGAATCGCTGCTTGTGAAAGTGCTGTCTCCGTTGTAGTGCGCGGTCAGATTATAGGTTCCGCCGGGCAGATCGCTCACCGGGCCGGAATAGTTGCCCGAAGCGTCCAGCGTCACGTCGCCAATGCTGCCGTACTTGTCCGTCATCAGGGCCACGTCGCCCGTCGGCGTACCGCTGCCGCTGGCTGCTGCCACATGAATGTGAACCGTCAACGGCTGTCCATGAGCCGCCGTGCTGCCGTCCACCGTGAGAGTGGTGGTAGAGCCAGCCGTCGCAGCCACGCTGCCCCAGTTGGCTACCAGGTTTGCGGCATCCACGGTGCCCAGACCGGTGGACATGTCATAGCCGGTGCCTGCGGCCCACTGGGCCGTGGCGGTGTTGTAGCCGGTCATGCCCGGCTCACTGTTGTTGCCCTGCGTCACATCGTGAAAGTTGCAGGTGCTCCCGAGCGTCGGCTGAGTCATTGTCGAAGAATCGCACGCGCTCGCGCTATCCTTCGCCGCAAGTTGATAGAACTCATAGTCTGCCTGCCCCTGGTAGGCGCCGTTCTTCTGCTCCACCAGGGCCATGATGCCGGCCATCGATGGCGCGGAAGCCGAGGTGCCGCCAATCACACCCGCCTGATCCAGGACTGGCTGGCCATTCTGCGTGCCAATCAGGCACTGCCCAAAGAAGCAGTAGAGGTAGCCGTCGTCGTCAGGAGAAGCATTCAGTGCCACGTCAGGAATATCGCGGACGCCATCTGAGGGTACGCCCGTGCCCGTCTGCCACGAAGGCTTGGCATAGCCGCCCAGGCAGGTCTCATTGCCCTGGCTGTCCACCGAGGCCTGGCTGCAATTGCTGGGGCCGCCACCGCCACCTTCCAGCACATAGTAGGTCTGTCCATACGCGCAGTTCGTGCTCGACTGTGGCAGCGTCGGGTCGCACCCTTCATTCCACGCAGCCTCGGGAATATACCCCAAAGCATCCTCGAATGTATTCGTATTATTCGGCGACCAGTAGGAGGGATAGTTGCCACCTTCATTGAACTGGGTTCCACCCACCGCCACGTCATACGGGGTCGAGGCCATGCCGCTCACGCTCGGTCCATACTGCGCCGGGCCTCTCGCTTCGTAACCATTGTTCTGCAGGTCCGCATCCAGCTCGGCTGTTCCACTGTCGCCAGTCGACACAAACACGGTGATGCCCTCAGCCGCGGCCTGCTCCCAGAGGCCGTTGTAGAACGCGTTGCCCGAAGGCCCCAGCAGCGCCTCCGACAATCCGTAGCTCACGCTCATGATCGGAGAAATCCGATTGTCGATGATGTACGCCGAAGAAAGATCGACACCATCCGTCGTATCAGTGCTCGCGCTCACCACAAAGTTGATCGTGGCGCCCGGCGCGGCAGCCCCGGCCCACTCCACATCCAGGCTCGACTCACTCTGGTCGTTGCTGAAAGTCTCCCCAGGGTCGGTACCATTCACGATGATCTTCGGGTCATTCTGCGGCAGGCCAAAAGCCTGCCGAAAGGCTTCCACGTCGGCCATGTCGATATCGCTGCGGCCCGGAATGGCAATCGAAATTCCCGTGCCATCCACGCCATTCTTGATCAGCGAGGTCTCGTCATAAATCGTCTGAAAATCATCCGGCGAAAGGTAATAGTAGTAGTTGCCATTGCCGTCATTTGTCGTGTATTTCGGATTCACCGGCGCCAGCCTGCCGTTTACATTCCGTTTCACTTGAATCGGGTCGGTGTGCTGCGGCTGCGCTTGAAAATTATTCAGCGAAAGCACCCCCGCCACCACCGGCGTAATCGCCTGCGGAATCGAAATATCGGTCGCATTCGCATAATGCTTCTGGCCGTTGGCGACAAACTGGTGCATCGAGGTCGCAAACGCCGTGTTCACCTGCTGCACGCTGCCGGTGAACTCAATCCACTGCCGCCCGTTCGCCACCGCCGTGGGCGTGAGCCCCTGCGACTGCAGCCAGCCTTCCACCTTCGCCACATCCGCGGCCGAAGGACCAAACGCCGCGCCATACTGCGCAGGCGTCAGCCACTGGTGATAGCTCTTCGAGTTCCGGTTATACAGATTTGCCAGTTCGCTCTTCAGAGCGGCTTGTTGCGCCGGGCTCGGCTTGAGCACCAGCACCATGTTGCGCAGCGTCTGCGAGCTGTTCATCGCGCCCATGTCCTGCGCAGAGGCAATCGCCTTCGGCTTCGTGCCAGGCAGCGTAGTACGCACGGAATTATTGATCGCCTGCACGATCATCGAGGGGGCGGCGCTGGTTTGCGCCAGCGATGGGGATACGAATAACGCGGCCATCAGGGCAAGAAGGAGAACCCGCCCGGGGCGCAGATGGGGCATAAGAGATGGAAATTGCTTCACTGGCTTAATCCTCAACAGAAATTGGGCACTGCAGGGGACAACAGGAGACGGCAACAGAGACGGCGCCGGTAGGCACGAAACTCGACGGGGAGTTGTGCGATAGGAATTCGAGGAATGTTGATGGAAATGGAAGAGTTGCGGATCAGTTCATCGGGCAGATCACAAGGGCATACCGCTGCTTGGGCGAGGGCCAAAGCGATTTAGTAGCGGGGCCAAAGTGCTTTTTGCGCATGAGACTTTATCCCTTAACTCCAAACCGGAGTCAAGATTTTTTTACAGCGTCGCAACAGAATTTCCGGAGACTCCCCGGGAAACCTCGCCTTTCATAGGCAATCTTCTCCCTGCATCTCATTGCCACACAAGACAAGAGAGGAGCCACTTGGCTCCTCTTTTGTACTCTGTGCGCTCTGCAATCCCTCAGATATCCACGCGCTCCAGCCAGAGCTGCGTCAGCAGCGGAAACGCGAGAATCAACGCCGTGCGCGCCAGCAGCTCGACCGCAAAGTGCGGAGCCAGCATCATGGCATGTCCGTACAAGTGAAAGCTCACAAAGAACGGGTTCGGCAAATGGATGTCCCGGTACTTCACCAGCAGCATGTTGGCCCATCCATAAACGATCAGCGTCGCCAGGCCCGCCGCCAGCCCGTAACCTCCATTGCGAAACAGCAGCGAGAAGAACTGCGCCAGCCCCGTCAGCAGACCCGCGAAGAGAAGAATGGATGCCGCAGTCAATAGAACCAGCGGAAACATGGGAATCCCCAGCGCGGCGGCCGCAGTGGTCGTCTGTACGGTGTGAGTGGCATTGCCGGTCATTACCGCATGCGTAACCCGGACCGTCGGCAAGTGGCCTTCCACGAGAAACCATGTGGCCAATACGGCCGTCAGCACCACCGCTGACAGCATGCCAAAGCTCCACTCGCTCCACACAAAGTAGCGGCGGGATCGCGGCCGCGTGAAGAGAAAGTCCCCGGCATTCTGGTGAAAGTGCCGCCCCAGCCCCGTCTGCCCGAAGTACCACGTCACAGCGCACGCCACAATCAGCAGGGCCGCCAGCGAAGCAAGCACGCCGAAGTGGTGAGGATTGTAGTCATGCAACACGCCCGTCTCGATGGTGAGCGCCCCAAACACCACAAAGAGCGCGGCGCTCAGAACAAAAAATAGCCGCGATTCACGCCAACACTTCCACAGATACATGAGCAGACTCCTTTCCGGCGACTGCAAGAAATGTCTCCTGCAGGTTCATGGTTTCAATGTCGAGGATCGTAGCGCCCTGAGCGCGAAGCTCGGCGGCAAATTCCTCCGCCTGGGCACGGACAACATACTCCGCCGTCTCCCCGGAGATGCGGCAGGTCACCACCTTGGGCCCCCGGGCCGGCAGGTCGCGGCCCACCGCGCGAATGCGGCGAAACGCCAGACGAATATCATCCAGGCGCGCCTCCAGCTTCAGCGTGCCGGCGTCAATGATGCCGACCCAGTCGGCCACCTTCTCCACCTCTGACAAGTGATGAGAAGAGAGCAGCAGCGTGCGCCCGGTTCCGGCAAAGTCTTCAATCAGCACCCGCAAAAGCTGGTCCGTCACGACGGGATCAAGGCCAGCCGTGGGCTCATCGAGCACCAGCAGTTCCGGATTCTGCGCCAGCGCCAGCAACAGGCACAGCTTGGTCTTGCTGCCGAGAGACAGTGTGCGGAAGCGCTGCCGCATCGGAACCTCGAGCGCATCTACATAGCGGCGCGCGCGTTCCTCTGACCACCCCGGAAAGAAGCCTCGTTGAAACCGCAGCAGTTCCTCGCCCGTCATCGCCGGAAAAAGCGTCTTCTCAATCACAAATCCCGTCCGGTGGAGCACCGCCACGGTCTCGCGCTGAGGATCGAGCCCGAGCACCACCGCCGAGCCAGCCGTGGGCCGGGCCAGTCCGGCCAGCATCCGCAGCGCGGTGGTCTTCCCGGCGCCGTTGCGGCCCAGAAATCCGTAAATGGAGCCACGTGGCACCTGCATCGTGAGCCCATCCACGGCGCGCGTGACCGATCGCAGTGTCCGGTAGTGCTTTGAGAGCGATTGCGTATGCACGGCCAGTTCAGTCATTCGGGTTCTCCCTGTCAGGGGTTTGAGAATCAGGAGCTTCAAGGTTCTGGAACGATGCGTCCAGCAGCGCGAGGGCATCGGGCCGCCCCAAACGCATCTGCACGGCCTCCACCGCAAGCTGGTCAGCCAGCGGCTTGAGCCGTCGCAGTTTTTCTTCGTGCAGCAGCCCAGGGGGTCGCCCATGCACATAGCACCCCCCGCCAGGAACCGTGCGCAGCACACCCTCGCGCTCCAGATTCTGATAGGCGCGGGCCACCGTGTTGGGGTTGACGCGCAGCTCGGCGGCCAGCTTGCGCACCGGGGGCAATGCATCCCCTTCACGCAAGACCTGGGCCGCAATGGATTGTTTGACCTGCCCCTCAATCTGTAGATAGATCGGGACGCCAGAACCGGGATGGACGCGGAAGATCATTTGTATTAGTACATTAGTACAATAAAACCGGATGTCAACAGGAATCTTTGAAAATATTCCGAAAGCAGCCTCATATCGCCCGCATATCTCTACAGTTTTTAGAATTTTTCTCAACAGTGGCTTTGATCCAAGGTCGAATCCACACGGTAAACAATTGCAAATGAAAGCATTGAAATCACATTCCAGGAATGGAAGCAAAAATCCGTTCTGCCGTAAAAAAAAGTATTGACCTGAGGGGCAGATGGATTTATGTTACTGATTGCTGGCGGCGAGTCGTGCTGGTTTCCAGGCCTCTGAGCTGTTTCCAATTGTCTCTGGCTGCCTGTCTCCGAACGGTGCAACTGGTTCCCGTTGCTCTCCCTTTCTCAAATAGGGGGATGGTGGCTTGCGTGTTAGCGAGCCGGGCAATGGCACCTGCCGCATCTGCAAGAGATTACGATCGTTTCCCGTACGTAGGGCCGATCAAAAGAAAAAGTTGACCTAAACAGACTCTTGCTGCGTCTAACTGTTTGGTTTCAAATTTGACCCGCTTTGCGCCCTGGCTTCTCGGCTTATGGTTTTAGCAAAGTTGTAAGGAGGAGAAAGTTTTCATGCGTTCCGATCTTGTTTTTGGCGCGTTGTCTCACGTAAGAAACCGTTATCAGCTCTGTCAGTTGGCTTCCAAGGCCACTCGTAAGCTTCACAAGCCGAGCACCCGTCTGCAGGACACGACCAATGAAGTTCTGGGGCACTTCCGCCAGTCCAATCCGATGGCGGAAGCCTCGGAGGCCGTTACGCCGCAGAAGGCAGGCGCTCAGACCGCTCAGCGTCGCGCTGCCTGAAGCGTCTGTTCCTGTTTCCTTTGTTCAATATCCATGATGCGCCGTTTTCGCCTTGAGAAAGCGGCGTTGTGACCCTATCTAAAAATTATCTTTTCAGGAATAATAATTCCGGCGCTGCTGCTTTCTGCCAGGAACCTCGTAATAACTCTAGATTTTCCTTTCTGCCGCCCATCCCTTCCCGGTATCCCTACCCTCATCGAACGATCCCCCACTGCAGGTGAACATGACCATTGCTGAACTGAAAGAAAAAAACATTACCGAGCTGAGCCGCATTGCCCGCTCGCTCGACATTCCCGGAGCCAGCGGGCTCCGGAAGCAGGACCTCATTTTTAAAATCCTGCAGGCGCAGAGCGAAAAGGAAGGCCACATCTTTGCCGAAGGCGTGCTGGAGATTCTGCCCGACGGCTACGGCTTTCTGCGCTCCCCGGACTACAACTACCTGCCGGGTCCTGATGACATCTACGTCTCCCCGTCGCAGATTCGCAAGTTCGATCTCAAGACCGGCGATACGATCAGCGGCAATGTACGGCCACCGCACGAAGGGGAAAAGTACTTCGCGCTGGTCAAGATCGAGGCGATCAACTTCGAGTCACCCGAAGAGACCCGCAATAAGATTCTCTTCGACAACCTGACGCCACTCTATCCTGAAGAACGCATCAAGATGGAGACGGTGCGCGAAAACATCAGCGGCCGCGTCATGGACCTTCTCACACCCATAGGCAAGGGGCAGCGCGGACTCATCGTGGCCCCGCCGCGTACCGGCAAAACAATGTTGCTGCAGTCGATCGCCAACTCCATCACGGCCAACCATCCCGAGGTCGCGCTGATCGTTCTGCTGATCGACGAGCGCCCCGAAGAAGTCACTGACATGCAGCGTTCGGTCAAAGGTGAGGTCATCAGTTCCACCTTCGACGAGCCCGCAGCACGTCACGTCCAGGTGGCCGAAATGGTCATCGAAAAGGCCAAGCGCCTTGTGGAACACAAGCGCGACGTGGTCATTCTGCTCGACTCCATTACGCGTCTGGCCCGTGCCTACAATACGATTGTGCCGCCTTCGGGCAAGGTGCTCTCAGGCGGCGTGGACTCCAACGCCCTGCAGCGCCCCAAGCGCTTCTTTGGCGCGGCCCGCAACATTGAAGAGGGTGGTTCGCTCACCATCATCGCCACGGCACTGGTCGACACCGGCTCCCGCATGGACGAAGTGATCTTTGAAGAATTCAAGGGCACCGGCAACATGGAAGTCATCCTGGACCGCAAGCTCGTCGACAAGCGCGTCTTCCCGGCTATCGACATTCAGCGCTCAGGCACCCGCAAGGAAGAGTTGCTGATCGGCAAGGAAGACCTGCAGCGCATATGGGTGCTCCGCAAGGTCTTGAACCCGCTCTCTCCGGTCGAGGCCATGGAACTGCTGGTCGACAAACTCGGCAAAACCCGCAACAACGCCGAGTTCCTGCTAAACATGAGTTCCATCTAAAGCATCGCAAAGCAAACAGAAGGCGTTCCGGTACCGGAACGCCTTTTTGTTTGCTTCCACCTGATCTCCTGAAGCTTCTGTACTTCCGCTCGATTCTGCGGTCGTATCAGGCTGCTACGGATACTCCTCCGCGGCCACGGCTTTCCACTTCGCGCCTGCATGGGGCCGCGCTTCCAGATACATCTGCGCGGCGATGGTATCGAAGAGCGCCATGCGATCACCATTCTTCTCATACAGGTTGAAGTGGCTGCGGCCCTTGCGGAAGGTAAAGTGCTCCTCCGCGTCGAGCTTCTGGAGCACGGCGTCAAACTTCCGCGCCGCACCGTTCAGGTAAAAGGTGTCCGCCGTGCCCACATACACATGGATGTGACCTTTCAGGTAGCGTCCCTGCTCCGGCCAGGTAGTCTTCACAATGTGAGCCAGGTCGTAGTGCTCCCGCCAGTAGGCAACAACCTTGGGATAAACATCTCCCGTGGTGCGGTCAAACATCGGCTCCGGCTTGCCGTTTGGCCCGCGCGGCGAAAACACCCATTCAAACGAAGCAATCTGCCCGCCATAAGGCCCGAGCACCTGCTCCAGTTTTGCAAATTGCTCAAAGGTAGCCAGCACCTTGCCATGCGCTCGCACCAGCGGATACGGCGTGCCATCCGGTCGGTGATACACATTGGCGTGCGGAGCATAGAGGTCGATGCCCGTGAAGTCATGAAAGGTGCTGGGGTCGGGCGACGTGGACCAGGTGCCCCCGAAGAACCGCGGATAATCCACCTCCAACTGCAGCGAAGCCCATCCTCCCGAGGAGTGGCCCTGCAGAAAGCGCCCGCTCGGGCGCGCATCCATCCGGTACTGAGACTCCAGCCACGGAATATACTCCTCCACCAGCGCCGAACCCCACGGGCCATTGTTCACCGAGTTGTCGAACTCATGTGTGCCCGTCGCCAGATGCTCATCGAGCATCACCCAGATCATGGGTGGCATCTTGCCTTCGGCCATGCGCCGGTAGAGATCGATGCCCATACGCTCGCAGTAATACAGGTTACCCCCGAAGCCATGCGTCCAGTAGACCGTCGGGTAGTGCTTCCTTTTGCCTTTGTGGTAGCCCGGCGGCAAAACCACCCAGGCACGAATGGAGGTCGGACGCCCGGAGAACTCCGTCAGCAGGCGGCTCTGATGCGCAGCCAGTTGCATGTGATGGTCGAGTGCGTCCTGATCTGCGGCGCTGAGTGCCGGGTGCTGAATGGGCGGCACCACGTGATCGAGCACCAGAGCGGGTTCGGCTCCCTCGCCGGGCGTCCAGTGCGTCAGCGTCAGCACAGGGCTCATCAGGTCGCCCGGCGTCAGGCCGCTGTAGTTGTAGGTGTGATCCACGTCCAGTACCGCCTGCACTTGATAATCGCCCGGCGTCAGGTCAGAGAAAGGCTTGGGAAAGGCAATCTGGTCGGTATCGATATCCACCGACGCACCCGGCGCAAGGTCATGCACTTCGCGCGCGGCCACCCACGTGGCATTCGGCTCAAATTCGTTGATGGAAACCTGCTTGGCTCCCGTTCCCTTGGCAATAAAAACCAGCAGCCGTCCAGAAACAGGCTGATGCAGCGCACTGCCGGCAGACACTCGAAAGAAGAGATGCCGGGGCATCTGCGCGGCTGCTGTCGAAGCAAGCACTCCCGCGGAAAGAAGTGCGGCACACGCACCGGTAGCAATCGTCGAAACAACATGAGAGAAGCGCATGGCGCGAAGTGTAACAAATTATCACTGCTCGCTGCCCTCCGCCCCGCCAGCATCACGGTGCCGCTCCCGCGCATCGTAGAGAAAGCATGCATTACCCTGAGAACGTGCTGCCCCACTTGCGCCTTCGGGCCTTTCTGCGTCTCGCGCGCATCGCTGCTCTGGCGCTGCTCTGCGCGGATCTGGCTCCGGGATGGGCCGCAACCCGGCGGGCCGTAGACACCGTGCCGCAATGCCCGCCCCAGATCAAGCTCACCGCCAGCTATCTCGCACCGGAGAAACCCGGCCAGGGCCCCGGCTTCTACTTTCAACTGGAAAATCGCACCCCGCATCCCGTCACGCTGGTCGCGCCTCTGCCCTCGAGCGCGCACTGGTACGCGCATGTCGGCCGCCTGTGGCTATGGAGAGCCTCCGCCGGGCGCGGCGGTTCCCTCGTGAATGCGCTTTCTCCTCGCGGCCGCATGTTTGTGGATCGTGCTCTCCGGCCATCCAGCAAACCTCCCCACACCATCACCGTCCCCGCCCATGGCCAGCACACCTGGGCCGCATGGACCAGCGAGGACCCGGCCATCGCCTATCAGCCAGGTTGCGCGCAGTGCAATTATCCCGGCGAACATGAGTTTCGCGCCGTCTTTGCATACGCCTGGCTTCCCGCTCCCGGCGAGCACATTCCGCATCTGCTCACCTGCGGACTGCGTTCCAACCAGGTCATCATGCCGCCCTTTGATCCGCCTCATCGAGCGCCACGCAAGTAGCAACCGCCCATACGTTTCTTATGCTCTCCCTTCTCCCGGCGGTGCTATCCTGCCGCGATGAAGCTCTTCCGCCGCATCTGCCTTCCGTTGTTCCTTTTTCTCGCTGCCGTGCCCGGGCTGCAGGCGCGCGTGGTGCGCGTCGAAGTCACCTCCAATCAGCCGGTCGCCAACGGCCGCGCCTTTGGCCACGCAGGCGCCTACGAACGCCTCACCGGCAAGATCTATTTCTCCGTCGCCGTTGCCAATCCGCACAATCGCCGCATCGTCGATCTCCAGAACGCCGTTAACCTGCACAACGGCCAGGTCGCATTCTCAGCGGACTTCGTCGCCATCCGGCCCGTCGATGCCGCAAAGGGCAACGGCTCCATGCTGCTTGAGGTCCCCAATCGTGGCCACCAGGCCATCGTCCGCATCGTCGATGGAGGCACCACCAATCTCTCCAACGTGGGCGACGCATGGCTCCTGCGCCGCGGCTTCACCGTCGTCTCGCTCGGCTGGCAGTGGGATGCACCCGGCCCCAGCGCGCTCAAGCTCTACGCACCCATCGCAAAGGATCACGGCCACACCATCACAGGACTGCTGCGCGGCGATCTCATGCTGTCCAAATCCCAGCCCGTCATTCCGCTGGGCCATGACATCATCGGCAGCATCGGCGGCACCGAATATCCGGTAGCCAACCCGCGCGACTCTCGCAACGTACTCACCGTTCGCAACACCCGCCAGGGCCGCCGTGACGTCATCCCGCGCAGTGACTGGGAGTTCGCAAAGCTCGTCGATGGCAAACCGGTGCCGAGCACGCGCCACATCTATCTCAAGACCGGCTTTCAACCGGGCAAAATCTACGAGTACGTCTACGTTGTCCAAAATCCCGTCGTCGCGGGCCTCGGCTTTGCCTCCATCCGCGACTTCGCCTCCTGGGCCAAGCACGATCCGCATGCACTCACGCCCGTCCGCCGCGTCTACGGCGAAGGCATCTCGCAAAATGGCCGCTACCTGCGCGACTTTCTCTATGAAGGCTTCAACGCCGATGAGCAGGGCCGCATGGCCCTCGACGGTGTGCTCGCGCACGTCGCGGGCGCGGGACGCGGCAGCTTCAACTACCGCTTCGCGCAACCCTCCCGCGATGCCGAGCCGACCTCTTCCATCGATTTCCCCATCGACATCTTCCCCTTCACCGATGAGCCGCAGGTCGATCCCGTCACAGGCCGCCGCGCCGGTCTGCTCGACGCCGCCAAAGCCGAGCACGTTGTGCCCGACATCTTTCTCTCCTGCACCTCTTATGAATACTGGGGCCGTGCCGCCGGCCTCATCACTATCACCGCCGATGGCCAGCACGATATGCCCATCGGCTCGCATGTCCGCGTCTACCACTTCACCGGACTGCAGCACTTCTCCGGCCCATTCCCGCCCAAAAGGGGAACCGGCGACCTCGCCGGCCAGCAGCCCATGTCCCCTCTGCCCATCAAGTATTTCTGGCGAGCCATGATCGCCAACATGGACGCATGGGTGCGCAATGGAACTCTTCCGCCGCCCAGCAGCTATCCCCGCATTGCAAACGGCACCCTGATTCCACTGGCGCAGTGGACATTCCCCGCCATCCCCGGCATTCACACGCCGACTGAAGCAAACGCGGGATGGCATCTCAACTTCGGTCCGCGCTGGCGGCAGACCGGCATCCTGCTCTGGCAGCCGCCCAAAGTCGGCGCGCCCTTCCCAGTCCTCGTGCCCAAGGTGAATGCAGACGGTAATGAGATCGACGGCATCCACCTGCCCGAAATCACCGTGCCTCTCGCCACCTACACTGGCTGGAACCTGCGCTCGCCCTCCATCGGCGCACCCAGCCAGCGCGTGCCCTTCGAAGGCTCCTATATTCCATTCCCCAAGACGAAGGCAGACCGGCTCCGCACCCACGACCCACGCCTCTCAGTTGCAGAACGCTACTCAAGCGAGGCCGAATACATGCGCCGCTACAGCCGGGCTATCGACCAACTCATCGCCGAGCGCTGGGTTCTCCCCGAAGACAAGGCCGCCATGATGGCACGAGGCCGCGCCGAGTGGGCCTACGCCACCGAGTAGCACAAACCCACCAGCAGTATCCGAAGCCCGGTCTTTCACCTGATTCACAGGAAGGGCCGGGCTCGACTTTTGCGTCTCACGCACGCAGCTCATTGCCTTGCACCCCGGATCGCGGTGCGCAAAATCTATAATGAAATTTCCGCGAACGAAAAGACGGAAGTACGTTCATTCAGGCCAGCAGTCCGCCGGCGCAAGCAGAGCACGGTCTCTGCATCTGCCATAGCCATGCCGGAGCGCTGTATCCCGCCGGGAGATCCCCGGCCTTCGAGGAGTAACTGGACTCATGCGTGTTGTTGAAAGCAGCCATCCGTACGGGCCGCAGTCGCGGCGCTTCGCCAGCAGGTTCAAGTGCCGCCCTTCGTTCCGTTTTCCATCTCGGACCGTTACCAAAGCCGCCTTCTGCTTGCTGGGCATCTTTCTGCTGCTCGCGCCGCTCGCGGCCCGCGCCCAGACCGATGAAATCCAGGTCTACGACGCCACCATTGCCCCGCCTGGGGTTTTCAACCTGATGGTGCATAGCAACTTCACGCCAGAAGGCCGCACCACACCCGCTTATCCGGGGGCCATCATCGCCAACCACTCCTTCAATGGCACGCTCGAATGGGCCTACGGAGTGAAGCCCTGGATGGAACAAGGGCTCTACCTGCCTGTCTATACTCCGTATTCTTCCAAGCGGGGCGGAACGATCGACGGCATGAAGATTCGCGAACTCTTTGTCCGTCCCAATGCGCAGCAGCATAAACTCTTCTGGGGCACCAACTTTGAATTCAGTTTCAATTATCACTACTGGGAGTCACGCACCTTCACTGCGGAGGTGCGGCCCATCATCGGCGCGAATCTCGGCAAGTGGGAGCTGATCTACAATCCCGTGGTCGATACCGACTACCGCGGCGGCTTGGGAGGCTTGCAGTTCAATCCCGAATCCCGCATCGTCTACTATCTCAATCCCAAGTGGGACATTGCTGCGGAAGAATACGACGGATTCGGCACCTTCAACGACTTCTCACCCCTGCATGATCAATTCCATGAAGTCTGGGGCGCCTTTGACCACTACGGCCACACCTGGGACGTGGAAGCAGGCGCGGGCTACGGACTCACTGCCGGCTCAGACAAGTGGACCCTGAAGTTGATGATCTCGCGCGACCTCAACAAGAAGCCCTGGCGTCCACACTTCCATCTCTGAACCCGGCCATCCTGGTCATAGACACGAGCAACACAACACCCGGGTGCCCCGGGTCCGTCTGTTCGGACCCGGGATTTTCAGCGCAACCCACGCCCCCAAAATGCGCCTGTCATCCTGAGCGAGCGGAAGGATCTCCGTTCCCGCCCCCTCGTGAAAAACCACCCCTCACCGCACCGGCACCGGCAGCGTCTCCGGATCGAGCCCTGCCGCTAAATAGGGCCGCAACTGCCCCCATCGAATAAATATCGCCGGCTCGCCATAAAAGCCTGCCGCCACCGAATACGCCGGGAAGGTCACGCACAGGCCGCCACGCAGCAGCGTCCAGTGGCCGGTCTGTAGCGCAGCCTTCTCCGCCGCCGGCCGCGACTCGGCCTCCGGAAAAATCCTCACCGGATTCTCCTTCCGCCGGCTCATCTCCACCAGATGCTCATAGCTCATCCCCGCCAGAAAAGGCCGCCAGCCACTGCCCGGCCGAAACACATCCTCGGCCCGCACCTCGCGCCCGCGCGGCAGCCACCAGTTCATCTGCGTCTTCTCGGTCGCCGGATGCGCCGCCCCATACGGGAAAATGCTCTGCGTAAACGTCACCTCGATCAGCCGCGCGTTCGCCGCCGTCACCCGGTAGCTCAGCCACTCATGCTTGCCGCCCAGCGGACTCGGCTCAAACGCATCCCCCTCCGCCACGCTACCGCGCTTCAATGCCGCCACTCGCGCCCGCACCGCCCGGTTCCATCGCGCCGCGCGCTCCTTCGGCCGGTCCACCTGGGGCCACACAAACTCGCCCACCCCATATCCCGGATCTCCCGGCAGATGCTCCGGCTCCCCGGCCGTATGCGCCGGGTCGGGTGCCGTGCGATACTCCGTGCGCGGATAAAACTGCATGCCGCCCGCCCGCACCATCCCTTCGGCAATCGTCTTTTCTTCTGCTCTGTAGAGAGGAGTCAGGCATTCCGCCTTGCCCGTCGGGCAAATCCTCTGTGTCCAGGCAAGCCACTCGGCGGCATCGGCCTCCATCTGGCGGCCTGCCGTAGCGGATAGCTGCGCCTCGCTCTGCTGGAAGGCCGTCCGCAGTGCCGCCGTCGCCGCCGCAAAGCTTGCATCGCTGCAAGCCGCGGCCTTCGGAACCTTTGGCGTGCAGGGAAGATTCACCGCCAGCACGGTCGTAGCAAAAGCCAGCAGGATGAGAGCGAATCGGCGCATCATTCACCATCCTACCCCGTTATCGATAACAAGGTCCGAAAGGCCTCTTCACAAACTTCAACCGCATTCTGTGGGATAGTAGCGGCAGCCTCAGTCGCAGCCGCACTCCCGGAGAAACCCCATGTCCACACCCGGCCTGATCACTTTTCGCAGCCCCCGTTCCGTGCCCGAAACCATCGCCCAACTGGAGTCCGCCCTAACCGCTCGCGGCCTCAAAATCTTTGCCCTCATCGACCACAGCGGCGAAGCCGAGCAGGCCGGTCTCGCCATGCCGCCGACTCAGGTGATCCTCTTCGGCAGCCCCATGGCTGGAACCCCGCTCATGCTGGCCACGCCCTCACTGGCCATCGATCTCCCGCTCAAGGCACTCGTCGCCGAGGATGCGACCGGCCAGACCTGGGTCACCCTCAATGATCCGGCCTACCTGCAAGCCCGCCACGGCTTCCCTGAAAAGATGCTCACTAATCTCGCCGGAGCAACCACCCTCATCCAGAAAACACTCGCGCCCTGACCTTCTTTGAACTCGCGCGCACAACTCTGCCGCTGGTACGCGCCATCCCTGTGATCCTGGTCACAACACTCCTTCTTCTGCCCGGCCCATACTCAAAACTGTGCCCCGCGTCCGCACAATCTCCGGCGCAAAAGATCAGACAACAGCCCCTACGGCAACAAGGAGCCGCTTATGACCTCCTACCCCCTCATCATTCAAGGCGGCATGGGAGCCGGCGTCTCCAACTGGAGACTGGCCCAGGCTGTCTCCCGCACCGGCCAGCTCGGCGTCGTCTCAGGAACGGCTCTCGATCAGATTCTCGTGCTTCGCCTGCAGGATGGAGACCCCGGCGGCCACATGCGCCGCGGTCTGGATGCCTTCCCCTTTCCCGCGATGGCCGCGCGCATTTACCGCGAATACTTCATTCCCGGCGGCAAACGCAAAGATGCCCCCTACCGCCTGCTGCCTGCTCATACCCGCGACACGCCTAGGCAGATCACGGAGCTGTGCATCGTCAGCAATTTTGTCGAGGTCTACCTCGCCCGGCAACGCCACGCCAACCCGGTGGGCATCAACTATCTTGAGAAAATTCAGATGGCCCATCTACCCTCCATTTACGGGGCCATGCTGGCTGGTGCCGGCTACATTCTCATGGGCGCGGGCATTCCACTCAAGATTCCCGGAATCCTCGATCGGCTGGCCTTGCACCAGCTGGTCGAATACGAGTTGAGCGTCAAGGGAGCCCGCGAGGGCGACCGCTTCGTCATGCAATTCGATCCAGCCGAGTATCTGGACCACCCCTTGCCACCACTCGGACGGCCACAATTTCTGCCCATCGTCTCTTCCAACACGCTTGCCGCCACCATGCTCAAAAAGGCAAATGGTACCGTCGATGGCCTCATCGTCGAAATGCGAAAGGCCGGCGGCCACAATGCTCCGCCGCGCGGCAAGCTCCAGCTCTCCGGCTCCGGTGAGCCGGTCTATGGTGATCGCGATATTGTGAATCTTGAAAAACTGCGCGAGATCGATATTCCCTTCTGGCTGGCCGGCGGCTATGGGCACCCCGGCAAGCTCGAAGAGGCGCTTGCGCAGGGAGCCTCTGGCATCCAGGTAGGCACGGCTTTTGAATTCGCCATCGAGTCCGGTCTCCGCGATGACTACAAGGCAGCCCTGCTGGCCCAGGCCATCGCCGGTTGCGGCCATGTCTTCACAGACCCCCTGGCCTCGCCCACCGGCTTCCCCTTCAAGGTGGCGCAACTCCTTGGCACCTGCTCCGAGCCCGAAGTCTACGCCGCTCGCGCGCGCATCTGCGACATCGGGGCGCTCCGTGAAATCTATCTGAACCCCGGCGGCGAACTCGGCTATCGCTGCGCCTCCGAACCCATCACCCTCTACACCTCCAAAGGCGGCGATCCCGAAGAGGCGGCCGGCAGAAAATGCATCTGCAATGCGCTGCTGGCCAATATCGGCCATCCCCAGATCAGAAATGGACAAAGGATGGAGCCGGGTCTGGTCACTGCGGGCGACGACCTGAACACCATCCGCGATTTCCTGGGGACCGGCCATTCCACCTATTCCGCGCAGGATGTGATCTCGGCACTCCTTAGCGGCACTCCTGCTCCGGCTCACTCCGCCCACACCGTCCCATAGTTCGAGCGCGAGCGGGTATTCACAGCCCGGCCGCATTCCCGCCCAGCGGCGGATGGATGCGGAAACCGGCGCGGCCCGATCAACGAAAGCGGAAGAACTACTGCGGACACCCGGAATTGCCGGTTTCCGCAGTGTTTTTCGGGGGCGGGTCATAACATCCACAGCAAAGCCCATATTCAGTAGAGATCAAATCAAATGTGCGAAAGAAATACTACGTTATCCAGCCATTTAGGCGCCGCAGCGTGGATGATAACTCTGCCACGCTCGCCTTTCCTCCGCCTTCTCCGCGCATTCGCGGCATTTCTTCCGATGCTGCCCGCCCAAGCCGCCTCTTGATTCCTGCCCCAAAACGCAAAAAAGCCCGCTCCGAAGAGCGGGCTTTTCTATGTTTATGCCGGCGATCACCTAATCTCCCACACACTTTCGCGTGCAGTACCATCGGCCCAGTGAGGCTTAACTTCCGTGTTCGGGATGGGAACGGGTGGGACCCTCACGGTATGGTCACCGGCAAACTTGAGGCGTTTTCAAGGCGTGGGGCGAATCGTGCCGGGAGCCTTGAGCCGAAATCCTGAGGATATATCCGAAGGATCCCGGAGTGCCTTTGCAACTTGGGAGGCGCTTGGCGGGAGGGTTATCCCGCAGCCAGAGGGCATCAGACGTGTTCTTCTGAAACCAGATACGGCAAGCTGGCGCCATATAAATCTGATCTTTCACAACGAAATCGATTGGCGAATGATCGCCTCAGCGAATCACTCGTACATTACGCGGCCTGTTGAATGCTCTAGGGCAGTTGAACTGCGCAGAGTTAATTCTATGGACAAGCCGAACGGGCGATTAGTACTGGTAAGCTGAACACATTACTGTGCTTACACCTCCAGCCTATCAACCAGGTGGTCTTCCTGGGCCCTTCAGGGAGATCTCATCTTGGAGCGTGCTTCCCGCTTATATGCATTCAGCGGTTATCACAACCGAACTTCGCTACCCAGCCGTGCCATTGGCATGACAACTGGAACACAAGAGGTTCGTCCATCCCGGTCCTCTCGTACTAAGGACAGCCCTCCTCAAATCTCCTACGCCCACAGCAGATAGGGACCGAACTGTCTCGCGACGTTCTGAACCCAGCTCACGTACCGCTTTAATAGGCGAACAGCCTAACCCTTGGAACCTTCTACAGCTCCAGGATGCGATGAGCCGACATCGAGGTGCCAAACCGGAGCGTCGATATGAACTCTTGGCTCCGATCAGCCTGTTATCCCCGGCGTACCTTTTATCCGTTGAGCGATGGCCCTTCCATACAGAACCACCGGATCACTAAGGCCTGCTTTCGCATCTGCTCGACTTGTAGGTCTCACAGTTAACCACTCTTATGCCTTTGCACTCGACGACTGATTTCCAAACAGTCTGAGAGTAGCTTCGCGCGCCTCCGTTACAATTTAGGAGGCGACCGCCCCAGTCAAACTACCCGCCTTACTATGTCCCTCTCCCGGATCACGGGAGCAGGTTAGAATCACAACGCTCACAGGGTGGTATCTCACCGGTGGCTCCACCAAGCCCAAGAGCCTGGTATCAAAGCCTCCCACCTATCCTGCGCAGTAAGAGTCATAATTCATAGTAAAGGTGTAGTAAAGGTGCACGGGGTCTTTCCGTCTAGCTGCGGGTAACCGGCATCTTCACCGGTACTACAAGTTCGCCGAGCAACTCGTTAAGACAGTCGTACGATCGTTACTCCATTCGTGCAGGTCGGAACTTACCCGACAAGGAATTTCGCTACCTTAGGACCGTTATAGTTACGGCCGCCGTTCACTGGGGCTTCAGTTCAAAGCTTCGCCTTGCGGCTAACCTCTCCCTTTAACCTTCCAGCACCGGGCAGGAGTCAGCCCCTATACGTCGTTTTCGACTTTGCAGAGACCTGTGTTTTTGTTAAACAGTCGCCGTACGCGTTTCACTGCGGCCCACCAGAGGTGGGCGACCCTTCTCCCGAAGTTACGGGTCTAATTTGCCGAGTTCCTTAACAAGCTTTCACTCGAGCGCCTTTGGATATTCTCCTCGTCTACCTGTGTCGGTTTGGGGTACGGTTCCCAACTACTCTCCTTAGAGGATTTTCTCGGCAGCGTGAACTCGGCAGCTTACACCCATACGGGCTTGCTTTACGCCTCACTGTTAAGCACCGGGGGATTTGCCTCCCGGCACCAGCTTACGCGTATCGACCGCCATAGCCATATGACGACCTGCCTATCCTTCTGCGTCTCCCCATCGTCAAACGAGAGTTGGGAGGTCCGGAATATTAACCGGATGTCCATCAGCTACGCCTCTCGGCCTCGCCTTAGGGACCGCCTGACCCTGAGCGGATTAACCTTCCTCAGGAAACCTTAGACTTTCGGCGTGAATGGTTCTCACATTCATTATCGCTACTTATGCCGGCAGGGTCTCTTCGCAACGCTCCATCAGTCCTCTCGGTCTGACTTCAACGCTGTTGAGAATGCTCTCCTACCACGCACACCATAGGTGTGCATCCGCTGCTTCGGTGTACAGTTTTAGCCCCGTTGTATTGTCGGCACCGGACCGCTTGACCAGTGAGCTATTACGCTTTCTTTAAAGGATGGCTGCTTCTAAGCCAACCTCCTGGCTGTCTGAGCGTTCCGACTTCCTTTCCCACTTAACTGTAACTTGGGGACCTTAGCAGGCGGTCTGGGCTGTTTCCCTCTCGACTGTGAAGCTTAGCCCCCACAGTCTGACTCCCGGACTGGTTGTCAGTGGCATTCGAAGTTTGGTTGGATTCAGTAAGCCGGAAAGCCCCCTAGTCCATCCAGATCTCTACCACCACTGCAAATCATCCGAGGCTAGCCCTAAAGCTATTTCGGAGAGAACGAGCTATCACGGAATTTGATTAGCCTTTCACCCCTACCCTCAGCTCATCCGAGCTTTTTTCAACAAACACCGGTTCGGTCCTCCAGTGAGTGTTACCTCACCTTCAACCTGGCCAAGGGTAGATCATCCCGCTTCGCGTCTATTCCTGCCAACTTAACGCCCTATTCAGACTCGCTTTCGCTTCGGCTCGCTTACGCTTAACCTTGCTGACAAGAATAACTAGCCGGCTCATTATGCAATAGGCACGCGGTCAGACATTCCCTTGCGGGCATAGTCCTCCCACTGCTTGTAGGCACACGGTTTCAGGTACTTTGTACTCCCCTCGCAGGGGTGCTTTTCACCTTTCCCTCACGGTACTGGTTCACTATCGGTCAGAATCGAGTATTTAGCCTTGCGGAATGGTCTCCGCGGATTCAAGCAGGGTTTCACGTGCCCCGCCTTACTCAGGTATCTGCTTCGAGTCCTCATGGTTTTCGCCTACGCGCCTGTCACGCTCTATGGATCCGCTTTCCAACGGATTCGACTAACCAGAGGATTGGTAACTCTACTATTGCAGACCCTACAACCCCCGCAATACCGAAATATCACGGGTTTGGGCTGTTCCGATTTCGCTCGCCACTACTTTCGGAATCGAGGTTTCTTTCTTTTCCTCCAGGTACTGAGATGGTTCACTTCCCTGGGTTCGCTCGTGCCCGCCTATGTATTCAGCGGGCCGTACATGAGGTTTGCTCATGTGGGTTTCCCCATTCGGAGATCTTCGGATATAACGCCTGTGTGCGGCTCCCCGAAGCTTATCGCAGCTTGCCACGTCCTTCATCGCCTGATTCTGCCAAGGCATCCACCGTGCGCCCTTAGTAGCTTGACCATAGAATTAACTCCACGCAGGAGCTACTCCATGCTGTTATTCGCCTGTGAGCCCGTCTTTCCGCTCTCTACTTGCTGGAGCGGCAGTCACGGCTCATCCTAAAGACACTCAACACGAACAACCTTTCTGCCTCTGTGTTACGAGTACAGGACAGAAGTGTTGCTCGGCCTTGTAATGTATTCGCTGATTGCTGCCTGCCCCAGACTTCAGGACCTGCAGGATCAGCGTTACCCAATCGATTTCGTTGTCAAACATCCAGAACACCGGCTTGCCGGTGCGCGCCCTCAGGCGCTATGAACTTCGTGCTTGCGCACTCTGCTCAAAGCTCGAAGCCTCCTACGTCAGAGGATTCCAGCTTTGAGCAGCCTCGCGTCACATTGGAGTGGTGGAGCTGAGGAGGATCGAACTCCTGACCCCCTGCTTGCAAAGCAGGTGCTCTCCCAGCTGAGCTACAGCCCCATCGCTTAAAGTATGGTGGGCCTGGGTAGATTCGAACTACCGACCTCACCCTTATCAGGGGTGCGCTCTAACCAACTGAGCTACAGGCCCGGCAATGCTCGCAATTCCTGCCCAGAGGCAGTGCCTGCTGAGCCCGACTGCTCGTCGTTGTGACTCGAGAAGTTTCGAGGACCAGGTTGAACATGCTACGCAGCTACGCCGCGCATGACCATCGTGACAATTTTCAGAAAGCAGAGATGGTCTGATTCAGGCTCCCACGCCTCGTGTCAGGGACACTCAGTGCGGGGTACACGGCAACATCCCTTATACGCTGCCTTCGCAGTCCGCTATCGCGGAAGTATAAGAGTGCCGTGACGTTCTCTCTTAGAAAGGAGGTGATCCAGCCGCAGGTTCTCCTACGGCTACCTTGTTACGACTTCACCCCAATCATGAATCACACCTTGGAAGGCTGCCCCCTTACGGTTGGCTCACCCGCTTCTAGTACGACCCACTTTCGTGATGTGACGGGCGGTGTGTACAAGGCCCGGGAACGTATTCACCGCGGCATGCTGATCCGCGATTACTAGCGATTCCAGCTTCATGTAGTCGAGTTGCAGACTACAATCCGAACTGAGGCCGGCTTTTTCCGATTAGCTCCCCCTCGCGGGTTTGCGGCGGTTTGTACCGGCCATTGTAGCACGTGTGTAGCCCTGGACATAAAGGCCATGAGGACTTGACGTCATCCCCACCTTCCTCCCCGTTATCCGAGGCGGTCTCACCAGAGTGCTCAACTAAATGGTAGCAACTGGCAATAAGGGTTGCGCTCGTTGCGGGACTTAACCCAACATCTCACGACACGAGCTGACGACAGCCATGCAGCACCTATATAGCAGCCCCTTGCGGGGAAGGGATATTTCTACCCCGGTCCACTACATTTCGAGCCCAGGTAAGGTTCTTCGCGTTGCGTCGAATTAAACCACATGCTCCACCGCTTGTGCGGGCCCCCGTCAATTCCTTTGAGTTTCAGCCTTGCGACCGTACTCCCCAGGCGGATCGCTTAACGCGTTAGCTACGGCACGACGGGATTGGGTACCCGCCACACCAAGCGATCATCGTTTAGGGCTAGGACTACCAGGGTATCTAATCCTGTTTGCTCCCCTAGCTTTCGTGCATCAGCGTCAGTTGTGGTCCAGTGAGCCGCTTTCGCCACAGGTGTTCCTTCCGATATCTACGCATTTCACCGCTACACCGGAAATTCCACTCACCTCTCCCACACTCAAGCCCGGCAGTTTTCGATGCAGACTTCGGGTTGAGCCCGAAGATTTCACATCAAACTTACCGAACCGCCTACGCACCCTTTACGCCCAATAATTCCGAACAACGCTTGCCCCCCTCGTATTACCGCGGCTGCTGGCACGAAGTTAGCCGGGGCTTCTTCTTCCGGTACCGTCATAATCGTTCCGATCGAAAGGAGTTTACGTCCCAAGAGACTTCATCCTCCACGCGGCGTTGCTGCGTCAGGGTTTCCCCCATTGCGCAAAATTCCCCACTGCTGCCTCCCGTAGGAGTCTGGACCGTGTTTCAGTTCCAGTGTGTCCGTGCGCCCTCTCAGGCCGGATACCGATCACTGCCTTGGTGGGCCATTACCCCGCCAACTAGCTAATCGGCCGCGACCCCCTCCTCAAGCGAATTGCTCCTTTGACCCGTGGGTATTATGCGGTATTAGCCTCGGTTTCCCGAAGTTATTCCCCACTCGAGGGTAGGTTAGTCACGTGTTACTCACCCGTGCGCCACTGTACTCAGGACCGAAGTCCCTTTCTCGTTCGACTTGCATGTGTTAGGCACGCCGCCAGCGTTGATTCTGAGCCAGGATCAAACTCTCGTTTGAAACCTGAAGGGTTACCATCTGTTGACGGAGGTCAACAGAGGAACCAGCCTCACAGCGCTCGAAAGGCTGTGAGGTACTAATATAGTGAGAATGATCAAACCAGATCTTTCTGCATTCTCACGACTGGCATGTTCAACCTGATTGTCAAAGATCCATGCAGGTTCCGCCTTAGCGGTCTGCTTCGGATCGAGAGGCAATCACCAAGTGATTGCTGTCCTCGAACTTGCTGCGCTGTGTTTTGCGCGCTTTCCCAGACTATCGAGACTCGCTTCGTTCTGTCAAGCCCCTTTAGGAACTTTTTTAGAAGCCGCTTGACTCGGTATTTCCGTCTCGCGCCAGCAGGTCTTCCCCGCTCTACACAGCACCAAACTCATAAAGATCTCTCGGAGCGCAAAGCTCCGGCCGGCGCTGGGCCGATTCGCTGCAATGGCTTGTGGCTTGGATGAGGCGCTTGCGCCTTTCGAACTTACTGCCTCTTCCACGGCCGCGTTCCCGCTGACCTCCGGAGGCGTCTTCCAGTGCCTTACAACCGAGACTTAGAATAGCAGCTCTTTTCTCTTGCCGCAACTCTTTTTTCGGTGGTCACCAGAAGCGTTCCATCATTCGCTTCCACTGCTTACCTGTCTCTCAGTGCTCTCTTCCGCACTGCAGCGACAAGATGAATACTAGCAACCGGGCAGGGCCGCTGCAACTGTTGAAAAAGCGGCCAAACTGTTGAAAAGCGAGGCAGAGCCTTGAAATACGCGGCTCCCCGCAAGCGCTTTTCAACCAGTTACCGCAGATTCACGCCACATTTACCTCGGAATAACGCCCAATTCCGTCAATCCATTGACGAAGAACTGCATTGCCAGGGCCACCAGAAGCAGGCCCATAATGCGCACCAGAATGCGAATGCCGGTCTCCCCAAGGATCTTCCGCAGCCGGTCCGCCCCTACCAATACCCAATAGCTCGCAAAGGCAGTGATGGCAATCGAAGCCAGAACCGCCCCCATCTGCCAGTGGCTCTGCGCCTCCCCCACCAGAACCATCACGCTCGAAATGGCCCCGGGCCCGGCCAGCATGGGAATCCCCATCGGCACAATGCTGGCGTCGTCTTTGTGCGTGGCCTCTTCCGTCTCGTCGCTCGACTCCTGCGTCGGCGAGCGCTTGGCCTCGAGCATATCGATGCCGATCAGCAAAAGGATCAGTCCTCCGGCAATCTCAAAGGCCGGAAGCTTGATGCCAAACAGGCTGAAGATGAACTGCCCGGCCAGCGCAAACGACGACAGCACCACAAAGCAGGTCAGCGTCGCGCGCCGCGCCATCCGCTTCCGGCCCCGCGCATCCACCCCGTCCGTCAGAGCAATGAATGACGGAATCGCCGCAAAGGGATCCACGAGAAAGAAGACCGAGCTCAGCGCCAGCAGTGAAAAGCGCACCATCGGCGAATGCAGTGCGTGCGTAGCAGCAACGGCAGGCGAAACCATGAATCCTCCGGCAACCTTCAGACAAAAAGCCTTCCAGTCATGATGACAGATGCACGAGCCCTGCTCCGGCCTCAACGCATCTCCTTCGGCCCTCGCCGTGCCCGCCGTCATGCAGCCAATCGTTCCCGGCCACGGCTATAATCGTAAGTTGGCTTTTTGAGAACGTCGGGCAGCCATTCCCGCCGGCTTCGCGCCACATCATCATTCGAGCCAAATCATCGCCCAATCATCATCAAGGAGCAGCGCGCAATGCCCATCACGTCCACCACCAACATCTGGCACAACGGCACCCTCATTCCGTGGGAAAAGGCCCAGATTCACGTCATGAGCCACGTCGTCCACTACGGCTCGTCTGTCTTTGAAGGCATCCGCTGCTATGGGCAGCCTCAGGGTGCGGCCATCTTCCGCCTGCCTGAACACATGCAGCGCCTGCTTGATTCGGCGCGCATCTATCGCATGCCGCTGCCTTACTCGCTCGATCAGCTCTGCTCGGCCGTCGTCGAGCTCACCGAAGCCAACAAGGTCGCCCCCTGCTATCTGCGCCCCATCGCCTTCCGCGGCTATGGCGAGGCCGGCGTCAATCCCAAGAACTCGCCCGTCGAGGTCTACATCGCCAACTTCCCGTGGGGCAAATATGTCAGCGGCGATCAGGGTGCCGATGTCTGCATCTCCTCCTGGAACCGTCTCGCCCCCAACACCATGCCGGGCCTCGCCAAGGCCGGTGCCAACTACATGAACTCGCAGCTCATCCGCATGGAAGCCGAGGTCAACGGCTACGCCGAGGGCATCGCGCTTGACACCAACGGGTATCTGGCCGAGGGCTCGGGCGAGAATCTCTTCCTCGTCCGGAACGGCGTGCTCTACACCCCGCCGCTCGCCAACTCCGTGCTCTCCGGCATCACGCGCGACTCCATCCTCACGCTCGCGCGCCACCTCGGCATTCCGGTCGTCGAGCAGGGCCTGCCCCGCGAGATGATCTACATCGCCGATGAAGTCTTCTTCGTGGGCACCGCCGCCGAGGTCACGCCCATCCGCTCGGTCGATCGCATTCTCATCGGCGACGGATCCACCGGCCCCGTCACCAAGCAGCTCTCCGATGAGTTCTTCGGCATCGCCAACGGCCTCCGGCCCGACCGCTTCGGCTGGCTTACACCCGTCAACGTGAATGCCGAGCAGCCCGTCGGCGCATAACGCTCCCGCGCTTCCTGCGCAACAAAAGAGGCAGCCTCCGGGCTGCCTCTTTCATTTGTGGCCACAATAGTTACCAATTCGTCCGCCAGCAATCGCAGGCATTCGACCATCCCCCATCTCGATGTCAGGATAGGGAGGCCGAATTTCCCGGCCGCATCTTCCCGGGTCCGGCGCGTGAGAAGGCGCCGCAGGCGCGTCCGCCCAACCGGCCAGGTTCAGCGCATCTGAAACTCCGGCGAACCCAGCAGCAGCGCCGTCATCATCTTGATCTTCTGCGGCTCGCTCGCTCGCGGCATCTTCGCCAACTGCCGCGCAATCACCTGCTCGGTACGCGACGAGGCTCTGCGCCCCAGCAGCGCCTCTTCCAGCGCAATCATTTGGCTCGACGCGTTGCCATCTCGCTCATATGCGGCTGGCTGCACTTGCGGCGTCTCCGCCTCGGCCAGCAATTCTTCCGGGTGCAGCTTCATCCCGCCCAGATGATCGCCCGCCAGCTGCATTGAAAAATTCAGCCGCGCCACCAGCGCGCCCGTATTCATCCAGTCCGCGGCCGTCCACTCATAGCCCGTCGGCGGCAGGCACAAATACAGCGGCTCGCCCATCCGTGCCAGCGTCTGCACCAGCACCTCCGGCTGCGTGGGATACGTGCCCGTCGCCCGAAACGCCGACGCTACAAAATCCAGCGGAGTCTTCACCTTGTTGTGCTCATCCTTCGCCGCCCAGAACTCAGGCCGGTTCACCATCGTCCACAAAATCTTCCGGATATCCCCATCCGTCCGCAGATACGTCTTCGCCATCGCATCCACCAGCGCCGGCGGCGGATCGTCCGACACAAACCGCTGCGCCAGCTCATAGCTGATGTGGTGCGCCGTCGCCGGCTGCCGTGCCAGCCACAGCAGCGCATCGCGGCCTTCGTTATATCCGGTATCGCGCACCGTATGCCCGTACCACTCCACGCTGCCCGGCTCATGCCGTTGCGGCATGTACGCAGCATCGCCACCCCGGTAGGGCTGATTGATCGTCCAGCCCGTCATGATCTTGGCCAGCGCAATCACATCGGCCTGGGAGTAGCCGCCCTCCACGCCCACTGTGTGCAGTTCCATCACCTCGCGGCCATAGTTTTCATTGATGCCGCTCGGCCGCCGCTTGCCATCCTTTGCACGCGCCGCCGCTGGCGAATCCGGCCCCACGCTCAACCAGTTGTCCAGATAAAACAGCATCGCCGGGCTTTGCGCCGTTGCCAGCAGCAGATCAGGAAACTTATCGAGCGCATAAGGCTCGATCACCTCTCGCACATAGCCCGGCGTGTACCACTGGTCGGCGCCCTTGCGAAAGTACACATTGAAGTGATTGAACCAGAAGTCCGTCATCACAGCCTGCAACTGGCGCGTGCTTAATATGGCACCCAGCACTTCGGCCTGTTGCAATTCGTTGTCGGCCACCACCACGGCATCGGGGCCACGCCCCATCGCCAGAAAAACTTCCCGCTCGCGGGGAGCAAACCCCGCCAGCAGCCGCTGCCGCACCGGTCCCGCAACTTTCTCCGCCAGCAGAGCCCGCTGCTCCACCGGCAGATTCATGATGGCCCGCATCCGCTGCCCAGCCGGAAGCGCCAGCATCCGCCGCGCCATTCCATTCGCCTGCGCCACGGCATCGGCGCCATCTTGATTTGTATCCATGTCAGTGCCATTTGACATCCTGGCCTGCATCGAAGCGGCTGCAGCCCCGTCATGCAGCTTCTTCCCGCCCTTCTGATGCTGCTTCTCCCGGTACTTCATCACCAGCACTTCTTCGAGCCCTGCCGTCATCCAGTCGCCGGAGTACGCCATCTTCCCATCCGCGATACGCCGCACCATCGGCGCGCTCGGCAGCTCCGCCAGTAAAGCAGAGGGTGTCAGCGTCAGGGCAGGGAACTGCCGCATCCGAGCCTCAAACTCCGCATCCGGAATTGACTGCGGCTCCAGTTGCTGCTTGAACCACGCACGCCAGCCCTCGCGCATCACCGCATCCACCTCGCCCGGCTGCGGACCATACGTAAACCGATCCAGAATCTGCAGTGCCTGCGCACGCGTGGAGGACGTCTCCGCAGGCGCGCTCGGCACGGCCTGCGCAAATCCCATCGCGCCTCCGCAAAGCATCAGGCCTACGGCCGCGAGCATCGCAATAGAAAATCTCCGCTTCATCGCAGCCCCCTCACGCCCGCAAAAGATTGAGAAACTGTGACGGTTGCAAATTCGCGCCGGGAAAAACCTTCTCCAGATTCTCCGCGCTCAACGTGCGATACGCCGCCTCGCCCAGCACCTGCCTGAAGTCCGTTGTGATCGCCAGATCGCGCTGCTGATAAAGCTGATCCGTATCCAGTCCCGGCCACCGCCCATACGCCCGGCCGCCCTTCACCGCGCCGCCCAGCGCGAACATCACATTCGCGTGTCCATGGTCGGTGCCGCCCGTGCCGTTCTGGTGTACCGTGCGCCCAAACTCTGACATGCTCACCAGCACCACGTTTTCCGCCTGATCGCCGAGGTCATTCCAAAAGGCCGCCATCCCTTGCCCAAACTCCGCCAGTCGCCCGGCAAGCTGCCCCTCCGCGCCGCCCTGATTCTGGTGCGTGTCCCATCCGCCAATATCGGCAAACGCGGCCTCCACGCCCAGATTCGCCTTCAGCAGTTGCGCAATCTGCCGCATGCTGTCGCCAAATCTTCCGTTCGGATAATGCGCGCCCGGCGCCGGCGTGTACTGGCTCGGGTCCGCCGCCTGCAGCGCCCGCACTGCCTCAAACGCCTCGCGCCCCGTGCCGTGCAGCACCGCGTTCGAGCTCTCGTCATACATCGCTTCAAAGTCGCCGCTCAGCGCATCGCCTGCCGCATTCGCGCCGCCCACGCGAAACTTCCCCACGTTGCTCACCGCCACCGCCGGAACCGGCCCCGCCAGCGTCAGCGGCAATTGGGCACCGAGCGCCACCGCGCGAAAGGCCGTGTGGTGCAGATCGTGCGCCGCGTCTTCGGCCGAAAGCGCGCGATTCAGCCACCCCGTGCGCGTAGCTTTATCACCCGGCGTGCCCGATTCCATGAAATCCTGCGCATCAAAGTGTGAGCGCGTCGGGTCCGGCGACCCGGATGCATGCACCAGCGCCAGATGCCCCTGATCCCAAAGCGGCTTCAGCGGCTTCAGCGCCGGATGCAGCCCGAAGGTCTCGTCCAGCACAATCACTTGTTTCTGAGGGATGCCTATGCCTGGCCGCAGCCGGTAATAATTCGGCTCACGATACGGCACCACGATGTTCAGCCCATCGGCCGCGCCGCGCTGAAACACCACCACCAGCACCTTGCCACGCGCGCGTGCCGCTGCCGTTTGCGCATGCAGCGTGCGAGTCAGAAATGCTGGAATGACTGAAGTGCCGACGAGCGCAAAGGCTCCATTGCGAAGAAAAATGCGACGGGTCAGGGCCATAAGGAAGAACGCTCCTATGCCCTCTCAAACCCTCTAGCGGCGCTGAAAGTTGCGAGTCGCCCAGTAAATTTCAGGAAATCTTCGCCACTTAACTCGCGGCTGCTTCTTTGCCATTCGTCGGGTGATCCGCCACCACCTCGGCCACCTGCGGCGAATTCAAATCCAGCGGTTCGCCCTTCATCGGAGCTTCCACGCCCGGCTGCTCCGCCCAGCCAATCAGCGTCTGATCGCCATAAATCAGCCGCGCGCCGCGCGTGAAGGTGAAGTACTGCCACACCCACTGCATCATCACCACCAGCCGGTTCCTGAAGCCGACCAAAAAGAAGATATGCACCGTCAGCCACGTCAGCCACGCAGGCAGCCCGCTCCAGTGTGCCTTGAAGGGCCACTCAATCTTGGCCACCGCCGCCTGACGTCCGATAGTCGCCATATCGCCCTTGTCAAAGTAGCGAAACGACTTGCGCGGCTTGCCCGCCAGATCCGCCTCAATCATCCGCGCCACATGATCGCCCATCTGCATCGCCGGCTGCGCCACGCCCGGAACCTGCGCCCCATCCTGCTCAAAGTGCGCCAGGTCCCCGCACACAAAAACCTCCGGATGGCCCTCCGGATTCAGCGTCTGGTTCACCATCACCGCGCCGCGCTTGTCCGTCTCCACGCCCAGCAGCTTGCCCAGCGGAGAAGCCGTCACTCCCGCCGCCCACAGCGTCACCACCGCGTCGATCTTCTGGTTCTCGCCCACCATCACATAGCCGGGCTGAATATCCGACACCTTCCGGTTCGTGTAGACCTCCACGCCCAGGCCCTTCAGTTGCGCCACGGCCCGCTTTGACAGGTCTTCCGGATACGACGGCAGCACCCGCGGCCCGCCTTCAATCAGCAGCACCCGCGCCTTGGTCGGGTCAATGTGTCTGAAATCGTGCCGCATGTAATGCTTCGCAATGTCGGTGATCGCGCCGGCCAGCTCCACGCCCGTCGGGCCCGCGCCCACAATCACAAAATTCAACGGCGGATGGCTCCCGGTCTCGAGCATCTGCCGTTCGGCCAGCTCAAAGGCCAGCAGCACGCGGCGGCGAATCTCGATCGCGTTCTCCACCGTCTTCAGGCCGGGCGCTACTTCTGCCCAGTGGTCATTCCCAAAGTAGGAGTGCGTCGCCCCGGTCGCCACCACCAGATAGTCATACTCCATCGCCACCCGGCTGCGAAAAGTGGCCTGCCGCTTTTCGAGGTCAAAATCCACCACCTCATCCATCAGCACTTCCACATTTTTCGCATGGCGTAAAATCGTGCGAATCGGCGCGGCAATGTCCGCCGGCGAAAGCACGGCCAGCGCCACCTGGTACAGCAGCGGCTGAAAGGTGAAGTGGTTGCGGCGGTCCACAACCGTCACATCCACCGGCAGCTCCGCCAGCGCCTTGGCCGCATGCGTGCCCGCAAAGCCGCCGCCCACAATCAGCACCCTCGGCCGCCGGCCCTCCCTCAATGCAGAGACTTTCACAGGGCTGGCAGAAGGCATGACGTTCCCTTTCTTTCGTAAGGCTGCGATTTGATCTTCACTGAGAGAGATGCGCTCAAGGCCTGCTCAGGGATGCCTATTCCGCAAAATCTCAATCCGATAAAGAATACGCGCCGCCGCGCAATATGCCGTAAATTCCTGCTACACCCAGGCATATCAGGGGAACCACCCCCGTGAACGCCTCCGCGTGATGAAACAGCCAGCCCGTCAGCACCGCCGAGGCAAAGTAAGCCACAAGTATCCAGCCCTGCATCCGCAACTGCTCTTCAAATTCCGGTTTCTCCACTGGCGCGGAGATGGCTTCTCCGGTCACCACGCGCGTCAGCCCGCGCACCATCTGCGTCCACGTGCCGGTAATGTAGGTGGTCACAATGCCCGGAACCTGCAACTGCAGCATCGCCCCGCTTTGCGCTCCAATACAGATCGCCAGAAGCACCAGAGGCACATAGTCTGGAATCCCCGCGCCCCGGCATCGCGCAAACCAGATGGCTTCTGCCGCCGCCAGGCAAACGCACTCCGCCAACAGCACCCATGAGACCGCGCGCGACCATATCACCCGCTTTGGGGGCTCAAGATTGTCTTTCTGAATCCGCCGTGCGTGCCTTCCCGTCACATAAGAGGCGAGTACCACACCGGCCACATAGCCTCCCAGGGCCGCGGCCGGGTGGAGTGCCCCGTGCAAATGGAAGAACGAAATTCCCAGCAGAACCGTATTCCCTGTCATGTTCACGACAAATGCCTTCCCCATCCCGAGAAAGCTCCAGCCATCGGCAGCACCTGCGGCCATCGCCAGCAAAATGAGCAGCATCCCTCGTTCGCTACGGCTCACAATTCCTACCCCCCGAAAAGTTTGGATGCGCATACAATCGTCTCACTCCCTCCTACATGGAATCAGGGCATGAGCGCAGAAGCACGCAACCAAAGCTGGAAAGACCTCGTCGTCTTTCATAACCTCGCCCGCGCACTTACCTCGTCGCTCGAGCTGGACTCCGTTCTGCACGCCATCATGGAGCAGATGCGCCAATTCTTCGAGCCCGAAACCTGGTCCCTGCTCATCCTCGACGAAGCCTCCCAGGAGCTTTATTACGCCGTCGCCGTCGGCCAGAATGAAGCCCGGCTTCGCGATGTGCGGGTGCCGCTTGGAGAAGGCATGGCCGGCTGGGTCGCCCAGCACGGCGAGAGCCTCATCGTCCCCGACCTCGAGCAGGACCCCCGCTTCGCCGGAACATCCGATGACCGCACGCCGATGCGCTCGGCCATCTGCATGCCGCTGCTCTCGCGCCAGCGCACCCTCGGCGTCATCCAGCTCTTCAATTGCCGTCTGGAGTCGATGACCGAGTACACCATCTCATTCCTGCATATCCTCTGCGACTACGCCGCCATCGCCATTGAAAACGCGCGCGCCGTCGAGAAGATACAGGCCCTCACCATTACCGATGACTGCACCGGGCTCTACAACCAGCGTCACCTCCAGCAGAAAATTGAAGAAGAGGTCACGCGCGCCCGCCGCCATCATCACCCCTTCAGCGTCATCTTCCTTGATCTCGACCACTTCAAGCAGATCAATGACCAGCACGGCCACCTCATCGGCAGCCGCCTGCTGGCCGGCATCGGGCAGCGCCTGCGCATGCATATACGCCCCGGCGACTATGCCTTCCGCTATGGCGGCGACGAATTCATTCTGCTGCTGCCTGAGACCACCAAGGCGGAAGCCGAGCAGATCGCCCGCAACCTCCGCCAGAAGCTGCGCAGCCACGTCTTTGAGATGGGCTCCGATCTCCGCCTGCAGGTCAGCGCCAGCTTCGGCGTCGCCAGCTTCCCAGAGGACGGACGCACCGGCCATCAGATCATCCGCATGGCTGACGCCATGATGTATCTGGTCAAAGGCAGCACCCGCGACGACGTAGCCGTCGCCGACCGCAGCACCGAACTCCTCCGCAACTCCTGACGCCCACAAGGCTGCATCATGACTGAACCGCCGGGTGCCCCCTTCAAGCCCGGTGTTGGCTTGAGTGGGTCATTCTCCACATCTTTGCGGTAGCTTTCGCTTGTCATCACGACCGAACGAAGTGAGTGGAGGGATCTGCAGTCCGTCGCTCGTCCGAGGCACACCTGATCGATATCAGGGCATGGCCGGGTGCCCCATTCAAGCCCGGTGTTGGCTTGAGTGGGCCATTCTCCACATCTTTGCGGTAGCTTTCGCTTGTCATCCCGACCGAACGAAGTGAGTGGAGGGACCCGCAGTCCGCCGCTCGTCCCAGGCACACCTGATCTGCATCAAGGCGGCATGGCTTCAGCCATGCCACCAATCGCCCCTCAAAACAATTGGCGTCCGCCCCTGAAGGGTACGGGCTTTAGCCCGTACATCCAGACCTTCACAAAAGCACCGGGCCTTAGCCCCTGAGGCAAACTCACCCCCCACGGCGCCACTCCCCAATCGAATATGTCCCCTTGGCCGTCATTTTCGTTATTCTCATGGCATGCGTCTCTCTTCTGTGCTTCTGCTCTGCGGCCTGGTCGCCGCAGTTCCCTCTCTGTCCACTCAGAGCCTGTCCGCTCAGACCACCAGCGCCCCCAATACAGGCTCTACCACCACGGCCAGCCCAGCGCCGCAAGCCGCCAGCACGCCGGCAAGCACATCACAGAACAGCGCTCCAGCCGCTCCGCTCAAGCTGGAATCCCTGCCACCCGAGCCACACACGCTCACGCCCGCGCAGATCGCCAAGCTGCGCGAGCAGCGCATCCTTCAGGCCACCACCCAGCTCGCCCGCAATGAAGCCGCATGGGGACCCGCGCGTTCCACACCCGGCACATCCCTAGATATGGTCGAGGCCGGCCGCAAATCCACACCGCAGGGCATCCAGATCACCTATACCTTTCAGGTCAAGGGCTTCAAGCCCACTGACAATCTGCACCTCATCCAGTGGCCGCTCGATCAGAACCTGAAAGCTCTCGATACTGGTCTCTCCTTTGACGGACAAGGCCAGCTCATCTGCCCCGCCATCACCCAGGGCGACTGCCTCAGCTCCATGCAGCCCGGCGACGCCGTCAAATTCTCCACCACCGCCGCCCGTGGCGAAGCCATCCGTCTTGCTGTCTTCGACGAAACCACCAAGCAGCATGCAGAAACCACCATCATCCCCTTCCCGTTGCTTTACACCGGCAAGAGCTGCCAGCTTGAGGTGATGCTCGGCGTCAAAAACGCCGCTCTTGTGCTGCTCGAAGGCGTCGGCTTCCCGGCCAGCAAGACCATCCAGATTCAGGCCACCACGAACGGCGAAAATCGCTCAGTCTCCACCACCACTTCGGCCAAAGGGCAGCTCCTCGCCGCCTTCATGCCGGTCGTGGCCAACAAGACCTCCGGCACCACCACGCTCAGCTACGATGGCGGCCCCGGCTGCTCGCCCACGCTCAGCTTCCCCTGGGGCGAAGGCTCCTACCACGCCGTCACACAGGCAGAGGCGGGCACCCCACAAGCCGCCGCACCGGCTACCAAGCCGGCCCCGGCACACTCCGCCAGCATCCACAAAAAGCACTGACGCGATCCCCCATCTCAACTCAGGTACCCCACGTCCGTTCGGACGTGGGATCAAACCTCCTGCCATCCCTTTGTCGTCCCGACCGAACTGGCAACCTCTCACCTCTTGTCATCCCGACCGAACGAAGTGAGTGGAGGGACCTGCATTCTCCGCATCCCACTAATGATGCGTCATTCTGAGGCCGAAGGCCGAAGAATCCCCGCGACGCCTCGGCCACCAAACGCCGCCCCAAGTTTCTCCCACCATCCCTCGCGGACCTTCTTCGCGTCCTCCGCATCTACGCGGTAGCTCACGCCTTCGTCATCCCGTCCGAAAGAAGTGAGCGAAGGGACCTGCATCTCCCTATTGCTCCCATCTCAACTCGGTTGCCCCACGTCCATTCGGACGTGGGATCGGCCTCCCACCCACGCCGCCTCAGCTTTCCTACTCCCGCCCAACAATCCCTTTTCTCCGGCCCCCGTTCCTGCGATACTTGATTGTGCCTACCCGGTGCCCCCAATCCACTCCATCCGAAAAGGTGAAGCATAAATGTCCGCAAAGTACATCTTTGTGACCGGCGGAGTCGTGTCCAGCCTCGGCAAGGGCCTCGCAGCCGCTTCCATTGGTTGTCTGCTCGAAGCTCGCGGCTTGCGCGTCAATCTCATGAAGTTCGACCCCTATCTCAACGTTGACCCCGGAACCATGTCGCCCTTCCAGCATGGCGAGGTCTTCGTCACCGATGATGGCGCCGAAACCGACCTCGACCTCGGGCATTACGAGCGCTTTACCCACGCGCGCCTCACCCGCGACAACAACCTCACCACCGGCCGCATCTACGAGCAGATCATCACCAAGGAGCGCCGCGGCGACTATCTCGGCAAGACCGTGCAGGTCATTCCGCACGTCACCAACGAGATCAAAAACGCCATGCGCAAGGTCGCGGCCGACGGCGATGTGACCATCGTCGAAATCGGCGGCACCGTCGGCGACATCGAGTCCCTGCCCTTCCTGGAGGCCATCCGCCAGATGCGCCAGGAGCTGGGCCGCGAAAACACCGTCTTCGTCCACGTCACCCTCGTGCCCTGGATCAGCGCCGCGCAGGAGCTCAAGACCAAGCCCACGCAGCACTCCGTCAAGGAAATGCTCTCCATCGGCATCCAGCCCGACATCCTGCTCTGCCGCACCGACCGCTATCTGCCCCACGACATCAAGAGCAAAATCGCCCTCTTCTGCAATCTCGAAGAGAAGGCCGTCATCACCGCCAAAGATGTCGATTCCATCTATGAGGTGCCGCTCGTCTTCGCGCAGGAAGGCGTCGACAAGCTTGCCCTCCGCTATCTCCACCTCGACACCCGCGAGCCTGACCTCAGCCGCTGGAGCGCCCTCGTCGAGCGCTGCTACCACCCCACCGGCGAAGTCTCCATCGGCATCGTCGGCAAGTATGTCGAGTATGAAGACAGCTACAAGTCCCTCAAGGAAGCGCTCGTCCACGGCGCGCTCGCCGAGGGCCTCAGGCTCCGCGTCACCTGGATCGAAGCCGAAGGTCTCGAAGCCCCTAACTACGAGCAGCAGCTCTCCGGCTTCGACGGCATCCTCGTCCCCGGCGGCTTCGGCAAGCGCGGCGTCGAGGGCATGCTCAACGCCATCCGCTACGCGCGCGAAAACAAGGTGCCCTACTTCGGCATCTGCCTCGGCATGCAGACCGCCTGCATCGAGTTTGCCCGCAACGTATGCGGCCTGCAGGGCGCAAACTCCAGCGAATTCGATCCCGCCACGCCGCACCGCATCATCTACAAGCTGCGCGAGCTGACCGGCGTCGAAGAAATGGGCGGCACCATGCGCCTCGGTGCCTGGGCCTGCGTGCTGCAAAACGGCTCACTCGCCGCCGATGCCTACGGTAAAACCGAAATCAGCGAACGTCACCGCCACCGTTACGAATTCAACCGCGAGTACGAGGCCGTCCTCACCGGCGCCGGGCTCCGAATCAGCGGCACCACCCCTGACTCCACCTACGTCGAGATCGTCGAGATTCCTGACCATCCCTACTTCCTCGGCTGCCAGTTCCACCCGGAGTTCAAGTCCAAGCCACTCGAACCGCATCCGCTCTTCCATGCCTTCGTGAAGGCCGCGTACCAAAACCACAAACCTCACACCGAGGCCACCCAACCATCAGCCGAATCCACCCCCATCGGCAAATAAATATCACTCTGCGATCACCTGGTGCCCCATTCAAGCCGCCGTTGGCTTGAGTGGGGTTTTCTCTTCACTGGACCGACCATCCCAACTCGGGTGCCCCACGTCCGTCCGTTCGGACGTGGGATCAACCTCCCATCAACCCTTCTCATCCCAACCGAGCCGGCAACCTCTCCCCCTTGTCATCCCGACCGAACGAAGTGAGTGGAGGGACCTGCAGTCCTCTCGCCCATTCCGGCCAAAATCCCGCAACGGAGAGCCCCCAAAAAGCAAAAGCCCCGATCACAAAGATCGGGGCTTTTAAGCCTTTGCGGCGAAGCCGCGCACGCAAGTACCGCCAGTCCTAGGTGCCCTCGCTCCAGCTCGCCAGGTACTCTTCCTGCTCCGGAGTCAGGCGATCAATCCCGATGCCCATCGCTTCGAGCTTCAGGCGCGCCACACGCTTGTCCAGATCCACCGGCACCGAGTAAACCTTCTTCTCGAGATTCGCGTGGTTCTTCACCAGATACTCGGCCGAGAGCGCCTGGTTGGCAAAGCTCATGTCCATCACTGACGCCGGATGCCCTTCCGCAGCCGCCAGATTGATCAGGCGGCCTTCGCCGAGCAGATAAATCTTCCGCCCGTCGCGCAGCGCATACTCGTCCACAAACTCGCGGCCCGCACGCTTCGAAGAAGCCAGACGCGCCAGCGCCGGAATATCGATCTCCACGTTGAAGTGACCCGAATTGGCCACGATCGCGCCATTCTTCATCGCCTCAAAGTGCTCCTGGCGCAGCACGCTCTTGTTGCCCGTCACCGTGCAGAAAATATCGCCAATCTTCGCCGCCTCTGCCATCGACATCACGCGGTATCCATCCATCACGGCTTCCAGCGCGCGCGTCGGGTCCACTTCGGTCACAATCACATCCGCGCCCATGCCGCGAGCGCGCGACGCCAGGCCGCGTCCGCACCAGCCATAACCGGCCACCACAAACTTTGAGCCGGCCAGCAGCACATTCGTCGAGCGCACAATGCCATCAATCGTGGACTGGCCCGTGCCATAGCGATTGTCAAACATGTGCTTTGTCAGCGCATCGTTGACCGCAACCACCGGAAAGTTCAGCACGCCTTCCTTGGCCATCGCATGCAGACGAATCACGCCCGTCGTCGTCTCTTCCGTGCCGCCAATCACGCCCTCAAGCGCATCCTTGCGCTTGGTGTGCAAAATCGTCACGAGGTCGCAGCCGTCATCCATCGTCACCTGCGGCTTGTGGTCAATCGCCGCCAGAATGTGCGAGTAGTACGTGTCGTTGTCCTCGCCCTTGATGGCGTAAGTCTTGATGTTGAAGTCACGCGCCAGCGAAGCCGCCACATCATCCTGTGTGGACAGAGGATTCGACGCGCAAAGCGCCACATCCGCGCCGCCATCGCGCAGCGTGATCATCAGGTTGGCTGTCTCGGTCGTGACGTGCAGGCAGGCCGAAATGCGCAGCCCCTTCAGCGGCTGGTTCTTGATGAAATCCTTGCGGATGCTCTGCAGAACGGGCATGGACTGATTCGCCCACTCAATGCGCTTGCGCCCCTGATCGGCCAGATCCAGATTCTTAACGTGATGCGAGGTAGGAATGCTTGTAGTAGCCATATATTTTTAGAAGCTGCGCCACCGCAAAGCGATCTGACGCGCCGGGTAATTTCTCCCTTCATTAAAGACGATACCATCCTGAGCCGCGCATCACCGGCACGAAATTCCTTGCGCGGCAGCAACTGTTGCACAGGATGAATCGAGACTGCCCAGTAAGTAGTGCGGCACACAAAGGTAAGTTACTGATTTCTCGTAATAGCTCTCCATCTTGTGAACAGGCGATGAATAGAATTTCGCCCAAGGTAACTTTTCCGCATTACCGTTGATCGTTACGCGAGTGCTCTCGCACAAGCATGGCTCTGCCTCAAGGGCGCGCCCGTAGCCCGTGAGGCAATCCCGTCTTCCATCCTCTGGCACCCACAAAAAAGCCCGCGTCATTCTGAGCGAAGCGAAGTGAGCGGAGGGACCCTGCATTCACCCCTGCCCAACAACACGATGCGCCAACCCGGGGGAAACAGAATTCATCTGCTGAGGAAAATCCTCCAGTCCATCGCACCTGTTCATTGCATCTGCTTCAATACCATGCCACTATATGGGCCACGAAGGAGCAGGCTCATGACGGGATCCGAAACCCTCCGCCAGCCCATGGTCGTCCTACCCGATCAGGGCCGCACCTATGAAATGGGCCGCATGCGCGCCATCTTCAAAGCCGACAATGAAGAGTCCGCCAGCCGTTACTCTGTTTCCGAGTGGTGGCTCGACCCGCACACGCGCGGCCCCGGCGTCCACAGCCACGACGATGACCACGTCTTTTACGTCCTTGCAGGGCCCCTGAGCGTGAGCCTCAACGAGGAGTGGTCTCAGCTCGAAGCCGGCTCCTACGCCATCATCCCGGGCGGAACGCTCCACAACTTCGAGAATCGCGGCTCCGAGCGTACCGGCTTCATCGCCTTCACCACTCCGGGCGGCTTTGAACAGCGCATGCCCGGCCCCGACGGCATCGCCGCCGCCCTCGCGGCCGGAGACCTCCGGCTCTAGCTTGGAAGCTTCAAGCGCTTATCCCGCGGAATCTCACCTTCGCCTGTCCGTCATGGGATTCCTCCTCTCCCCTCACACTCCGCTACGATATTCCTGTGGCATCCACCCGACCTCCCGAATTCACCAGCGAGCAGATGACCCGCATCGCCAAAGCCCTCGGCGACCCGCGCCGCTTTGAAATCTTCCAGCGCATCGCCGCCGCGCGGCAGCAGCCCACCTGCGGCTGCCTGCTCGAAACCCTGCCCATCAGCGCCGCCACCCTCTCTCACCACCTCAAAGAGTTGGAGCAGGCCGGCCTCATCGCCGTCGAGCGCGAAGGCAAATTCGCCCATCTCTCCCTGCGCCGCGACACCTGGGCGGCCTATCTCAAGCAACTCTCAAAAATCTGACCCGCAAAAAAATCCACAACCTTCCCGAAACCTTTCCCGGTCCGGCTCATCAATTCGATAGTTGTCGAAATGTCTAATCAAGACCACGGCAACCGGAGAGATCAAAATGAGCAAGCTGACAGGAAAAGTTGCAGTTGTGACGGGCGCCTCCAAGGGCATTGGCGCGGCCATCGCCAAGGCGCTGGCTGCCGAGGGTGCGGCCATTGTGGTGAACTACTCGTCCAGCAAAGAGGGCGCGGACCGCGTCGTCTCGGCCATTACCGCAAAGGGCGGCAAGGCCATCGCCGTGCAGGGCAGCGTAGCCAAATCCGCTGACGTCGAGAAGCTCTTCGCCGAGACAAAGAAGGCTTACGGCAAGGTGGACGTGCTCGTGAACAACGCCGGCATCTACGCCTTCTCCCCGCTCGATCAAATCACCGAAGAGAGCTTCCAGCAGCAGTTTGGAACCAACGTACTCGGCCTGCTACAGGCCTCGCGCGAGGCCGTCAAGCTCTTCCCCGCGGAAGGCGGCAGCATCATCAACATCAGCTCCATCGTGAGTGACATTGCACCTCCGGCCTCGGCCATCTACACCGGCACCAAGGGCGCGGTCGATGCCATCACCCGCGTGCTGGCCAACGAACTCGCGCCGAAGAAGATTCGCGTCAATGCCATCAATCCCGGCATGGTCGATACCGAAGGCGCGCAAGCGGCCGGATTCATCGGCAGCGACTTTGAGAAGGAGCACACCAAACAAGTGCCGCTCGGCCGCATCGGGCAGCCCGACGACATCGCAAAGATCGCCGTCTTCCTCGCCTCCGAAGACTCCGGCTGGCTGACTGGCGAACGCCTGCTCGCCACCGGCGGCCTCCGCTAACCCGAGCCATGCCGCACGCTTCTGCAGGGAATCTCTTGTATCAGGGCACGGCTTTAGCCGTGCCGTAAGGGCCATCAGATTCACCGGGCTTCAGCCCCTGCCTGTGCTCGACCTGAGCCAGGCCCCCAGACATCCGGCGCAGCCATGCGCAGGATCAAACGCAACCCAGCTTGGGCTGCTGCCGGTTTCCTCCTGGCCTCCGGCGGCAGCCCATTTTTTCTGAACTCCACCCTATCCGCGCCGCTCTTTCGCTTCCATATCCAGAATCTTCCGCTTGCGCTCCACGCCCCACCGGTAGCCCGTGAGCTGCCCATCGCTGCCCACCACCCGGTGGCACGGCACCAGCAGCGCCGCCGGATTCGACGCACACGCCCGCGCCACGGCCCGCACCGCCTTTGGATTGCCCAGAGCCGCGGCCACCTCGCGATAACTCCGCGTCTCTCCGGCCGGAATCCGTCGCAGCGACTCCCACACCCGCATCTGAAACGCCGTCGCACGCAGATCAAGCGGCAGGTCGAGCAGCGCCGCCGGGCTTTCGCGGCAGGCCTGCGCCATCGCCTCAATCTCAGCGTCCAGGCTCGGGTCCTCTCGCAGCTCCGCCGCTTCAAACCGCCCCCGCAGTTCGTGCTTCAAGCCCTCGCGCTCCGCACCCAGCGCCACCGCGCAAATGCCGCGTTCCGTCCGCGCCACCAGCATCTCGCCCAGCAGCGTAGGGGCCGTCCAATACCGGATCACCACCCCCTCACCGCCCCACCGAAACTGCCCCGGACGCATGCCCAGCGCATCCCCCGCCGACTCATACACCCGGCTCGAAGCGCCAAACCCAGCCGCATACACCGCATCCGTCACCGAATCTCCACGGCTCAGCTCCTCGCGCAAAGCACGCGCACGCGCCTGTCGCTGGTATTGTGCGGGAGTCAGCCCGAGCACGCGTCGAAAAACCTTCTGCGCCGTGAAAGGGCTGCGCCCCGTCAGCCGGCCCAGCTCGGCCAGCGTCACCGCGCGGTCGCGTTGCCCGTCCAGAAAATCAGCCATCCGCCGCGCCAGCACCGCCTCACCCGAAACCTCTTCCGGCCGACAGCGCAGACACGGGCGAAATCCCGCCGCGCGCGCCGCCGCCGCATCCGCAAAGAAGCGCACGTTATCCCGCGCGGGCCGTCGGCTCGGGCATCCCGAACGGCAAAACACCCCCGTCGTCGTGACGGCATACACAAATTCTCGCGCGCTCTTGTCTCGGCGCTCCACCGCAGCCCACGCTTCCGCCCAGACCTCCGCGGCATCCGGCTGTGTCGTCAAAATAGAAACAGTAGCGGCAGGCATGGCGATTTCTCCTGCCATTAAAGTAGGCGCGGCAGCCGCAGAAAAACTATCCGCGGCTTGCCGTCAAATTTCCCACGGGACGGCATTCATCCCTGCTGTTCGGCAGCTTCGGCCTCGGTGGCCGCGCCCGGATCGTTCAAAATCGCGCGCGCGTCCTCCGCGTCCTCCCCGGCTACCTGCAGTTGCAGGGGGCCAAGCCCCGGCTCCATGATGCGCGCATTCTCTCCAGACAGAAAAACCTCAATTCCCGCCGACTGCAGACGCAGCCGTGCCATTTCGGCCTCAAGAGGTTCATTGAATTCGGCAATCGTAACAACATCGTCTGCCATTTTTATGTCCTTCCCTTCCTTCATTGAAAGCAAACATCGATTGGATGCCTAAACGATAGAATGAGAAGTCCCTGTTTGACGAATCCGCCGCCGTACGGCGACCAAGGAGCCTCGCATTGATCGCGCGCTATACCCGCCCGCAAATGGGCCAGATCTGGACCGAACAGAATAAGTATCAGATGTGGATGAAAGTCGAAGCCGCCGCCAGCGAGGTCCTCGCCGAAGACGGCATCGTTCCCGCCGAGGCCGCCCGCGCCATCCGCGAGCGCGGACACTTCTCCGTCGAGCGCATTCAGGAAATCGAAGCCGAAGTGAAGCATGACGTCATCGCCTTCACCACCGCCGTCGCCGAAAACATCGGTCCCGAGTCGCGCTGGCTGCACTACGGCCTCACCTCCAACGACGTGGTAGACACCGCGCAGGCGCTGCAGGTCAAGGCCGCCTCCGCCATTCTGCGCGAAGATCTCCTCGCCCTCATCGCCGTGCTCAAGGCGCGCGCGCTTGAGTTCAAGCACACGCCCACCATTGGCCGCACGCACGGCATTCATGCCGAGCCCACCACCTTCGGCCTTAAAATCCTCAACTGGTATGCGGAAATGCGCCGCAACCTCGTGCGCTTTGACGCCGCCGCCGAGCAAATGCGCATAGGCAAGCTCTCTGGAGCCGTCGGCACCTTCGGCCACCTCAGTCCGCGCCATGAGGAGCGCATCTGCGCCAAGCTGGGCCTTCAGCCCGCTCCCATCGCCACACAGGTCATCCAGCGTGACCGCCATGCGCAATACATCTCCACGCTCGCCGTCATCACCGCGACGCTCGACAAAATCGCCACCGAGATTCGCCATCTGCAGCGCACTGAGGTCCGCGAGGCCTCCGAGTACTTCAGCGAAAAGCAGAAGGGCTCCTCGGCCATGCCGCACAAAAAGAACCCCATCATCAGCGAGCAGATTTGCGGCCTCGCGCGCGTCGTGCGCTCCAACGCGCAGGCGGCTTTTGAAAACGTAGCCCTCTGGCATGAGCGCGACATCTCGCACTCTTCGGTCGAGCGGGTCATCTTCCCTGACTCCACCATCCTGACCGACTATCTGCTGGCCAAGACCACCAGCCTCATCGAGAAGCTGCTCGTCTATCCGGCCCGCATGCAAAAGAATCTTGAGAGCACCGGCGGGCTCATCTTCAGCGGCCAGCTTCTGCTCGATCTCGCCGAGGCCGGCATGCTGCGCGAAGATGCCTACCGCCTCGTCCAGCGCCACGCCATGAACGCCTGGCAGAACGATCTCGTCTTCCGCGAGCTCGTCGCCGCTGACCCTGAAATCACCAGCCGCCTCACTCCCGAAAAGCTCGCGAAGACCTTCGACCTCACCCGCCAGCTCAACAACGTCGACGCCATCTTTGAGCGCGTCCTCGCCGGGGACGAGGCATGAATCTTACCGTCGCCATGACGGGCGCAAGCGGAGCTGTCTTCGGCCAGACCCTCTTACGGGTGCTGGCCGCCGACGCCCGCGTCGAGCGCATTCACTTCATCGCCACCGAGAGCGCGCTGCGCGTGCTCGCTGAGGAGATGGGCTTCAGCGGTCGCACCGGCCTCGTCGAAAAGCTCCTCGGCAGCCCCTCCGCAAAAATCACCCAGCATGTGGAGAATGATGTCGGCGCGGCCATCGCCAGCGGCAGCTATCCCTCCAGCGGCATGATCGTGCTGCCCTGCAGCATGGGCACGCTCGCGGGCATCGCCAACGGCCTCGCGCAAAATCTCATCGAGCGCGCCGCCGATGTCTGCCTCAAAGAGCGCCGCCCGCTCCTGCTCTGCGTGCGCGAGACGCCCTTCAACCGCATCCATCTGCGCAACATGACGCTCGCCGCCGAGGCCGGCGCGACCATCTTCCCCGTCATCCCCAGCTTCTACAACAAGCCGGTGGACTCGACCGAAATGGCCCGCCAGTTCGTCTACCGCGTACTCGCCCACTTCGGGCTCCCGCAATCGGAAGCCTACATCTGGAAGCCCGGCCAGTAGACCTGGCTCCATAAACCCATTTCAGTTGGATTGAGCTGTGAATCGTGGCAGGCATGAGATCCGCCGCCGAAGCGGCCATCCTCATCACTCACACAAAAAGCAGCGTCATTCTGAACCGCAACGCGGTGAAGAATCCCGGCGATGCTTCAGTAGCCAAACGCCGTCCAAAGTTTCTCCCACCACCCCTGCGCCTTGTCATCCCGACCGAACAAAGTGAGCGGAGGGACCTGCATTCCATCCCGAACTTCGCCCCTCAGCTACGATGCGTCATTCTGAGCGGAGCGAAGAATCCCGGCGATGCCCGCTCCCCATGCGCCGCCCAAGGTTTCTCCCACCATGCCCCCAAGCACCTTGCACCAGAGCACAGCCTTCAGCCCATGAAGGGTACGAGCTTCCGCCCGTACATCCAGCCCCCCACAAAAAGCCGTGGCTTTAGCCTCTGAGGGAATCCCACCGCTCCATCAGTCGGCGATGCCCCCGGGCGATTCCGGCTCCTGCTTCTTCCCGCCGTCCTCCGGGCTCTCCACAACCGGCGCAATGGGCCGCGAAATCGCGCCTGGCAGCCCGCCAATCTGAATCAGCGTGGGAGCCGCGGGCTGCGCCGGAGCATGCGCCTGTGCCGCCTCATGCTGCTGGCGCGCCATCTCGTCGATGTCCACCGGAATCCCACCCGGCACAATCGGCGGAATCGCGTACCGGAACTTCAGCGAGCGCGTCGCCGTCACCACCACCACCACCAGAATCAGCAGCACCACGATAGCCACCGCGCTGCCCTCCGGCCCATAGCCGCCACCCGTCAGCCAATACGGCCCATAAGTGCTCGTCTCCATCAGCGGAGAAAACCGCGTCAGCCCGCTCAGCGGCAGTCCAAACACAATGGCCATCACCGCATTCCAGGCAAAGTGAAAGCCCCAGCCCACCCACAGCCCGCGCGTGCGCAGATAAGCAACCGCCAGCAGCCAGCCCGCCAGCATCGTCACCAGCGTGCTCGCCGCCGTCGCATCCGGGTTCTGTAGATGAACCAGACCAAACGTCAGCGAAGCCAGCACCGTCGCCGTCACCGGCCCGGTGGCCTCAATCAGCCGCTGAAAAGGGTATCCACGGAACGCCACCTCTTCGGCCAGCGAAGCCGCCGCCAGCGTCAGAATGTCCAGCAGCAGCATGCCCACGCTGTGCCAACTCAGGTTCCACTGAATATAGAGCGCGCCAAACACCGCGATCGGCAGCACGCAGGCAATAATCCCGCTCCAGCCGATGGCCCCGCCCAGCAGAACCTCGTTGAACCAGCCAGGCCGGAAGGCAAGCCCCATCTCGCGCAGCGGATGAAGCTGCCGCTGCCCCACAAACCCCATCGCCGCAAAGCCGATCAGCAGCAGAAAGAGAAGAAAGATCCTGTTCAGAACCGGAAACCAGTCGCCCGTGCTGAAGCCGCTGGCCGCCGTGACCGCCAGCCGCTCGGCAAACAGAAAATACAGCACGCCGAGAAAGACCCAGCCCAGCGCCCGCAGGCGTCCCATCATACTCACACGCATCTCCGCTGCGGCAGCTCCGCTCGCCGCCTACCCGGCTGTGTAGAACTGGGCGATGTTCCGGAACTTCTGATACCGCTGTTCGAGTAGTTGTTCGACCGGCAGCGCCTTGAGCTCTTCAAGGTGCAAATGCAGCCGGTCGCCCAGCATTTCAATCGCCCGGGCTGCGTCCGTATGCGCGCCGCCTTCCGGCTCCGGCACAATGTCATCAATGCAGGCCAGCGCCTTCGCGTCCTCGGCCGTCGCCTTCAAGGCCGCCGCGGCCTTGGCCCGCTGCGCAGCATCGCGCCACATGATCGACGCGCAGGCCTCCGGCGAAATCACCGAATAAATCGCCGTCTGCAGCATCAGCACACGATCCGCTACCGCCAGCGCCAGCGCGCCGCCCGAGCCACCTTCGCCCGTGATGGTGGCAATCGTCGGCACCCGCAGCCGCGACATCTCGCGCAGGTTGCGGGCAATCGCCTCGCCCTGGCCGCGCTCTTCCGCGCCCAGCCCGGGGTTCGCGCCCATCAGGTCGATGAAGGTCAAAATCGGCCGGCCAAACTTCTCCGCCAGCTTCATCGCTCGCAACGCCTTGCGATAGCCCTCGGGGTCTGGCATGCCAAAACGCCGCTGCACCTTTTCTTTGGTCGAGCGGCCCTTCAGATTCGCGATCACCATCACTTCCTGGCCGCGAAAGCGCGCCATCCCGCACGTCATCGCCGGATCGTCGCCATACATGCGGTCCCCGTGGACTTCGCTGTAATCCGTGAAGAGAGCTTCCATAAAAGCCAGCGGATCAGGCCGCTGCGGATGCCGCGCCAGCTCGGTCTTGATCCACGCTTCAGGAACCGGCTCAGTGGCCGGAGCAGGGTTCGTCGGTGCGTAATCGCTCATCGCTTTTGATTGTAAAAGAATCCGCCCGTCAAAGTCGGGTGCGAATCCAGCGCACGAGCGCCGCCTGCCCGCGCACCCCGCATTGACAAACCACTGGCAAAGCCCAAAAATCCAGACTGCGGGTTCGCACCTTGACCACTTGCGTATCCAGAAGGGAACACCCAGGGACAAATATGAGCATTCTGGAACGCTTTCGTATCGACAGGGAAGTCGCGCTGGTCACAGGCGCGACCGGCGGACTCGGCATGGCCATCGCCGTGGCGCTCGCCGAGGCTGGAGCCAACGTCGCCTGCCACGGATACAGCCGCGAGGCCGACGAAACCTGCGAGCGCATTCGCGACCTGGGCCGCATGGCCTACTCTTTTTCCGCGGACCTGAGTGACATTGCTCAGGCCGAGCAGCTCTACCGCGAGGTGCAGGCCCAGATGGGCGCGCCCGGCATCCTGGTCAACAATGCGGGCATTATCCACCGGCAGCCGGCCGAGCAGTTTGACACGGCGATCTGGTCCCGCGTGCTCGATGTCAATCTCACCAGCGCATTCCGGCTCAGCCAGCTCGCCGGCAGCGCCATGCTCGAGCGCGGACGCGGCAAGATCATCAATATCGCCTCCCTGCTCGCCTTTCAGGGCGGCAGTGAAGTGCCCGCCTATGCCGCCTCCAAAGCGGCCCTGACGCAGCTCACTCGCGCTCTGGCCAACGAGTGGGGAGCCGGCAATCTGCAAGTCAACGCCATTGCTCCCGGCTTCTTCCGCACCGCCCATACTGAAGAGCTGCGCAAAGACGAAACCCTCAGCCGGCAGATCGTCGATCGCATTCCCGCCGCCCGCTGGGGCGAGCCCGAAGACCTCACAGGAGCCGTCGTCTTCCTCGCCTCCCGCGCCAGCGACTACGTCAACGGAGAGGTGCTGGTCATCGATGGCGGCTGGCGAACCCGGTAAGTAGTCCCGCATCCGGCAAGAGGAAAAAATACTCTCAAAAATCTGTCATCCCGAGCGAAGCGCCAAAGGCGCGGAGTGGAGGGACATGCATTCCCTCGCCCGTCCCGCGCACCTTGTATCAGGGCACGGCTTTAGCCGTGCCATAACAACCCCAACCACACCGGGCTTCAGGCCCTGAGAGAATTCCCCCCGGGTGCCGGATGCCCCACGTCCGTCCGTTCGGACGTGGGATCGTCCCTCACTTCACCCCTCCTCTTGTCATCCCGACCGAACGAAGTGAGTGGAGGGACCTGCAGTTGTCTTTCCCGGCGTCCAAAATGCGCGCTTCTCCCCGCCAGAGGCCAGAAAACGTCCAACGACGGTCAAAAGATCACGCTGCGGCGAGCCGATATGTCGACACAGCCCAGCGCGGATGCGGAAAATCCTCTCGCCCCATGCATCTCGTCCCGGCGCAGACGCCCCGGAAAAGTAAAATCAAAGCATGACGACCGGTTACCGTTCCTCCCTGCTGCAACTGCTGGCCCGCAACTCCTTCAAGCTCGGCCAGTTCAAGCTCTCCTCGGGGGGCACCAGCGACTACTACATCGACTGCCGCACCACCACGCTGCACGCCGAGGGTGGCCGCCTCACCGGTCTGGCCCTGCTCGACCTGCTGCATGAGAAAAAGCTCCATCCCCAGGCCGTCGGCGGACTCACCATGGGTGCCGACCCCATCGTCTCCAACCTCGCCTCAGCCAGCGCCTGGTATGCGCAGGAGCATCATGGCGCGCCCCTCATCCACGGCTTCCTCGTCCGCAAGACTGAGAAGGCACACGGCACCGGCCGCCGCCTGGAAGGCTTTTACCCCGAGGGTGCCGAAGTGGTCATTGTCGATGACGTCTGCACCACCGGCGCTTCCACCATTCAGGCCATCGAGGCCGCCCGCGAAGCCGGTCTGAAGATCCTGGCCGCCATCTGCCTCGTCGAGCGCGAAGAAGCCAAGGGCCGTCCTGCCGTCGAAGCGGCCTGCCAGGGAGCACCCTTCCTGCGCCTCTTCACCGCCAGCGACGTGCGCGAAGAGCACCTGCGCCTCATGCCCATGTAACCGCCGGGCTCTCTTCAAACCTACCGGGTGCCCCATGCAAGCCCGGTGTTGGCTTGACTGGGCCATGACTCTGAGTCGTTCCCGGGTGCCCCACGTCCGTCCGTTCGGACGTGGGACCATCCCCCGATCTCTACTCTCCCTTGTCATCCCGGCCAAAGCGACAAGCCCTCCCTTTGTCATCCCGGCCGAGCCTACTCACACCCCTCACCGTTGTCATCCCGACCGAACGAAGTGAGCGGAGGGACCCGCATTCCCATCCTGAACTCCACCCCCGCGAGGCGTCATTCTGAACCGCAACGCGGTGAAGAATCCCGGCGATGCCCCGATCCCCTAACACCGCCCGGAGTTTCTCCCACCACCTTCAAGTTCCCCAACCCTCACCGTCATTGCGGGAGAACCGCCGGGTGCCCCGTCCAGGCTCCGCTTGGGCGGGATCAACACCCTCCCCTCCAGACGTGACTCTCCAGCTCCCCCAACAAACATCCAGAGCTTGCCATCCCGGCCGAACAAAGTGAGCGAAGGGACCTGCATCCTCCAACAGAAAAAACTCAGAAGTAAATCCGCATTCACACTCCCAAAAGCAGAGGCGGCCAGCAGGCCGCCTCTATGCACAAGGCAATCACGTGTATTTACTTCTCAAATAACGTCAAAGGAATCGCATTTGCCATCGCCTTGTACCCGGCCGGATTCGGGTGCAGGTGGTCTCCCGAGTCATACTCCGGCGCAAAGCGGTCCGGCTGTGCCGGGTCCCGTGTCACCTTGTCAAAGTCCACGTAGGCGTCAAAATGCCCCGGCGTGCGAATCCAGGTGTTGATCTTCTGCCGCATTGCCTCAAACTCGGGCCCCTGCGCCGTGTAGTATCCGCAGCCCTTGAAGGGCGTCAGTGTCGCGCCAATGATCTTGATGCCGTGCGCGTGCGCCTGATCGATCATCTCCTGATAGCCCGCGATCAGGTGGTGATAGAACGCGTCCTGGTCGGCCTTGCTGACATTCTGCTGATCGGCCAGGTGCCCGATGTCATTAATGGCCTCAAGCACGATGACATACTTCGCGCCGGGCTGAGAGAGTACGTCGCGATCAAAGCGGGACATCGCATTCGGCCCCGAACCGTCGAGCAGCACGCGATTGCCGCTGATGCCCTCATTGATCACACAGACGTTCTTCGTCGCCGCGTTGGCCTGCAGACGTGCCGCCAGATCGTCGGGCCAGCGGTTGTTGCCGTTCACCGTGGACTGCCAGCCATCGGTGATCGAGTCGCCAAAGGCCACCACGCAGCTCCCGGGCTGCGGCGTACCCACTTCCACGCCCGTGAGCCAGTACCAGTGCAGCTCGCTGCGGGCATCGGTCAACTGCGTTGCGCCCACCTGATCACCCGGCGCCATGAACGTCACCTGGTTGGAGTTGTCGTGAGTCGTCTCCGGCATCGAGGGCTGGTTCAGGTGAAAGCTGATCGTCAGATTTTCGAGCGGCTTCGCGTCAAAGGCCACCGGATCCGAAACATAAGCCGCGCCCGGAGGAATCAGCACATCGGCGCTGCCCTCAAAGGTCACCGGAGTGTCCGTGCCCGCGACAATCTCCGAGCTGTTCGTGGCCACCGCAGCGGCCACATGCACTGAGGTGATGTGCAGCGGCTCCGTGCCAAACACGTTCGAGAGCCGCACGCGAATGTAGTGGCCGCCGCGAGAGAGATGCACAATCTCCCGCACGGTCGTGTCATGAAATGCGGTGTTGGAAGTGTAGAAGGTCTGCTGCATGGGCGAGGCCGCCCAGCTATCGGTCCAGTGCAGGTTACGCGGCGTCTGTGCGACGGCCATCGAAGTCAGCGAAGCAAGAGCAATCCAAAAAGCACCACAGGAGATACGGCGCAAAAGTTTCACAATTCCATCCTTTTTTGAGAAGTCTCCGGCGCGCATAACGCGCCGGATCTCGTACGCCAAAGATGGTACCGTTTTTCGCCTGTCTCTGGCTTGCGGCTACTTCGCCAGCAGCATCTTCAGCGGAATGGAGTTCGCCATCACCTCATATCCCGCTGGCCCCGGATGCAGGTGATCGCCCGAATCATACTTCGGATTCAGCCGCAAAGGATGCGCCGGATCGCGCATGATCTTGTTGAAGTCAATCACGCCGTCAAAGTGCCCCGGCGTGCGAATCCACGCATTCACCGCCGCCAGATCGGCTTCCTCCTGCGGGCCGGGATGGTAGTAGCCCGAGCCCTCAAACGGCATGATCGTCCCGCCCAGAATGCGCAGGCCATGCTCATGCGCCCGCTCGATGATCTGCCGGTCCGCCTCAATCATCCGCTCCACCAGCGCGTGATGATCGGCCGGGGTGGCGTTCTTATGGAAGCCGAAGACCCCGATGTCATTCACGCCTTCCAGCAGAATCACCGTGCGCGCTCCGGCCTGCGCCAGCACATCGCGATCCACCCGGGCTGCCGCCGCCGGTCCCAGCCCATACTGGAGCAGCCGGTTGCCGCCGATGCCTTCATTGAGCACGCACAGGTTGCGGGTCTGCCGGTGCGCCTGCAGCCGCGCGGCCAGGTCGTCGGTCCAGCGCTGATTTTTGTTGTCTTCCGTGGCATGTCCGTCGGTGATGGAATCGCCCAGCGCGATGATGCAGGCGTCTTTGCGAGGCGCGGCCACATCGACGCCCGAGATCTCAAACCAGTGATCGACCGTGCCCGCATCCTTCAGCTCTGGCGCGGAGACCTGCTCGCCATGCACGTAATAAGTGGTCGCGCGCGCGCCGGGATGGCTCGTCTCCCTTGCCGGGGGCTGCTTCAGATAAAACGTGATCGCAAGGCTCGAGAGCGGCTTCGCATCAAAATGCACGGGGTCAGAGACATACTCCGCCCCGGCCGGAATCGTGACGCTCGCATGCCCGCCGAAGGTGACCGCCGCATCGGTCGCCGGCACAATCGCAGAGGAGTCCAGCGCTACCGGCTCGGCAATATGCACCGCCGTGAAGGTGAGCGGACGCACGCCCCAGGCATTCGATAGGCGAATGCGCAGTTCATCACCGCCGAGAGACAAATGGACAATCTGACGCACCGTGGCATCGGTGAGATCGGCGGCCGGCAGGGTGTTGCGCGGCTCGGGAATCTGTTGCGAAGAGGCCCAGGAGCCCACCCAATGCGTACCCGGCGGCAAGGAGGAAGCCGTCTGGGCGCTTGCGGAGACGGCGGCAGCCAACAGCAGAAGCAGGAAGCATTTCATGGCGACCAGCATAGCGGTTTTGGGGTAAAGTTTGCGACCCGGCTTAATTCAGCTTCACCCAGTGAGGGAAGAGTCCATTTCCCCAGCCGCGAGACTTGATGCCGCCGCGTTTGGCCTTTCGGCGCTCAGTCCACGTCGTCGCCCACCACTACGTTGATGGGCTGCTGGTCCACGTTGGGCTGGTCCGTGATGAGCAGGGTGCGCACCTGGCCCGAGGTGTAAACCACGGCGCTGCCGGTATAGCTGGCTTTGGTGCTGCCGGCCGGGGCAATCACGAGTTGGTAGCTGCCCACCGCCACCGGAATGTAGCTGGTGACCTGCCCGGGCGCAAGATTCGCCACAATTGGCGTGGCCGCGGCAAACTTGCTGCCGTCGGGCACGAGGTAAATGTCCACGCTGCCCACCGCGTTGGCATTCTGCAGAAAGCGCACGTCAAAATCGCCTGCCGGAGCCGCAATAACCTGGTCGGTGAGCAGGGTGGCCGTGAAGCCCGTACCCGAGTCCGAAAGATAAAGAGAGTGCTGCGTGCTGGCCAGATAATCTCCGTTGACCGTGGCAAGCACCTTCGTCGTCCCCGTGGAGTCGATCTTGGTCGTCTGCACGCCGGGGCTCAGAATGGCGTAGTTGGTGATAAGCGGAGCGGCAATATTCCCGGCAATCTGCGTCTGCCCAACGTATACATCGACTGCCGGGGCGTTGTAGGAGGCATCGATAACCCGCACCAGGCTGACGGCCTGCGAACCGGCCACAGACTGGCATCCGCTAAGAACGCCCACCGTGGCCGCCAGAGCCAGAACGGCAACCAGATACCTGGACTTGCGCAAAGTCATGCAAACTCCCATCCGCTGCTCATCGGGGGACTTGCCTGCGGACTGCTAGCTTATCTTAACCAACAGGCGTTCCCAAAGGGAGTGCCGCAGAGGGTTTCCCCGCCCAATCGGGTCTACCACTTTGGCGTCAGAATCCCTTGCCCGGTCTTACGCTGGCCGGTGGCGGTCTGGATGGGAGCGGCTCGTCTGGGCAGCCGGAATACCGGCTCCGGCGGGTATTTTGATCCGGGGCTGCAACAAAATACCGTTTTCCACATCTATACCTATGGGATCTGTTCTTGCAGGAGCGGATCGTGGAGGGCATGTCAGGTCCGCGGGAACCAAACGCGTCGTACCAGTGAAGACCCCTCGCATGATACTCTATAAGTCTTTGGGGGAAGGTGCGCCCAACGTCCCGCGACTTTGTTCGCAATGGGACATGCCTGTCATGGCCTCGATCGCACTTCGTCCGATTCAACGCCAGATCCGACCAATATTCGCGGGAGACGAATCCGCTTGGCATTAGACGATAAATACGAAGAGGACCTGCAGAAACTCATCGACGCCGGTAAGGAAAAGGGCTACCTGACCTACAACGAGGTCAATGACCTCATTCCCGGCGACATGACTTCTCCAGAAGACCTGGACGACCTGATGACCACCATCGGGACTCAGGGCATTGACATTCTTGAAGGCAGTCCCAAGCTCGGCAACGATGGCTTCGACGATGAAGACAGCGACGACGTCGAGCTTGATCTTACCCCAGGAACGCTCGAAAAAACCAACGACCCCGTGCGCATGTATTTGCGCGAAATGGGCACCGTTCCGCTGCTCACACGCGAGGGCGAAGTAGAAATCGCCAAGCGCATTGAGCGCGGCCAGTTGCGTGTGATGAAGGCTGTCTCGCGCTCGCCCATCGTGATTCGCGAGATCATCGCGCTCGGTGAAGACCTGCGCCGCGGTGTGCGCAGCGTCAAGGAAGTGGTGATCTTCGACGAAGAAGAGATCACTGAAGAAGTGCTGGCCGCCCGCGTGCGCCAGACGGCCAACAAGATCGACGGCATCGTCAAGCACCAGAAGAAGATTCAGGCGCTTGAAGAGAAGATGCAGGCCGCCAAGAGCAAGGTGAAGGAGCAGCGCAAGCTGCGCTGGCTCATCGCGCGCGAAATGGTCTTCATCACGCGCATTGTGCGCGACCTGAAGTACACCAATCAGGAGCGCAAGCGGCTGCTCGACAAGGTCAATAAGACCGTCGATTCCATGCGCACGCTTGAGCGCCAGATTCGCTCTCTCGACCAGAAGTATGACCAGTCGAAGAGCGAAGAGCTCAAGAAGGAATACCGCCGCCAGCAGAAGAACTGCAAGACTGACCTTGAAAAGCTCGAAGAGGAAGCCGGACTCTCCATTGCCGACCTGAAGCGCACGCAGCGCGAGATCATTCAGGGCGACATGGATGCCGAGCAGGCCAAGCGCGAGCTGATTGAGGCCAACCTGCGCCTGGTCGTCTCGATTGCCAAGAAGTACACCAATCGCGGCCTGCAGTTCCTCGACCTCATCCAGGAAGGCAACATCGGCCTGATGAAGGCCGTGGACAAGTTCGAGTACCGCCGCGGTTACAAGTTCTCCACCTATGCCACCTGGTGGATTCGCCAGGCCATCACGCGCGCCATCGCCGATCAGGCCCGCACCATCCGCATTCCGGTGCACATGATCGAAACGATCAACAAGCTCATCCGCACCTCGCGTCAACTGGTGCAGGAGCTGGGCCGCGAGCCAACCTCAGAGGAAATTGCCCGCCGCATGGATATTCCGGTGGCCAAGGTCCGCAAGGTACTCAAGATTGCGCAGGAGCCCATCTCCCTCGAAACGCCCATCGGCGAAGAGGAAGATTCGCACCTGGGCGACTTCATTGAGGACTCGCAGGCGGTCTCCCCCTCAGAGGCCGTCATCAGCGTCAACCTCAAGGAGTACACCTCGCAGGTGCTGCGCACCCTGACGCCGCGCGAAGAGCGCGTCATCAAGATGCGCTTCGGCCTCGAAGACGGCTCAGAGCACACCCTCGAAGAAGTGGGCCAGAGCTTCCAGGTCACCCGCGAGCGCATCCGTCAGATCGAAGCCAAGGCGCTGCGCAAGCTGCGGCACCCCTCGCGCTCGCGCAAGCTGCGGGCCTTTGTGGACAACGCCCGCGAGATGTAAGCAAAACAGCTACGAATGCCAAAAGGCCGCTCCCATCAGGAGCGGCCTTTTGGTTGTCTTCAAGGCTCAAACCCCAGAGGCAGCACTTTCCGGCATCGCCGGTGCAGAACGCGGATTTTCGCAGCCCAGCAGATAGGTCATCGCCTCGCGCATAGTGAAAAACACGGTGTTGGGCGCAGCCCTTCCAAAGCGGACAAGCATATCCGCGGAGTCTTCCTGCTCATTCCATAGGCCGACTGCGATGCGCTGATGCGGCATCTGCTGCCGCAACTGCAGACACAGGGCGCGAGCATGCGCAAAGGCAAAGGGTGGCAGCGCCGAAAGACACAGCACGGTATCCTGCTCAAGCGCTAGCCGCTCCAGAATTTCAGGCGAGAGCGCGTTCGAGGGCAGCAGCAGCGTGTCCCGGCCGGCGCGCTCGAGCAACTGCGCCATCATGCCTGCGGCGAGTTCATCCGCATAGTCTGAGGCGGCCACGCACACCACAGGCCCGCAACGCAGGGCGGGCGCGCGCTGCATCACGGTCTCGAGACTCGGGGGCCACGCAGGCTTGTGCTCTGCAAACTCGGCCACAATCTCAGCGATGGACTGATGCACGTAGGTGGTGCGCAGCTCGTCCAGGTCACCCTTGTGACGATCCTGCTCGGCCAGTACCAGGGCCGGTAGCAGCACCCCATCGTAGAGTTCGAGCAGGCTGCGCTCTTCAAGATAATCGCGAGCAATGATGCGCGCTTCGGCCTGATCCATGGCCAGCAAGCGCTCATACAAGGCGGCGTCCGGCTCCAGTTCGGCGCTATCGCCCAACAAAATATGCAGGAATCGCAACTGCGGAATATGCTGCCCAATGACGATAAGGCAGACGGTGAGCGGCGTGGACAGAATCAGTCCAGCCCATCCCCAGAGAATCGTCCAGACAATCGCCGAGACCAGCAGCGCCAACGAAGAAACACCAGTATGGCTGCCATAAAACCACGGCTCAAAAAAGTTGCTGATCAGCAGTTCGATGGTCACCAGCATCATGGCTACAAACAGGGGATGCCACCATCCGGGAAAAACCGCCAGCGTAAAGATGAACGTCGCAGAGCCTGCCGCCCAGATACCGAAATAAGGCACCATGCGCATCAACCCGGCCAGCACGCCCCAGAGTGTGGCGTTGGGCACGTGCAGCAGATAGAGTCCCACCCCGGCCACGACACCGAAGCCGGCATTGACCATCACATTCATGCGCAGATAGCGGCTGATGCGCCCGGCGGCATCGTTGAGCGCCTGGCTCATGATGTTGATGTGGCCCACCCCGGCCAGCAGCAGCACGCGATTGCGCAAATCCTCGCGACGCAGCAACATGTAGACGGTGAAGACCAGCATGGCCGCAAGAATGCCCAGCGGCTTGACCACCGGTAACAGAATCGTGCCCAGATAAGCGGTTTCAGAGACAGGCGGCGAAACCAGCACCACCGGCGTGGGACCCTTGTTCGCGGTGGTCTGCGACTCGGCCTGAAGACGCAGAATCTCCTTCTCCAGATCGGCCCGCGTCATGCGGCGGAACGAGGGCAGCTGCACCTCCTGGGCCGGAGCGGGTTGCGACGGACCCGAGGAAAGCGCGTTGCTGATCTCCTGAATGCTACGGACGGCCTGCGCCACTGGCCCTTTGGCCGGGGCGTGAATGGCATCGATCTTCGCCTGAATATTGTCCCGGTAGTTGGGCAACGCATCCACCACCGTCAGAAGCTGTGCGGCCACCACCCAGCCAATGATGGCCATGCATCCAAAGGCCACAATCGCCACCAGAATCACCGACGGTATGCGGCGCAAGTGCAGGCGCTGCTCGACGCGCTCGGCCAGCGGCGTAAGCAGAAAGCTCAAAATCAGAGCCATGGCCAGAGGAATAAAGATGTCGCGCCCAAAGTAGAGCGCCGCAATGACCAGGGCCAGCAGCAGGGCTGGGTTGCCGTCAAACAGTGATTTCCTGGTAAGTGAAGCTGTTTCCGCCGCCATAAGGGTACGTTGGACGGATGCGCGCCTGCCTTGTCAGACCGCCTGGAGCCTCAAAGAACGGCCCGCGCGGCATGGGGAACCGGGATGCACCTGCCTGCGTATGACTCTACAGCAAATCAGGTGGGCCAGCGCGGACCCGGAAGACGGCTTCACCGGCAGGCTCCCGCGTTTGGCCAGAGGAGGATGCGATGACCCCAGCCAACTACTTTCCCGCGGACGCGAATCCCGCGCAGCAAGCTCTGTTCTATCAGCACATGGCAATGGTGCAGAAAGATGAATTGCTCGGCGCATTGCTGGCCCTCTTTCTAGGCACCTTCGGCGCTCATCGCTTCTATCTCGGGGAGAACACGGCTGGCGTACTCTATCTGGTTTTCTGCTGGACGGGAATTCCCACGCTACTGGGCATGATTGAATGCTTCTTCATGCCGGGCCGGGTGCGGACCTGGAACCTCGCGTACGCGATGCGCATCTCGGCCTGGGTGCGAGGGCAAGCGCCGTGGCCTGGCACTTATCTCCGCTAAATGCTCTTGGAGCATCGAGCAAACAGAAATGCCGCCGCGATATGCGACGGCATTTCTGTTTCTGAAGTCACCAGAGGATTACTTCATCGGATTGCTGCTCTGAATGGCATTCGCCTGCGCGACGCTGCCCGCGGGAGGAGCGAACGACATCGGCTGATTCGGGACTGTGACTCCGGGGTGAATGATGCTCTCGTCGTAGTGCTGCGACTCATCAATCGCAGGCGCCTCCCCTGGATTATGCAACGTCTCCAGGAAGGCAATCAGAGCTTTCACCTCGGGGGGCGTCAGGTTCTTTCCGTAGGCCGGCATGTTTCCGCCGCCCTGCAGCACCTGACGGATCAACTGATCCTGAGTCATGTTCTCCGCCACATTATCGAGCGCGGGACCACGATGACCGCCTTCTCCTGCAATCTCGTGACAGTTACGGCACTGCTTGTCCTGGAAGACCACCGCGCCACGAAGTTCGAGCGGCGAGTCCTTGTGGACAAACTTGACCGGCATGGTGTCCTTGCTCCACGCATTCATGTGCGGGCTCCAGGGCTCATACGTGCCAAGGTGGGTAAGCGTGCCCCATACAACTGCGACCAGAGCGACAGTCAGCACAGCCACCGGCCGGCGATGCCAGCTCTTCTCGCCCTCAGAGGCAATCAGCGGCACTGCGAGCAGGCCGACAATGCCAACGATGGGCGCCGTCAACAGCAGCGGAGTCTCCATCCACGGCGGCAGCATGGCCAGCGCAGTATAGATCCACAGGAAGAAGTAGTCCGGCTTCGGAGCCGTGCGAATGTACGTCGGATTCGGAGCGCCGCCCGGTCCCTTGGGACCGAGAACCGCCGCGCACACAAGAACTGCCGCAATGATGGCGCCGGAGAAGACGATATCCTTCCACAACGCGACGGGCACAAATGGCACGCCGTCCTTGTGGGTGAGCTCGTGGTACTCCTTCATGTAGGTGGTGCGCTTGACCATGCGGCCAGGCATGGGCCACTCGTTGATGCCGAGGCGCAACACCATCCAAACGTGCAGGCCAGCAAGGCCAAGCAGCGCGGCCGGCAGAATAAACACGTGCAGGTCAAAGAAGTGACTGAGCGTCGCCCCGCCTATGATAGGACCGCCCAACAGCAGGTGAACTAATTGCCCGCCGATGAAAGGTACGCGCCCCGTGATGGAGACGCCGATACCCAGACCCCAGTAGGCATCCTGATCGAAGCGAAGCACCTGACCGGTGAAGGCCATGCCCAGCGTGAGCAGCAGCAGAAAGACGCCGACCATCCAGGTGAGTTCGCGTGGAAATTTGTAGGCACCGAACAGGAAGACCTGCACCATGTGGATGAGCACAATGGCGACCATGAAGTTCGATCCCCAGTTGTGAACGGCACGCACAAACCAGCCCAGCGTCAGGTCGTGATTAATAAAGTTGAGGCTCTGCCATGCCTGCCCGGCCGAAGGCACATAAATGAGCGCCAGCAGAACACCCGTAAAGACCTGCAGCATCAGCAGCGTAAACGCAGCGCTGCCGAAGACATACCACCAGCTGGCGGTATTGCGAGGCACCGGGTGCAGAGCGGCTTCCTTGACGGGCTTCTCAAACCCGACCCGGAACTCAATCCAGTCGTAAACCTTCTTCGCTTTATCTAGCCCGCGCATGGGGAATCTCCCTTGCAGCCACCAATATTCACGAGCTGCGCAGTGTTAGAGAGCGTGGGGATCTGGCCGGCGAAAATCCGCAGCTCGCCACCCACGATCTTGTTCTGATACTTGAACAGGCCTCTCGGCGGAGGTCCCGCGGCCACAGAACCATCGGCGTAGTACACACCGCCGTGGCACGGGCACATGAACAACTGAGACTGCGGAAACCAGCGCACTGGACAACCGAGGTGAGCGCAGTTGATCGCAAAAACCGTGAATTCGGTTTTCGTGCGCCGTTGCACCCAGCACGGAATATCATCCGTCTGCCCGTCCGAAGGACCTCGCCACGGGTTCACATAAGTTGCCAGGCGAGTCTGGCCGACGGGGAATTTTTCAATTCCGCCGAGTGAAACCCACGATTTGTAGGCGCGATCCTTTTTGATCGGAGCCAGCAGGTAGCCAATGATCGGAGTGGCCAGAACCAGGCCCACCACCGCGTTGAACGCAACGCCGATCTTGAGCAGCAGCCAGCGGCGTGAGATCGACAGTTGATCGTTAGTGGCGGAGTGCTGGCTGTAGTCCGAGGGTTCGCTATGGGTGCCAGTTTCTTCAGTCACGTTGTTCCTCACTCATACGACGAATACGGTTGACCGGGGTTCTGCACGCGGAGTGACCCCAGATAAGTAACAATGTCGGTGACTTCCTGATCGGTCAAAGCATGGCCCGGCTTGTCATTTCTCCAGTCGGGCTGGCCGATATCAGGGCGTCCGGCAATGATGATGCTGCGCAGCGCCTGATCGCTGATCAACGCAAGGTACGACGTATCGGTAATGTTCGTCTGCGTGCTGTTGTGGCAGGAGAGGCAATACTCGATGTAATCCTGACGTCCCTGCTGCGCATTGCCACCCGTGGCCGGCTGCTGGTAGGCAGGAGGCGTGGCTCCCGCCAGAACATTCGGCTTGCCCCAGCGCTGACGAATGCCGGAGACAAGGATGTCCACCTGCTTGCTGGTGAGCATGCCGCCAGCCGACATGGCGAAGGCAGGCATCAGCGAGTTCGGCACACCATTGGTGATGGCCTGATGCAGCGCCGCATCATTGGCGATGGCCAGGTACTCCGGGTTGTTCAGAGCAATGGCCGTGCCGTTGCGTCCGTTTTCACCGTGGCACGAGGCGCAGTTCTGGGTGTAAAGAACTTTAAAGCTGGTCTGGTCTTTGGGCGGCTGCCAGGCTGGCTTCGGATAACCGGGCAGATCCTTGCATCCGCTGAGCAGACTCACCGCGAAGACGCAGACGATAGGCAGAAGGTAACGGCGGCGCATCAGTGCGAGCCCTCCCCGTTTCCGTTCTTGTCGCTTTCGTGCATGATTCCTGGAATCTCCAAACCCGCTCGCATGGCGAACGGAAGTTTCTGTACTCGCCGATAGTTCTCATCCCGCGCGACAAACCAGCCCGCCACCAGACCAAAGGCAATCTGAGAGGCCACAAACCAGGGCCACGAGATGCGAGCGTCAAAGGTCGGGTTGATGAGCCCCAGCGAAGAATGCAGCAGTCCGGTCCAGAGCAGCGGCGCGATGATACCGCCGAGCGCGATCGGATGGCGGGGCAGCAACGGAAGCAGCGCGCCATACAGCAGGCCCACCAGCAGCGAGGTGCTCACGTGAATCACAATCGCGATAATGAAGGTCACCGGATGGAAGGCATCGAGCGTGGCCGTGCTGAGGCTGCCCATGCCCGTCAGGCCTGCGCCACCCAGCAGATTAATCGGGTACCAGATGCTGTGGTGCACGACCAGACCATAAATCAGCGCCGGGATGACCATGGCAATGCCACCGGCGATGCCACCCTTGAGACCAGCCATGATGGGCGTCGAAACGGGCAGCTCGGAATCCGCGGGAAGATTGCCCGGCAACACGTAGCGGTCAATCTTCTTGCGCACCGTCTCCACTTCAATAGGCTGCACGACGACCGGAATATGCTCGGCATGCTCATGCGGGAAGAGCTGACGGAACCAGCCCACGCAACCGAAAACCACCAGCAGGGCGCCCAGCAGTGAAATATAGACGCCGAGCAGAATGCCGCCCAGGAGCATCGTGCAGCCAAAGGCCAGCACGATCGGCCATGCGGTGCCGGCAGGCAAGTGAATGGACTCGCCGTGCTCCGGGCCGGCTGGATGTTGTGCAATATCAGTATGCTTGGTTATCTCGGACATACGATCACCGTCCCACCAGATAAACGACCGTGAAAACCACCACCCAGACCGCATCGACGAAGTGCCAATAAAGGGCAAGCGTCTTGATCTGATAGGCGTGCCTGGGCTGCAAGCGTCCGGTCACTGAAAAGAAAAATACAACCAGCAGCATGATCAGACCCACGACCACGTGAGAGGCATGCAAGCCCACCAGCGAATAGAACGTGGTTCCAAACAGGTTGGTACTGATCGTCAGGCCATCGTGGTAAATGAGCTTGTGCCACTCAAGGGCCGTGCCCCCAAGAAAGATAGCGCCCAGCAGGATGGTGAGGCCCCAGAAGAGCGAGAAGACCTTCATCTTTCCGTGCTCGATGGCGCGCTCCGCCAGCACTATGGTCAGGCTGCTCGACCACAGGCAAATGGTCATGAAAATCGGGAGCTCAAGCACCTGGCTGGGCTGAGGTCCACTGATGCTCTTGCCCATGTAAAAGACATAGGCAACCACAAAGATGCTGAACAGGGCCGTCTCGCCGATGATGAGCGAAACCATGGCACTGAGGCCGCGAGAAGGCAGCCGCCACTCTTTCTCCTCAGCCGGATTGTGCACAACGGGAATCGTAGCCATTATTCGTATTTCCAATCTGGATCTTCAGGATGCTTGAGGTCCCACAGCGGCCGACGGCTGTTGACGACCGGATCGACGACGAAGTTGTACGACGGTGGAGGCGAAGGAACGGCCCATTCAAGCGTCCAGGCGTCCCAGGGATCGCTGCCCGCGTCCTTGCCCTTCATCAGCGAAATGACGATGTTGTAGACGAAGATCAGAACCGCGATGGCCTGAACGAAAGCACCGATTGTCTCGATGAAGTTATAGACGCCCCATCCACGGTCAGCCTCATAGGTATAAATGTGGCGCGGCATGCCCAGGATGCCGGGGATGTGCATGGTGTCAAACGTGAGGTGAAAACCGATCAGGAAGATCCAGAAGTGCCACTTGCCCAGGGTCTCGCTCAACATCTTGCCCGTGGCCTTCGGGAACCAGTAATAAATGGCCGCGAAAATGTTGAAGACGATACCACCCACCAGTACGTAGTGGAAGTGCGCCACCACGAAGTAGGAGTTGTGCAGCTGCCAGTCCCACGGAGCGCAGGCGAGCATGATGCCCGTCAGGCCGGCGATGAGGAACTGGATCAGGAAGCCGAGGCAGAAGAGCATCGGCGTGGCAAACCAGATTTTGCCGCCAATCAGCGTCGCAGTCCAGTTAAAGATCTTGATGCCGGTGGGGATTCCGACCAGCATGGTCGAGAGCACAAAGAAGGCCGTGGTGGGCCCGTTCATGCCCACGGTGAACATGTGGTGCGCCCAGACGCCAAGGCTCACGAAACCGATGCCGGCCGAAGCCGCCACCATGGCCGGATAGCCGAACATCGCCTTGCGCGAAAAGACCGGGATGATTTCGCTCGCAATGCCGAAGGCAGGCAGCGCGAGAACGTAGACCTCGGGATGGCCAAAGATCCAGAAGAAGTGCATCCAGACCACAGCCGAGCCGCCCGCCTGCGTATCAAAGAAGTGTCCGCCCAGGTAACGGTCGATCATCAGCATGATCTGCGCGGCAGTCAGCGGCGTGATGGTCACCAGGGTCAGCGCGCTGACCACCAGCATCAGCCAGGTGAAGAGCGGCATGCGCATCAGGGTCATGCCCTTGCAGCGCATCGAAATCGTAGTGGCCAGAATATTGATCGCCGTACCAAGGGTGCCCCAGCCGGAGATAATGAGCGCGACCGCCCAGTAGTCCATGGCGTGACCAATCGAGAAGGCGCGTTCGGTCAATGGCGCGTAGGCAAACCAGCCCGCGTCAGGAGCCGAACCGACTCCGAACAGGCCGAAGCCGCCCACGAAGCTCCAGTAGAGCAGCAGGCCGCCAAATGCCGTCAGCCAGAAGCTGAAGGCATTCAACCGGGGAAACGCCATATCGCGGGCCCCGATCTGAAGCGGCACGATGTAGTTGGCAAACCCGAAGAGAATCGGCATGCCCACCAGGAAGATCATGGTGGTGCCATGCATGGTGAAGAGACGGTTGTAGATCTCGGGCGAAACAAAGTGGTTGTTTGGCATCGCGAGTTGCACGCGAATAGCCAGGGCTTCGAGACCGGCCACCAGCAGGAAGAACAGAGCAAACGTGACATACAGAATGCCCAGCCGCTTATGGTCTACCGTGATAACCCAGCCATGCAGCCACTCAAGGAATGTGCCCTTTTGCGCCTCGTCATGAGGCGTGACGTCCAGGGCACCGCCAATTGGTAGAGTCTGGTCTGCCATGATTTTTTCTTCCCATTCTCCTCGTCAGCGCTGCCGCGGAGCAGCACTGAACACTGCGATAACTAGTGAAGCGTCTCCAGATATGCGGTTACCTGGTCGAGCTGCTGTGAACTGAGGTGCATTGCCGGCATCAAAACGCCCGGCTTGAAGTAGTCAGGATTTTCGATCCACTTGCGAAGATTGGCCGGAGTATTCATCACTGAGCCGGAGGCAATCGTGTCCCGGCTGGCGACATGAGTCAGGTCTGGCCCGAAGCGGCCGGTCGCCACGGTTCCCCGAATCTCGTGGCAGTTCATACAAGCGTTGTGCATGAAGACTTCGCGCCCGGCAGCCACTGCGGGATCTTCGACAGCCGGCTGCTGCTGCTGCTTGACCCACGCCTTAAACTGCGCCGGCGTATCCACATAGACACGCAAGAGCATCTTGGCATGTTCGGCGCCGCAGAACTGCGCGCACTGCCCCTTGTAAATTCCGGTATGCGTCGGTTCGATCCAGGTTTCATTCACATGGTTCGGAATGACGTCCGTCTTCCCGGCCAGCTGCGGAATCCAGAAGGAGTGCACGACGTCGGCGGAAAGCAGCTTGATGTAGGTGGGCTGCGGATCAGCCTTGGTGCTGACCGGCACATGAATTTCATTGGCCGTGATGATGCCCAGACCCGGGTACCGCACTTCCCACCAGAACTGGTGGCCCACAACCGTTATGTTCAAAGCGGACTTGGGCCGGGGAGCATCCTTGATGGCAAAAATCAGGCGGGCTGAGGTCAGGAACAGCACCACGACGATGATAATCGGGATTACCGTCCAGGCAATCTCAATCGGCACGCTGCCAAAGATCTGCGGCGGCTCGCTGCCATCGTCATCCTTGCGGCGGCGGTAGCGAATGATGGCATAGGCCATGGCCGCGGCCACCACCACAAAAATACCGCCGGTAATCGCCAGGGCAAACATGGCGAGGCCAAAAATCTCGTGGGCTGGCTTCGAGGCAGGCGAAAACGTATCGGTATTCGTCGTAATCGTCTGCGCCCAGGCGCCCGCCTGCAGGAACATGGCGCAGCCGGCAGCGTACAAGATCGACCGCAACCCTCTGGAAATTTGCTTGAACATCGGTATTGCTTACCCGTTCGTGGTTGTGGCGCGCACAGGAGTCTTATCCGCCAGGGCGCGCAATGAAATTGCCTGTTGCCGGATCTCCGGCGCTCGGTCTGCTCGTGCAATCGCTCGCGACAAAATTGAGGAACCAGGAAGCGGAACGAATCTGCTTGCGGCAGCGATCCAGTGACTATCCTGCTCCCCCGTGCCCAGGCCTTCGCGGCCCTGACACGTCTTACGGGATGTATGCCAGCGAAACTCTATGTTAAACGGAAAACCGTCCTGCCTCAATTCCATGCTGCATCTCACCAAACTTTTCCCGGCCATTCCCATTGTGAAACCAACGCGGCGCCGGAGTGAATTGACCAGAAGCTCATTGACTGCAGTCTCAAATTGCATCATCGCCTGCTAGATGTTGCGGCGCGACACTTCGATTCCCCGCACTTCGACCGGAGAAAAACTCTGGGGCCTGCTTGTGTCCGTGCGAAAAATGCCTTGCCAGCGGGCATGAATTGCAACTTTTGAGCAGAACGCAGCGCGTCTCAGGCAGAAACCAGCGCGCGGGCAGCGCTGCGGGCCTGGCGAATCAGATCCGGCAAGCCCACGCCATGATAGGCATTGCCAAGCAATGTGAGGCCCGGAAACTCCGCAAGCCGGGCTTCGAGCTCCCGCATGCGATCCAGATGGCCCGTTTCGTACTGCGGCAGCGAAAGCGGCCAGCAGCGCACCAGAGAAAATGCAGGCGCGGGCAGCGGCCCCAGCGCCACGGCCAATTGCTCCTGTGCGCGGGCGATCAGTTCGCCCTCGGGCGCATGCAGAAGGCGCTCAGCCGCCGCGCCCCCAAAGAAAGCGCGCAGCAGCACGCATCCCTCGGGCGCTCGATGCGGAAATTTCTGATCCACAAAAGTGCAGGCCAGCAGCGAGTCGTCTCCAGGGCCCTGCCCGGACTGCGGCGGCGGCACAAGGTAGCCAAACCCCTCCGGAACTCGCATATGCCGGGCCGCGGCCCGGTCATAGGCCAGCGCTACCACAATCGCCGAGCTGGCCTCGGTGGGCAGCAGCGCTCCGGCGGCAGCATCCAGATGGGCCAGCAGCTCACGGGTAACATGGGCAGGGGTTGCCAGCAGAACCGCGTCAAAGAGGCCACTATCCTGCCCGCTGGACACTCGCCACTGATGGCCCTCGCGAACCAGAGCCTGCACAGCAGTTTTATATCGAACACTCGAGGGCGGCAGCGCCTCCGACATTTTTTCGGCCAGGGTGCCAAGACCCGAGCGCAGCGAGCCGAAGATGGACGCGCCACCACGTCCCGGCTTTGGAGCACGTGCCTGCAAGGCGGCAATCAGGCTGCCGTGCTCCTGCTCCATCTTGACGAAGGGCGCCATCACCGAGCGGACGCTCAAACGCTCCACATCGCCACCGAAGACCCCGGCCAGCAAAGGCGCAGCGATGGTGCGCGTGACTTCTTCGCCAAAGTGGCGGCGCACAAAGCTGGCCACGGACTCATCCTGCCCCTCCGGCAGCGCCTCCGCGCGCAGTTCCTCCGCCCGGAGGGGTTCGGCGGCATAGGCGCGGATCGCCTCCTGAGAAAACAGCAGGGAGCCTTCGAGCGCATCGAGCCGCGTGGGAACCATCATGCGCATGCCATCGGGCATGGGCAACAGTTGGTCATCGCGCAGCAGCCAGGTGCGGCGCTGAAAATCGTTCGACGCGATGATTTCATCTTCCAGGCCCAGTTCCACCGCCAGTTCGCGCGCCCAGGGCTTCTCAGCCACCCAGGAATCGGGGCCGCACTCGATCACAAAGCCGTCGCGCCGTTCGGTTTCCACAATGCCGCCCAGCCGCGCGCCTGCCTCAAAGAGGGTGCAGGACAGGCCCAGTTGCGTGAGCTGCCAGGCAGCAGTGAGGCCGCTGATGCCGCCTCCAATGACCGCAATGCGCTTCATGAAGCCGCCGGTTCGGGAGTTCCGCTGGCCTTCAGGCGACCCAGCCCCGACTGCACCAGGCGCGCCAGCGCGGCGGTGAGCAGGTGGGAATCATTGAGCGAGGCCGGCCGCCGCAGTGTCATGCCGAGGTTCTGCGCAAAGTCATGGAAGGCGATGTCGATGTCATACAGAATTTCGACGTGATCGCAGAGAAAACCCACCGGCTGGATCACAAGGTGACGAACGCCCTCCTGATGCAGCGCCGTGAGCGTGTCTTCCACCGTGGGGCCGATCCAGGGGCCGCCCGACATGCCCTGGCTCTGAAAGGCGAAATACCAGGCATCCAGGCCGGGAATCTTTGCGGCCACATGCATCGCGGTCTTCTTGGCTTCGTAGTTGTAGGGGTCCGGCGGCAGAACCGGACGGCGCGGAGCCTCAGGATCGGGCTGCGGCGCCTGCACGGTGCGGCAGGGCACACTGTGCGCGGTAAACAGCACCGGCACCGGCCCGCCCACATCGGCCCGGAAGGGCTCCCAGGTGGCGCGCAGGCGGTCGGCAAAGGCCGCGGCCAGCAGGTCGTCCTCGGCCCAGCCCTCGATGAAGTCAATCTGCATCTTCTGCCCGGCCTCGGCAAAGACGGCGCGGCGGTAGAGGCCGACGCTGGTGCGCGAGTTCTGCGGAGCCAGACAGATCGCCACGGCGCGGGTGATGCCGTCCGCCACCATCTGCTTCACCACATCTGCGATGTAGGGCCGCCAGTTGCGCATGCCCACATACACCGGAAGCCCCAGAGCCTCTTGCAGCAGTCGGCCCTGCTGCATCGTGAGTGCGGTGAGCGGACTCCCGCCGATTTCAACAAACCGGTGGCGCACCTCTTCGACAACCTCGGCCGGCATGGGGCGGCCGCTGACCACATTGCGCAGGTACTCGGGAATCTCTTCCGCGGAGTCCGGAGTGCCGTGGGCGAGCAAAAGAATGGCGGCGCGTTCTTCCATAAACTGCTTCCTCACAATGTCGCGGGTTTATATTCGCGCACAAATTTGACGACGGCCTGCACATGCTCGACCGGCGTACCGGGCACAATGCCATGACCTAGATTAAAGATGTGTCCCGGGCGATTTGCAGCCTGGGCCAAAATGTTCTCGACACGGTTACGAATCAGATCCGGCTCGGCAAAAAGCGTGATGGGGTCAAGGTTGCCCTGCACCGCGCAGCCGTAATCGAGGCGATGCCAGGCCTCGGCAAGCGGCGTGCGCCAGTCCAGCCCGAGCACGTCGGCGCCGGTTTCGCGCATCGAGGGCAGCAGCGAGGCCGTATCCACGCCGAAATAGATGACCGGCACGCCCAGCGCCTGCACCTCGCGTACCAGTTGGCGCGTAACCGGAAGCACAAATTCGCGGTAGTCCTCAACGCTGAGCGAGCCGGCCCAGCTATCGAAAATCTGAATGACGTCGGCACCGGCCTCGACCTGCTGGCGGGCATAGGCCGTGAGCACCGTGACCAGCTTGTCGAGCAACTGCTTCCACGCATCGGGCTGCCGGTACATGAACTTTTTGGTCTCGATGTACTGCCGCGTACCGCCGCCCTCGATCATGTAGCTGGCGAGCGTATAGGGCGCACCGCAGAAGCCGATGATCCCGAGGCGGTCTTTGAAGTGCGCGACCACCTTCTCAATGGCCTGCGCCACATAGATCAGCTCCAAAGCCTTGTCCGTGCGCAACCGCTGCACATCTTCGAGCGTGCGCACCGGGTGATGCACCACCGGCCCCTCGCCGGCCTGAAATTCAAACGGAAGCCCCATGCACTCAAAGGGCAGCAGCAGATCGGCAAAGATGATCGCCGCATCCACGTCGAGCTTTTCGGCGGCGGTGATGGTCACTTCGGCGGCAATCTCCGGCCGCTTGCAGATATCGAGCAGCGAGTGGTGCTTGCGCACGGCCATGTATTCGAGCATGTAACGGCCGGCCTGGCGCAAAAACCACACCGGCGTGCGATCGACCGGGCGGCGCAGGCAGGCGCGCACAAAGCGGCCGCCATGAGCAGAGAGAGACGAGGCGTCAGCGGCGAGAGCGCCGTTTTCAGGATTCAAAGGCATATTTTTCAGGCACCGGAGGCCACTTTTAAGGCTAGCACCGGCACGACGTTCCGGCGCGTGATGCAGCGCACATCCTTGTGACGAGGCCGCAATGAGAAAGACCGCCCTGACAGGCGGTCTTTCTCAGTACGGCAACAGATTGCGGCTACTTTTTCTTGTCCTTCTTCGCCCACGGCAGATAACTCAGCTTCACATCCTTGCCGAGTACCCACTTGTCATACCAGTTGAACCAGTACTGGTAGCGGTCGCGAATGTAAGTGGGGTCCGTGAATCCGTGGAACTGCTGCGGATACACGATCAGCGCCGAGGGCACATGCAGCGTCTGGAGCGCGAGGTACATCTGCTCGCCCGCCACCACCGGCACGTTGAAGTCGCTGGTGCCGCCCATGAACAGCGTCGGCGTGTGAATGCGATCAGCGTGGAAGAACGGGTAGCCGATCTTGATGTAGGTATTCAGGCTCTTCCACGGCTCGCCCAGCTCAAAGTTGTACTGGTTGCCGTATTCATCCACCCCATAGAGCGCCAGCGGATCGCCGGTGCCCGCGCCGCTGCTTGCCGCCTTGAACTCATTCGTGCTGGCGATCATGAAGTCGGTCATGATGCCGCCGTAGCTCCATCCGCCCACGCCCATGCGCTTGGGGTCGGCGATGCCCTCCTGAATGACCTTGTGGACGCAGGCCTGCACGTCCTGGACCTCAAGAACACCCCAGTTCGCCCAGATGGCGCGCTGGAAGGCGAGGCCGCGGCCATTGCTGCCGCGATAGTTCACATTGAGCACGGCCCAGCCGCGCGCGGCAAACAACTGCGGAATGGTGTTGAACTCATGCGCATCCTGCCCCTGCGGGCCGCCGTGAATGAAGACCAGCAAGGGATAAGGCTTGGCCTCGCTCTTGTTCACCGGCAAGGTGAGCAGCCCGTCAATGCGGGTGCCGTCTTTGCTGAGGGCGCTGATGTTTTCTGATTTCGACAGCTCCAGCTCAGAGAGCAGCCTGGCGTTGTGATGCGTCAGCTCGCGCAGATGCCCCTGCGACAGCGCGTACACCTCTCCGGGCTTGGTGTCGGTGGTCCACAGCAGAGCCTCGTGCCCGGCCTTTTCGGCGTGCGCCCACGAGACGCCCTCGGTCGCAACCAGGCGGTGCACCGCGCCGGTGGCCACATCCACGCTTGCGGGATAACGGTTGCGGTCATCCGTCACCAGCACCGTGATGCTCTTGCCGTCGCTTGAAAACTGCGGCGAGCTGACAGGCCGGTCAAACTTCGCCATGAGAATGCGTGCCGGGCTGCTACCATCGGCCGCAATCACGCCTAGATGGTTCTCCTGATACTGCCAGTACTTGACATGGCCGCCGCGCAAAAACGCGATCAGCTTGCCGTCAGGGCTCCAGGAGAGTGGCCCGGCGTCCGCGCCCGTGTAGTGCGTGAGCTGGCGCGGCTCTGCGCCGGGCTTCGCCGCGACGACGAAAATATCGGTGTTGATGTTCCGCTCCGGCTCTGCCGTGTGATTGCTGACGAAGGCGATCTCCTTGCCGTCAGGGCTCCAGATGCCATCACTCTCGTTGTACTGCTTTCCGGCCGTCAGCTTCTCCATTTTGCCGGTGGCAATGTCATACAGATAGAGGTAGGTGTGGTCGTCCGCCGTCAGGTAGCCTTCCACGTCCTGCTTGAAGTGGTAGCGGGTCATCACAATAGGCGGAATGAGTTTATGCTTGCTCGGATCGTTGAAATCATTCGCGCTCACCGTGCCGCCGGTGTGAATGGTCAGCAGCAGTTCTTTGCTGTCGGGCGACCAGGCGTAGTTCTCGAGATCACCTTTTTTCACGCCTGTGAGCTGCCGGGCTTCGCCGCCGCGCCGGTCGAGCACCCAGACCTGCGTTCCCTTGGCGGTGCCTTTGCGGCCTGACAGAAAGGAGATGTAGCGGCCATCGGGGCTGAACTCCGGCGAACTCGTCGAGCCGTCATACCCGAAGGTGAGTTGCATGTCCTGTTTGCCGTCCCAGCTCACCATCCACAAATCAGTGGTGCGCTTGTCGGCCTTGAGGTCTGTGGAGGAGACCGTATAAACAATCCACTTGCCGTCCGGCGAAACGCGAGGACTGCCCACGTTCTGTACACGAAAGGCATCATCAATCGTCATCGGGTGCGGCGTAACTGGGGCTTGCGCGAGAACCGGGGCAGCAGCAAGCGCAAAGGACAACACAAATAATCCAGCGCGAAATTTCAGCATGGCTGGCAGTATAAGCGAGCCGTCATGAGAACGGCCCAAGGATTCGGCGGGATGAAAAATCTCCCTAGGCGAGTGCCTTCGGAACGGCCTCTTCCCAACGGCCCTGAGCTTTGAGAATGAGCTCGATCACCTCGCGCGCCGCTCCCTCGCCGCCACGCGCCTGGGTCGTGTAATGGCAGATCTCCTTGAGTTCCACGGCTGCATTGCTGACGGCAATGGCCAGCCCGGCACGGCGCGCCAGCGGCATGTCGGGCAGATCGTCGCCCAGGTAAGCGGTCTCTTCTTCGGTGACGCCGGCCTGCTCCAGGCACTCCTCAAAGGCGGCAGTTTTGGTGGCCTGCCCCAGATAGACAAAGCGCACATTCAATTCATTGGCACGCTGTTGCACGGCAGGCGAGCGGCGGCCGGTGATGAAGCCGGTCTGGATGCCCATGATGCCGGCCAGCTTGAGCGCGAGCCCGTCCTGGGAATCAAACTGTTTCATCTCTCCTACGCCGCCCGTCGGCAGCGAAATCAGGCAGACGCCGCCACTGGTGAGGGTGCCATCGACATCCATCAAAAAAAGCTTGATCCTACGGGCGCGGGCGAGAACATCAGGGCTGGCGGAGACAGGAGCTGGCATGCCTCCCATTGTATGGCGGGCGAGCGGCGCAACATTCCCTGCTGACACCCGCTCGCCCGGTCATGCATAATGGCAGCGCATCGAAATTCCACGAGCGAGCAAACACTCATGTCTGCACAACATCTGCCGGCGCGCCTGCGCCTTCTCTCTTTCGCAGGGGCGCTTATGTTAACGTTCCCATTCGCTGGCTTGGCGCAAACCTACGTGACGCCCACCACGAATAATCCGCCCCAGTACGGCCCGTACAATGCCGTCTTTCTTGAGGGCGGAACAGGGCTGACCAGAAAGCTCGACAGCCACGATACCGTGCAGATGGCCTCATCGCCGTGGACCCTCTACGCATGGGTGAAACCCAATGTGACCGTGTCGGCGCCCGTGCTGATCGGCGGCTTGGGGGTGACGTCAGAGGAATATCCCCGCATGCTGGCCGTAAGCGCGAAGAGCGTCATGCTTTGGGATGGCCCGGACAACAGCCTCAGCTTTCCTCTGCCGGGCGGCATGAGTATCGCAGCTGGTACGTGGCACTTTGTGGCGGCAACATTTGATGGCACGCAGTTTCATGTTTATGTGGACGGCACGGAGGCCGGCCAGGGAACGCTGCTCCTGGGCAGTGTCTCGCCGGTGCTCTCGCTCGCACCGGCGCGCGGCCTGCCCGGCGGCTTCTCTCACTTTGGAGGCATGATCGAAGGCTTCACCCTGCTACGCCACGCGATGAGCGCCACGGAGCTGGCCGCGACCTCAAAACAGCGCAAGAATCTAGACATCGTGGACTTTGAGCATGGCTCAGAGGATTGGCCTATCCAGTCGCGCCAGTGGATCGGCTATCGTCAGCCGCAGAGTCCGCAAACGCTGCCGCACAGCAAAGCTCCGTTTTCAAAGCCGGTGGCCGAGCCTCTGCCGGCGCATCGCCCTCACCTGACACCGAAGGGCGCCGATCAATGGATGATCGGCGACTGGAGCCTGCAGGCCGCTCCAAAGGTCCATGCTACCGCGGAGGAGCTGGACTCCCCTCAATATCACCCCCGGGGATGGATGGCCGCCACCGTGCCCGGCACCGTGCTCACCACAATGGTGGATCGCGGCATCTATCCCAACCCCTATTACGGGCTCAACAACATGGCGATCCCCGAGAGCCTGAACAAGCAGGACTACTGGTATCGCACCGAGTTTCAGACACCGCGATCGGCGCGTAGACGGCAGCTCACGCTGACCTTTGAAGGCATCAACTACAAGGCCAAGGTCTGGCTCAATGGGCATGCGCTTGGCACCATCAAGGGCGCATTCATACGGGGCATTTTTGATGTGACGCCCTACGTCAAAACCTCTGGCAAAAATGTGCTGCTGGTGAAGATTTCACCTCCGCCCCATCCCGGCATTCCACAGGAGCAGTCCGTGCTGGGAGGCGCAGGGGAAAACGGCGGCATGATGGAACTGGATGGCCCTACCTTCCTCGACACCGAGGGATGGGACTGGATTCCGGCGATTCGTGACCGCGACAGTGGCCTGTGGCAGCCGGTGATGCTGCGCGCAACCGGCCACGTGAAGATCGGCGATCCGCAGGTCATCACGCGCCTTCCGCTGCCTGACCGCAGCCGTGCCAGCGTGAGCATTGATGTACCGCTGGCCAACTCCACCAGCGCGCCAGTGCAAGGTACTCTGACGGCCAGCTTTGAAGGCGTGAACGTGACCAGAAAGGTCACGCTGGCTCCCGGCGAAAACCACATCCGGCTCACACCGTCAGACTACCCGCAGTTGCTGGTCGAGCATCCTCGCCTGTGGTGGCCCAATGGCTACGGCAAGCCCAATCTGTATCACCTGCAGCTGGCTGTCAGCACAAAGAACGGCCTCTCAGACACGCGCACCGTGCAATTTGGCATGCGCGAAGTTACGTATGAGCTGGGTTTGATCACGCCAGAGGGCCAGTTGAAGCAGATCATCTTTGACCCCACCCGGGGCGACTCGGCCAAACATGCGCTGATCAATGTAACGCACGAGGGAATTCGCGAGATTCTGCCGCAGAGCCCCTACCCGGATTTCTATCCGTCGCAGGGCAAGAAGAAGTGGTCCAACTGGGTCTATTCATTGACGAAGGCCGGCATGGATTCGCCGGCCGTAAAACCGGCTCCGGCAGAGGACGCCGGCACGCGAACCTTTCTCGTGATCCTGGTCAATGGCGTGCGCATCGCCACGCGCGGCGGCAACTGGGGCATGGACGATGCGATGAAGAACGTGTCGCTCGCACATTTGAGACCGTACTTCAAGCTGGAACAGAAAGCGGGCATCAACATCATCCGCAACTGGGTCGGCCAGAGCACAGAGGAAAACTTCTACCAGCTCGCCGACGAGTACGGCATGATGGTGTGGAACGGCTTCTGGGATTCCACGCAGGACTACAACGTCGAGGCAGAAAATCCGGCGCTCTTCCTCAAGAACGCGCGCGATGTGATCTCCCACTATCGCAACCACCCTTCCATCATTCTTTGGTGCGGCCGCAATGAGGGCGTTCCGCAACCCATCATCAACCATGGACTCGACAAGCTGGTGCGCACTCTCGATGGCACGCGGCTCTATCTGCCCAGCTCAAACAACATCAACCTCGAAGTCAGCGGCCCTTATCACTGGCAGAATCCCGTGCTTTATTACACCGAACTGAATCGCGGGTTTTCGGTAGAGACGGGTACGCCCTCCATGTCCACGCTCGAATCATTCAAAGCCTGGACGCCCAAACCCGACCAGTGGCCCATCGACGATGTGTGGGCCTACCACGACTGGCATCAGGCCGGGAACGGCGACACGAAATACTTCATGACAGCCGTGCAGGCCATGTTTGGCGCTCCTACGAGCCTGGCAGACTTTGAGCGCAAAGCCCAGATGCTCAACTATGTGGACCATCGCGCCATCTTTGAAGGCATGGACGCGCATCTGTGGCAGCCCAACAGCGGACGCCTGCTCTGGATGACCCATCCCTCATGGCCAAGCAATATGTGGGAGATCTACGGCTACGACTATGACACGCAGGCATCGTATTACGGCGTCAAAGAGGCGTGCGAGCCCTTGCATGTGCAGCTCGACCTGGCCAACGGTAACGTCCAGGTGGTCAACACCACGCGCAATGCTCATCCTTCAATGACGGTCAGCGTAAAGGCGTATTCGCTCGCCAATCAGCCGCTGCTCTCGAAGTCTGCCTCCGTCAGCAGCGCGGCCAATGCCGTGGTGACGGTCTTCCCCATTGAGCTGGCCCAGGTGGAAGCGCATGGCGTCGCACTGATAGAGCTGAAGCTGTCAGATGCGAGCGGCAAGGTCGTTTCGCGCAACCTCTACTGGCTGGCCTCAAAGATGGCGGACTATCGCGCGCTCGACCGGCTGCCCGATGTCCCGGTCAACGCCACCGCAACGTATGCCAATCACGGCAGCACGGTGGAACTGCACGTCACACTGCACAACACCGGCGCAACAGCCTCGCTGCAGGACAAGCTCACGCTCGTGGACGCGGCAGGCAAGCGGATTCTGCCTGCCTACTACAGTGACAATTATGTATCTCTGCTGCCTGGGGAGAGCCAGAAGATCACCATCACCTATCCTGCAAACGCTGCCAGCGGAGCGCCGCACCTCACGCTACGCGGCTGGAACCTCGCGCAGCACGCAGTCAGCGTGACGGGCCAATAATGCATGGGCTGAGGATCGGGGCGGCTCCGGCTGCCCCGGCCGCCTGTGTTAACGTGGGTTGAGGGCGCGGGTGTCTTTTTGCTCACCCGAACCGATTGATTCTTATGCCGCTACAGCCGAACCCTTCTTCATCAGTATCCCCTCGGGGCTCGGCGCCCGTTTCCCCATCTCCTTCGCCTTCGTCCTGGATGCTGCGGGTGGAGTTCTTTCTGCGTGTGATGGTGCGGCTTTATGTGGGGCTCATCGTGCTGGTACTGCCTTGGACCCATTTCTGGACCGATAACCGTCTGCTGCTCTACTTCGCCCTGGCCTCGAAGATTGCCATGAGCGGGGCCCTGCGTGGACTGGTCTCCGGTCTGGGGATACTCAACATCTGGATCGCCATAACGGATGCGATTCGCTATCGCGAAAGCTGACCTTATGCCCCTCGAACCACCCGAGCCCCTCGCCTCTGCTCCGCTCGCTTACGAAAATCCGGCCTTCCTGAACAGTCCCGACGGGCGCATTGTGCGTATTCTTTCGGAGTACTCATCTCCATTGGCGCAATTCCGGCGCGAGCGAATTCAGGACACTGTGGTCTTCTTTGGCTCGGCGCGCACCCCGTCGCCCGAGGATTTGCAGAGGGAGCAGGAACTCGCCGCCGGCAAGAAGGACGATTCCGGCCAGCCTGCACGAAAAGTTGCACTGGACGGTGAAACTGCACAGGAAATGGTGCAGTACTATCAGGATGCCCGCAAACTAGCCCATTTGCTGACCGAGTGGTCCTTGTCTCTCAAATATCCCCGGCACCGTTTCGTCGTGACCTCAGGGGGAGGCCCCGGCATTATGGAGGCGGCCAACCGCGGTGCCTACGAGGCCGGCGGAAAAACGGTTGGGCTCAATATTCGTCTACCCTTTGAACAGGAACCCAACCGGTACATCACACCAGCGTTGAATTTTGAGTTCCACTATTTCTTCATGCGCAAATACTGGTTTGCTTACCTTGCAAAGGCCCTAGTAGTCTTTCCGGGTGGGTTTGGAACGCTGGACGAGATGTTTGAAATCCTGACCCTGTCGCAAACCAACAAGTTGGCCAAGAAGATCGGCATTGTGGTCTACGGCTCGTCCTACTGGAAGAAGGTCATTGACCTGGATGCGCTTTTGCAGAAAGGAACCATCTCTCCAGCCGACAGAGACTTGTTCCAGTTTGCGGACAACCCTGAGGAGGCATTTACGTTGCTGCGCGATGGACTGATTCGTAACCATCTGGAAAAAGAGCACTTAGCTCCCAGCGTAGAGATTGAAGTACCGGAGATCGCGCATACACGGCGCTAATACTGGGGGCGGTACCGCACCTGGCATTTTTGCCCAGCTTTCTTTTGCCGCTAATGTAGCCTTCATGTTGGGGGCGGATACTAAAGGAGTAGTTGTGGAGGAGATTCAAGCATGGTAGATCGAAATCACATCTCCTATTTCTGGAAGGATAGCAAGGCTGCGCGCTCCTACAAGACCGGGGTTTCGCTGCACAGCCACACCAACCAGTCGAGGGAGACTCTGGATTTTGTCGCCAACTGGAGTCGTCAATTTCCCTACCTGCGTCCTTTTCTACAGCGCGCGGAGTCTAAAGCTGAGGACAATCACGGCGTAAAGGTCGACTACTCCCACAGTTACTGGACGCCGCCCCTGACTCCGATTCTGGCTTTTGACCTCGAGCGGGGTCAGGTTGAAAAGAAGCTCGACCTGGCGGGGCTGGTCTCTATTACCGACCATGACAGCATTCAGGCTCCGCTGCTCCTGCGGGCCGTACCCAGCGCACGGCATATTCCAGTTTCGGTGGAGTGGACCGCTCCCTTCGGCGGCGATCAGGCGTTTCACCTTGGCATCCACAACCTGCCGAGCGATCAGGCCGCAGCCTGGATAAAGACGCTCAACGAGTACACGAAGAACCCGCAGCAAGCCCGGCTGACCGAACTCCTGGAAGCGCTTCACGCACTGCCCAATGTGCTGATCGTGTTCAACCATCCGGTCTGGGATCTTTACCTGATCGGCCGCGAGAAAGCCCAGCAGCGCGTCCATGACTTTTTGACGGCCAACCGCCAGTTCATTCATGCCCTTGAATTGAACGGCCTGCGCAATTGGGACGAGAATCGCCGCGTGAAGCAGTTGGCAGAAAAGTGGAACATGCTGCTCATCTCGGGCGGCGATCGCCACGGCCGCGAGCCGAATGCCAATGTGAACATGACCAACGCAACCTCGTTCACTGAGTTTGTTCATGAGATTCGCGACGGCTTCAGCCATGTCATGTTCATGCCACAGTACGCCGAGCCCTGGAAGCATCGCGTGCTCGAGTCCACGCTCGACGCCATTCGTGACTACCCTGATTTCCCGCAGGGATCACGCACCTGGGACGAACGCGTCTTCCATCCTGATATCAATGGCGTGCCCCGCCCCTTGAGCGAGCTTTGGCCCACCGGCCGCTCCCCCTGGTACATGCACTATGGCATTCGTATCGTCCGCATGATGGGCAGCCGCCCTTTGTCTGGCGGTCTGCGCATGGCCTGGAGCGACGCTCACGAACACAACTACACGCTGGGAGAAGAGCGGGCCTGAGGCCTGCTCTTCTTTTCCTGGGCTCCTCCCGCACGCTTCGCCTCTCCATCCTGCCTGCATCCGGAATGCTCTTTGTGGCATCCTGACAAGTGGGAGAGTAACCATGGAAAAAGCAACATTTGGAGCAGGCTGTTTCTGGGGAGTAGAAGCCAGCTTTCGGCAGCTGCACGGCGTTCAGGATGCGGCAGCCGGATATGAGGGCGGAAAACTCGACAATCCCACCTATCGCGACGTCTGCACTGACATGACAGGACATGCCGAGGTCGTCGAAATCGACTACAACCCGGAAGAGATCAGCTACGAGCAACTGTTGGAGGCCTTCTTTGGCCTGCATGACCCCACACAGTTGAACCGCCAGGGCCCGGACTGGGGCACCCAGTATCGTAGTGCTATCTTTTACCACTCACCCGAGCAGCAGGCAGCGGCTGCGGCCTTCATCGAACGCCTGACCGCGGAAAAGCGCTTTCCGCGCCCGATTGTTACCCAGGTAGTGCCGGCCTCCACCTTCTGGCGCGCGGAAGAGTACCACCAGCGATACCTGGAAAAACGCGGTCTGGCGACCTGTCATATCTAATCCGGCCGCCCGGTTAGACGTTTTTCTGAAGCAACAGCAGAGACTTTGCACCCGGGCAATTTTCTTGCTCCAGGTCAAAGAAGCTCGCTCCCGGCGGTTTCCGCACACCGAAAGTGCTTAAGGCACTGGAGAGCTGGCATGGCGGCGACAGAGCGTCTTTATTACAACGATTCGTTACTCGTGACCTTTACGGCGACGGTCACTGATATCCGCGAATATTCGCGTGACGACCGCCAGTCGCTTTGGCAGGTGGCGCTTGATCGCTCGGCCTTTTACCCCACCAGCGGTGGCCAGCCCTTTGACCTTGGGCTTCTGAGAGCCACGTCGCGCCTGGGCAATGTGCTCGAGCTGCCCGTGGTGGCAGTCGAAGAGGACGAGCACGGCGAGGTCTGGCACTTTGTACAAAAGCCGCTGATCAGCGGCACGCAGATTGAAGGTCTGGTGGACTGGCCCCGCCGGCTCGACCACATGCAGCAGCACAGTGGACAGCACCTGCTTTCAGCCGTCTTTGCCCGCGAACTGGGCGCGCATACCCTGTCCTTCCATCTGGGCGAAGAGACTTCGAGCATTGATCTGGATTGCACTGCACTGGATGAGTCGGCGCTGACCCGCATGGAGCGCATTGCCAACGAGCAAATCGCTGAAAACCGCCCGGTTCGTGTTCGCCAGGTAACGCGCGCAGAAGCTGAGACCCTTCTGGCGGCCGGGGAATTGCGCAAACTGCCGGAACGCGACGGCGATTTACGCATCATCGAGATTGAAGAGTATGACCGCAACGCCTGCGGGGGAACGCATGTACAGGCCACCGGACAGATCGGCAGCCTGCTGATACGCGGCACGGAAAAGGTAACCCGCGGACTGCGCGTCCATTACGTCTGCGGGTTGCGGGCCGTCAAGGCTGCGCGTCACGATGCAGAAATTCTCGCCGTCACCGCAGCCCAGCTCTCAGTAGGAGCGCCGGATGTACCAGCATCGGTGGAGCGTCTGCGCAGCGAAGCCAAAGCCTCTGCCAAGGTAAACCATAAGTTGCGGGAGGAATTGGCACACTATCAGGCGGCGCAAATTGCGGTCGAGGTACCCATCCAGAATGGTCTTCGCTGGGTAGACCGCGTCATGAATGATCGCGACGCGGACTATCTGCGCATGCTGGCTTCCAGCCTGGTAGCCGCCGTGCCGCGTACCATCGCACTGCTGAGCTGTGTGCAGGGGCAAACCGCGCGCCTGGTGCTGGCTAGCAGTCTCGATCTCAATCTGCATTGCGGTGAGGCTATGAAGCGCGTTCTGGCACACTTTGGACTGCGCGGCGGCGGCTCTCCCGGGCTTGCACAGACAGATGTTCCGCTCGGTCAACTGGCCGAGGTGCGAGCGGCGCTGCAGACAGAACTTCGCAAGCCGCCTGAGGCATGAAGCTGCGCGGTCGCATCCCCCTTTGCACTCGCGCGCTTCACTGCTAAAATCACTGAAGTTGTTCCTTGTTTGTGGGGCTATAGCTCAGCTGGGAGAGCGCATCGTTCGCAACGATGAGGTCGACGGTTCGATCCCGTCTAGCTCCACCAATTACACATTTCAAACAATCTCATGAAGTCCTAAAGCCAGCGTAAATGCTGGCTTTTTCTGCGTTTATCGTCCCAGTGTGGCTAGGGACATCCGTTGACATCCGGGGGCATGTGGGGGCAATAATGGGGGCATCTGCCCTTCTTGGGCATGGAGATGCCCCCACAATGCCCCTAACCGATGTAGTCGTAAGGAATGCCAAACCGAACGGAAAGACTTGCAAGCTCTCCGATGATCGGGGGCTATACCTGGAAGTGTCGCCAACCGGAAGCAAGTGGTGGCGGCTGAAATATCGCTTTGAGGGTAAGGAGAAGCGGCTTGCCTTGGGCGTGTATCCCGATGTGGGGTTGAAAGAGGCCAGAGAGCGTCGGGACGACGCGCGCAAGCTCCTGGCGAGCGGGGTTGATCCGGGGGAGCACCGCAAGGCGCAGAAGCAGACCCGGCATGAGCAAGCAGCCAACAGTTTTGAGGTCATCGCGAGGGAATGGTTTGCCAAGTACGGGACGACCTGGGCCGCTAGCCACAGCGACCGTACCATGCGGCGGCTGGAGCGCGATGTCTTCCCGTGGATTGGGAGCCGACCAATTGGAGACATCCACGCGCCGGAGATTCTAACGGTGTTGCGCCGGATTGAGGCGCGTGGGGCTGGGGAGACGGCGCACCGCGCTCTGAGCAATTGTGGGCAAATCTTCCGGTATGCCGTCGCTACGGGGCGTGCGTCGCGCGATCCGTCCGGCGATCTTCGCGGGGCGCTGTCCAGGGTGAAGAAGTCCCACTTTGCCGCCAAAACCGATCCAGAGGCTGTGGCGGGGATTCTGCGAGCACTGGACGGCTATCAGGGAACGCTACCTGTCCGCTGTGCCATGCGCCTTGCGCCATTGCTCTTTGTGCGTCCCGGGGAGCTACGGACGGCCAAGTGGGCAGACATCGACCTGGAAGAGAAGCAGTGGCGCTACACCGTCACGAAAACCAACACGCCGCATATCGTCCCGCTTTCGCGGCAGGCCATCGAGATTCTAAATGAATTGCAGCCGCTCACTGGCAACGGGACTTACGTATTTCCGAGCGCGCGGACCAGCTCCCGTCCGATGAGCGATAACGCCATCCTTGCCGCGATGCGTCGAGTTGGAATCGACAAAGAAGAGATGACCGGCCACGGGTTCCGAGCGGTTGCACGGACGATTCTGGATGAAGTTCTGGGTGTCCGCCCTGACTTTATCGAGCACCAGCTTGCCCATGCTGTGCGTGATCCCAACGGGCGAGCCTACAACCGGACGGCGCATCTTCCTGAGCGCCGGAAGATGATGCAGCAGTGGGCGGACTATCTGGACCGGCTGAAGGCAGGCGCGGAAGTCGTCCCGATCAACAAGGGTGCCTAGGGGGTGTCGTCCACCCGCGCCACTGAGTCCAGCGCCTGCAATACGTGATTTATTGATTCTGCGGCTTAACGGCGTGGGTTAGGCAATTCCTGCATTTCCAAACGCAGCAACTGCATCATAGAAGCTTTTGGGCTTATATCGCTCCCAGTCTTCTTCGCGGACAAATAGTGCCCGGTACTGCTGCCCGACATCGAGCTTGCTGGCATCTTCGCACCATTGCTGTAGGCGCTCCCCTTTGCAGGGTTGGTTCAGGCCTTCTCGACCACAGTATCGTAAAGTCCGTAATGAGTGAGTCCGTCGTGGCTCTCGATGCCCGTGTATCGCAGTGACGCATCCTCGTACCGACGGAACGCAAAAACGGCCTGGTTCATCTGCTCGGTATTGAAGACTTTTAGCCGCACGAGCAGGTGGAAATCCTTCACCGTGAGGCCGGTTACGGCTAGAAATAAATCCGGCTCCAGCTTGGTGATTACGTCCTGCAAGGTGTTCTCGCGGAAGTCCGTCAGGTACATGAAAGCCGGGATGCGCGTCGCGAATTTGATCAGCTTTTCTTGCACGAGCTTGCGCTTGGACTTGTACTCTTTTTCCTCTTCGGAGAGCTGCTTCTGCTGCTTCTTCGTCAGGTCTTTTTCCTTGGCCTTCTTCTTGAGTTCCTTTACCTTCTCGCTCTTGTTGATGATCGTCTCGATGACGTGGTCGCCAAGCGCGCGCCAGCCCTCAATGCGTTCTACCGCAGCCATCGCCTCAGGGCTATCAAGGACGCGGCGTAGCGTGTCATTGTCAACGTTCACCAGCAGAGCGCTCTCCCATTTGCGCGCCAGTAGCGTGGCGGATGTGCCTGCCATAGCGATATCAAGAATGCCGCCCGCATCGATCTGAACCATGACCGAACCGTTATAGGCCAACACAGGCAGAAACGATACCAGGTCCCTGACAGCTTGTTCGGGATCAGACTCATTGGGCGAGAGGCCAATGCCGTACTCGGAGAGTTGCCGAAGCGCCCGCGTCGGGGCAAAGTCGAACACGAAGCACGCAGGCTTCAGAATCTCCTCTTCGTTTGGATCGTCCCCATTCGGGTTCTTAATCGACCACGGAGACTGCACTCGGAACGCTGCCTGAAAGTACGATTCAGGGCTCTTCAGATTGCGCAGCATCAGAATGGAAGACCATTGCGGCACGGTGACGCCGGTGGTGAGCTTACCGCATGAGAGCGTGATCGTCTTTGTCTCGAAGCCGCTACCAATGGCCTCGCGTACTGGTGGCAGTGCCGCCAGGCCAATACCTGCGGAGGCACCCGCCGCCACGACGACCTTGTACTGATGCCAGAAGACGTTGTGTTTCTCTGCAAGCAGGTTCGCCATCGCTCGACAGGCCGCCACTTTTGGCAGAAACCAGAACGAGTGCTGCAGGTATGGGAGAAGCCGCGCGTCCGAATAAGGGAAAGGCGGCGAGCCCGTCTTAAGGCCATCCACAATCTTTGGCGCATACTGACCGCGGATAATGTCCAGCCATTTTTGTACGTCGCTCTTGTGCGTGAACTGCGTAGACTTGCCTTCACCCGTCGCTGCAAAGAACTCGTTCAGGTCGAACTCGTCGAACTCTCCGGCGCTAGCGACGGCCAGCAGTTCTTCCGGCATCTTGTAGGTAAGCAGACGCATCTGCGGCAGAGCGCCGTAAGGGTTCCACTTGCTGGGGTTCTTGTCGGCGAACACTTCCTTGGCACGCTGTTCGTCGGTGTAAGTCCAGTTGAATATCTGCTCTTCGATGAATTCGCCGGTGGCCAGCGCTTTAAACGGTGTACCGGAAAGGTAAAGGTAGGCCCTGGTCGTGATGGGTAGAAACTCGGTTTCCTTCTCTGACAGAACACCGAGGTCTTCGTTCACATCTTCGAGTCCAGCGGCGTATTCGAGTTTGGCTTCCTTCTTGGAAACCGCTTCATCTTCACCCTCGAACAGTTCTTTGGCGGTCTCTCGCCAAGCCCCGAAATGATACTCGTCGAACACCACGAGGTCCCAGTTCTCTACGTGAAGCCATTCATTCTTGGACTTGATGTTTCCCGCCGCATCGCGGCCTAGCAAATCTTGAAAGGAGCCAAAATAGACGACGTGCTTTTTGCGATCGATCTGGGTTGGGTCGGAGCCGGATGACTTCGAGAGGTATTGCCAGCCGTCGAAGTCCACATGACTCTCAAGGTCGGTCTGCCATGCGTCCTCAACTGCCGGCTTGAAGGTCAGGACGAGCACGCGCTTGGCACCGAGTTTCCTGGCAAGTTGGTAGGCGGTGAAGGTCTTACCGAACCGCATCTTCGCGTTCCAGAGAAAGCGCGGTACGGCGTACTTACTCTCAGCCCATATCGATTGAAAGTAGTCGAAGGTCTTGTCAACCGCCTCACCCTGTTCGCGCCGCATCGGGAAATCCAGATGATGCGTGCCTGTGAACTTCTGCCCGGTGCGCAGTTCGGTGAGGACAGTCTTTACGTCTTTGACCGTGCAGCGCATCCATTCCAGTTCTTCATTTGCGAACTTTTTCCTGACAAGCGCTGCACGTACATCGTGGTCGCTGAATATGGTGCCGTCGTCGCGTGCGGCGGATTCGTCAAGTTCGATCTTGTAGTTCTTGATACCAGCGGTCTTGAGCTGCTCGGCGATGCGCTGCTTGACGTCGCGCGTTGTCTGCCCAACCTTGAGAAGACCCTTGTGCGCCTTATCGTCTATCGAGTAGGCGTAGATGCGTGGCCTTGCAATTGACTTCGGTGTGAGGATCTCTTCGGTCGTTTTACTCATCGTCAGTGGCGTCCAAATTCATCGGGCGTACAAGCTTCTCGACGAACGCTATCTCATTACTTGTCAGGCCGTACTTCGCGTACAGGTCTTTATCGGTCCACCGCTTCGTCCACTTTTGTTTCGGCACGAAGGTGTAAACCTTGCGCGTCGTGTCTTGGGACGGTTTGTGAAGCAGGATGAGGAGTCGCGTCAATCTGCAAGACAGATAGGACAAGGCGCTCTCAGCCTCAGTCTTAGAGTCGAACGGACCGATACAAAGGTAGGTTTCCGAGGAGATGGTGCCCGGCTCTCCTAGAAATGGTGTGCTGAGTATTCTGTGTGGATAGGTGTCCTTGTTTCCCGTCCCCGGAGCGGCACGCCCGGTGTATATCTTCCATTTGTCGATGAGGTGAAGGCCCGCTGTTACGGAGTCTTTTGGCGTGTAGCCTATGCCGCCGTTCTGATAAACCAAAACATCGCCTTTTGCCTTTGCCATCTTGCCCTTGAAGGTTGTCTCTAGAGCGAATGGCTTTCTTGAACTCACCAGTCGCTCAAAACGTTTCTCTTCAGGCAGGAGCAAAGACCTCGCGCCGCCAGTCTCTACGGCGACGACTTTTTTCAGGATCGCCAGACCCTCATTGAACCGGATGAATACGTCTACGCCCTCTTCGAGGAGTTGACGGCTCGTTGTCGAAGGCGTCTCTTCCTTGAAATGGGTCGTCACGCGGCACCGTCCGGGATTGTCTCGATCCCAAAGGAAATAGCAAACTCCACCCTTCAGGCCCACTCCGGGAAAGACATCCGAAGCGCTCAGAAAGTCGTCTATCGAGCGGAGGCGATCATCGGTAAGCATCGATTCTCTGAATTCATCAAGCCCCTTGCCGCCCGCGAACCAGCGAGCAGGAATGACCATCGAAAGATATCGCGGCCCTAGGGTCTTCGCTTGCTCTACGAAGAGCTGATAAATGGGTAACGCGCTCGTTCCAAAGCCATCATCGCTCAATTGATAGGGCGGGTTTCCAACGATCACGTCGAACTGCATATCGCCTCCGTACAACTCATCTAAGCGGGCCTTGATGTTATCGGTGTGAATGAACGCATAGGCATGAGTCTCAAGTCCTTCGCCACGATCCAACGCCTTCTGGCTTGCACCGCAAAATTTACACCTGGCCTGCACCCATGTATGTTCCGTGCGCTCGAACCAGATGTTGCCAGCGTCACTGGAAAAACTTTTCGCAATCGAATGTGGGCCGTTGGCGTGCTTCGAGCAATACAGACTGCGCCGCGCTAACAGGCTGGTTAGATAGGTGGTGCCGATCCCGAATACCTGCTTGGTAAGGATATGATCGACGCGTTTTTGGAGGTCGGGCATTTCATCAGCGAGACCCTTAGTAAGGCGGTTGGCTATCTCGCGAAGGAAAACTCCCGACTTCGTGAACGGATCAAGGAACTGCACCCTGCTGTCCGCCCAGATGTTCGCTCCATTGTTGTTGGCCGCCCATGCCTCGGCCAGAGTATCGAGCATCCGGTTGGCAAACTCCGGCGGTGTGAATACTTCGTCATTGGAAAGATTGGCTATGCACGTCAAAACATCCGGATTGCGCCCGCGAAGCGTAAAGCTCACCTGATCGTTCATACGGTTGTCTCCACCGCGTCATTCGGAACGAGATAAGCAAGCTCCCGCATTGTGATCGGCGGGTAGGATTTGAGCGGCGTAAATATCTCATGTTTGCCGAGATGGGCAAAAAGGGCACCCTCCTGACTATAGGAAGACATCTGCGTCAGACCTTCGAGACTGAAGTCGCGGCGCTGAAACTTGCCTTTACCCAGATAACCCCACTCTGCGAAGGTAATGGGCTTTCCGTCGTGCATGAGCATAGTGAGCGCGTCGCCATGCACCAAGTTCTGGGACAGGACATAGAAGCCAGCAAGAAAAAGTTCATCCGTTTCATCCAGACCCAAGTAGTCAGCCAACACCTCAAGCATGTTCGCGCGGCACTCGGCGATGTTGTCCGCCAGAATCTCGATCCCGTAGGTACACATCACCGCCAACAGGGCATAGTGTCGCCGCTCAAAGTCGTTCTTCCCGAACTTCGCCTCTACTGCGGCCAGTTTGCGCTGCAAGACGGGAACCAGGAAGTTCCCACTTCCGAATGCAGGCTCCAGAAAACGAGAGTCAATGCGCTCGGTTTCACCCTGGACGAGGTCGAGCATATTCTCAACCAGCCACCGAGGTGTGAACACTTCCCCGTGATCGGCAACGCGTCTTTTGGACTTAATTAAGGTCATGTGATGGCCCTTTGTTGTGCAATCGTTGGAGAATTTCCGTTGCGGTCCAGTTCCGGCTTTGTCTTAACCCAGGAAGACAGTGAGCGATACTGGTCTGGCGAGGTTTGACCGACCTCAATATACCGGGTGACTTCCTGCTGTCCCTGTTCGGTGAGCTTTGCCATGAATCGCGTCTCTTTAGTTGTCCGCCGTTGTTAACACCAGAAAATCTTAACCATAATTGGAAGGGCTGGTGCACAAAAAGCCTTGCACTGGGTTTGAAAGTACAGCAACATCCTACTATGTCCAACAGCGCAGAGGCTTTGCGCGGGAAGGCGAGGGGATATGGGGCGTCACTATTCCGCGCGGGATTTTTTTCGGCAGATGCCGAATGCGCTGCTGGCCCGCTACTTTGCGTCGCACGGTGTTCTGGAGCAACTGGACTTTGCGGCGATGAAGGAAACGCAGGTAGAGGAGTTGTTTGACGCATGGCTGGAACTGCCAGAGAGCCAGCGCAACAGGATGGATGCAGACTTCAGTGAGATTCATGCGCTGAGCTGCGAAAAGGGCTGGTGCGCGATACGGGATGAGGCGCAGTGGCAGATGCGAGATACTCCGGAGTTATGCGCGGAATTCATGGAGAAGTTATCGGGGCTTCCCAGCCATGAAGAACGCGCCATGCTTACGTTTTTGGAGTACAAGGACTACTGGCCGGGCGCAATGCACTTCTATCACGCGGAGACGCTGTCTCGCTGGCGAAAGCGGAAGGGGTTCCCGCACCAGCGGGCGTCAGTGCATGAGGATGGGCGGAAGGCTCTGGCGGAGTCCATCCGGAGCTACTTTCACCGCACAGAGGGACGCGGCAAGAATTGCGTGGTGGAGACGTTCCGCCGGGGTGAACGGGACTACTTTTTTGCCTATCCGGAAGACTACTCGCAGCAGAGCGTGGAATGGGTGGACGGTGAGTTTGCCCGCAGATCGCATAATCCAGCGTTTGAGGTGGTCTATGTGTACTTGCAGAGCGAGGGGAGGCTGGACCTGAATTTTCGCGGGTCGAATAAGGCGATTGAGCCGCTGCAAGGGATGTTTGCGGAAGCAATTCTTGGTCTGCCGGAGATGCCGCCGGACCCTGAAGATGAGCGGGTGTATGACCTCAACTCGCTGCGGGAGCGGGGTTTTCAGTTTGTGTACGACCCGGCGAGCGGGATTGAGAGCGTAGCGGTGAAGAAGTTGCGGTTGTCGTCTAAGTATGTGAAGGGTGATCGGATTACGGTGGAGGCCGATGCCACCACTAAACCAGAGGCCATCTACGATCTGCTGGACAAGGTAGGCCGGTCTATTCCGTTGAACTTTTACAACGTGACGCAGGTGGAACTGGCAGCCAAGGTGGCGACTAAGCCCGGCGAGAAGGCGAAGTCTGTGACGGTGCGGATTACCTATCCGAATTCGTGCTCGCTGAAGTATGACGATGTGGACCTGAAGTTGCGCGAAATGCTGGTGGCCTCCGGCATTGAGCCGAGAGAGCCAGGCGAGGGGCTGGAGTTGGCTGAGGCGGAGGCTGCTGAGGCGTGACGCCGCTGGAGGCACTGCTGGAATTGCTGGGGCGCATGGGAGCCAGCGAGGGTGGGGCAGTGCTGGTGAGCGATGCGGAACTGAGCAGGTGGCCGACTGAGGCCGTGCGGAAGCTGAAATCTCAGAAGTTGCTGGTGCGGGCGAGTCCTGCGGTGAGTGTGGTGTGTCCGGGCTGCAAGGAGGAATGCACGATGCCGGTAAATACGATGCCAGCCGGGAAGGGGCCAGCGGCATCGTTTGTTGTCTGCGACAAGCGGGATGATATTAACCGTGTGACGCTGCCAGTCGATTCATTGAAGCAGTGGCGATGCGATGCGGATGCCGTGGGCGCGTTTGTTGCGCAGGGCCTGGGGCTGCGGGCTGAGAGCCAGCGGAAGGGCGATGCCGGACTGCGGGAGCTTGGCTTGGTGAAGGGTAAGAAGCGCAGCCAGATGGTGTGCCTGCGAGCGGGTGAGGCACTGGAACTGGTGGCCGGGCAGAATGCCGTTCCATTGACGGAGCTGGTGAGTTACGGGGCGGAGGGCTTCGCCGTGGACATGGGAGCCATTCGGCAACTGGTGGATGCGGCAACTACTGGCGACCCCCACCATACGCCCAGCAGCGTGCAACGCGAAGCACGCAAACTGAAGACGCAAGCCATTCATGCAAGCTGGCAGAAAGAGTACCGGGCGCTCAAGAAGCGTCGCCCTGGGATGTCTGACGTGTGGTATTCGCAGCAGATTGAAAAGTTGTCCATTGGCAATGAACGCAGCGCCGAGACAATCCGGAAACATATGAAGCGATAAAAAAGTTGGGCGGAATTTTTTCGCCCAGATTGGCAGTGGTCTAAATGCTTGCCTGACGCGGGTTTCCGCAAGCGAGGGGCGAGATTGCCGGTGTGGTGGCGCGTTCCCTTCATGCGCAAAATACCTCGAAAACATTGAAGATTACTGGCCGAACCAGAGCGCGCATCGGGCTTTTATCGCCCAGAGGGCACAGTCACTGTAGTTCCTGAGCGGTCCTGAATCGCTCAGGGAGAATCGACAATGACTCATACCATCTTGAGGCTTCCGGCTGTTAAAGCAGCCACGGGGCTTTCGCGCAGCACGCTGTATCTCCGCATCGCAAATGGAGTCTTTCCGCATCCGGTGAGTTTGGGCGGACGCGCTGTTGGGTGGCCTTCGCATGAAGTAGCCTCGCTCAATGCTGCCCGGATTGCGGGAAGGCCGGACGGGGAGATTCGCGCACTGGTGGCAGAGCTGGAAGCTGCCCGGCTTGCTACAAAGTAAGGGCGGTGGGTTCATGAGTAAACGCCGCCCAAACTATCGGCTCGTGAAAATTCATCGGAGCTATACGGTGGAAGAGATTGCCCGGTTGTTTGGCAATCATAAGAACACCGTGCGCGCCTGGGTGAAGGCGGGACTGCCCACCAGTGACCGAAAGCGCCCCACGCTGATTCTTGGCCGGGACCTTGCAGCATTTCTGCAAGTGCGCCGCGCAAAGAACAAGCGGCCATGCCAGCCCGGAGAAATCTACTGCGTCCGATGCCGTGCGCCTAAATTGCCAGCCGGGGAGATGGCTGAGTACCAGCCCCATACAGAGACTATGGGGAACCTTGTGGGCATCTGCCCTGACTGCGAATTGATGATCTATCGGCGTGCCAGCCGGGCCAAGATGCCACAGATTCAGGGGAAATTGAGCGTCATGTTTACGGAGGCTCAGCGACAAGTAAACGAGAGTAAACAACCCACCGTAAACAGTGACTTCAGTTAGGAGTGAAAAACCATGACGAAACACAATCCCCCAAACGAACGAATCAAGCGGCAATACTTCGCCTATTTGAAGGAAGCCAAGCGGCATAGCGAGCCGACGGTGGATGCCGCCGCGAAGGCCCTCAACCGGTTTGAAGAGTACAACCGATACCGGGACTTCAAGGCGTTTCACTCCCAGCAGGCTATTGCGTTCAAGCGGCATCTGGCAGAGCAAACGGGGCAGCGATCCGGGGAGAAGCTGAGCAAGGCAACCTTGCACGCGACACTGACTCAGTTGAAGAGCTTCTTTTTTTGGCTGGCTGGGCAGCCGGGCTATAAAGCGAGGCTTCAGTATTCCGATGCGGACTATTTCAATCTGTCGGAGAAAGACACGCGCATTGCCACGGCACATCGCGAGCAGAAATCGCCCTCTCTTGAGCAGGTGAAACATGTCATTCAGACCATGCCAGCCCAGACTGAGATTGAGAGGCGGAATCGCGCTCTGGTGGCCTTTACAATCTTGACCGGCGCGCGGGATTCGGCCATCGCGTCCATGAAGCTGAAGCATGTGGACCTGAAGGAAGGTTGCGTTTACCAGGATGCGAGGCAAGTAAAGACGAAATTCAGCAAGACGTTTACGACCTACTTTTGCCCTGTGGGAGAGGAAATTCAGCAGATTGTGGTGGAGTGGGTCCGATTTCTCCGAGAAGAGAAGCTGTGGGGAAATGATGATCCGCTGTTTCCAGCAACGCGCATTGTTACTGGTGCGGGCCAGCATTTTGAAGTGGACGGGCTGGCGCGGAAGCACTGGAGCACGGCGACGCCGATTCGGGCGATATTTCGCGACGCTTTCCAGAGTGCTGGCTTGCCGTACTTCAATCCGCACAGCTTCAGAAACACAATTACCCAGCTTGGCCTGGAACTGTGTAAGTCACCAGAGGAGTTCAAGGCGTGGAGCCAGAACCTTGGCCATGAGAAGGTTTTGACGACCTTTACCAATTACGGAGCAGTGAGGCAGGACCGGCAGGGGGAGATTATCCGTAGACTAGGCGAGCCGGGGGAGCAGTCCAGAGCTATGGACCCTGCGCAGCTTCTTCAGCAGGTGGCTCGAATGTTGGAGCGCAACGGAATGGATGCGCCTGTGCCGCCGCTGCCCTAATTTCGGCATGAAGTTCGCGGTGTCGATATTTATTTTGTGGCCTGTGTGCGGGCAAGTCCACTTTTAAGGGGACGACCCCGATAGCTGGGGGCAACTTTGGGGGCATCTCGGTAACGAGTGCCAACAAATTAGTTTACTAGTCAATGACTTACGGTTATTGTTCGGTTGTGTCTAGCCCACCAATCTTCTCCCTGACCATCCTGCAATGTGTCTTCCTTCGCTCTCCTGAGCGATCACGGGGATGTGTGTTTTCTCAGAACGTAGAGAGCCAGAAATTATGGCCGCACTGGCCCCGTGGTGGGCCTGAGCTCACTCCAGCAGTGGGGGCACAATCCTCACGGTCACACTGGCCGAAATATGGCACCGCTGCGATTACAGATCTGCGCGAAACGTTGCGGTCACGATTTCAAATGCCGGAATGCCCAGAAAAGTGAAGCCGGAACTCAGCGCGATGCGATCGGGTCCAGTTACATTCTGTGGAAATCAAAAAATTAACGAAGAGTGCCTGCATGGCACCCGCAAGTACACGGAAGCTGCTGTAAATGCAGAGTTTATGGGGCACTTACAGTTTAATTTCCAGTGAACTTCTGTTTTTGACATGAAAGAAAAACTGGGTTCATCCGAGGGCAGATGATTTTCCACATTCTTTTCCACAGCAGAAGTGGACAACAAGAACAGCAAAAACGAGAGGCTCTCCGTGGAGAGCCTCTCGTCTTTCTGGATTCAGAATGGAGTGATTACTTCTTGCCTGCGGGATGCGGAGCAGGGGCGGACGGCGGAGGCGCCGGCACACCGGACTTGGCATTGTAGGCAGCAATCACCGCCTTGGTGATGTCCGCCGAGGGGCTTGCCCACAGAACCGGGCTCTGCTGGGAGCCAGCATCGATCACCAGCGTGTAGCCGTGAGCCTTGGCGTAATCGGTCATGACGGTACCGACCTTTTGAGCCAGCCCGTTAAAGTCATCCCCAAGAGCATTCTGGAAGTCGGTCTGAGCGTCCTGCGCATTCTGCTGCAGATCCTTTTCCTTCTGGTTGATCACGCGCAGGCGGTCCGCACGCTGCTGATCGTTCAGGGTCTTGGCGTCAGCCTGCAGCTGCTGCTTGAGAGTGTTGATCTCCTGATTTTCCTGCTGCAGCTTCTCCCGCTGAGGAGCAAACTTCTTTTGCAGATCGGCCAGGTCACGCTCTCCTTCGTTGGTGTGAGCCACGGCAGCCTGGAACATGATGACGGCAATCTTGGTTCCTGAAGCAGGAGCCTTACTGGTTTGGGCCATGGCATTCATGCTCAGGCCGGTTGCGAGCACACAGATCAATGACAACGAACGCTTCATGCGAATTCAGAACTCCTTAGGTTCTCAGGTGAGATCGCCCGCTGTTCTCGCGGAAGCGAATCTTCGCTCCCCTACACTGCTTCTCCTATGATCTTCCAGGAAGCCGGCGGTTGATAGACCGACGCAGAGAACAATGGGCAGAAGGCATTTTCAGGAACTGAGCGAATTATAGGGTTGCACCCTTGAGCCGTCAAACCAAACGGGGGTAAAATCTGCCGCGTTTACCCCCGCTTTCACAGCTCAGAAGGTGGTGCTGACCGCGAGCCGGAACGTCTTCTTGGGCTCGCGCAACTGGTACAGACCGTTGTAAAACTGCTCGGCCTCGTCATAGCTGAACGTGCCGGCCTGCCCTGACGGGAACATGCTGCGCGTGATCAGATCCGGCCGGTTGAACTGCGTCTCAAGCCGCAGCGGATTGTAAGCGTAGTAGAGGCGGAAAGGCGCATTGATGATCGGCACCATCACGTCCAGCTCGGCACCCAGCGAATCGCGAGGTACATAATTCGTGCCCTTGATGATGTTGATGTAGCGCGAGAACTGCACCTGCGTTCCGCCCTGGCAGGAACCATTGACGTAGTTCGGGCAGCCATAGAGCGGAGAATCGAGGGTAGCAATGCCCTCCGGGCTCTGCTTCAACTGTTCCTGGCTGACGGCCATGTCCATGCCAAAGTCGTTAAAGAACTTGAAGGCCACCGACCGGGCATAAATCGGAATGGTGTACTCCAGGTTCCCCACAAAGCTGAGGTCGCCGCCCACCGGAGCAATACCATACACCGGAATCGGAACCTGAATGGGACCCTCGGTCGGGACATTCGGATTGCGGGAAACGGTGGTGCCATCCGGGTTGGTCAAGTTGAACATCACCCGGGTGGGCACAAAGCCATAGGGCGTAGCCGCGCGAATCTGGAAACCGCGCAGATCCTGCTCGCCGCCTTCATACAGACGGTCAAACGGGGGAGCCACATCGCCGCTGAAGCCGCGAATGTACGCACCCTGCACGCGGTAGCCGAGCGTGTTGCGGCCGTCGCGATTGAGGTGGAGTCCGCTGATCGGGAAGAACTGTTTGAACTCAACCACCGGGCGGATGTACCGGACGCTGCCCCAGATACCCGCCACCTGCAGAGCGGTCGAAAGCTCGTAACCGGTGTGCGGCAGGAAGAGAGCATCCAGCTTGTTCTCAGAAAGGCTCAGCGACACTTCGCTCGTCAGAATACCTTCCAGTGCATTCTGGCCCTGAATGCCGCTGCGGAAGGCCAGCGTCTGGAACAGGTTTTGCGAAGCCTGGCTGAAGGTATTCACCGAAGACTTGTTCCAGGAGTAGGTGATGCCAATGCGCTTGAAGGAGTGCGGCAGCGGATAGCTGGCCGACAGAGTAAAGCCCTTGCTCTGCTGGTTGTAGTTCTGCAGCAGCGAATTGGTGGCCGCGCTGTAGTTGCCTGACGGGGAACCGGTCAGCGAGTAGTTCTTCGAGGCGTTGTAATCTTCCTTGCTGTCAAAGACCTGGAAGCCGAGGCTCAGCGGTTTGTCATGCACGTATGGCTCGGTGAAACCGAAGACCAGGTTGCGCGCGAGATCGCCACCGCTGGCCTGCAGCGTGAGGGTTTCTCCAAGTCCCAGGAAGTTATTGGTCTGGTAATTCAAACCGATGAACGAGCCCGAAAGACCGCTGACACCGCCCTGCAGGCCGATGGAGTTCTTGCCCTTTTCCTGCACCTTGAGCAGCAGGTCCACGGTACCCTTCTCGGTATTCTGATGGGTTTCCGAGTCCTGATCCACCTTGAGCGGATTGAAGTAATCGAGCTGGTTCAACCGCTGCAGGCTCAACTCCCACAGGTGGCTGTTATAGACCTGGCCTTCCTGCAGCAGCAAGGAGCGGCGAATCACGAAGTCACGCGTGACAGTGTTGCCACGAAATTCGATACGGGAGACATAGTACGGCTTGCCTTCGTCGATATCGATATTCCAGCTCATGGTGTGATTCTTTTCGTCAAAGGTGGGCGTCGGCGTCGCTACAAAGTTGATGTAGCCGAGCGTGCCATAAGCCTTGCGCAGATTGTCGAGACCCTTGCGGAACTCGGTCGCGTTAAAGATCTCCCCATCCTTGAGGGGAAACTGCGCACGCAGAGCCTTGACGTTGCGTACGGCCTTGTTGCCGGTGAAGGTGATCTTGCCCAGGTAATAGCGCCTGCCTTCGGTCACCGGAATATGGATGTCAATTCGCTTGCCCTTGCGCGGACGGAAGGTGAACAGAGACAGTCCGGTTTCATTCCGCAGGTGCGTAACTGGTTCGCCGACATCGGCGCGCTCATATCCACGGTCGCGATAGGCTTCGAGCACGCGGTCAGAGTCCTCTTCGAGCTTGCTGGCGTCATAGGTGCGCGCGAAAAGATGCTCAAAGATAATGGAGTGCGGAATGCCGATGGGGCGCAAATCCACCATGGCATCGCGGAGCGTGCGGGATGAGACGTGCTTGTTGCCGCTGAAGGTAATCTTGCCCACCTTGACCTTCGGGCCTTCCTTCACCACAAAGGTGATGGCGACGCGGGCCGGCGGCACATTCTTGAGTTCAGGGCGCACCGTAGCGAACTGATGCCCGTGCTCGGCCTCAAGCTCTCGAATAGCGTTGATCGCCCGTGCCACCTGGGTCGGATCAAACTGATCTTCCTGCTCAAGGTGCACGTGATCTTTTTTATAGCGAGTCAGAATGTCTGAAACCGTAATCGTGTTCAGACCCTTGTAATCAATCTCACTGATCGTGGGCTTTTCTTTGAGATACACATTCAGAGTCACACCCTTGGGGGTGTCCTGCTTCTGAATGCGCACGCTCGTAAAGTAGCCGGTGTTCCACAGCGAGTTAAAGTCCCGCTCCACCGTCAAGGGGTCATAAGGGTCACCCACGCGGCTGAACATGCGCGCCAGCACCGTCTCCTTGGGGATACGGCGCACGCCGATCACGCGGATCCGGGTGATGATCTGCTGCTGAGCCCACGCTGAAATCGCCGTGAAAGACAGCACCAACAGAACAAAGAACTGCGCGTAGCGGCGATACGAACGCAAAATCTTGCTCAATTCCTTTGGGGAACTCGCGCTCCCTTTCATTACGGGAAAAATAGGAACACCCTCACTGCTTAAAATCAGCGGACTCTCAGGAAAACCGATTATATGAAACCGAAAGGGCAGTCCCCAACCCTACGATTTACGGCCTTTCTCCACCCTCGCAGTACAACCGGCCATCGACGGCGCGCTTCCACGGTTTAGGAGGAGATTTCCGCTACCAGTCTACTGGAAAGAACGCATTTAGTCGCCGGAGTTCGTCAGGAATCCGCAAGGCGGACATCCACAAGCACCGAATAAAAGGCCGGACCACCAGCCAGATCGGTCAAATGCTGGCCCGTGAGCAGGTTTACATTGTGGCCACCAGCCGACAATTTATTCCAGTGGAGGCGGCCTGCGACCACTCCCCGGCTCACTTTGCGGCTCAGCCGCGCCACCAGCGGCAGGCTGCCCCGGCCATTCCAGACCATCACCCGGGCCCCATCGGTCACTCCACGCTCGGCCGCATCGTCGGGGTGCATCTCCAGTACGCCGTCGTAGCCAGACTCCAGCTTCCGGTGCCCCGGCAGGTTCACAAAAGTGGAATTCATATAGTTATCGGCCTTGCGGGCCAGAAATTCGAGCGGATACGGCAAATCACTGCCTCCCAGCCGCGATTCCCGCGGTGCCCGAAAAGTGGGCAGCGCGTCGGCTCCGCGCTTGGCCAGCGGCTCGGAGTACAGCTCAATCTTGCCGCTCGCGGTCGGGAAAGGCCCCCGCGCAAACGGGAGCCACGGCTTGTCCGCCCCGCTGGCGTCCTCATCCTGCAGCCGCAACCGCTGCACGGGCTGCTTTTCGAGCAACTCCAGCGTGATGCCCCGCAAAACCTCTGGCTGCTGCTTGCCCTCATGCAAAGCCTGCCGAATCAGATCATTGATCGAGTCCCGGAAGCAGGGCTCCGAGAACCCCATGCGCTGGCCAAGCTGCGAAAACAGCCACACATTCGGGCGCGCCTCGCCCAGCGGCTCCACGGCCTGCTCCGAAAGCTGCAAATAATAATGTCCATAAGCACCCTGAATATCCCGGTGCTCCAGAAACGTTGTGGCCGGCAGCAGAATATCGGCATAGTCCGCCGTATCGGTCAAAAACTGCTCATGCACCACCGTGAAGAGGTCAGGCCGCGCCAGGCCCCGCAGCACCGCCGCCTGATCGGGCGCAATGGCCGCCGGGTTGGAGTTATACACAAACAGCGCCTTCACCGGAGGCTCGCTGGCCGTAAGCACCTGCCCCAGCAAGGACATATTCAGCACGCGCGACGATCGGCCCAGCGGACTGGACTTCATGAGGTCGGGCCGCTCCAGCGCCTGCCGGTCAAAAGGAAAGCCCCCGCTCGTCGAGAGCTGAAAACCTCCGCCCGCATAACGCCAGGCCCCCGTCAGGGCGGGCAGCATGGCAATGGCGCGCGCCGCGGTGCCACCATTCTCTGAGCGCTGCACGCCATAATTCATGCGAATCACCGCCGGCTGCGTGGTGCCGTACATGTGGGCCAACTGCTCCACCTCGGCCGCGCTCAGGCCCGTGATGCCGCCCACATGCTCGGGCGTGTACTCCTCGACATGCGCCGCCAGCCGCTCAAAGCCGGTGGTGTTTTCGCGAATGTAGTCCAGATCGCAAAGCCCGTCGCGCACCAGCACATGCATCATGCCCAGCGCCAGGGCCGCATCCGTGCCGGGATGAATCGGAATATGCCAGTCGGCCAGCGCTGCCGTGCGCGTCTGGTAGGGGTCAATCACCACCAGCTTGCCGCCGTTGCGCCGCGCCTCTTCTATAAACGGCCACAAATGAATGTTGTTGCCGTGAACATTCGCTCCCCAGGCCAGAATCAGCCGCGCATGCGCAAACTGCTCCGGCTCCGTGCCGTACTTGATGCCGTAAACCGACTCCAGCGCTTCGCCGCCCGTGGCCGAGCAGATCGTACGGCCAAGCTGAGACGCGCCCAGCCGATGGAAGAACCGCCGGTCCATCGAACCATAGCCGAGCAGGCCGATGGTTCCCGCATAGGAGTAGGGCAGTATTGCCTCGGGCCCATGCTCATCGCTGACCTGCTGCAGACGCCGCGCCACCTCGTCCAGCGCTTCATCCCAGCTAATGCGCTCAAACGCATCCAGCTCGCGTCCCGGCCCTTTGGGCACACCCTTGCGCCGCCGCATGGGGTACAGCAGGCGGTCTGGCGCGTACACGCGGTCCAGATACTTCGCCACCTTGCCGCACAAAAAGCCGCGCGTCACCGGATGGTGAGGATCGCCCTGCACGCGCGTCGCCCTGCCGGCTGCGTCAATGGTCACCAGCACCCCGCAGGAATCGGGGCAATCGTGAGAGCAGACTGTGTGAACCGTGCGCGTGGACATGGCTTGATTGTAGGACGGATTGGAAACTGCGGGCTTCCGGCTGCGCGGCGCGCCGCGCAGCCGGAAGCCAGGAGCCGGAAAGCTCAGTGGCCTTCGCCGGCCCACATACCATTGAGCGTTTCAAACACCTTGCCATACTCGCCGCGCTCAGCCGCTTGAGTCAGAAACTTCACCCGCTCCACGTGCACTTCCTCCACATCCGGCTGCGTCTTGAGAATGTGGAAGGTCTCCTGCAGATACTCCCCGAGAGGCATGGCCCGCGAGTCGGTCGCCTGCTGCGCGCCCATCAGCTCGGTCTGCACGTAAGGCGGAATAATCTCAATGACTCCCACCGAAGTGTTCTTGAGCTGGTAGCGCAGGGACTGCGACCACGAGTGCACCGCAGCCTTGGTGGCGCAATACGCCGGTGTCATCGCCAGCGGCACAAAGGCCAGCCCAGACGAAACCGTGAGCACCGTCGCCTTCGGCTGCTGCAACAGGTGCGGCAGCAGCGCGGACGTAAGCCGGATAGTACCCAGCAGATTGATGTTGATGATCGACTCGGCCGTCGCCTCGTCGGCTGCTTCCTTGAAATTCTCCACCTGCATGATGCCGGCATTGTTCAGCACCACGTTCAGCTTGGGGAACTTCTGCACAATCTCCGCGGCGAACTTCTTCACGGCCTCTTTGCTCTCGATATCGAGCACCATCGAGGCCATGCCGGGGTTGGCTGCGGTCGTCTCATCCAGCACGCTCTTCCGGCGGCCTGCAATGATGACCTGATTGCCCTCACGGTGGAAAGCCTCGGCCAGTGCACGACCAATGCCCGATCCGCCGCCGGTGATGAGAATGGTGTTGCCGGAAATCTGCATGGGATTTTTCCTCGCGGTGAAAATACTTCGCTACAAAAGATGAGCGCCGTGACTCGCACGGCGCAAAAGTAGAAGCAAATTCTTTGTGAATCTTCTGGAGCCGGAGAACACTCCTCTTCCGGTCCGGCTGGAAGCCGGACCCCCGGCAGCATCGCTAGTTGTGCAGTTTCGATTGATCGGCCGACAGATACACCACCAAATAATCAAACGGCGCAGGCTCGCCGCCCTCTGGATGCCCGACGAGCGTGAGCTTGTCGCCCGGCTTCAGAGACACGCGGCGCACCAGATAACGGATCGAGGTATCGCCCCCAATCTTGTAGCCCGGCAGATGCCGGTCCGCCGTCCAGTGCGCGAGAGCTTTGCCGTTGAGGAGCAGATCAAAGGTCGAAGCCCCCTGCGGCAGGTCAAAGTACTGCACGCCGATGTTGTAAACGCCCACCGGATGCTCGAGCACCGTGCTGGCGGTGCATTGCGCATGATCGCGGCACACCTCGGCCTCACCATCGGAGGCATCCTCCCACGGCGTCACCTTGACCGGCGAATACCCGTTGAGCTGCATCTGCGCACCGGTCACGCGGCCCGGATAGTGCCCCACGCGGCCTTTGTCATCCGCAATGCCAGACATTTTGTAGAAGTAGCGCGTAATGCCATCGCGCCACACAATCGCATACGCGGCCTGATAACGCTGAATGCCGAGCACCTGCTCATAGCGCTCCGAGTCGATGAGCCCCTGCAGCGTCTTCCACTCATCCACAAACTTCTGCGCGGCAATCGCACCGGCATAGTGCGAGTCATAGATGTACTGAATCACCGTCTTGCCATCATGCAGCCGGTACGTATATGGCACATGATGCAGGAAGAGCAGCAGATCATCCGGACACGTCTTCAGCGACTCATACATCGCGGCCACCTTCGGCGGATACTGCCCGATAAATCCGGTGCCCGTCGCTGTCGTGCGATCCATGCCCACGCCCGTGTGCGTCGCGCGGAACCACATTCCCCATCCATTGCGCTCCGCCGACTGCGGATCAGGCCCATAGTGCGCGCCGGTAATATCCGTGAGCGTCTCTAAGCCCAGCGGCCCTGTGTAGTCCTCATAAACATGCCACGACGGCAACAGAATGCTGTCCACCGCGGAGACAATCCGCGGATCATCCCCAAACGTCAGCCGCGCCCAGTTCGACGCAATCTCCTCCGCGCTCTGATCCGGATTCCAGGCCAGTTGCCCATAGCCCCACAAGTTGGCCATCGAAAGCGGATTGCGCAGCCAGTCCGCATCCAGCCCCACATTCACCACAGCTGCATAACCACCGAGCGGACGATGAAACGCCTTGCCCTCCACAATCGACTTCACAGGAGTATCGCGATTCTCCTCATGCATGTTGAAGTCGAGCGTCGTCTTCCACATCGGCACCAGGTAGACGGTCTGGCGCGCCTGCCCCATGTACTCCTGCGTGACCTCAAGCTCCATCGCCTCATTGGTATGGTGCAGCCCCGCATACAAAGGAGACGCAGGCTCGCGCACCTGAAAGTCGATAGGACCGTTCTTGATCTGAATCACGACATTCGGCGCAAACTTGCCGTCCAGCGGATGAAAAATGTCATAGGCAGCGCGCGCGCGATCCGCTTTCTTGTCATTCCAGTCCAGATGATTGTTGTAGACAAACGCGCGATACATCACCACGCCGCCGTGCGGGCGCAGCAGGCCGGCCAGCATGTTCGCGGCGGCCGCCGGCGTCAGCCCATACTGCGAAGGGCCGGCCTGCCCCTCCGAATCAGCCTTGACGGTAAAGCCCGCGAAGTCAGGAATAGCCCGGTAAAGCGCATTCACCTTCTGCCGCCACCACGCAATCACCTGCGGGTCTTTGGGATTGAAGGTCTTCATGCCGCCCAGTGTTTCCGGGCTCCGCAAATCGACTGAGATCGCCACCCGCACGCCCCACGGGCGCATCACATCGGCAATGCGCCCAAGCCCCGCAATGGTCTCAGGCGATAGCATCTGTGGGCTGGCATTGACGTTGTTCACATCCACGCCATTCAGTCCCACTGAGGCCAGCAGGCGCGCATACTGTCCCACGCGGGCCAGATTGGCGCGCACATGCCCATCGTTGAAAAAGATAGACCGCCCGCCATAGCCGCGCTCAATGCTGCCGTTCAGGTTATCCCACTGGTCAGCCCAGCGAATCGGCGCGGAAGGCGAAGACGCAATCTGTATCTGTGTCAGTTCAGGATGCTCGCCCAGCTTCTCAAGCAGCGCAAACGTGCCATACAGTACGCCGCGCGGCGTGCGCCCGGCAATGATCCAATCCGTCTGACCATGGTTGCGAAAGGTCTCCAGCGCATACCCGTCGAGCTTCAGACCCACAGGAGCGCGCCATCCCGAAAGCGCCTTCCTGACTTCTGTAACCGTTCCCAGCACAAATTCAGGCTGGGCATCCAGCCCCTGCCCAGAAACTGGCACAGAGACCGGCGCAGTACCCGTCATCGAGAGCAATCCCCGGCGCAGCTCAAAAGCAGCACTGCGCACCGTGTCCGCCTTGTCCAGCACCACCATTCGCTGCGGCAGTGGAGCCGCTAGCCTCACGGGAACATAGCGCAGCCATGCCTTGGTGCCACTCTCTGCGTGCAATGGCAGTGACCCAAAGAGGGTGGCCGCGCATGAGAGCGCGGCCACTTTCCAGCAATTCAGTTTCATCATGATTTATTCCGGCAGCGGCTTCGAACCGTGAATGGTGAGGTTCACCGTCTGCTGTTTGGCTCCCGTGGGCTGGCTGCCGCCCACAAAAATGGAGTACTCACCGGGCTGCACGCTGCGCTTGCCGGCCTCATCCACCAGGCTCAGATCACGCGGACTCAGCGTAAAGGTAAGCTGCCGCGACTGGCCCGGAGCCAAATGCACGCGATCAAAGCCCTTCAGTTCCTTCAGCGGATTCACGCCATTCTGCGGCGGCGTGACATACACCTCAGTCACCGCATCGCCCGCGACATGACCCGTGTTCTTCACCTCGGCCTCAACGGTCAGCGGCTCTCCCGCCTTGAGATTTGATGTGGAGAGATGCACATGCGAATACGCAAAGGTGGTGTAGCTCAACCCATAACCAAACGGGAAGAGCGGCTTGCCCGTGTAATAGCGATAGGTGCGGCCCTTCATGCTGTAGTCCGTGAACGGCGGCAGGTCCTTGACCGACGTGTAGAAAGTAATCGGCAGCTTGCCGCCCGGGTCATTCTGCCCCGCGAGCGTCTCGCCAATCGCCTCGCCGCCAGCCTCACCGGGATACCACGCTTCCAGAATGCCTTGAACATGCTGCTTGGCCCAGTCAATCGAGAGGGCGCTGCCATTCATCAGCACCAGCACCACCGGCTTGCCCGTCGCCACCAGAGCGTGCAGCAGGTCCTGCTGCGTCTGCGGCAGCGAGAGCCGCGTGCGGTCGCCGCCATCGAAGCCCGGAATCTTGATAGGCATCTCTTCACCGACAAATGTTGGTGAAAGCCCCATCACCGCCACCACCACGTCAGCCTTCTTCGCGGCGGCCACAGCCTGCTCGCGCAACGCCTGCTCCGGCGGATACCAGTTCAGCGTAATGCCCGCGCCGAACATCTTCGAGGTGTGCGAGTAATCCAGGCGGAAGCTGTGCGGCTTCGTGTCTTTGAAGTCCACCGTAAAGGCGGGCAACTGCCGCGGGCGATTCGGAGCTTCCTGCGTCGCACCGCTGGAAACCTTGCGGCCATCGATCCAGAGCGTGTACGCCTCCACATCGTTGCAGGGGTAGCAGTCCGTCAGCGACACCTGCATCTTGTAGGTACCCGGTGCGGGAACGCGCATGGTTCCCGTCCAGCGCACGCCAAAGCTGTCCTTGGGCGCGCCCGTCACCGGATGCGCCGCATCCCAGTCAAAATCAATCTGCTTGTCCACGCGGGTCGCCACCGGCTTGCCCTTAAAGGATGCATCCGCAAAATACTGCGCCTTCAGGCCACTGGTCTTGCTGTCCGCGCCCGGGCGAAACTGCGTGCGCGGAATCGGCACCGGCAGCACCGCGTCAAACGAAGAGCCCTGCGCATACACCACATGAGCCTGCGGGAAGGCCGCTTCAATGCCGTCCACCGGCAGACTCGGATGCGAAGGAATCGCGTTGTAATTGCCTTCAATCGAATTGAGGTTGGCCGCATTCGGGCCCACCACCGCAATCGTGCGTGCATTCTTCAGCGGCAGAATACCGTCTTCGTTCTTCAGCAGCACCATCGACTTGCGCGCATCTTCAAGCGCCTGCGCACGATGCGCCGCCGAGTCCACCACGCTGTAGGGAATGCTGTTGTAGGGCACATCCGCCTTGGGATCAAACATCCCGAGACGGAAGCGGGCCGTGAAAAGCCGCTCCACCGCACGATCAATCGCCGCCTTTGAAATCAGCCCTTCCTGCACTGACTGCGGCAAAACTTTGTAAACATCGCCGCAATCCGTGTCCGTACCGGCCAGCACGGCCGAGGCCGCCGCGTGCGCCGCATCCGGCGAATATCCATGCGCGCCCGGACGATAAAAATCAGCAATCGCGCCACAATCCGACGTGATGTAACCGTCAAAGCCCCACTTGCCGCGCACCACATCGGCCAGCAGCTTATTCGCGCACGAGGGCACGCCGTACACCGCGTTGTAGGAACACATCATTGAATCGGCATGGCCCTTTGTGATCGCCATGCGGAAGGCCGCCAGATACGTATCCTGCATGTCATGCGGCGTGGGCGTGGCATTGATCTTGTGCCGCATCGGTTCTGGCCCGTTGTAGACCGAGAAATGCTTTGGCGTTGCAACAGTCTTCAGATACTTGGGATTGTTGCCCTGCAGCCCGCTCACATACTCCTCGGCCATGGTGCCGGTCAGGAACGGATCTTCGCCGTAGGTCTCCTGCCCGCGGCCCCAGCGCGGATCGCGCACTATATTGATATTCGGAGCCCACAGCGTCAGGCCGAAATAGATGCTGTGAATGTCATGCCGGATCGCCCAGTTGTACTTGGCGCGGGCCTCCGTCGAAACCGTCGTGCCCATCTGGTGAATTGCCGCCGGATCAAACGTCGCCGACATCCCGATTGCCTGCGGAAACACCGTCGCATAGCCCGAGCGCGCAATCCCGTGCAGCCCTTCGCTCCACCAGTTATAGGCAGGCACGCCCAGGCGCGGAATCGCAGGCGCGGCATTCATCATCTGCGAGGCTTCTTCCTGCAGCGTCATCTGCGAAACCAGCTCATGCACACGCTTTTGAATCGGCTGGTTCGGGTTATCCCACGGATGCTGGTACTTCGCCTGCGCACCGGCCTGCGGCATTGCGGTCATCAGGCACAGCATGGCGGCCGGCGTCAGTACGCGCCAGCCCAACATAGATTTGATTCGCCTCATGGCATTCCCTTCGTTGCTACGGTTCAATCCTGCGGAGTCCATGCGCGGCGCCGGGGCAGCAGGCACGATGGCGCACGGTAATTCGATTTACTATCGCCTGCCAAGGTATCCCTTTCGTTATAAGACCGTCAAACGAGAGGGCTTTTCTCCAAAAAGCACCGCGCGCAACAGTTCTGCCCACAGCCCGCGCATCGAACCGCACAGAACCTTTACACCTGGCACGTTTACACTGGGCACGTTCATGATTCCTTCTTTGTTACAGCGCGTGCGCGCCCGCTTCCAGCGGCTGCATTACTTTACCCGGGCGCGGTACTGGTTCCCGCATGTGCCCCTGTTTCTGCTGCTGGCGCTTGGCGGCTGGTGGATTCTGGACTCAAAGTTCGGCAGCACCTGGCGCTACTACTTCAACCAGTTAATGCAGGGCGAGTTCAACATGAACCCGCACCTGCTGCCCTCGCTGCTCATCGGCGGCGGCATGGTCGCCATGGGCGTCGCACTGCTCTGGCGCTCGCGCCTGGCCTGGACCATGGCCACGCTTCTCGCCGCGCTCGGCCTCGTGAATACGCTGCTCACCGGACACGTGCAGGTCGAGGTCATGCTGGCCTACTTCGCCTTCACGCTGATCGTGCTGCTGCTCACCTGGCGCAGCTTTGACCGGTCAAGCGTCGCAGCGAGCACGCTGTTTGCCATCACCTCGATCGTGATGCTGCTGATGTATGCCACCTTCGGCTCCTATTATCTGGGCGCGCAGTTCAAGCCTCACATTGCCGATCTGCCCACGGCCCTCTACTACTCCATGGTCACTATGAGCACGGTCGGCTACGGCGACATTGTGCCGCGCACCATGGAAGCCCGCATGTTCACCATCTCGATCATGATGCTGGGCGTTGCGGTCTTCGCAACATCATTGACTGCCGTCATCGCTCCGCTGGTGGGCCAGAGTCTCCAGCGGATCATCAATCGCAAAGGTCCTCGCATGAAACGCGAAAATCACTTCGTCGTCATCGGCAACACTCCACTCGCTGTGAATACGTGGCGCGAACTCGCCCGCCGCGGCCGCCCCGTTACCCGCATCGTGCGCGAAACGCCGGAAGAGGGCCAGAAGCCGGACGTAGACATGGTCGTAGGCGACCCAAGCATGTTAGACGTGCTGCGTGAGGCCGGCGCCCACAAGGCCGAGGCCGTGCTGGCCATGCTGGTGGACGACTCGGAAAACGCCTTCACCATCCTCGCCGTCAAGGAGCTGAACGGATCGGCCCGCACCGTGGCCGCCGTGAATGATGCCCGCCATCTCAGCCGCGTCAAGCTGGTGCAACCCGATGTGGTCATCGCCCCGCAGGTGCTGGGCGGCGAGCTGACCGCCATGCTGCTCTCCGGCGAGCAGGTCACCCCCGACTTCGTCATGCAGCGCGTCTTCCAGCAGGCAAACCACAGCACCGCCCCCCAGAAGCCAGAGAAAAAGGAACCCTAAAGACCTCCCCGCCCGCCGCACCTGACATTTCACTGCACCTGCTCCCCGCCGAACCGGGCAGGTGCGGCGGAGTCCCGGCCCATGCATGCCTTTCTACGGCACCGCCGGCCGCCATCGTACAATAAAGAAGCGCAACAACCGCCACTCGCGGAGGGATGTGTGAGTGGTTGAAACAGGCGGTCTTGAAAACCGCTTTAGCCGTGAGGCTAACGGGGGTTCGAATCCCTCTCCCTCCGCCATCGATCTTCTCCCCCATCACGTTCGCAATCCCTCTCCCCAAAGAAAAAGGGCGCACAGCTCTCGCCATGCGCCCCTCTATGCCTGCTGCGGATTCGTTCACCTGACGGCAGATGTTCTCCGCCGTCAGGCTCCTGGGGTTATTCGGCCAGGCCGATCTGGCCGTTGATGTGGAAGTGGCCCGTCACCACCGGGGCCACCGTATCCGGCTGGCCGCCGCCGATGCTCAGAGTGTAGTCACCCTGGGCGACGATGATCTGGCCCAGTGCGGTCACCATGCTCAGGTCGCGCTTCTTCAGCTCAAAGTGAACCTGCTGGCTCTGCCCCGGCTCCAGGTGAATGCGCTGGAAGCCGCGCAACGCGATATCCGGCGCACCATCCACCTTCGGGAATTTGAGATAGAGCTGCACCACTTCATCCCCGGCCACCTTGCCCGTGTTGGTCACGGTCGCGCTGGCCTCTACCGGCTGCCCCGCATCCACCGTCGCATGAGGAATGCTCAGGTCAGAGTAGCGGAACTTGGTATAGCTCAACCCATATCCAAACGGATAAAGCGGCTTGCCCTTGAAGTAGCGGTAGGTCCGGTTTTCCATCGAATAGTCTTCAAAGTTCGGCAACTGGTTCACGCTCTTGTAGAAGGTCACCGGCAGACGGCCCGCTGGATCGTTCTTGCCGCTCAGCGTGTCCGCAATCGCCGCGCCGCCTTCTTCACCCGAGTACCAGGCTTCCAGCACCGCGTTGGCATGCTGGCTGATCCAGTTCACGGCCAGCGCGCTGCCGTTCATCAGCACCACCACCAGCGGCTTGCCGGTCTTGGCTACGGCCTCCACCAGCGCTTCTTCCGGCTCGGGCATCTGCAGGTTGGTGCGATCACCGCCCAGAAAGCCCGGTTGATCCACCGGCATCTCTTCGCCTTCCAGCTTGCTCGTGATGCCTACCACCGCAATGACTACGTCGGCCTTCTTCGCCGCTGCCACAGCCGCCGGCGACGGAGTGTTATCCACCGGCGCCCACAGCAATTGCGCCACCGGATTGTCATTGCCCTGCGCACCGAACATCACCTTGATCGGCACCTTCTGCCCCTTGTGCAGCAGCACGCGGCCCAGCGTGGTCGTCACGCTCTTTGAGCCATACTGGCGCGCCACATCCCGGCCATTCACCGAGACGCGGGCAAAGCCGTTCGCGCGAATGCCCACCAGATAGTAGCCATCCTGCTCAGGAGTCAGGAAGCCCGACCACTGCACGCCTACTGACTTCTTGCCCGCGGCCGCGGCCGGCAGATTGCTCTTGCTCAGGTCTACGTTGGCATCCACGCGCGTCATGATCGGCTTCGGCTTCATGCCCGGGCCCATCTGAACACCCTGCCAGTCCTCATACTCGGCCTTGAGGCCGGGCTTGCCGTCTGGGGTGGTCAAGGCGCTGTCGGGAACGGGGTTCGCCGTGTTGCTCAGGAACTGCGTTCCCGGCACATAGGTGATCTTCGTGTTCGGGTACTCCGCGCGCAGCCCTTCAAGAAACGAAACCGTGTGCGTCGGAATGCCGTTGTAGTTACCCAACAGCACCGCCGTCTGATCGGCCAGCGGACCCACCACCGCAATGCTGTGAACGCTGCCCGGCTTGAGCGGCAGCGTACCGTCATTCTTCAGCAGCACCATCGACTCATCGGCCAGCTTGCGCGCATAGGCGCGATGCGCCGCGCTGTTCAGTTCGCTGTGCGGCGTGTCCGCATACGGGTCCATACCCTTCGGATCAAAAAGCCCCAGCTTGATGCGCGCCGTGAAGAGCCGCACCAGTGCCGTGTCCATCGCCTGCTGGCTCAGGTAGCCCTGCTGCACCGCGTCAATGTAGGCCTTGTAGTCGTCGTCGCCCTTCGGCTGGGCAAAGTCGGCGCAGTCATTGTCCATGCCGCGCTCCATTGAGATAGCCGCAGCCTGCGCCAGCGTCGGACGGTATTTATGGCCGCTGTAAATGTCATGCACCGCATCGCAGTCTGACACTACGTAGCCCTTGAAGCCCCACGCGCCGCGCAACTGATGCTGCAGCGTGAACTGGTTCGCACAAGCCGGCTCGCCATTGATGGCGTTGTAAGAGCACATCACCGACTCCGCATGCCCCTGCATCACTGCCGCGCGAAAGGCCGGCTCATAGGTATCGAGCTGATCGTGCAGGCTCACATCCACATCGGCAAAGTGACGCGTCGGCTCCGGACCGCTGTGAACATCAAAGTGCTTGGGCGTCGAAATCACGCGGTAGTATTTCGGGTTGTCGCCCTGCATGCCAGTAACAAAGGCCACACCCATCTTGCTCACGAGAAAAGGATCCTCACCGTAAGTCTCCTGGCCGCGGCCCCAGCGCGGATCGCGGAAGATATTCAGGTTCGGCGCCCAGAAGTCGAGACCGTGAAAGATCTTCGACGAACCATCCTTCTCGTTCTCCTCATAGACCACGCGGCCTTCCGTGCCAATGTCCACGGCCATCTTGTGAATCGCCGGCACGTCAAAGGTTGCGCCCAGGCCGATCGGCTCCGGGAACTCGGTCGTGCCGTTCACGGCCACGCCATGCAGCGCCTCGCTCCACCAGTTGTAAGCCGGCACTTTCAGTCTCGGAATCGCGCGCGCCGCATTCACCAGCTGCGAGGCCTTCTCCTTGAGCGTCATGCGGCTCACCAGATCGCGGGCACGCACCACCGGGGGCAGCGACGGATTCAGATAAGCCGGAGTGGATGACGATTGCGTCTGCGACTGTGCGAACGCACTCGGCAGCATCAGCAGCATTCCGGCGCAAAGCGCCAGTCCAGCCGCTACATGCTTTTTGTGTTGCCTCATGGTTTTCTCCTTTACCAGTGCTCCTGCAAGCACTGCAACATGGGTGGATCGGCCGTCCTGGCCGCGCGAGCCTGCTCAAAAACCGGCCTCACCGCCCGCGCTTTCAAGCAGAACAACGTTGTCATGAAAATCGCTTTTCTAAGCTCGAACATAGTACCGGAGAAAATGTTTTCCGCGCCAGCGAAGAATTCATCGGCAGGAAAATCACTCTTTCAGGCCAAAGTTGCCCCTTTCCCGATTGCGGTGAGGTCATCGCACTGTTCAAGCGCATTTCCGCCTGCCATATTTATATCGTAATGCGATATAAATAGAGGCAGAGCACATGAGCCCCGAAGACAACCCACTCGAACTCCTCGCAACGCTCCGCGATCTGGCGGCTTTTCGATACACCCTGCGGAAATTTCTCCGCTTCAGTGAGCAGGCCGCCCGCGCCGCCGGCATCACGCCGCAGCAGCATCAGTTGATGCTGGGCATTGCCGGCTTCAGCCAGACGGGAACAGCCAATATCTCAGAACTGGCCGAGTTCCTGCAGGAGAAGCATCACTCCGTAATCGGCCTGGTCGAGCGTGCAGAGCAAGGCGGCCTCGTCGAGCGCCAGCAGGACCCCGTCGATGGCCGCGCCGTGCGCGTCTCTCTGACTCCCCGCGGAAGAAAAATCCTCGCCGGGCTTACTCAGCTCCACAAGGAAGAAGTCAGCCGCGTGCGCTCCGGCATGTTGAGAATGCAGAACGCAGACCAAAACGCAGACAAGGGACAGCGTTGAAAGACCATACCAAGACTCCGCGCACACCGGCATCGTCGCACGCGACCATGACGCGGCCCTACCGGCTATTGCATCATCCGTTGCTTGAGAAATATCTGCCCCTCGTGCATCAGGACCTCAAGGAAATCTACTCGCGCGATCTCATCAAGTGGCTCATCGCCGCGCCCCTCGTCGGAGCCATCACCGGCCTGCTCATCACCTTGATCGTAGTCGTCATCCTCAAGGGAATCTGGCCCCGCGTACTCGGCCTCTATCTGCACCACCCCTGGACCATTCTGCCCGGCCTCCTGCTATGCGGCCTGCTCACCGGCCTCATCATGCAGTGGTTCACGCCAAACCCCGATGAGCACTCCACCGAGGAAGTCATCCGTTCCTACCACGAGCACTCGGGCCGCATGAATCTGCGCTCCTTCGTCCCCAAGATCATCGCGGCCATCACCACCGTCGGCCTCGGCGGCAGCGCGGCGCTCGAAGGCCCCAGCATCTATGGCGGCGGCGCGCTGGGCTCTCTCTTGTGGACAAAGCTGCAAAAGCGCCTGCACCTCACAGAGACTGACCGGCGCATCCTGCTCATCTGTGGCGCGGCCGCCGGCATGTCCGCCGTCTTCCGTGCGCCGCTCACCGGCATCGTCTTCGCATTGGAGATGCCCTACAAAGACGACCTCGCCCATGAAGCGCTGGTGCCTTCACTCATTGCTTCGGTGGTTTCCTACACCACTCTGGCCTCTATTCTCGGCAGCCAGCCGCTCTTCGGCTTTCACAGCGCCGCCACCTGGCGCGACCAGGATCTCGCATGGTGCGCACTGCTGGGGCTTCTCATCGGCTTGGTCGCCACGGCCTTCGTCACCACATTCCGCCGTGCGCGCCGGTGGTTCGTGCAGTGGCGCAGGCCCCACTGGATCAAGCTCACGCTCGGCAGCTTTGCTACCGGCCTTTGCGGCTTCGCCTTTTTAGCGCTCTATCGCGGCCCATTGGTGCCGCTGGGTGCAAATTACGAAGCGGTGGGCATCCTGCTCAACCAGCATCACTCATCACTCGAACTGCTGGTCTTCAGCGCACTCAAGCTCGCCGCCACACTCTTTACACTTGCCGCCGGCGGAGTCAGCGCCATGTTCGTCCCGCTGTTCCTCACCGGCGGCGCGCTGGGAACCGCCTTCGCGCAATCCGTCGCGCACAGCTCCGCGCCAGAGTTGTATGCGGCCGTGGGCATGGCATCCTTCATCGCTGCCGGATACAAGACTCCGCTCGCCGCCGTCGTCTTTGTGGCCGAGGCCACCGGCGCGCACGCCTTCCTGATTCCGGCATTGATTGGTGCTGCCGTCGCCTATGTCGTCTCCGGCGACGCTTCGGCCTCGGGCGATCAGCGACTGCACGATCGCATCCTCGTCACTGAGAGCTCCGCGAGTCAGAATTAGTTCCGCAGCACCAGCGTCTCGCCATTCTTGTTTTGCGGAATCACCACCTGCACTGCATGCTGCGTCGCGTCATACCATGCCCCCGGCAGCGGCTTGCCATTGAGCAGCGCTGTCGCATGCGCCGCACGCTGGCCGCACGCACCATAAACGAGCACGCGAATCTGCCGCCACCACGCGGGATATGTCCCCTCCTGCGCGCCAATATGCAGCGTCAACCCCTGCGACGAAGACGCGCAGGTGTAATCCACGCGCAGAAAATCGCCATGCTTGTAATCAAAGCTGATGCCGTCGTCGTCGTAGAGCGAACCGTGGCAATCCGGCCCCGGATACACCCTCAACTCCAGCGGCCCCTGCGGCATCTGTCCTGTGCTCTCCACCAGCGGCTGCATCGGAATCACCGAGCCGCCCCTCGCATACACCGGCAGCTTTGCCAGCGTGGGATGCACCATCATCGTCTGCAACCCCTGCCCGCCGGTCACCGTCTGGTTGGTCAGCGACTTCGGCTGCGCAACGGCCCCACTCTCATCGTGCGTCACCTTCTCGCCGGTCCAGAAGTTGTACCAGGGCGCGGGCGGAAAGGTCACAGCATAGTCCTGCACTTCATCGGGATAACGCGGCGGGGCCACCAGCAGATCGGGGCCAAACAGAAACTCATTCGGCGCATCCAGATCGAGCGGATGCTTGTCCGGCGTCGCATCCGGAAAATCCAGGAACAGCGGACGCATCACCGGAATACCCGTACGCGAGGCATACTCCACCGTCGTGTAGAAGTAGGGCAGCAGCCGATAGCGCGTGTCGATAAACCTGCGGCGAATGGCTTCCTGCGCGGGCCCTCCCACCCATGGCTCCTGCGCATGCGATCCCTTCGTCGTGTGATCACGGTCAATTGGATTGAACGCGCCCACCTCCAGCCACTTCGTCAGCAAATCCATCGAAGGCGAGCCGGCAAATCCTCCAATGTCGTCACCCACCATATAAAACCCGCTCAGCCCCAGGCTTTCGAGCATCGGCGTGCTGATCTTCAGCCCGCTCCACGAGCTGGAGTTATCGCCCGTCCACGTCGCCGCATAACGCTGGCCGCCTGCATAGCTGGAGCGCGTAAGCACAAACGGCCGCTGATTCGGCTTCAGTGCCAGCAGTCCGTCATAGGTGGCGCGCGAGTTCTGCATGCCCATGATGTTGTGGATCGCGCGCTGCGTCACCGTCCGCGTCTTGAATCCCGGCTCGTCAATCTGGCCCACCACATCCAGCGGAATCGTCTTCAGCGGCGGATTAAAGACGGACGGTTCATTCATGTCATTCCAGAAGCCGCTCACGCCCTCTGCATAGAACTGCTTGTAAAGCCCGCCCCACCACTTGCGCGTGGCCTGCTGCGTAAAGTCCGGAAAAACCGAAGGCCCCGGCCACACCGGCCCCACATACAGCGAGCCGTTTGGATTATGCAGAAAGTGATCGCCCGCTTCGCCCGTCTGGAAGGGCGCATAGCTCTTGTCCTTCGGCAGATACGCCACATGAAGATCGGTGATCAGCACCAGGTGAAACTCCTGCTTCGCCAGCTTCTTCACCATCGCCGGAAAATCCGGAAACTTCTGCTTGTCCACCGTGAAGGGCCGATTGTGTACCTGGTAGTCGATGTCCATATAGATGGCATCGGCCGGAATTCTGTCTTTGCGCAGCCGGTCAGCAATCGCCTCTACCTTGGCCTGCGTGCCATAGCTGTAGCGCGATTGCTGAAAGCCCAGCGTCCATTTCGGCGGCAACGGCATGGTCCCGGTCAGCCACGCATAATCCCGCTCCACCTTCTTGGGCGTCGGCCCATAAAAGAAGTAGTAATTCAGCGGACCGCCCTCGGCGCCAAACGAGTATTCATTGCGCCGCTCCTTGCCAAAATCAAAGGTCGTGCGCCACGTGTTGTCCAGCAGCAGTCCATACGCCGTGCCGGCGCGAAACGCCATGAAATAGGGAATGTCCTTATAAATCGGGTCCGTTCCACGATGCCAGCGGTAGTGGTCGGTGTTCCACATCGTGAACTGCCAGCCGCGCCGGTCCAGCGGAGCCGTCTTGTCACCCAGCCCGAAATAGTGCTCATCCTCCGGCATCGCCTTCCACACCTCAAAGCCGGTGTCGCCTTCCTGGTCGCTCTTGTAAAACTCCACCGGAGAAGCATCCTGCATCAACACATGCCCCTGCGCGTCGAGCACCGTGGTCAGCATCGTCTTACGAGCAATGCGCACTTCCAGGTCAGAGGTGTCAAAACCCACCGCGTCCGCACTCGAATACGGCGTCACCTTCGCCCACGCTTGCAGCGCCGCTGGCAGCACTGCCCACGAACCCGCACCCGGCAGCTTCGCCGTGCTCGACATCGTAAAGCGCAGCACATCGCCGCGCAGCGCCAGCACGCGCAGCACACCCGGCCCACTCTGCACCTCAATGCCATCCGGCAAAGCCCGCGCATGATCCACATGCGTCAGCTCCACCACCTGCGCCTGCGCGAGGGTGGCCGCGCCCCCCAATGCAATACAAGACCACACAAAACAACGGGACACGAGCGCACGCCATGCAGACAAAACGACACCTCCGGGGATGAGCGAACCCTCTATCGTAAATCCCCGGCTTTCCTCCGTGGCCCGGGAGCTTCCCGCCACTCAACCCAAATTCGTAGAAAGTCGTATAGCCACGCGAAGTTCGCCCGCAAAATAGCCCCGGCACGCTTTAATCTCCTCTATATGTTTCGTGCTTTTTGCGGATTGTTTTTCTGCCTGACACTCGCGGCCGCTGCCGCCGCGCAGACCCCTGACACGGCCACTCTGCGCATCCACGTGCTTGACCCCGACGGCCGCGCCATCGCGCACGCATCCGTCACGCTCACCAATCCGCAATCCGCCCTCACCCGCCACGCGCTCACCGGCCCCAGCGGCACTGCTACCTTCGGCGGCCTTCCCATCACTGGCATTTATCACCTCGCCGCACAGGCTGCGGGCTTTGCATCCGCAAACATCCGCGCTCTGCAACTTGAGGCGGGAGTGACCGCACAAATTAACGCGCGCCTCTCGCTTTCCGGCAGCTCGACCCGCGTGATCGTCACCGGCGAAGCAGGCGCACTGCGCACCGACGAGCCTCAGATGGGCGACGTCCTCACCGCGCGCCAGATACGCAACCTGCCGCTCTTCAACAGCCGCATCACCTACCTGCCGCTGCTCAACGCCGCCAACCGCCCCGCCATCAACCAGGGCGACATCTTCATGAATCAGGATCTCTTCACCACCAACGGCGCGGGCCGCCGCCAGACGTGGTTTGAGGTCGATGGCGCAAATGCCAATGACAGTTGGGGCCGGCAGACCATCTTCAGCAACATTCCGCTCAACGCGGTCAGCGAAATGACCGTGCTCGAAAACTCCTTCTCCGCCGAATACGGAGCCAGCGCCGGCAGCGTCGTGAATATTGTCACCGCAAGCGGTACAAATCAATTCCACGGCTCTGCCTTCGGCATGTGGAGGTCATCTTCCACTGAGGCCAAACTCTCCGGCTTCAACAGCACCAATGCCGGCAGCGGCAATGATCTCACCAATGACACCCTGGGCCAGGCCGCCGCTTCACTCTCCGGCCCGCTCGGCAGCCGCCGCACTCAATTCTTCGTCTCCGGCGAATACAGCTCTGAAGACAAGGCCTCGCCCGTCACCTCACCCATTGCGCCCGGCAACTTCATCGGCAAATATCGTGGCGGCCTCGCCTACCTGCGCATTGACCACGAGTTCAGCACCAAGCACCGCGTCTTTCTGCGCGAGAGCGACGACCTTTTTTATGACACCAACCCCACCGGCATCGTCGGCGGCAACACGCTGCCCTCCGTCGCGCGCACCTTCCGCCGCCGCACCTACACCACAGAGATTGGCGACACCTACATCCTCAGCCCCACGCTGCTCAACGACCTCCGCGCACAATTTCAGCTTGCCTCGCCCATCACCGAGTTTGACCCCGCCGTCTACGGCACCGAATACTCCGTGCCCATCTCCACCGGCGGAACCTTCACCTCGGGCACCTCGCAGCAGGCGCTGCTCATGAACCACCAGTACTCCGCCGACGATGTGCTCTCTGCCGACTGGGGACGCCATCAGGTCCGCTTCGGCGCAAGCCTCGTCGCGGCTCACACCGGCGGCGACGGCAAAGAGTTCGGCGGCCCCATCTACGACGGCGAATTCGTCTACAACACCTGCACGCAGTCGCTCTCCTATTGCGAGAGCCCGGCCTATCTCGACAACATCGCCAACGTGCAGACCTACACCCAGAGCTACGGCAACGCCAATTACACGGTCAACGACTTTCTCTGGGCGCTCTTCGCGCAAGACGACTATCAGGCCAGCAGCAATCTCACCCTCAACCTCGGCCTGCGCTATGAACAGCAAACCTTCACCGATGCCCGCAACGACTTCGGTCCGCGCATCGGCTTTGACTACGATCTCGGCGGACGCGGCCAGACCGCAGTGCGCGGCGGCTTTGGCATCTACTACTCGCAAATCGTCGACAACTCTCAGGCAAACTACGCACTCACCGGACCCACCGGCGTCTTCAACTACACCGCCGCGCCGGGCCAGATCGGCTTTCCCACCAGCGTCGCCGCCGCGCCGCTCCCGGCCTTTCCCGCAGGAGCGCAAAAGCCGCTTCTCAGCCTCTACATCCGCCCCGGCCGCGCCGCCTACTACAACCAGTTCTTCCCCGTCTCCACGCTCAAGGGCTATCCCGGCGCGCTCCTCAACCCCTACACCGAGCAATGGACGCTCGGCCTTCAGCAGGCGCTGCCGCAACATTGGACCCTCAGCCTCGACTACGTAGGCTCACACACCCTCCACAACGTGCGCCCGCTCGACCTCGACTCACCCGCGCCCTTCATTCGCACCGCGCAGGGCCAGTCCCGCAGCGCGCAGGCGGCCAACTGCACCCGCCCCTACTGGGCCTACTGGTACAACGCACACGGCATAACCTGCAGTCCCACCCACGCCAGCAATCCTCAGCCGCCTTACTCCGTCATTCAGAGCGACGTCAACGATGGCTACGCCAACTACAACGCGCTCGACGTCAATCTCAACCATCACTTCGCCAACGGCTCCTGGCTGCTCGCCAGCTACGCGTGGTCGCACGCGCTCGACAACGTAGACCCTGACATTCCCAGCCAGAATCCCAACGACCCCAACTTCACCGGCTCAGCCGAATACGGCAACGCCATCTTTGACCAGCGCAACCGCTTCGTGCTCAGCGGCGTCTATGACGCGCCCTTCCGCATCCAGCTCGGCGGCATCGCCACGCTGGCGTCGGGCCTGCCCTACAACATCGTCACCGGCACCACCAACAGTGGCGACAACGGTGCCACCACCGACCGCCCGGTGATCAACGGCCACGTCATCGGCCGCAACACCGGCCGCGGAGAAGCCATCTACGATCTCTCACCCTTCGTCGAGCGCGACTTCCCCATCCCCGGCACCCGCGCCCATTTCGCTCTGCGCGCTGAAGCGCTCAACGCCACCAACCATGCCAACTTCGTCGGCTACAGCGGCACCTATGGCAACGGCAGCGCCCCCGGCCAGGGATTCGGACAACCCCTCCCCGGCGTGAACAACCAGCTCCCGGCCCGCGAGCTGCAATTCTCCTCGCGCCTTACCTTTTAGCAACCGTCACGGATACAAAACAGCCACGCACCCTGTTCTGGATGCGTGGCTATTTACATTTACGAGATACACACTAAGCCGGATATCGGGTGCCCCATTCAAGCCTGCCGTTGGCTTGAGTGGGGTCGTTACCCCCCAACATCTCACTCAACCCGCGGCCGTCTCCCGTCCCGTCACTGCAAAGCTCAACTGGTTCTTGAGCGGATCAGCATCAATCCGCACATGATCCCCATGCAGCACCTCTCCATCCAGAATCCGCATCGCCAGCGGATCCTGAATCAACCGCTGCATCGCACGCTTCAACGGACGCGCACCGTACGCGCGATCATATCCGCTCAGGAAGAGCTGATGCCGCGCCGCATCCGTCAGCTCAATCGTGATGTGACGCTCCTTCAGCAACTGCTCCAGGTCTTTGAGCCGCAGATCCACAATATGCACCAATTGCGCCTCGCCCAGCGGACGGAAGATCACAATGTCGTCCACGCGATTCAAAAACTCCGGACGGAAGCTCTGCCGCAGCACCTCCATCACCTGCTCGCGCGCCTGCTCAAAAGCCGCTTCGTCCTGCAACGCCTCGGCATGCAGCGCATGCGCGCCCAGGTTTGAGGTCATGATGAGCACCGTGTTCTTGAAGTCCACCGTGCGCCCCTTCGAGTCCGTCAGCCGCCCATCGTCCAGCACCTGCAGCAGCACGTTGAACACATCCGGGTGCGCCTTCTCGATCTCGTCAAACAGCACCACCGAGTAAGGCCGCCGCCTCACGGCCTCCGTCAACTGGCCGCCCTCGTCATAGCCCACATAGCCCGGAGGCGCGCCAATCAATCGCGCCACCGCATGCTTTTCCATATACTCACTCATGTCGATGCGGATCATCGCCTGCTCGTCATCAAACAGGAACTCGGCCAGCGCCCGCGCCGTCTCCGTCTTGCCCACGCCCGTCGGCCCCAGGAAAATAAACGAGCCAATCGGCCGCTTCGGGTCGCTCAGCCCCGCGCGCGAACGCCGGATCGCATTCGCCACCGTGCTCAGCGCCTCATCCTGCCCCACGACCCGCTCGCGCAGCCGCTCCTCCATCTGAACGAGCTTCTGCACTTCGCCCTCAAGCATCTTGGCCACCGGAATCCCGGTCCACTTGCTCACCACGCGCGCAATGTCTTCCTCATCCACTTCCTCTTTGAGCATGCGCTGCGCGTTCTCCGCGCCCTCCTGCTGTGCGTTCAGCTTTTGCACCTCGGCCTCCAGACGCGGCAACTCGCCGTACTGAATCTGCGCGGCACGCTCCAGGTTTCCGCGCCGCGTCTGCTCATCGGCCTCAAAGCGCAGCGCCTCCACACGGTTCTTCAGCTCGCTCAGTTGCGTGATCGCCTCGCGCTCCTTCTGCCAGCGCGCCCGCAAGCCGGTCGCCTGCTCCTTCAATGCGGCCAGCTCACGCTCCACCACTTCCAGCCGGTCTTTGGAGTTCTGGTCCGTCTCGCGCTTCAGCGCCGTCCGCTCAATCTCAAGCGACGTGGCCTCGCGCTCCAGTTGATCTATTTCCGTCGGCACCGATCCAATCTGAATCGCCAGCGAAGCCGCCGCCTCATCCACCAGGTCAATCGCCTTGTCCGGCAAAAAGCGGTCCGAGATATAGCGGTGCGACAGCGTCGCGGCCGACACAATCGCCGCGTCCTTGATGCGCACCTTGTGGTGCGCCTCATAGCGCTCCTTCAGCCCGCGCAAAATCGCAATCGTGTCCTCGACATTGGGCTCGCCCACAAACACAATCTGAAAGCGCCGCTCCAGCGCCGCATCTTTTTCGATGTACTTGCGGTACTCATTCAGCGTCGTCGCGCCAATCGCGCGCAGCTCGCCGCGCGCCAGGGCCGGCTTCAGCATGTTCGAGGCATCAATCGCGCCCTCGGCCGCGCCCGCGCCCACCAGCGTGTGCAGCTCGTCGATGAACAGAATGATCTGCCCATTCGACTCCTCAATCTCTTTCAGCACAGCTTTCAGGCGGTCTTCAAACTCGCCGCGAAACTTCGCCCCCGCCAGCATCGAGCCAAGATCAAGCGAAATCACGCGCTTCTCGCGCAAAATCTCCGGCACGTCGCCATGCACAATGCGCCGCGCCAGCCCTTCCACAATCGCCGTCTTGCCCACGCCCGGCTCGCCAATCAGCACCGGGTTGTTCTTCGTCCGCCGCGACAGCACCTGCACCACGCGGCGAATCTCCTCGTCGCGCCCGATCACCGGGTCCAGCTTGCCGCGCCGCGCCAGCTCCGTCAGGTCTTTCGCATACTTCTCGAGCGCCTGAAATTTGCCTTCGGGATTCTGGTCCGTCACCCGCTGCTTGCCGCGCACGCTGCTCAGGCTCTTCAAAATCGCGTCATACGTCGCCCCCAGCGAGGCCAGCAGCAGTTGCGCGCCATCATTCTTCTGCGCGGCCATTGCCAGCAGCAGATGCTCCGTCGAGACGTAATCGTCCTTGAAGTTCTCCGCTTCCTTGAAGGCCTGGTCAAACACCTTGTTCAGCGTCGCCGCAATCCCCGGCTGCGCGGAGGCTCCACTCACCTTCGGCAGCTTCGCAATCGCCTCGTCCACTTTGGTGCGCAACTGCGCCGTGGGCACGCCCACCTTCTCAAGCACCGGCACCACGATGCTCTCCTGATCGGCCAGGAGCGCAGCCAGCAAGTGCAGCGTCAGCAGCTCAGGGTTCCCGTGCTCGCTCGCAATCCCACTCGCCGCCTGCACCGCCTCCTGCGACTTCACCGTAAATTTGTCCCAACGAATCGCCATTTCGCACACCCCAGTTCTGAGTTTCCAGTTCTCAGTCTTCAGTTTTAGTCTTCAATGCCAGCCTGCAGTCCCCAGCTCGCAGCCCCGCAGCGCCTGCTGTGAGCCCATCCCAGACCGGCTAGCAAAAGCGGGATGGCCAACCGGGCCATCCCGCACTGTGGACTGGTCACTGACAACGGACAACTGTCTTTACGCCGCCGGCTTGTTGCCCTCGACCGCCTTCGGCTGGGCCGGACTTTGCCCCGCGCCCACCTGCACCTTGATCTGCTTCGGCTTGGTCTCTTCACGCTTGGCCAGCTCAATCCGCAGCACGCCTGCATCATAGCCCGCCTTCACCTGCTCGGTGTTGACGGTGTTCGGCACCGCAAACGACCGGAAGAACGTGCCATAACGCCGCTCAATGCGATGGAAGTTCTCTTCCTTCTCCTCTTTCTCAAACTTCCGCTCGCCGCGAATGGTCAGCGTGTTGTTCTCCAGTTGAATGTCGAAGTCTTCCTGCTTCATGCCCGGCACTTCGAGCTTCAGCACAATCTTGTGCTCGTCTTCATAGATATCGACCGGCGGAACGAACGACGCCGTCGAAACCAGGTCATCCCCGCCCGTGCGGGCATAGTCCTGGAAGAGCGAGTTCAGCCGATTCTGCATCGTCAACACATCCCGAAACGGGTCCCAACGAGTGATTGCCATGATGTACCTCCGTACGATTCCTTTGAAAAGTTTTGGCCTGAGGGCCGAAGGAGCGTTTGCCCGGCTCGACTTCGGCTCTCAGTACATCTGACGCAGACTATAGCACAACAGATGCATAAAATATGAGTGATTTGTTGTCACATCATGAGCATTTCCGACTCTCGCCTACAAGCCTTTCAGAATCAAACGTTTACGTCCGGCCACCCCTCACTCCCGCAGGACCCTCCTTTATCCCTGAATTTCTAACCAGGAGAGCGCCCGAAAGCGGATCGCCGCGGACTGGCAATTGTGGATGAAAAACTCGCAAAGTTGCACCCGCCATCTTTTTTGCATCATTTCTTCCCGCCGTTTCCGTATAGGCGGGTAGAGGACGCAAAGCCATCGTGCCCGCCAGCAAGCAGAGCCCGGCCAAGCCTTACCCGTCGTTCGAGCAGATCGTCGGCCGCCATCAGGGGCGCGTCTATAGCATCGCGCTCCGCATCACCGGCGACGCCGGCACCGCCGAGGAGGTAGCGCAGGACGTCTTCCTCGAATGCCATCGCTCGCTGCATTCCATGGCTTCAGAGGAGCACCTGGCCGCCTGGCTCTACCGCGTCGCCTGTCACCGCGCCACCGATGCTCTGCGGCGTCGCAGGGCGCGCGGCGGCGACCTGGTCACGACGTTCGAAGAAGACCTCCTCACACCCTCGAAACCGCGGCGTGAAGATTCGCTGCTGAATCGCGTGGAGCAACTGCTCCTTACGCTCCCTGAACAACAGCGGGCGGTTGTGCTGCTGCGCTACCAGGAAGACCTGGAGCCGCGGCAGATTGCCGAGACCCTCGGCATGCCGCTCGCTACCGTGCGCAGCCACCTGCAGCGCGGCCTCAAACTGCTCCGCGAAAAAGCGGAGCGAACCCTGAAGGAGTACACCCGTGGTTGACCCCGGCTTTGATATCGACCCGGAACTGGAACAGCAACTGCGCGAAGCGCTGCGCAGCCGCCCGGCGCCTCAAGGCTTTGCCGAACGCCTGATGCAGCGCCTCTCGCAAACGCCATCGGCCTCACCGGCCCCGGCCCGCAAGCGGCTGCTCTCATTCCCGCTGGCTGCGCGGCTCGCAACGGCAGCGACGGTGGTGCTTGCCGTGCTGGTTGGGGGACTCATATACCAGCACCAGCGGCAGGTGGCCGGCCAGCGCGCGCGGCAGCAGGTGCTGCTGGCACTGCGCATCACCAACCTCACCCTCGAACAGGTAGGACAAAAGCTCAATCAGGACGGAAAGGACGCCCAACCATGAAACCTCTCATTCCCTCCCTTCTTCTGCTGCTCGCCGCCTCGCCGGCTCTGGCCCAAACAGGACCCGCCTTCCCGGTGCAACTGCAAAAAGAGCTCGCCGCCAGGGCCAGCGACTACACCGATGTCACGCTCGACAAGAAGATGCTCAGCTTTGCCAGCCAGTTCATGGACAAATCCGGCCAGGACCAGCAGACCCGCCAGATGCTCCAGAACCTCAAGGGCATTTATGTGCACACCTACACCTTCGCCAAGCCCGGCGCTTATACCGAGGCTGATCTGGAGCAGATTCGCAGCCAGTTCCACGGCTCGGAGTGGGTGCCCATGGTCCGCGAGCGCAGCAAAAATCACTCTGAAGACACCGACGTCTACATGAAGATGGTGAACGGGCAAAACGAGGGCATGTTCGTGCTCGATGCCGAGCCCAAAGAGCTCGACTTCGTATACATCGCGGGCCATATCAACCCGAAAGACCTCCAGGGACTCGGCGGCAACTTCGGCATCCCCAAAATGCCCGCCGCGGCCTCAGGCAAGGGAGGCAAGCCATGAAGCTGCTCGCCGCGGGACTTGCTCTCGCCATCGCAGGAACAGTCGCCATCCACCCCATGTTCGGCAGCGGCAACAGCTTCGACGCCATTGTCTCGGCCGTGGAAACGCAATATCACCAGCAGCCCCAGCACATCCCCATGCTGTGGCTGGCCGACGCCATGACGGCGGCCTATACGGGCGGGGGCGTGCGCCACATGAAGCTCGCCGAGTTCGACAACTTTTCCGGCCCGGCCTCGACCGAAGAGCTCGACCGGCTCATCGCCCGGCCGTCTCGATGCCCGGTGGCAGCGCATGGTGCTCGAACGCGGCAGCAATGGCGGCATCAGCCTGATCTACGTCCGCCCCGAGCATGGCTCCATGCGCATGCTGGTGGCCAACTACGATCATCACGAACTCGACATCGTACGCATGGACCTGAACGGCGCGCAGTTGGCGAGCTTCCTCAACGATCCGCATCACTCGCCGTATCAGCACTCCGCCCAGCCGGAGTAGGTTTGCCCCTCCGGGAAATCCCCATCGGTGGCGTCGCCAAAACGCAGCATGACGCCGGCGGTGGGGATCTTTTTTATCCCCGCACCCAGTGCCCGGTCCGCGCCTCGCGCCACTCTCCGCTCTCCGCAATCCCCTGCGCCAGTGTGGCCAGCGGCGCATCGCGCGGCGTCTCCATAGTGGGGACGGCCCCGATCAACCCGCGCGTATAAGGGTGCAGCGGATGCTCAAAAATTTCCCGCCGCGAAGCCTCTTCGAGCAGCACTCCATGGCGCATAACGGCGACGCGGTCGGCCACCTGCGAAACCACCGCTAGATCGTGCGAAATGAACAGCATTGCCAGCCCAAACTGCTGCCGCAAGCTCGCCAGCAGCTCGAGAATCTGCGCCTGCACCGTCACGTCCAGCGCCGTAGTCGGCTCATCGGCAATCAGCAGCCGGGGGCGGTTGGCAATCGCCATCGCAATGAGGATGCGCTGCCGCTGCCCGCCCGAAAACTGATGCGGATAATCCTTGTACCGGCGCGCCGCATCGGGCAGCGTCACGGCGTCCATCGCGGCCAGCACCGTCTCGCGCAACTCCTTGCGGCTCATGCGCGGATGATGCGCGCGAATCCCCTCGGCGATTTGCTCGCCCACCGGCATCACCGGATTCAGTGCCGTCATCGGCTCCTGAAAGATCATGCCAATCTCGCGCCCGCGCAGCCGCCGCATGGCATCGGGAGCGAGCGCCAGCAGCTCCTGCCCGTCAAACCGGATGCTTCCGCTTACCTGCGCCGCTCCATCGAGCAACCGCAAAATCGCGAGCGACGTCACCGATTTGCCCGAGCCGGACTCGCCCACCAGCCCGAGCGCTTCGCCCGGCGCAATCGTCAAATTAAGGTGATCGACCGCGGGCCTGGCGTCGGCAGCCTGTGCCGGGCCAAACCGGATGCATAGATCACGGATAGAAAGCAGGGCCACAATGGCATCGTAATTGAAAGCGGCAAGTCAACAAGGTTGCATCCCCGTTGAGGCCCGGCTGTTCTGTCGTTATCCCACGGTGCTACACTCATCCGTTTGTCAGAAGTAGAGGTGAATAGATTCATGACAATTGACACGCTGGCCGAAGCCCCCATGCTCCCCCTGACCCAATTGACCGACGACGAGCAGCTCTTCCGCACCACGGTGCGCGAGTTCGCCCAGGAAAACATCGGCCCCCTCGTGCGCCAGATGGACGAGGAGCAGCACTTCGCCAAGGGCCTGCTGCCGCAGCTCTTCAACCTCGGCCTCATGGGCATTGAGGTGCCCGTGGAATACGGCGGTGCGGGCGGCACCTTCTTCGAGGCCTGCCTCGCCGTTGAAGAAATCTCGGCCATCGACCCCGCCGTCGGCGTACTGGTGGACGTGCAGAACACCCTCTCGATCAACGCCATTCTCAAGTGGGGCAACGAACAGCAGAAGCGCAAATATCTGCCGCTGCTCGCCACCGAAATGGCCGGAGCCTACGCGCTCAGCGAGGCGTCCTCAGGCTCAGACGCCTTTGCGCTGCAAACCCGCGCCGAGCTGCGCGGCGACCACTACCATCTGAACGGCCAGAAGCTCTGGATCACCAACGCCAAAGAGGCCGGCGTCTTCATCGTCTTTGCCAGCGTCGATCTGGCCGCCGGATACAAGGGCATCACGGCCTTTCTCGTGGACCGCGACGCGCCCGGATTCTCGCTCGGCAAAAAGGAAGACAAGCTCGGCATTCGCGCCTCCTCCACCTGCGAGCTGATCTTTGAGGACTGCCGCGTCCCGGCCGAAAACGTCCTCGGCGAGGTGGGCAAGGGCTACAAGATCGCCATCGAGACCCTCAACGAAGGCCGCATCGGCATTGGCGCGCAGATGCTCGGCCTCGCGCAGGGCGCATGGAACTGCGCCGCCAAATACGCCAAGGAGCGCAAGCAGTTCGGCAAGGCCATTGCCGACTTTCAGGGCGTGCAGTTTCAAATTGCGCAGATGGCCGTGGAGATTGAGGCCACACGCCTTCTCGTCTACAACGCCGCCCGGCTCAAAGATGCCGGCAAGGACTTTGTGAAGGAAGCGGCCATGGCCAAATACTTCGCCTCCCAGACGGCCGAGCGCGTGGCCAGCCAGGCCGTGGAAATCTACGGCGGTTACGGATTCGTGAAGGACTACCCCGTCGAAAAGTTCTACCGCGACGCCAAGATCGGCAAAATCTACGAGGGCACCTCGAACATGCAGCTCGCGACCATCGCCAAGCTGATGCTCGCGCAAGTGAAGTAGAGCCGTCTCCGTATCTCTCCCCCGGGTGTCCCGGGGCCGTCTGTTCGGACCCGGGACAGCGGCTCTTTCCGCTGCTCTAAAAAAATCGCGCGCCGCCCTCCGCGATCAGCGGATTTTCATCATTCCTCAGGCAGAATGAGAGCATATGTCTTTGCTCAAGATTGTGGTGCTCGCCATCATTCAGGGCCTGGCGGAATTGCTGCCTGTCTCCAGTTCGGCGCATGTGATTGTTGCGGAAAAGCTGATGGGCCTCGATGTGACCTCGCCGCAGATGACTCTGCTGCTGGTCATGCTGCATACCGGCACCATGTTTGCCGTCATTGTCTATTTCTGGCGCTCGTGGAAGGAAAGCTACTTCTCGAGCATGGCCGCCTTCCGGCAGATTGCGGTGCGCATCATTTACGCCACCATTCTGACGGCCATCGTCTATGAGGTGCTCAAAAAGATTCTTGAGAAGACCGTGCTGCGCAACGTGGCCCACGCCCACATTGAAGATATGTTCGGCCGTCTCAACTGGATTGCCCCGGCGCTCTTCGCCGCCGGCGTGCTGATCCTGATTGCCGGGCTGGTGCGGCGCAAGAGCGACCAGCGCGACGCCTCCACCGGGCAGCCGCGCGAGCTGACGATGCGGCAGGCGGCCTGGATCGGCCTGGTGCAGGGCATCTGCGTGCCCTTTCGCGGCTTCTCGCGCTCCGGCGCGACCATCTCCACCGGCATGCTCGCCGGGGTCACCAAGCAGCAGAGCGAGGTCTTCAGCTTCGCGCTGGTGGTCGTGCTCACCCCCGCCGCCATCGCCAAGGAGGTGCTGCGCGCCGTGCATGCGCAACATGCCCAGGCGCTCGCCACCGGCGCCTCGGCCGGACTGCACGTCAGCGGACTCTTTCTCCCCAGCCTGCTCGGGATGATCTTCTCGTTCCTCGCCGGCCTGGTGGCCCTGAAGTGGCTGAGCGGCTGGCTTGAAAATGGCCGCTGGTACCTCTTCGGCATCTATTGCCTGCTGGCTTCGGTGGCCGTCTACGGCTTCTACCTGCACGGCTTTTAGACCGGCGACCGGGGCCGATGAAAGTCAATGTGAATGCGGATTCACATTGATGATGCTTTTTCGGGGCCAATGCCCGGCCTTGGGCTTGCTATCGTCAAGGGAGTCAATGCCTTGCGCTGCAGGCCTTCCGATATGTGAATGCGAATTCACATATTTTTCGGTTTTCGCCGCTTTTTTGGGTAGTGGGTTCCACTTTAAGTATTTAATATTCAATGACATACGGAAGTATCGACAAAATATGAATGAAAATTCACTTTTTGCCTATTTTTATTGGGCCAGATCCCGAGGATAAGCGGGGATCTGGCTTTTTGTCTTCATCGCACTGATAATAAACGACTTGCTGGGGATAACGGTGCGGATTGAATGTGAATTACCATTCACATTTTTGGCAACCCATTGCGGCCTATTCCCAAAATAGCGGATAGCAGGGTAATTTCCGGCAGATGGCCGGAGCCGGAACCTCTCCCAAAGCCGGAAGATATTTATTATGCGATGTTTACGGCACGGATGCAGGCTTGCCCTGAGATGAGTTTTTGGGAGTGGACTGCAGGTCCCTCCACGTCGCTTCCTGCGGTCACTTGGCCGGGATGACAAGGGGAAGATGAAGGGAGAAACCCACTCAAGCCAACGGCGGGCTTGAATGGGGCACCCGGCCGGTTGTGCTCCGATTTCCTGATCCCACGTCCGAACTAACGGACGTGGGGCACCCTGACGGAGTGGGATGACGAGGGGCAGGTGGATCGCCGGCAGCTAATCGCTTTTGGCAGCGGGGGTGGAACTGGCGGGCGCGCTATCGCTCTTGGCCGTAGAGCTGCTCTCGCTCGCCGCCGGGGAGCTGCTGTCGCCCGAGGAACTGCTCTTGGGCTTGCTGGCCCCGTTCTTGCCGGCGTAGTCGGTCACGTACCAGCCCGCGCCCTTGAACTGCACGGCCGGCGCGGAGAGCAACCGCTCCACCTCGCCCTGGCATACCGGACACTCTTTCAACTCCGGCGCGCTGAAGCTCTGAATTTTCTCAAACTGATGACCGCATTGCTTGCAGCGGTATTCGTAGAGAGGCACTGTTTCTCACCTCGAATGCAATGAATAACGATGTCTCTATTCTACGGTGTTTTCGGCGGAAATAATGCGGGCGGCAATATCCCTCAAGAGCTGAAGCCCCTTCTTTTGGAAGCGGCTTGTGGCACTGATGAAGCCGTGCCCTGATACAAGGGATACGCCTGCGACGGGCAGAAAATGCAGATCCCTCCACTTCGCTTCGCTTCGGTCGGGATGACAAGGAGGGAGGCGAAACAACCCCACTCAAGCCAACGACGGGCTTGAATGGGGCACGAGAGTTACAGCGTGACGAGGCGGACTTCGGTGATGGCCTCGATGGCGCGCAGGGCTTGCAGCACCTGCTCGGTCACCGCGCCGTCCACCTGAATGACGGCCAGCGCCGTGCCGTGGTGGTCGCGGTCAGAGCGGCCCAGGGCAAAGTTGCCGATATTGATCTGGTGGTCGCCCAGGATGGTGCCGACGCGGCCGATGACGCCCGGCACGTCGAGGTTGCGCAGGCTGAGCAGCATGCCTTCGAGCGGAGCCTCAATGTCGATGCCGTCCAGGTTGAGCAGGCGGGCCGAGTTGCCGTGCAGCACCGTTCCTGACGCAGAGACCTTGCCGCTGGCCGAGTGCAGAGCGATTTTGAGCACGTTGCCGGAACCGCCGGCCGCGTTCTCCTTCTTCTGCTCATGCAGGCGGATGCCGCGCTCCTCGGCGACCGAGGCCGCGTTGATGCGGTTCACCTGCTCGGAGTGGCCCAGCACTCCGGCGATGGCGGCGTTGCGGATGAGATCGGTTTTGCCCTCGGCGATGCGGCCGTTGTAGCTGATCTCAATGCTCTCAATGCTGCCGGTGGAGAACTGGCCGAGGAATGCGCCGAGCTTTTCGCCGAGCGTCATGTAGGGCGAGAGTTCCAGGTACTCCTCATGGGTGAGCGAGGGCAGGTTGACGGCATTCTGCACGACGCCCAGCTTGAGGTACTCGCGCATCTGTTTGGCGATCTGGATGCCGACGGCCTCCTGCGCCTCGGCGGTGGAACCGGCGATGTGCGGCGTCAGAATCACGTTGTCGAGGCCAAAGAAAGGCGACTCCTTGGGCGGCTCGGTCACGAAGACGTCGAGCGCGGCGCCGGCGACCTGTCCGGACTTCAGAGCGTCCGCCAGAGCAGCTTCCACAATCAGCTCGCCGCGGGCGCAATTGATGATGCGCACGCCCTTCTTCATGGTGGCGATGGTGTGTTCGTTGATGATGCCGTGCGTCTGGGGCGTGAGGCCCACGTGCAGGGTGAGGTAGTCGGCTTCGCGGAAGAGATCTTCGGTGCTGACGAGGCGGACGGCGTTTTCGCGGGCGACGGCGGCGGAGACGAAGGGATCGTGGCCGATGATCTCCATGCCGAAGCTGCGGGCGCGGCGGGCGACCTCAAGGCCGATGCGGCCGAGGCCGAGCACGCCCAGCGTTTTGCCGCGCAGCTCGACGCCCTGCAGGGACTTCTTCTCCCACTTGCCGGCGTGCATGGTGGCATTGGCGCGGGGCAGGTTGCGGGCGAGGCCGATCATAAGGGCCAGCGTGAGCTCGGCCACGGCCACGGCGTTGGCGCCGGGCGTATTCATAACGACGATGCCGCGGCGGGTGGCGGCTTCCGCATCGACATTGTCAACGCCGACACCGGCGCGGCCTACGACGCGCAGCTTGGGCGCGGCGGCCATGAGGGCGTCGTCCACCTGAACGGCCGAGCGGACGACGAGACCGTCGGCATCGGCGACCTCGGCGTGCAGGTCCTTGACCTGATCGTGAGTGACAATCTTCCATCCCGGCTCGGCAGCAAACACGGCCAGCGTCGCGGGGGACACTTTTTCAGCGAGAACAATCTTCATCGAATCAGCAACTCCTTCGCGACGCGGCGCGGGTTGATCGAGAGCAGGGACAGAAGGGGGACGCGGTGCGCTTACTTGCCCGCAGTGAGGACGCGATCGGCAAAGACCTGCTGCGCGGCCGAGAGGGCCTTGCCGTAGGTGAAGCCGGGGAGCTTGAGCGTGTGCATGGCAACATGCTCGAGCGCGCCGATGAGGGCAATCGTGTCCATATAGTCGAAGAAGCCGAGGTGCGCGATGCGGAAGATTTGTCCCTTCATCTCGCCCTGGCCATTGGTGATGACGGCGGCAAAGCGGCCCTTGAGCTCTTTGACGACGGCGCCGGAGTCCACGCCCTCGGGCGGGAGCACGGCAGTAACGGCTGCGGCCGGTGAGTCAGGCGCGAAGAGCTTGAGGCCCAGAGCCTGAACGGCGGCGCGCATCATGGCGGCGATGGTCTCGGCGTTGTTCACAAGGTTTTCGCGGCCCGCGGCCAGATCGCCCCCGGCTTGCGAGGCGATGTAGTCAAGCGCGGCTCCAAGACCGGCGATGAGCGCGACCGAAGGCGTGTAGGCGGATTCGCCAGCCTTGGCGCTCTTGCGTTCGCGGCGCAGGTCAAAGTAATAGCGCGGATTGGTGGAGTGTTCCATGGCGGCCCAGGCGCGCTCGCTGACCGAGAGATAGGCCAGGCCCGGAGGAATCATGACGGCCTTCTGCGAGCCGCCAATGATCACGTCCACGCCCCAGGCATCGACGTCAAAGTGCGTGGTGCCGAGACCGGTGATGCCATCGACGACGAGGAGGGCTTCGCTTCCGGTTTCCTTGATGAGTTTGGCGACTCCCTCAACATCATGGCGTACGGCGGTCGAGGTTTCGGTGGCCTGCATGAAGATGACGCGGGTATCTGGCTTGAGCGCGGCGCGCACTTCATCGAGCGGGAAGGTGGAACCGTAGGGAGCCTTGATAAGGTCGGGATTGCAGCCGTAAGCCTTGGTGAGGGCCACCCAGCGCTCGCCGAACTTACCGGCGGAGAGCACGAGGACGCGGTCGCCGGGCGAGGTGAGGTTGGAGACCGAGGCCTCCATGGCGCCAGTGCCGGAGCAGGCCATCAGCAGCACGTCATTCTGGGTGCCGACAAAGGCTTTGAGTTGTTCGAGGACGCGCTGGTACAGGGCGCGGAATTCCGGAGTGCGGTGGTGGATGTCAGCGGCGGCCATCGCGAACTGCGCAGCGGGGAGCAGTGGGGTCGGGCCAGGAGTGAAGAGCCGGGTCTTCCTGAGCATCTGGGAGTATCCTCTCTGCGCCCCATTCTAGCCATCTGCGATTTTCATCGCGTCCTTCTATACTGGAAGGTTTGGGAAGTGGAGAAAGCGCTTTGAGCCTCGTAAAACAGATCGATACCGATACCATTGCGGCGATGAAAGCCAAGGACGCGGAGCGCACCGGCGTGCTGCGCATGGTGAAGGCCGCCTTCAAGACGCGGGAAATTGAGAAGCGCGAGCCGCTGACCGATACCGAGGCGCAACAGGTGCTGACAACGATGATCAAGCAGCGCCGCGAGTCGATTGATCAGTTTCAGAAGGGCGGCCGCGCCGATCTGGCCGAGAAGGAGGCCTGGGAGATCACGGTGATCGAGGCCTACATGCCGAAGGCCGCAAGCGAAGAGGAGATTCGCCAACTGGTGGAAGAGGCGATCGCCGAGCTGGCCGTGAGCGGCGAAGATCTGGGACCGAAAGACATGGGCACGGCAATGAAGGCCGTGCAGGCGCGCATTCAGCAGAAGGGGCTGCGCGCCGATGGCCGCATGGTCAGCGAGATGGTGAAGGCGCGGCTGGCGAAGTAGCCACACCGGGCCGTCAGGGAATCGGACGCTCGGTCCAGCAGACATCCCAGAACTTGCCGAACTTGCGACCGACCTGAGTAAAGATGCCGATGGTGCGGAAGCCGAATCGCTGGTGCAACGCCGCCGAAGCATCATTGGGCAGCGTGTAGCCGGCTACGGCCCGATGCACGTCCTCATGAGAGAGCAGATCTAAAAGCGCGGAGTAGAGCTGCGTGCCGAGCGACTTGCCGGCTGCCTCGGGCGCGCAGTAGATCGTTGTTTCCACGGTGGGATCGTAGGCCGCTTTGAGACGATGGCGCATGGAACCCGCGTAGCCGAGAACCTGGCCATTCTCGACGGCGACGAGCAGCCGGTGACGGCCGGTTTCAGCGAATTGGGCGAGCCATGAGGCGCGCTGCTCCACGGTGTAGGGCTCGAGGTCGAAGGTCGCGGGGGAGTGCAGCACGTAGTGGTTGTAAATCTCCGTCAGGCGCGGCAGATCGTCCAGATGGGCGGGACGAATGGTGGCTGGCATGGCATGTTACCTCCGGTCGCGGATGATTTTGACAAAGGTGCCCTCGGGCAGTTCTCCTTCCACGAGGTGGACGACTCCGCCCTTGACGAAGCCAACGATGGGACGCTCGGGAGTGGCCGGCGGTGCCGGACGGCTCACCGGGGGCTGGGCAAAGAGCGATCCGGTGGCGGCGGGCGGCGGCGCGGGTGAAGCAGCGTCGGCAGTGGCCGGGCGGGGACGGCTGACGGTCTTGCGGGTGCCCTCGTCCATGGCGAGATTGGCGAGGCGGTCGGCGTGCTTGTTCTTGTTGCGCAGGACATGCTCGATGCGGAAGCCGTCAAGCCGGGCGACGCGCCGTTTGGCCTCTTCATAGAGCGGGCGCAGATCGGGGCTGTTGACGCGGTACTTGCCCTGCATCTGCTTGACCATCAACTCGGAGTCGGCGACGACGCGCAGGCAGGGGTGGCCCTCTTCGAGGGCGAATTCGAGGGCGGCGAGCAGGCCGGAGTATTCGGCGACGTTGTTGGTTTTGACGCCGAGAAACTCGTAGAGTTCGTCGACCTTTTGCCCTTGCTCGTCTTCGAGATAGACGCCGTAACCGGCGGGTCCGGGATTGCCGCGCGAGCCGCCGTCGCAGTAGGCCGTGATCCATGGGCCGCAGGGTACGGGGCCGGAGTGTTTTTGAGCTGCCATGGGATGAGTTTAGAAGAGTTGCCCGTGGAAACCGGGCGGATTCCTGAGAGCCACGGGCTGGAACGCAGGAGAGCCCCGGTGATCGCCAGACGCGCGGGAAAAAGTGCGGCCTTTCTTCATGAAGCGGTTTTTCCTCAAGAAAAATGAATTTTGCAGATTTTGATGGAAATCAGAGTCCGAGGCGCATCCATATGAGCAGTCACATAGCGAACCAGAGTTTTCCCAGTTTCCCCGGGGGGAGTGCAGCCGGTGGCACTGAAAGGTATGACCGGCGCGGGCGTGGCGCGTATAGTCGTATGGAACAAGGTTTTGCGCTATGAATGATCGCTCGACCGCGTCTGGATCAAAACGGATGGCTCACCTTCCCGGCCGCCCTGCGTCTACTTTTCGTGGAGACATAGGGCCTATGTCAGATGCTCTTAGCATTCTTTCCCGGGAGCCTGTTCTTGCTTCGCCAAGGCACAGGGCCAACTCCTCGGATGCTTCTGCCTCGGAAACCGACCTGATTCGCGCGGCGCAGGCCGGATCGCGAACGGCGTTTGATGCCCTGGTGCGGCAGCACGACCAGGCAGTGTTGCGGCTGGCGCTGCACCTGACCGGATCAGAGCAGGATGCGCAGGACATTCACCAGGAAGCCTTTTTGAAGGCATACCGATCGATTGGAAACTTCCGGTTTGAATGCTCTTTTTACACCTGGATCTACCGGATTGTGACCAATCTGTGCCTGGACCTGATGCGGCGGCGCAAGTCGCGGCGCGAGGAACAGGCGGTGATGATTGATGCGACCGGCGGCGAGATGGACATGCTGGTGAACGTCTCGGACGACCGGGCAAGCGCGAATCCTGACCGGGAGCTGGAGCGAAAAGTGCTCAGCCGCCAGATTCGGGCAGCGCTTGAGAAGCTGACTCCACGCGAACGCATGGTATTTGAGCTGAAGCATTTCCAGGGGCTGCGGCTTCGTACGATTGGCGAAATGCTGAACACGACCGAAGAGACGGCCAAGAACACGCTCTTTCGGGCGACGAAGAAATTGCGCGCAAACCTGGCTGGCGCTCGCTGATTCCAGCCGCACTCAAGAGTGCCTATGACCTGTGAACAGGCCCAACAAAGCATTTCCCTGGCTGTTTATGGGGAGCTTCCGGATGAGGAACGCCATCTGCTGACGCAGCACCTGGTGGCCTGCGAAGCCTGCCGCGAGGAGTATGAAGCGGTAGATGGGCTGCGCAAGGCGATGCTGCTGCATCCGTTGGAAGAGCCCTCGGCCAACCTGATGGCGCGTGCGCGGCTGGGCCTGGAAGAGGCTCTGGATGCGGTACCGGAAGACCACTGGTGGGTTCGCGCCGGGCGGCGCATCCGGCTGGATGCGGTGAGGCTGGGCAGTGTGCCCGTAATGGCCTCGGCCCTGCTGGTGGCCGGGCTGGCTGCGGGCGGCTATGGCGGATACCGGCTGGGCGTGCATAAGCTGCGCCAGGAGCAGGCCCGGATGATTTTGCGGTCGCTGCCGATTCAGACCGTGAAGAGTGTGCCCGCAGCGGCGCAGGTGACGGATGCGAGCGAGACGGAGGATGCGCGTGGCATCGATCCGGCGCGGGCGCAGATTGCCAATGTGAGCCAGATTCTGCACAACCCCAACTCGGATGAAGTGGAAGTGAGATTTAACCGGCTGGTGCCGGAGTCTGTGGAAGGCTCGATCAACGATCCGGACATTCGCAGGCTGCTGCTGCTGGGCGTGGAGAGCCCGCAGAACCCGATGGTGCGCGATGACTCGGTGGACCTGCTGGCGCGCCAGTGCGAGATGGGGCACTGCAAGGAAGGCGCGATCCGCCGGGCCCTGATGGAGGCGCTGCGCTACGACCATGACCCTGGGGTGCGGATGAACGCGCTGGCCGGACTGGAGCCGTACGTGGCCAACGACACGCAGGTGCGCAACGCCGTGCTGGAGACGCTGCTGCATGACGCGGACCCGGTGGTTCGCATTCAGGCGATGCAGATGCTGACACCGGTGGAAGCGGACTCGAGCGTGCGGCAGGTGCTTGAGACGGTGTCGATGGAAGACGAGAATCCGCGCATCCGGAATGTTTCAGAGCAACTGCTGGAGCAGGAGCCTCAGGTACAGTAGGGCAGAGGTTTCCCCGGTGACGTTTGCCTGCCTGCCTCGTCTTTCAGAACGGATGAGCCGATGAGAAAGGCGATGAAATCATTTGCGCGACGCATGCTGGCGGCCACCTGTGGCTGCCTGATGGCAGGAGGCCTCTCCTGCTGGGCGCTGGCCGCCGCGCATCCCCAGAACACGCACTCCCAGACCAATGCAAGCGCCGCGGGCGCAGCGCCGGGCTACCTGGGCGTGAACGTGCGCGCGGTGAACCGGCAGATGGCCGGGGCGCTCAAGCTGAAGTCCGCGCGGGGCACCGAGATTGTGAATGTGGACCATGACGCGCCGGCCGGCAAGGTGGGGCTGTGCGCGCATGACGTGATTCTGGCGGTAGACGGACATCCGGTATCGAATGAGGCGCAACTGCGGCAGATATTGCAGGGCACCACGGCGGGGCAGACTATCCAGTTGCGCATTTGGCGGGACGGAAAATTGCTGAACGTGCCGGTGCAACTGGCGAGCCGCGAGCAGGTGGCCGAAAATGCGTGGCCGGAGGGTTCGTTTGTGGTGGATGAGTTTCCGGTGCGGCCGGATGCGATTCCGATGCCTTTTCCGAAAGACTTTGGACCAAACGTGAATCTGCACGAGTTTGCCATGCTGGGCAGCGATGGGCTGGACGTAGAGCCGCTGAGCCGCCAACTGGCGCAGTTTTTTGGCGCATCGAAGGGCATGGGGCTGTTGGTGCGAGATGTGGAACCGAACAGCCCGGCGGCGGCGGCGGGGCTGAAGGCAGGGGACGTGATTACGGCCGCCAATGGGCTGCCGGCGGCGTCACTGCAGGCGTGGCTGATGGTGGTTTCGCAGAACCAGGGCAAGCCGGTGGAGTTGAGAATTCTGCGCAATCACCGGGTGCGCACGATTCGCTACACGCCAGGCGGGCAGGCGCACCAGAGCGCGCTGCGGACCATGCAGGGGAATGGCGGGCCGTCTTTGGAGGTTCCGGCGGAGGTGCTGACCGCGATGCAGGAGGCCGCACCCGAACTGGAGCAGGCCGTGCTGGCGCTCGAACAGTTGCATCCGGTGCTGGTGGAACGGGCCAAGCCGTGCCCCGAAGCCGGGGGCTTGCCGGCGCAGGTGTGGAACTGAGCGGCTGGGCTGTGCATTCCCCGGGGAATGGCATGGGGAAGCGAATGGCTGGAGGGCGAATCTCGCGGGCATGCGGGCTCATCTCAATAGCGGATGTGTCTGTGATTCAATAGAGGTAGCATGCCTGAAGTCGCAAAACCCAATCCTGCAGTTCGCCGGGCCAAAGCCGCATCGAGAAAGCTGCGCGAACTGGCGGTGGTGGGACACGCCCTGGCTTCGACCGGGCACCCTGTGATGGCGCAGATTGTGCCGATGAGACGGTGCAACCTCTCCTGCGCGTATTGCAATGAGTATGACGATGTGTCAAAGCCGGTGCCGCTGGAAGAGATGCTGCGCCGCATTGACCATCTGGCGAGGCTGGGCACCAGCATCATCACGATCTCGGGTGGTGAGCCGACGCTGCATCCGGAACTGGACCAGATCATTGCGCGCATCCGCCATCATGGCCGGGTCGCCGGGATGATCACGAATGGCTACTACCTTGTTCCGGAGCGGATTGTGCGGCTGAACAAGGCGGGGCTGGACCATCTGCAGATTTCGATTGATAACGTGCAGCCGGATGAGGTCTCAAAGAAAAGCCTGAAGGTGCTGGACAAGAAGTTGCAGAACCTGTCGGAGTACGCCGAGTTTCACGTGAATATCAATTCGGTGGTGGGCGGGGGCATTAAAGATCCTCAGGATGCGCTGACCATCGGCCGCCGCGCGGTGGAGCTGGGCTTTACCTCGACGATTGGGATTATTCACGACGGAGACGGCCAACTGAAGCCGCTGGGCGCGGCCGAGCGCACGGTGTGGACCGAGATGCGGAGCTGGAAGAAGAAGAACTACTCGCGCTTTAACCAGTTTCAGGAAGCGATTGCCAACGGGCAGCCGAATGACTGGCGCTGCCGGGCCGGTTCGCGCTACCTCTACGTCTGCGAAGACGGGCTGGTGCACTATTGCTCACAGCAGCGCGGATATCCGGGAGTTCCGCTGGCCGAGTACAAGCGGGCGGATGTGCGGCGGGAGTTTCTGACGGAGAAGACCTGCGCTCCGAACTGCACGATCAGCTGTGTTCACCAGATTTCGTATATCGATCACTGGCGCGCTCCGCAGACATCCTCCACGTCGCCGGGCCGAGGCCCGGAGCTGGTGAATATTCGGACTTAGCCACGTCTGTATGGCGGCAAACCTCAAAGAACAGGTGCTTTCACGATGAAATTGCAAGGGAGATGTGCCACTGCGCTGCTGGGCGCGGCACTGGTTTTGTGCGCTCAGGCACCGATGTTGCAGGCGCAGGAGCAGGCGGCGACCGGTCTTGTGGCCGGCCAGCCGAAGCCGGAAGTGATCAAGAACTTTCAGGCACTCGAAGACAACTGGAGCACGGCGCTGGTAAGAGACGACCAGTATGGGATGGAGCTGCCGCTGTCGCCCTATTTCGAGGACATCAGCACGGCCGGCGACGTGCAGACGCGGGACGAGTTTCTGGCCTTCCGCTTTCAGAAAAATGCGAGCCGCCCCTTCAGCATGGAACAGAAGGTGGCCAGCGTGCGCATCTTTGGCGATGTGGCCATTGTGAGCGGCACCTACCAGATCAAGATTGATGTGAACGGGGATCCGCGCCAGGAGAATGGGGTTTTCACGCACATCTATGTGCAGACGCATGGGCGGTGGCTGTGCGTGAATTCGCAGCGGACGAATGTGATTGACGAGCCGCTGAACCACACGAAGAGACGGCACCGGAAGCGGTAGACGCCACAACAGAGCGTTGACGCTGGAGTGGTGCCTCCCGGGTGCTACCTGCCGGGGACGGCGGGCGCCTGGCAGGCTTCTGGAGGCGAGAGCAGGGGCTTCCAGTCCTCGGTCATGAAGAGGCGGATGGCGGCGATACCCGCCGCGCCAGCGTCGATGCAGAGAGGGGCATTGGCAGCTGTGACGCCTCCCAGCGCGAGCACTGGTTTGCCCTGAGCCGCGCAGACCGCCGCGGCGAGAGCCTCAAGCCCGAGGCCGGGCAGAGCGCCATCGGGCAGCACTTTTTCAAAAACAGGAGCGAAGAGCAGCAAGTCGGCGTAATTGCGGCGCTGTTCGACGTCTGCGAGGGAGTGGCAGGCGGCGCTGAGGATTGCCGTGCGGCCAGCTTGCGCGTAGAGCTTACGGGCCTGCTCTGCGGCCTCAGGAGCGGCGTGGCCGGGCAGATGGATGCCGTGGCAGCCGGAACGGAGCCCGATCTCTGCAGGGCCGTTGAGGAGCACGCGCATGGACGAGCCCTGCTGGCGCACGAGCGCGCAAATGGAGCCGGCCAGCGATTCGAGATCGCTCGCGGGGAGATCTTTCTCGCGAATCTGGAGATAGGCGAGGCTGCTGCAGGCGAGTTCGCGCACTTGTTCGAGGAGCTGGGAGAGCTTCTGAATCTCACTGCCGGGAAAAAGAGCGCGTTCTGTAATGGCGCAATGGAGCATCTAGCCTGAGTATGCGTTCCGTAATGAGAAACTGGTAGAGAAACTTTGAAGTCTTTTACCGGGCCCCAAGGCTTCGAGCGATAAGATGGGTGCGGATGCGACAAAAATTATGGCGAAATACGATCTTCTGGTAATTGGTTCCGGTCCTTCAGGGCAGCGGGCTGCGGTTTCCGCGGTGAAGAAAGGCAAGCGTGTGGCGCTGGTGGAGATGCGCGGCGTGGTGGGCGGCGTGTGCATCAACACGGGCACGATCCCGAGCAAGACGATGCGGGAGGCGGTGCTGCATCTCTCCGGCTACAGCTACCGGTCAATTTACGGGATGAATTACCGCGTGAAGGAAAAGATCACGATGTCGGATCTTGCCTTTCGCGTGCAGCACGTGATCAAGACCGAAATTGACGTAACCGAGGCGCAACTGTCGCGAAACATGGTGGACGTGATTCACGGGGTGGCGAGCTTTGAGTCACCGAACCAGGTGCGCGTGGATGGGCCGCGCGGAGCCACCACCTATGAAGCGGACAATATTGTGATCGCAGTAGGGACCAAGCCGGCGAGCACGCCGAAGGTTCCGATCAACGGGAAGACGATCGTCAACAGCGACCAGGTGCTGGAGCTGAGCGACTTGCCGCGCACGATGATCGTGGTGGGCGGCGGCGTGATTGGCGTGGAGTACACCTGCATGTTCGCGACGCTGGGCGTGCGCGTGACGCTGGTGGAGAAGCGGCCGCGGCTGCTGGAGTTTGCCGATCAGGAAATTGTGGAAGCGCTGAGCTATCACCTGCGCGACAGCCGCGTGACGATGCGGCTGAATGAAGAGGTGGAGAGCGTGGAAGAGCTGCCGGATGGCACGGTGGTGGCGAACCTGGAGAGCAAGAAGCGTATCTCAGGAGACGCGCTGCTTTATTGCGTGGGGCGGCAGGGAAACGTGGATGAGCTGAACCTGGCGGCGGCGGGGATTGAGGCGGACAAGCGCGGGCGCATTCCGGTCGACAAGGACTTCAGGACCAAGGTGCCGCACATTTATGCGGTGGGCGATGTGATCGGGTTCCCGAGCCTGGCTTCGGTGTCAATGGAGCAGGGCCGCATCGCGGTGGAACGCGCCTATGGCAATGAACTGATGCAGTCGAACCCGAGCTTTTACCCCTATGGCATCTATACAATTCCGGAGATTTCGTTCATCGGCAAGACCGAGGAGCAGCTGACCGAAGAGGATGTGCCGTACGAGGTGGGCGTGGCCTATTACCGCGAGATTGCGCGCGGACAGATTCGCGGAGACACGACCGGGCGGCTGAAGATTATTTTTAACCGGGAAAACCGGGAGATTCTGGGGGTTCACATCATCGGCGAAGGGGCGTCGGAGCTGGTGCACATTGGGCAGGCGGTGATGGCGCTGGGCGGAAAGATAGACTACTTCATCGATACCGTATTTAACTATCCTACGTTGGCAGAATGCTACAAAGCGGCGGCCTTTAACGGCATCAACCGCCTGGCGCGGTTTGAGAGCTGACGGCGCTTTGAGCCAGCCCGCAGGATGAGCAGCAAAAAATAAAAGGACACAAGATTATGGCGAAGTCGATTGGTGTGGTGTTGAGCGACCGGGTCACGGCAGGACTGGTGGAGGACCATCAACTGGTTGGAGGACTGCAGGAGTTCCCGAAGAACCTGGATCAGAATGGCCTGATCGAGATTCCCAAGGAAGAGCTTTGCCACCTGATTTGCGATGCTGTCGCTGAGCTGGCACCCGCTGGCACGGAGATTGCCGCCGTGGGCGTGGCGGTTCCGGGCATTGTGATCAAAGGAGTTCTGGAAAATTCGCCGAACCTGCCGCAGCTGAAAGGCACGCACGTTTGTAACGATGTGAGCTCGGAATTGAAGGAGCGGGGGCTGAATTATCCCGTAAGCCTTTGCAATGACGCCGATGCCGTCGCGGCGGGCGTGGCGGCGACCCGGCAGGAGTTTGACCGGCTGCTGCGGGTGTGGACGATCGGCAATGGGATTGGCTTTGGGCGCTATCCGTACACGGAAGGCGCCTGGGAGGGCGGACACATGGTGGTCACGCTCGACCCGAAGGAGCGCTACTGCGGATGCGGCGGCAAGGGGCACCTGGAAGGCATCATGGGCAACCGGGCCATGCGGCTGCGCTTTCTGGACATGGAGCCGGAAGAGGTATTTGCCGCAGCCAAGCAGGGAGACAAGCGCTGCGCCGACTTTGTGGACCTGTGGCACCGCGCCCTGGCGGCGGCCACGGCCTCGCAGATTCACCTGGAGGGGCCGGGACGTTTTTACTATACGGGCCGGGATATTCAGCGCCTCGACCTTGGGCTGCTCCGCCAGTATCTCTATGAGATGGTGAAGATGAGTCCGCTGCAGAACTACACGGTGGAAGTTTTGCCGGAGGAGCGCACGCGCTCGGTGGTGGGTGCGGCGGTAGCGGCGGAGCGCGGTTACCGCTGCTGAGACAACACGGCGGCGCGAGAACCGGACCGAAGCGGGCGGCTACAGCGTGGGGACAATGCGGCTGAGGCCGGTCTTGCGAGCGTGCTCGGCAATCTTCTCATTGATGGTGAGCGCGAGGGCAAGGGCTTCCCGTCCTGCGTGGCCACTGACGCGCGGCGGCTGACGCGTTTCCACACATTGCACAAATGACTCGATTTCAAGGCGCAGGGGCTCGCCGTCCTGCAGTTGCGGCTTGTGCAGCTTGAGCCCCGGCGGAAGCGGCGAGGCGGCAGACGGCTGGGCGAGAAGAGCGCTGAGGTCCGCCGCAGCGGCGAAGGCCTCAGGCTCAACGTCGATGATCAAGAGATCTTTGCGCGCGTAATCAATGGACACATACTGATGAGGCTGAAAGAAGCGGAGCTTGCGCACTCGCTCGGTGCTGACGCGGCTGGCGGTAAAGTTGGCGACGCATCCTGACTCGAACTCGAGGCGGACGTTGGCGATATCGACCTTGGGCGAGACGATGGGCAAGCCGACGGCATGCATAGAATGGACGGGCGAGCCGGCGAGCGCCAGAACGATGTCAAGATCGTGCACCATGAGGTCAAGGACGACATCCACATCGAGAGAGCGCGGGCTGAAGAGGCTGAGCCGGTGCGCCTCAAAAAACATGGGCGCGTTGCGAATAGCCTCAGCGGCCAGGATGGCTGGATTGAAGCGCTCCAGATGACCCGCCTGAAGAATGCGGCCATGCTTTTGCGCGAGGGCGATGAGTTGATCGGCCTGCTGGAGCGTGGCTGCAATGGGCTTCTCGACCAGAAGATCCATGCCAGTCTCAAGCAGGGTAGCGGCCACCTCAAAATGAGCTGAGGTCGGAACACAAACCGATGCGGCATCCACGGCGAGCTGGCCAGTGGCGCGAGCGTGGAGCATCTCGGCCACGGACGAAAAAATAAGCGGAGGCTGGGCGGCGGTCGCAAAGGAAGCCCGCAGCTCGCTGGCGCGGTCTGAATGAGGCTCGACAATGGCCGTCAAGCGGACGGGGTGAGCAGAGGAAGAAGTGGCTGCCTCAAGCTCCCGATAGACCCGGAGATGATTGCGCCCGAAGGCCCCGACACCGACGACCGCGAAATTCAGTTTGAGTCCCCTTTACCTTCGACGACGCGGAGGCAGCGCGAATAGAGGGCGAGCAGTTGCTGCACGTGATCCTCAGGCTTGGCGGCACTGGCGGGGACGAAGCCGGGCGCGGAGGAGCCAGAGCGCGCGACGCCTGTGGAGGTGACGACGAACTTGAGCAGATCGAGAGCGATGTCTTCGTTACGGCGGGCAGCGTTGGAGGCTGTGGGCTGATCCATGAATTGAAATCCTCTAGGGTCGATGCTAGCAAAATCTCTGCCAGGGCGCTTGATCAGGCTTCAGTCACACAGAGGCAGACGCGGCCGACGAGCATATCACCGGGATGCTCCAGTGGAGGCAGCTCAATGGCTTCGATGGGGAAGGTAAACAGGCGCGGGCGCAGCAGCAGTCTGCTGCCCTCAAAACTGACATAGCGAAAGACCAGATTGCTGCCCAGACGAACGGCGTAGAGGTTGGCCTGAGGCGGGTCAACCGGCACGAGTGAATTGTAATGACGGTCAATGACGGCAATGGAGAGCTCTTTGAGCACGGGCTGCATGGGAGAGGCCTGATGTGCCGTGACGCGAAGCGCGACGAAGCGCTCCCATTTGCGGCGCGCGGGGGTGTTACGCGGCGGAAAGCGCTGGAGCTCGCCCTCAGGGAGGGTGAGGTAGGTTTGCCCCTCGACGGGGATGATGGCGGCTGAATGAATGGCCACCGAGGCGGAGACAATGGGAATTCTTTCGCCGGGCGAGTGCGCCGCGGGCCAGGCTTCCTGCTCCTCAAGATGGACCAGATCCTGAATAGAGAGTTGCTGCGCCGTGAGCAGGCGATCAAGCGCGGACAGGCTGAGGTTGCGTTTGCCATGCAAGAAGTTGGAGATGTGGGAAGGTTGTAGCCCTGTCTGCACAGCGAGCAGCTTGCCTGTTACCACTCCTCGTTCAATGCGCCGCCATATCTCTATGCGCAGCCGCTCATGGAGCTGAGAAAAGGTCATTGTGAATTGTTTTCAATCAGTGATGCCGTGCCGCTGCCCTATTAGCAGGGAGAAAACTCAATTGTGCAAGATTCCGCGCTTTTGGCAGTAATATTTGAATCCGATCAAATCATCGCTGCTTTCAATCACGATTGTCGTGTTGACCTACCGTAGCAGCACTTCTAGAGTCGGCTCACTTTCCAATTTGTCAACGAAGCCCAAAAGCCGCGCCGCACATGCGCGGCCTTTGTCCCTTGATTGTTGCGCAACTTGGCTTTTGCAACCTGAGTACCGATGTCAAAGATCAGCGCTATATCCACGACAGAAACCCGCAGAGAGATCCTTGAACCTGACGTGCATTTCCTCGCAGGCAGCAGTGAAAGGGCAACTCTATTTCCAGCGCAGCACCGGATTTCCGGTTCTGCACCGTCCAGCCTTGTTTTGGAGAACCTGATGATGATGTATTTGCGAGTATTTCTGAAAGTCTGTGAAGGGTGCGGCAGTCTTTGGTATCGCACTCAAGGCCATTCCGGCGTCTATTGCGCCCATTGTGCAAATAAGCTGAAGGACTTTCCGAAACCGACATCCCGGACACGAGGACGACGTCCGCGACACTCGCGAGCAGTCGCCATGAGCGGAGGTGCACGATGAGCGCCGCTGCTGTTCTGCCTAATGTGAGAGCCTGTGGATATGAGAGAGCGAGCCGTGTAGCTGAGCCTGCTTCGCCACCCCTGGGAGGCACGGTTTTCTATCGCCGCCGCACGGAGGCGCTGCTGCGCCGGTATATGCGCGCATCGATGGAGATGGGTCGAACGCCGTCTCTGCTGGGGAACACGGTCTTTCGAGGGCGCGCTTCAAGTTATCGGCTGCGCACCTTTGAAGACTGCATCATCTTCATCTTTGATGTTGAGAAGTGCCTGAAGCGGCTTGATGCCGAGTCAAAGGAAATGATTGCCCGCATTGCGCTGCAAGAATACACCCACGAAGAGACGGCGCGACTCACGCAGCAGAGCGAACGGTCAGTGGGAAGGAAGTATGCCTTTGCACTGGATCAGATGACGAATATTCTGCTGGAGCTTGGGCTTCTTGATCCTGACATCCTGTAGGTAAGAAAAGCTTTGCAAGCAGCAAAGACAGGGCAAAACTTATCTCAGAAGAAAAGTGAAGTAATTGTGCCGGTAATTTCCCCCTGACTTGATATTCTGAACTTATAGATGACATTTCAACGGGACGCCTTGTGCGTCCCGTTTCTATTTGCAATTGGCGGCGTACTGATTTTGGGCTTGTTCCGCTTTTATTGGAAATGCGCGGATTGGCAGTATGCTCCGCATAGAGGTTGCGGTTTACGGCAGCCGGGCGAGCTGCACCGTAAGAAGGAGTGCTCCGGGATGGAGGTTGTGGTGAGAATACGTACTTTTGGGACGTGGGCGTCGTGGATTTTTGTGATTGTTTTGCTGGCGTTGCTACCGTTGCCCGGCGTGGGCCAGGTGACAACGACGACCGTGCAGGGGACGGTTTATCGCGCAGACGGCAGCCCGGCATCAGGAACGCTGATTGTGAGCTGGCCCTCGTTCACGACCGCAGCCAACCAGGCCATTGCCGCCGGTTCCACGAGTGTGCAGATTGGCAGCGATGGGTTTGTGAGTGTGTCGCTGGCACCGAACCAGAACGCGTACCCGTCTGGAACCTACTACACGGCGGTGTACCACCTGAGCGATGGCACAGTGAACCGGGAGTACTGGGTGGTGCCGGCAGCATCCACTGCAAGCGTTGGATCAGTGCGGGCGCAGATTGAGCCAGCGGCGGTTGCCGTGCAGACAGTGAGCAAAAGCTATGTGGATAGCTCGATCACGGCGCTCACAGGAAACTTTCTCTCGACCACTGGCGGCACGATGAGCGGGCCGCTGACCTTGAACAGTGATCCAACCGGAGCTGCTCAGGCAGCCACCAAGCGCTATGTGGACAACATGGTAGCGAGCGATGTACCTCTGGCGGGCGGCTCCATGCTCGGTACGCTGCAAACACCGGAACTGATTGCGAAGGGGCCACGCGTGAATGTGCTGGACTCGGACTTTGCGCTGGGGCAACCGGTAAAGGCCATTGCGGTGACGAATGGAGCCTGCACAAGCAATCCGACAATTACGATTCCGCCACCACAGTACTCCGCAGATGGCTCGCAGGCGTCGGCAACTGGGCTGTGTGTGAATGGACAGGTATTTGCATATATCTCTTTTCCAGGAGGCGGCTACACGACCGCGCAGACGCCAACAATCTCAGGCGGAGGAACAAATGGCGCCACGGGAGCGCTGGTGCTGCTAGGCACGGCGGGCCGCGCTGACCCTACGAGTTCAGCGGATTCTTCGTCAGCCATTGTGAATGCGGCGGACTACATTCAGGGTATCGGCCGGACAACCCATAATTTGCCTCAGCTTTATATCCCGGAAGGCAATTACAAGATGATGGATACTCTCCGGCTACCTTGCGATATACCGGTACGCGGGGATGGCGTAAATGCGACCATTCTAGAGCCAGTCACTAACAACGAGAATGGCATCACTGTGTATAACTACGCCGAGCAAGTAAATGCATGGGAATGCAGTGGATCGATTACCGACCTGACGGTTCATGCGCCGAACGAAGAGAACTATACGGCAGACGAAATTGAGAACCTGAACGCCACCGGATACTCCTTTGACAGAATTCGTATCAGCGGCGGCGGCGGCCGTGGCCTGAACAACCTCTATGACAATGAACGCAATGAGGGCCGGGATATAGAAATTGATGCGGTGCGATGGCCGCTCATCTGGGACGGAAACGAGAACCATCTCTGGAAATTGAATATTGCAGCGCCCGGGGAAACTCCGGACGGGTATTGCTTCGGAACCGGTTATGGCTATGTCTCCAACTGCGTGAATGGGAGGTATCCGAATCCCGGCTGGGTGAGTGGCGCCCTGGTAAGCGCGAATGCCGATGGAAACACTGCAACTTTTTATGTGAAGGCGACCTCAATCAATAACGTGGGTGGATTTGCTGCGCTTACGCAATCGACTTCGCCGATTGTGCCTGGGCATCACTTCACGGTTGCGGGAACCAGCGGGACGGTGCTGGATGGACTGTATACCGCGACGAATATCGTCAACAATGTGACGTCAGACCCGAGCGGCGGATGCACAGCAAGCAGCGAATGCTTTGAAGTACAAGCGGTTTCGACTGCCAACGGGACAGCTAACGTGTCCTCAGCGAGCTGGACACCCACGATTCTGCCGGATCGCAACGCAGCCGTACATGTGCTGGGAGCCGATGATGTGCTGGAGGGTGGGAGCATCAAGGCGCTGTGGTATTCGGGAGCCTTTGACCTGGAGAGCATGTTTGGCGGCCGCATCAGCAACTTTTACATGGAAGGCTTCCCGGTCAACGGGCAGCCGCATGAAGATTCCTCGATGATGGCGGGCGGCTTGCCTCCGCAAACTACTCTGACAGGAACGCTGAACGGTTCTGCTGGAATTGATGCGGTGGTGACGGTCGCAAGCACTGCATGGTTTCCCTATTACGTGAATGATCTAGGGGATGCCTATGCCGTGGGAGTTCCAGACGGCCAGGAAAAAGAGTGGTCGTATCGCATTACGTGCGCGGACTATTCCTATAGAAGCACGGCGCCCTGCGCGAATAACCCCGGGGTGCAGCAAGGGCAGTGGGAAGACGTGTATGCGGTGATGACATCGCAGGGCATGGTGATAGCGCAACGCGATCTGAGCACCTCCACGGCTCCAGCGGGAACAACCTGGCCGGCAGGGTCTCAGGTGGTGGAGTCTCAAGCGGGCAGCTTTTACGGCACGCTTCTATTTGCAAGCAATCATCCTGAAGCCATTGATGGACCGGGTAGCGGATGGTCCTCGTCATGCACTGATAATGGCGAGAATGTATGCGCGGAGTTTATTGCAGGAGGCATTCCAAACCTGATTACAACATTTACGGAGGGAACTGCGCCTCCTCATTATGGTGGTGTGCGGCCTTCGATCTCAATGTTTGACAACGAGCGATGGGGGGGCAGCACAGAACAGGACGGACAGGGATACCTCAAGGTACGGGGATATGGCGCACATGTTTCCTACTATGACATTAGCAACGCATATTTCGGCGCCATTGATAGCAATGCAGCCGGATGTCAGCTAGATTCCACGGCACTCTTCAATGTTCAAGAGAAAGACGGATCGTATCCTTTTGTGACCTATGAGAATCTTGATTCCGGTTTGTATTGCAACTCGCAGACCGGATCCAGTTACACGCAAAAGGTTAACCAATACAACGATCCTGTCACGGGCTCCAATCCGGGATCGCAGTATTCATTTGGCAGGCAATTCGCCAGCTCCTGGTGCTATTACGACACGCCTTCTGCCACAGGAGGACACTCCCAAAATCGATTCTGCTTCAAGGGATCGCCCAGCCTGACGGGAATGGGAAGCGGGTTTGAGTTTGACACCTGGAACGGGTCCGCCTGGGTGAATGGATTTGCCCTGTCGCCGAACAGTAGTTCGGCAGTGAATTTGAGTGTAACGGGCGCGGGTAATTTTCCTGGTGGCATTACGGCCAGCACGATCAATGGAGAAATCACCGTTGATGGCACCACATACACTACGCTGAACAGCGCCTGGAATGCCGCGCTGAATGCTGCCAACAGCACGGGACAGAATCAGACGGTGCGGCTGGGACCGGGACAGTTCAACGTGACCGCTTCGATGACGGAGCCGGCGAATGGGGCCTGCGTGAGCCTGATTGGATCGGCGGGAACGGCGACCTCAGCGGATGTGACCACCGCGGCGACGACGCTCGTGGCTGGCGCGGCGCTGACGGATGCAGTGTTCCAGGAAGGTAACACGGCCCAGGCGCAGGGATGCACGTTCAAAGATCTGAACATTCTGGGCAACCGGGATGTGCAGCATGGGTTTGACTTTCAATGGTTTCGCGGATTGCTGCTCGAGAATGTCACAGTGAATGACACGACGGCGGAAGGCATTCTGCTGGGAGAAGAATCGACAAGCGGCGGACACCAGTCGAACTTTGTGATGCGTAATATCACGGTGAGCTATAACAGCGCGGACTTTAGTCCGGCCAGCCGGCCAGCGTATGGTATTCATCTGCAGAAAACGGCCATCGATAGCTACATGGGAAATGTTCTGGTCAGAAATGCTCTGACTGCCTCGATCTACAACGAGGGTACCGGAAACACAGGTTATATGGTGCATGGGTTTGGATATCCCTATACCTGTACTTCGGCACCTTGCATCAATACGGCTACATCGGGCTCCGCGAGTAATGCTTCGTATGCCACCAACTATGTGATTTATGACACGGGCGGAGCGGGGTCGGTGTGGACGGACACTTACATTGATAGTCCGGCGATTGCAGGCTTCTATGTCGGAGCGGATGGCGTGGAAATCAATGGCGGCCATATTCAGTGGCCTGACTTGACGAGTTTTCCCGCAGCTAACCTTGCCTACGTTGCGTCGAATGTTACGAATGACCTGCTGATCTCGGATGTGAACTGCCTGGGCATGAGCCCCTCGGCGCACTGGATTACGTATGCCAACTCCTCAGGGACGCCGCCTACCTTCTCAAGCGTGCATCACCTGACGGGCTGCGGCAACTACTACCAAGCGCTGGAGCCGGCGGTGACGACAGGCTTCTCAAGCGGCGGCGCAAACATCAACGATCCAAGCGGAACCGTTCCACGCGTGTGGGCGACTCCGCTCTCGGCGGCGGCCAATGAAGCGGCCTATGCGGTGCAGATGTATACGGGCTACCAGGGAGATGCGTATCAGGCGCACTTCTCAGGGGTAAGTCCGTTCTTCAATGTTACTTACCAGGGAACGATCCGATCGAATGGAGGATTGGCACTGAGCACGATCATCAACACGTCGCCATCGCTCACGCTGACAACGGCCAATCGGAATGTGATCGCGGATGCATCGAGCGGGGCGCAGACCATTACGCTGCCGAGTTGCTATACGCCAATGCCAGACAAGATGACCCCGACCGGGCTGCAGTTGACGATCACCAAGTCAGACAGCAGCGCGAATGCGGTGACTCTGCAGACGGTTTCTTCACAGACGATCGACTACCAGGGCAGCACCGCGCAGACATTGACGATTGGGACGCCGGGCACCAGAAACCTGGTTTGCGGCCCTGACTTCAACTGGTACGCCTACTAAGACCAACGAGGCGCTTCAGCAGGAAGCGCAGGCAGGATAAGACGACATGCGGCAAAGGAGCACGGTATGCCGCGACGACCTGCTGCTGCTGGGGCGCGAGCTGGACACGCCCGTAAACAGCAGCGGCGAGGCCCTCATTCACTACCTGGCGCATTCGGCACTGCGCATTCGGGGACGCGACAGCAGCAGTGTTCCCCTGATTGCCAACCGGGTGCAGACGGAGTTTGAGAAGCGGCGCGGGCAAAGCAACATTGTGCTGAAGGCTCGTCAACTTGGCATCAGCACGTGGATAGCGGCGCGGTTTTTTCTCAAGACCGCGCTGATTCCGGGAACACTCACAGTGCAGGTGGCACACACACAGCAGGCGGCGGAGAGTCTGTTTCAGATGGTGCATCGCTTTTACCGGCAGTTGCCGAAAGATACTCTGGTGCCGCTGCGAACGGCACGGGCCAATGTACGTCAGCTTGTTTTTCCGGCAATTGACAGCGAGTACCGGGTGGAAACGGCTGGAGACAGGAATGCAGGACGCGGACTGACGATCAGTAATCTGCATTGCACCGAAGTCGCCCGCTGGCCCGGAGACGCGGAGGAGATATTCCAAGGCATGCGGGCGGCATTGTCGCCGAGGGGCGAGCTGGTGCTCGAGTCCACACCGATGGGGGCGGCCGGATGCTTCTGGAACACGTGGCAGAGCGCGGCGGAGACGGGGATGGTGCAGCACTTCTTCCCCTGGTGGATGGAGCAGGCCTATTGTGCAGACCCGGTGGACGAGACCTCGCTTACGGCAGAGGAACAGGGGCTGATAGAGGCTCATGCACTGTCGCTGGAACAGATAGGATACCGGAGGCGGATACGTACGAATTATCGCGAGCTGGCCCGGCAGGAGTATGCCGAGACGGCGCATGATTGCTTTCTGGCAAGCGGTGAATGCTACTTTGACGCGGCGGCGATTGACCGGCGGCTGTCTCAGTTGGAAGCGCCGCTCAGGACACGGCTGGGCGGGCGATTGCAGATCTGGTATCCACCGGAAGGCAAGCGCCGTTACATTGTGGCAGTGGATCCGGCCGGGGGCGGCAGCGAGGGGGACTACTCGGTGGCGCAGGTGATCGATGAGCAGACCGGGCTGCAGTGCGCGGAATTGCAGATGCACTGCACGGCACTCGAACTGGCGCAGGAAGTGGCGGAGCTGGCGAGAGAGTACGGGAAGGCCCTGGTGGCCGTGGAGCGGAACAACCACGGGGCGGCGGTGATCGCCTTTTTGCATAGCGTGTGCGGCTACCGGAATCTCTACCGGCAGGGCGGTCAGGATGGATGGCTGACCACCGCGATTTCGCGGCCGCAGATGCTGGCAAACCTGGCCAGCACGCTGGTGGAGACGCCGGGCATCTTCATGAGCCGGCGGCTGCTGATGGAGTGCCGCAGTTTTGTGCGGCAGCAGAACGGGCGCGTGGAGGCACAGGCCGGCGAGCATGATGATTGCGTGCTGGCGATGGCCATCGCGCTGGCGGTGCGGACCGGGCAGTGAGGCAAATTGCTGCGCGGCGAATGCGGCCGGGCAGGATAGGATGTTTGCTGACGGAGGCGATGTGGCAGTTCTGGCAACACAACAGATTCGGAGAATGCGCGGCGGCGCGCAGAGCCACCTGATGCTCGGCGCCGACGGCGTTCCTTATGTTGTGAAGTTTCAGAACAATCCTCAGCATCTGCGGGTGCTGGTGAATGAATGGCTGGCCACGCATGTGGCGCGGATCCTCGGCTTGCCCTCCCCGCCGTGCGAGGTGATTGAGGTGACTTCGTGGCTGGTGGAGAATACTGCGGAGCTGGATGTGCAACGGGGCGGCGCGAGCGAGCGCTGCCTGCCGGGGCTGCACTTTGGCTCGCAGTTTGTGGGAGGACTGATGCCGGGACAGAGCGTGGATTATCTGCCCGAGCCGCAACTGCTGGATGTGCGCAATCTGCGGGATTTTGCCGGGGTGCTGGTGGTGGACAAGTGGACCTGCAATGCGAATGGAAGGCAGGCGGTCTTTCATAAGAAGCAGCGGGAGCGGAAGTATTCGGCGACGTTTATCGATTATGGATTCTGCTTTGGCGCGGGCGAGTGGGAGTATCGGGATGCGCCATTGCGGGGCGTGTTTGCGCGCAATACGGTGTATGACGGCATCACGGGGTGGGAGAGTTTTGAGCCGTGGATGAGCCGGATGCGGGAGCTGGATGTGGGCCGGATATGGGCATTGGCGGACCAGATTCCGCCGGACTGGTATCGCGGCGATGTGGCGGCATTGGAGCGCCTGGTAGAGCAACTGGATGCCCGGAGAGAACGGGTTCCGGAGTTGATCCAGGGATTCCGGGAATCATCGCGGCAGCCCTTTCCGAAGTGGAATGGGGTGCCGTTTGCGATGAAGAGTGGCGTGAGGGAGCAGGCGAGTGTGGCCGATGATGCAGAGGGGAGGAACGTGTGACTGGGTTGCGTCCGTGTGAGTTCTTCCTGGTGCGCTATGTGCCGGATCCGGTGAAGGGCGAGTTTGTGAATATTGGCGTTCTGCTGCGCGATCTTTCGGGCACGGGACCGGCGCCGGCGTATGTCCGCTTTACGCGAGACTGGGCACGGGTGCGATGCGTGGATCCTGGTGCCGACATCGAGATGCTGGAGGCGCTGGAGCAGGAGCTGATTCAACGGGTGGAAGAGCGGCGGGAAGATATGCCGTATGTGCTGAAGACGCTCGAAGATTCGCTCTCGAATGGGTTACAAATCACGGGGGCCAAGGCGTGCCTGGCGGAGACGATTCCGGCGGAGCTGACGCGGCTGATGCAGTTGTATGTGGAGCCGCGGCGTCGCGAAGCGGTGGCGCGCATGAGCGGCCGGCAGAAGATCACGCGCTCCATGCGCGGCGCGTTTGAGCGTACGGGCGTCTGGAATCTGATGAGCAAGCGAATCGCGGCTTCGCCATATACGCATCCGGGCGACCCGCTGCGAATTGACTGCGGTTATAGACCGAATGGAGTGATTCGGATGTTTCATGCGGTTTCACTCGACGGTGACCTGGACCTCGCGAAGGTGCTGGCCTTTGGTATGCCGCGATTGCGCGAGGGTGTAGAGCGAGTGGAAAATGCCACGCTGGAGCTGACCGCGATTGTGGAGCCTTGGCGCGAGCTGCGCGGCGAAGACAACGCGCAGGAAGACGGGCTGGCGCAGTATCGTTTTGGCGTCGAGTGCATGGAGGCAGCGGAGATCAGGGTATTGACGACCAGCGATCTGCCGCGCCTTGCCGACACGGCCAGGGTGGAGATGAAGTTGTAGAGACGAGGGAATGAGCGGCCGCGAGATGCGGTTCGCGCAACAGCAGCGAGGGCTCGCCGGAAACGGCGGGCCTTTTTGTTTTTCCACTAGAGAGGGAGCGGCAGCAGTGAATCTAAGACAGACATTTCAACAGGCGCGGCAATTGCTGGCGGGCGGGCAGAAGCCCAACGAACCTGCGAGCGCGGAGCGCAAGACGCTGGCCTTGCCGACGATTCTGGCTCCGTATCAGATTCCTTCGCGCGCAATGCCGAAGCCGACGCCGGACAATCTGCGCCGGTTTGCCGAGACGCCGGTGGTGCGGCGCGCGATCAACATCATCAAGGATCGAGTGGCGAGCCTGGATTGGCAGATTCGCCTGAAGCGCGACTACACCGAGGAGCAAGTCGGTTATGTGCGCCGCAAGCAGCGCGCCTTGCGCTATGCGCTGGAGCATCCGAATCCATCGGACTCGTTTCGCACGCTGCTGGAGCAGGTGCTCGAAGATGCGCTGGTTGGCGGCTATGGCGCGATCGAGATGGAGACGACGGAGGATCCGGAGCGGCCCTTTCACCTGTGGCCGGTGGATGGAGCGTCGATTCAGATTGATCCGAAGTGGGATGGGAATCCTTCGAGCATTCGCTATGCGCAGAACACGGGCATGCCGAGTTCGGGATCGCTGGTGAAGCTGCGCGACGATGAGCTGATTTATCTGCGGACGAATCCTCGCAGCTATACGCCTTTCGGACTGGGGCCGCTGGAGGTTGCGTTTGAGAGCGTGAATTCCTTTCTGGGCGCGCACCGCTATGCGGGCAAGCTGGCGAGCAACGCGGTGGTGCAGTATGCACTGTGGGTGAATGACTCGACGCCGGCGCAGCAGGAGCGTCTGATTCGCTGGTGGCAGGACGAGATTGAGGGCACCGGACGTGTACCGTTGCTGAGCACTCCGGATAAGCCGGAGGTTCTGCGCTTTGCGGCGGGCACGGATGCGGATATGCGCATGAACTGGCAGGAGTTTTTGATTCGCATGATTGCCAACGCGTTCTCATTGCCGCCAGTGCTGCTGGGGCTGGAGCAGGATGTGAATCGCGCGACGGCGGCCGAGCTGATGGACGAGGCCTTTCACAGCGCCATTGTGCCGATGGCGCGCCTGGTGGCCGAACACATCACACGGGATCTTTTTGCAAAGCGGCTGGGCTGGCCGGAGTTTGAATTTGTCTTCAATCAACTGGATGCCACCGACGAGATGCAGCAGGTGGAGGTGCAGACCGCGCTGCTGGCGGCGGGCGTGCTCACAGTGAATGAAGTGCGCGCGATGCGGGGCCTGGCTCCGCTGCGCGTGGAAGAGACTCAGCACTCGCCAGGCGGAGTACATGCGGCTTCCGGCAGTGCAGAGACAGAGGAGGTTCCACCATTGGCAAAGAACGATTGATGGAATTTGTAGAAACTCACCGCAAACACAAACGGAGAGCACATGAAATTTGAAGCGATGGCAGTTACGATGCCGGAGGTTCCTGAGCACCCTAACCGGGTTGCTTTTGAGGGAATTCTGACGTTGGTGGATGAGCCGAGCACGCGGGCTCCGGCAGGCGCTCGCGGGCACCGGGTGGTGCTCACACGCGCTGCGGCTCTGGCCGCGCTGCCGTCACTGCTCGGCATGGGAGTCGACTTTACACCGGCATGGGACGGCCATGACGCACGACGCAAATGCGGCGTGATCACGGAGGCCGATGTGGTGGGGCGCCGCCTGAAGGTGAGCGGCTATCTCTATGCCAAAGATTTTCCCGAGGTCGCGCGCCACCTGCGGCAAGCGAGCGCGGGATCGATGGGAATGTCGTATGAACTGGCGAATGCGCATGTGGAGGACATGAACGCCGAGGTGTGGAAGCTGACGCGCGCCACCTTCACCGGCGCGGCCATTCTGCTGCGCGCCAAGGCGGCCTACCAGGACACGCACTTTGCCCTGACGCCTCAGCGCTGTCGCACGCTGGCAGCCGCCGGCGTGACGCGCGGCGTATCACGGACTGCAATCCGGGAGACGGCGCGCAGAAATGTAGTTGTGCAACCAGGAAAGGACACACGATGGAAATCCATGAAGTAATGAATGCTCTGCAGCAAGGTCTGGAGCGTATGCATGCTGCCGCCGCGACCATGGAACGCACGGCGGAAATGATGGCGCAGGCCGGGGAAGCACAGCGCATCGTGGCGACAGCGGATACGAGCCGCGAGCAGGAGCTGGAACGGAAGCTGGAAGCCGCCGAGCGCCAGATTGCCGAGATGCGCGCGCAGAGCGGCACGCCCGCGACCGCGGCGCGCAAAACGCTGCCCGCCGCCACCACCCAACTGCTGGCCAAGCAGGGGCTTTCGACGCTGGACTCGATTGAGGCAGGCTCGCTCGATGCGGCGCTGACCGGCCTGAGTCTCGAGCAGCGCGTCGCGGTGAAAGCGCAACTGCTGCGCGCCGGCCTGCTCGGCTAGCTTCTCGTGTAGCGAACAGGAAGGCTGCCGGTTGCCATCAACGGCAGGCGGTCTTACTGCTCTTGTTGCGCCCGGGCAATGGTCCGGGCCTTTCTATTTTCAGCAAGCCCAAAGGGCAGAGAGAGACTAATGAAAGCCAATTTTTACGACATTCATTCCGCAGCGGATTACATTGGGCCTGGCGCGATCGAAGTTCCGTTTTATCAGACGGAGATCACCGACATCGTTCGGCGCCGCAGCCTGTTTGGCCAGCGCATCAAGCAGGTGCCGGCCACCGGTCATCCGTCGCGCTTCTTTGAAGAGACTGCGATTCCGACTCCGGGCGCGGCCGGCTTTGTGGATCCGCGCAACATTGTGGCTCCTGTAGTGAGCCCGACGCGCGTGGAGCGCAGCGTTCCGCTCAAGGCCATTGTGGCGCAGCTCAACTACAACCTGTTTGATGTGGAACTGGGCACACAGCAGAAGCAGTTTGCGTATCTGCAGGCCAAGGACCTCATCGACACGATCGAGGGCGTGATGCACTCGCACGATATTGCCCTGTGGAACGGCAGCGATACCTCGCTGACCACGCCCACGACGGCGCAATATTATGGCGTCTCGCAGCAGATTGCGGCCGGCGGCAACTCGACCACCATCGGCACTTCGTCCAGCATTGTGGATGGCCTCAAGTCAACCGTCGCGCAGATGGTGAGCAACTCCAACTTTGCCGTGCGGCCCACGGCGATCTATGCCAACCCGGTGCTGCTGGACCTGATTGATCGCGAGATGAAGAGCGAGTTCAACGTGGTGCTGGGCACACGCGAGGTCACCTCCGGCTTCACGGTGAAGATGCTTTCGACGCAGGCCGGCGATCTGCCGCTGATTCCGGACTGGTCGCTGAGCTACACCGGCACTCCGGGCTCCGGCTCGGCGGTGCTGCCGGCCTACATCGTGACCGAAGACATGATCGAGTATCACTGGCTGAGCGACCCGAATCCGCGGGTCTTCCAGCTCGGACTGCCCGGCTCGCTGGCCTCGCAGTATGTGGTGGTGAAGTTTGGCGCGCCGGTGGTCAAGGGCGCGAACTACGCGCACTACCAGGTGCTGGTCGATCGCTAGAAACTAGCGGGACGCGCGGCCACAACTGAGCTGAGCGTCCCTTGAGGTTGTTTGAAATGGGCCGGCATGCGTGTCTTACCGGGCACGCATGCCGGCCCGATTGCTTTTGCGAAGGAGTGTTTCATGGGATATCTACAGCCGGCTCAGTATGTCAGTTTTGGGCTCTCGGCCGACACAACGGACGACTGGATCACTCTCGCTTCGTCCTTGATTGACACCTATTGCCGCCGCACCACGCTGAATCCGATGCAGTATACCGAGCGGCTGCGCATGGTGGAAGGCTCGCAGACGGTGCGGCTCAGTCACCTTCCGCTCACACCGGTAGCGCCGGCAACTTCTCCATTGGTGAACGTGCAGGCGAGATATGCGAAGCCGCGTCGCGGACAACTCGTGTTTCCGCTGCAGGAAGAGGTGCTGTTTGCCTTCTCGCTGCCGGGCGCATGGACAAATCTCGACCCCTGCACGATTGATTTTGTTCCTGACACAGGCGAGCTGATCTTTCCGCTCAACATCATGGGACTGCCTTACAACGAAGTCGCCGTGACGTATACGGCGGGCCTGGCGACAATTCCCAACGCGGTGCTGGCTGCGTGCGCGCAGATTGTGAAGAATGCGCAGTCCACGCCTGGGCTGAATGTGAAATCCGCCACGATCAATGACATGCAGGTGCAGTATTTCCAGAACACGCTGATCGATGCCACGGTACAGACATTGTTGCAGCCGTGGGTCTCCACAAGGATGGGCTGATATGTGCGCCGATTTGAGCACGCAAATTCCCAGCGGCCGCGCGGTGCGCGTGGCTGCATCACTGCTGCGCGCCTGTGGAGGGACCACCGCATATTTGCAGGTGCCGCCGCTGACAGGAGATCAGAATGATGCCGGGCAACTGGGCATTGACCAGCCGAACCTGCAGCTTCTGCCGCTGTCTCCGGTGATCTTTCACAAGATGCGCACGGAATATCTGCTGCCTAACCAACCGCAGCGATATGAATTGCGCATTTCTGCCGAGGCGGTGGCGGCGCAGGTCTCACAACAGCAACTGGCTTCAGCTTCGGCACTGTTCGGCATGGCTTCAGGAGTGGTTGTGGCGGGCAGGCTATTCACGATTGAAGCCGCCTCAAGCTTCGAAGACCAGGGTGAGGTGTATTTGTACCGATTGCTGTTACGAGATGCGGCGAGCAACTGGCCGCTTCAGAATCCGCAAGCCGGACCGCAGAACTAAAGGACAAGCCTATGCAGAATGCGAAAGACACGTTTTACATTACGCTACGAAATCGCCTGACGCAGGTGAATCCTGAGCGGACGATGCTGCTGCGTTCCGTGACACGGCCGGGCATCCTTGTGGAGGAGGCCGAATCGCCCATGGCGTTGCCGGTTCTGGATGCCTTTACATTGCGGTGGACGAACCTGACGATGCTGCCGCAACTGCCATTGCCGCTGGCGCAGATGAGCTGCGAGATCTACTACTCCACGGCGGGCACGCAGCTCAATTCAGGCTTGGATCGCGGCCGCTTGCTGGAGGCGATGGATGCAGAGTTGCAGCAGATGCTGTCGCCGCAGAGCGCCCCAAAGATGAACTACACCACGACTCCGGCGACGGGCATGCTGACATCAATTTTCTGGAGCGAGCCGGAGTTTCAACCCGCGGTCAGCGTGCGCGACCAGATCAGCCGCGTGGCGCTGCTCACAGTGTGGAACTGGCAGGAGGCAGGAGAACGATGAGCACGAGCACGAATATTCCGGCAATGACTCCAACGGCGCGGCGCGTGCGAGCCTACTTCGCTCCTGTGAATCGCACGCTGGGGCAGCCTGCGGTTTTTGATCCTTCGCTGAGCGCAAACTTTTCGTTGGACGCTCCGCCTTCTCCCTGGATGGACCTGGGATGGGTGGAGGCTTTTTCGCGGCGATCAGCCAGCAAGTATGGCCTGCTGGCTGCGGGCAGCCCCGCGAATACGCAGTACCAGGTGCGCGAGTCGCTCGATGCTACGGTGTCGCTGCGCTTCAGCTCGTGGAGCAAGCTGACCATGGCGCTGGCGGCAGGCTCGCAGCACATGAATGTCATCACCGCAGCCACGCCTGCGCCGGGCAGCGGTAACGGCTCGGGCAGCAAGGGTGTCGCTGCGGTGAGCCTGGCGGCCAGCGGCTCAACAGTCACGTTTCTGGCAATGGCCTCAACAGATGCGGCGAAGTTTGCGGCGGGTTCGCTGGTGGCGGTAGATGTGGATTACACCGCACAGACGGGGTATGTGGGCAGCGGAGTCTCGGCCGCGTATGTGGCGAGCGCCGCGGCGGTGAACAGCGACCCGGACTACATACGCCGCGTCACATTCAACGTGGCGCGCGTACAGTCTGTCAGCACAACAGGGGTAACGCTGGCCCAGCCATTAGTAGCGGGCGTGCCGACAGCAGTGATGAAAGTGCAACCGATTCTCGGCTTTGTAGATCGCGAGGGCGGCAGCTTCTTTCAGGAGTGGTCGGCGCTCTTTGTGATTGCCGGCGACCAGGGGGAACGCATCTTTTACTACTACCCGCGTCTACAGGCGATGGGCGGTGCCGAAGAAGCAGCCACGCCGCTCACCGCTGCGACGGTGCATGTCGCGTCTTCCAAATCGTTCACCGCTTCCAGTGCAAGCGCGAACGTTGCGAACCTGAAGAATGCTGCCGCGACGCACACGACACAAGGAGCCAGTCTTCCGTCGTCTTCTTCCGCGCAGGTGTTAACCCCCATGCACATCAACCAAAGCGAGCGCATTTCGCTGGCTGCGAATTTTCGCGCGCTGCCGGTGACGGATGCGAATGACGGCGAGCGCGCGGTGTGCTTTCGCACCTTTGTTCCCCCGGCATTTGCGCTGATCTAGCCCGCGCACGGAGAGACCTGAGTGAAACTGACGATCAATAATTACGACGGCAATGGAGCGGCGGACTACTCGGCCTGCGTGGTGGAAGGGCAGACGTTTCGCGTGGAGCGCAAACTGAATGCACCGTCTGTCTTGACGGTTGCATTGTTGCCTGCGACGGCGGGCCTGCCTGTGCCGGCGCGCAACGGGCGCGTGCTGCTGGCCGATGACAGCGGCAATCTCTTCTTCACCGGTTATGTGGCCAATGAACCGGCGATGGTGCTGGCGGGCGAGGCCAGTTCTGGGCCGATGTATGTGGCCGAGCTGTCTGCTATCAGCGACGAAGTGTTGCTGGACCGCATGGCGCTCGCACAGCAGTATGCAAGCTATAACCAAAGTGCGCAGACGATGATGAGTGCGCTCACCGGCGGTCTGGGCGCCACGCCTATCACCGCTGGAGGAGCCAATCTGCAGGCGACGCTCGGGCAGTTCATTGCCGATCACGGCATGGTGTGGTCAGAGGGCGCAGCCGAGCTGGCAACAAGCACACGCGGAACCTACCGGGTGCAGAATGGCATGCTGACGGCCGGCCCCATCGGCAACTCCATTCATAAACTGCAGGAGTCAGACGGCAGCTTGTCGCTTGCGGATCTGCAGGCATCGCAGGTCAAGATGCTGGCCAATGACATCACCGTGTGCGGAGAGACGGAGCCGAGCGCCTACGTGACCGAGTACTTGGAAGGCGACGGCGTCACGGCGCTCTTTGATCTGACTGAGCTGCCCTTTGTGCCGACGGCGGCAGAGGCCAGGCCGCTGGTGGATTCGTTTCAAGGCTCATCTTTCAATCTGATGTTGTGGCAGGTTTCAGATAACGGGCATCTCGGTCTCAGCTCAAACGGGCTTACCTGCGCGGGCGGCAATGGAGTGGATGGCACCATCTACCTGGCGGCGCTGGGTCAGATGGAGCTGGGCGGCTCGATGATTTTTGAAACCAACGGCGTACAGTTTGGCGCAAACACGATGGGCACTCTGAACTCGATCTATAACGGGTTCATCTCCAAATCGACGTGTGTGGCAGGCTTTCAAATTTCGCAGAGCAGCGGCGTCACCTCCATTGCTCCGCTGATTGGCGGCACGGTCTCCGGCTCCACATTTACGCCGGCCTCGGGGCACATCTACACACTGCGGCTTCGCCTTTACTGCAATGAGAACCAGCGCGTGCAGCAGTACTACTACTATGAAGACGGGGCAGGGATGGCAGCCACGGGCGGACAAATTGTATCCGCCGCAGTTACCTTTGTGCTGGAAGTGCAGGACACCACGGGCGGAGTGGCCGGCGCGCCCACGATTCTGTACACCGGCACGATACCCACGTCAGTCGCGGCCGGCATGTATGTGCCGCTCAACAGCGACGATCTCCAGTGCAGCATTGGCAATGTCACGGTCACCCGCAGCGGCCCTACCTGGGTGATGAGCACGCCACCCAACGGAACGCCCATGGTGCGGCGGCTGGGCACCCCGGCCCAGGGCGCGGACTGCAAGGTGGAAAGCACCGGCAAGCTGCGCTTCTATCCAGGCAGCATTCCGCAGGCAGGCGAGGTTGTGGCGGTGTCATACCGTACGCGCCATCGCGCGGTAGCACGGCTGGCCAGCGCGGCCAGCATTGCAAGCGAAAGCGCGGGCGGACTGCCGGGCACGGCGGCCTGGGCTGGAACAGTCTCAAAGCCCGCGGCCCGCAGTTCGCAGGACTGCGCCAATGCGGCGCAGGCCTTGCTGGCGCTGGCCACCAACCGTGCCTCGGCCTGGAAGGGAACCTACACCGGCTGGAACTATGAGCAGAGTGGCGATGTGTGGCCCGGGGATGTGCTGATCGTGGAGTCAACCAGCGCCGGCATCAATGCCAATCTGGTTGTGCGGCAGGTACGCGTCGATCTCACCTGTTCACAGCCAGGACTGGCGAAATACACCATTCAGTTTGCCAACGACTGGGCGGATGCCTTGTCGATCAAGACCAGCGCCACCATCCCGGTGGATGTGTGGCTTCCGCAGCAGCCGCAGGCGGCCGCGCCGCTGGCCAATCTGAATGCACTCAGCATCACCAGTGTCACGACCAGCCAGATTGACATCAGCGCCAACGTTACGCAGCCCACGGGCGGCGGCTTTGAGGTGCGGCGCAGAGACTGGGCCTTTGGCCCCGGCACGGATGCTGACCTGGTGCTGCGCAGTCCGGTGCCCAACTTCATCATTCCGCGCACCGCAGTGATGGAGCAGTACTACATTCGCATGTATGACGGCTCAACTCCGCCGAACTATTCGGAGTTTTCGACGGCGGTATTTGTGAACCTGCCGCTTTAACCTCTCACGGCGCGGAGCTCAGCCCGATGCACGGGCGGAGCGCACCGCGTGAGAACAGAGTTCCTCATGAGTCCCCTGATGACCGAATTTGAAGCCCAGGTGCTCGCCGATCTTTCGGTGCTGAAGCACCAGATGGCGTCACTCTATGGCGACGGCGAAACCGGCCGTATCGCCGCGATTGAGCGGCGCGTCACCGCTCACGAACAGGCGTTCCAGCGAGCCAAGGGATTTTTTCTGGCTGCGGGAACCGTCTTCACCGGGATTCAGATGCTGATCGAGTATCTGCGTCACCGATAGAACTGGTCTCCTATAGGAATTCCTGGCTCCGGCTGGCAGCATGAGCCCCGCTTCGGCGGCGGGTCTCACACTTCCCGCAATCCACAGCCACGTATTTATGAGACCAGTTCCGGGCCGGATCGCGGATATCCCACATCTTCTCTGTTACGGCGGATGTGGGATCTCCGCGCCGGACCTGGCCGCGAGCCACTGTTTTCCCTTCACTCCGCCTGCGTTCGCAGGCCTGGCACACGCGGCCCGATATAATCCTTCTGTTATGGCAGACCACCCCCTCATCGGCATTGTGATGGGCTCAAAGAGCGACTTTGACGTGCTCTCGCCCGCCGTGGAGATCCTCACCGAACTCGGCATTCCTCATGAAGCGCGCGTTGTCTCCGCGCATCGCACCCCTGACCTGCTGTATGAGTATGCGGAACAGGCGCAGGCGCGCGGCCTGCGCGTGATTATCGCGGGCGCGGGCGGCGCGGCGCATCTGCCGGGCATGCTGGCCGCGAAGACGCTGGTCCCGGTGCTGGGCGTTCCTGTTCCAGCAACCATGCTGAATGGCCTTGATTCCCTGCTCTCGATTGTGCAGATGCCCAAGGGCGTTCCGGTGGGCACACTCGCCATCGGCAAACCGGGCGCGGCCAACGCGGCGATTTTTGCGGCAGAAATTCTGGCGACGACCGACGCCGCGCTGCGCGAGCGGCTGCAAGCCTGGCGCGAGGCGCGCCGCGACGAGGTGCTGGCCATGGAGCTGCCCGTGCTGCAGTTCCGGGAGCCGATGGCATGACGGCCATTCTTCCCGGATCGACTATCGGCATTCTGGGCGGCGGACAGCTTGGGCGCATGCTGGCCATGTCGGCGCGCTCCTTTGGCTATCGCGTGCAGGTGATGGACCCCGACCCCTCATGCCCGGCGCGATTTGTGGTGGACGCCTGCTTTGAGGGGCCATGGAACGACACGCGCGCTGCGGCCAATCTGGCGCGCGGCTCAGACGTGGTGACGCTGGAGATTGAGCAGCTTTCGCTCGACTGCCTGGATGCGGCGGCGAAGTACGCTCCGGTGCGGCCGGGCGCGGCGATGCTGGGGATAATTCAGGACCGCATTCTGCAGAAGAATTGGCTGCGCGATCACGGCTTTCCGCTGGGAGATTATCGCGCCGCGGAGTCAGAGCAGGCGCTCGTGGACGCGGTGACGGCGCTTGGCGGACGATGCTTTATCAAGAGCGCGCGCGGCGGCTATGACGGCCGCGGCCAGGTGAAGATTGGCTTTGGCGAGTTGACCGGCACCGCAGAAGAGCAGGCACGCGAGGCCTGGAGGCTGCTGGGCCAGCGGCCCGTGGTGGCGGAAAAGGCCGTGGCGCTGGAGCGCGAAGTCTCTGTGATGGTGGCGCGGCGGCCCAGCGGCGAAACGCGCAGCTTTCCCTCAGCGCTGAACCATCATGAAAATCAGATTCTGGTGTGGAGCGTGATTCCCTCAGGCGTGCCGCCGGCCCTGGAAAAGCAGGCCCAGGAACTGGCCAGCGCCATTGCCGACCAGTTCACGCTGGAAGGGCTGCTGGCCATCGAAATGTTTGTGACGACAGATGGCAAGCTGCTGGTCAATGAGCTGGCTCCGCGCCCGCACAACAGTTATCACGCGAGCGAACGCGCCTGCGTCACGAGCCAGTTTGAGCAGGGCATTCGCGCGGTCTGCGATCTGCCGCTGGGCGATGTGGCGGTGGTGCAGCCGGCCGCGATTGTGAATCTGCTGGGCGACCTCTGGCTTGACAGAGACGGCCAGCAGCGCACGCCACGCTTTGATCTGGCGATGGCGGTGCCGGGACTGCGGCTGCATCTGTATGAAAAGCACTCCGCGCGCAAAGGCCGCAAGATGGGGCACCTTTCGGCCGTGGGAGCGACGCCAGAAGAAGCCGTGGCTCGGGTGCTGGAAGCGGAAAAGAAGCTCAAGCAGGGCTGAAGCTGCACTCAGGAAAAAAGAAAGGGCAGGCTGCGCGCCTGCCCTTTGCCATTGGGTTGGATTCGGCTTAGCCGATGTCTTCGGTCCAGTTTTCGAGGTACTTCTTGACCTCGGCCATGAACTTGCCCGCGTCGGCGCCGTCGATGATGCGGTGATCGAAACCGAGCGTGAGGTGAATCATGTGGCGGATGGCGATGGAGTCTGTGCCGTCCTTGTCGGTGATCACGGCCGGCTCCTTGAAGAGGCCGCCAACACCCAGAATCGCGCTCTCGGGCTGATTGATGATTGGCGTGCCAAACTGCTCGCCAAAGATGCCCGGATTGGTGATGGTGAAGGTGCCCGAGCCGACTTCGTCCGGCTTCAGCTTCTTGCCGCGCGCGCGCTCGGCGAGGTCCGCAATGCCACGAGCGATGCCCAGGAAGCTCTTCTCCTCAGCCTGCTTGATGACCGGCACAATCAGGCCCCAGTCGAGGGCCACGGCGATGCCGATGTTGATGTTGGCCGGGTAGAGGATGGCGTCGCCCTTCATCTGTGCGTGCATGATGGGCATTTTGCGCAGCGTGGCTACCACGGCGCGCGTGATGAACGGCATGTAGGTCAGCTTGACGCCGTTGCGCTGCTCATACTTGTTCTTTTCCTTCTCACGCAGCTTGACGATGCGGGTGAAGTCGATCTTGAAGACCGTATGCACATGTGCGTTGGTGTGCTTGGAATCGACCATGCGCTGCGCGATGATGGAGCGCATCTTGGACATGGGCACCAACTCACCGGGCTGCGGAACGGCAGCGGCAGGCGCGGGAGCAGCAGCACGCGGCGCGGCTGCCGGAGCAGCAGCGGCCACGGGAGCCGGGGCGGCAGCAGCCGGAGCAGCGGCGGGCTTGCCCTCGAGGTAGCCCTGAATGTCGTCCTTGGTGATGCGGCCACCGGCGCCGGTGCCAGACACCTTGCGCAGGTCCACGTTGTTCTCGCGGGCAATCTTGCGCACCAGCGGCGAGGAGCGAACATGCTCGGCGCTGTCCACATCGTCTTCTTCTTCGACGGCCGGGGCTGCCGGGGCCGCCGGGGCGGAAACAGCAGCCGGGGCGGCAGCGGCGGGAGCCGGAGCGGAGGAGGCAGCACCCGCTGCGCCGCCAATGACGGCGACCACGGTGTTGATCTGCACGGTGTTGCCGGCCTGCACCTTGATGTCAGAGAGCGTACCCGCGACGGGCGAGGGAATCTCGGCATCGACCTTGTCGGTGGAGATCTCAAAGAGAGGCTCGTCCACTTCGACCTTGTCGCCCACCTGCTTGAGCCACTTGGTGATGGTGCCCTCAAAAATGGACTCACCCATCTGCGGCATCACCACTTCATGCTTGGCGCCCGTGCTGGAGCTGGCAGCCGGAGCCGAAGCTGCCGGCGCCGGAGCCGCTACGGGTGCCGGGGCTGCTGCGGGAGCCGAGGCCGAAGGGGCCGCTGCCGCACTGCCACCTTCATTGATGACGGCGACGACGGTGTTGATTTGAACCGTGGTGCCCTCGGCGACCTTGATTTCAGCAACCGTGCCTGCCACAGGCGAAGGTATTTCCGCATCGACCTTGTCGGTGGAAATCTCGAAGAGGGGCTCGTCCACCTGGACGCTCTCGCCCGGTTTCTTGAGCCATTTGGTGATGGTGCCTTCAAAGATCGATTCGCCCATCTGGGGCATGACTACATCGGTCGGCATGCAAAATCCTTTCCCTAGTGCAGGTTGGAAGCCGTGAGAAACTTGATTATAAATTGGCGGTGGATCGGTCCGCTGCCCCGCCTGCTTCATCGGGCGGAAAGCCACGGCCAAACTCATTAGTTTACTGCAAGCCGCCATGACTGTGGGAGAGGCGGCCATCTGCATCTGACTACTTAAATTTATGTTTGGCACAGGGATTCACGAGACAGAAATCACGCTGCTGCTTTTGACGGCCATGGTGGCGCTGCTGGCAGCCCTGGCGCAGCGGCTGCGCATACCCTACCCGATTGTGCTGCTGCTGGGCGGCCTGACGCTCAGCTTTGTGCCGGGGATCCCCAAGGTCTATCTCGACCCGTCTTTTGTATTTCTAGTGATTCTGCCTCCTCTGCTCTTTGCCAGCACCAATAGCATCGGCTGGAGCGAACTGCGCAATAACGCCGCACAGATTCTGATGCTCGGGCTGGGGCTGGTGGCCTTTACCGTGGTGGGCGTGGCCACCTGCATGCACTTCATCGTGCATGGCTTTGACTGGCGCTCGGGAGCGGTGCTGGGCGCGGTTGTTTCCACAACAGACACGATTGCCGTGGCCTCCATTGCCAAACGGGTGGGACTGCCGCAAGGGATTCTGCAGGTAATCGAGGGCGAAAGCCTCATCAATGACGCCATGGGTTTGCTGGCTCTGCAGTTCACCAGCGCGCTGGTGGTGAGCGGCACCATCCCGACGATTCCCGAAGGCATTGGAAAGTTTTTGTGGCTGATTGTGGCCGGCATTGGCGCCGGCCTGCTGACGGCCTGGCCCATTGCCCACTTTGAGCGCCGCATTCGCTACACGGCCCTGCAGCTGATGGTCAGCATCGCCACGCCATTTATGGCCTATCTGCTCGGCGAGAGCCTGGGTGGATCAGGCGTACTGGCGACCGTGACCTGCGGACTCTACTTTGGCCGCATGCGCTCGAAGACATTCTCGTCTCAGACCCGCCTGGAAGGGCAAGCGGTCTGGAACACGATTGACTTCAGCCTGAATGGACTGGTGTTCATCCTGATCGGCCTGCAGTTGCCGACGATTCTGGCCGGTATGTCTGACAGGGACTGGGGAGAGAAGCTCGGCCATGCGGCGCTGGTGTGTGCGCTGGTGATCGGGCTGCGCTTCATCTGGGTCTTTGCCGGGGCGCGGGTGGCGCTGGCGCTGAGGAACCGGCTCTTTCGCGGGCAGGTCAGCTATATTTCGCCACGCATTCTGACCGTGGTGAGCTGGAGCGGCATGCGAGGCGTGCTCACGCTCGCCGCCGCTCTCTCTTTGCCCAGCCTGACTGCGGCCGGGCATCCCTTTCCGCATCGCCAGGCGATTATTTTCTTTGCCTACGCCGTCATTCTGGTCACCCTGCTGGGCCACGGACTGACGCTGCCCCAGGTAATTCGCAAGCTGAACGTGTGCGAATCCCCCGAAGTGCAGCAGGAGGCGCAAAATGCCCGCGCCGCCGTCGTGCGCGCCGCGCTGAGCCGGCTGCAGGAACTCAGAGCGCGCGATGAGAAGTCACGAAATGACGGTGTGGCCTACGACCTGATGGAGCGCTTCTACCGGGATCGTCTGCGAACGCTGGTGCCGGGAGAAAAGTCAGAGGACCAGCGATCAGAGCAGCGGCGCCAGCAGAATATGCAACAGATTGCCTACAGCCTGCGCCAGGCCGAGCGCGCTGAACTTATGCACCTGCGCGCGACCGGGCAGATTCGCGAGACAACGCTGCGCGAGGTGGAGCGCGAGCTCGATCTGTTAGACGTGCATTGGGGAAACGCCTGAAGGTGGGGGAGGTGTGCCCGGCGTGGAGCAATCTGGTGGGCCCACCAGGACTTGAACCTGGAACCAACGGATTATGAGTCCGCTGCTCTAACCAATTGAGCTATAGGCCCTTCAAGAACCAGCACGTTCTGCCGGTTTCCTGATTGTAAATGCATCGGCTTTGGGAGCATTCAGGCATCCAAGCACAAGCTGGGACTGCCAGCAGGCCACAGGGGGCTGCCGGGTTCCGGTAAGCTGGTGGCAACCGAGAGTGGGTGAACATGCGTGTTTTTTCGCAGCCGCTGCGCTGCCTTCTTCTGCTTCTTTGCCTGCTCGGCTGCGGCACCCTCGCCGCGCATGCTGACCCGGTGCTCGAACACGGCTACGGGCAGATGTACAACGTGAACTTCGCGGGCGCCCATCAGACCTTTGACGCCTACATCCAGGCTCATCCAGACGATCCCATGGGGCCGGTCTCCGATGCGGCGGCCTATCTGTTTGCGGAGCTGGACCGGCTCGGCATTCTGGATTTGCGGCTCTTTGCGGATAACTCGCGATTCTCGCATCGCAAACGGCCGACGCCCAATCCTGCGGTGCAGCAGAAGTTTCAGGCTCGCATTGATGAAGCCAAGCGCCTGGCTGCGGCGGCCTTGAGCAAAAATCCCAAAGATGTTTCGGCGCTGCTGGCCAGCACGCTGGCCGATGGGCTGCAAAGCGACTATGCGGCGCTGATTCTCAAGCACGATCTGGATGCCCTGCGCTTCAGCAATCGCGCCACGGTGCTCGCGCAGAAGACGCTGGCCGTGGATCCTCACTGCTATGACGCATATCTGGCCGTCGGCATTGAGAACTATCTGCTGGGCATCAAGCCGGCGCCGGTGCGGTGGGTGTTGAGCTGGACCGGCGCGCAGACGAATGCCTCAGCCGGAGTCCGAGAACTGCGGCTGGCCGCAGCGCATGGCCACTACCTTGCGCCCTTTGCGCGGCTGCTGCTGGCAGTGGCCGACATCCGGCAGAAGAACTACGCGGGCGCGCGCGATCTGCTGCTGGGCCTGTCGCAGGAGTTTCCGGCCAACCCGCTCTACCGGCGCGAGTACCAGCGCATCGCCCACAAATAGAGCCAGACAGAACCAACAGAAAGGGCCAGCCGCGTGGTTGCACGCCTGGCCCTTCTGCTTCCCGGTTTGCGGGCTTACTAATTCGCGTAGCGCTGCAGGCGTTCGCCCTCAAGGTAAACGCGCTGCTGCGGAGCCGCGGCGGCCGGAGCTTTGCCGTTGCTTCTCGCCTTGCCGCGCGGTTTGGTGGGGGCCACCGTGGCCATGCGCAGCACAGGAGCATGATTGACCATCTGGCCACGCTCCTCGCGATCAAGACCGCTATCGCTCGCGATCATGACGCGCTCAATCTTGCGATTCAGCGTCTTTTCAAAACGATTGAACTCGCGGCGCTCGAGCGGCGTGTAGAAGGTCGCCGCCAGGCCGGAGGCACCGGCGCGGCCGGTACGGCCCGCGCGATGGATGAAGTCCTCGGTCATTTTTGGCATGTCGTAGTTGATGACCTGCGCAATGTTATCTACGTGAATGCCGCGCGAGGCGACATCAGTGGCGACCAGCACGCGCGCGCGGCCACGCTGAAAGTCTTCGAGCGCCCGGTTGCGCTGCGACTGCGAACGGTCGCCGTGCAGCACAGCTACGGAGATGCCGGCGCGATCGAGCCGCTTGGCCACGTGCTCGGTGCGCCGCTTGGTGCCGACGAAGACGAGCGACTGGCCTTCTTGTTCGCTGATCACGCGATGCACCAGCGAGGCCTTCTGGTCGGCATCCACTTCATAAGCCACCAGGCGAACGTTGCTGGCCGTCTGCTGGGTGGAGCCGAAGGACAAACGTACGGGATTGGTCAGAATTTCATCGAGCAGGTGCGCGACGGCCGGATCAATGGTCGCCGAGAAGCACATGGTCTGGCGCTGCCGGGGCAGCTTGGCCACAATGCGGCGAATGGCCGGGATGAAGCCCATGTCGAGCATGCGGTCAGCCTCGTCGAGCACCAGAACTTCAATGCGCTTGAGGTCGACCAGGCGGCGCTCCAGAAAGTCTTCGAGGCGGCCGGGAGTGGCGACAATCAGCCGTGCTCCGGCCTTCAGGTCGCGAATCTGGTTGTTTTCGCTCGCGCCGCCAATCAGCGTCGCGGCCCGCGGCAGGCTCTTGCCGGCCAGTTGGGCGTACTGTTTTTCCACCTGCAGGGCCAGTTCGCGGGTCGGCGTCAGAATGAGGACGGCCGGATGCTTGCCCTTGGTCGCCAGCAGGCGCTCCATGGCAGGCAGCAGGAACCCGAGGGTTTTGCCTGTGCCGGTCTGCGCGGTGGCCAGTACGTCCTTGCCTTCCATGGCGGGCGGAATGGCCGCTTCCTGGACGGGCGTAGGGGTTACAAACTGGTTAACTGCGAGCTGATTCTTCAGGTGGGCGGATAGGTTTAATTCAGAAAATTGCATGAAAAAGCGGTCTGCTCTCTTTGGATTGGCAGCCGTGTGGTGTTCACGTGATCTGTTTGCTCAATCGGAATATTGCGAAGACAAGCGGGGCGCTGAGCCCCAAAAGTATCCCGGTTCAGATCTGGACCGGAACGTCACCTGCTCTCAGGCAGGTTCTCAGCTTCTTCAGAATACCACGATTCTGTGGAAATTCCGGCAGGAAGGGGTTACCGGCCATATACCGGGGGTTACGCCTGTACCGGATGTCCGCCTTTGGCCAGCCGCTTGCCCTGAATCTCAATGTAGACATTGATGAGCGAGAGCGCCGCCGGGGTCACCCCCGGAATGCGGCTGGCCTGTCCAATGGTCTGCGGACGCACGCGCACCAGCTTCTCCTGCATCTCGCGCGAGAGGCCGCTGACAGACCCATAGTCAAACCACTCAGGGATGACGCGGGTTTCGGCCTTCTTGAGCTTTTCCATCGACTTGCGCTGCTGGTCGAGATAGCCGGCGTACTTGATCTCGGTTTCGACGGACTTCAGCTCATTGCGCACAAAGGCGGGCAACGGCTGGCTGGCCTCTTCCGCGTTGGCGAACCAGGGCGCAAAGAGACTCGCCGCGTCGCCCTCGGCCACCTCAGAGCGAATCACCGTCCACAGCGCCTCGATGGACATCTCAGGCCGCTTGAGCAATTGCGCATAGGTCTGCCCGGCGAGCGAGGCGGCATCGGCGATTCCGGCGTGTGACAGCGCTGAGGCAAGCGGCGTTACATCCTTGATTTTGCGGGTGGCGAGCAGCTTTTCGAGCGTGACGGCGCGCGCCTGCTTGGCCTCGTAATCGGCCCAGGCGTCATCGTGAATCAGCCCCAGACGCCGCCCGTAGGGCGTGAGACGCCGGTCAGCATTGTCGATGCGGAGGTGCAGGCGAAACTCCGCCCGCGAGGTGAACATGCGGTAGGGCTCATTGGTGCCCTTGGAGATGAGGTCGTCAATCAGGATGCCGGTGTAAGCCTCAGTGCGATTGAGCGTGAAGGGCGCGTCACCGCGCACGCTGAGCGCGGCGTTGATGCCGGCCATGATGCCCTGGCAGGCGGCCTCCTCATAGCCCGAGGTTCCGTTGATCTGCCCGGCGAGATAAAGGCCCTCAAACTTCTTCACGCGCAGCGAGCGGTCCAGTTCGGTCGGGTCAATGGCATCGTACTCAATGGCATAGCCGGGGCGCAGCATCTCGGCGTTTTCAAGGCCGGGGATGGAGCGCACAATCTCGTATTGCACCTCCATCGGCAGCGAGGTGGACATGCCGTTCACGTAGACCTCGTGCGTGTTGAGGCCCTCCGGCTCCAGAAAGAACTGGTGGCGGTCTTTGTCGGGAAACTTGACCACCTTGTCTTCGATGGAGGGGCAATAGCGCGGGCCCACGGCCTCGATCTGCCCGGAGTACATGGGCGAACGGTGCACATTCTCGCGAATCAGCCGCAGCGTCTCGGGCGTGGTGTAGGCAATGTGGCAGGAGATCTGCCGCATGGGCAGCGTCTTGGTGCGGAAGCTGAAGGGCGTGGGGTCGGCGTCGCCCGGCTGCTCCTCAAAGCGCGCCCAGTCGATGGTGCGGCCATCGAGGCGCGGCGGGGTGCCGGTCTTGAGGCGGCAGCCGCGCAGCCCAAGCTGCTTGAGCGACTCGCCCAGCAGCACCGAGGGCGGCTCACCGGAGCGGCCGGCGGGAATACGCTCTTCGCCGCAGTGAATGAGGCCGTTCAGAAAGGTGCCGGTGGTGATGACGGTGGCTCCGGCGCGAATGGTGCGCCCGTCGCGCAGCCGGATGCCGGTGACACGCGCATCTTCCACGACGACATCGACGGCCTCGGCCTGCTTGATGTAGAGATTGGGCTGCGACTCGAGTACCTCGCGCATCTTGACGCGATACTGCTGCTTGTCGCACTGCGCGCGGGGGGACCAGACGGCGGGTCCGCGCGAGGTATTGAGCAGGCGGAACTGGATGCCGACGGCGTCGGCGACCTCGCCCATGATGCCGCCGAGCGCGTCCACCTCGCGCACCAGGTGGCCCTTGGCGATGCCGCCCACGGCGGGATTGCAGGACATCTGCGCGATCAGGTCGAGGTTGAGCGTGAACAGGGCCGTGCGCAGGCCCATGCGCGCCGCCGCCATGGCGGCCTCGCAACCGGCGTGCCCCGCGCCCACCACCACGACGTCATATTGTTCGATCAGCGGCATACTCTCTTATTTTAGAGGGAGCGGGGGCGGTTGCCACGCGCAGGAGCCTTGTCTGCCCTGCTAATCTGAAACTTACGCCTATGAGTACCTTGAAAGCGGTGCGCGGCACCCGCGACCTGTTGCCCCCCGAGACCGAGCTTTGGAACCATGTCGAGGCGACCGCCCGGCGCGTCTTTGCGCGCTATAACTTCGGCGAGATTCGCACGCCCCTTTTTGAAGACACCTCGCTCTTTGCCCGCGGCGTGGGCGAGGAGACCGACATTGTCTCGAAGGAGATGTACACGTGGGAGGACCGCGCCCGCGCACAGTCAGAGAAGCCGCAGTCGCTCACGCTGCGCCCTGAGAACACGGCCGGAGTGGTGCGCGCCTACATCGAGCACAAACTGGGCGAGACCGGCATGCTGCAAAAGCTCTATTACATCGGGCCGCAGTTTCGCCGCGAGCGTCCGCAAAAGGGCCGCTACCGCCAGTTCTGGCAGATTGGCGCGGAGGTGATCGGCCCGGCCAGCGCCGGCGCTGAGTCGCCGCTGCGCGATGCGGAAGTGCTAGAGATGCTGGCGGCATTTCTGAACGAGCTGGGCATTCGCGATGCGAAGCTGTCGATCAACTCCGTCGGCTCGGCCAGTGATCGCCCGCGCTATGTGGCCGCGCTGCGCGAGGCCCTCAAGGACAAAGCCGCCCAGATGTGCGGGGATTGCCAGCGGCGGGCAGAGACCAATCCTCTGCGCGTGCTCGACTGCAAGGTGCCTGAGGACCAGCCCATCATCGATGCGCTGCCGAAGATTGCCGATTATCTTGATGAGGAATCGAAAGCGCACTTTGCCGCGGTCTGCGCGGCGCTCGATGCATGCGATGTGGCGTATGAGGTGAATCCCCGCCTGGTGCGTGGGCTGGACTACTACACGCGCACGACGTTTGAGTTCAGCCACGGCGGCCTGGGCGCGCAGAATGCGCTGCTGGGCGGTGGACGCTATGACGGCCTGAGCGAGGCCATCGGCGGCCCCAAGGCTCCGGGCATCGGCTTTGCGATGGGCGAGGACCGGCTGATTCTGACACTGCAGGCACAGGAGAGCGATGCCCCTTCCACGCTGGCAGATGCTTATGTGGCTCCGCTGGGCGAGGGCATGAATGCGGCGGCGCTCCGGCTGGCGCATGAGCTGCGCGGCGCGGGATTGAAGATCGAGCTGGGCGACGGCAGCTTCCGGCTGAAGAAGTCATTTGAGATGGGCAACAAGCTGGCGCGCAAGATCATTCTCTTCGGAGAAGACGAGCTAGCCTCGGGTATGCTGACCGTGAAAGATTTCGCCTCGGGCGAGCAGGTGAAGGTGGCGAGGGGCGAGATGATCGCACACCTCAACGGCTAGCTTTTTATTGCAGGAGGGGTTCCCTCCATATTAAGGAAGAATCACTTTGCTGGACTTTCTAGGCACCAAACAACGCACGCATACCTGTGGCGAACTGCGCGCGGCGCACGCCGGCGAAACCGTGACCATCATGGGCTGGGTTAACCGCCGCCGCGACCACGGCAACCTCATCTTCCTCGACCTGCGCGACCGCTACGGCATCACGCAGGTGGTGCTGGACAAAGACCTCAGCCCCGAGGGCCACGTCAAGGCCGAGCAGGCGCGTCCCGAGTATGTGATCTGCGCCACGGGCAAGGTGCGCGCGCGCAGCCAGGACGCCATCAATCCCAAGATGCCCACCGGCGAAATCGAGATTGCGGCCACCGAGCTGCTGATGCTCAATGACTCGAAGGTGCCGCCGTTTTCGCCCGCCGAAGATGCCATTGCCAATGAGGAGGTGCGCCTCAAGTACCGCTACCTCGATCTGCGCCGCCCCGAGATGCAACACAACTTTGAGGTGCGGCACAAAGTAGCGCTGGCGGTGCGGCAATATCTTTCAGGCCAGGGCTTCTTTGAGGTCGAGACACCGTTCATGACGCGCTCGACGCCCGAGGGCGCGCGCGATTATCTGGTGCCCAGCCGCGTGCATCCCGGCGAGTTTTATGCGCTGCCGCAGTCGCCGCAGCTCTTCAAGCAGATCCTCATGATCTCCGGCATGGATCGCTACTTCCAGATCGCGCGCTGCTTCCGCGACGAGGACCTGCGCGCCGACCGCCAGCCCGAGTTCACGCAGATCGACCTCGAAATGACCTTTCCGCAGCAGGAGACCATCTTCGGCGTAGTCGAGGGCTTTCTGGCGGCGGCCTTTGAGGCCGTGGGCCAGCAGATCACGGTGCCGTTTCCGCGCATGACCTATGACAAGGCCATTGAGCTGTACGGCATCGACAAGCCGGATCTGCGGCTGCCTCCCATGACCGATGTGCGGTCTGTCTTCAGCGCGGAAGAGTTGCAGACGCTGAAGATTGAAGCCGGCATGCCTATCGTGGCCATCGTGATTCCCAACAAGTCGGCGATGAGCAACACGCAGAAGAAGGCCTTTGGCAAAGAGGTGGAAGAACAGGTGGGCGCGGAGCTGGCCTATCTGGACGTCGAACGCCTCAGGACCAGCCCGCAATTTGCGCCGCTGGCTGACCGCATCGATGCCGCCGCGGCGGCCCACTGCAAGCTGGAGCGCGTGGAGCCGGAACATCGCCTGGTGGTGATTTCGCCGCGTCTTGGCGCAGCGGCAGTCTCACGCGATACCTCGTGGGTCTACAAGCGCGCGGGCCAGTTGCGGCTGGAGCTGGGCAGGCGCTTCGCCGCCGAGCACAAGGCCTTTGAGAAGAAGGGCACGGCCGCGGACTATCAGTTCCTGTGGGTGACCGACTTCCCGTTCTTTGAGTGGGACGAGCAGAGCCATACGTGGACCTTTGCGCACCATCCGTTCACGTCTCCGCATCAGGATGACCTGATCGCCGGCCGCCTGGAATCAGATCAGGCCGCCGTGCGCGCGCTGGCCTACGACGTGGTGCTCAATGGCACGGAGCTTGGCTCCGGCTCCATTCGTATTCACCGGCAGGATGTGCAGCAGCAGATCTTCCGCGCGCTTGGCATGTCTGATGAAGAAGCAAAGGAGCGCTTCGGCTTCTTCCTGGAAGCGCTGCAGTACGGCACGCCTCCGCATGGCGGCATCGCGCTGGGGCTGGACCGCATCGTGATGATTCTCGCCGGAGCATCGAGCCTGCGCGAGGTGATCGCCTTCCCCAAGACGGCCAAAGCCATTGACCTGATGGTCGACGCTCCCACGCCGGTCAGCGACGCGCAGCTTCGCGAGTTGCACATTCGCCCGACGAAGCAGTAAAGTCCGCACACCAAAAGCACAAAGGCCGCCAGCGACTGCTGACGGCCTTTAGTCTGCTCAAAAGAGCAGTCGATTACTTGCCGAACTTGTAGACGACGCCCAGCGCGCCCGCAAATTCATTCTGAAAGGTCTTGCTGTAGCGAGTGGGCTGCCAGTCGGTGTAAAGGCGCACCGCCCAGTGCGGGCTCACGTTGTAATCAGAGAACGCACCCACAGCCCCAGCAAAGGCGAGCTGGCTGTTGATAAGCCCCAGATTAACGGGCTTTACGTTGGCCGGATAGTTCTTGGCGAAGTTGCCGTAGGCTCCGCCGATGTCAAAGTGCATGCCAAAGTCATAGCGCGGGGTGCGGAAGAAGCGCGCGGCCACGCCAAAAAGAAAGAGGCTCTGCGAGGCCGAGTAGTTCTTGATGCCATACCCATTGAGCGGCGGCACGATGGTGCCGAAGACGTTGCGCGACGAGGCTTCGAGGCCAAAGCCGGGCTTCACCCAGTCGGTGACCGTCGCGTTGAAGCCTTCCATGTTGATGGCTTGCACGTTCGATCCACGGGCCGGATTGAAGTGGGCATACTGAACGCCGCCAAAGACGTCCCAGTGATGCGCATACGCCGGGCTGACGGGCGTGGCGGCCGTGGCCGTGACCTGGGCATGCGCCCCGGGCAGGAAAAGAGCCAGCAGAACGGCGCTGAACAAAACAGATGACAGACTACGGAATCTCACGCGAATCTCTTCCACCTCACAGAAAAAGCCTGGAAGCTTCACGATACACGGTTGCTGGCGTCGGGCAAAAGTCCGGCACCCGGCCTCAGCCGTGCGCGGCGGCATGAATGGCCAGCAGATTTTCGAGCAGCGGGCGCAAGCGGTCCAGATGCAGGGCATTGGCGCCGTCAGACTTGGCCTCGGCCGGATTGTCATGCACTTCGAGAAACAGGCCATCGACCCCGGCGGCCACGGCGGCGCGCGTCAGCAGCGGAATGAACTCCGGCTGGCCGCCGGAGACACCATTGCTGCCTGAGGGAATCTGCACCGAATGGGTGCCGTCAAAGACCACGGGGGCCATCTTGCGCATGATGCCGAGCGAGCGCATGTCCACCACGAGATTGTTGTAGCCGAAGCTCGCGCCGCGCTCGGTCAAAAAGAAGCGCCGGTTGCCGGTGGACTCCAGCTTGCCGACGGCGTGCTGCATGTCCCAGGGCGCGACGAACTGGCCCTTCTTCACATTGACGGCTCTGCCGGTGTTGGCGGCGGCCAGCAGCAGATCGGTCTGGCGGCATAGAAACGCGGGAATCTGCAGCACGTCAACGCCCTCAGCGGCCACGGAGCAGTGGCCGGGCTCATGCACGTCGGTGAGCACCGGCAGCCCGTGCTGCTGCTGAATGGTCTTGAGGATGCGCGTACCCTCCACCAGCCCGGGACCGCGAAAGCTGGTGACGCTGGTGCGATTGGCTTTGTCGTAGGATGCCTTGAAGATATAGGGCACTCCAAGATCGGCGGTGATGCGCTGAATGGCATCGGCCATCTTGCGCGCATGCGCTTCGCTCTCAATGACACACGGGCCGGCAATGAGAAAAAGCTGCCCGGAACCCACCGGAACAGGACCAATCGAAAAAGGCTGATTCACAGCCTGTATTGAATCACAGGCGCGGGATGAGACGCATGGGGGGCCATGCGTGCCCAGGAGCATTGGCCTTTCCGGGCGAGACGCCGTTCTGGAACTCTGACGGCGGCTGAAACGTATCCTATCTGGGACAAAGGAAGACTGCTCGTTCTCTGATAGACAGAAGTTCGCCTGCTCTTGTTAGTCTGAGCAGTTGCACAAGCCGCTGGCCGCCGGATTCAAACCTTCGAGGCGGGCACGGCGACAGGAGATGGATTGACCGGGGAGCCCTCATCATTGGCGTCGAGCTGGCCCGAAAGCGAGTGCCGAGCCTTGCTTGTGGAGGCTCCCTGGCCGGTTTTTGTCTGGAACCCGGAAACGGGAGCGATTCTGGAAGCAAATCTCGCCGCCGCGCGCCGCTATGGCTACCTGCTGGAGGATTTTGCCAAGTTGTACGCAAGCGACATCGTGTCCGCAAGAGTGCGGCCCACACTGGCTCAGTTGACCGGTTCGGGGCAGGCCGCACCCTCAGAGAATCTGCTGAGCGAACACGTCACATCGTCGGGCGAGGTATTCCCGGTGGAGGTGATCTCATTTGCCGTGCGCTGGAAGGGCCAGCGGGCGCGCTTTTCTCTGATTCGCGACCAGCGGCCCGATCTTGACCTGGTGCGCGACAGCAGCTACCTGACAAGCCTTGAAAACATGGCGAAGGTGTCGGGCGCAATCGCGCACAACTTCAATAACCTGCTGACGATCATCCAGCTCGCCGCCGCGCATTTGTGTGAAACGGTACCTGCCGAGGCAGCACAGCAGGCGGAACTGATCGCAAACACGGTGGCCGAGGCCTCGCTGCTGGCCCAGCAGCTTCTGCACTTTGGGCATCGGCGCCCGGGGCGCATGGAGGCATGCGATCTGGCCGCGCTGGTGCACGCCGAGCAGGACATTCTGGAGGCGGCTCTGGGCCGCGGCATGGCGCTGCATCTCGATCTGACGCCGGACTGCTGGGCCTTGGCCGACCGGAACCAGTTCCGCGAGGTGGTGTTGAATCTGGTGGTCAACGCGGTGGAGGCCATGACGCACGGCGGTACCTGCACCCTGCGGACGGCCATCCAGCGGCTGCCGCAAGGCTGCCCGAGGCTCGATCTGGCGGAGGGCAGCTACGTAGTGCTGTCAGTCGAGGACACGGGCTCTGGCATGAGCGAAGAAACACGGCAGCATGCGCTGGAGCCGTACTTCTCCACGAAGCCGCAGGGGCACGGGCTGGGCCTGTCTTCGGTCTATGGCATCATGCGCCTGCACGGAGGCGGTGTCGAGATCATGACCGAACAAGGCAAGGGAACCAATGTGCTGCTTTACTTTCCCGCCGCTCCAGCCTCGCTGGGATAGCCTGCCGGCCAACCAGGTTGACAGCCGCCATCATCCCCGGTAGGTTCATAGTCAGAATGAGCTTCCGCCACCATCATCGCCACCATCATCATCACGCGACGAGTGTGCCGGCGGACCTGTCTGGAAGCAACTGCTAAATACCAGACCTCAGGATTCTCAGAAATAGCCCGCCGGCGACCATGCCGGCGGGCTTTTTCATTGCCAGGAACTGTAACCGCAAACGACTAAAAAGGAAGAGTGATGACAGAGACGAAGCTGGATTTCGCGAAGATGGAGGGCCTGATTCCCGGCATTGTGCAGGACGCCAAAACCGGACAGGTGCTCATGGTAGGTTTTTTGAATGACGAGAGCTATCGCAAGACGATGGAGAGCGGCTTTGTCACCTTTTGGAGCCGCACTCGCCAGAAGCTCTGGATGAAGGGCGAAACCAGCGGCAACCGCCTGCGCGTGATCGACGCAGCCACCGATTGCGACCAGGACACGCTGCTGTTTCGCGTGGAAGTGGAAGGCGACGGCCTGGTGTGCCACGAAGGCACGGTGAGCTGCTTTACGCGTCCGCTGGCGCTCGCCTCTGCCGCGCAGGAGGTGCGCTAATGGCAAACAAACTGCGTCTCGGAATTCCCAAAGGCAGCCTGCAGGATGCCACCATTGCCCTCTTTGAACGTGCCGGATGGCACATCTACGCCAACGGCCGCTCCTACTTCCCAAGCATCGACGACACAGAGATTGAGTGCATGCTGATTCGCGCGCAGGAGATGGCGCGCTACGTGAACCACGGCGTGCTCGATGCCGGACTCACCGGCATTGACTGGGTGGTGGAAAGCGGCCTCGAAGTGGAGAGCGTCACCAGCCTGGTCTATGCCAAGCAGAGCCGCCAGAAGGTTCGCTGGGTGCTGGCCGTGCCTGAAGACTCAAAGTTTGAAAAGGCCGAAGACCTGGCCGGCAAGATCATCGCCACCGAGCTGGTCGAAGTCACGAAGCGCTACTTTGCCGAGCGCAATGTTCCCGTGCAGGTGGAGTTCAGCTGGGGCGCCACGGAAGTTAAGCCGCCTATGCTGGCCGATGCCATCGTCGAAGTCACCGAGACCGGCAGCTCACTGCGCGCCAACCGCCTGCGCATTATCGACACGGTGATGGAGAGCGAGACGCACCTCATCGCGAATCGCAACGCCTACAACGATGCGTGGAAGCGTGAGAAGCTCGAATGCCTGGCGCTGATGCTGCGGGGAGCCATCGCGGCGCAAGGCCAGGTGGGCCTGATGCTCAACGTGGAGAAGAAGAATCTGCAGCAGATTCTCTCAGTGCTGCCCGCGCTCAACTCGCCCACGATCTCAGAACTCAGCAACTCGGAATGGGTGGCCGTCAACACGATTCTGGAAGAGAGCGTGGTGCGCGATGTAGTGCCCCGGCTCAAGGCCGCGAATGCGACAGGCATCGTCGAGTATCCGCTGAACAAGGTGGTGCTCTAGTCATGCGCGTGCTCAGCACCCGTGGAAGAGGCGCGCGGGCGGCGCAGGATTTCCTGAGCCGCCTGCTGACCGGCAGCGAAGCAAGCTATGAGCGCGCGCTGCCGGCCGCGCAACGCATTGTGCAGGGCGTGCGCCGTGGTGGAGACGCTGCCTTGCTGCGCTATCGCGCAAAGTTCGACGGCATTGCGGCGAGCGATCCACTGCGCATTACGGCCGAGGAGATGGAAGCCGCCTGGAAGGCGACATCTGCCGAGCTGAAAGCAGCGCTGAAGCTGGCGGCAAAGAATATTCGCCGCTTCGCGCAGAAGCAGCGCCCGCGAGACTTCACCTTGCAGATGGCCCCCGGCGTCACGGCTGGGCAGAAGGTGATTCCGCTTGAGGCCGTGGGTTGCTATGTGCCGAGCGGGCGCTATCCGCTGCCTTCGACGTTGCTGATGACCGCCATTCCCGCGCAGGTGGCGGGCGTGCGGCGCATCGTGGCGGTGTCTCCTCGCCCGGCAAAGGAAACGCTCGCCGCCGCGCACCTGCTCGGCATAACCGAGTTTTATCGCATTGGCGGAGCGCAGGCCGTCGCCGCGCTGGCCTATGGAACCGCAAGCATCGAGCGCGTAGACAAGATTGTGGGCCCGGGCAATGCTTACGTCACCGCCGCTAAAAAGGCCGTGAGCTTCGATTGCGGCATCGACATGCTCGCTGGCCCCACGGAAATTGTGGTGGCGAGCGAGAACGGGACGGTCGAGGGCATCGCCGCTGATCTCATTGCGCAGGCGGAGCATGATCCGGACGCCATTGCCATTCTGGTGACCAGCAACGCGGAGCTGGGCCGCGCGGTAGCTGCGGAAACGAAGCTGCACGCGAAGAGCAATGCGATTGCAAAGCAATCAATCGCGGCCAACGGTGCCGTCATTCTCACCAGAGATGTAGAGGAAGCGCGCATGCTCACCAATCGGCTCGCGGCCGAGCACCTCACGGTGGATAGCTCTGCTGATCTTGCCTGGGTGCGCCATGCCGGCTCAGTGTTTGTGGGCCGATGGTCGTCGCAGCCGCTGGGCGATTATGTCTCCGGCCCCAATCACACGCTGCCCACCAGCGGGTTGGCACGGCTGCGCGGCGGCCTGAGCGTGATGGACTATCTCAAGCTGGTTACGGTGCAGGAATACTCCGCCGCGGGTGTGCGGCAGCTCGGCCCCTCAGCGGTTGCGCTGGCCGAAGCCGAGGGATTAGTGGGACACGCCGATGCGGTACGCGTTCGCCTGCAGAGTGCGAAACCCGTCAGGAGGCGCGCATGAGCCGTCTGGAACCGCGCGCGGGCGTACTGCGCATGAAGGAGTATCATCCGCCGCTCGGGGATCGCAGCGGACTGCGCCTCGACTTCAACGAGAACACGCTGGCCTGTTCGCCGCGCGTGCGAGAAGCGCTGGCCGCTATCACCGGCGCGGACCTCACGCGTTACCCGGAACGCGGACCGATTGAAGCGATGGTGGCGCGGCATCACGGGCTCCATCCTGACGAGGTGCTGCTGACCAATGGCGTGGATGAAGCGATTCACGTGCTCTGCCAGACATATCTCAACCCTGGCGACGCACTGCTGCTGCCCGTGCCGACGTATTCGATGTATGAGGTGTATGGCTCAGGAGCGGAGGCGCGCATCGACCGCGTAGTTGCCGGGAACAGCTTTGCGTTTCCGCTGGAGGAATTGCTGGCGGCGATCACGCCGCAGACGCGCCTCATCGCAATTGCGAACCCTAACAGCCCGACCGGGCAGACCGTGACGCGCGAACAGATTCTTAAGGTGCTGGCCGCTGCCCCCCACGCCGCCGTGCTGGTGGATGAGGCTTACTTCCACTTCTTTGGCGAGAGCGTGATGGATCTCGTCGGGCAGATTCCGAACCTGATTGTGGCGCGCACTTTCTCAAAGGCCTATGGACTCGCGGGCCTGCGGCTCGGCATGCTGGCCGCTGCCAAAGAGCAGATGCAGTGGATGCGGCGTGTCATCTCGCCCTATAGCGTGAATGCGCTGGCGCTGGCCTGCCTGCCGCCGGCGCTCGAAGATCAGCAGTATCTGGACTGGTATGTGGGCGAGGTCAAGGCGGCGCGCATTCTGATGGAGGCCGCGCTGGACCGCCTCGCGGTGCATCGCTGGCCCTCGGCTGCGAATTTTGTACTGGTGCGCATTGGCGCGCAGCACCGTCATTTTGTGCAGGCCATGCGCGACCGCGATGTGCTGGTGCGCGACCGCTCCAGCGACCCCGGATGCGAAGGGTGTGTGCGCATCACGATTGGCCCGCGGGAACAGACCGACGCCGGCATTCTGGCGCTGGAGGAGTCGCTGGCTGAGATTGGATGGAAAGGGAAAGCATGAAGAAATCTACGAAGAAGAAGCCCGTCACGGCCGCCGGGAAGCGTACCGCGTCGCTCGACCGCAAGACGGCCGAAACGCAGATCAGCCTGCGGCTCACCATCGAGGGCAGCGGACAGTACAACATCTCCACGGGCATTCGCTTTTTTGATCACATGCTGGAGCTCTTCACGCGGCACGGCGCATTTGACCTTGACCTTGCGTGCAAGGGCGATCTCGATGTGGATCAACACCACACGGTGGAAGATGTGGGCATCGCGCTGGGCGAGGCTTTTGACAAGGCGCTGGGCGACAAGCGCGGCATTTTGCGCGCGGGCTACTTCCTGATGACGATGGATGAAACGCTGGGCCTCGCGGCCGTCGATTTGAGCGGGCGCACGTCGTCTGTGGTGAAGACCAAGGTCAAGACGCGCCTGGTGGGCGACCTGCAGTCAGAGCTGGTTGAAGACTTCTTTGAGGGTTTTGCTCGCGGCGCGCGCGCCAACGTGCATTTGAAGACGGTGTATGGCCGCTCAAATCATCACAAGGTGGAAGCGCTCTTCAAGGCTTTTGCCCGCGCGCTGCGCTTTGCCTGCTCGCGCGACGAGCAACTCAAAGAGATGCTGCCCAGTACGAAAGGCCTGCTGTGATTGCCGTCATTGACTACAAGGCGGGCAACCTGACGTCGGTGCTCAAAACACTGCGCGCGGCTGGGGCCGAACCGGTGCTGACCGATGATCCCGCTGTGGTGGCGCGCGCGCAGAAGCTGATTCTGCCCGGCGTGGGCCACTTTTCCGCCACGCGCTTTCTTGAGGAGCACGGCCTGACTGCCGCCGTGCGCGAGCGCGTCGATGCGGGCGTGCCTTTTCTGGGCATCTGCGTGGGCATGCAGTGGCTCTTTGAGGGCAGCACGGAAGCTCCCGCCGTACCGGGTTTCGGCGCATTCGGCGGCCAGTGCGCGCGCTTCGCGACTCAGGAGCTCAAGGTGCCGCATGTCGGCTGGAATTCGCTGGAGATTCGCGAAGGTTCGCGCCTGCTCGCCGGGCTTTCGCAACAGTCCTATGTCTATTTCACGCATTCGTATTGCGCTCCGGTGGTAAACGGCACTGCGGCGATTACAGAATATGGCCAGCCTTTCTCAGCCGCCGTGGAGCGGGACAACATCATGGGCGTTCAGTTTCACCCTGAAAAGTCCGGCGAAGCGGGGCTGCGCATTCTGGAGAACTTTGTGAGGCTCGCATGCTGACGCGCCGCATCATCGCCTGTCTCGATGTCACGAATGGCCGCGTGGTCAAAGGTGTGCAATTCCTGGATTTGATCGACGCCGGCGACCCGGCAGAGCTGGCCGCACGCCACGCAGCCTCAGGGGCAGATGAAATTGTGCTGCTCGACATTACGGCGACACATGAAGGCCGTGGCACGCTGCTTGAGACCGTGCGCAAGACCGCGCAACGGCTCTTCATTCCCTTCACCGTGGGCGGAGGCATTCGCACCGCCGAGGACGCTGCCGCCGTTTTTGACGCGGGCGCGGACAAGATCAGCATCAACTCGGCGGCGCTCACGCGGCCGGAGTTGATTGAGGAGATTGGCTCAAAGTTTGGCGCGCAAGCCGTTGTTGTCGCCATCGACGCACGGCGCAAGGCCACCGGCGCGGAGGTGTTCGCGAGCGGAGGCCGCAAGCCCACGGGCCGCGATGCCGTGGCCTGGGCACGCGAGGCGGAACAGCGCGGTGCGGGCGAAATTCTGCTCACCTCAATGGACGCCGACGGCACGCGCGATGGCTTTGACTGCGAGCTTACCGCCGCAGTGAGCAGCGCTGTGCAGATTCCTGTCATTGCCTCGGGCGGCGCGGGCACTCCGCAGCACTTTGCCGATGTCTTTTTGCGCGGCAAGGCAGACGCCGCACTGGCCGCAAGCATTTTTCACTTTGGCGTTGCCGATGCCCGCTCGCTCAAGGCTGAGCTGGCCGCGCAATCCATTCCCATGAGGCTCCCATGCTGATTCCTTCGATTGATCTGATGGGCGGCCGCATCGTCCAGCTGGTGCAGGGCGAGAAGCTGAAGCTCGCCTTTGATGATTTTGAGTATTGGATTGACCGCTTCTCCGCGTATCCGCTGGTGCAACTGATTGATCTGGATGCGGCCATGCGCCAGGGCGACAACCGCGCGCTGATCGAGAAGATTACACGCCGTCTTCCCTGCCAGATTGGCGGCGGAGTGCGCACGCCCGAGCAGGCCCAGGCGCTGCTCGATCTGGGCGCGCGCCGCGTCATTTTTGGCTCAGTGCTCTTTCGCGCGGATGCCGAACAGCCGGTCGCAGTGGAGACCGCGGCGGCTATCGCGCAGACGATCGGCCCGAAGCACTTCGTTGCCAGCATCGATACCAAGGGCGGCCAGGTGGCGATTCGCGGCTGGAAAGAGCAGACCTCGGTGACGCCGCTCGAAGCCTTGCGCCTGTTGGAGCCGCACTGCGGCAGCTTTCTCTACACGCATGTGGATACCGAGGGCACGCTGACGGGCTTTCCGTTTGCCGTGGCCGAGGCCCTGCGCAAAGCCACGCAGCGCGAACTGATCGTGGCCGGCGGCATTCGCGAGCAGGCGGAGATTGACGCGCTCGACGCCATCGGCGTGGATGCGGTCGCTGGAATGGCCGTCTATTCCGGCCTGTTGCCAGCGTGAACTGCCGGGTTTACCGGCATTTCCGCGGCATCGGTTAACCTAATAGGTCGCGCGGCCGCGTTCTGCCTTGCCGGCAGCCTCAAGTGCCGCGTGCGCAATCTTCAGACCGGGAGATCATCCATGGCAGGCAATGGCGCATTCCGCACGGCGAAGCGGCTTGATGAAGTCGGATTTTCTGACATTGTGCAGATTCGCAACAAGGTTCTTGAACTGCGCGCCTCGGGTGTTCCCGTGCATGCCTTTCATGGCGGCGAGCCTTTTTTTGATACGCCCGAGCCCATCAAGCAGGCGATGACGCGCGCCCTGGCCGAGAACCAGACGCGATATGCGCCGTCGTCGGGCATCGCTCCGCTGCGCGAGATTATCGCGGAGAAGCTGCGCACCAAAAACCACATGGATGTGCTGGTGGAAGACGTGATCGTGACGGTGGGCGGCGCGCATGCGCTCTATGCGGCCTTCCAGACGGTGCTTGATGCCGGCGACGATGTGCTGCTCTTCTCCCCTTACTGGACGCCGATTCGCGACATGATCACCGGTGCCGAAGCCCGTGCGCTGCTGGTGCCCACGGCCAGCGCGCGGCAGAGTGGCATCCGGCAGATACTCGAACGGTTTGCGACGCCGCAGACGCGCGCCATTTACTACAACACGCCGCAGAATCCTTCCGGCACGGTCTTTTCACGCAAAGAGGCCGAAGAGGTGGCGGCCTTTGCGATTGAGCGTGACCTGATCGTGTTTGCCGATGAGGCCTATGAAGACCTCGTCTATGAAGGCGATCATGTCTCCATTGCCTCGCTGCCCGGCATGGCGCAGCGCACCATCACCTGCTACACGCTCTCAAAGAGCTATGGCATGACGGGCTGGCGCGTGGGTTATGCCGTGGCCAAAGAGCCTTTCATGACGGGCCTGCGCAAGATGGTGCTCTACTCCACCAACGGCGTCTCAACGCCCACGCAATATGCCGCGCTTGAAGCGTTGAAGACGCCCCAGGCGGAGTTGGATGCGCGCCGCGCGGAGTATCGCAAGCGCCGCGACCTGCTCGTGGCCGGCCTCAACGAACTCGGGCTGACGTGCCCGGTTCCTGAGGGCGCGTTCTATGCCTTCCCCAGCGTGGCAAAGATCAGCAAGGACAGCCGCAAGGCCGCAAACCTGCTGCTGGAGAAGGCCCACGTCGCCACCATTCCCGGCGTTGTGTTTGGCGCGCAGGGCGAGGGCAGCGTTCGCTTTGGCTATGCGGTGCCGGAACAGGCCATTCATGCCGGGCTCGACGCGCTGCGCGCATTCCTGAAGTAGCGCCTGTTTGCCGGGTCACTTAAGCCGTTGCATCAAAGAACGCGGAGGGTCAGAGCGGATGTTAAGAGTTGGCGTGCCTGAAATGATAGATCGTGCGCTGCACGCGCACCTGCCGCAGGATGTACACATTGAAGTGCTTCCGGCGGAGATGCAGCACCCTACCGATATCGATTTCTGGATTGTTCCTCCTTACCCCAAGCCGGCCGAGGCCATGTGGCAGCAGTTGCGAGGCGTGCGCGTGGCCCAGTCTGTGCTTGCGGGGGTGGACTGGCTGCTGCGGCTGGTGCCGCGCGAGGTCACGGTGTGCGACGCGCGTGGGGTGCATGATATCTCCACCGCGGAATGGGCCGTAACGGCCACGCTGGCGTCGCTGAAGTATTTGCCTCTCTATGGCCAGGTGCAGCGCGCCGCCGAGTGGAAGCGGCGCAGCGAAGCGACCACACACTTTGCCCGCGTTCATGGAGATGAGCGCAGCTACTATCCGCCGGTGATGCTTGAGGACCTGCATGGCAAGCGCGTGCTCATTGTGGGGTACGGCTCCATCGGCAGCAAGATTGAGCAGCTCATGCAGCCGTTTGGCGTGCAGGTGGACCGCATTGCGCGCACCGCGCGCGAGGGCGTTGCGTCCATCGATCAGCTACCCGCGCTGTTGCCGCAGGCGGACGTGATTGTGCTGATTCTGCCGCTGACCGAAGAGACACGCGGCCTGATCGGCGCGCAGCAACTGGGCGCGATGAAGCAGGGTGCGTTGCTGGTCAATGCAGCTCGCGGCCCGGTGGTGGATACCGATGCGTTGATCGCCTCGCTCGAAGCGGGCCACATTCGCGCCGCCATTGATGTAACTGATCCAGAGCCGCTGCCGGACGGGCACCCGCTCTGGTCTGCGCCCAATCTGATAATCACGCCGCATGTGGGCGGCAGCAGCCCTCAGTTCATGGCGCGCGCCATGCAGCTTGCCGGGCAGCAGATTCGCCGCATGCAGGCGGGCGAGCCGCTTGAGAATATTGTCACCGGCGATTATTGATGGGCTTTGCGCGGGCAGATGGCCTCGGCAAAGTGCATGGCGCGCCGCGCCGTGCTTTGCGCGATCTGCTCGCGGCAACTGAAGCCATCGGTGATGAGCAGGTCCGCGGGGCCGGCCGCGCGTATGGCCGGCAGCAGCACGCGCTCGCCAATGACTTGTGACACGGAATACTTCTCGCGCTCAAATCCAAAGGGGCCAGCCATGCCGCAACAGCCGGCATCGAGCAACTGCACCTCCGCGCCGGTGCGCCGCAGCCATGTGAGTTCGTCTTCCATGCTGAAGACGGCCTTGTGATGGCAGTGGCCGTGCAGCACGATGCGCTTGCCCGCATGGGAAGCCGGCCGAAAACTGGTGGCATAGCGCGAGAGAAATTCACTCAGCAGCAGGGCCTGTTCGCTCAACTTTTTTGCGCGGTCGTCGCGGGGGAAAAACTCGAGCAGCTCATTGCGAAAGACGCTCGCGCAGCTTGGCTCAAGAAAGATGATGGGCTGCCCGGCGTCGATCGCGCTCGAGAACTGATGCAGAATGCGGCGAAGGTATTCGCGTGCCGCGTCCAGAAATCCGAAGTCGTAGAGCGGGCGGCCGCAGCAGACGTGCTGGCGCGGAACCTCGGCGGCATATCCGGCAGCCTCAAGCACCTGCGCGGCGGAGTGGAGCGATTGCGGGTGATAGTAGTTGTTCCAGGTGTCAGGCCAAAGCATCACGGCATTGGAAAGCTGCTGGCCTCTATGCGGCGTGCGGTGCCATTGCTGCTGAAAAGTGCGCGGCGCGAACTGCGGCAGATTCCGCTGCGCGGCCACGCCGGTGAGCCGCTTGATGGCGCCTGAGACCAGCGGCATCTTCAACGGAAGATTGGCGGCGCGCTGCGAAATGCCCGGCACTACGGAAGCAAGCTGCGCCCAGCGATCCATGAAGCCGAAGAGATATTGGCGCAGCTCGCGGGGCTGGTGCTCGTAGTAGTGCGCGAGGAACTCCGCCTTCCACGTGGCCATGTCCACGCTGACCGGGCACTCGCTCTTGCAGGCCTTGCAGGAGAGGCAGAGATCGAGCGCCTCTTTGACGCCCTCGTTGTGCCAGGACTTCGGCAACACGTCGCCCTGCAGCATCTCCCACAGCAGATGGGCGCGGCCGCGCGTGGAGTGCTGCTCCTCTTGCGTGGCCATATAGCTGGGGCACATGGTGCCGTGGTCGGCCTTGCGGCAGGCGCCCACGCCCACGCAGCGCAGCGTGGCCTCGCCCAGGGAGCCATGATCGCGCTCCAGAGCAAAGTAGGTCTGGGGCGTGGCGGCCTCGTAGCCGGGCCCCACGCGCAGATTGTCGGTGGGGGTATAGATTTCGCCTTCGGCTGAGATCAGCTTGCCCGGATTCATGCGATTGCCGGGGTCCCAGAGCTGCTTGAACTCGCGAAAGGCCTGCATGATCTCTGCACCAAACATTTTGGGCAGCAGTGAGGAGCGCGCCTGCCCATCGCCGTGCTCGCCCGAGAGCGAGCCGCCCATCGCTACCACCAGATCGGCAGCCTGATCAATGAATGCGCAATAGTTGCGAACGCCTGCTTCGCTCTCGAAGTCAAAGTTCATGCGCATGTGCACGCAGCCCTGGCCGAAGTGGCCGTAGACGGGGCTGTGATAGTCATAGTGGCGCATCAGGGCAAAGAGCTTGCGCAGGTATTCGCCCAGCCGCTCGGGCGGCACGGCGGCGTCTTCCCAGCCTTCCCACTGGTGCGGCTTGCCGGGGATGAAGACCGTGGCACCGAGCGCGGACTCGCGCACGCGCCAGATTCGCGCGGCATCCTCGCCAGAGAATTTTGCTGTTCCCTGGGCATGCGGGATTTGCTTTGCGGCGTGGAGAAAGTCCTCCGCCTTGTGGTCGGCATCAGCGTCGGTATCGGCCCCAAACTCCACCAGCAGAAAGGCGCTGCCCTCGGGCAGCATGCTGCGCTCAGCCTCAGCGAGCTGCTTGCGGCGCATGCCGTCGAGCAGGGTGTCATCAAAGCCTTCGAGGCCGATGGGGTGGTGCTCCAGAATGGCCGGCACGGCATCGGCGGCGAGAAAGGCATCGGGAAAGCCCAGCACTACCAGACGGCGGCAGGCCGGGCTGTGCACCAGGTCCAGCTCCGCGCGCAATACCGTCACCAGCGTGCCCTCGCTGCCCACCAGCGCACGCGCCACGTGGAAGCCGTTCTCCGGCAGCAGCTCGTCGAGGTTGTAGCCGGAGACGCGCCGTGGAATGCGTGGAAAACGCCGCCGGATCTCGTCTGCATACCGGTCGCGAATCTGTCGCAGTCCGCGATACAAATCGGCGGCGCGGCCGCCGCGCGAGAGGATGGCGGCGTACTCGTCCTCTGTAGTTTTGCCCACGGTCAGGCGCGTGCCGTCATAAAGCAGCACGTCGAGCGAGCGGATGTTGTCGACCGTCTTGCCGCCCATGAGCGCATGCGTGCCGCAGGAGTTGTTGCCGATCATGCCGCCCAGAGTGCAGCGGCTGTGCGTGGCCGGGTCAGGCGCAAAGGTGAGCCCATGCTGCTCGGCGGCTTCGCGCACGCGGTCAAGCACGATGCCGGGTTCCACCACGGCACGGCGCTGCCCGGGGTCGAGCGTGCGGATCTTCCGCATGAACTGCGAGAAGTCGAAGACCACGGCGGTGTTGCAGGTCTGGCCCGCGAGGCTGGTGCCGCCGCCGCGCGCCAGCACCGGCGCGCCCAGCGAACGGCAGGCGGCGACGGCGGCGATCACATCCTCTTCGTCTTTGGGCGTGACGACACCGATGGGCACCTGGCGATAGTTGGAGGAGTCAGTGGCATAGAGCGCCCGTGCGGCCGCATCGAAGCGCACGCCGCCACGCACGACGGCGCGCAGGCGCGTTTCGAGCTCGCGTGCGGCTTCAAAGGCCGGGGCGGAGGGCCTGGATGGCAGGACGGGAAAGGGATGGTTCATCGGCTCCTCACTGCGGCCACGCGAAGGCTGGGCGGGCGCGGCGGCGTGGTCAGAGCGCCGGGCCGTTTGCGGGCCACTCGTACACCACTACACCCATGTCATTGAGCACTTTGAGCGTCGCCTCTTCATTGCGGCGCACCTGCACGCGCTGCTGGCGGGTGGCGGAGGGGTCATCCTCCACTGCGATGACGCGGCCATAGGGCCAATTCTCTTCCGGCAAAGCCGCAAGAGCCTCGGGCAGGTCAGCCAGCTGCAGTTGCGCGGTGCGCCATTTGGGCGCGCGGGAGCGAAGCATGCGGCCGGGTTCGCTGGGCGAACTGGTGGACGTGGCCACCCGCAGACTCAAGGTGTGAGTGCCGATCATGAGGAAGGGGTTGCTCCAGCTCTTGAGCTTGTGAATCTGCATGTAGCGGCTCTTGGCGGGCGGCGGAATCTGGTCAAGATCCTGACTGTAAGCCGTCTCGGCCTGCTGCTCGGCGCGCCGTTGCTGGCGGGCTGCCTGCACGGCGGCGGCGGCCTGTGGATTGGCCGGCTTTGCCGGAGAGCATGCGGTCAGCGAGAGTGCAAGCGCAGCAAGACCCCATGCACACAGGGTCCCGGCGAGTGGTCCACTCCGCATCCGTAGCTCAGACACAACAGCAGAATATCAGGAGGCAGGCCGCTCGATCAGAGAACGGCAGTAACCTTTGAAGCTACCGCCTTGCTCTAGCGCCCGGACCAAACAGGCGCGCGCTTTTCAAGGAATGCGGCAGTGCCCTCGGCCTTGTCCGCCGTGGCGCAGCAGAGGCCGAAGAGTGAGGCCTCGAGCGCCAGAGCGCGATCCAGCGGTAGCTCAGCACCGTCGTGCACAGCCGCGAGGCCATGCCGGATGGCCACCGGCGCCATGCCGGCGATGAGCGCGGCGAGCTGGCGGCCGCGTGGCATCAGTTCGGCTGCGGGCACCACTTCTTCGACCAGCCCGAGCCGCAATGCCTCGGCGGCGGAGATCATTTCGCCAGTGAGCAGCAGCTTCAGGGCCGCGCCCTGGCCGATGAGGCGGGGCAGACGCTGCGAGCCTCCGTAGCCGGGGATGAGGCCGAGCTTGACCTCGGGCTGGCCGAGACGGGCGGTTTCACTGGCGATGCGGAAGGTGCAGGCCATGGCCAGTTCGCAGCCGCCGCCCAGAGCGAAGCCGTTGATGCAGGCGATGACGGGCTTGCCGAGCCGCTCCAGCTTGCCCATGACACGCTGGCCGCGCGCCGCAAGCTGACGGCCTTCTTCGGCGCTGACCCGGGCGAGCTCCTGAATGTCGGCTCCGGCAGCGAAGGCCTTCTCGCCGGAGCCGGTGAGGACCACCACGCGCACGGCATCGTCAGCGGCCAGCGCGTCGAGCGCCGCATCCAGCTCGCGAAAGAGCAGATCGTTGAGCGCATTGAGCACTTTGGGGCGGTGGAGCGTGAGGATGGCGATGGAATCCTGAACTTCGAGCAGCAGCGTTTCGTAGGACATGCGGTAATTCTCCCGAACGGGAGAGTGTAGCAAATGGGGTGGCGGGATGAGGCGGTCAGCGGTCAGGGGTGAGGCGGTCAGCAGTCAGCGGGCCGGCGAGTTAGCGGGACAGTGAGGTGCCGAGTCAGACGGCGGCCAGTCTGCGGGCCTGGCTCATCCCAGGTCCGAACAGACGGACCTGGGGCACCCGACGACGACGCCCGACAGCCGATGCTCGACAACTGACAACTGACGACTGGTAGCGGGCGCTACTTCTTTTTGGAGGCTTCGTAGCGCTGGCGCGAGATGGCGTCGAGGACGCCATTGAGGAAGTTGACCGACTCTGGGGCGGAGTAGCGGCGCGCGATTTCGAGCGCCTCATTGATGATGATGGGCGCGGGCGTGCCGGGAAAGCCGAGCAGCTCGGCGATGGCCATGCGGAGCACGTTGCGATCGACGGCGGCCATGCGGCTGAGCTTCCAGTTGGCCGAGTGCTGCTCGATGAGCGTGTCGATTTCCTCTTCGCGGTTCATGGCGACGCGGAAGAGGTCTTCGGCAAATCCACGCGTGTCGGGTTCGACTTCTTCGCGCGCCTCCCAGAAGGTTTTGCGTACGTCGTCGGGAGACTGCTTGCCGACGTCGGCCTGGAAGAGCATCTGCATGGCGAGTTCACGGGATTTGCGGCGCTTGCCGGTGGTGGTCATGCGTGCTTCTCCGTGATTTTGCGGTGGATGGAGACCATTTCGATGGCTGCTGCCGCCGCCTCAAAGCCCTTGTTGCCGGCCTTGAGACCGGCGCGGTCGAGGGCCTGCTCCAGAGTTTCGCAGGTGAGCACGCCGAAGGCGTGGGGGATGCCTGTCTCCTGCTGGGACTGGCCGATGCCGCGCGAGACCTCGTTGTAGATGGCCTCGTAGTGCGCGGTCTCGCCGCGCAGCAGCACGCCGAGCGTGACGATGGCGTGGAATTTGCCGCTCTCGGCCAGCTTGCGGGCGGCGGAGGGAATCTCCCACGCGCCGGGCACGCGGACGATCTCGACGTCAGAACGCTTGGCGCCGCTGCGGTAGAGCGCGTCGAGCGAGCCCTGTAGAAGGCGGTCGGTGATGACGGCGTTCCAGCGGGCGACGACGATGGCAAAACGCATGCCCTCGGCGCTGAGGTCGCCTTCAAGGGCGACGGGCTTGCCCTTGTGCGGGTCAGAGAACTCCCAGAAGGTGAAGGAGAAATCGGCGGTGGGCGAGACGCGGAAGAGGCGCGCACCCCAATCGGTCTCCGTCACTTCAGAAAGCTGGACGTCGCTGCCGGCTGCGGCATTGGGCTGGGAAGCGTCGGCGAGGAGCCATGCCTCGGCGACCTGGCGCACGGAGTCAAGGCTGGTGACCTCGATGTAAATGTCGTCGTGGCGGCCGGCCGGGGTGAGGGGGTGAATCAGTTCCAGATTGCCGAGCGGAGCGAGAAAGGCGCTGCCGCGGCTGGTGGCGTCGTGCCAGCCCTTGCCGGGCTCAAAACCGAGCGCGGAGAAGAAGCCCGCCAGCCGCTCGAAGTGAGCCTCTGACCCGAGATGGCGGGTCACTGTAATCCCTTTGATCATGATCTAAGAGTATCAGTGACGGGAGGCCTGGAGCCGAAGTGGGCGCGGCCGGACAAGCCCCTCAAGAGATGGATGAGTCTTGAAGAATACGGGACCGGGGAAAGGGAAAACAGCGGTTGCCTTTTGAGCCCGGCGTGGATTCCCAGAGGCATGCATCCACGTGGAAGCGCTTAAAAAAATACACATTAACGTCCTGCAACTCACACAGAAAAAGGACTTGCTGGACATTAGGCGTGTAATCCCTTTGTTTTCAACGCGAATTAGTGTGGCTGGATTGTCTCAAAAGTGAGAATCCGCAGGGTATGGGGCTGTTTCCGGGAAGAGTTTGCCCTCTATTTTTATGGTAGCAATTTCAGGGGAAATTACCGGCACGGCATTCGGGGGTTGGGGGTCAGTTATGAATGTGAATCGGGATTCACATTCATAACCGGGCCAGGGAAAGTGAAGCCGGAAGAGATGAGATTTCCGGGGCTGTTTGGAGGAATGCAGGTCCCTCCGCTCACTTCGTTCGGTCGGGATGACAAAAGGTTCGGAGGCTGGCGCGAGGGCGCGGAGAGGAGTGCGGGGTAGCAGGAGAAAAACCCCACTCAAGCCAAAGGCTGGCTTGAATGGGGCACCGGAGTCTAATTCACCGAGGGCTTATTCACCGAAGGCTTATTCGATGACGGCGACCTTGGCGCGCTTGCCGACGCGGGCGGTGATGCGGGCCGGGCGGGAGCCGTGGAGCGGGACGTAGCTCTGCCGGACGACTTCTCCGTCGAGGCGGACGGCACCCTCCTTGATTTTGCGATCGGCTTCGGAGGATGAGGCGGCGAGGCCGAGCGCGGTGAGGAGTTTGGAGACGCGGATGCCTTTCTCCGGGTCGAAGCCGAGGGCTTCCGGGGTGAGCGTGAGTTCTTCGAGCCCTTCGACGTCATCGCTCTTCTGCTGGAACTGGCGGGCCCAGTTTTCATCGGCGGCCTGCGCGGCCTCGGTGCCGTGGAAGCCGGCGACGATGGTGCGGGCGAGGTGCTTTTTGGCTTCCATGGGGTGAAACGCGCCGCTCGCGACATGGGCCTGCATCTGGTCAATCTCGGACTGGCGGAGATCGGTGAGCAGCGTCCAGTAGCGCCACATCAACTCGTCGTTGATGGACATGAGCTTGCCGTACATCTCCTGCGGCGGCTCGTGGATGCCAATGGCGTTGCCGAGGGATTTGGACATTTTCTGCACGCCGTCGAGACCCTCAATGATGGGCGTCATCAGCACGATCTGCGGCGGCTGGCCAAAGTCGCGCTGCAGCTCGCGGCCGGCGAGGAGGTTGAACTTCTGGTCGGTGCCGCCCAACTCGACATCGGCCTCAAGGGCGACGGAGTCATAGCCTTGGGCGAGCGGGTACATGAACTCATGCAGGGAGATGGGCTGCTCGTTCTGAAAGCGCGCGTGGAACTCGGCGCGCTCCAGCATTTGCGAGACGGTGAACTTGGCAGCGAGGCGAATAATGTCTTCAAAGCTGAGCTTGCCGAGCCACTCGGAGTTGAAGCGCACCTCAGTCTTTTCGCGGTCGAGGATCTTGAAGACCTGCTCGGTGTAGGTCTTGGCATTCTCATCGATCTGCTCGCGGGTGAGCGGCTTGCGCGTGGCCGAGCGGCCGGTGGGGTCGCCGATGAGCGCGGTGTAGTCGCCGACGAGGAAGATGACGGTGTGCCCAAGATCCTGAAAGTGCTTGAGCTTGCGCACGAGCACGGTGTGGCCCAGATGCAGGTCAGGCGCGGTGGGGTCAAAGCCGGCTTTGACGCGCAGGGGCTTGCCGGTCTGGCGCGACTTTTCCAGCCGCTCGCGAAGGTCAGAGACACGAATGATCTCTGCCGCACCTTTTTCGAGCAGATCAAGCTGCTCATCCACGGGAAGAAACTGGCTCATGAGTGATTTCAGTATAAAAGCGGTCAGGGGTGGAACGGTCAGGGATAAAGCGGCCAGGGATGGGACGGCCAGCAAGTCAGCGGGATAGCAGGTCAGCGAGTCAGCCATAGGCGGGTCGGCGGTCAGCGGGTATGGGGAGAGGTGGTTCAAAGAGGAATGAGAGATTCGGGGCGAGAGGCCAAGGCTTGCGCGGCCTGCGGGCGCACCATGGAGTGGCGCAAGAAGTGGGAGCGCGACTGGGAGAACGTGCGCTATTGCAGCGATGCCTGCCGCCGGGCCAAGCCGGGTGAGGCGGATGCGGCGCTGGAGCGGGGCATTCTGACGCTGCTGGCCGAGCGTGGCGCGGGCAAGACGATTTGCCCGTCAGAGGTGGCGCGGACGCTGCACCCGGGAGACTGGCAGGCGTGGATGGAACGCACGCGCGCGGCGGGGCGGCGGCTGGTGGCGCGAGGCGAGATTGTGATCACGCAGGGCGGCCGGGTGGTGGAGCCTTCGCTGGCGAAGGGCGCGATCCGGTTCAGGAAGGCGTGAGGTTGCGGGGACCGCTGACTGGCCCTCCGGGGCGCTCGCGCATTCCTGAGTTCACTGCCTGCAGCGACTGCCTCAATCCACTTCGAGGATGAGGCACTTCAGGTATTCGGTTTCAGGAATGTTGAGGATGACGGGGTGGTCGCTGGCAGCTCCGCGACGCTCAAGGAGGCGGACGCGGCGACGGGCATCGGCGGCGGCGGCGCGGACGACCTCGGTGAAGTCGGCCAGAGAGACTTGGTGGGAGCAGGAGTGGGTGACGAGCACTCCGCCGGGGCGCAGCATTTTGAGAGCGCGGAGGTTGAACTCTTTGTAGCCGCGCAGGGCGCCGTCCAGGGCGCGCTTTGACTTGGCGAAGGCGGGCGGGTCGAGCACGATGGTGTCGTAGGCGGTGCCGGCATCGCTCCAGTCGCGGAGCAGGTCGAAGGCGTTGGCTTCGATCCAGTCGACTTCGCTGGCGCCGAGGGCCGAGTAGTTGGCGGCGAGATTGAGTTCGGCGACCTCGAGTGCGGCGCGGGAGATGTCGATGCCGGTGACGCGCGGGCAGACCTGGGCGAGGTGCAGGGCGAATCCGCCCTGATAGGTGCAGATGTCGAGGGCCTGGCCGTGGGCGTGGCGGGCGGCGGCGGCGTAGTTTTCGCGCTGGTCGAGGAAGGCCCCGGTCTTTTGTCCTGCCTCGGCGTCGAAGCGGAAGAGCAGGCCGTTGAGTGCAAATGTGGAGTGCGTGAGCGGGTCGCCCTGCGCGTAGAGCACGGCGCTGGGCGGGACGCTGAGCTGCTCCAGCTCGCGGATGCGGGGGCTGGGGCGCTCGAGGATGGTGGCGGGGGAAAGCTCCTCGACGAGCACGGAGACGATGGCGGCGCGCACGGCGGCGGTGTCAAGCACCTTGCTGGCGAGCTGGAGGATGATGAGATCGCCGTATTTGTCTGCAATGATGCCGGGCAGCGCGTCGGCCTCGCTGAAGACGAGGCGGCAGGCGGAATGCTCCGCTGCGAGCTGGGCCTTGCGGCGGCCGATGGCGTGGCGCAGGCGCTGCTGGAGCAGGGCCAGGAAGGCGGCTTCGTCGGTGATCTCTGCTGCTGAGATGAGGCGGAGGGTGATCTCAGAGTCAGGATTGAAGAGTGCGGTGCCGAAGACGGTGCCGCGGCGGTCATAGACAGGGGCGAGACCGGCGGGGTGCTCAGAGGGGGAGATGGCCTCGACCTCAGAGCGGTAGACCCAGACGTGGCCGGCGAGAAGGCGGTCCGCAGCGCGGCGCGAGATGGTAATGCCGGGATGCGTGGGGGGCTGAGGCGCAGGGGTCTGCGGAGCGGGAATCTGGGGCGTGGGAGCAGACGCGGGAGACTTCGCGGATGGGCGCGGAGCGGCTTTCTGCTGCGTGCGGGCGCTGTAGGGGGACTGGGCGGGGCGGGATTTTTGCGAAGAAGACATGAGGGGCACCAAGGGTCATCTTCGCATAAGGCGGCTCTGGTCCTTCCCGCGCCTACGGCATGAGCCTGCTGCGGAGAATGGATTCACGGTTGTTTGGGCGAAGCTGTGGCGGGCACACAGGGGCGCGGAATTGCCGGGATTCTTCACCGTGTTGCGGTTCAGAATGACGGAGACTTCTGATTTTGCGGAAACGTATGACGCGCCGGGAGGGAATCTTTTTTGCGGCGCGACGGGGCGTTGCTGTGAACTTTTGCGCAGCGTTGCCGTCTGTGACACAAGGAAAGCACGAGGAAGGTGCGCTCTGAACGTCTTTCCTCTGCTTTTCGTGGAGTGGCCCGGGGCTTCGTGGGTCCGCCGGGCCGCTCTGAATTTAGAATCGTGCAGCTAAGCCGGCAGCGTGGAGCTGCTGCGCGAAAGGCGATGCACGAAGTGGTACGGGGGCCATGGCCCGGAGAGCTGCATGTGGCAGTCCTTCATGAGCTGGCTGGCGCTCGAATATTTGTTCTGATAACGCTCAACATTGCGCGTATCGATGAGATGGGCGATGTCGAGCAGCATCTTGCCCTCGTCTACCCGCCGGCAACTGACTTCTTCGTCAAGCGGAGTAAACATGCGATGCATTTGCACGGAGACGGAGCGCGCCTTGGTCTGGCGTTCGCGCTGCAACGTGGCAGTCTCACGCAAATTGGCGAGGTAGGCCTTGCCGACCGCATGCGCATCGGCGCAGGGGCGATAGGCACCATCACGGCCGCAATCCTCGAGCATCACTTTGAGGTGCATCTCGGTCTTGCCGCGGAGGCGTTCGATGTTGGTTGAGAATTGACGGTGGTTGGAACGGATAGACTTGCGAAGGGCTTCGTCATCGCCGAAGACGGTGCCGAAGCGGAAGGGGAGGACGGTGGAGACCTTGAAGCATTCCGCAATGACGCGGGCGTGGTCTACAGCGGCCTTCTGGTTGAGGTTTTCCTGAGGGGAATGTTCACTGACGATTACTGCAAGGTCACTGGCGGGGTAGAGGAAGATTTGATTGCCCTGGATGCCGGCCACGGATTCCAACGGAATTGGTTTTCGGTGGCGAAGCAGCTCAGGAAAGGCTTGTTTTTCTGTAACACAATAGGCATACCATGCCATAGAGATTCGCTCCACAAGCTGGTACTACAAGGTTGTAGGAAATACAGGCGTCTGGGGACAGGTAAATAGTCTGGCCGAAAATTGAAGGCTTGAACCTATGTTGGTTCTTAAACTTTCTTGAAAGCGATGCTAGACTCGCGACGCTACAACTGTCCAGAAGTGTGTGACGGGAATCACAGAAATCATCGTTTTCGATAGATTTTATTTTCTGCACATCAATAATCGTTTTGACCCTGAGAAATTATCTCTCTGGTTACTCTGGACCCTTGTCATTTTGAGCACGCAGCCGGGCCAGATCGGCGGGAGTGTCGAGATCGGCAAGGGCCTCGGGCATGGAGATGGTCTGCAGCTCAGAGGGTGGGAGCTGGCGCAGGAGCGCACGCGCTCCCTGGTCGCCCTGAAGGGCGGCGAGCTGGGGGAAGCAGCACGCGGGAAAGATGGCGGGGACTCCGGGGTGGCCGTCGGCCTGTTGCGCGGCAACTACCTGATTCGATGCCTGATACTGCTGCCATAGCTGACGCAGATGAACGGCCTGGAGATGGGGCTGATCGCAGACCAGGAGCAGCGCCGCGGGTGCGGCTGGAGCCTGCCGCAGAAGCTGTGCCAAGCCGCAGCGGAGCGAACTGGCCATGCCGGTGGCCCAATCAGGATTCTCAACAACCGAGACAGAAAGCCCCTCCAGCTCGGGCCGCAACTGCGGGGCGGAGTTGCCCAAAACAACAATGACCGGAGAAGCACCGGAAGCGAGAGCCAGAGAGGCTGTGCGGCGCAGGAGCGACTGTCCTTGATGCCGAACCAACTGTTTGGGCTGGCCGAGACGGGAGGAAGAGCCGGCGGCCAGAAGGATGGCCGCGCCGGGCGTGCTAGAGGGCATGAGCGGGCGCGAGGGGCGCGGCGCATTCCGGAGCAGCAGGGGCGGCGAAGATGGAGTGGATTTCGGCGGCGATGGAGAGCGCGATGGCCGCCGGCGTGTGGCCGGGCAGGCCGAGGCCTACAGGAGCGTGGAGCCGGGCCATGGCTTCGTCGGCGGTGATGCCGAGGAGGGTGCCGGGCTGGCTGCCGGGCTGGGCAATGATCTGGTCGACGATGTGCCGGGTGCGGCGGCGCGGGCCGAGGACACCGAGATAGGCCAGTGGCAGCGGCAGGAGGCGGGCGAGCAGGGCGTGATCCTGCTCATAACTGTGCGTCATGAGCACGGCGGCGTCGGCGGGCTCGAGCGGGAGGGGTGTGCCGGGCGTGAGGGTGAGCACCTGGCGGGCGAGCGGGAATCGCTCGGGCCGGGCGAGATGGGAGCGGCCATCGGCGACGGTGATGCGCCAGCCTAGCTTATGGGCGAACTCGACCAGGGGCTGCGCGTCGTCGCCGGCGCCGAAGACCCAGAGTGCGGGCGGCGGGGTGATGCGTTCGCAGAAGAGCAGCGTGGCCCCGGCTTCAGATGCTGGCAGCAGCGTGGTGTGGGTGCCGTTGCGGAGGGTTTGGGCCGCGAGCGGCGCGAGAGCGGGATTGCCGAAGAGCACTTGGCCGGAAGCGGAAGCGATGCACCGGGTGCCGGGATTTTGCTCGGCGATGGAGATGAGGGCTACGGCTGGTTCCTCCTGCTCCAGGGTGCGGCGCAGAGCCTCGAGCGTGGCGAGGGCGGGCTGGCCGCGTTCGAGCAGGAGCAGGATGGTTCCACCGCAGCCGAGGCCGTAGGCAATGCCGGAGTCTTCATCAAAAAAACTGGTGTAGCGCTGGATGGATGCGCCCTCCGCAGTGAGCCACCAGGCTTTTTTGCTCACCTCGCCTTCGAGGCAGCCTCCGCTGATGGTGCCGGCGCGCTGGCCGCCGCGGGTGAGCAGCATGCGCGCGCCGGGCTTGCGATAGGACGAACCCTCGACGCCGACGACGGTGACGAGGCAGACCTCTTCGCCTCGCGATTGCGCGAGGCGAGCGAGATCGAGAATCTGGCGCAGCTCAGACATAATCCTTCGCGAGGCCGACTTTGGAGGGCAGCAGGTCTTCGATGCGGATGGGCAGGCGGCGAACGCGGATGCCGGTGGCGTGATAGACGGCCATGGTGAGCGCGGAGGCGACACCGGTGAGGCCGATTTCGCCGACGCCGCGCGCACCGAATTCATTGAGGTGATAGTCAGGGTACTCGACGAAGATGACCTCGGTTTTGGGCACGTCCGCGTTGGTGGGCACGAGATAGTCCGCCAGATTGTTGTTAAGCGGCTTGGCGTTGCGCGGATCGTAGATGGTCTCTTCAAACGCGCCCATGCCGATGCCCCAGGTGACGCCACCGAGGACCTGATTGCGCGCCGTCTTCTTGTTGATGACGCGGCCCACGTCCATGACCGTAACGATGCGGTTGACGCGAAGACGGGCGATGCCGGGATCCCAGCCGACCTCGACGAACTGCGCGCCGAAGCAGTGGCCGGAGTAATTGCGCATCTCGGGATTGGGATGGGTGGAGGCTTCGCCCTCAAGAGCCGCGAGGTTGAGAGCCTGCAAGACATCACCAAACGGCTTGCCGGTCTCAGGCTTTGCATCGGCGGCGTGAACATAGCCGTTGGTCATCTTGAGGGTGGGCTTGCTGTGATTCACGTTGCCGGTGGCGCTTTCGGGATCGTGAATGCCGAGATCGGGCGCGTTGTCTGCCGCGCGGAGCACGGCGTTCATGGCCTCATCGCACGCCTTGGCGACGGCGGGAATGACCGAGGCTGTGGCCGTGGAACCGCCGGACATGGGGCCGGGCGGCAGATTGCTTTTCCCGATGACCACGTGAATGCGATGCATCGGAATGCCAAGACGCTCGGCGGCGACCTGCGCCATGACGGTGTAGGTGCCGGTGCCGGGGTCCTGCGTGCCGCTGGAGACACGGACGCGGCCATCTTCCATGAGGCGCACGCGCACGTCGGCCGAGCCGCGGCCTGCTTCCCAGGTGGAAGTAGCCATGCCCCAGCCGAGAATTTCACTACCGTTGCGCATGGAGCCGACGCGAGGATCGCGTTTGGACCAGCCAAATTTTTCCGCGCCGACCTGGTAGCACTCGCGCAGATGCTTGCCGGAGTAGGGCTTGTTCGAGCTTTCGTCGATCTCGGCGTAGTTCTTAAGGCGGAGTTCGAGCGGGTCCATGTTGAGCTTGATGGCCAGATCGTCCATGGCGGACTCGAGCGCGTAGAGGCCGGGGGTGGTGCCGGGGCCGCGCATGGGCGTGGGCGTGCCGATGTTGAGCTGGATAACGTCCTGCTTGGTGGCGATGTTTTTGCAGGTGTAGAGCATGCCGGTGACGCCGATGCAGTACTCCATAAAGCTGTCGAGCATAGAGGTGGGCTGCACGACGTTGTGCTCGATGGAGAGCAGCTTGCCGTCATGGGTTGCGCCGATGCGCAGATGCTGCTGCGTGGTGGGGCGGTGGCCCACGGTGGTGAACATCATGTCGCGCGGCACAAAGATTTTGACGGGGCGGCCGAGCTGGCGCGCGGCGACGGCGGCCAGAGCAGACTGCGGCCAGGGGAAGAGCTTGCCGCCGAATCCGCCCCCGCAGAAGTAGCAGATGACCTCGACGCGATCAATGGGGATGCCGAGCATCTCTGACGAGACACCCTGAAAGTTCATCACGCCCTGGGTGGTCTCATAGAGCGTGACGTTGTCGCCCTTCCAGACGGCGGTGGAGGCATGCATCTCCATGGGATTGTGCGTCTCGGTGGGCGTGCTGTAGAAGCCCTCGATCTGCACGGGAGCGGAAGCGTAGGCACTGGCCGCATCGCCGCGCGCGTATTGGGCGCGAGCATTGCCAGCAGGCATGGGCGCTTCGCTGGGCATGGTGGCCGGCTTTTCCACGTCGTACTTGACGTGAACGTGGGCGGCGGCGGCGGTGGCCTGCTCAAAGGTATTTGCCACTACGACGGCGACGAATTGACCGAAGTAGTACACGCGGTCGTCAGAGAGCGGCGGACGGCTCTCGCTGGCGTGACTGTTGGGCTGCAGACGCTCGGCCGAACGGTAGATGGGGCCGATGTTGCCGTGATGGAGCACGGCCAGCACGCCGGGCATGGACTCGGCCTTGCTGGTGTCGATGCTGACAATGCGGCCCTTGCCGATGGTGCTGAAGACGCCGACGGCGTGGGCCACGTTGTCTGGCAGGAAGTCGAGCGCGTAGGGTGCGGTGCCCGTGACCTTATGAAAGCCCTCGATGCGGGTTACGGGTTGTCCGATAGGTGCTTTGAATAAATCAGTCGCCATGATGCAGTCCTCGCCGTGAGTCTCAGGCCGTTTCTGTGGTGACGTGGAGAGCGCGCACGATGGCGCGCTTTGCCAGCTCGATCTTGAATCCGTTGTCCTTGAGCGGCCTGGCATGGGCCAGGGCGGCTTCGGCGGCGCGATGGAAATTTTCTGGCGTCGCCTCCTTGCCCTCAAGGGCCTTTTCGACTTCCGGGGCATACCAGGGCTGGGTGCCGACTCCGCCCATGGCGACGCGGACGCGCTCGATGCGCCGGCCCTTCATGGTGGTGACGGCCGCGACCGAGGCCAGCGCGAATTCATACTGGGCGCGGTCGCGCAGCTTGAGGTAGTAAGACCGGGTGTTGGCAGGCAGCGGAGCGAGCGTGACGTGGGTGATGAGCTCGCCGGGCAGCAGGGTGTTTTCGCGCTGGGGCGTGTCGCCGGGCAGCACGTAAAACTCGCGGATGGGAATCTTGCGCTCGCCCTGACTGCCGCTGGTGTGGATGGTGGCTTCGAGGGCCATCATGGCCACGGCCATGTCAGACGGCATGACGGCGACGCAATGCTCACTGCCGCCGAGCACGGCGTGGATGCGGTTGTAGCCGTCAGTAGCGGAGCAGCCGCTGCCGGGCTCGCGCTTGTTGCAGGGGTAGCTGGTGTCACGGAAGTAGTAGCAGCGGGTGCGCTGGAGCAGGTTGCCGCCGGTGGTGGCCATGTTGCGCAACTGCGGCGATGCGCCGGAGAGCAGCGCCTCAGAGAGCACGGCGTAATGCTTTTTGACCTGCTCGTCATTGGCCAGATCGCTGTTGCGAACCATGGCGCCGATGCGCAGGCCTCCGCCGGGCTGGGCCTCAACTTTGGCGAGCGGCAGAGGGTTGATGTCGACCAGCGAGGCGGGCGTTTCGACATTGAGCTTCATCAGATCGATGAGCGTAGTACCGCCGGCGACATAAGTGCCGTGGGCCTGAACGGCAGCATCGACGGTCGTGGACTTGGTGTAGCGGAATGCTTGCATGGCGGTCCTCTAAACCTGCTTCCTTGCCTGTTGCACGGCATCGACAATGTTGTTGTAAGCGCCGCAACGGCAGATGTTGCCGCTCATGGCGGCGCGCACGGAGTCGTCGTCTTCGCCGATGGGCTCGTGCAGCAGCGCCGCGGCGGACATGATTTGCCCGGCGGTGCAGTAGCCGCACTGGAAGCCATCGTGATCGAGGAAGGCCTGCTGGACGGGATGAAGCTTGCCGTTCTGCGCCAGCCCCTCGATGGTGGTGATGCGGTCGCCCTGATGCATGATGGCGAGCGTGAGGCAGGAGTTGACGCGGCGGCCATTGACGTGGACCGTGCAGGCTCCGCACTGGCCATGGTCGCAGCCGATCTTGGTGCCGGGCATGCCGAGGTGATCGCGCAGGGCATGGAGCAGGACGACGCGCGGCTCCAGCATGACGTGATGGTCGCGTCCATTGATATTGAGCGTGACGGGGACCGCGCCGGGCACGGCGGAATCGTCTTCGGAGGCATCGGCGGGCTTTTCCTGCTCCGCGACGGCGACGGCAGCGAGCGACGAGGCGCCAGCCACCACACCGGCCGCACTGAGCGAGGCGATGAACGACCGGCGGGAGAACCGGCCGAAGAGCGGGGGGCTGGATTCAGTGCCCGCGGTAGAAGATGGGGTGGTTTCCGGCGAAGGCTGTGCGTTGCCTTCTATTAATGTGTCTCGTGTTTCTCGAGAATTCATGCGAGCACCCTGCGTGTTGGTGAATATATAGTGCGCGAACCCGGAGAACTGGCCTCGGCGCCGGTTGGATCGCGGTGGCGGCGAAGCACCTTGCGTTCTGGTTCAGGTCTCAAACTTAATATGTCAGCGAAGCCGTTCTGATGCGACCTTCCTGTTCCAACAGCATAAGCCCGTTGAGCCGTGGCTGAGAACGAGTGCCTGCAGTTTTGTAAAAAGCTCTTGCAGGCACATGAAGGATGGCGGGGAGATGGTGGCCGGAAGCGGGCCGGGCTGGATTGTTGCAGGGGGGTGAAAATTGGCCGGATGCCCTGTTTGCAGTGCAGCCGACCGTTTGACACTGGAAATACGCAGTTCTATAGTTCAGGTATGGGTTAGCGCTTATGGGATAGTTGCGCAAACCCCCGATCCTACTCTTTCTGATTCCCTCTGCCGAGTCTGCTCATGGAGAACGTGTGTTACACGTCACGGTACTCCTCCCGCAGAGCCGGTGGATGATCGGATAAGAAGAGAGATCTCCCATCCTTGTCTCCTTTGTTTTGGATTGCACGCCAACAGAAGACGGGGAGAACGGACTGCCGTGGCAGCCCGAGGCGGAAGCGGGAACGCCGCCGGAAAATCCCCGAGTTGGCCGTCATGTCAAACGTCCTGAATCCTGAGCAAACCGAGAGCAAACCTCTGAACACCGAACTGGAAACCCCTACGCTGGAAAACGCGACGGAGCAAGCGCAGCCGTCCCTCGAAACCACCCCTAACCCCGCAGCCCCCTCCGCGGACGCACAAGCCCCTGCCCCTGAGACCGCATCGGCTGAACCGAAGCAGGAAACTGCCCCGGCCACCGAGACGTCGCAGGAGGATGAGGATATCGACCTGAACAGCATGGACATGGATTTTGCTGCCGTGCTGGAATCGTTTGATCGCGAACAGGCAGCCGAAGCGGCCGCTTCGTCGTTTGATGACACACAGGTCGTCAATGGCACCGTGATCAAGCTGACCGAAAAGCATGTCGTGGTCGATGTTGGGCTGAAGTCCGAAGGTCTGATTCCGCTTGACCAGGTGCTGGACCACAACCAGCAGCCGAAGGTGCAGCCCGGCGATACCGTCGAGGTTGTGATTGAGCGCGAAGAGTCAGAAGGCGGCTTCCTGCTGAGCTATGAAAAGGCTCTGCGCCTGCGGGTGTGGGACACCATCGAGAAGGCCGCCAACGAGAAGACGCCCGTGACGGGCATCGTGGCGGGCCGCGTGAAGGGTGGCCTGACGGTCGATATTGGCATCAAGGCATTTTTGCCTGGATCGCAGCTTGAAATTCGCCCGGTTCGCAATCTGGACGCTTACATTGGCCAGCCGATCGAAGTTCGCGTGATCAAGCTGAACAAGAAGCGCGGCAACGTGGTTGTCTCCCGCAAGGAGATTCTCGAAGAAGAGCAGACCGCGAAGCGCTCGGAGACGCTGGAGCACCTGGAAGAAGGCTCGATTCTGACCGGAACGGTCAAGAACCTGACCGACTACGGAGCATTTGTAGACCTGGGCGGCATTGATGGCCTGCTGCACATCACCGATATGTCGTGGGGACGCCTGACGCATCCGCGCGACCTGGTGAATGTGGGCGACGAGATTCAGGTGAAGGTGCTGAAGTTTGACCGCGATAAGCAGCGCGTTTCGCTCGGCTTCAAGCAGCTCACGCCTGACCCCTGGCTCGATGCCACGGAGCGCTACCCGGTGGGTGCGCGCGTGCGTGGTCGCGTGCTGAGCGTGACCGACTACGGCTCGTTTGTCGAGCTGGAGCAGGGCATCGAAGGCCTGGTACACGTTTCCGAAATGACCTGGTCGAAGCGGATGAAGCATCCCTCGAAGATGCTGAAGCCGGGCGACGAGGTGGAGACGGTGGTGCTGAGCGTGAATCCGACCGACCGCCGCATTTCGCTGGGCATGAAGCAGTTGCAGGACAATCCGTGGGAGACGCTGGGCGACAAGTACCCGACCGGCGCGACCGTGGAAGGCCGCGTGCGCAACCTGACCGACTTTGGCGCCTTCATTGAAATTGAAGACGGCATCGACGGACTGGTCCACGTGAGCAACCTGAGCTGGACCAAGCGTGTGAAGCATCCGTCAGAAGTGCTGAAGAAGGGTGAGAAGGTTCGCGCCGTGGTTCTGGGCGTGGAGCCGGAGAATCGCCGCCTCTCGCTCGGCATCAAGCAGTTGCAGCCCGACGTTTGGGAGACCTTCTTTGAGCAGCATCGCACGGGCGATGTAGTTCACGGCAAGGTGCTGCGGACGGCTCAGTTCGGCGCCTTCATCGAGATTGCCGAGGGCGTGGAAGGACTCTGCCACGTCTCCGAGGCGACCGATCAACATGGCGCTCCGGTGAACCTGGAGCAGGGCCAGGAGTACGACTTCAAGATCATCAAGATGAATCCGGATGAGAAGAAGGTCGGCCTGAGCCTGCGCGCGGTGGGCGAAGAAGCCAGCCGTGCAGACGTGGAAGCCTACAAGGCTCCCGTGTCGAGCTCCACGACGACGCTGGGCGACCTGATGAACTGGAAGCGCGACCGCGAGTAACCCCTTCGGGCACGTAACGAACACAGGCAAGGCCACCCCTCGGGGTGGCCTTGCTGCTTTTGCGGGGCAGTCAGATGCCGCTGAGCAGCATGCGCCTGTGGCCGGCGCGCATGCGCATGGCGAGGCCGAGGAAGACGACTCCGGCAACGATGGCGTAGATGCCGATCCAGAGCGCCACGGCGACGATGCCGGCAATGGGGTAGAGGAAGATGACGATGCCGAAAAGCAGGGCGAGTGCGCCGCTGAGGCCGACCATCCATTCGCGGGTGGCTGAGTCATTCAGATGGAGAGCCAGCAGGATGCGCGTGACGCCGGAGAGGACGGCCCAGGCGGCGACAATGTAGAGCAAGGCGACCCCGGTGGTGAGCGGAAAAAAGAAGGCAACGAGGCCGGCGGCCAGGCCGATGATGCCTTCGGTGACATGGAGGCCCTTGTGCTCGACGCCGGCATGGAAGGCGATGGAGAGGTGGGTGATTCCATCGACAATGGCCCAGATGCCGAAGAGGATCACCAGCACGGTGAACGTGGCGGTGGGTACGGCAAAGGTTACCAAACCGAACAGGATGGCCAGGACACCGCGAATTGCCCAGATCCACCAGCGGGAAAAGTATGTGGATGGCATAGGAGCCACCTCCTTTTGTCTCTGAGAGGCCGGGTGCTGCCGCCGGCTCATCCTTGTTTGGATGCGCTTCAGGCACTTTGACTGAAACTGTGGAGTGTTTTGCATAGGGCTGGAGTGGCCATTCTTGGATCGAACGTCCCCGTTGAGTCCGTCTTCCTCCGATACACCTTCAGTGAAAATGCTTTAGAGGCGGCGGACGGCGTCGCGGCGATTGGGACCGGCGTCTGGAAGGGCGGAAAGGAGTTCGGTGATGGTGAGGTCGAGGACCGGATGGCGAAGATCAGGAGCGATCTCGGCCAGAGGGGCGAGCACGAACCTGCGCCGCGCCATTTGCGGATGCGGGACGCGGAGTTCTTCCTGAGAGAGGATGAGATCGCCGTAGAGCAGCAGATCGAGGTCGAGCACGCGCGGTCCCTTGGGCGGGGTTCCGGCGCGGTCGCGGCCGAAGCGAATCTCCAGCGCGAGGAGCATGCGCAGCAGAAGCTCGGGCGGCAGAGTGGTATCGAGCGCAGCCACGGCATTGATGAAGGAGGGCTGGGCCTCAAGATCGACGGGCGCTGTCTCGTAGAAGGACGAGCAGCCAGCGAGGCGGCCCAGTTCCTCCAGCCCGTGAATGGCCGCCTGGAGGGTGTGGCGGGGATCTCCGTAAACAGACGGAAGATTGCCGCCAAGACCGATGTAGACGCGAGAGCGAGGAATGGAACCGGACGAGATCATGCTGGCCGAGGTGAGTGGAGTGCCGCCTGAAGTCATATTAGCCGTACGCTGGCCCCGCCGCGAATGGTTGAATGTGTGACAACGATGACGCAGGATAATCGAGATATGCAACTCTCTGCCAGTGATCGACTGTTTGTGCTGACCGGAGCGGGCATCTCCGCCGAGAGCGGGTTGGCGACCTTTCGCGGCTCCGATGGGCTTTGGAATGGCCATCGCGTGGAGGAGGTGGCCACTCCCGAGGCGTGGGCGGAGAATCCGGAGCTGGTGTGGCGCTTCTATTCCATGCGGCGGCGCGATGCACTGGCGGCACAGCCGAACGCGGCCCATGTGGCGCTGGCGCGGCTGGAGGAGCGCATGGGCGAGCGCTTTTACCTGTGCACACAGAATGTGGACGACCTGCATGAGCGCGCGGGTTCGCGGCGCGTTCACCACATGCATGGAACACTGTTCTGCTCGCGCTGCGTGCGCTGCCAGCAGCCTTTTGCGGATGCGCGGTTTTATGAATCGGCCACGGATCTGCCGGTTTGCGAGCGGTGCGGCAGCGCGGTGCGTCCGCACATTGTGTGGTTTGGGGAGGTGCCGCTGGATATGGACGGCATCTACCGGGAACTGGAGCAGGCCACGGTGCTGCTGGTGGTGGGGACGTCGGGCTCGGTGTATCCGGCAGCAGGATTGGTGCAGGTGGCGCGGCAACGCGGAATTGCGACGATGTATGTGGGCCCGGAGCGGCCGCTGAATGCGCAGGCCTTCGACGAGATTCGGCTGGGGACGGCGGTGGAGGTGCTGCCCGGATTGGTTGGGGAAGCGGGAGCGCATCTTAATACACCGGAGGGATGACGGCGGGAGGCGTTCAACTTTACGATATTCAGTTATGGCATTCCCGATCAAAGTGTGTGTGGCGTGTGGAGAAGAGTTTGAATTGCGGCCGGGTAAGCCGGGCTTTGCCAACCGCTGCCCGGATTGCAGCGAGGCCGAGAATGAAGATGCGGCCGGCGACCTGTCGAGCGGCAACCGCGAGCTGGATGCGGAACGGCGGAAGGCCATTCGCGACATGCTCTACCGCAAAGAGAGCTGACGACAACGGCCGGAGAGCGGCTGCCAGCCCGTGCAGAGCAAATGTAAAATACAGATTCGGAAAGCAATAGAAGGGACTCAGCGATGTCAGGTTCAGTTATGGCGGGTATCCCCGCCCTCAAAGACACCTACCAGCAACTCAAGACGCGCATGGACAAGGCGGTGAAGGACTTTCAGACGCAGTTGACCTCGCTGCGCACGGGCCGCGCCTCAGTGCAGATGCTCGACCAGATTCGCGTGGACTACTACGGCACGCCGACGCCGCTGAACCAGGTGGGTCAGGTGAACACGCCCGATGCGCAGTCGATCGTGGTGCAGCCGTGGGACACGAGCATTCTGAAGGACATTGAGAATGCGCTGCGGACCTCGGACCTGGGATTCAATCCGCAGAACGATGGCAAGATTATCCGCATTCCTGTTCCGCCGATGACGGAAGAGCGCCGCCGCGAGGTGGTGAAACACCTGAACAAGGTGCTGGAAGAGCATCGCACGGGTATTCGCAACATTCGCCGCGATGGCAATGACGCCATCAAGAAGGCAGCCAAGGACAAGCTGATCTCAGAGGACGAAGAAAAGCGCTCGCTGGACGAGATGCAGAAGCTGACCGACGAAGAGATCAAGCGCATGGAAGAGATCAGCCGCAAGAAGGAAGCGGAGATCATGCAGGTTTGAGAGCTGGAGCAAAAGGCGGCCAGTAAAAAAGCGGCCGGGGATAGAACGGCCAGCCGATCGAGAGAGAGTCCATAGATGGTATGGGCTCTCTCTTTTTTTTTGTGCGGCGAACAGCGGTTGGCTTCCTATGCCCGCGCCTCAGGTTGCGAGGCACTTTCTTCCGGCTGCTTTGCTGCTCTTTGCCGCCAGTCACGGGGGAATTTTTGCCGGTGATGCTTTTTTCTCTAAACGCCTTACACTAGAGGGTCGTGAAAACCAGTCTTTTTGATCTCTATAAAGTCGGCGTGGGGCCTTCGAGCTCGCACACCATGGGCCCGATGCGCGCGGCGCGCGAGTTTGCACAGCACCTTGAGGAGCGCGCCCTGCTGGCTGAAACCGCGCGGGTGCGGTGCGATCTTTACGGCTCGCTGGCGCTGACGGGTCATGGGCATGGAACGGATCGCGCGGTGCTGCTGGGCCTTTCTGGCGAAGAGGCAGCCAAGGTCGATCCGGACACGATTGATGGCAAGCTGGAGCGGATTCGCTCGGAGCATTCGCTCGCGCTGCGGGGCAAGCATGCGATTCCGTTCACCGAAGTCAGTGATCTGCTGTTTCATCGCGAGATTCTTTATCCTCCGGGGGCGGTGACGGAGCACCCGAATGGCATGCGCTTTGCCGCCTTTGACGCACAGGGAAAAGAGCTGCACACGGAGACGGTGTTTTCGATTGGCGGCGGCTTTACGGTGCAGGACGGCGAAGAGGCCGCGCTGCTGGCGACGGATGCGGCGCCGGTGCCCTTCTCGTTTACGAGCGCAGCGGAGCTGCTGCGCATGGCCAAGGACGCTGGACTGCACATCTGGGAGCTGATGCTGCGAAACGAATGCGCGCAGCGCAGTGAAGACGAGGTGCGGCGAGGCATTCTGCATATCTGGAGCGTGATGCAGGGCTGCATCGAGCGCGGCATGCGCGCGGAGGGAATCTTGCCCGGCGGGCTGAATGTACGCCGCCGCGCATCGCGGCTGGCCGAACGGCTACGGACAAAAGGCTCCGTAGATCCGCTGGCACCGCTCGACTGGGTGACGGTGTATGCGATGGCGGTGAATGAAGAGAATGCCGCGGGCGGACGCGTAGTGACGGCGCCGACAAATGGAGCGGCCGGGGTGGTTCCGGCCGTGGGGCGCTACTATCTCGACTTTTTGCCGGGGGCGAACGAGGACGGGATGGTGCGGTACTTTTTGACTTCTGCGGCGATTGGCGTGCTCTACAAAGAGAACGCTTCGATCAGCGGCGCGGAGGTGGGTTGCCAGGGCGAGGTGGGCGTGGCGTGCTCGATGGCGGCCGGCGGGCTGGTGGCCGCGCTGGGCGGCACGAATGATGAAGTGGAACATGCCGCCGAGATTGCCATGGAGCACAACCTGGGGATGACGTGCGATCCGATTGGCGGGCTGGTACAGATTCCGTGCATTGAGCGCAATGCCATGGCCTCAGTGAAAGCGGTGCAGGCGGCGCGCATGGCGATGAATGAGAGCGAAGGGCATAAGGTATCGCTCGACCAGGTGATCAAGACGATGTATCAGACGGGGCTGGATATGCAGTCGCGGTATAAGGAGACATCGCTGGGCGGGCTGGCTTTGAGCGTGATTGAGTGCTGAATTGTGATCGCTTGCGCGGATGGCTAAGCTGCCATATCAGCTATATAGACTCACCGCGGCGTGGTCCTTGTGACGGTAGCCGGGCGTTTTCTGGTCCTGCGGTGTAGAGAAACCTGTAGATGACTGCTGGAAGATGCAACTGCAGGTCTCTCCACTTCGCTGCGCTGCGGTCGAGATGACAAACTGTGTGGAAGATCGGGAATTTTTCCTCTCGCCTCTATGTCGATCCATCCTAGAGCTGCCCGAAGCTCAAGACGGTTTCGTAGTCCATGCGCACGGTGCCGTGGTGCTGGTTTTGCGTGAAGAGCGTTTCGACTGCGCGGGTCATCGCGGTGTATTGCGGGTGACCGGGTTGCGGTATGTAGGACGAGGAGAGCACGCGGCCCATTAATCCTGCGAGCTGCAGGTCTTGATGATTGGCGAAGGTGAGCGTGCGGACGGCGGATGGGGCGAAGAACTCCGCGATCTCTTCCGGCCCGGCATGGCGGGCCTGCACGGCGGAGTAGTCGGTGCCGAAGGTTTGCAGGATGCTCTCATAGCCATCATGAAAGGCATCGCCACCCATGCGGCGATGGTTGTAGATGACCGCGCACCAGCCGCCGGGGGAGAGGATGCGGGCGAACTCCGCACGCGCGGCTGGAAGATCAAACCAGTGCAGCGCTTGCGCCACGGTGACCAAAGCCACGCTGCGATTGGGAAGGCCGGTGTTCTCTGCCGTGCCGTGGACGCATTGCAAGCGCGGATAGTCTGACTGGAGCGCCGCGCAGACGGCGCGCATGGCGTCGTTGGGCTCAATGGCGATGACGGGATGGGCGGCGGCGAGAAAGATCTCAGTCAGCAGCCCGGTGCCGGCGGCCACGTCGGCGACGAGATCATTGGTTTTGAGGCCGCACTCGCGATGGAGCGCTTCGACAATTTCAGATGGGTAGCGCGGGCGAAAGTGACGGTAGCTTTCCACCCGCGTTGTGAAGCGTTCGGTCGGCTTGAGCTGCATGCGCTCCCCTTTGCGTGGTTGACTTCAAATCTATAAGACGCAAAAGGGAGCGCGCAGGCAGTATCAGTCGCGCTCGATGGCCATGGCGACCGAGTTCCCTCCGCCGAGGCAGAGCGCGGCGACACCGCGCTTTGCGTCGCGGCGAATCATTTCATGCAGCAGCGTGACGAGCACGCGCGCTCCGCTGGCGCCGATGGGATGACCGATGGCGACGGAGCCGCCGTTGACGTTGACCTTGTCGAGAGGAATGCCCAGCTCGCGGGTGACGGCGATGGCCTGCACGCTGAAGGCTTCATTCAGCTCGAAGAGATCGACGCTGTCAGTGGACCAGCCGGCGCGGGTCAACACTTTTTGTACGCCGGTGACGGGCGCCATCATGACCCACTTGGGCTCGACGCCGCTGGAGGCCTGGGCGACGATGCGCGCCAGGGGCTTGAGTCCGAGTTCGGCGGCTTTGTGTGCGCTGGTGACGAGGCAGGCGGCGGCGGCGTCGTTGACGCCGGGCGCGTTGCCGGCAGTGACGGTGCCATCTTTTTTGAAGGCCGGCTTGAGGGCGCGCAGCGCTTCGATGCTGGCATCGAGGCGGACGGATTCGTCGGTGTCAAAGAGGGTGGCGGGCTGGCCTTTCTTCTTTGCGGGAATCTCAACGGGGACGATTTCGTTTTTGAAGTGGCCGGCCTGCTGCGCGGCGGCGGCTTTGCGGTGCGAGTTCAGAGCGTACTCGTCCTGCTCTTCGCGGGTGATGTTGTACTTCTCGGCGACGTTCTCGCCGGTGACGCCCATGTGGTAGTCGTTGTAGATATCCCAGAGGCCGTCATTCACCATGGAATCGACGGCGACGCTGTTGCCCATGCGGAAGCCGGCACGTGCCTGCGGCAGCAGATAGGGCGCGTTGGTCATGGATTCCATACCGCCGGCGACGACGATCTCCGCATTGCCGGTCTGGATGGATTGCGCTGCCAGGGCGACGGCCTTGAGACCGGAGCCGCACACCTTGTTGATGGTGAGCGCGCTGACGGCAGGCGGAAGTCCGCCGAAGAGCGCAGCCTGACGCGCGGGGTTTTGTCCGAGACCGGCGGAGACGACGTTGCCCATGATGCACTCGTCCACCATGGCTGGATCGACGCCGGCGCGGGCGACGGCTTCGCGCACGGCGATGGCGCCGAGCTCGGTTGCTTTCATGCCGGACAAGGTTCCCTGAAATTTTCCGACTGGCGTGCGGACGCCAGAGACAATGACGATCTGTTCCATCGATGAGGATTGGGACTGCATCGAAACTCCTTTAGTTGGTTCGCAATTCGGTCGTGCCGCGTTGAGACGCATTCCTCTGTTGTGAAACGTGAAGCTGCCGGTACACTCAGAGGCGAACCGATGAAGATACCAGAGAGTGAGGTTTCCATGCACGAAACGGCGATGACCGGGGAACCGGAGCAGGCGGCGGCAGCGGAGCAGTGGAAGCCTCTGGGCCAGCCTGTCGCCCCGTGGTGGCACACGGCGCTGATTGTGCTGCTGTTGCTGGCAACGTCCGTCGGCAGCAGCCTGCAGGCGCGCAAGGGGACGCTCGCCGTGCACCACATGACGCAGTATGCCGCGACCATCGGTTATGAATGGGTGCTGCTGGGCGTGGTGTGGATTGGCCTGCGCATTCGCGGCGTCCGATTGCGGACGCTGCTGGGCGTTCCGCACGAGGGGTGGAAGGGACTGGGACGCGACTTTGCGTTTGCAGGCATCTTCTGGGTGATGGCGATGGCGATCATCGGATGCCTCTCGGTTGGAATCTACCTGCTGCATCATGCGTCGGCGACGCCGCCGAAGGGATTGACGGCGATTGCTCCGCGCAGCGCGCTGGACCTGCTGGTGTGGTTTGCGCTGTGCATCTCGGCGGGCGTTTGCGAAGAGATTCTGTTTCGCGGTTACCTGATGCGGCAGTTTTCGTTTGGCGGCAAAGCGTGGATAGGCGTGGTGATTTCTTCGCTGATCTTTGGCGCGAGCCACGGATATGAAGGGTGGTCACGCATGCTGCTGCTGAGCGTGCTGGGCGCGCTGCTGTGTCTGCTCTACCTGAAAAGCAGAAGCCTGCGGCCGGGAATGATTGCGCATGCGTGGCAGGATATTTTTGCCGGACTGGTGCTGATGGGCGCCTCGCATTTCCACGTATTGCCGAAGTAATTTTTATCCGGTTGCGGGGCGTTGTTCGCGGGCGTTACCTGGCGGGAAAACTTCGCGCATAATTTTCGATTTTTTTCTTGACACCGCTTTTGCGCAACTCTATACATTCGGATAACTGCAGCACTTGTGTTGCAGCTTCGATGTAAATCGAAAGGGAGAATAGTCATGGCAACGAAGAAGGCAGCAGCCAAGAAAGCACCTGCCAAGAAGGCAGCGAAGAAGGCCGCAAAGAAGAAGTAAGCGGCCGGCAGTACAAGGCAACAAAAGGCAACACGAAGGGGGATGCGACGAGCATCCCCCTTCGTAGTTTGCAGCCACGCAAGCCTGTGCCGGGTGCGCGAGAATACAGATATGACACGACGCCGATGGATTGCCGATACGTGGGATGAAGCCACCGCCTCGCTGACCGGAGAGCAGGCCTCGCACCTGATTCGCGTGCTGCGCGCGCAGCCGGGCATGGAGTTTGACATCGTCGCCGGCGACCGCGTGTGGCATGGCGTGATTGCGGGCATCACAGGCGACGCGGTGCGCTTTAACCTGGTGGCCGAAGTGGAGGCTGATCCTGCGCTGCCGATTACGCTGCTGCTGGCGGTCTTCAAATTTGACCGCATGGAGTGGGCGATTGAGAAGGCGACCGAACTCGGGGTGGAGCGCATTCAGCCCGTAATTGCACGGCGCTCAGAGAAGCACCTGGCGCAGGCGGCGGCCGCTCGCGTGGAACGCTGGCGGCGGATTGCGCGGGAAGCAGCGAAGCAATCGCGGCGCTCCGATATTCCTGAGATTGACGAACCGCTGCCGCTCAAGACCGCCGTACGGCGGACGAGTGAGCATCTGCGATTTCTGCTGGCCGAGCAGGAGCGCTCGACCACGTTTCGCTTTGCGCTGAGCGAAGCGCTGGCACAAGCTGGTGACGAAACGCCCAAGATTGAAATTGCCGTTGGCCCCGAAGGTGGATGGACGGCCGAGGAAGAAGCGCTCTTTGATGCGGAGGGCTGGAAGGCGGTAAGCCTTGGGCCGCGCATTCTGCGCGCGGAGACAGCCGCGATGACGGCGACGGCCGTGGCGGCGGCGTTGCTGGAGTAATTCAGGGCGCACCGCGAAGCGAAATGCCTTGCGGTAACATCCATCTAGCCATGAGGAATTCAGAAGTCGCTGGCGAGACATTTTCTAACCGGCTCGCGCAGGTGGAAGAGAACATTGCCGCCGCCTGCCGGCATGCCGGGCGGACGCGAGAGAGCGTGCAACTGATGGCGGTGTCCAAGACGCATCCGGCCACCGCGATTGCGGAAGCGGTGGCGGCGGGCGTGACCCTGTTTGGCGAGAATCGCGTGCAGGAGTTTCAACAGAAGGCACAGGAGCTGGAGCAGCTTGGCATTCGCAACGCCGAGGTACACCTCATTGGTCATTTGCAGTCGAACAAGACAGGCAAGGCGGCGGAGATTTTTGCGGGCGTGGATACTGTGGATTCGCTGCGGCTGGCCGAACGCCTGCAGGATGCCGCAGCGCGGCTGAGCAAGACGTTGCCGGTACTGCTGGAGATCAAGCTGAGTGACGAAGAGGCCAAGACAGGGTTGAATACGGAAAGCGAAGAAACGCGCATGCTGCTGGAGCGGCTGCCGGAGCTGACGGCACTCAAGATGCGCGGCCTGATGACGGTAGCGCCTCTGAGTGGCGGCGAGGCGGTGACACGCGACTGCTTCCGGCGGCTGCGCAAGCTGCGCGATGCGTGGAGCGCCGCGTATCCTCGCTTGAACTTTGAAGAGCTTTCGATGGGCATGTCGGGCGACTTTGCCATTGCGATTGAGGAAGGCTCCACTTGCATTCGCATTGGAACGGCGCTGTTTGGCAAGCGGGAGATGCGCTGATGATGCCGGCGGGCCTGGTGCGCGAGACACCGACGGGCGCGGTGCTGGCGGTGCGCGTGACGCCCCGCGCGAGCCGTTCGTCCTTTCAGGGCGTGCTCAAAAAAGAAGGCCAGACGATGCTGCGGGTTGCGCTGCATGCGCCGCCGATCGATGGACGGGCAAATGAGGAGCTGCTCGACTTTCTGGCGCGGCAGCTTGATCTGCCTGGTTCGTCGCTCGAGATTATTCGCGGCCTGCAGTCGCGCGAGAAGCTGGTGCGCATGACAGGAATGAGCGTGGCAGAGCTGGAATCGCTGCTGCTGCCGCTCTTGCGACGCTTCCTCTCTTTCCCGAACTGAGTCTGGATGGCCTGACAAGCAGGCGCTTCTCCCCGTACACTGACGCTTACCTTTTCTGGAATTGAGGCTGTTGTATGTCTCCTCTGTACGCTGTGGTGCTTGGCGCCATTGTGCTTGCTCTGCTAGGTGTGTCTCTGGGGCGCATGCACACGGTAAAGACACGCGCCGACTACCTGGTGGCGGGCCGTTCGCTGCCGGCCTTTGTGCTGGTGTTTACGCTGCTGTCGTCGTGGATTGGGTCGGGCTCATTGCTGGGCGGCGCGGAGAACGCCTACGAGCATGGCTTTGTAGCGCTGTGGCAGGCGGCCGGAGGATGGCTGGGCCTGCTGCTGATCTACTTCATTGCTCCGCGCGCGCGACGCTTTGCGCAGTTCACGATTCCTGATCTGCTGGAGGCCCGCTATAACCAGACGGCGCGCGTGCTGGGCGTGATTGCGGTGCTGTTTGCTTACACGGCCATCACCAGCTACCAGATCATTGGCGGCGGAGACATTCTGCACCTGATTTTTCCGGCGATCAGCGCCACGCTGGGACGCTACATCATCACGGCGTTTGTGATTGTGTTCACGGCAATTGCCGGTATGGCTTCAGTGGCCTACATGGATGTGGTGATTGGGCTGCTGGCAACGTTCACGCTGATTGTCGCCACGTTTTTTGTGCTGCATGCGGTGGGGGGATGGCATGTGGTGACGCATTCGCTGCCGGCGTCGCACTTCACGGTGTTTGGCGATGCGGGCTGGGTGTGGGCGATGGAGCTGGCGCTGCCGACGATGCTGCTGATGCTGGGCAATCAGTCGATGTATCAGAAATTTTTCTCTGCCAAGTCAGAACGGGATGCGCGCGTGGCGGTGGTGGGATGGATCATTGGCACCGTCATATTGGAGACAATCATTGTGGCGCTGGCGGTGTTTGGCTCGGTGATGTTTCCGCATGGCGAGGTGTCGCATCGCCCGCGCGAGATTATCGCTTATGTCGGCCTGCATGGCGTGCCGGCGCTGCTGGGCTCGCTGCTGGTGGGGTCAGTGTTTGCCAAGATTATCTCGACCGCGAATAACTATCTGTTTTCACCGGCAACTAACCTGGTGAACGACGTCTTTGTGCGCTACATTGCGCCGAATGCCTCGAACCGGACGGTGCTGCTGGTTTCGCGGTCGATGGTGGCGCTGCTGGGAATCTGGTCGCTCTATCAGGCGATGGGAACGCAGTCGGTATTGAAGGAGACTCTTTACGCCTACACGGTGTACGCGGCTGCGCTGACGCCGGTGATTCTGGCGGCGTTCTACTCCAAACGCGCGACCAGCGCCGGAGCCGTGTCAGCGATTGCGGCCGGAACCGTTGTGACGGTGGGCTGGGATTCGCGGTGGATTCACCCTTACCTGCCGGGCGGACTGGCGCATCTGGATGCCATTTTCCCCGCACTGGCGAGCGCGGTTCTCTGCCTGATCGTGGTGAGCGCCATGACGCCGAAGCCGAGCGCCGAGCAGCTTGCGCCATTTTTCTCTGAAGCCGGCGCGGAGTAGTTCCCCGCGCCGCGCCTACTTTTTGCCTGCTGCACTCCTCAGTGATTTTCCATCTCACCCAAACGATATGGTGAGGTGCGAACCCTTCCTCACTCGTTCTCCGCTACTCTTACTTAGCTGGATGTAAGCCTTCCTTCTTTCCGCGGAGAAATCTGATTTTCGTATGAGCAAAATGGCGCTATCATCCGGGCAGTCTGGCGGAAATCCTGAGAATCCGCAGTGGATGCAAATACATGCCTCTGCAAAGCTGAAGAGAGCGTCATTCGAGCATACGAGAGACCAGAGAGAGATCAGGATTTTTCGATGAAACGAACCAGTCATGTCGTCATAGTTGGAGCGGGCCCCGGAGGACTGGCTGCGGCTATTCTGCTGGCAAAATCGGGCGTGGAAGTTACGGTGGTCGAAAAGCGGCCAAGCGTGGGCGGCCGCACTTCGACCATCCACGCGGATGGATTCCGGTTTGATACCGGGCCGACGTTTTTTCTTTATCCGCGGATTCTGCGTGAGATTTTTGCAGCCGCGGGACGCAACCTCGACGATGAGGTCGAGATGAAGAGGCTCGATCCGCAATACCGGCTGGTCTTTGGTTCTGGAGGCGAGCTGCTGGCGACGCCTGACATCGAAAAGATGGAAAAGGCGATTGCCGCGCTGTCGCCGAAGGATGCGGTGCGGTTTCGGGACTTTTTGACAGAAAACCGCGAGAAGTTGGAGCGGTTTATTCCCTGCCTTGAATCGCCCTTTGAGAGCTGGAAGGATCTGGCGCGGCCAGGCATGCTGAAGCTGCTGCCACTGCTGCGTCCGTGGCGCTCACTGGATGACGATTTGCGCAGCTTCTTCTCGGACGAGCGCATTCGGCTGGGTTTCAGCTTTCAGTCAAAATACCTGGGGATGTCGCCTTTTTCGTGCCCGAGCCTGTTCAGCATTTTGTCGTTTCTTGAGTACGAGCATGGGGTGTTTCACCCGATGGGCGGCTGCGGCGCGGTGACCGAAGCGATGGCGCGCGTGGCCCAGGACCTCGGCGCGAAGATACTGCTAGATGAACCGGTTGAAGAGATTTTGTTTGAGAACAAGAAGGCTGTAGGCCTGCGCACGGCGACCCGTCGGCTGCGCGCCGATGCGGTGGTGGTGAATGCGGAGTTTGCCGAGGCGATGCGCCGGATGGTTCCGAACAAGCTGCGCCGCAAATGGACAGATGAACGCATTGAGTCGAAGCGCTACTCCTGCTCGACGTTCATGATGTACCTGGGCATTGAGGGCCGCTACGATCACGCGGCGCATCACACGATTTATCTCTCAGAAGACTACAGGCAAAACCTGCAGGACATTGAGAAGCTGCACCAGTTGTCGGATGATCCTTCGTTTTATGTGCAGAATGCGTGCATCACAGACTCGACGCTGGCGCCGGAGGGCATGAGCACGCTGTATGTGCTGCTGCCGGTGACGCATGAGCACCCGAATGTGGACTGGAAGAAGGAAGAGCCACGCTTTCGTGAACTGGCGCTCAAACAGCTTGCGCGGATTGGAATCAACGACGTGGAGAAGCGCATCCGGGTGGAACGCCGGCACACGCCGCAGACCTGGAGCAGTGAATTTGCGCTGCATCGCGGGGCGACCTTCAGCATGGCGCACAGCCTGGACCAGATGCTGCACCTGAGGCCTCACAACCGCTTTGAAGACCTGGACAGTGTGTACCTGGTGGGTGGAGGCACGCATCCGGGCAGTGGCTTGCCGGTGATTTTTGAGTCCGCGCGGATCACCTCGCGACTGCTGCTCGAAGATCTGAAAGTCGAGCCGCAGTGGGAGGCCGTGCCATCGCTGCGGCAAAACACGGTGGCAGAAGCGTATTCTTAGGCCCATCATGCACGCCGCCGGCCATTCCGCACAGACGGCTGTTACCGAACGGCTGCTGGCCACCATGCGCTCGGCGCAGCAACGGTGGCGGCAAACGCCGGTGCGCGCGCGGCTGCGCGTGGTGCGAGGGCTGCGGCGCGAAATCGCCTCGGGAGCCGCTGATCTGGCGGCTACCGTTCCACAGCATCTGCCGGGAGCGTTGCATCGCAATCTGGCAGAGACGCTGACGGCGGAGGTTTTGCCGCTGGCAGAAGCCTGCCGCTACCTTGAGGTTGCGGCGGAGCGGTTGCTGGCTCCACGACGCGAGTCTTCGCGCGGGCGGCCGGTATGGCTGTGGAGCAATGCGGTGGAGACGCATCGGCTGCCTCTTGGAGTGGTGCTGATTGTTGCGCCGGCGAACTATCCCCTGCTGCTACCGGGAGTGCAGGCGCTGCAGGCGTTAGTGGCGGGCAATGCGGTGCTCTGGAAACCGGCTCCTGAGACGGGCGCGCCGGCGCATGCGCTGCGAGCCATGCTGCTGGCGTGCGGACTGGAGGAACACCTGCTGCAGGTTTTGCCGGAGCGCGTGCACGAAGCGCAGGAAGCGATGCGGGTGGGCGTGGACAAGGTGTTTGTGACCGGCTCGGGGAAAACAGGACAAGCGGTGATGCACCAGCTTGCCGATAAGCAGACGCCCTCGGTGATGGAGCTGTCGGGCTGCGATGCGGTGTTTGTGCTGGAGGGCGCGAATGTAGAACGCGCCGCCGATGCGGTGGCCTTCGGGCTGCGGCTGAATGGGTCCTGCACCTGCATGGCGACGCGGCGCGTGCTGGCAGCCGAGAGTGTGGCGCCCGCATTGACGCAGGCGCTGGTGAAGCGGCTGGCAGAGATGCCGCCAGTGACCTTGCCCGCCGCGACACGAGCACGCCTGCTCGATGCCGTGCAAGAGGCGACTCTGTTTGGCGCGAAGGTGCTGCTGGATGGACTTCGCGATGCTGCGGCCAGCGGGGAGGGCCTGCTTTGCGGCCCGACGCTGCTGACCGAGGTGACGCCGGCGATGACGGTGGCGTGCATGGATATTTTTGCGCCGGTGTTGAGCATTCTTACTTTTGGATCAGTGGAGACGGCGGTGCAGATGCATCGCGCCTGCCGCTACCAACTCACCGCCTCCATCTTTGGACCGGAGCGCCAGGGAATGCCTCTGGCTGCGGCACTGGATTGCGGGACGGTGCTGCTGAACGATGTGATCGTGTCGACTGCGGACCCGCGCGTCTCTTTTGGCGGGCGCGGACAGAGTGGATTTGGCGTAACCCGCGGACCAGAAGGCCTGCTGGAGATGACCGCCGTGCAGACCGTGATTTGTAACCGTACGCGGAGCAATCTTGCCTACCGCCCGGTGAGCGGCGATGACGCCGCGCTTTTTGCCGCGTGGACCCGGCTTTGCCACGGCGGCTGGAAGAACTGGCCCTCAAGCCTGAAGCAGCTTATCGCCGCCGGGCGCAAATGGAAACAGAACAGCGCAAGGAGAATTGCATGAACGTCGCAGTGATTGGATCAGGACTGGGAGGGCTGTCTGCCGCGGCCACACTCGCCGCGCGGGGCTACAAGGTCACCGTCTTTGAGAAGAACTCCTGGCTGGGCGGCAAGGCGGCCGTGCTGGCGGAAGACGGGTTCCGTTTCGATATGGGCCCGACGATTCTGCTGCGCCCCTCGGTGCTGCGCCGCATCTTTGCGGAGGCCGGGCGCGACCTGGACGGCTATGTGAAGATGGTGCGGCTCGATCCGCAGTGGCGCTGCTTTTTTGATGATGGGCTGGTGCTGGATCTGAAGCATGACAATGCCGAGATGGCCGCCTCGCTCGACGCGCTGCGGCCCGGCATGGGAGGCAGGTTCCGCGAGTTCATGGAGCTTTCAGCGCAGCTGCATGCCATCTCGGACCGCTTCTTTTTCTGGCGCTCGGTAGGCTCGATGCGCGACACCTTTGAGATTGGCGGGGCCTTTCAACTCTCCGTGCTGCGCGATGTGATGCGCATGCGGCTGGGGCAGACGGTGGGCGGAACGATTCGCGAATTTATTCCGGACGGGCGCGTGGCGCAGATGCTGGACCACTACACGCAGTATGTGGGCTCGTCGCCCGATGCGTCGCCGGCGATTCTTTGCGCGATCGGGCACATGCAGTCGGAGGAGGGCATCTGGTATCCGATGGGCGGCACGCGCGCGGTGCCGGAAGCGCTGACACGGCTAGGGCGCGAGCTGGGCGTGGAGTACCGGACGTCCACCGAAGTGGAGCGGCTGGTGACGGAGAATGGCAAGGTCACCGGGCTGGTGACGGCGGAGGGCGAAACATTTGCCTGCGACGCCGTGGTGTCGAACGAGGATGCGGTGCGCACGTATCGCGAACTGCTCGGCGGCAAGGTGGCCGAGAAGTTTAATCGCCAGCGCGAGTATGAGCCGGCGTGCTCGGGTGTGGTGCTCTACCTGGGCCTGAACAAGCGCTATGAGCATCTGGCGCATCATGACTTTGTGTTTTCGCGCGATCCGCATGAGGAGTTTCATCACATCTATGACCTGGGCGTGCCTGCGCCGGACCCGACCTGCTACCTGGCCTCGACCACGGGCACAGAGGCGGCGACGGCTCCTGCCGGGGGCGATGCGCTCTACATTCTGGTACACGCGCCGTATCTGCGGCCCGGGCAGGATTGGTCAAAGATGCTGCCGGAGTACCGGCAGGTGATTTTGAACAAGCTGAAGCGCACGGCCGGCCTGACCGATATTGAAGACCGTATCGTGTTTGAGCGGGCGCTGACGCCACAGGACATTCACAACCGCTACAAGGTGCTGAATGGTGCGATTTATGGCATCGCCAGCCACGGGCGATGGAATGGAGCCTTCAAACCGGCGAACGCGAGCCGCCTGATGGATGGACTTTTCCTGGCGGGCGGCGCCGCGCATCCAGGGCCGGGCATGCCGATGGTGATGATGTCTGGCTGGATTGCCGCCGACGCCGTAGACCGGCGTTATCGCGGCAAGGACGCAGCGGACACGGCACGGCGCAAGGCCGAGGAGATGCTGACACCCGCATGAAGACCGCCCGGCGCAGTGTGCTGCCGCGCCCCTCGCGAGCCATGCTCACGTGGTTCCGGCTCTACCTGCGCTGGTATGTGCCGAGGCATTTTCGCGCCGTGCGGCTGGCGCATGCGGCGCGCTTCGAGCAGGCCGCGCGAGAAGAGACAGGCGCATTGGTGGTGGCGCTGAATCATCCCTCTTGGTGGGACCCGCTGACCTGCATGCTCGTGGCGCATGCTCTGATGCCAGAGCACGATCACTACGGGCCGATGGACGCCGTGGAAGCGGAGCGTTACGGGATTCTGCGCCGCATGGGATTATTCCCGGTGGAGCAGCATTCGCCGCGTGGTGCGGCGCAGTTTCTGCGTGCCAGCCAGCAGATTTTTTCGCGGCCCCGCTCGGTGCTGTGGATGACTCCGCAAGGGGCTTTCACGGATGTGAGGCCGCGGCCGCTCACGTTTCGCGCGGGATTGAGCGTGCTGGCGGCGCGGCTGCCGCGTGTGACGGTGCTTCCTCTGGCGGTGGAGTATGCCTTCTGGAATGAACGGCTGCCGGAGGCGCTGGTGAACTGCGGCGCGCCAGAAATCTTTTCCGCGACGGACGAATCGAGAACAGTGGAGAGCGTGGATGCGCGTCTGGCCGGCGCGCTGACGGCTGCATCCGATGAGCTGATGCAAATGTCTGTCGCGCGCAATGCCGCAGATTTTGAGACCATTCTCGAAGGAGGGCGCGGCATGGGGAGCATATATTCCGTGTGGCAGTCTTTGGCGCATCGCCGGGGAAGGCACACCCAGACATGATGTGGATTGCTCTGGCCACGCTGGTTTGTGCGCTGCTGCCCTGCCTGCTGTTTCTATGCAATCTGCCGTTTTTTGCCGAGCCTCCGCAACCGGATGCCGATGACGGCAGGCCGAAGATTTCCGTGCTGATTCCGGCACGCAATGAAGAAATGGCAATTGGCGCCGCGGTGGAAAGCGTGTTGCGATCCACCGGCGTTGACCTGGAATTGATTGTGCTGGATGACGCCTCGACCGACGGCACGGCGGAGGTGGTGCGTGCCCATGCGCGCAAGGACGCGCGCGTGCGGCTGGCGACGGCTCCCGCATTGCCCGAGGGCTGGAACGGCAAGCAGCATGCGTGCTACGTGCTGGGCGGCCTGGCGCGCTACGAACTGCTTTGCTTTCTGGATGCGGATGTGCGGCTCGCGCCGCGGGCATTGGCGCGCATGGTGGCCTTTCAGCGCAAATCGGGAGCGGCTCTGGTGAGCGGGTTCCCTCTCCAGAAAACGAAGACCTTTCTGGAATGGCTGCTGCTGCCGCTGATTCACTTTGTGTTGCTGGGCTTTTTGCCGCTGGCGATGATGCGCCGGTACGCGACGTCGCCGGGCTTTGCGGCGGGCTGCGGACAGTTCATGTTGACGGACCGGCATGCCTACCTGCGCAGCGGCGGGCATTCGGCGATTCGGACCACGATGCACGATGGGCTGCTGCTACCGCAGCGTTATCGCAGCGTGGGGCTGCGTACTGATCTGGCGGATTTGACGCATCTGGCGACCTGCCGGATGTATCGCAGCGCCGCCGAGGTGTGGCGTGGACTGGGCAAGAACGCGACCGAGGGATTGGCTGCCCCGGCGCGCATTGGCCCCTTCACGCTGCTGCTGGGGCTGGGGCAGGTGTTGCCGCTGCCGCTGCTCGTGTGGATGCTGTGGAACGAGGCGGGGGCGATGCACTCGCTGCCGGCTGCCTGCGCGGCGGCCGCCGTCGCCGCGGGGTATCTGCCGCGGGTGGTCGCGGCGTGGCGCTACCGGCAATCCTGGCGGAGCGTGCTGCTGCATCCGGTGGGGATTGTGGTGCTGCTGGTGCTGCAATGGGTTTCGCTCCTGCGCAAGCTGCTCGGCGTGCAGGCCACGTGGAAGCAGCGGGCATACAACGCGGGCTGACGACGAGCAGGAACCTGAGCCGGAGTGAGGCGCGGGCGTGCCGTCCGGGGCTTGGAATGCCAGTGTGTTGCCGTTAAAGTGGGAATTGGGTCCTCATGCGCGCGCTGATTCTCTCTGACATCCATTCCAATCTGGAGGCGCTGACTGCCGTGATGGCAGCGGCACCCGAGCATGATTGCGTCTGGAACCTGGGAGACGTGGTGGGCTACGGGGCAAATCCCAACGAGGTGATTGACCGCGCGCGCCAGTTTGGAAATGTGTTTGTGCGCGGCAATCATGACCGCGCCTGCTGCGGGTTGTCAGATCTTGAAGACTTCAATCCCATTGCCGGCCGAGCTGCGCGATGGACGCGGGCGGTGCTGACGGAAGAGCACACGCATTGGCTGCGGCAGATGGCGGCCGGGCCGATTCACCCGGATGGACCAGCCGTGAGCTGCGTGCATGGCTCGCTGCTCGATGAAGACCAGTATGTGCTGACCGTGCGGGATGCATGGCAGCCGCTGTGCCAGGCAGAGACGCGGCTCAACTTCTTTGGCCACACGCATGTGCAGGGTGGATTTGCCACCAACGGGCATGAGTGGTTCCGGCTGACGCCGCAGTATGGGTCGCGCGACCGGGGCGAGTGCTATCAACTGGTGCTGCGCGATGGGGCGCGCTATTTGCTCAATCCAGGGTCAGTGGGGCAGCCGCGCGACGGCGACTGGCGCGCGGCGTTTGCGATTTATGATGACGCCGAAGGCATCGTAATGTTCTATCGCGTGCCCTATGACGTGCGGCTGGCGCAGATGCGGATTCTGGGGGCAGGCCTGCCGGACCGGCTGGCGACGCGGCTGCGCGAAGGGCGATAAGACGCTTCAAAGTAAAAACAGAAGAGGGACGCAAGATGCGTCCCTCTTCTGTTTGCGGCTGTGCAGAATTACCAGACGCTGCACTTCTTGGCCGGGTCCATGGGCTGGCCCACGTGGCAACTGAAGGCTTTGTCAAACTGCGGCATGTTGTCGAGCACGCCCTTGACGCGAATGGCGTCGGGAGCGTGCGGGTCCGATTGAATGAGCATGCGCGTCATCTGCGGGCGCATGTTGGAGCACCAGTTCTGCGCAAAGGCGATGAAGAACTGCTGCTCTGGCGTGTACTTGGCTGCCATGCCGGTAGCGGCAGGGCCGCCGATGTGGCCGCCATCCATGGCCTCACGCGCCATGAGGGCCATCAGAGCCAGGTGAACCCCGCCGTTGTCGGCCGTGTCTTCGCCAAGCGTGAGCTTGCCGTTGACGTGCAGGCCGGCGTCAGTGAAGCTGCTGTACTCGTTGGCGATGCAGGAGGTGCGCTCGTTGAAGTTCTTTCTATCCTGCGGCGTCCACCAGTCGTCGAGGTTGCCCTTGCCGTCAAACTGCGAGCCCTGATCGTCAAAGCCATGTGTCAGCTCGTGACCCACGACCGCGCCGATGTGGCCGTAGTTGACCGCGGCCGGCTCGTTCTTGTCATAGAACGGAGGCTGCAGAATGCCAGCCGGGAAGTTGATGGTGTTCTGGCTGGGATCGTAATAGGCATTGACGGTAGGCGGCGTCATGAACCACTCGTTGCGGTCCACGGGCTTGCCGATCTTGTTGAGCTGATAGGCGCTCTCGAAGACGCGGGCACGCATGGAGTTGCCGAGCGCATCATCCGGCTTGATGGTGAGCTTGGCATAGCTGCGCCACTTGTTGGGATAACCGATCTTGTCGGCGATCATGTGCAGCTTCTGAAGGGCCTTCTGCTTGGTGGCAGCGCTCATCCAGTCGCTCTGTTCAATGTCTTTGCCCATGGCAGTTTCAATGCCGTGGACCATGGTCAGAGCTTCCTTCTTCTGGCTGGGGGTGAAGTACTTCGCCACATACAACTGGCCAAGAGCATCGCCCAGAGCGCTGTCGGTCGCGTTCACGCAACGCTTCCAGCGGGGCTGCTGCTGCGGAGTTCCGGTGAGGTCACGGCCGTAGAAAGCAAAGTTTTCCTGATCAAACTGCTCGGGCAGCCGCGAGGCGTAGGAGTCGGCCAGGTGGAAGCGCAGGTAGTTTTTGATGGTGGAAAGCGGCGTGTCCTGAATGGTCTTGTTCAGAGCGGTGAAGAAGCCGGGGACCGCCACGTTGAGCGAGGAGATGGGCGGCGCGCCAATGGCCTTGAGGAACTCCGGCATGTCGAGCACGGGCACGGTCGGGGCAAAGGCCTTGACCGTCTCTATGTGGTAGGTCTTATGCGGATCGCGGCGCTCGACAATGCCCATGGAGGACTGAGCCAGATTGGTCTCAAGCTGCATGATGTTCTTGGCTTCTGTCTTTGCCTGGGCATCTGAGTCGCCGAGCAGGTGCAGGACGTTGGCGATGTGCTGGACGTACTGCTCACGCAGCTTCACGCTGCGGGCATCCTTGCGGAAGTAATAGCCGCGGTTGGGCAGGCCCAGTCCGCCCTGGTCGATGACCGCAATTTCCTTGCTGGCATCCTTCAGGTCCTGCTGGGAGCCAAAGTTGACGAAGGCGGTGACGTCCTGATTGTTGAGGCCGGCAATGAGGGCGGGCAACTGCTTCTTGCTGGTCAGATCGTTGATGCGATCCAGCATGGGCTTGAGTGGAGCGGTGCCCTCCTTGTTGATCAGCGAGGTGTCCATGCAGGCCTGGTAATAGTCACCAATCTTCTGCTGGTTGGCGCTGCGGTTTGGCCCGGCGTGCTCGGCCTGCACGACGAGACGGTGCAGGGCGGCGGTATTGAACTCGTAAAGGGAGACGAACTGATCGTATTCCGGCAGGTCGTTCGGAATGGGGTGCAGCTTGGCGTAGTTGCCGCAGGCGAACTGATAAAAGTCGTCGCAGGGGTTGGCCGAGGTGTCCATGGCGCTGGCATCAAAGCCGGGGATCACTTTCGGAACGGCTACGGATTTGGGTTTGGCAGTGGGAGCCTTCTGCGCCACGGCCGTCACGGTCAGGCCGAGAGTCGCAGCAAGTCCGGCGGCAGCCAGGGCCGCCTTGTATCGCATGAGTTGCATTTGTCCTCCTTGAAATGAGCTTCGAGCGGGAAAAAGCATCATACGCGATTGCGGGGCGGAATGTTCCGGAAGCTTGGTTTTTCAACGGGACCAAAACCGCCGGGGCCGGCGGGGAAAAGTGGGGATTTGTCGCCCAAAATGCAAGGGAAGCGAGCCGAAGCCCGCTTCCCTTGTTGTTTCTTGTATATGTTTGCGTCTTACAGAGGCTGAACGTCTGCTGCCTGCCAGCCCTTTGGCCCCTTAACGACGTTGAACTGCACGGCCTGACCTTCTTGCAGACTACGGAAGCCATTCGAGCTGATGGCCGAGTAGTGCACGAAGACATCTTCGCCATTCTGGCGCGAGATGAAGCCGAAGCCCTTCGCGTCGTTAAACCACTTCACAGTACCTTGTTCCATTGTTGCTTTTTCCTGGAATGAATTGCGCTGGAGTGAATCGGAGCCTCACTGGCAGAAACTTGCACAACTACTGGGCGAGAACTGCTTTTGCCCGGTTCGGTTCTAACGCACACCCAGTCTAGCAGAGTTTTGCAAATCAGTTGGCAGCGTTCGGTGTCAATAGTAACGGTTCAATAAAAAGTAACAATGCTGGGCCGCCTCCGGTCACCTTTGTCTTATCTGACAGGGAACGAGGCGGCGGCGGCCGGAAAACCGCTGGAATGGCTGCTTGCGGCTATCGTGAACCGCGCCGGAAGCCAGTATGCTGAGTGCGATGGCTTTTCCTTTGCTGAATCCCATGCCGGACGCCGTTGCCGAGGCGCTGGAGCTGCTTGCCGCGGGCTTTGACCTGCCGTCAGGACCGGCGATTCCGCTGCCTGGCAAGGAAAGAGCGGCGGCGGCGCTGGCGGCGGCCGCCGAACGCATGCGGGACAACTACCCCTACTTTCACCCCCTTTATGCCGGGCAGATGCTGAAGCCGCCGCATCCGGTAGCCCGCGCCGCCTACGCCATGGCCATGGCGGTGAACCCGAACAACCACGCCCTCGATGGGGGCCGCGCCAGCTCCGCGATGGAGATAGAGGCCGTGCGCGAAATTGCGGCCATGTTTGGGTGGCGGGAGTTTCTGGGCCATCTGACCAGCGGAGGCACCTTTGCCAATCTGGAGGCTCTGTGGGTGGCCGGGCAGATTTCACCCGGCAGGCATGTGGTGGCTTCCGCGCAGGCGCACTACACCCATCAGCGCATCAGTTCGGTGCTGAAGCTGCCGTTTGAGGCGGTTCCGGCAGATCGATGGGGGCGAATGAATGTGGAGGCCCTCGCCAGCCGGCTGGCAGAAGGAGATGTCGGCACGGTGGTGGTGACGCTGGGCACGACAGGGCTCGGGGCGGTCGATCCGCTGCCTGAGGTGCTGGCGTTGCGGGAGCAACACGGGTTTCGCGTGCATGTGGATGCGGCCTATGGCGGCTATTTCAAGCTGGCGGGGAATCTGGCCCCGGAGGCGCGCCACGCCTATGAACGAATCGCCGAGGCCGACTCGATTGTGGTGGACCCCCATAAACACGGCCTGCAGCCGTATGGGTGCGGATGTGTGCTCTTCCGCGATCCGGCGGTGGGGCGCTTTTACAAGCACGACTCGCCTTATACCTATTTCACCTCGGGCGAGTTGCACCTGGGGGAGATCAGCCTGGAGTGTTCGCGCGCGGGCGCGTCGGCCGTGGCCCTGTGGGCGACACAGCAGGCTCTGCCGCTGGTGACCGGCGGCGAGTTTGCCCACGGGCTGGAGGCCAGCCGGAAAGCGGCGCTGCTGCTGCATGAGCGGCTGGCGGAGAGTGATGACTGCCTGGCGCCGATGGAGCCTGCACTGGATATTGTGGTGTGGGCAGTGCGCGGAGCAAGCGTGGAAGAGTCCTCTGCCCGGGCGCGAGCTGTTTTTGAGGAAGCCGCGGCGCGGCATCTGCACCTGGCGCTGGTGCAGATGCCGGCATCCTTGTTTGCGGCCGGCGCCTGGGGCGACAGACAGGAGAATGCCACCGTTACCTGTCTGCGGTCAGTGCTGATGAAGCCGGAGCATCTTGCGTGGATGGACGAAATTTGGAATCGCGTGAAAGACGCCACGCATGCGGCACTGGCGAAAGTGAAGGAAGAGCGATAGAAATGACGATGATGGATAAGAACACCCTGACTGCGGAGCACACAAAGCACTTTGGCGAAGAACCAACGGCACTGTTTGTTGCGCCGGGGCGCGTCAACCTGATCGGCGAGCATACCGATTATGCGGAAGGATTCGTTTTTCCGGCAGCGATTGACCTGGAGACGGCGGTGGCCGTTTCGCCGCGCAAGGACGGCCGCATCGTGCTGTATTCGCAGAACTTCCATGTGGAAGCCTCGTTCGATGCAGCCGCGGTTCCACCTCACGGCAGCGGGCAATGGCATGACTACCCTATGGGAGTGCATGCGGTGCTGAGCCAGATGGGCATCCGGGTTCCGGCGTTTTCGATGACGATTGCCGGCAATGTGCCGCTCGGGGCCGGGTTAAGCTCCTCAGCCTCGATTGAAGTGGCTTCTGCGCTGGCCATGCTGCATGTGGCCGGGAAGCGGATGAGCGGGCCCGAAGTGGCTCGCCTGAGCCAGAGAGCCGAGAACGAATATGTGGGCGCGCCCTGCGGCATTATGGATCAATTTGTGTCAGCGTGCGGAGCCGCGGACCACGCGCTGCTGCTGGACTGCCGCAGCCTGGAATACCGCCTCGCACCTCTGCCGCATGACGTCAGCCTGGTCATCATCAATAGCATGGTGAAGCACTCGCACGCGGATGGCGCCTACAAGGTGCGACGCGCGGAAGTGGCGGAGGGCACCGCCATTCTGCACAACCTGCGGCCTGAGATCCACGCGCTGCGCGATGCAAACATCCATGATCTGGAAAAGGCACGGCCGCAGATGCAGGACAATGTGTACCGCCGCTGCCGGCACATCATTACCGAAAACTCTCGCACCGTGGCCGCGGCCGCCGCGCTCGACGCAGGCAACCTGAAGGAGATGGGGCGGCTGATGGCCGAGGCGCATATCAGCTATCGTGATGATTTTGAAGCCAGTTGCCCCGAGGCGGACCTGCTGGTAAAGCTGGCGCACGAGCATGCGGACTGCATGGGAGCCCGCCTGACCGGAGGAGGGTTTGGCGGTTGTACCGTGAACCTGGTGCCGGTTCCTGCGGCGGAGGCCTTTGCTCGTCATGTGAAAGAAGGCTATTTCTCCGCAACCGGCATCCAAGCGGATGTCTATCTCTGCAAAGCTTCCGCGGGCGCTCGCCAAGTTTAGTGGTTTGCTGCAACATGGAACTGGCAGGAGTTTTCACGATTTCCTCGCGGAGGCCAGTGGTAAAACGTGGGGCAGGAGCTCCCGTTGTGCTTTGGCCCTCCTTCGCCGGAGCCAACTCAGGGAACGGCAGAGGGATACCTTCACAGCCTGAAGGAATATGGGCTGACTGAAGACTGCGTATGATTTGTTCTCTTCCCCGGGCCCCCAAACAAACGAAAGCCCCGAAACCGGCCCAATTGAGGCTCTGGTTCGGGTTTTAGGAGATGTTTAGCCTTCATGACCGAAACCAATCGTTCCCATCTCTCTGCGCTCGCCCGCTCTGCTGAAGACGGCATGGTTGCGTATTTTTCCATGGAAATCGCCATTCGCCCGGATATGCCGACCTATAGCGGAGGCCTGGGGGTTCTGGCCGGCGATACGCTGCGCTCGGCCGCGGACCTGGGATTGCGCCTGGTCGCGACCACTCTGGTGCATCGCAAGGGATATTTCCAGCAGCATCTGGATGGCGAAGGAAATCAGACCGACTCCTCTCAGCCTTGGTCTCCAGAAGAAAAGCTGATTGCGGAAGAGCCTGTGGTCACGGTGACAGTGGAAGGCCGGCCGGTCGCGATTCGCGCCTGGCGGTTTGACGTGCACGGAGTGACCGGGCACACGGTGCCGATCTACATGCTCGACACGGATCTTGAACAGAATGACCCCGCAGACCGCAATCTGACCGACCAGCTCTACGGCGGAGATGGGAACTATCGCCTGCGGCAGGAAGCCGTGCTGGGACTGGGCGGACCGAAGATGCTGGCGGCGCTCGGTTACGATCCAACGGTTTATCACATGAATGAAGGCCATGCCGCGCTGTTGACCGTGGCCGTGCTGGAGCAGCACCTGGAAGGCCGCTCTCTTGCAACTGCCACTGAGCGGGACTTTGCCGCTGTGCGCGAGCGCTGCGTCTTCACGACGCACACCCCGGTGCCGGCCGGCCATGACCGTTTCTCGATGGAGCAGGCGTACCGCATTCTTGGCGAAGAGTGCTCCGCTCTGCTGGAGCGCGCCGGCACTTGCCATGATGGCCTGCTGAACATGACTTACATTGCGCTGCGCTTCTCCCGTTTTGTGAATGGCGTGGCCATGCAGCACGGCAAGGTTTCGCGTGCGATGTTTCCGGATTACAAGATCACCGCGATCACCAATGGCGTGCATGCGGCAACCTGGACCTCGGCGGCCTTTCAGACGGTATTTGACCGGCACATGCCGCGCTGGCGGCAGGATAATGTCACCCTGCGGTATGCCATTGATATTCCTGAAAACGAAGTGGCTGAGGCTCATAGCGCCGGCAAGAAATTGCTGGTAGACGCGGTGCGCGAGTTAACTGGCACCGAGCTGCGCGAGGATATCTTTACCATCGGCTTTGCCCGCCGCGCAGCGACTTACAAGCGCGCGGATCTGTTCTTTCATGATCCGGAGCGGCTGGTAAAAATGGCCGAGCAGTTTGGCGGGCTGCAGATTATTTACAGCGGCAAGGCTCATCCGGCCGATCAGCCGGGCAAAGCCAAGATCAAGCACGTGATTGAGCTGGCGCACCAGTACAGCTCAGACAAACTGAAGATCGTTTATCTGGAGAACTACGCATGGAAGCTGGGCGCGCTGCTGACCGGCGGCGTGGACCTGTGGCTGAACACTCCGAAGCGCCCCTATGAGGCCTCGGGTACCAGTGGCATGAAGGCTGCGCTGAATGGTGTGCCGAGCCTCAGCATTCTGGATGGCTGGTGGATTGAAGGCTGGATTGAAGGCGTGACCGGCTGGGCCATCGAAGATCGCGAAGATGAAGCCGGCGAGGCGGCCTCGCTCTATGAACATCTGGAGCAGACCATTTTGCCTCTCTATTACCAGCGGCCCGAGCAGTGGCAGCAGATCATGCACTCGGCAATTGCGCTGAACGGCTCCTTCTTTAACACGCAGCGCATGATTGAGCAGTACATTGTGAATGCGTATTATCCTGAGTCGCTGGTGGACTGCTCCGCCGAGACGCTGGAACCGATTCTCAGCAAGTAAAGACTTGCCGGGAACGCCTCGTGATCACAACAGCCACGCCAAACCGGCGTGGCTGTTGTGGCTTCTGCTGCTGCCTGGCGAGTCTTTCCTGCAGTCTGAATCGTCTACTGATACTTCCAACATCCCTTTGGCATTAAGCTAGAGGACAGCCACTGCCGCAGGAAGAGTCATTCCGTCGGGTTTGCTTCGCGGCGAAACCATAGCCGACGTGCGGGCAGCCGCCGTATAAAGACCAGATGCCCCTGCTGCCTCGACGGGAGTCTTAGACCGTTATGTGGATTGTTCGCCTTGCGCTGCGCAGGCCCTACACCTTTGCTGTATTCGCACTGCTGCTGCTGATTCTTGGGCCGATTGCGATTCTGCGCATGCCCGTGGATATTTTTCCGAATATCAATATCCCTGTGGTTTCCATCATCTGGGAGTATCCCGGCTTCTCGCCGGAACAGATGGCCAACCGCATCGTATCGGTCACCGAGCGGGCGCTGACCACGACCGTCAACGACATCAACCATATCGAGTCCACCTCGCTCGATGGCATTGCTGTGGTGAAGGTCTACTTTCAGCCGAATGTGCAGATTGCGCAGGCTGTAGCGCAGATCACGGCGATCAGCCAGACGCAGATCAAGCATCTGCCGCCGGGGACGACGCCGCCGCTGATTATTCAGTACAACGCATCGAGTGTGCCGGTCATTCAGATTGGACTGTCTGGCAAGGGGATGTCGGAGCAGAAGCTCGGCGACCTTGCCATGAACTTTGTGCGAACACAGCTCGTGACGGTTCCCGGCGCGGGGCTTCCGTATCCCTATGGAGGCAAGCTGCGCCAGGTGCAGGTGGATCTGAATCTGCCGGCTCTGCAATCAAAGGGGCTCACGCCTGCGGATGTGGTCAACACCATCGCAGCGCAGAATCTGATTCTGCCCAGCGGCACGATCAAGATCGGTCCGCTCGAATATCAGATTGAGACCAACAGCGCACCAGCCACGATCGCGGCGCTGAATAACCTGCCCATTCGCAGCGTGAACGGGGCGATGGTTTACATCCATGACGTGGCGCATGTGCGCGACGGATCGCCGCCGCAAACCAACATTGTGCGCGTGGATGGGCAGCGGTCTTCCCTGCTGTCTGTGATCAAGACTGGCGACGCCTCGACACTGGACATCATCAATGGCGTCAAGAAGAAGCTCGCTCAGATGAAGTCACAGCTTCCGCCAAACCTGAAAATTACACCACTGGCTGATCAATCGGTGTTTGTGAAGGCATCGATTGACGGAGTGGTGCGCGAGGGCGTGATCGCCGCCTGCCTGACGGCGCTGATGATTCTGCTGTTTCTCGGCAGCCTGCGCAGCACGCTGATCATTGCGGTGTCGATTCCGCTGGCGATTCTTGCGTCGCTGCTGGCGCTGAGCGCGCTTGGGCAGTCCATCAACATCATGACGCTGGGCGGGCTGGCGCTGGCCGTCGGCATTCTGGTGGACGATGCGACGGTCGAAGTAGAAAACATTAATCGCAATCTGGAACAGGGCAAGCCGATTGAGCAGGCGATTCTCGACGGCGCTTCGCAGATCGCGGTGCCGGCGCTGGTGTCAACCATCTCGATCTGCATCGTCTTTGTGCCGATGTTTTTTCTGACCGGCGTAGCGCGCTATTTGTTTGTGCCACTTGCCGAAGCGGTGGTATTCGCCATGGCTGCTTCTTATCTCCTTTCGCGCACGGTGGTGCCGACCATGGCCCGCTACCTTTTGCGGGAACATGACGATGAAGAGGCCGCGCGCCGTCAACGCAGCCGGAATCCCTTCACGCGCTTTTATCTCTGGTTTGATGATCGCTTTGAGCGCCTGCGGGGCGTGTATTACGCGATTCTCTCGTTGTGCATTCGCAATGCAACGGCATTTTTGTCACTGTTTCTGATCTTTATGATTGGATCGGCGGTACTGCTGTTTCCATTTCTCGGGCAGGACTTCTTTCCTACCGTCGATGCGGGGCAATTCAAGCTGCATGTGCGGGCCCGCACTGGTACCCGCATTGAGGATACAGCCGCGCTCTGCGATCGCATTGACCACGCCATCCGGCGAGTCATTCCCAGAGACCAACTGGTCACCATCATTGACAACATTGGCCTTCCGATCAGCGGTATCAATACGTCGTACTCCAACTCAGCCCCCGTGGGACCGAACGATGCGGATATTCAGGTAGTGCTCACGCAAAAGCACCGCCCCACGCAGCAGTACATCGACATTCTGCGCAAAAAGCTCAAATATGAATTCCCCGGAGTTACCTTTTACACGCTGCCCGTGGATATGGTGACGCAGATTCTCAACTTCGGATTGCCTGCGCCGATTGATGTGCAGATTGTTGGCCCAAAGCTGTATGCCAATCGCAGATTTGCCGAGCATTTGCTGAACAAACTCAAGACTGTTCCGGGCACGGTGGATATGCGCATTCAACAACCGTTCGACGAGCCCCACCTGTTCGTGAATGTCGATCGGACCAAGGCCAATGAGATGGGCCTGACACAGCGTGATATTGCGCAGAGCCTGTTGGTAGCCACGAGCGGCAGCTTTCAAACCTCTCCGGCCTTCTGGCTGGACCCGCGGAATGGAGTGAGCTATGAGATTGCCGTGCAATCACCCCAGTATGATCTGGACACACTGCAGGAGCTGCGCAACATTCCGATTCGCGCCGGCAGCGGCAGTGGATCGGTTCCGGCAACGACTTCACCCTCGATGCAGCAAATCACTGGTGCCGGGATGCAACTGCCTGCGGCCAATGCGCCGATGGGCGGCACGCCGGTCCAGATTCTCGGCAATGTAGCAAACATTCAGCAGGGTGATGAGATGGGCACGGTGAACCGCTACAACATCACGCCCGTGATCGACATTTACGGCAACATCGAGGGCACTGACCTGCGTAGCGTCAGCAATGCCATCAACAAGATCATTGCACAGCAAAAGCATCTGCTGCCGCGCGGCTCACGCATTGTGGTGCGCGGCCAGGTGCAGACGATGAATGCCTCCTTCCGCGGGCTCTATGCCGGGCTGCTCTTCTCCATCCTGCTGGTGTACCTGCTCATTGTGATCAACTTTCAGAGCTGGCTTGATCCTTTCATCATCGTCTCGGCATTGCCGGCCGCCCTCTGCGGCATTGTGTGGATGCTCTTCTTCACACACACGCATGTCAGTGTGCCTGCATTGACGGGCTCCATTATGTGCATGGGCGTGGCGACTGCAAACTCGATTCTCGTGATCTCCTTCGCTCGCGAACAACTGGAGGCGACGGTGGGCGACTCGGCGCTTTCCGCATTGAATGCGGGCTTCACACGCTTTCGCCCGGTCATCATGACGGCGCTCGCCATGATCATCGGCATGTTGCCCATGGCCCTGGGCATGGGTGAGGGCGGAGAGCAGAATGCTCCGCTGGGCCGCGCCGTGATCGGCGGGCTGATCTTTGCAACGGTCTCCACTCTCTTCTTTGTTCCTACATTTTTCAGCGCTGTGCATGGCCGCCTGGAGCGCCGCCGCAGAGAACGCGCGGCCCATCGCCACACGCACAACCCGCACCCTCTGGAGAACTCTGCCTCATGAGTGACCGTACGCCACAGCCAAGCACCCCGGGACATGAAAGACATCCCGTGCCTGAAGCGAGTCAGGAAATGGGACCGCGACATGCTCCGCCAAAGATCTCAGGCCGCGCCGCTCTGCTGGGAGTTGCAGTTCTACTGGTGATTGCCGCAGTTCTGGCCCTGGCAGGCATCTTGCCGCGCGAACACGCCGAGCATGTGCTGGCGCAGCAAACGATCACAAATGCAGAGCCTGTGGTGCAGGTGGCCCGCCCGCAAATGGGCGCGCCCAGCGAAGACCTCGTGCTGCCGGGCAATGTGTATGCGTGGGAAGACTCGCCCATCTATGCCCGCACCAGCGGCTATTTGACAAAGTGGTACTTTGACATCGGCGCTCATGTGCAGAAGGGTCAACTGCTTGCCACCATCGCAAGCCCGGAAGTGGACCAGGAGCTCTTCCAGGCCAAAGCAGACCTTGCCACCGCCGAAGCCAATGCTGCCAATGCCGCAGTGCAGGCGAAAAGATATGTCGCGCTCCTGAAGCAGAACGCCGTCTCCGCTCAGGATCGCGACACCTTCGTCACGCAACAGGAAGCCACGCGCACGCAGGTAAACTCAGCCAGGGCCAACGTCGACAGGTTAGAGCAAATGGTGGGCTTTGAGAAGATTTATGCGCCCTTCAGCGGAACCATTACCGCGCGTGACGTTGATATTGGAACGCTGATTCAGAACGGAACAACGCAAGAGCTCTTTCACCTTGCCGACGAGCATGTGCTGCGCGTGTATGTGAATGTTCCCCAGGTGGATTCACTGGCCTGCGTGCCGGGCGTGCTGGCTCACCTCACGTTTAGCGAGTTTCCGAATCGCATGTTCACTGGAAAGATCGTTCGCACATCAAAGTCGATTGATCCAACCACGCGCACGCTGCTGGTTGAGGTGGATGTGGATAACCGGAAGGGCGAGCTCTACCCCGGCATGTTTACGCAGGTACATTTCAACCTGCAGGTGAAACACCCAACGCTCATTTTGCCGGCATCGTCTCTGATCTTTCAGCAGCATGGATTGCAGGTGGCGATTGTACGCAACGGAAAGATTCAGTTGATACCCATTACGATTGGCCAGAATGACGGCCGCGTGGTGCAGGTGCTCAGCGGCCTCAACGAGCAGGATGAAGTGCTGCAGAATCCGCCGGACTCGCTGATTGATGGCGAAGCCGTGCAGACCGTGGCGCACGCCTCAGAGGCTGGGAGCTGACGCATGCGCCGCACTCTCTCGATCACCTGCTGCGCGCTTGTGCTCGCGGCTACCGGATGCACGGTGGGGCCGCAATATCATCGGCCATCGGCCCCTGTGCCACCGGCATGGAGCCAGTCTTCAGCCCCTCCGCCTGCCGGAACGTGGCAGCACGCACAACCCAGCGATGCCGCGCTGCGAGGCGACTGGTGGAAGCTCTACAGTGACGCGGAGCTCAATGCGCTGGAGGCGCGCGTCTCCGTCTCGAACCAGACGCTGCAGGCCGCAGTAGATCAGTATCTGGCCGCGAGAGAGCAGGTGCAGGAGGTGCGGGCGCAGTACTTTCCAACCCTGAGCGCCGGACCCAGCATCAGCCGAACGCGCCGGTCGAACAACGAGCCCAACAGTCATGCCGCCCTCTCGCAGTTGCAGTACAACACGTATGTGCTGCAGGGGCAGGCGTCATGGCAGCCAGACTTTTTTGGCCGGGTGCGCCGCTCAGTAGAAGCGGCTCGCGCCAATGCGCAGGCCAGCGCGGCTGAGGCCGCCAATGTCAAACTCAGCCTGCAGGCAGAGCTGGCTCTGGATTATTTTGAGATGCGCGGCCTGGATTTGCAGCAGCAGATTCTCAATCGCACTCTCAAAACCTATCAGGACTATTTGTCACTCACTGAGATACGATTTCATGGCGGCGTTGCCACGGAGTCAGATGTAGCCCTTGCGCAAACGCAGTTGGAGAGCACAAAGACGCAGGCCATTGACATCGGAGTCGCCCGCTCTCAGTATGAGCATGCAATTGCGACGTTGCTGGGAGTTCCCGCCTCGCAGTTTCATCTGCCGCCTGCGCCCTTAAGTCCTGGGCTTCCGCAAATCCCTGCGGGAGTTCCTTCGCAACTGCTGGAGCGCCGCCCGGATATTGCGGCGGCGGAGCGGTCGGCCGATGCAGCCAATGCGCAAATTGGCATCGCTACTTCGGCCTACTACCCGGACATCACGCTGACCGGCAGCGGCGGATTTGAGAGTGCCGAACCCGGCACGTGGATACAGGGCCCCAGTGAGCTCTGGTCGCTGGGCGCTTCAGCCATGGAACTGCTCTTTGACGGCGGCCAGCGGCACGCACTCACCCGGCAGGCACGCGATGAGTACGCCGCCAGTGTGGCCAACTATCGCCAGACAGTGCTGCAGGCTTTTCAAGAGGTAGAAGATAACCTTTCAGCCCTGCGCATTCTGCAGCAGGAGTCTGCTACCCAGGCCAATGCGGTAGCCGCAGCCAGGCACTCGCTACAGGTGAGCACGCATCGCTATGAAGGTGGAGTGACCACTTATCTGGAAGTGCTCACGGCGCAATCAGCACAGTTGTCGAACGAACGTACGCAAGCCGATATCACTACGCGGCAGTTTGCGGCGAGCGTGCAACTCATTGAGGCCCTCGGCGGCGGATGGAGTACCGCGCAACTGCCGAAAATGTAACTGTCATGAGATTAAAAGGAATCGCGCTGCGTTGGTCCCGGCAAAAGACACGGCGGAACTATTGCGGCGCGGTGGTAAAGACAGGCTGCGCCTCTGTGCTTCCTACCTGAAAGATTGCGAACTGTCTCGCGCTGCGGGTGAGCATTTCAAATAGCAGATCGGCCTGCCCGTTGCCGGTTGCGTCCACCGCGTCTATCACCCGCAGACGGGGCTGATAATCGAGCAGGGTAGCGGGGGTGATTTTACGATAGAGCATGATCAGGCTGCCGCTAAAATCCGGCCGCGCGATGAGGGTGATGTATCGCGTCTGCTGCGCCGGCGCATCGGTTTGCGCAGAGTAGACGTATACGGCACCGGAGCCCCAGGAAAGCTGAAAGGCGTGAAAACGCTCCGCTGCAAATACAGAGGCGTTGGATAAGCCAGCGGAAGCGGAGGGGATGCTGGCGCCTTTTGCTCGCTGGATAGGTACGGTTGCGCTGGTATGCAAAAGGCTCCGCGCCAGCTTTTCCATGGATGCCCTGGCTTCCGCCTCTTCTGCAGGAGACGACCAGTTCCACACATAAGAGTGATTCTCTGTTCCATTGGGATCAGAGATGGCAACCATCTGCCGCAGATTCACCGGCTGCCCGGTCAGCAGATCCTGTTGTTCGCTTTTTGCGGTTGTTTTGGGCTTGCCATAGAAAAGCCTTGGCCGGTCAGGCGGAGCGGTGCGCGAGTTGAGATTGGCATTGCCAGTGGCGGGTGTGTCTGGACGATGCAACGAGGGCGGCTCGCTCTTGGCCTCATGCAGCGTGGGCCGTCCTTCTTCTGCTGGAGTTTCCTGGGTGTGCAGTGTGGGCCGCCCACTCTGGGCGCTTGCCTGGGAGGGTGAGGCCGGGCCCGCGACTCCGGTCGCTTTGGGCGGCGTGTAGGCAAAGTGCGGAGTGTCTGACTCGAAATCTTTCGATTCGGTCAGGTAAGAGGGCAGCTTGAGTTTTGCTTGTTCAGGCTTTGGATTGGGCAGATAGCGCACAAGACCAATCCAGCCAGAGGCCGTCTGCTCTGCCTGATTGACTTCGATCTGGCCCACGCCGGTGCCGTGATGCATCAGCTCATAGAGCGTGCCCGACTCGACCGCGAGCGGCTCGGGGTCTGCCAGATACAGGCCGGCTGGCTGAAACTCGGTTCCATCCCAGACAGCCACTGGCACCAGGCGGCTTCGGGCTGGCTTTTCGAGGCTGCCGAGATATTCATAAACTGCCACAGCGCGCAGATGCGAAGGGCTTTGCGCACGGGTGTTCGGCGGCATGGCGGCGCTCATTATGATGAGGCCAAACAATAGCGCGGTTCGTGGCAGAAAACGACTGGGGCGAGACCGTGACATCGGAGTCCAACTAAGAAACAATCTACTAGGAAACGTACTGCTCCCACGGAGAGAAAAATCATGGAACTCCACGAGAAGGTCGCCAACTTTACGCTACAAAATGAAGAAGACGAGACCGTCAACCTGACCGATTATGCCGGTACGCCGGTGGTGCTGTTTTTCTATCCACGGGCTGACACGCCGGGCTGCACCATTGAGGCATGCGGATTCAGAGACCACTTCAAGAAGCTGCAAAAAGAAGGAGTGGTCGTGCTGGGCATCTCGCGCGACACGCCCAAGGCGCAGAAAAAATTCAAAGAGAAATATGACTTGCCCTACACCCTGCTGGCAGACGTGGATGAGACCGTCTGCAACCAGTTTGGCGTGCTCAAAGACAAGAACATGTACGGCAAAAAGGTGAAAGGCATTGAGCGCACCACCTTTGTGATTGGGGCCGATCAGACTCTGGTGAAGATATTTCCCAAGGTCAAGCCCGAGGGCCATGCCGAAGAGGTGCTGGCCGCGCTGAAAGCAATGAAGAAGTAAGCGCAGGTTGCTTTGGTTCGCAGGGCCGGAGATCTCCGGCCCTGTGCTTGCCCCCGGAGATTGGACTCCATGCCTTCGCGGCTGCTTCCCCGTGACTTTTTCATCGATGCGCCGGATGAAGTGGCTCGCCGCCTGCTCGGCAAGCTGCTCGTGCGCAAGCCGGATTCGCCGGAAGATGAAACCACCTCAGGGCGCATTGTGGAGGTCGAGGCCTATTTCGGAGAAGGTGATCCTGCGGCGCACGCGTATTCCGGCAAGACAGCGCGCAATGCCGTGCTGTTTGGGCCGCCCGGCAGAGCGTATGTCTATCTGATTTACGGCATGCACCATTGCCTGAATATCTCGTGCGAGCCTCAGGGCATAGCAGGGTGCGTGCTGCTGCGTGCGCTGGAACCTGTGGTGGGGCTGGCGACCATGGCGAAGCGGCGTGGACTGCCGAGCGACGCATCGGCCAGACTGCTGACCTCAGGCCCCGGACGCATGTGCCAGGCAATGGGGATTAATCGCCTTGACCACAATGGCATTGACGTGACCGGCGCAGATTCTCTGCTGACCGTCATGGAGGATGACTATCCTCCGCCGCAGATGGATGTGACGCCGCGCATCGGCATAAAGAAGTCGGCCGAGCGGTTGCTGCGCTTCAGCATTCAGGGAAATAAGTTCGTGTCGAAGGGATAAGACGAACTAGCAGAGGGCAGAGGAAAATAATCTGTCTGAGCGGCAATGGAGATGCCACGCCATGGTCGGGGCGGAGGGATTCGAACCCCCGACCCTCTGCTCCCAAAGCAGATGCGCTACCAGACTGCGCTACGCCCCGATGCCTTGATTGTAACCGGAGAAATTAAGGAAGGAACTGGTCGGGACGGGCAGATTTGAACTGCCGACCCCTCGCACCCCAAGCGAGTGCTCTACCAGGCTGAGCCACGTCCCGACGACCAGGGTCTTACCTAAATGAGTTTACACGAGCGCCAGCAAATCTGCTGGCGTGAATCCCGAGCCTGTGAGTTCAGGCCCGGGATTTGCCGGATTTACTGTTTGTGGGCGGCGATCCACTGCCGCAGATTGCCTTCCTGCTGGCTGCGAAGGGTCATGCAGTCCTGAATCTCCTGCGTGGCCCGTGCCAGTGCCCGGTTGGTGGCCGGCAGCGGGTGCGTCTGGAAGAACTGCTGCACCTCCGTCTGCTTTTGCGCGCTGCAGAACGAACCAGCCGCGCCCACCAGGTAGGAGCCCATCAGGAAGGCCGTGTTCTGCGCCTTCACCTTGGGCCAGTTCTGCTGGATGTACTGCCAGGCGACCTTGCGCGTGGAAGGCAGCTCGAGGCCGGTGGCGAAGAGGAAGATGGAATCCTGATTCTTCACCTTGCCAGAGGCCGCGTAATCAAGCGCGCGGCGCTCGAGCGCAGGATTGCTGAAGGTAGCCAGCAGATGCAGCGCCTGCTCCTGAATCTGCGGATTGTCTGCCGTCTCATACACATGCTGCAGCTTGTTGAAGAATGCCGTGTCGCCATGGGCAGCGGCTACCGATAGAGCCGCGTCCGCCAGATTGGCATCCACCGAGGCCGGGTTGTCGAGATACTTCTCGGCAATGCCACGAGACTGAGCGATCACCGGCTTGTCGCCAGCATGGCCAAGCAGCTCGAAGAGCTCGGCGCGCAGTTGCCGCGTGTTGGGAGAATCGCCGGCCGACGGCGCCGCGAGGCGGTCGTAGGCAGGCTTGAAGGTGCGCAGCTCCCAGGCACGCAGCGCGGCCTTCTCCTGCGGAGTGGAAGCGATGCGATCTTCAATGGTGCCGAGCGGAGCAATCGCGGTTGCGATCACGTGGGCGTGGGTGTCGTTCTTTACCTTCTCCACCAGGTTGAGATAGGTGCCCACCGTATCTTCATTGGCGTGCACGTAGGCCCACAGATCACCAAAAACATCAATACGCTCCACCGGCGTGAGGTTCGTCTCGATGCCATCCATGATCTTCTGGGCCACATGATTGCTGAAGCCATAGCGGTAGTAGCCCATGGCCCGGGCGTCAGGAAAGAAGAGCTTTGAAGGCGGAAGAGCCATCGTCTGCTGCTTGCTGCTGAGCACCTCGCACTTTTCACCAGCGGCATTGTCGGCGTTGAAGCAGACCGGGACTGTCCACTGCTGCTTGCCGCTCGGCTTTACGTCAGAGTTGAGGAAGAAGCGGCTCTGCGTCACCTGCACCTTGCCGTCATGTGGATCGCCGAAGGTCAGCTTGGGCACACCCGGCTCGCTGATGAAGCTGTTCATGATCTTGTTGATCGGCAGGTGGCTTACCTCGGTCTGCGCATTCCAGAAGTCCTGCGCCGTGGCATTGCCGTACATGTGCGCCTCAAGGTACTTGTGCACGCCTTCACGGAAGACCTGCTTGCCCTCGTAGTTCTCCACCATGTGCAGCACGGCAGAGGCCTTGCCGTAGCTGATGCCGTCAAACATCTGGTTGATCTGGTCCGGCGTGTCGGCATGCGCCCGGATGGTGCGTGTCACACGGCGCGCATCGAGATTGAGCGTGCTGTCTTTCGTCTCCGCCACAATTGCGGCCATGTCCCACTCGGGATGCATGGCAGCAACGGACTTCGTTTCCATCCACGTGGCAAAGCCCTCGTTGAGCCAGATGTTGTTCCACCACTGCATGGTGACCATGTCACCGAACCACTGATGCGCCATCTCGTGCGCAATGTCGATGGCGACGTGCTGCTCTTCACCCACCGAAGCCGTTTTAGGGTTGAGCAGCATGGCAGTTTCGCGGTAGGTGATCGCGCCGAAGTTTTCCATGGCGCCGGCTTCAAAGTCAGGAATAGCGATCATGTCGAGCTTTGGCATGGGGTACTTGATGCCGAAGTAATGATCGTAGAAATGCAGCACAAACTCAGCGGTGTGCAGCGCATAGTGCGTGTACTGCACCTGCTCCGGCGGAGCACAGGCGCGAATGGGCACGCCATCGCTTGAGCCGGAGCTGCACTGGAAGTCGCCCACGAGAAAGGCCACCAGATAGGTGGACATCTTCGGCGTCGTCGCAAAGTGCATGGTGTGTTCATCCGGCCCAGGGCCGGGAGTATCAGAGATCGCGTTGGTGTTCGAGATGGCCGTGTCGCCCTTGGGCACCACCAGCGTGACGTCAAAGGTCGCCTTGAATGCCGGCTCATCAAAACTCGGAAAGGCGCGGCGCGCATCGGTCGGCTCAAACTGCGTTACGGCATAGCGGCGCGTTTTGGTCTTTGAGAGATAAAAGCCGCGGAGCTGATTATTCAGAATGCCGCTGTAGTCAATCGCCAGGGTGTACTGGCCAGGAGCCAGCGTCTGGCCAAAGTGAAAGCTGGCCTGCTCCTTTTGCGCATCTTCTGTAACCTTCGGTGTTACAGTTTGGCCGTCAATGTTGGCGGTGACGCTCTTGAAGGTGATCTGCGCGGCGTTCAGTGTAATGGTCTGGGTGGGCTGCTTGACCTCGACCACGATCTTCTCGCGCCCGGTAAAGGTGGCCGCCTGCAGATTGGGGGTCAAAGTCAGGGTGTAATGCCGGGGCACCACGTTGTCTGGCAGCCGTTGTGCCTGCGCCGCCACGGGCAGCAGGCAGGCCCCAAGAAGAGTGGCGGCAGCGACCGGCAGAGAGAACGAGGTGACCGGCTTGGCGAGACGGGTCACGCGAGAAAAGATTCCATTCACAGCAAACATGGGCATCCTTGAGGTTGGAAGTAATAAATTGATGACCTTTCACCATAGCGCAAAACAGCAATATACGCACAGGAAGCAGGCGCAACGGGGTCTAAAGCAGGGTGTAGTTATCGGGAAGAGCCGCCGCGGGAGGCAGCGCCTCTCCTGCTAATTCCCGCAGGGAGTCTTCAACGTTGAAAGACATATTCTCAAGAGCCAGATCATTCGCCAGCACGCCGAAGGGCTCTTCAATCTCCTGCGCCAGAACCTCAATCGCAATGAAGGTATAGGCCACCAGAACAGACATCACCGGGGTCATGATGCCGATTTCTCCTACGAGAGCAAAGGGCAGCAGAAAGCAATACAGATAGACGACGCGGTGATTCATGACCGAATACGCATAGGGAATGGGCGTATGGGCGAGACGCTCACAGCTGCCCAGAATGTCAGAGAGCGCGTTGAGATTGCTGTCCATCGCCGCCGCCGTGATTTCACCGTAGCGCCCCTGCCGTTTGCCCTCAGCCACCCACAGCCCCAGCCACAGCAGGATCAGCGTAGGACGATAGCGGGCAGCGGCCAGTTGCGCGCACTGGTCCGCCGGCAGAAGGCGTGCCAAATCCTGGGCAGGATCGGTCTTGCGCAACTGGTGCCGCATGGCATGCGTGAAGGCCGCGAGCAACGCCAGCCACTCTTGCAGGCGAGGTTCTTCGGGGCGGGTTTCTCCGATCGATTGCGCCTGGCGCATGAGAGATCGGCACACGTTGAGCAGGGCTCCCCACAGCTTGCGCCCTTCCCAGAACCTATCGTAACTGGCACTGTTGCGAAAACCCAGAAAGATGGCAAGCGACACGCCCAGCAGCGTAAAAGGGGCAACTGTAAGGTTCAAGGCATGGCCGAAGATGCGGCCATGCGTCCATACAGCAAAGAGCGAAATGCCCAGCACAACCAGCAGTTGCGGCAAGATCGAGCGAATGACCGATCCGTTCCAGATAAACAGCATGCGAAGCCAATGCAGTTTAGGGCGGACGATCAATGCGATGGCTCCTGCTGCGCTCGATGCGCTGCCGCGTTTTGTTGCTTGCTTTAGATAGAGGCCGCGCGAACTGAGGTGCCGCTCAACTCCGCAGCGCGCTGCTCGGCGTAGGCCGCGGCACCCATCAGTGCGCAACGGCTCTCAAGAATGATGTGCACCGGGGTTTTGATTAGCAACTCGCTCAAACGCCCCTTGTCAGTGAAGGCCTGCATGAAAACGCCATTCTGCATGGTCTTGAGAATCTTGGGCGCAATGCCGCCGCCGATGTACATGCCGCCCACCGCGAGCACCTTGAGCGCCATGTTGCCGGCTTCGGCGCCATAGGCGGCCACAAACATCTCCAGAGTCCTGGCGCACAGTTCGTTTTGGCCGCTCTCGCCCAGCTCGCCAATGACAGCGTTGGGATCTTCCCTTTCCAGCCGCTCTCTGAGCCAGGCGGACTCTTCCATTTTCTTCACGTCGCGCAGAAAGCGGTAGATGTTCTGAATGCCAAGCCCTGAAACCACGCGCTCAAAGCTCACGCGGCCCTGCAGCTTTTCAATCAGATATTGCAGCAGCTCCAATTCCAGCGGATTGCGCGCGGCAAAGTCGCAGTGGCCCCCCTCAGAAGCCATGGGGACATGACGGCGGCCATCCCACACCATGACGCCCTCGCCGAGGCCGGTGCCGGCCGAGACTAGTGCGCGGTTGCCCACGGCTCCGCGATCGCCTGGGTTGAGCGTGAAGATCTGATCGGCCTGTAGCTCGGGTATGCCGTAGCCATTGGCCTCAAGATCATTGATCAAAAACAGATGAGGAATTTCGAGCGCGGCGGAGAGTTCGAAGCTGTCCAAAACCCACGGCAGGTTCGTCAGCTTGAGACGGCCCTGACGCACGGGTCCGGGCACGCCAAAGCAGGCAGCCGTAATGTCGCCCTCGGCGCGGTCGCCTAGAAACTGGCTGACAATGACCTGCAGGCCATCATAATCACGAGCCGGGAAGCGCTCATCCCGAACATGCTGCAGCGAACCTTGTTTGAAATCGTAAAGCGCTAAGTGAACCTTGGTGCCGCCTACATCGCCGGCAAGAATCATCGGGCAATCTCCATTTTGCCGACGCCATCCGGCCCGGGGGCCGGTAAATTCGCAGCGGCGGTCTTATCCAGCAACATCAGCAGTTTACCGCTGCGCGGCTGAATGAGCTGCGAAGGAAGTGTTTCCGGATCATAAGGCCCCTCTAAAACGCGCTGCAGCGGATCGGCCTTGTCCTTGCCCGCAATCAGAAAGAAGAGATCTCGCGCTTCCACAATGACCGGCCAGGTGAGAGTGATGCGCCAGGTCTGCTTCTGCGGAACGTGGTTCGCCACAACGATGCGCCCCAGCTCATGAATCGCCTCAGTGTGCGGAAACAGCGAGGCCGTGTGGCCATCGTCGCCCATGCCCAGAGCCAGCATGTCAAAGACCGGCCCCTGCGCGCCTTCCAGCCGAAACTGCCCGCGAATCACGGACTCATAACGGGCCGCCGCCTCTACGGGGTCGCGTTCGCCCTCCATGCGGAAGACCTGGCTGGCGGGAATCGGCACCTTGTCGAGCAGCGTTTCGCGCGTCATGCGGTAGTTGCTGTCCGCATCCTCGGGAGGCACGCAGCGCTCATCCACCCAATAGATTTCGAGCTGGTCCCAGGGCATCTGCGCGCGGTAGGGCTGCGCCGGGTCAGCCAGCAGCGCAAACGTCGACTTGGGCGTGCTGCCGCCGGAGATGGCCACCCGCGCCTTGCCGCGCTGCGCCACGGCGGCCCTGGCGCAGTCCACAAAATGCTGGGCCGCTGCATGACTCAATGCAGCGGCATCCTCAAATACGCGATATTCCAGTTCAAACGGCCTTGGCATCTTCTGGTGTGCCTCTGTTCCTTTGGTTGCGGGCGCGGCATGGCGCCCGGCTATGGCTCTTCGGGGGCTATGGATCAGTCCTTGGAATCAGCCCTTGCATCTATGCCAGCGCCGGCCATCCTTGGCAATTAGATCGTCGGCACACTGCGGACCCCAGCTTCCGCTGGCGTAGTTGGGGAATCCCTGCGGCTTTTTCGCGGCCCATGCTTCGAGCACCGGAGTGAACAGTGCCCAGGTGGCCTCGACGCCATCGCGATGCGCAAAGAGCGTGGCATCGCCCAGCATGGCATCGAGCAGCAAACGCTCGTAGCCATTGGCCGAGGAGGTGCCGAAGGCTCCGGCATACTCAAAGTTCATGTCCACCGGGCAGACGGTCATATCCGGGCTGGGAACCTTCGCTCCAAAGCGAAGCGAAATGCCTTCGTCCGGCTGAATGCGCATCTTGATCAGATTGGGCTGAATCTCCTCACACGGGCCAGAGCTGGCGCCGCGGAAGAGCAGCATGGGAGGCTGCTTGAACTGAATCGTCACTTCAGTGGCGCGCTTGGCCAGACGCTTGCCCGCGCGCAGATAGATCGGCACGCCAGCCCAGCGCCAGTTCTCAATCTCAAGCTTCATGGCGGCGAAGGTTTCGGTCTGCGAGTTCGGATCGACACGCTCTTCTTCGCGATACCCCTTCACCGGCTTGCCGTTCACCTCGCCCGGGCCATATTGCCCGCGCACGGTATTGAGAATTTCCACCGGCTTGATGGCCTGCCAGACCTTCACCTTTTCGTGGCGCACCGCGTCGGCATCAAATGAAACCGGCGGCTCCATGCAGATAAACGACAGCAGCTCCATCATGTGATTCTGAATCACATCACGCAACGCTCCCGCCTTCTCATAAAACGGCCCGCGGCCTTCAATGCCGATGCTTTCGGCCGCCGTGATCTGAACGTGATCGATATAGTTACGATTCCAGATCGGCTCAAAGATGCCATTGGCAAAGCGGAAGACCAGGATGTTCTGCACGGTCTCTTTGCCGAGATAGTGGTCGATGCGGAAGATCTGGTTCTCATCGAGCACCTGGTTGACTTCCGCATTGAGTTCTTTGGCGCTCTCAAGATCGTGCCCGAAGGGCTTCTCGATGATGACGCGCACCTGGCCATGTTCCGGCTTGGCCATGCCGTGACGGCCCAGCCGGTGCAGAATGTCAGAGAAGTACTCCGGCGCTACCGCAAGGTAGAAGAGGCGATTGCCCTTCACACCATGCTTCTTGTCATACTCGTCGAGATGCTGCTTGAGCTTTTCGTAGCCGGCATCGTCGTCAAAGTTCATGGCGTGGTAGTTCACCTTCTCCATGAACGCGCCGAGCTTTTCGTCGTCGGCCTTTACGCCGCCAAACTCGAGGATGCCTTCCTTCATGTCATCCGCGAAGGTAGCCGTCAGATCGCGGCGGGCCACGCCGAGAATCCCGAACTCTTCCGGCAGCAGCCCGGCCTGTTCCAGGTGGAACAGGGCCGGCAGCAGCTTGCGCTTGGTGAGGTCGCCGCTCGCGCCAAAGATCACGACCACCGTTGGTTCGGGGACGCGCTCCTTGCGCTTGGCGGCTTCCTTTACCTTTTCGGTCGAAACCCGTACTTCTGTCGTCGCCATAATCGTTAGTCTTTCTTGACTGCGTGTCCGCCGAACTGGTTGCGCATAATTGCGAGCATGCGGTCGGTAAAATTGTTATCTTCGCGGCTGCGAATGCGGCGGATCAGCGACTCAGTGATCACCGGCGCCGAAACATTGAGGTCGATGGCTTCAAACACCGTCCAGCGGCCTTCGCCTGAGTCCGCCACATAGGCTTCGAGGCCCTCGAGGCTCGGATTCTTCTGGAGCGCATCGGCCGTGAGATCGAGCAGCCAGGAGCGCACCACACTGCCGTAGCGCCAGATTTCGGCGATCTGGCCCAGGTCAAGATTCATCTCGGTCTTGTGGCCCATGATCGAAAAGCCCTCGGCGTAAGCCTGCATCAGGCCGTACTCGATGCCGTTGTGCACCATCTTCACAAAGTGGCCGGCACCGGCCGGACCCGTGCGTCCCCAGCCCTTGTCCTTGCCGGGCGCGAGCGTCTCAAAGATGGGGCGCAGGTGCTCCACCACATCCTCATCGCCGCCCACCATCATGCTGTAACCCTCCGCCAGACCCCAAACGCCGCCCGAGGTGCCCACGTCCACAAAATTGAAGCCTTCGGCCTTCAGCTCTTTGTAGCGGCGCTGCGAATCCTTGTAGTTCGAGTTGCCGCCGTCAATGAAGATATCGCCCTTTTGCATGAAGGGCTTGAGCTTGGCGATGGTTTCATCCACCGGATCGCCGGCCGGAACCATGATCCAGATGGCGCGCTGCGGGTTCAGATGCTTCACCAGAGCTTCGAGCGAATCCACGCCCACCGAACCGGCGTCGGTCAGCTTTTTGGTGGCTTCCTTGTTGAAGTCAAAACCCACCACCTTGTGGCCGCCCTTGCGCAGGCGTTCGGCCATGTTGCCGCCCATTTTGCCAAGACCAATGATTCCGATTTCCATCGCAGATTCCTTCCGTCTCTTACAGATTTTTGAGTTAGCCGAGCTTCACACCCAGCCGCTGGAGTTGCTCTTTTAAATGCTCGGGCCCCGCATAATGCACCCCATGAATGCCCAGATCGCTCGCGGCCTGCGCATTCTCTTTGCGGTCATCCACAAAGACTGCTTCCTCTGGTTGGACGCGCAGAACCTCCAAAGCGAGCCGGAAAATTGCCGGATCGGGCTTGCGCAGGCCCACATAGGCCGAACAGAAACAAACGGGGAAGAGCTTATCGAGCCCAAAGGTCTCGATGCGGTAATCCATCAGCTCGCGGGACTCGTTGCTGAGCATCGCCACCCGGACCTGTTGGGAAACCGAGAGCTTGCGCAGAACTTCCACCGCCGTGTTTGGAATCCATTGCGACTCCTGCTGCATGCGCGCGATGAACTGGACGGGAGTAAAGCTGCGCGGCTCATAAAACAGGGTCCGGTCCAGATACTCATGAATCGTGATCTTCCCTTTTTCCCAGGGATCGTTCGCTTCTTCATGACGCGCCTCAAAGGCGGCGCGGTCCACACCAAACTCCTTGAACAACTCGGCACGGCCGCAGTGATCCCAGCCATTGGTGAGCAGCACGCCGCCCACATCCCACAACACTGCGCGAATCTCTGCCATCCGTGCCTGCTCCTAAGCTTTCTTTGAACCGGGCATGTAGCGCGCCTCAATGGCATAGACCTTGTTCAGGCGGCGGGTGTAGCGCTCCACCTGGCTCTGAAAGGTTGCATTGAGAAAGCTGGTGACCAGATCAAAGGCCAGCGCGGGGCCGATGATGCGGGCTCCCAGCACCAGCACGTTCATGTTGTCGTGCTCGACGCCCTGATGCGCGGAGTAGGTGTCATGGCACATGCAGGCGCGCACGCCGGGCAGCTTGTTGGCCGCCACGTTCACGCCAACGCCGCTGCCGCAGATCAGGATGCCGCGCTCGGCGCGGCCCTCGATCAGCGCGAGGCCCACTTTCTCAGCGAAATCAGGATAGTCAGAAGGTTCGGCGCTGTAAGCGCCCAGGTCTTCGACTTCATGACCCAGGCGCTTCACAAATTCGCGCACTTCTTCCTTGAGAGGAAAGCCAGCGTGGTCTGCACCGATCGCGAGCTTCATTACTTGGCTCCTGCCAGTTCCGCCTTGGCGCGGGCAATCAGGGCCTTGGCGCGGCTGGCGATGTTGTCAGGGCTGAAGCCGAACTTCTCGAGCACCACCGGCCCGGGGGCCGAGGCGCCGAAGTGGTCAATGCCGATCACGTCGCCATGACGGCCCACCCACTTCCACCAGCCGAGCGAAGCGCCAGCCTCGACGGCCAGCTTGGGTAGACCATCCGGGAAGATCGACTGCTTGTAGGCCTCATCCTGCTCGTCAAAGAGCTTCCAGCTCGGCATGGAGACCACGCGAGCCGTGACGCCCTCGCCCTTGAGCTGCTCGGCCGCCTTGAGGCAGGGCCACAGTTCTGCGCCGGTGCCGACCAGCAGCACATCCGGCGACTTGCCGCCCTCTTCGACGATGTAAGCGCCCTTGGCGACACCCTCAAAGACCTTGTGCTTCTCGGGGTCGAGCAGCGGCAGATCCTGCCGCGACAGCGCCATGAACGAAGCGCTCTTGCGTTCGAGCGCCAGGCCCCAGGCTGCGGAGGTTTCATTTGCATCCGCCGGGCGGAAGTCGGTCAACTGCGGCGTCGCGCGCAGCGCCATCAGATGCTCGATGGGCTGGTGCGTCGGGCCGTCTTCCCCGAGGCCCACCGAATCGTGCGTGTACACAAAGATGGCATGCGCCTTCATCAGCGCGGCCAGACGAAGCGCCGGCTTGCAGTAGTCGCTGAAGACAAAGAAGGTCGAGCCATAAGGAATGACGCCGCCATGCACCGCCATGCCGTTGACCGCCGCGCACATGGCAAACTCGCGCACGCCAAAGAAGACGTTCACGCCGGTCGGGTCCACGTGGAAGTTGCCGCTGTCCTTGATGATCGTCTTGGTCGAGGCGGTCAGATCGGCCGCCCCGCCCAGCAGCTCGGGCACCTGTTTGGCGATGGCATTCATCACCACGTTGCCGGCGGTGCGGGTGGCCTGCGCCTTGCTATCTGCGGCAAACTTCGGCAGGCTGTCACGCCAGCCGTCCTTCAGCTTGCCAGCCTGGGTGCGCTCAAACTGTGCGGCCAGCTCAGGAAATTCCTTCTTGTATTTGGCAAAGAGATCGTTCCACTGCTTCTCATACTCCGCGCCCCTGGTCACGACCTCGGCCCAGTGCCTGGCCGCATCCTCAGGAACATAGAAGCTTTTGTCCTCGGGCCAGCCAAGGTTCTTCTTGGTCTCCTTGACGGCCTCGGCGCCGAGCGCCTCGCCATGCACCTTGCTGGTGCCGGCCTTGGGGCTGCCGTAGCCGATCACGGTGCGCACGGCAATCAGAGAGGGCTTGCTGGTCTCGGCCTTCGCGGCTTCGATCGCCTTCGAGATACCTTCGAGATCGTTGCCGTCTTCCACAATCTGCACATGCCAGTGATAGGCCTCAAAGCGCTTGAGCACATCTTCGGTGAACGAAAGCTCGGTGGGACCGTCGAGCGAGATCAGGTTGTCATCGTAGAGATAGATCAGCTTGCCCAGACCCAGCGTGCCGGCCAGCGAAGCGGCCTCATGCGAGATGCCTTCCATCAGATCGCCGTCACCGCAGATGCCATAGGTGTAGTGATCCACCACTTCATAGCCGGGGCGGTTATACACAGCGGCGAGATGCTTCTCGGCAATCGCCATGCCCACGGCCATCGCAAAGCCCTGGCCCAGCGGACCGGTCGTGACCTCGACGCCATCGGTGTCGCCATACTCGGGGTGCCCGGGCGTGTTCGAGTGCCACTGGCGGAAGTGCTGCAGGTCGTCAAGAGACACCTTGTAGCCGCTCAGATGCAGCACGCTGTAGAGCATGGCCGAGGCATGGCCGTTGGAGAGCACAAAGCGGTCGCGGTTCGACCACTTGGAGTGCTTCGGGTTGTGGCGCATGTACTTGTGAAAGAGCAGGTAAGCCATGGGGGCATCGCCCAGGGGAGCTCCAGGATGGCCGCTCTTGGCCTTCTCCACCGCGTCGACGGCGAGGAAGCGCAGTGCGTTGATCGAAGTCTGCTGCAACTCAGTCATGAAAAATCTGCCCTTTCTTCGTGGCGTGCGCCCGGTTTTCCAGGCGCAAATAATTCTGTGTTTGTTGGTTTGGATGACGGAAAACGGAGATCGGGTTCCGGAGACTCATTCTTCGGCGGAGACGGCAACATCGAAATTCCGGCCTTCCCAGCGCTGTTCCCCCATCCAGAAAAGTGTAAATGAAACCTGGCCTTCGCGCAGACCAGCCACCGGCAGATCGGCACAGCAGGCCTGCGCGCCCACCTGACGGCAGTCCATCATCTGTTGGGTCTGCCAGCTATCAGACGTCCACAAAACGCGGAAAGGCCGGTCGGCCAGGATGCGCAGATTGCGCCCCGCCTGCATCTCGCGAATCGCGCGATTCAGCAGGAAAACATCCACTTTGGCGCTCGCCGGCCGGTCGCCGCAATAGCGTTGGGCCACCGCCTCAATGCGGTCAAAGACCTGCCGGTCATGCAGGGAGCGCAGCAGCTTCAGATACTCGGCATGCGCCCAGACCAGCGGCATGGCCGAGCCGGCCGGATCGCCGGGCCGCAGCTTGTGCCCGCGCACCTCAATCTCGGGGCTGTCCCATATCTGCTCCGGCAGCATGCCGCCCAGCGAGGCAAAGGCCTCGATGGCCTGCACATACGGCAGCACATCCTGCCCGGCAGCCAGGGCATAGTGGGCGCGTTCGCCGGTCAGCAGCGGCCAGGCGCGGCCCTGCCCATAGCCGGTGAAGGGGCTGCCATCAGGCCCGGTGCCGTAGCCGTCAAAGTTGTAGCGCCGCCAGCAGGGCCCGCGTGGTGTCTCCACCTTGAGCACGTGGTCCACCACCTTCAGCGAGTCCACAATCAGCGGATCATCCGCGCGGCGCACCCCGTAGCGCACCAGTTCCAGAAAGCCCCCGTCGATGATTTCGCGCGCCTCAAATTCATAGGGCGTGCCCGGAGGACGGTTGTTGAGCGTCACCTTCTCTTTGCCGCACTGCTCGTGCGCATAGGGGTCGCCGCACTCCGGCGGGCGCACCCGCATGTAGTGCCGCTTCACATCCGGATGCAGCACGCCATTGTTGGTGACGGTCCAGTCCTCCAGATGCGATTCAATCCAGTCGGCGTGCTCTTCAAGCAGCGTGGCCAGCTCATCGGCGCCATGCGCGCGCACCAGCTCGGCCGCGCAGACCAGCCCCGAGATCACCGCCGCCAGCGTCGAAGGCGAGTAGCCGGCATTCTCTTCCCAGCGCTCCTGCTGCGTCACCGGAGCGTGCAACAGCAAAAAGCCCGCGGCGCGCTCGACAAAGGCCAGCACGTTGAAGGTGCCAAGCGCCTGACGCTTCCAGAGCCGCCAGGCCAGAATGATCGGGAACGCCACTTCATCCAGTTGCAACCCCGTCCAATACGGTGTGCCGTTGACCCAGAAGTTCTGCGCGAAGCTGCCGTCCGGCTTCTGCGTGCAGGCCAGATAGACCAGCGCCCGCAGGGCTGTCTCTTCGCGGCCGCAGGCCATCAGGGCCGAAGCGGTCTGCACCATGTCGCGCGTCCAGACCAGGTGATATCCGCCCAGGTCATCATCGCCCTTGGCAAATCCCCACGGAATAGAGGCCGAAGCGATGAACGCCCCCGCGAAGGTCTTGTCTTCATGCGCCAGCAGGATGCTGTGGCTGATCTGCATGAGCCGCCCATAATCGCAGGACGCTGCCGCCAGGTGGCTGGGGCTGGCTGCCCGGCGCCACTGCGCGATGAAGCGCTCCATCTGCCGCTCAAAGGGCGTCGCCAGGGCTCCCATCGCCGAGGCAATGGCCGAGTGATGGCCGTCGCCGAAACCAATGGCGATGCGGAAGTCCAGCGTATGGCGGTTGTCGATCTCTCCGGTGAGCGAAATGTTGCCGTCGAGCGCGGAGCCGAACTCCCAGTTCATGGTGAAGTCGTTGTGAAGGTCCTGCCAGCCATCGCTTTGGCCCACGTAACCGCAACTGGCGCGGCTGAATCCACAGTCGGCAATCATGGCAATCGAAGGACTGCCCGGCTCGTTGGCCTTCCAGGCCAGCAAAGACTTCTTGCCGGCAAGATCGACCACGCTGCCCGAATTGCCCATGCCGCCGCCGTCAATATGAGGAGCCAGCATGGCATAAACCCTCAGCTTCTGCAGCAGCTCCTCTGAGCCATGCTCCCCGGCGCGCAGGCGCACCCGCATCAGCACCACCGGCGAATGCGGATCGGTGATGATCTCCTTCTCAACGACGTAGCGGCCCTTGCGGTCGGCCCCAATCAGGCGCACGCCCAGCGCCTCGGCATCGATGTACTCGCCGGTGAAGTTGAGGGCGCGCTTCTCTTCATGGAAAAAAGTCTCGCCGTCGGTGATCAGCAGGCCCATATCGCGGGTCTGGGGGCGGTCGATGGTGGGGTAATAGATCTCGTTGAGAATGCCGTGCGAGATGGTGTACCAGACGCGGCTGGCCGCCGAATACGCCGTGCCGATGGCCCACTTTTCGCTGGAGGTCCAGCGTGGCGGCATACCTGGAGCGCCAAAGGCCATGCCCTGGCCCTCGATCCATCGATATTGCGATTTTGTCGTATCCATCGCCTGAAAGTCTCCCTCTCGCACAGACCCACACGCCATAAAGCGGCATGGCCCCGCATCGCAACAGCATAGTGCAGCCGGATGACTGTTAGATCAGCGGACAGCAGAAAAGTGACCATAAAAGACCAGAACGGCACAGAATAGGGGGCTCTGGCCAGCCCATATTGGTGCTGAGGAGCTTGCGCTTTCCCCGGATGCTTTCCCCGGAGATTGGGGCGACCATGCCGCCGGTGAATATTCTTTTCGCCCGATGCCGCAGCCTTCCCCCCAGTCGCGGCATCCATTATGCTTAGGAGCGCTGTGCGGATTCAGACGGAATCCGCCGGGAACGCGAAGAGTTTCAGTCGCTTCTGCAGAATCCAATCGAAACGATTCAGATGAATCCAACGGAAAAGGAGAACGGCTTTGGCACACGAACTGCCCCCTCTGCCCTACGACTATTCGGCTCTTGAACCTCACATCGACGCCGAAACCATGAAGCTGCACCATGACAAGCACCATCAGGCCTACATCAACAACCTGAATGCGGCGCTTGAGAAGCACCCTGACCTGGCCAGCAAATCGGCCGAAGACCTGCTGCGCGAGCTGGATAAGCTGCCCGAGGACATTCGCACGGCGGTGCGCAACAATGGCGGCGGCCATGTGAACCACACCATGTTCTGGAAGATCATGAAGCCCAATGGCGGCGGCGCGCCCACCGGCCCCATCGCCAAGCAGATTGAGAAGGACTTCGGCACCTTTGAGGACTTCAAGTCGGCCTTCAACGGCACGGCGGCCAAGCAGTTCGGCTCCGGCTGGGGCTGGCTGATCTGGGATGGCGGCAAGCTCAAGATCATCTCCACGCCCAACCAGGACAGCCCGCTGTCGCATGGCTTCTTTCCCATTCTCGGCAACGATGTGTGGGAGCATGCCTATTACCTGAAGTATCAGAACAAGCGGCCCGACTACCTCGCCGCCTGGTGGAACACCGTCAACTGGGACGAAGTGAACCATCGCTTTGAGCACGCGAAGAAGTAGTTTCGCGAGCTTTCCCTATCCAGTGGCAAATGCCCCGCATCTCTATGGAAATGCGGGGCTTTTCCTTTTCCTGAAACTGCTGGCCGCAATGAATTCCGCACCCGGACCGCAGCTTTTTCCGCAAAATCGCGTCTGAACCGAGTGCAACGATTTTCATGAGGGAGAGTGCCCCGACATGCGATCCGCAACCCGCCGATGGATGCCCGCGATTCTGCTGAGCCTGATCCTGCTGACCCTGGCCCTGCTCGTGGTGACCCAACGCGCCACGGCCCAAAGTACAGTGCTGCCCACCGGGCAGTCGCAGTTTGCCATCACGCAAAACGGCAAGACGCTCGGCCATACCGAATCGAACATCTCCCGGCTCGCGAACGGCTACGCGATCGAGTCGCACGGCGAGATGAGCCTCGGCAGGTTCCGCTACTCCTTCACCAGCCACAACCAGCTTGACTCCGGGTTGGACGTGGTCCGGGATTCGATCACCGGCGAGGTCAACGGAAAGCAGGCCACCTTTGAGGCAGCTTCCAGCACCGATGGCCGCTCGTTCCTCATTCACACCAGCGGCGGCGGCAAGAGCGAGAGCAATACCCTGACGCGCCATCGCAACCTGGTCGTGCTACCCGACTTTGACGCGGCCTCGTATGTCGAGATGGTTCACTTCGCCATGGCACAGCCCAAATATGCGTGGATTCTGATTCCCAAACAAAATGGCATTCTGGTGCCCTGCCACTACCAGCCGCAGGCGGATGTGCGCGGCGTCTGGAACGGAACCTCCATCGACGCCCATCACACGACTGTGATTGTGAGCGCGCAGAATGCCGTGAGCGTGGAGCTTTACTACTCCAACAATGGCACGCTGCTTGAAGCCGACCTGCCGCAGCAGAACTTCTACGTGATTCGCGACGGTTTTCATCTGATCAACCGCCCGAAGCCGGAGATTCCGCACATTGTCGGCGGATCGTCTCAGCAGCAGCAACCGCAGCAGTAGGGGCCGGCGTGCGGAAATAATTGAGAGGCATCTGGATTTGTGCCATGCTTGCCGTATGAATCGAGAGCACATTGTCGCAACACTGCGAGCGCACGAGACGGAACTTCGTGCGGCAGGAGTGGTGCATTTGCGTATCTTCGGTTCAGTGGCGCGCGGTGAGGCGAATGACCGGTCGGACGTAGACCTTCTGGCAGAGTTTGATCCGGCCAAAAGGCAGACGCTCGTCACGCTTGGCGGACTGCAATCTCGCCTGGAGGAATGGCTGGGCGCGCACGTAGACCTCTCCTCGGCCGCATGGCTCAAATCAGCCGTGAGTGAGCGCGCTCAAAGAGAGGCCATCATTGCCTTTTAGGAATACTCGCGACCATCTCCTTGACATACAGCAGAGCATCGCTCTGATCGGCGAATTCGTTGGTACGATGAGCTTCGATGACTATCTGCGGGACGTGAAAACCCGTTCGGCGGTCGAGCGTCAGTTGCAGATTCTGACCGAGGCCGCCATTCGGCTGGGGGAAGAAGCTCCAAAGCTTTGCCCGAACATCGACTGGGCAGGATTTCGCGCGATGGGTAACATCTTGCGGCATGTCTACCACCGTGTAGACGACCAGATCGTATGGGATACCATTCAGCACGAGTTGCCTGCGATGGCCACCGCCATTGGCGTTGCCCTGCGGGATTCGGCGAACGCGCAACCCGATACCAGCATCTAGACGGCCCTTCGTCTTCAGCTCATAAGATCCATCAGGAACTGCAACAGCCCACGGATATACTGGCTCCCGCGCCCGCATGCAACAATCGATCTGTGAGCCTGCTGCCGCCCATTCCAGCCCCTGTCACCGAGCTGAGCCAGTCTGCCCTCGGGTGGGATCTTCTCGCTGAATTTCTCTCGAGCTACGCCCAATCCGGCGTAGGGCGCGCATGGCTGTCGGCGGCGGCGCCTTCATCAAATCCCGAATGGATCGAACGCCAGCACACGCTGGTGGACGAAGCGCGCGTGCTGCACGCAGCCGGCGTGCGCCCGGCCATCGGCAGCCTCTTTGACCCCGCCGAGGCGCTCGCCAAAGCGCGGCTCGAAGGCGCGGTGCTGGAGCCGGAGGAGATTCGCCAGGTGGTCGATCTGGCCGAGCAGACTACGGCCTGGGCAGCGTTTTTGCGGGATCCAGGGGATGACCTGGCCGAGCGCCTGCCTGCACTGCGAGAGGCCGCGGCCGGCATGGTGGGCTATGACCTGCATCCTCTGGTGGAAGCCGTGCGCGCCAAGTTGCTGCCCGATGGCAGCCTCGCCGACGATGCTTCGCCCGAGCTGAAACGCCTGCGCCGCGAAATGGAGCGCCAGCAGCGCGCCATTGCCGATAGTCTGCGCGGCGCGCTCCGCCGCTTTGCCGAAGGCGGCACCACGCAGGAAGACCTCATCACCATTCGCGGCGAGCGGTTTGTCATCCCCGTCAAAGCCGAATGGAAGCGGCGCGTGCCCGGCGTCGTGCATGGAGCCAGCTCCAGCGGCCAGACCGTTTACGTCGAACCACTCGAAACCATCGAGCTGAACAACGAACTGGTGCGGCTATTGGAAGAGGAGCAGGCCGAGATTCACCGCATCTACGCCGCCATGACGCGGCAGATCGGGCAATATGCCCCCCCCATTCTGGCCGGCGCGCGCGTGCTGGCCGAGCTGGACACCGTGATGGCCCGCGCCCGCTTCGCCGAGGAATACAACGCCATTCGCCCGGTGCTGGAGCATGCCGAGGCCGCGCAGCCCGGACTCTCCTTGAAGGCGGCGCGGCATCCGTTGCTCGAACGCCGTCTGCGCGCGAGTGGCGGCGCGGTTGTCCCCGTCAGTGTGGCGCTCGACGATGAGCACCGGCAACTGATCATCAGCGGCCCTAACACCGGCGGCAAGACGGTCACACTCAAGACTCTGGCGCTGGCCGCCATGATGGCGCAGGCCGGCATTCCGGTCTGCGCCGAAGAGGCGCGGCTGCCGCTTTTGACCGGCTTCCTGGCGGACATTGGCGACGCGCAGTCCATCGAGCAGAATCTCTCCACATTTTCCGCGCACATTGTGCGCCTCAACAAGATTGCCGCCGAGGCCGGCCCGGCTTCGCTGGTGCTGCTCGACGAACTCGGCTCGACCACCGACCCCGAAGAGGGCGCAGCCCTGGCCGTCGCCATCGCGGAGCATTTTCTGCGCGCGCGGGCATGGTCCATCATCTCAACGCATCACACGTCGCTGAAAATCTACGCTGAGACCACGCCCGGCGTGCTGAATGCCGCCGTCGGCTTTGACGAGCAGACCCTGGCCCCGACCTACGTCCTGCGGCAGGGCGTTCCCGGAGCCAGCGCCGGCATCAACATCGCGCAGCGGCTCGGGCTTGAGCCAGCCATTGTGGAGGCTGCGCGCAAACGCCTCTCCACGCAAACACTCGACATCGCACGCTTTCTCGAAAAGCTGCACGAGCAGCTCCGGCATCTGGAAGCCGAACGCCTCCGCACCCAGCAACTCGAAGGCGAGCTGCAGCGCGAACGCGCCAGGCTCGAAGTGGAGGGACTGAAAGAGTGGCGCGCCAAGGTCCGCGAGCTGGAGCAGCAACTGCAATCCCTGATCAAGGACTTTGAATACCAGGCACGCGAAACCGTCAAAGCCATCGATGATCGCGCGGCCCAGCAGAAGCTCAGCAAAGAGGCCGAGCGCCGCATCGCACGCCTGCGGCGCGAGTTTGCCGAGAGCTTCAACTCCGCCGTGGTAGCGGAGCACACCGGCGCCAGCCGTGGTGACGCCAACGCCCAGCCGCACCTGCCCCAGCGCGTCACTGCCGGAGACGTGGTCAAGCTGCGCTCGCTCGGCAAAACGGCCACCATCCAGCGTCAGGTGGATGAACGCACCTACGAAGTGGCCATCGGCCCCATGAAGATGCGCGTGAGCCGGGATGAAATCGTCGAGGTGCTCAGCGGATCCGCGGCCGCGGGCGAAGACCGGCAGGCCGTGCGCGCCCGGCTGCGCTCCAAAGGCGTCTCTGTGCAGATGAGCGACCCCGACCCGGTCATGAGCTGGGAGGTCAATGTCATTGGCCGCACCGCGGACGAAGCACAGGATGAAGTCGAGAAGTTCCTCGACCGCGCCGTGATGGCCGGCCTGCCGCGCATTCGCGTGATTCACGGCACTGGAATGGGCGTACTGCGCCGCACCTTGCGGCAGTGGCTTCAGCAGCATCCGCACGTCTCGCAGGTAACCGAACCGCCTTACAACGAGGGCGGCTCTGGGGCGACCATTGTCGAACTAAGACAGTAGTGCCCGCACCCATGCGCACCGCGTGCGTGAGCGTGCCCCATCAAAAATGATTCGCTAAGCGCGCTACCTCCAACAAGTCGAACGTCTTAGCCCGGTGCTACGATGGGCAGGCAAAGAGCTTGCGCGTAACCGCGGCTCGGGGAAGGGGCAAAGTCATGATTCGAATGATCACAGTCGAGCGGGAGTACGGCAGCCAGGGCGCGGCCTTTGCTCATCATTTAGCCAGCCGGCTGGGATGGAAGCTGATCGACGACTGCCTGCTTGAAGAGATTGCCACCAGGGCCGGAGTAGAAAAACATCTCGTCGCGCAATGCGATGAACGCCTCGACCCCTGGTACTACCGCTTCGGCAAGGCCTTCTGGCATGGTTCGCTCGAACGGCTTCCCGGACCAGACTCCGACACCTTCGACAGCGACCGCATGGTCGATCACGTGCGAGAGCTGTTGCGCACGCGCGCCGAGGAGGGCCAGTGCGTGGTCGTCGGACGCGGCGCGGCCTGCTTGCTGCACAACGTGCCGGGAGCGTTTCATGTCTTCGTCTACGCGTCGATGCCGCGCAAGGTGAAGTACATCACCGAGCAATTTCCGGAGCACGCCGGAGACGTAGAAGCCGAGATCGTGGCCACCGACCGCCGCCGCGCCGCCTACATTCGCCGCTACTACGACATGGACTGGACCGACCGCCGCATCTACCACCTGATGATGAATAGCTGCATGGGCTTCGAAGCCATGGTGGGCGCTACGGTCGAAGCCGCCGGGCTGACCTCCCTTGTAGGCCCCGAGAGAGTCTCGCGCTAAATCTGCAGCCATCCCGTCATTACTTCCCACTCACATCCCAGGATAAAAAAGAAAGGCCGCCCATTGGGCGGCCTTTGAAGTTTTGCCGGAGTGCGATGAACCGCACTCCGGGAAGGAGGTTAGAAGATGATCTTGCCGCCGAGCTGCACAATACGGGCAGGCTGCGGGTCGCCGCCAGCTCCGGTTGGCTCGAAGACTCCAGTGATGGCACCAAAGGCTCCAGTTCCATAGTCACCGGAGGGAGGCAGGAAATTCGTGTGGTTGAACACGTTCTGAGCGTCCATACGAATTTCCACGTAGCGTCCGGTTCCTGCACCAAGATAGAAGTCCTTGTACAGGCTGGCGTCGGTGTAGTTCTCGCCAGGACCGGCAAAGTAGTTGCGCTTCGTGTTGCCGAAGGTGCCAAGCGGCTCTGGGCTGAAGACCGAGGTATCGAAGCCCATCAAGCCATGAGCGCGAGGATTGGAATACGTCGTCTCATGGAAGTTGGACGTATTCGGAGTATCCGGGCAGCTGTAGTAGTTGTAGAAGCCATCGCACCATGCGGAGCGGCTGCCAGTACCCTCATACAGCGTGATCGGGAAGCCACTCTCGATGGCGCCGTAGCCAGACAAGGTCCAGCCCGACAGAGCCTCACGAAGCGCAAGATTATGCTTCACGAACTGGAAGACCGGAACCTGATAGATGACCAGGTAAGAGAGACGCTGGCGAACATCGAAGTCCGAGTTGCCGTAGCTCAGATATGAGAAGCCCGGATAGGAGTTGTAGCCACGGCCATTGAAGCCCGAGCTTTCCAAACCGGAGGCGTTATCAAGAGAGTGGGAGTAGGTGTAGGAGATGTTGAAGGAGAGGCCGTGAGTCGGGGCCTTCTGCAACTGCACCTGCAGTGAGTTGTAGCTGGAAACACCTTCGCTGGTCTGCTCGCCAACGCCAAGGTACCAGGGGTTACCGTTCGGATCCACAGGGCTGGTGATATCAGCCAAAGCAGTGTGTCCGGGGTAATAGAGATGCTGCTGGTTACGTGCACCCTCGTTGGCATTCACCTTGTACACGCCCTTGCTGGTGTAATCGCTACCGATACAGGCAGGATCAGCAAGGCAAGCGGCATGTCCAGCAGGGGTGATCGGGTCGCCGTCCACCACGTTGATGAGGTGGCGGGCAAGTTCACCCACATAGGCAACCGTGAGCACCATGCTGCTGGGCAGCTGACGCTGGATGTTCAGGTTAAAGTTATAAACCACCGGCTGTTGATAGTTCTTTGAGAACGCGTTGATGTCGAGATAAGGAACATCACCGTTGGAGCCCACCGGAGGAATCGTATAAGGAAACGGATTGGCTTCCGATTGTCCAGTGGCGATGTCCTGGAAGGGATTGGTAAACGACGGGCTGCCACCGAAATCCGCGGCACCTTGTGAAGCCAGCAGGAAGGGAGGAGAGCTCAGGTTCTGCAGCGAGCCTTCTTCCTGGTCGCGGTTGTAGTAAAGACCAAAGCCGCCGCGGACGGAGAACTGGTGGCTGCCCGGAGTCCCGATCAGGAATTTGGGACCAGCGTCAGGCGAGTACGCAAAACCAACGCGGGGGGCAAAGTGAGACCAGGAAGTCTTCACCCCAGCCTGCTGGTTGCAGCCTTTATCGCCGGGATACAGAAGGCCCGGTGCGCTGCCCGGATAGACCGTGGACTGCTGCGAGCTGAGTGACCAGCAGGTAGCACCGATGCCGCCATACTGCAGGTTGGACCACGGGGTTTCCACGTCCCAGGTAAGACCGTAGTTGAGCGTCAGAGTGTCAGAGACCTTCCAGTTGTCCTGGGCAAAGGCATAATATTCGGCGGCGCGTACATCGATCAGTGAACCCGATTCCTGCAGGTAGCTATCCGGAACACCGAGGAAGTAGTCCATGATTGAGTTGCCAGTGCTGTATGGATTGCTGGCATCAAAATTGAATGTACCATTGTTGTTGGAAAGGAAGGGGTTGTGGACGCGGAACTGCTCGAAGCGTCCGCCGAACTTCATATTGTGGTTCCCGACAACCTTGCTGATGTCGTCATAGAACTCCATGTTGGTGTCGATACGGGGCTGCGGTCCATTCGTGCTGAAGCCCAGGGTCGGTCCGTTCAAGATGCCGATATAGGGAACACTTGCGCCAGCTGTATCCTGCGGGTGGATGTTGAAGCCCAACGAGGATGGCTGTACTGGATGCGTAGGGTTCACTGAGCTCTGATTGTCGCGATAGTAGCCGCCACGCAGTTCGTTCACGAGGGTAGGCGAGAAGATGTGCGTCCAGGTGGCGCTGAAGACCTTGGTGTGGAAGGTATCCGATTCACCGAAGCCCGGGACGGAAGCACCCGTGAAGGGAAGAACGAGAGTCTCTGGTTCGGACTCGAAGGAGACCGAGCTCCAGACCGAATCATTCGCCGTTGGGTGATAGTCGATGTGAATGATGCCCTGATCGCTGTTGATAGTTTCCCCGTTAGTGAAGGCATAGGCGGGGTATCCACCAATCGTGGCGTTCGGGGCGGGAGCATACTTGGTCGCGAGGTTCAAAGCGATGGAGTTCAGATCGGACGGAGAGATGCTCGCGGTGCCATTTTTGAAGCACTGCGACCAAGGCGTTCCCGCCGCGCATGTTCCCACCGCAAACGGCATCGGGTTGTCAGAGAACGCGCTGTTGCCCGCAGTACCACCCTCGAGAGGGTTAGAGGCGCTGAAGTTACCAGCCAGCTCTTGCGGGCTGAAGGTAAAGCTCGAGGTGTTGCCGGAAGTGGATGAGCGGCGTCCCTGATAGGAAACAAAGAAGAAAAGCTTGTTCTTCAGAACGGGGCCGCCGAGGTTTCCGCCAAATTCGTTCCGGTGATAAGGAGGCGCTTTGTGAGCGCCGGCAAGCTGGAAAGGAACCGAGTTCAGGAAGCTGTTGCGATAGAACTCAAAGCCTTCTCCGTGGAACTGGTTGGTGCCGCTCTTCGACGCTTCCAGATCGATTGCGCCCGAGTTGCGGGCGTATTCCGGATTCAGCGTGGAGAGCACAACCTGAAACTGAGAGAGTGAATCGGGGTCCGGGGTGAAGCCGGCCCGCTGCAGCGGACCGTCGTTGATGTCCACACCGTCGTAAATGAAGGAGTTCTGCGCGGTCTGATTACCGTCAGAAGCGAAAGTGCCGAAACGGTCAGAGGATTCGACAACGCCCGGAGCAGTCTTCTGCAGAACCGTCACATCGCGGCTGATCAGCGGCATTGATTCGATCTGATTTGCGCTCAGTTCCGTCTTGAGCTGCGTATCAGAGGTTTCCACTGCTACCTGAGACGCCTGCACCTGCACCGTGGTGCCTGTGGAACCAACCTGGAGGGCAGCATCCACTTCGCGGCTGGCATTCAGCGGCAGATTAAGGTTCGTCGTCTTGTACTTCTGGAAGCCCGACGCCTTGATGGTCACAGAGTAGGTACCGGTCTGGACCTGCGGAAAGACGTAGTAGCCCTTGCTGTCGGTCTTGGCATGCTGGCTAACGTTCGTGCCGGTGTTGGTCAAAGTCACCGATGCATTCGGCACGACTGCGCCGCTCGAGTCAGTGACAACGCCGTGCACGTTAGCGGTGCCGAGCTGTGCGATGGCCTGATTCTGGAAGGTGAACATGCTGACCAGCAGCACGAGCACTCCGATCCACCAATTGCGATTCAATTTCATTGCCCCTCCGGGGAAGGCGATTTGTGGAAACTACTGGTTTACGTCTTGGTTCCCGAAACCTGCGGCCTTCTTCACGTTGAAGGCCTGGCTGAAGCGCCGGGAGCCGAATTTCTACCAAAGAACTGCTTTCGAAGGGGCAAGGCGCTGCGTCTACTTGGACAGTGCGGCCTCGCCGGAATCGGGCATGACTCCTTGGGTGTACACAACTGTTATGCAATTCTCTGGCCAACATGGTTGACAATGTCTTCAGCACGCCTTCCGCCCGACAAAATGTAACCCCTCTGTAAACAAAATGAAACAATTGCCTGTGGTTAACTAGCTGTTTCTAATGAGATTGCCGGAGCGATTGTCTACTTCGCATCATTGCGAGAGAAAATAACTCATCGGTTAACAGTTGGGCTTTCGAGCGCCAGGGCGGTTCTATGGATTTCTGTAGGCGGATTCGGGCACGTCCTATGACAAACCGGAAAACCTTTTTGCCGTTAGACTCATCGCTGTGAAGATCCTGCTAGCCTCGGTGGGCAATCGCGCCCGGCGCGATGCCTTTGACACGCTCGCGGAGCTGTATGTGGGGCGCGTGCGGGGCTATTGCGAGCTGGAAACGGCTGTTTACCGCACCGAAGAGGCTTTTCTTGAGGCGATGGAGCGGCAGCAGGGCCGCGTGGCTCCCCTGCTGGCCCTGCTCGATAGCCGAGGCAAGCTCTATTCCTCAGAACAACTTGCGACCTGGATTCGCGAGCAGCGCGAGGCCGGCCAGCAGTGGCTGGTCTTTGCCGTGGGGCCGGCCGATGGCTGGTCAGACGCGGCCAGAAAGCGCGCCCGTCTGCTGCTTTCGCTCGGCCCCATGACGCTGCCGCACGAACTGGCGCGCGTCGTGGTCAGCGAGCAAATCTACCGGGCATTTACAATCCTTGCTGGGCACCCTTATCACTCCGGGCATTAAGCCCGGGGATGGAGTCCGGATATGGAACCGGAGCCCGGCTATATCTATGAACGAAGAAGCACAGGAGTCCCGGCGGGGACTGATTCTGATCAATACCGGCCCCGGCAAGGGCAAGACCACCGCGGCCATGGGCACCGCGCTGCGCGCCGTGGGCAATGGCATGCGGGTGCTCATGCTCCAGTTTTTGAAGGGCTCCTGGCACTATGGCGAGCTCGACGCCGTCGAGGCTTTCGGCGGCCAGTGGGTCATGAAGCAGATGGGCCGCGGATTTGTGAAAATCGGCGGCGCGGAATCAGACCCCGAAGACATCCGCATGGTCGAAGAGGCATGGCTCGAGGCTCGGCAGGCCATTCTTTCCGGCGAATGGGACATGGTCGTGCTGGATGAGATCAACTACGCCATCAGCTATGGCATGCTCGACCCGGCCAAGGTGGTGGAGACGTTGCAGCAACGGCCTCCCATGGTGCACGTGATTCTTACTGGACGCAACGCCCACCCCTCCCTGGTGGAGATTGCCGACACGGTGACCGAGATGCGGCAGGTCAAGCATGCCTATGAAAAAGGCGTACTCGCCCAGCGCGGCATCGAATACTAGTACCGGCAGATATGACAGGTTTTCGCAGAGAGCGGTGCTACAGCGGCCGCGCAGGCAGAAAAGGAGATCGATGTCCTGGTTTCGTCGCGAAGAAAGCAAGATTGAGAACACCAGCGGGAATCGTGTGCGCACCGAGGGTCTGTGGACCAAGTGCGATGGCTGCAGCCAGATCATCTGGAAGGCCGATCTCGATGCCAATCTGCAGGTGTGCCCGAAGTGCGGCTTCCACTTCAAGATAGGCGCGAGGGCGCGCATTGATTCGTTGCTCGAGCCCGGCTACGAGCTGGTGGATGGAGACCTGCGCTCGACCGATCCACTGAAGTTTGTCGATCTGAAGCCCTATGCCGGCCGCCTCAAAAAAGCGCAGCAGGATACCGAGCTGAATGACGCCATCGTGAATGCCACCGGCATGCTGGGACCGCACCGGGTGGTTGTGAGCGCCATGGAATTCAGCTTCATCGGCGGCAGCATGGGCGCTGTGGTGGGCGAGACGATTGCACGCGCTGTGGATCGCGCCCACGATGCGCGGCAGCCGCTCATCGTGATTTCGGCCTCGGGCGGCGCTCGCATGATGGAAGGCATCGTGAGCCTGATGCAGATGGCGAAGATTTCCGCCGCGCTGGCACGCCTGGATGAAGCCGGTGTTCCGTTTATCTCGCTGATGACCGACCCCACCACCGGCGGCGTCACCGCGAGCTTTGCCATGCTCGGCGACCTGAACATTGCGGAGCCCAATGCGCTCATCGGCTTTGCCGGCCAGCGCGTGATTGAGCAGACCATCCGGCAGAAGCTGCCAGAGGGTTTTCAGCGCTCAGAATTCCTCTTGCAGCATGGCTTCCTCGACGCCATTGTGAAGCGCGGAGAAATGAAGGATTACCTGATCCGCGCGCTCGACTTCATGCAGGTGCGCTAGCTCGCTGCCCCGTCGCGGCCCAAAAGCCGAAATGCAGAAACCCGTCCTGGCGACGGGTTTCTGCATTTTGTTCTCATTGCGATACCAGATGATTAGTGACCGGGGCCGTGATCATGGCCATGATCATTTCCATGCCCGTGATCGTTGTTGTGGCCCTGGTTGCCGTGAGCGCGCCCATGGTCTTGGGGATTGTGGCCATGCCATCCGTTGTCATGGCCATTCCAGCGGTCGCCGTGACCGTCATACTCGGCGCGCCCGTGAAAGTTGCGATCCGGGTGCCAGCGTCCGCGCTCCCCGCGGCGGGGCAGTCGGCCGCGATACCCGTAACGCGGATCGTAGTGGTCATCGACATATCCGTGGAAATCCCGCGGACCGCGAAACCATGGACCAGCGCCAATAAAGCTGGCGCCGTTGAACCATGCGGGGCCGTAATAGCCGTAGGGGGCGCAGTTGTACGGCGCATACGGGAAATATCCGTATGGGCAGACAGGTTGAGGACCGATATTCACTGATAAGGAGACCTGCGCGGCCTGGGAGTGGGGTGCGGCCATCCAGAGAGCCGCAGCGGTGACCGCGAGAAGTAGACCTTTGAACTTATGCATGACTGTTCCTTCCTTGCTGGAATGCGTCAGCAATGTCTGCTTAGAGGCCGGCGGCGAGCGGCGAGTTGCCGCGGGCGGCGCAGAATTCCGCTCGCGCCCGGCCGTTCCCCGCGAAACAAGCCCGCTTGCCCTCCACGAGCCATAAAGCAGCGTTAGCCCACCAGCCAGGCAGCAGCCAGCGCGAGCAGCAGCGAAAGCGGCATGATCAGCAGGCCCGCGCGCAGAAACTTGCCACCGCTGATCTCCAGTCCCTCTTTGCGCAGGGCAATCAACCAGAGGATCGTCGCGAGCGACCCAGTCACCGAAAGATTCGGCCCGAGATCGACACCAATCAGCACAGCCCGGCGCAGGGTTGCTGGAACCGAAAGGCTGTGCAGCGTGGCTCCTGCAATGAGGCCGAGCGGCAGATTGTTGACCAGATTTGTACCAAAGCCGGTGATCGCTCCGACCGCCAGCGTTCCGTAAACGGAGGGCCACTGCATGGCAATCCGCAGCGCATGACGTAGAAGGTCCAACGCGCCGGCCTGCTCCACCGCCGCCACCAGAATGAAGAGCGCGGCCACCAGCGGCAAAACGCTCCAGGAGATTTCGCGGAGCAGCGGCAGCGGGCTTTCCCGCTCACGCAGCAACACCGCCGCGAAGACGGCCAGCGCCGCCAGGCACGTGGGCAGCCCGAGATTCCAGTGCAGCGCCGAGGCCAGGAGCAGCGTGATGGCGACCAGCCCCATGCCGGCCAGCACCCACTTGCCGGCCGTGGGCAGTGGCTCCACGTCGTCGAGCCCGCTGCATGGATCGCGCAGCTCGCGGCGAAAGTAAAACCGCATCAGCAAATACGTCACCACCACCGATACAAAAGAGGGCAGCAGAAACATCGCCAGCCATTGGCCCAGCGGTGGCATGCCCTGATGAAAAACCACCAGATTAGCGGGATTGGAAATCGGGAGCACAAAGCTGGCGGCATTGGCGATCAGCGCACAGGCAAACAGGCACGGCAGCGGATTCGCCTTCGCACGCTTCACCGCCGCAAAGACCGCTGGCGTGAGCACCACCGCGGTGGCATCGTTGGAGAGAAAGACCGTCACCACCGTGCCGGTGAGATAGATCAGCGTGAAGAGCCGCGCGGGTGAGCCGTTGCCATGACACACCGCCTGCGCCGCCAGCCAGTCAAAGACCCCGAAGCGCTTGCCCATCTCGGCCAGCAGCATCATGCCGGTCAGGAAGAGATAAACATCGAGCCCTTTGGCCACGGCATGGCCCGCCAGTGATGGCGGAATCAGCCGCAATACCAGCAGCAGAATGGCTCCTGCACCGGTCCAGACGTATTCAGAAATGCCGCGCGGGCGCACGAGCATGAGCGCGATGCTGGCAGCAGCAATGATCCAGATAAGGAGGTGCGGCATCAGGTGGGAGTCTACCCTAGTCAGAATTCTGCTGGAATGAGATGCACCTCAGCGCTGGCAGCGCGGGCAATAATGCGTGCCGCGCCCGGCGTGAACGATCTTGCGAATCTCTGCGCCGCAGGCGAGGCAGGGATCGCCGGCGCGGTCGTAGACGCGATGCTCCAGTTGAAAGAAGCCGCGCACGCCGTCGGCATCCACATAATCTGAAACGGATGACCCACCCAGCTCGATGGCCTTGCGCAGCACCTGTTGCAGGGCCGCATGCAGCTTGAGCAGCCGCTCGCGCGAGAGGCTGCCCGCAATGCGCGTGGGACGAACACCAGCCCAGTAGAGGCTCTCATCCGCATAAATGTTGCCGACGCCATGCAGCAGCTTCTGGTTGAGCAGCGCGGCCTTGATGGAGAGCTTGCGTCCGCGAAAGAGCGCGGCAAAATCCTCCGGGCTGATATGCAGCGGCTCGCTGCCCGGCCCCGTGAAGGGCTGCGTGCGCGCGCCGGAGTGCAGGCCCATGCGGCCGAAGCGGCGCGCATCCACAAAGCGCAGCTCATGGCCCGAGCTGAGCGAGAGCCGCCCATGCGTGTGCGGCGGCACCGGCACCGAAGCTGCGGAGTAAAGCAGGCGGCCCGTCATGCCGAGGTGGACGATCCACTGTTGATCAGAGGGTTCAGCTTTGCGCTTCTGCGGCTGCGGCGTTTCGAGATCAAACACAATGTGCTTGCCCACGCGATGCACGCGGGCGATGCGCTGCCCGGTGAGCGCGGCGGCCATCGTGTCCGGGTCAGTTTTGAAGGGCTCGCGGGCGCGGCTGAACTCCGCCGCCAGAATGCGCTGGCCGTGGGCGCGCTCGTGGACGCCCTGGGCAACGGTCTCGACTTCAGGCAGTTCGGGCATGGATGCTTTCAGTTTCTCATTGCAGCCGCCGCAGCGGGCAGAGACCACCACAGGAAGGAAGAACAGCCCCATAAGGCCATCCTTCCGCTTTCTCTTCCCCCCGGATGGGCAGGCCATATATCATGGAGCTTCGGGAGGGGCTTCGCCTCGCCTTCGGCACAATCTGCCTTCGATCTTCCCCGTGCATCGCGAACGAGCTCTGGTGAGACCCGCGCAGACGTGTGTGCCGCAATGCCAATGCAGGAAAGACCGGGTCGAGACAGCAAAATGCGAGCAAAATCCGCGGTAGTCGTAGGCGCCCAGTGGGGCGATGAAGGCAAAGGCAAGATTGTTGATGTGCTCTCAGAGCGCTTCAAGGTTGTCGCCCGTTATGCGGGTGGCCACAACGCCGGACACACCGTCATCATTGGCGGCCAGAAATTCATTCTGCAACTGGTGCCCTGCGGCGTGCTGCGCCCCGATTGCCGGGCCGTGATCGGCAATGGCGTGGTGCTCGATCCGCTGGCGTTTTTGAAGGAAGTCGCCAAGCTGCGCGACCTGAAGGTAAATGTGGATGAGCAGTTGCGCATCTCCAACCGCGCGCAGGTGATTCTGCCCTACCACCGCATGATTGAGCTGGCGCAGGAGAGCGCGCCCGGCCGCAAGAAGATCGGCACCACCAGCCGCGGCATCGGACCGGCCTATGAAGACAAGATGGCCCGCAACGGCCTGCGCGTGGTCGATCTGCTGAATCGCGATCTGCTCAAGACGCACATTGAGAATGCCTGCGGCGAAAAGAACGCCATCGCGCATGCGCTGTTTGGTACGGAACCGCTCGATCCGGCGCAGATGTATGAAGAGTACGCCAAGGCCGCCGAAGAGATTCGCCCGTTTGTGACCGACACCGGCGCGCTGCTCAACCAGGCGCTGCGCGACGGCCAGAGCGTGATGTTTGAGGGCGCTCAGGGCACCATGCTCGACATTGACCACGGCACCTATCCCTACGTCACCTCGTCTTCGGCCACGGCTGGCGGCGCGTCCATCGGCACGGGCGTAGGCCCCACGGCCATTGGCACGGTGATTGGCGTGACCAAGGCTTACGTGACCCGCGTGGGCGAAGGCCCGTTCCCCACCGAACTGCATGACGCGGCCGGCGAAGAGCTGCGCAAGCGCGGCATGGAATTCGGCGCGGTCACCGGCCGTCCGCGGCGTTGCGGCTGGATGGATCTGCCGCTGCTGCGCTACTCCAACCAGGTGAACGGCACCGAGTGGCTGGTGGTGACCAAGCTGGACGTGCTCGACACGCTTGCCGAGATTCCCGTCTGCATCGGCTATGAGATTGACGGCCAGAAGACCGACACCATGCCGGCGGACGTGCGCGGCATCGAGTCAATTCGGCCGGTCTACACCAAGTTGAAGGGCTGGCAGCAGTCCACCGAAGGCATTCGGAGCTTTGACGAACTGCCCCAGACCGCGCGTGAGTATCTGCGCTTCCTCGAAGCCGAGTCTGGTGCCCGCATCGGCATGGTTTCGACCGGGCCGGATCGCGACCAGACCATGTACCTGCCGGAATTCAGCGAAGCGCTGGCGGCCTTTCAAAGCGCGTGATTGCAGAAAAGAGTGAGAGATATGACGACTTCACACCAGCGCCCCATCAGTTTTCTTGTTCGCATGAAGTTTGCCGAAGAGGATCGCAGCGAGATTCAAGCCATGCTGGCTCCGCTGACCGAGGGCTCGCGCAAGGAAGACGGCTGCCTCACCTATGTTCCCCACTGGGTCGAGGGCGAGTCGGCCACGCTCGTGATCTATGAACAGTACCGCGACAGCGCGGCGCTGGAGGCACACCGCGCCTCGGCTCACTTTCAGCAATATGCCGTGAGCGGGCTTTACCAGAAGATGCGCGAGCGCAGCGTCGAAGACCTGATCGCCGCCGCCTGATTTTCTTCCGTTCCTCGCTCCTGCCGGGCCTGCAATCAGCCCCCCCGGCGGGAGCTGCCCCTCTCGTAGTGGACGCAATCTGAACGTAGCCTGAAGGCGTAGCCGCGCTTGCGCAGAGCCGCGCTCCGCGCCGGTCGAGCGCGATTCCATGCAGTTGAAACGGGAAACTTGCTGCTTGCATTTTTGTCTTTGACTAAGACTGCTGGCGGGCATACTATCCATCTCGCCATGCGCCGCTTTTTGTCAAAGCTCCGGGGGCACTCTTACCGCTCCCTGCAGGCAGGAACCCTGTTGTTGCTGTGTCTGCTGTTCTCGCCGGGCCGCTCCTCGGCCCTGGTGCCTGCTCCTAACCACTCGCCCCGGTTGCACCGCGAAATCGAACACCTGGAGCAGCAGTATCGCCGGGCCATGCTGACCGGGAATATCTCCACCATGGATCACATGCTGGCCGATGATTATGTGGGCATCGAACCGGATGGCATGATCGAGAGCAAGAACCAGACCCTGGCCATGTGGCGGGACCACATCATGCGCTTTCAGGCGCTGGACCTTAGCGACTTGCACGTGCGGATTTATGGCGACACAGCCGTCGTGACCTCAAAGGCGCACGTCGAGGGGGTAGGCCCCCGCGGCAACATGGACGGCGAGTACCGCTACACGCGCGTCTATCATCGCAAGGCCGGGCAATGGCAGATCGTGAGCTTTGAGGCGAACCGCATCCGTCCCAGAGGCGCTGCCTCGCGGGCGTGAATGCAGGCAATTTGCCCTGTTTTCAGTGCGATAACAGCACCACAGGGCACCGTGGCAAGAAGCACACCATAGCAATGACGCCCTGCTACCTGATAATCTAAATGAGCCTCATGGCGAAGTTTGGAGGTGTATTCGATTGGCAGAAGTTCGCTTACAAGAAGGCGAACCACTCGAGAACGCGCTGCGCCGCTTCAAGCGCAAGGTTCAGCAAGAGGACATCATCAAGGAAGTCAAGCGTCACTCTTTTTATCTGAAACCTGGCGAAAAGCGTCGCGTGAAGGAAGCTCTCGCGCGGAAACGGAATCGTAAGAAGGCTCGTAAGGAACAGGACTAGTCCTTACCTCCCTAAGAAATCTGGCTGGCCTGCTGCCCGCGATGGAGGCAGGCCGGCCAGTCAAGTTTTTTTCTTGTTGTGGTTGGCATCCTCTGCCAACAGAAGCAGTATTCGCCGCATTTCCGCGGCAGGGCCCCATTCGCGAAGTCAGATATCCGAGTCATCCCGGTAAGGCACAAGTGCATTTGCCGCCGGGCGAAAGCAAGGATTCCCCATGGAGTTCGTCGATAAAGTCCTAAAGTGCGTTGATTGCGGCAATGACTTTGTTTTTACCGCGGGCGAGCAGCTTTTCTTTCAAGATAAGCAGTTCAAGAACGACCCTAAACGCTGCAAGCAGTGCAAGAGTAAGCGCTCACGCTCCAGCGGAGGCGTGCGGTCAGAGACGCGCACGACCTGCTCGGAGTGCGGCACCGAAACCACCGTACCCTTCAAGCCGACACAGGGCCGCCCCGTGCTCTGCCGGCAATGCTTTCAGGGCAAGCGGCCCGCCGCAGGAGGTACAGCCACGGTTGCGCCTCCGGCAGCAGACTAGCTCACTCTCTTTTTCTGCATCCAAGTTGATTTTGCAGGCAGTGGAAACTTCCCGGGACGCTTTTGCGCCTTTCGGGGAGTTCCATGGTTTGCGGATCATGGTGCCTACAAGGGAAAGAGCGGGGTCAGCTCATGCGAAAGCTTGCCAAATGGATCGATGATCACAGTCTGCTGCTGGCATTTGTCTTTTTGTTTCTGCTTTGCTTTATCGGCCAGATCATCTCTGGCGCGGACCAGTACAACCAGAATCAGTCGATGCAGGGCCTGCATACCGTAAGCCGGATGCAGTATCTGGCCACGGGGAACTTTCTCGACGGCATGTTTTCAAACTGGCAGGCTGCCGTTCTGCAGCTTGGCACCCTGATTGTGTTTGCCGTCTTTCTCAAGACGCGCGGAGCGGCCCACTCGCTGCGGCCCGGCGGACAAAGAAAGCCAAAGACAGAGGGCAAGAAGCATCGCGGCAAAAAGCAGAGGAGCTGGCTTTACCGCAATTCGCTCTCACTGGCCTTTGCGCTGCTCTTTGGAATCTTCTTTGGCCTGCATCTGGTCGCGGCTTCGTCTGCCAACAACGAGCAGCGCGCGCTCATGCATCAACCGCCTATCGGCCTGGGAGCGTTTGCCGTCTCCTCCACCTTTTGGTTTGAGACCACGCAGACCTGGGAGGCCGAGTTCATGGCGATTGCGCTCTACATCTTCCTGAGCATCTATCTGCGGCAGGAAGGCTCGCCGGAATCCAAGCCGGTGGAAGCCTCGGACAATGAAACCGGCGAGACCAACAAATAAAGATCGCCGCTGCAAAAGCAGCGGCGACTGTATGTCTCGACTTCCAGGTTACTCTTCGCGGCTGGCCGCCACCACACGCTTGCTGGCGGCACCCTTGGCCGGAGCCTTGCGGGCAGCGGCACGGCTGTTCGCGGCTGCGGCATCGGCTGCCTTCTGCTTCTTGTCTTCATGGCTGACGAGCAGGGCCTCAAGCTGGCGAATCAGCTCGGTGGTATTCATGGGCTTGACGAGCATCTGGTCCATGCCGGTCTCACGCCATTCGGAACCGGGCAGCGGAAAGGCGGTCAGCATGGCCACGGCCGGCTGATAGTCGGCTGCCTTGGCCGCCTTGACCACTTCAAGTCCGGCACTCTCGTTTTCCATCCGCATGTCAGTGATGACCATGTGGTATTGATGATTGCGGATGCGGGATTTGGCTTCGCGCGCCGAGGCGGCGGTCTCCACCTCAAAGCCGCTGATCTCAAGCACGGCCTTGAGCGTCAACAGGATTGCCAGTTCGTCATCCACCAGAAGAATTCGCCGCTTCATATATCCCACTCCTGTTCCCAGGGTTTTCGTAATCCACCACTCCACCGCCGGTCTGAGCGTTGAGAAGACCTCTCGGAAGAGTCAGGACCCATTGATTCGCCGGTGATGACGCCAACAACGCCGCAGTCTACCACGGGAGGCGTGACAACCGCCCCTCTGCGGCCGAGGGATGAGGCGCTGCATACTCTGAATTTATCACTGCCGGGGGGCCTGATGGAGGCATCCGGAGTGGCACGGGAAGCGCCAAACGATGCCGCTCCCGCTGCTATACTGTGTAGGGATGGAGTGCGACCGCGCTCCGCAACCGGAGGATACCCATCGATAAGCGTTCGGCCAAGCAGTTTATACGCACCAACGATAGAATTCGCGCGCGCGAAGTGCGCGTTATTGACGAGAACGGCGAACAGATCGGCGTGATGCCGCCGTTTGAGGCGCTCAAGCTTGCCCGCGAGCGCAGCCTGGATCTCGTAGAGATTTCGCCCAACGCGACACCGCCCGTTTGCCGCATTCAGGATTACGGCAAATTCCTTTATGAGAAGGACAAGAGCGACCGCGCGACCCGCAAGAAACAGAAGATCATCACCATCAAGGAAGTGAAGTTCTCCGTCACGGTGGATGAGCATGACTACCAGACGAAGAAGAACCAGGCTGTGCGCTTCCTGACCGAAGGCGACAAGGTGAAGGCCTCTCTGCGCTTCAAGGGCCGCCAGATGGCGCACCGCGATCTGGGCTACAACATCATCAACCGGCTGATTCAGGACATTGGCGAGGCCGGCACCGTGGAGTTCATGCCGCGCATGGAAGGCACCACGCTGCATGCGATTCTGGCGCCGACCAAAAAGCTGGAGCCGAAGAAGCCCGCGGCGCCCAAGCCGGCAGCCGAGGAAACGGCCGCGCAGTAAGCTTCATTGCAAGTCAGACAGCAAAGCCCGGGAACTTTCCCGGGCTTTTGGCTTTGGTGCGTGGCTCCGCAGCGCTTAGTCGCCTTCGAGCGGCAGGAAGAACTGCATGCCCTGCACCGGCTCAGCGAGGCGCTTGAGCAGCATCTGCAGATCGCGATTGTTATTCACAAAGTCGATCTCACTGGTGTTGACCACGAGCAGATCGCTGGCCGAGTAGTGAAAGAAGTAGTGCTCGTAGGCCTCAACCACCTGTTCGATATAAGCATCGCTGATGGCGCGTTCGCCGGGAATACCCTTGCGCCGCAGCCGCTGCTTGAGCACCTCAGGCGTCGCCTGCAGGTAGACGACCAGATGGGCGTGGGCACGCTGGCGCGGAGCATCTGGTAGTAGTGCCGGTAGAGATCCAGCTCGGCATCGCTGAGGTTGAGGTAGGCGAAGAGCTTGTCTTTCTCAAACAGATAGTCGGCCACGACCGGCGTGCTGAAGTCGGTCAGCTCGCTCATCTGCGCGTGACGCTCTTTGAGAAACCACATCTGCGTGGCAAAGGCCATGCCGGATTGCGCCTGATAGAAGCGGTCAAGAAAGGGATTGTCCTCAGGCTCGGTGATGCGGCGCGCCTGCATCTTCTCCGCAAGAATGGCGGCGAGGCTTGACTTGCCGACCCGCAGCGGCCCCTCGACGGCGACAAAGCGCGGCGCTTCAAAGAGATTTGCCATTCGCTATCAAGATACCGCATCGGGCTATGATGAAGGCAGGTCCCGTGAGAACAATGCGCTCTCTTTCCGCTGCTGTGCTGTGCCTGTGCGCGCTGGCTCTCGCCGGCTGCCGCCCCTCGCTGACGCCCTCAAAGCCGCTGAGCGAACTCACTCCGCAGGAGCTGCGCGGACATCAGGTTTACCAGGCTGAGTGTGCGCGTTGCCACTATGCCAACAGCCAGGACGGACTGCGCGGGCCCGGTCTCGAAGGCGTCTTTCGCAAGAAGTATCTGGCCAGCGGCCTGCCGGCGAACGATCACAACGTGGAGCAGGCGATCTTGTATGGCCGCAACATGATGCCGAGCTTTGGAGACGATCTGAGCCAGCAGCAGCTCGATGACCTGATGGCGTATCTGCATACGCTGTGAAGGGGCATCTACCCCTCTCGAAATCGAGACACACGTCACATAGCGATCGGATGCTACCCCACTCTAGCCAACGGCAGGCTTGAATGAGGCACCAGATTCGCGGAATGGTGGGAGAAACTCCAAGCAGGAGTCGCGGAGCGAGACGCGCCGGGATTCTTCGGCCGCTGGCCTCAGAATGACGCTTTTCGGGGTTTGGCGCTTGCATGGGACACCGTGGCTGTTACGGATTCGGGATGGCTACTCCTGGGCGGCGATGGCGTCGACGATGCGGTCCATGACGGCGCGCTCTTCATAGCTGCCGGGGTGGTGCGCGTTGCAGAGAATGGAGAAGACCAGCGTGCGTCCACTGCGCGTTCTGACGTAACCGCTGAGCGAGTTGACCTCAGAGAGCGTGCCGGTCTTGGCATCGACACGGCCGCGCATACCAGGGGACAGAAAGCGGTCAGAGAGTGTGCCATCGACGCCGCCGACGGGCAGCGACTCGCGATAGAGCTTGCCCCAGGGCTGATGCGCGGCATAAGCGAGCATAGTGGTGAGGGCACGAGGCGTCACCAGATCCTGATGCGACATGCCCGAGCCGTCGTAGAAGAAGAAGTCGCCGGGCTTGACGCCGGCATCCTCAGCAAACTGGCGGATAACGCGCGCTCCCTCAGCAAAGCTGCCCTCCCCGGCCTCATAGCGGCCCAGGTCGCGCAGATAAAGCTCGGCGTGCAGGTTCTGGCTGACCTTGAGGGTCACCTCTACATCCTGCGCGAGCGTGGCGTGCGAGAGATAAGAGGCGAGCACGTGCATATTGCCGGATGGAGGGCCGAGCACGGTATCTGGAATGCGGTGCAGCGGAATGGGCAGCTCGCTCTCGGTGTGGAAGTGCGTCGTGTCAGTGGAGATCTGATGCTGCACGCGCGCCATGCCGTCGATCTGCACGCCGCGCTCGCGGAGCAGATCGGCGAAGGTCTGCGCGGCGTATTGCGCGGGATTGTCGATGGCGAGCGCGACGTGGAGTCCGTGGGCGTCAATGTTGCCGAATACGCGCACCGTGCGCGAGCCGAGCGGGCGGTCAATGCCGGCGTAACTTCTGGTTGCGCGCGATAGGTTGGACTGGTTGTTGAGGTAGTAGTAGGGCGTGGGCGGGTTCCACTCGGCGAGTTCGGTGCCGGTGGGCGTCACCAGCTTTTCAGGATGCGCGCCCGGCTCGTTGGGCAGTTGTGCGGCTTCCTGCTGCGGCACGATGTTCAGATAGGCCACGTTGTCATTGATGGTGAGCGCGGAGATGGGCGCGCCGTAGTCCCAGGTGAGATCGTCCTGCGCCCAACCGGTGCCGTAGGGCTGCCAGGTGAACCAGGTGTCATTGCCGATGACGTCGCCCTCGATGCGGTGAATGCCGTCTTTGACGACCTCGTCCGCCATCTGTTCAAAGGCGGTGAGCGTGTCAGAGGCGCGCTCGGTGTGGCCGTCATACGGGTAGACGCGGCCGGAGAGCGTCGGATCTCCGGAACCGAGCAGGATGAGGTCACCGTGCAGCGTGCCTTTGGTGTCCACCTGGCCGGAGGTGACCACCTGCGTGCGCCACCGGGCATCAGGACTCATGAGGCCGAGCACGGCGGCGGTGGTGAAGAGCTTGGCGTTCGAGGCCGGGTGGAAGTACTGCGCATCGTTGTGGCTGTAGATGGGCGTGCCGGCCAGCGTGGTGACATCGATGCCCCAGTGCGCCTGCCGCACGCCGGGCGAGAGCAGCAGACGGTGAATGCTGGAAGCAAGCGAGGCGTGGTAAACATGCCGGCGGCGGTGCGCCACCGGGCCGCGATGAATGCGGGCATGCGCCGCAGCGGCTGAAAGCAGCAGAAAGGCAGCAGCCACGGTGCCGGAGCAGAGCCGGCGGCGCGTGGAAGAGGCAGCAAGCGTGGTGTGAGACATCCTGAGGCGGAGTGTAGCATCGTGAGCAGGATGGCATTCCGAAAACGTGGGCAATTTGAATGGCCGCTGCGCACGCGCAGGCTCGCGCTGGGAGCGCAAACGCTGGTGATGGGCGTGCTGAATGTGACTCCTGACTCGTTCTCAGACGGGGGTCTCTTTCTGGATACCGCCCGCGCGGTGGACCAGGGATTGCGCATGCTCGAAGCCGGCGCGGCAATGGTGGATGTGGGCGGCGAGTCCACGCGGCCCGGCTCGCACCGCACGGTGAGCGCGCAGGAAGAGCAGGACCGCGTGCTGCCGGTGATGGAGGCGATCCTGAAGGCGCGGCCCGAGGCGGTGATCTCGATTGACACTTACAAGGCCGCGACGGCGGCGGCGTGCCTGCGCGCGGGCGCGGAGATAGTGAACGACGTCAGCGGATTCTTATGGGATGAGGCGATGCCTGCGCTGTGCGCGGCGGAGGCCTGCGGCGTGGTGCTGATGCACACGCGCGGCACGCCCAACGAGTGGCGCGGACTGCCGAAGCTCAAGCAGGACGAGGTGGTGCCGCTGGTTCGGGATGGGTTGCGCGAGCGGCTGGCGGCGGCGGTGCAGGCGGGCGTCGCGCCGGAGCGCGTGACGCTGGACCCCGGCTACGGATTTGGGAAGGTGCTGGGGGAGAACTATTCGCTGCTGGCCGGGCAGGATGCACTGCTGGAGCTGGGGCGGCCGCTGCTGGTGGGGGTTTCGCGGAAGTCGTTTTTGCGCAAAACGCTCGAACGGGAACTGGCGCACCTGCTGCGGGAGCCGGACGACGATCTCACGACCGCGACGATGGCCGCCTGCACGGCGGCGGTGCTGGGCGGCGCGCATATCGTGCGGGTACACGATGTGGCTCCGGCGGTGGCGGCGGTGGCGATTGCGGATGAGGTGCTGCGGGCGGGGTGAAGGTCGCGGGAGGCTCCGCTGGACTGGAGAAACTTTCGTTTTGCCTGTGGGGAGATTTTCGAGACGGAATGGCTGGAACAGGATGGGCCGGTGGGCCGAAACGGGGCCTCGGAGCTCGAAAAAAAATAATCATTAACGTCTCAGAAGTGATTGAAAACAATGGACTTAGCGGACATTAGGCTTGTAAGGGCATCAATATAGCAGTTGCACCTATACTGTAATCGGCGCGATTTCTCCGGGCTTTTTGTCGGCAGAGCGCGATCAAAGAGGAGACGAGGTGCAGGATGCTACAACTACACGATCCGCTGGTGGAAAGGATGTGGAGTTCGATAGAAGGCGAAGAGGGCGCGGCTGTGGTTCGTGCGGCGCGGAGATTCTCGCAAATCCTCGAATGTTATTACGACCGCGTGAGAGAACCTGTTAAGCCTGCCGTGTTTCTTGATGCTTCTGGAGAAGCTCCAGATAGTGTTTGTAATCGTCCATGATGCTGTCGCGGGGGTCGGGATGAATGAGTTCTTTTTCGGGCTTTTCCATTCGGTAGGCTAGAGCCAGGATAGCGGCAGCGACGGATAAATCGTTCACGTTTTATATCCTTTCCAGTGGCGAGAGTCAGTCTACACCCGATCCCGCTGGATTTTAAGCGCGCCATAAACTAGGGACTTTTGCGGATTTCTGTTGTACACAAGCAGGAAGAGGTGAGCCATGACAGATCAAGAGCGGAAGATGCAGCGCGCGCATTTATTGGTGGAACTGCAAGACGCAGAAGACGAAGTCGTACACCTGCGGGAGCGCCTGCATGGGTACGCGGATGCGCTGGACCGAGTGACAAAGAAGTTGCGATTAAACGCGACGCTGCAACCATCTCGCGATGGCTTCCACGCAGAGGCCGAAATGCGAGGCAGGCTTATGCCTGAAGAGATAGCAAGTGTACAGACTGCAGATAAACTCGTCGCAGCCATTGAGGAGCTAAGGCAGGCACAGCAAAGACTTTTCCTTTTACGAGAGCGGAATTCCCACATAACCCGCACAGTCCCGATTTAGACTAAACCGCATATTTTATACTTGACACACCATAAATCTCTGGATACAGTTACTTACGTCATGAAATCCAGAGACGAAATCAACACTCCCAAGAGTCTTTTAGAGGCTGCGCGGTATTTTCAAAATCCCGATGTGTGCATGGAGTTTGTTGCGGCGATGCGCTGGCCGGATGGGCCGGTTTGCCCGCATTGCGGGAGCGACCGGTATTCGTTTCTGACTACCCGGCGAATCTGGAAGTGCAAGAGCTGCCGGAAGCAGTATTCCGTGAAGTCAGGGACCATCTTCGAGGATTCCCCGATCCCTCTGGATAAGTGGCTCATGGCCGTCTGGATGGTCGTCAACTGCAAGAATGGCGTTTCCAGCTACGAGATTATGCGCGCGGTAAAAGTCACTCAGAAGTCAGCATGGTTCATGCTGCACCGTATCCGGCTGGCGCTGCGGGGCGGTTCGTGGGAGAAAATGGGCGGCCGCGGTCATGGCCCGATTGAAATTGACGAGACCTATATCGGGGGTGCCTCGAAGAATATGCATGCCAGGCGGCGCAGGGAATTGTCTAAGGGGCTATGGGGAGCGCACAAAACCCCCGTCTTTGGGATGCTGGACCGGGAAAGCCGGCAAGTCCGGGCGAATGTGATTCCGAATGTGAAGCGCGATGTGCTGCTGGACCAGATTCTCGCCAACATTGAGCGCAAGAGCAAGATCTACAGCGACAACGCCCCTGTTTACGAACCGCTGAAGGTCCGGGATTTCGTTCACAAAACCGTGACCCACATCGAAGAGTACGTACGCGGCGAGGTCCACACTCAGGGAATTGAGAATTTCTGGAGCCTGTTGAAGCGCGGGCTGAAAGGAACGTACATCGCCGTAGAGCCTTACCATTTGGACCGCTACGTTGCGGAGCAAGTGTTTCGCTACAACAACCGGGCCACCAAAGGCAATCCGCTCGACGATGGCGACCGCTTCAAGCTGGCAGTATCGCAGATTTCAGGCAAGAGACTGACTTACGCAGAACTGACCGGCAAGGTGCAGGAAACGGCCTTCTAATCCCTATCGCCGGAAGCGTGGGCCGAAGCCGAAGCCTTAGCCTCGCGGCCCCGCTCCTGCTTCTCCTCATCCATCCGCTTTTGCAGTTCTTCCTTGGACACGCCCAGAATATCCCGCATTGCCTGGGTGAACTTGGCGAACTCCGGGCTGTCAGGCGGTGTCTTCATGCTTGTATGATAGCGCACAACTAGAAAGTAGAGATAAACCGTTATGAGCTTGGCGCGGATGGAGTATGTCTGCCGGTTTCAGTGCGCGGGGACTGAACACACATTTGTTCTCCCGCGTCAAAGCCCATTAGGAATATTCGACGATCAACAAAATCAACCCACGGATAAGTGGCCGCTAACCTTTCTATGCCTTCTGCACGGGCATGTGAGCGGAGCGAGGGCCGAAGACTGCCATCTGGAAAGCGTTCAAATGCTGGCCCCAGGTCTATCCGCTGCCACACTCTGGAAGATTGACTGCGAATGTGCCCAACCGCACTGCGGAATGCACTCGACCATATATACCAAATGGAGCTCAGACGAAAGCGAAGAAGACATAAAGCGGCGCGTATTCGCCTGTAATCCCACCATTCCCTGTAGGGGATCTCATCCATTAGCGCTGGATCAGAAAAAAATGCTGATTTCCCGATTGTAGCCTTTCCGCCTTCGCCCGGTTTCGCCATATTCTTAAGCCGTCGCGCTTACCATATCACGGGTTTTCAAAAACACCCGTTTTTTGCAAGCGTCAAAGCCCCCTTTTTCACCCCGCTCTTAACCAAAAAATCAGAGTCAAATACCTGATCCTTATATTTTCAGGTGTGGCAAGTATATTTGTGCCCTTGTAAGTCTTTTGTTTTCAATGATCTGCGGACGGTATGCCTCACTGTCAAGAGTGCTTTTGGAGGAAGGGATGGCCGGTTGGAAGGCACACTTGTCCCCTTATTTTCAGGATAGCAATTTGAGGGGAAATTACCGGCAGGATTGGGAAAGAAAAAAGGGCGCGATGGAATCGCGCCCTTTTGGCTTGCTGACTGCTTTGCGCCAGAGGCGCGTGTGCCGGAACGGCTCGCCGATTAAGCGGCGGGCTGGTTGGCGAGAGCGGCCTTGGCCTGCTCGGCCAGCGCGGTGAATCCGGCGGCGTCATTGGTGGCGATGTCGGAGAGGACCTTGCGGTCGAGCTCGATGCCGGCCACCTTGAGGCCGTGAACGAACTGCGAATAGCTCATGCCGTTCAGCTTGGCGGCGGCGCCGATGCGGACGATCCAGAGGGAGCGGAACTGGCGCTTCTTCTGCTTGCGGCCCGAGTAGGCGAACTTGAGGCCGCGCTCGACGGCTTCCTGGGCTGCCTGGTAGAGCTTGGATTTTGTGAGGAAGTAGCCGCTTGCCCTCTTCAGGATTTTTTTGCGGCGGTCAGATCTTTTTGTCCCACGTTTTACGCGAGGCATAGTGTTTCTCCTTTGGTGTTGCGTTTCGCGGCTGGAGGCAGGGTGGCCTCTTCACTCGCGTCGAACCTGAATCTCTCGGCTGGATCACGTTGATCCAAGCCGGGGGCGCGATGGCCCTGAGTCCTGCGTGGACCGATCAGGCGTAGGGAATCATGCGGGCTACCTTCGCGTGGTCGGCGTCCGAAACCAGAGCGCTGTGTGCGAGCTTGCGCTTGGTCTTGGTCTCCTTCGACGTGAGGATGTGGCGCATCTTGGACTGGCCCCGCTTGATTTTGCCGGTGCCGGTCTTCTTGAAGCGCTTGGCCGCGCCGCGGTGTGTCTTCATTTTGGGCATGGTTTACCTATGGTCTCCGGTGGTTTGGCGACATTGCCCAGTATATGGGAGGACGGGGGTCTGAGGCAATCCTGTGAGTTGGCTGGCTGGAAGGCTTGTGTCTGCGCGAGATGGGGCTGAGTTTTGCTCTTGTTCCCCACTCAAGCAAAGGACGCTTGAGTGGGCCACCCGGTTTCTGCTTTACCGGTAGCGCAAGAATGCCGGAATGTCGCGTGCCCCGTGAGTGACTGCGATGATCTCGACGTATTCGTTTTGCTGCCGGCAAAGAATCAGGTAAGCCTGAACCGGCCAGAACCGTATCGGTTGATGGGTGAGATCTCGCCGGGTGTGGCCGATGCCGGGCGATTCCGCGATTTTCTTGAAGGCGTCAAAGAAACGCGCCAACCATTGATCGGCTGCGTCTTCATTGTGTTCTGTAATGTACTGCCAGATGGCTTCCAGATCAGATTCCACCGCCGCAGCCAGCCGGTAGCGGCTCATGCGCTCTGACGCTTTCGCTCGCGGGACTTCTGTTCGAGCCTAGCGCGGACGGCTTCAGGGTCCTCATATTCGCCGCGATTGAGCGATGCGAGGCGCTCTTCCAACTCGTGCTGAAATGCGGTGAGTTGCGCCTGACGCGCCTGGTCGCGTTCCTCCATCAGGCGGAGAGCCTCTCTGACGACTTCGCTGGCGGAGGTGTAGCGGCCAGAGGAGACTTTTTCAGCGACGAAGCGGTCCAGTTCCGGGGTGAGCGAGACGTTCATGATTGGCTCCTGCTATGAGGCCATGCTGGGCGCGATGACAGAAAATGTCAAGATTTGACATAGGATTGAGTCGGGCGAACCCATGTCTCTGCGAGACATGGGGCACCCGGGCGCGAGGAGTGTAAAGGATGTCCCGGGACACTTTGTAAAGCATGTCATGAGACTGAGCACAAAAGACGCTTGCGTGAGCGATAGAAGGGCCACGGAGAAACTACCCCACTCAAACCAACTTCGGGTTTGAATGGGGCACCCATGTTTCTGCTATTTGCTGCGATCGATCGGGTAGCCTTGCCAGACGTATTCGAGGGCTTCGGGGAGGGTCTGGAGCTTGACGGCGTGGTCGACGTGGCCGGCGTTGCGGGCGAAGACGAACTGGTAGTGGTATCCCTTGGCGGCGAGGACGCGGGCCATGTCTTCGTTGGCCACGACCCAGTCGTGCATGCCGTCGCGCATATCGTTGGGGTTGTAGAGGTCGCGGTCGCCGACCTCCATCCAGATGCGGATGGGCTTGCGCGGGGAGTGGGGGATGAGGCGGGTGTGGAGATCCCATGCGCCGCCGGGCATTTTCGGGTTCCAGGGCCACTGCTGGTTGACGTAGGTGCCGGAGTAGCTGAGGACGCGGTGGTAGAGCTCGGGGTGGAACCAGGCCATGAGGAACGCGGCCGCCGCGCCGGAGCTGCCGCCCATGGTGGCGCGGCCGTCGGGGTTGTGGGTGAGGCGCACGTGGCAGGTGCTCTCGACGCGGGGCAGCACCTCATGCTCAACGAACTCGGCATAGCGGCCAGAGACGGTGTCGTATTCAAGGCCGCGCTCGCTGCCCTGGGCGTCTCCGCCGCCGTTGGCGATGGAGATGGCGAGCATGACGGGCAGCTTGTGTTCGGCAATGAGGTTGTTGACGGCGGTGAAGAGCAGTGGGTCGGGGCCGTCGGCGCCGACGATGAAAGGCGCGGCGTCGCCCGCGTGGTATTGGCTGGGCACGTAGACCTCGACGAGGCGATGCCAGGGCGCGGGATGGCTGGTGGTGACGATGAGGCGCGCGGGGTTGTGCGGGTCGGGCGTGCCGAAGGTTCCGGGCGTGCGCGCGATGCCGGGGTAGTAGCGGCTGTGAGCCGAGGTCATGGTGAACCGGCAGACGCGGCCCTGCGGGACGGCTGGATTCACGGACATTTCGGGCGCGGCGGGGTGCGCGGGGCCGAGGATGAAGTTGCCATCCTGCGTGGGCGAGGGGACCTGGCCGTTGGGCAGATCGCGGGCCGGAACGTTGCCGGGCGCGTGCGGATTGCGCGTGGGGAATGGGGTGTGCTGGGCGAGCGCGGGCAGCGCGGTGAATAGAAGCAGGGTAGCGAGCGTGCGGATCATGGCGTGTCCCTTGTACTACAAGGCAGCGTCCGGTGGCGAGTGGGACGGGTCAGTGGTCAGTTGTCAGTTGTCAGTCAGGGAACAAGCCAGTCGCGGCCTGGTTTTCTCCCGGGTCCGAACGGACGGACCCGGGGCACCCGGAGTGGATGTTGAGGGACTGCAGGTCCCTCCACTCACTTCGTTCGGTCGGGATGACAACTTATGGGCGCATCTGGGGCAGGGATGACAAAAGGAGTTACCGGAGAGCGAATGCAGGTCCCTCCACTCACTTCGTTCGGTCGGGATGACAACTTATGGGCGCATCTGGGGCAGGGATGGGAACTTCCTGAGAAGCTACGGGAGGAGGGCGGCGAGGCTTTCGGCGCGGTCGCAATCGACGCGGAGCAGGGTGTCAGTGCGGGTCATGGCCATGAGGGCCTGCACGCGCTCGCTTGTGCCGCAGAGGCGGATGAAGCCGTCGCGCTTCTCAAGATCGCGATTGATGCGGACGAGGAAGCCGAGTCCGGTGCTGTCAAGGTAATCGACGCCGGCCATGTCAAAGACGATGTGGCGGGGAGGGTTCGTATCCAGTTGCTCGTAGACGAGCTGAATGAGATGGTCAAGCGCCGGGCTCATGGTCATGGAGCCGGTGAGCGTGATGACGAGGAGATCGTCCGAAGCACGATCCAACTGGAAGACGAGCGTCATGGCTTCACTTTATCGCAAGGATGGGCGGGTAACGTTACCGTTTTTCAATTTAAGACGTAACTTAGAGGCTACTTAGCGGGAGAGGCTATTTGGGCGAGGCGGCGATGGCCTCGATGCGGGCGACCTCCAGTTGAAAAGAGCCGTCAGGCTCAAGGGCGTAATGCTCGCGCACCTCTGCGGGAGCCGCGGCCCAGAGGGTGCGGATGGCCGCGATGCGCGGCTCGGGCGTGCCGATGCGGTCAACCCAGGAGGCGAACTCCAGCGGCAGACGCCACTGCTGCGTGAGCTGCGCGGAGAAGCCGGCGGCGGCGAAGAGGGCGAGCCACTCCTGCGGGGAGTAATTGCGGACGTGGGAGGGATCGCGCAGCAGCTCGACGGCCTGCAGGTGGGTGTCGAGGAGAGGATCGGAGGAGCCGGCCACATCGATGAAGCAGACGCGGCCTCCGGGCCGGAGAACGCGGCGTACCTCTGACAATGCCTGCGGCACATTTCGCCAGTGATGGGCGCTGTAGCGGCTGAGCACCCAGTCAAAGGATGCATCGGCAAAGGGAAGCTGTTCGGCGGAGGCCTGCCGGGTGACGACATTTGCCAGCCCGCGCTCGCGGGCCGCGGCCTGAACGGTCTGGAGCATGGCAGGCGTGAGATCGCAGGCGGTGACTTCAGCGGCGGCGGGCGCGACGGCGAAGGAGACATGCCCGGCTCCGCAGCCGAGATCGAGGACGCGCGCGCCGGCTGTGGCGGCGACGAGGGCACGGAGCGCGGCGAGATCCTCACCCTGCGCATGCACGGCGCTGGAGAGATACGCGTTGGCGCGGGGGCCGAAGCTGCGCTCGACGGATTCAGAGTGTGCGGTGGCGGAATCGTTGTGCATGGAAATCAGCTATCTCCTCAGGTGATGCCGGTGTGGCCGAAGAGCGGATGGGCCGGATGCGCTCATGGATGCATGATACGGCTCATGGATGCATGATACGCAGGACCGGGCGGCCGTGAAGGTCCTGCAAGGGAAAGTAAACGAGATGCGTAGCCGGATCGACGGAGACGCTATGCGCGTGCGGCATCTGGAGGGTGCCCAATTTTGCAAGTTGTGTGCCGGTGAGCTGAAAGACGGTGACCGTGCCGGATTCGGCGGCGACATAGAGGCGTTGGAGGCCGGGGTCGAAAGCGAGCACATCGGGATCGTCGCCTACGGTGTGACGGGAGAGGACGGTGCGGTGCGTGAGATCGACGACGGCGAGGGAGTGATTGGCCTCGCCGGCGACAAAGGCAAGGTGCGCGGCGGGATCGAGCGCGATGCCGTGCGGGTCAGCAATGCCGGGCAGCGGCAGGCGGTAGAGAATGCGGAGCGTGGAAGGATCAATGACCGCGAGCTGGTCGAGGTGATGGACCGCTACGAGAATGTGGCCGGCGTTGGCGTCATAAACCGTGTTGCCCGCGCCGCCGCCGAGAGGAATGGAGCGCAAAAGGTGAAAGGGATGCGTGTCAAAGACCGCATCGACGCCGCCATGCTCGTCTGAGACGAAGAGGCGCTGCGTTCCGGGCGCAAAGGCGAGTCCGTCAGGATAGTTGACCGGGCCGGCGTGAGCGACGATTTGCAGCGTGCCGGCATTGAGAGCGAGCACCTGATGATCGCCCGTTGCGGAGGCGTAGACGCGATGCTGCGAGGGCACGGCGAGCACGCCGTGTACGCGGGTGAATCCGGCGAGGTTTGCGAGGACGCGGCGCGACTTTACGTCGAAGATGACGAGGTGGTTCGCATTCATGTGAGCGATGTAGAGCCTGCCGGTCGTGGGATCAAAGGTCTGGTAATCAAAGCGCACGGGCGGGCCGGGCAGAGGCACATCGGCCACCTGCCGCAGCGGTGGATGAGATGGCTGGGCGATGGCAGCGGGCGCGATGGCAGAGAGCAAGGCCGCTCCTGACCCAACGAGCATGCCGCGAAGGAGAGCTTTTAAAACGACTGCTTTCATATCACCTCTTTAGGAGCCGAATCCTTGTGGCCGGGCGGCGTGTTGATTCCCTTCTCGCGGGAGTTTGAGAGCTATGAGACAGGCTGCTCTACCAGTTGCGGCGGCTTTGCTGGCGCATGCGGGTGAGCTCGATGCCGAGATAGATGAGCACCGCGATCATGAGCAGCAGCCAGATCCACTGCAGGGTAGGCATGCGGCGAAAGAGCCATGCTCCGGGCGCGGAGAGGCAAGCGACAATCGCGGCAATGATGGCGATGCGCTTGCGCTGCGGGTTCAACGGAGGGCCGGATGGGTTGCGCTCAAGACGGATTCCCATGACAGGAAAAGTGTACCGGTTGCGGCAAAGTGTCGCAGCCTGGCGACATGGAAGCGGGCACTTTTTATACTGGAAGAGAGCAGATTGCGCGGCTTTCTGCCGCCGGGAGGGCCTGAGCGGCCAATGAGGCGATACCCCGGGGCGAAGCGCTGCGTCCAACAAGATTGGTGCGCCCCTGCATGCGCAGAGAAGATGCCGCGCGAAGCTGCTGCCCGCGGGCCACAAAGATTTGCTCCCAAAGGAGATCGAGCAATGAGCCGTCATCGTATGTTGCGCATGGGCACGGCCGCCCTGAGCGGATTGCTGGTGGCATTTGCTGCTGGCTGCAACAAGCTGAGCCATCCTGCCGGCTTTGAGCAGGCCAGCGCCGTGGGCGGAAGCCTGAATGTGACGAGCTATGCGATGACGGGCCGGGTGCTGGGCAAAAGCGGCGTCACGCACCAGGTGATGATTGAGCAGGGCGTGATTCCGGGATTCATGCCGGCGACCGATGCGGTGTACACGCTCAAAGACAGCACGGTATTCGACGGGCTCAAGCCCGGTGACCAAATCAAGGGCGATGTGCTGGTTCCGGCAGACGGAAGCGCGCGGCACCTGACGGACATTGTGGTGACCTCAGAGCCAGAGCACGCGCTGACGATGGCGGAGCTGCCGCCGCATCCGCTGCTGGTGGGCGAGAGCGTTCCGGGGATTCCGATGACGAACCAGAGCGGCAAGCCGACGGCGCTGACGGATTACCAGGGCAAAGCGGTGCTGATCACGTTTGTGGATTCGCAGTGCAAGGAAGATTGCCCGGTGATCACGCATATGTTTGCGCAGATTAACGGATTGCTGAAGAAGAATCCGGCAGCGTGGGAGCATAGCCACCTGATCACGATCAGCATTGACCCCGCGCATGACACGCCGCCGGTGCTGCGGCGCTATGGGCTGGAGTACCTGAAGGGCAAGCCGGCAGGCTTTGCGCACTGGGAGTTTGTGGACCTGACTCCGGCGAACCTGAAGCGGCTGGCCACGGACTTTAACGTGTCGTATGAGCAGACAAGCGACGACATTGAGCACACCATGGACATTACGCTGATTGGTCCGGACAACAAGGTGGTGCGGTCATGGAGCGGTGACGACTGGAACGCGAAGAAGATCGCGGCCGCGGTGGCCGCATCGGCGACTGGGCAGCCGCAGCCGGCAGAAAATAACGGCGGAAAAGCAACCGCTTAAGTTACGAATCAAAAAAACCGAGCGGGCGCGGCCCGGTCAGACGAAGCTAGAACTGGTCTCATATGTAGATTTCTGGCCCCGGCACGCAGCATGAGCCCCGCTTCGGCGGCGGGTCTCACACTTTCCGCAATCAACCGCCACATTTTTATGAGACCAGTTTTAGTCTGGCTGGGCCGCGTTTTTGCTTTGGAGATGATGGTACTGCTGCATTTCGCGCGCGGCCTGCTGGGGCTGTGAAGCTTTGCGGTAGGCCTGCGCGAGGTCGTAGTGAATCTGACTATTGGCCGCGTCGAGCTTCTCCGCACTTTGCAGGCTGGCGATGGCTTTGGTGGTGTCGCCCTGCGCGAGTTGAACGCGGCCGAGGTCGTGGTAAGCCGCCGCGTCGTTGGGATCGAGCAGGAGTGCGATGCCGAGCTCCTGAGCGGCCTGATGCTGGTGGCCGGTAGCCGCCCAGGCTTCGCCGAGGGTGCGATGCACATCCTCAGAGCGCGGCAAGTGGAGCGCGAGACTCTTGAGCAGGGCGAGGGCTGGTTGCGGCTTGCCGGTCTTGAGCAGGCAGACGGCATAGACATAGGCGACCTGATTGGAAACAGGGCTGGGAACGGCGACGGGCTCAAGAGCGGCGGCGGCTTTGGCGTAATCGCCCGTCATGTAGAGGCTGATGCCGAGGGCGGCGCGCAGGCTCTTGTCGTCAGAGTGATGCTGCACATAGCGGGTGAGAGGATCGATGGCCTGCGAAAACTGGCCGGCAGCAAAAGCGGCGCGGCCAATGTTCTCATCGAGGCCGGGCATGGTGGGGTCCCAGGCGGCGGCGCCTTCAAAGTCAGCGAGCGCGCTCAGGCTATCGCCCTGCGCGCCGGCGAGGGCCCCCAGGTTGTTGTAGCTGTTGGCGACGGCTGACGCGATGTGCTGCTGGAATTGAGTGGCGGCCTGCGCGGCGGCCTGCTGCTCTTTGGTGATGGTGTGATGGGTCTTCTCCTGCGGCAGCGCGGCGGTGCTGGAGCTGTTGGCCGGAGCCGCAGCGGAGTTCTGGTCATAGTAGCTGGCCAACTGCTGGCGGGATCGGGTGATGTCCTGCTGGGCCAGGGACTGCGCGATCTGCAGCTCCTTTTGCCCGGCGCTGGTCTGGCCAGACTGCATCAGCAGCCGGCCGAGAAGATAGTGCGCCTTTTGCATCTGGCTCTGAGCTTGCGGAGAGCTGGGCGTGTTGGCGATGGCGCGGCGGAGAGCGTCAATGGCCTCAGGCGTTTTGTGCATGGCGGCATAGAGCTGGCCGAGATAGAGGGAGACATCGGGATTCTGCGGATCGAGCGCGGCGGCGCGCTGCAGATCGGTCAGAGCTTCGGAGAGCTTCTGCTGGCCGGTTTCAAGATGGCCGAGGCCGGCATAGGCGAGAGCGCTCTGGGGATCGACGGCGATCTCTTTCCGGAGCTCGTCTTCGGCCTTGTCGATGCTCTGCTGCGTCGCCAGATCGGCGGCAGCCAGGGAGTAGTGCGCGCCGGGCAGTTTGGGATTGAGCGCGATGGCTTTTTTGAATTCGGAGATGGCCTGGGTCTGGAAGTCCGAGTTCAGATAGGCCTGGCCGAAGTACATGTGCAGAACGGCCGTGTCGCCATAGGAGGCCTGCATGTCAGAGAAGATCTTGGCGGCGCACTTCTGGTCTTCGAGGGCGAGGCAGGCGGCGGCGAGGTTGTATCCGTTGGGGAAGTTGGGCTTGAGCGCCACGGCGAGCGCGAGGTTCTTGCGTGCGGCCTTTGCGTTTTGCTGCGCGAGCTGCGTGCGGCCAAGAATCGAGTAGGCGCGGACCAGCGCGTTTTTGTTGTGCGGATACTGCTGGATGACCTTTTGGGCGAGGCTCTTCGCATGGGGAAGATTGCCGGCCTGGAACTCGGAGCGTGCGTATTCGACGAGGAGCGCGGGCGAGTTGGGCGCGAGGGCGAGAGCCGCATCGAAGTTATCCGCAGCCTGGGAGTATTGGCCGGCCTGGGCGCGGGCGATGGCCAGCTCGCCGAGCGCATCGGCGAGAAAAATGCGGTATTGCTGCGCGGCAGCGGAGTCCTGATGCGCGGCCATGGCCTTGCGCGCAGCCTGCAGATGCTGTTCGAGAATCTGCGCGTTGTGAGCCTCAACCTTTTGCATGGAGGAGGCGGCGGGCGAGGACTGTGCAAGAACAGTCGAAGCACAAAGCAGAGAAGCCAAGGCTGCGCCGAGGAGGCGCTGAGAGAGATGCAGGGAAGACATTGGGAACTTCATTGGGAAAATCGTAGTCCGTGAGGGCGGTCTGCGGCGAGGCGTGCGGAAATCTTTCACGCATTCTGCCCGGTGAAAAAGAAACTGGAAGGCGGCATGGAGACCGCCTTCCAGAAAGTAGGAGGCATTGGTGGTTAGAAGAGGTAGTGAATCGAGAGCTCAAGCGTTCTCTGATTCGGCGCGCCGTTCTTCTGGTCGAGCACGCCAAAGTTGTTGGGGTTGTTGCCAGGGTACCCATCCGCGAAGGTCTGGAAGTTGCTGGTTCCGTAGGGCACCTGGTAGTGCAGGCTGAGCTGATTGCCACCCGAGAACTGACGCAGCGGGTGGTTGAGCCAGTTGAAGGCCTGGATGCGGAACTCCACATGCTGATCGCGCCAGACATGGAAGTCCTTGTACAGCGACATGTCACTGTCGAAGTACGCCACCATGGTGTAGGGCTCAGAGGTGGGCCCGTACTGCCCAACCGGCGGAGGAGTAAAGCAGGAGTACTTGAGGAGCTGGTTGGCAGCATCGCCCGAGTGAGGATTGCACGTCACCCTCGGCGTGATGAGCACCGTGGCGTTCGTGCCGTAGTAGGTGGCCTGGCTGATGCCGGTACCCTGAGCGCCGTTCGGCAACGGATTGGTCTTGGAGACCGGAGCTCCGTTGTAGTCTGGCAGGTACTGCAGACCCATTCCAAAGTTGGGGTTGTTAGTGGACGTCAGGAAGCCACCGGACTGCCATGTCGTGATGTTCGAGATCGTCCACCCATTGGCCGCCCCGCGCAGGAAGAGGTTCTGTCCCTTGTAGGGCTGCTGGAAGGTGTAGGAGCCGGAGAAGTTGAAGACATACCGGCGGGTGGTGGTGGCAGGACCATAGTTGCGACGCAGATGGAAGGCGTCTTCCTGCATGTTGGTGCTGAGGTTGTTCTGATAGGTCCAGTTGACGTTGACGTTTGCATTCGTGCCGTGACGTACCAGCGCGAGTTGCAATGCGTCGTAGTTGGAGTAGCCGGCGGTATCCAGCACCTCCACATTGTTGTCACCGTAGATCTTGCCGTAGGGACGATAGTCGGCAGTCTTGTTCCCGGTGGAGTGACATCCCTGACCCTGAACGCAGGTCTGGGTGACATCTTCATAATTCGGGGACATGACGCCGGTCACCGGATCGGGCTTGAAGTAAGCGCCCAGCGGAGTCTTGTTGACGTTGTCGAAGTCGGTGAAATTGCTGCCTGCAAGTGCTTCACCGCCAAGGGGCAGGTTCTCTGCGTGATTGCCGACATAAGCGGCTTCCAGGAGGAAGTTGAGGGGCAACTGCTTATCGATGGTCAGGTTCCAGGCGGAAGAGTCGGGAATCTGATCGTCCGTGGGATCGAGACCAGACTGACCTGGATCGATGCAAGGATTGGACGGGCTGCAACCCACGCCGACCGTCGGAACGATGATGCCGGGGGCGCCATTCTGTCCCGGTACGCCACCGGTGGCAGCCGCCTGCTGGGGCTGGTTGAAGAAGATGGAGGTGCCGCCAGGCAGCGAGTAGCCCGCGATTTCCTGCGAGGTTTGGATGGGGCCGGTGTAGTTGTTGTACTGGTCAGCGAAGCGGAAGATGCCCCAGCCGCCGCGAACCAGCAGCGAGCCATTGCCGAAGACGTCATACGACATACCGAAGCGGGGCGTCAGATAGGCAAACCGGTTGGGCATACCGCTGGAGGGAATTCCAGAATCGACGCTGTGCCAGCGGAAACCAGGGTTCTGGCGTCCGGAGTTGTAGTCGGGCAGAACATCGGTCGGAATGAAGACAGCTTCCCCGTCCTTGTTCTTGTCATACCAGTGGCCAAGGTGCTCGATGCGCACACCGTAGTCGATGGAGAGGCGCGATGTGGCCTTCCAGGTGTCATCGAAGTAGTAGGCAAAGTCGCCGTAGGCCATGTCCGTGACCTTGACGACGTTGTTCTCATGATATCCGGTGGCAATGCCCATCAGGAAGTTGGCGGTCGGGTTGTTGGGCGAACCAATGTTCTGACCGGTGATGACGTTCTGTGGAATGCCGCCGTACATGTTGAAGTTGGTGAAGTTGCCGTTGGGATCTTCATACTCACCCTGGTCGTTGGTGACTTCTTCCATGAAGGCGCCCAGCTTGATGGTGTGGTTCTTGTACTGCCAGGTCAGGTTGTCCGCCAGTGAAGGCAGTTCCTTCTTGACCAGGTACTGGTGCGACGGGTTGTCAAAGATGTCCTGCTCGGAGAAGTCCGGGAAGGTCCAGGAACCCGCGGTGCTGTAAGCCGGCAGAATGTTGGAACCGGTGTTGAAGAGCGTTCCGTAGGGATAGCCAAGACCGCTGCGGGTAGCCTGATTGGGGTTGTTGGGACCGACCGGAGCATTCAGATAGCCCCAGGCAACGATCAACTCGTTGGTGAGGTTAGCGCCAAAGGTGTGAACGTAGTTCGCCGCGATGGCCTTGGTGTAGTACTTCTGATAGAGACCGCCGCCGGGGTATTGGATGGCGTTGCCGGGCGTCCAGTAGATGTGGGCACCGTTGTATTGGGTGAGCTCATCGGTGTAGCCCTGCTGGTAGGAGACAAAGAACTGGTCCTTGGCCGTCGGGCTGTAGTCCACACGGATGCGGTAGGTCCAACCGTCCACGGTGCCCGGGATGGCCTGGCGGTAGTTGACATAACCCGTCGAAGGGACCGGGGTGATGTTGGCCTTGGGCCAGAAGCTGGAGAGCACCTTGGCACCGGGGTCAAGGAACTGAGCAGGAATCTGGCTGCCCGCGCCGCCGCCGCCCGGAAGGGTAACGCCGTTGGGCAGAACCGTGTTCGTCAGATCGTTACAACCGTTGTCGACCTTGTAATCGATGGAAGTGCCGGTGCAGAACGTAGCGTTGGCCGGCGTGTTGCCGAACTGGCCGTTCATCATGTCAGACGTTGGAATAAACGAGGACAGGATGTTTGCATTACCGGTGTTCTGGATATCCTTTTCGTATCCAAACCAGAAGCGGAGCTTCTTGTGGGTTCCGGGAATGGGACCGCCGACGTTGAAGCCAGGATAGTAGTAGTGGGCGCTGCCCTTCTTGGCCTTTTGACCTTGACTGGCCGCCGCATTCTTGGTCTGCCAATCGATGGCATTCAGCGCATCGTTTTCGGCAACAAAGTAGCCTTCGCCGTGATACTGAGCTCCACCCGACTTGCTGATGGAGCTGATCAGGATGGGGCCGAAGGGAGAGGACGCACCGAAATTGGAGGTTTCGACGGTGACTTCCTGCGTCATATCCGGATTTGCCGAAGACATGGCCTGGCAGTTGCAACCCGGGTCAGTGATGTCAACGCCATCCAGCAATTGGGTTGTGCCGCCACGGTAGGGAGCGCCGTTAGCCACGATGCCGATACCCACGGTGCTGGAGGTGGCCGTGTGCACCTGACTAAAGGCGGTCGTGTTGCCAATGCCCTGCGGGGTCGTGACGACGCCGGGCAGAATCTTGAGCAATTGAGTGATGTCACGAGCGCCCAGTGCAAGCTTGTGAATGTCCTGCGCGCTTAGCACGGCGGCATGCTCACCGTTGATGGTGGGCAGAATCTGGGTCGTGGTGTGGACGGTTACGGTGGTTGCCGCGCTGCCGACTGCCAGCTTGACGGTGGGCAGACCCACGTCAGCGCCGGCCGTAAGCGAAATGCCGCTTTGGGCATAGCCCTGGAAGCCCTTGGCCGAGACGCGGACTGTGTAGGTGCCGGGCAAGATCGCGGTCAGGGTGAACTGGCCGGTGCCGTTGGTGACTGTGGAGCGCTGAGCCTGGGTGGCTTGATTGCTCAGCGTCACCGTTGCGCCAGGAATGACTGCGCCGGTCTGGTCAGTGACCGTGCCGGACATGCTGGCGGTCGTCTGTGCGCGCAGCTGCGGGACACAGAGCATGAAGAAGGCAAAAGCCATCAATGCTCCCCACAGACTTAGGCGCGAGACGATGGAAAACGCTCCCCCAGCGTTTCCTGGACGGGAGTTCTGGCCGGTGGAACCGGACATTACCCCCCTCGTCCCTCTCTGAATGATTTGCATCATACTGTTCTCCTCAAATTTGGGCCGTCGAGAGATCGACACTGACATCTGACGGCGGTCCGTAGTTCAGTAATCCGATTTACTAAACCGGACAATCTGTACACCTGCCGAATCTCGACTGTCAAACGTTTTATTGAGTCGTCCCTAGACAGTAAGAACAAGTCACCCGGAGGCTCGGGGCACCTGCAAAAAACTGGATACGTACGGTGTAACCCGGGCGTGACGGTTACGGTAGGGGTACCACGGGCTGTAACGCTGTATTTACAGGGAGAAGCCTGCCGGGAAGCCGTATTCTCAGGGTGTAACAGCGCAGTTTTGCGGAAGAAAAGTTACTTCTCGGCTAATAGTCATAGCGTTAGGTATGGATTTCTGTATTTACGAAAAAAACGCCCGAGGAGAGCGATTTTTTAGAATTTTGCCGGAGACCGAGGGGCGATGCGAGCTGCCGGAACGACGCCCACGCCCTGCAGGATGGAGTAGTAGTGGTCCGCGGGGAGGCCGGAAACCGTTTCCTTTTCGCCGTCGGACCACGTGATGATGATCTTGTCTGCGCGGGCGTGTTTGCCGAGGCCGAAGTAGAGCCGTAAGTCGTTCTGAGAGAGATAGCTGCCGCCGCTGCGGACCTCCTGCACCTGGGAGAGATCGCCGGCGATGACCTGCACGCGGGCATTGAGGGCGAGCAGGTTGCCTTTGGCCGGCGAGCCGGCAAGCTGGAGGCTGATCCAGTGGTTCTTTGGGTTGGGGTCGATGCGGAGGATCATCGGGCCGCCGACGAGGTTCTCAATGACCATCTCCTGATGGCCGTCATGAAAGAGATCGCCCACGGCAAGGCCGCGGCTGACCTGCGGAATCTGGATGGCTGGCCCTACTAACTTGCTGGCATTGAAGAATTTGCCGTTGCCCTCGTTGAGGAAGAGCAACTTCGACTCTTTGTAGTGGGTGCCGACGTTTTTTGAGTCCACCTGCGGGTAGACGTGTCCGTTGACGAGGAAGAGATCGGGCCATCCATTGTTGTTGGTATCCACGAAGGCGTCGCCCCAGCCGACATCGGGGGCTGTGGCCTGCACGAGGCCGGCCTGGGCGGAGACGTCAGTGAAGTTGAAGTTGCCGTCGTTGCGGAAGAGCGTGGTGTATTCGCCGCTGAAGTGCGTGATGGCCACCGAGAGCCGGCCGGTGTGGAGATAGTCGCCCAGCGCGACGCCCATGTTGGCCTGCTCGTATCCGTCGCCGTTGAGGGCGAGGCCGGAGGCGTAGCCGATCTCCTTGAAGTGGCCGTGGCCGTCATTCTGGTAGAGGTAATTGGGCTCGCCATCGTTGGCCACGATGAGATCGAGCTTGCCGTCGCCGTAGAAGTCTTCCCATACTCCGGTCAGGCCGAAGTAGTGGTTCGGGTCGCTGACGCCGGCTTCTTTTGAGACATCAGTGAATGTGCCGTTGCCGTTGTTGCGGTAGAGATTGTCGGGCGAGCCGGGCAGGCCGCGCGGACCGCACTGCACGGCGATCCCCTGGTACATGCAGGTGGGTTTGGAGCCGAGCGTTGGCAGATCGTGCAGATCAAGATCGACGTAGTGGGGGACGAAGAGATCGTCCCAGCCATCGTTGTTGTAGTCGCCGAAGGCTGCGCCGGTGGCCCATCCATGATCCGACGCGAGGCCGGCCTGCCTGGTGACGTTGGTGAAGGTGCCGTTGCCGTTGTTGCGGAAGAGCTCGACTCCACCGAAGCAGGTCACGAGCAGATCGGGCCATCCATCGTTGTTGTAGTCGCCGACGGCCGCGCCCATGGCCCAGCATGGATTGCCGAGGCCGGACTTCTTTGTGACGTCGGTGAAGGTTCCGTTGCGGTTGTTGTGATAGAGGGCGCTGTAGGCGGGCACGCCCTGCAGGTACTGCGCGACGGTGGGCGCGTTGGTGAAATAGATGTCGGGGTAGCCGTCGCGGTCATAGTCAATGAGTGCGACGCCGCCGCTCATGGACTCGACGATGTAGCGCGCATCGGGCGAAGAGTTGTGGACGAAGTGAATGCCGGTGCTGGCGGTGATATCGACGAGCCTGGGGATGTAGGGATGGGCTGGCTGCGACTCGGCTTTATGCTGCGCCGCGGCCACAGTGGGAGTCTGCGCCGGGAGCGATTGTGGAAGAGCCAGGAGGAGCGCACCGCTCCAACACAGAAACCACCACGCCAGCCGCCTGCTCACAATCGATGCACTCCAAAAACTATCGAGGAAACGATGGCCTCAGAGTAGCTGATGCGGGGGACATCTCGAAAGAGAAAGTGAGAGGAACCCTCCCGGGCCTGCTTTCTGCAGGCCCGGGAGGGTTTGGTTTAACGGCGGTCGTGATCGTGATGATGGCTGTCGCCATGGTCATGATCTTCATGACCGGCGGGGCCGTGATGGTCGCCGTGGTGATCGTGGTCGTCACGCACTTCGATGTAATCGCGGAATTGCCCGGTGTGATAGACCGAAGAACTCCAGGGCAGCTTGACCACGAAGCGGGCGAAGGGTCCGCAGTGGGCAAAGTCCACGGTGACGGTGGCGGTGGCGGTGCCACTGGCAGGAATGTCACCGAGCGAGATGGGGAAGCTGGGCGAGGTGATGGTGGGCGAGCAGGTGCGGCCCTCCGCCTGATGGAAGGTGAGCCCTTCGAGTTGCGTGGCGTAGGCGGTGCCTACGTCGCCATTTTTAGCCGTGAAGGTGAAGACACGAGCGTGGCGCGGGCCTTGCTCGCTGGTGAGCGAGACATGCAGGCCGTAGCCGGGCAACTGCGAGGCATCGACCATGCCCCAGTAGGCGGGCTTGGCCTGCAGGTTCATGTCAAAGGGCAGCGGGTAGTCGGTGCGGGTGACGGGGAAGCCGTCGAGCCAGGTGTCGTCGTCGGCCATGCCCCAGAGGGTGACCGCCTGCAGCTTGTCTTTCTCTCGCCGGAAGAGGTCAAAGTATTGCTCGTAGAGCCAGCCCTGCTCGGCCAGCACAGAGGGTGGAATGTTGTTGCCGTAATTGCTGGTGATGTCGCCAGCGTTGTAGACGCTTTCGTCCAGTTCGGTGACCTGCTGTTTGAGGCCGGGGAAGTCCTCGGCAATGGTGTTGATGGATGTGGCCATGGCCTGCGGCGACGGATAGTTGATGCTGTTGTGCATCTCATGCCCGATGCCGTCGAGCGGCACGCCCTGGTCGCGCAGCTGGCGCACCACCTTGACGAGGCAGGCCAGTTTGGCGGGGTCGCTCAAGCTGTAGTCGTTGATGAAAAGTTCAGTACCGGCGGGCGCATACTGCCGGGCGGCCCGCAGAGCAACGGCAATGTAGCCGGGGCCCAGCACCTTGTAGAACGGGCCGTGCGCGAGGCAGTCCGGCTGCGAGGGATCGATGGGCTCGTTGACGACATCCCAGGCGTAGACCTTGTTGCCAAAGTGCTGCACCTCGCTCTGGATGTGCTGCTGAATGTATTGCGTGACGAGCGCCTGGTTGGCGGCGGAGTTGGTGCCGTCTCCATAGGCGTAGGACGGGGTCTGCTGGCCGGTGGCCCACACAAGATTCTGACCGCGAACGAGCAGGTGGTGGCAGACGGCGAGGCCCACTTCATTGTCTGCATTGGTGTAGTTGTAGCTCTCAAAGGAAGGCTCGACGCTGCTCCACTTGAGGTCATTGCCGGGCGTGATGCTGGCGAAATGCTTCTCAAGCAGTTGCGCGTGCGGGCCGGAGAGATCGGTGGTGTCAATCTCAGCACCGACCGGGAAGTAGTTGGCGAAGGTTTGATCGATGGATGGAATATCGGTCTGGATGGTGGGAGGCGGCACGTAGGTGAGCTGGAAGTCGTCGATGTAGAACGACACCGTGTCTGTGCCGGAAGAAGGCACCGTCTGCAGATAGAGATAAGCCTGGCCGGGATCGTAGCTGTTGGCCATGGTGTAGCCCATCACATTGATCTGGTGCCAGTTGCCGTCAGCCGGAATGCTGACGCCCGGATAGGCCGTGATGCTGGGATAGCTGGTGTTGCCGCTGAGCGTGGTTTGCAGGCTCATGTTGATGATGTGTGTGGAATTGTCAGTAGGCACCAGCTTGACCCACACGCTGATGTTGTAGACCGAGCCGGGATACATCTTGTCACTGACGCTGATCTGCGGGCCGTCGTAGTTGGCGGTGCGGCCGGTGACGAGCAGGCTCTGCGCGCCACTGTGCGCGGCAGCAGTGGAAACGGCAACCGTGCTGCCGGCGCGGCCCGTCCAGCCATCGGTGCCGTCTTCAAAGGTGCTGGTGATGCCGGAGTTGTCCTGCTGGCTGGGGTCGGGCGGTGGCGGTGAGATTTCGCTGATGGTGACATCAGAGAGATAGAACGAATCTGTCGCGCTGCTGGATTGCAGATACAACAGCAGGCTGGTGGGTGGTCCGGGAAGATTGCTGTAGCTGAAGGTGCCGGTGACCTTGGTCCATGCAGTGTTGGAGAGTGCAGCCGACGGGCTGCTGCTGGCATAACTGCCGGAGGTGTTGGCGCAGTTGATGTTTTGCGTGGAGAAGCTGACGGTTGGATTGCTGCTGTCAGGCTGTGCGAGCAAGACGTAGGCGGTGACCTGATAGGTGGCTCCTGCCTGAACGCCGTTGATGTTGAGCACGTTGAGGCTGGGGCCCATGTAAGCCGCCGTGCGGTTGGAGACGAGCAGACTGTGCGCGTTGCCCGCGGGATCGGCCACCGGAGATGTGGCGTTGGTCAGTGTGGCCGCGCCGAAGGGGGTCCATCCATCGAGGCCGCCATCGCTGAAGTTGTAGCTGGCAACGGGGGTGCCGCCGGGCGGCGGAGCGGTTTCCGTAATGACAACATCATCGAGATAGAACGACTGCGCGCTGGTTGCGCCGACCAGTTGCGCATAGAGCGTGAGGCCGGTCTCGGTGGCGCTGACGGTGTAGCTGCCGCCGATCTGCGCCCATCCGGAAGAGTTGACCGCGACCTGGTAGGCGCCGATGGTGTCGTAACAGGTTCCGCCGGAGCAACTGGGATCAGTGCGCGCGATGGTGAAGTTGGCATTGGCCGCAGACTCGCCGCTGGTGAGCTTCACGTAGCCGGTGATGGTGTACGTCGCGCCGGGCAGGAGCACGCTGTTGAGCGAGATGGAAGGGCCGCCGGCTCCAGTGGAACCCGTGGTGGTGAGCAGGCTGTAAGAGCCGTCGTAGGAGGCCGCGTTGCTGGAGATGGGCGTGCTGGCTCCATTGAAGGAGGTCCAGCCGTCGGTGGAGTTTTCAAAACTGTAGATGGTGCTGGCGGTCTGCGCGCTGAGACGGGCGGGACAGAACACGAAGACGGCGAGGGCGAGCAGAAAGGCCGTTTTGGGGAGGGCGTGCGCGGAGAACAGCCGGCGCAGAGCAGGTGGGAGGTGCATGGTGGTGCTCCTTGCTTGCGGTGATGGTGCCAGTGGCCGCGGACGGAGCGGCGGACCGGTTGCTTTGTGGTTGCTTCCGCGTCGTGGTGGGGGAGTTGGAAGCGCGAGTAAAGGGATTTACTGAAGCGGGCGGAGTATATGCAGGCAAAAAAATGAGTGTCAAGGAAAAATACGGACCCTGAACTTTGTGCCGTGGGATGAAAGAGGAGAGAGATGCGTGACGGAAGCATTTCCCAGGCGCGCCGGGAATGCTTCAACGTTTCAGTTACGGAATGGCCGCATCCCTTGCCCGGGAGTGTGAACTATGTATGCGAACCGCGCGGCGTTTGAGCCGATGAAAGTGCAGCCGGTACGTTGCGAGTCTCTCTGCCTGCCAGCTTACCACACGATTGTTTATGGGGCTGTGATGCAGGGTGCGGTGAAAGACGCGCATCCTACCTAATATGAGACGCGAACTGCCTTGAGCCGCGGACCGCGAACTTCTTTTGCTGAGGAGATACCGATGAGCAAGACAGCGACAAATGCCGGACAAACGCTGGAGCCGAAAGAGTTGCAGCAGATGGACGCTTACTGGCGCGCATGCAATTACCTGTCGGCGGGAATGATCTACCTGCGCGAGAATCCACTGCTGAAAGAGCCGCTGCGGCCGGAGCACATCAAGAATCGCCTGCTGGGCCACTGGGGATCGGACCCCGGTCAGAGCTTTGTGTGGGTGCATCTGAACCGGCTGATTCGCGAGCAGGACCTGAACATGATTTATATTTCGGGGCCCGGACACGGCGCGCCGGCCACGCTGGCGAACTGCTATCTGGAAGGCACGTATTCAGAGATTTATCCCGACAAGAGCCGCGACGTGGAAGGCATGCGGAAGTTCTTCCGGCAATTTTCATTCCCGGGCGGCATCGGCAGCCACTGCACACCTGAGACGCCGGGATCGATTCATGAAGGTGGCGAGCTGGGCTACAGCCTTTCGCATGCCTTTGGCGCGGCGTTTGATCATCCTGACCTGATTGTGAACGTGATGGTGGGCGACGGCGAGGCCGAGACCGGGCCGATGGCGACGTCATGGCATGCGAACAAGTTTCTGAATCCAGCACGGGATGGCGCGGTGCTGCCTATTTTGCACTTGAACGGTTACAAAATCGCGAACCCGACGATTCTGGCGCGCATCTCGCATGAAGAACTGGAGGCGCTGTTCACCGGATATGGATGGAAGCCCTATTTTGTGGAGGGCAACGAGCCGGAGCAGATGCACCAGAAGATGGCCGCGACACTCGATGCCTGCGTGCGCGAGATCAAGGAGATTCAAGAGCAGGCGCGCCAGAGCGGCAAATGGGAGCGGCCACGGTGGCCGATGATTGTGCTGCGTTCGCCGAAGGGATGGACCGGCCCGAAGGAAGTGGACGGGCACAAGGTGGAGGACTTTTGGCGCGCGCACCAGGTGCCGATTCTGGGCGTGAAGGAAAACCCCGAGCACCTGAAGATGCTGGAAGCATGGATGCGCAGCTATGAGCCGGAGAAGCTCTTTGACGAGAGCGGACGGCTGGTGCCCGAGTTGCAGGAACTGGCGCCGAAGGGCGACCGGCGCATGAGCGCGAATCCACACACAAATGGCGGCAAGCTGCGCAAGCCGCTCGATCTGCCGGCATTCTGTGATTTTGCGCTGAAGTTTCAGCGGCCCGGCGAGATGTATGCCAGCTCGACGGAGACGCTGGGCACCTACCTGGCGGAAGTGTTTCGGCGGAACCCGAATAGTTTTCGGCTATTTGGACCCGATGAGACGGCCTCAAACAAGCTGAGCGGCGTGTATGAAGCCACCAGGAAGACATGGGAGGCCGAGTACAAGCCCGAAGATGCGGATGGCGGCGAGCTGGCGCAGGATGGCCGAGTGATGGAGATGCTGAGCGAGCACACGCTGGAAGGCTGGCTGGAAGGCTATCTGTTGACGGGCCGGCACGGGTTTTTCGCGACTTACGAAGCCTTTGTGCATGTAATTGACTCGATGTTTAACCAGCATGCGAAGTGGCTGGAGAAATCGAAGAAAGAGATTCGCTGGCGCGCGCCGATCTCCTCGCTGAATTTGCTGATTACGTCGGTGGTGTGGCGGCAGGATCATAACGGCTTCACGCACCAGGACCCGGGCTTTCTGGATATTGTGGCCAACAAGAGCCCCGAGGTCACGCGCATCTATCTGCCGCCCGATGCGAACTGCCTCTTAAGCGTGGCGGACCACTGCCTGAAGAGCACCGATTACGTGAACGTGATTGTGGCCGACAAGCAGCCGCACCTGCAGTACCTGAGCGCGGACGATGCCATCAAGCATTGCACCAAGGGCATCGGCATCTGGGAGTGGGCGAGCACAGACAAAGGCTGCGAGCCGGACGTGGTGATGGCCTGCGCGGGCGACATTGCGACGATGGAAGCACTGGCTGCGACATCGCTGCTGCGCGAGCACTTTCCGAAGCTGAAGATACGGTTTGTGAATGTGGTGGACCTGTTCCGGCTGGTGGCGGAGGATGAGCATCCGCATGGACTGCCGGAGCGGGATTACGATTCGCTGTTTCCGCCGGAGACGCCGGTGATCTTCAACTTTCACGGGTATCCGCAGCTCATTCACCGGCTGACCTACCAGCGCAACAACCACCACAACCTGCACGTGCATGGATATCGCGAGCGCGGCAACATCAACACGCCGCTGGAGCTGGCGATCATGAACAAGGTGGACCGCTTTCATCTGGCGATGAATGCGATTGACCGCGTGCCCAGCCTGCGCGCAATGGGGGGCCATGCGAAGAACTGGCTCTTTGACCAGGTGACCGAGCATGTGATGTATGCGCATGAGCATGGCATTGATCCGGAGGCGATCAACGAATGGACATGGCCCGAGTGAGCGGCAGATCACCCCTGCGACCTGGACCTGTCGCCGGGGGCCCCGATGCGAAGGGGCCGCTGGTGCTGGCAATCAACAGCGGCTCCTCCTCTTTGAAAGTGGGCGTTTATTGTTACCTTGACGGTGACGTATTTGCTTTGCTGAGTGGATCAGTGAGCGGAGTGGGCCGCACAGATGGACGGCTGAAGCTCGAAGATGCCGAGGGCAAGGAGCTGCTGAACCGGCAATACACTTTGCCCTCTCAGGGTGAAGCACTGGGCGAGATAATGCGGGCGCTGGCGGTGACGGCTCCTGGCGAAGTGGCCGCCGTGGGGCATCGCGTGGTGCATGGAGGGCCGCACCTGACCGAGCACCAGCGCATTACGCCTGACGTGGTGGAGACGTTGCGCGAGTCAGTGCATTTTGCTCCGCTGCATATTCCGCCAGCGTTGGCGCTCATTGAGGCTACGGAAGAGCTGCTGCCGGGCGTGCCGCAGTTTGCGTGCTTTGACACGGCATTTCACGCGACCATTCCCGCCGTAGCCCACCACTATGCCGTGCCGGAGCGGTTTTACGAGCAGGGGCTGCGGCGGTATGGATTTCACGGGCTGTCGTACGAATCGATTCTGCACCGGCTGCGCGCGGAGAATGGCGGCGATGTGCCGAAGCGGATCGTCTGCGCGCATCTGGGCTCAGGCGCGAGCCTGGCGGCGGTGCTTGAGGGCAAGTCAGTGGATACCTCGATGGGGCTGACGCCGCTGGGAGGCGTGCCGATGTCTTCGCGGCCCGGCGATCTGGACCCCGGCGTGGTGCTCTATCTGCTGCGAGCCGGGCAGTTCACGGCCGATGCGCTGGAAGAAGTGCTGAATCATCAGTCGGGACTGTACGCACTCTCGGGCGGAGAGACGGCGATGCAGGCGCTGGTGGAGGCGCGCGCACAGGGCGGCCCGCGCGCGACGCTGGCTGTGGAAGCCTTTGCGATGAGCGTGCGGAAGTTTATTGGCGCGTATGCGGCGGTGCTGGGCGGCGTGGACCTGCTGATATTCAGCGGCGGCATTGGCGAGCACAGCGCGGAAGTGCGTGGGCTTTGCTGTGAAGGGCTGGAGATGCTGGGGATTCACGCAAAGGACGCCGAAGGCGGCAGTGGCAAGGTGCGCGTGATGCAGGCTGAGGAAGAGATGCAGATTGCGCGGCACTGCTTCCGGCTGGCGAATTTATCAGAAGAAGTTTCGACGGCCAGAGAGCACGCGGCTGACTAGGAGACAGGCGTCTCGGAAAGCGGATCGATCTCGTCTTCCTGTGTGGGCAGCGATGGTACCGGCGGGCGCAGGCTCCAGTAGAGCGCGCAGCCGAAGAGCACGGCGACCAGCAGAATGGCCGCGAGGGTGGATGGTGGCATATTTGTGAGCCCCTGTTCGCTTGAGCGTGGCAGTTGCCGGGTACACCGAGCCTGCAGTAGCCGGCAGCCGCCTTGAGATGGTGCGAATATCGCAACTAATCATTGCACAAATATGCTTCGGAGGTGGATCCGCCCTTTTTAGCGCCTCAAAAAAGGCGGGCGGCGGGGCGGGCGGGCTCAGCCTTCGACCGGCTCCACAAAAAACATTTCATTGGTGGGGCGAAATCCATTGGCCGCGTAGAGGGCCCGGCCCTCGGCGGTGGAGTGCAGCGAGACGACGCGAATCTTGCGGCGGCGCGCCTCGGCCAGCGCCAACTCGATGAGGTTGCTGGCCAGCTTGCGGCGACGGAAAGCCGGCTCCACATAGACGTTGAGCAGGTAGCCGCGCTGCGTGGAGACAGGATCGAGCGGGTGCGGGGGCCAGTCGAGCAGCAGCAGTCCGGCACTGGCGACGATCTGTCCATCCTCTTCGGTGAGCCAGCCGATGTATTTGCCTTCTTCGATCATGCGCGCAACCCACGGGGTGTGCGCGTCGGCCATGCGGTCGAGCACGGCGTTGTCGGGCCGGCCGGCATCCACAAACATGCGGCGGCGATGATGAGTGATCTGTGCGGCGTCGTCAACGGTAGCGGAGCGCGTGGTCGGCATGGCAGAAGTATAGGCCGCGAGGATGGAGCGTGACGAGTGCCCGGCGATTACGATAACTGCATGGCGGCGGAATTGAGTGTGGACCGGAAGCCCCTGCGCGCAGGCATGCGCGTGGGCGTGGCCGTGTCAGGCGGAGCGGACTCCGTGGCACTGCTGCGCGCGCTGCTGCCGGTGGCCCGGGAGATGGGACTGGTGCTGCACGTGATGCATGTGGAGCACGGACTGCGCGGCACCGAGAGCGAGGCCGATGCGGCCTTTGTGGCGGCTCTTGCAAAGGAGCATGGGCTGACGTTGCACGCTACACGCGTGGATACGGCGGCGCGGGTGCGCGAGCAGAGAGAGAGCGTGGAAGAAGCGGCGCGGCATCTGCGCTATGCGTACTTTCGCGAGCTGCTGGCCGAAGGCCTGGTGGATGCCGTGGCCACGGCGCACACGCGCGACGACCAGGCCGAAACAGTGGTGCTGAAGCTGCTGCGCGGCGCGTGGACCGAGGGCTTGAGCGGGATTCATCCCGTAGTGGCCTGCGAACGCGGGCAGATTGTGCGGCCTTTGCTGGGCGTTAGCCGAGCGGAGATTGAGGCGTATCTGCGCGAGCTGGGGCAGCCGTGGCGCGAAGACAGCACCAATGCGGACACGAAGTTTGCGCGCAATCGTGTGCGGCATGAGCTGCTGCCGGAGATGAAGAAGATGAATCCGAAAGTGGGCACACAACTCGGCCAGATGGCCGCGCTGGCGCGCGACGAAGAGGCGTACTGGCAGCAGGAGCTGGAACGGCTGATGCCGCAACTGCTGTTGCCGGGCCGGGCGGTGCGCGGCGGCGGGCGGGCGGTTTCGACGCATCCGGAAGAGGGCAGCCTCGGCATGGAGCAGGAGCGGCTGCGCGCGTTGCCGGTGGCCTTGCGGAGGCGCGTGCTGCGCGAGGCGGCGCGGCGGCTGGGAGCGCATCTGGAATTTGGCGATGTGGAGCGCGTGATGGCCATGGTGGAGCCGGAAGGTGCGCGGCGCGAGCAGCTCACGGCGCAGTTGCGGGCCGAGCGAACTCCGCGCGAGCTGCGTCTGGTGCGCGAGGTGGCGGGCGCGAGGGCACGCAAGCTGCAGAAGCTGGCGGCGGTGGAGATTCCGGTGCCCGGCGAGGTGGTGGCCGAAGCGTATGGGCTGCGCGTGGTGACAAGGCTGCATGAGGATGCGAGCGTGGGGAGTGCGGCCGTGTTGCGCACTCCGCTAGCTGGCGATCGCGTGCGGATGCGCTACACCGCGGGCAAGAAGCCGCTCAAGGAAGTGTTTGCGCGGCTGAAGCTCGACACGGCCCGGAAGCCGGTGTGGCCGCTGGTGGAGTGGCAGGGCGAGATTGTGTGGATGCAAGATGTGGTGCTCGAGCCGGATCCGGGACTGCCGTTTTCGATTGAGGTGACACAGCTTGCCTCAGGGGCTGAAGCCCCAGGCTAAAATGCGGGCGTTGATGTACGGGCTGAAGCCCGAACCCTTCAAAGGTCTTCCACTCGATGCATTGCCTGAATGCAGCCCGGCTTGCATCGGAGTGACCACAGCGGATAGGGTGGCGTCGAAGACGATATGGAACCTGTGACTCATCTGCTGACCGGCGCATGCCTCTCGCGCGCGGGCTTCAACCGCAAGACGGCCTATGCGACCGCAGCGCTGGTGCTGGCCGCCGAGGCGCCTGACATTGACATGCTGTGGGAGGTGCGCGGGCCGGTGGCCACCCTGCAGCACCATCGCGGCATTACGCACACGCTGGTGGCCGCGCCATTCATGGCGCTGCTGGTGGTGGCCCTCTTCTGGCTGTGGCACCAGTGGCGCGGAAAGAAGGGGAAGGCAGGACTGGCTCCGCGCTGGGGGTGGCTGTGGCTGGGCGCATTCGTGGCGGACCTGAGCCATCTGCTGCTCGACTTTACGAACAGCTATGGGCTGCGGCCATTCTTCCCTTTTGACAAACACTGGTATGCGTGGAGCATCGTCTCGATTTTTGATCCGTATATTTTTGCGGCGCTGCTGCTGGCCTTGCTGATTCCGGCGCTGCTGAAGCTCACCGATCAGGAGATCGGCGACCGGCGCAAGCGCTTTCGCGGGCGGGGATGGGCGTGGGCGGCGCTGATCTTCATGGTGCTCTATTGGGCGGTGCGCAACGGCGAGCACGAGCACGCGCTGGCGCTGCTTGAGAACAATAACGACCTGCCGGTACCGGTATCGCGCGTGGCGGCCGAGCCGCGGATGTTTGATCCCTTTGTGTGGAAGGCGCTGCTGGAAACCAGCGCGACGTACCGCACGGCGCAGGTGAAGACGCTCGATGACCAGATTACAATCGCGGACGCTCCAGTGTATAAACCGGCCGAGACGCCGGTGCTGGAGGCGGCGAAGCAGTCGTACCTGGGGCGCGTGTATCTGGACTGGGCCAAGTGGCCGCTGGTGGAGGATATGGGCGAGGTGGCGATTCCGGGCGAGCCCGCGCCGCCGAAGGGGCAGGACTGGCATGCGGTGGAGTTTCGCGACCTGCGCTACACGAGCACGGCGGCGGCGCTGGGCCTGAATGAAGGCCCGGGAGCAGGGCGGCAGGCTCCGCTGAGCGGATGGGTGTATGTGAACGTAACGCACGGCATGCAGCCCGAGGTGGAAGCCATGTACATGGATGGCCGGGAGCAGAAGTAGGCGGCGGGGGCCGGGTTTGCGCGGGAATTCGCGGAATTTTGAGCGGGTGGAAGCGGCTTAGCTTGACCCTGAGCGGCTTTGACCGGGACAATAAAGTTTTAGAAGAGGCGAAAAATGTCTGCATTTCTCTGGGTGATTGCCGCGGTCATGAGCCGCGTGATTCCGCATCCGTGGTTCAGCTTTACGGCGGTGGGCGCGGGTCTGCTCTTTTTTGGAGCGAAGCGCTCGCTGCGCTGGATGTGGATTCCGGTGCTGGCGCTGGCCGCCACGGACTACTACCTGACGGTGTTCGCCTACAACTACGCCTTCCATGTGAACGACTACCTGGTGACGTGGGCCTGGTATGCGGCTGTGGTGGTGCTGGGCGCGCTGCTGCTCAGCAAGAAGGTCACCGCGCTGCGCGTGGGTTCTGGCGCGGTGCTGGCCTCGACCTCATTCTTTGTGGTGAGCAACTACGCGGTGTGGGTGGGTTCGGGGATGTATCCGCACACGCTGGCGGGCCTGATGACCTGCTTTGCCGCGGGACTGCCCTTCTATCGCAACGATCTGGCCTCGACGCTGGTGTTTTCAGCGCTCGCCTTTGGGCTGCCGGCGCTGGGCCGCAAGCTGGCCGAGAGCCGTCACGCCGGACAGCACGCTACGCTGTAACGCTTTTTGGGTTCAGGAAGAAAGGCCACCTCTGCGGAGGTGGCCTTTTTACGTTTGGGCTTGGCTCCAGTTACTTCGGGGAAAGAATTCAGGGGTGCCCCAGGTCCGTTTGTCCGGACCTGGGAATAGCCTTTCGCCATGCCGCGAGGACTGGAAAGACTTCACTGCACCGGCCATTTTCACTTTCTGACATTCAGCTGCTATCAGCGCCAGCCATTCTTTGGAAACGCCGCCGCATGCGATCTATTTGAGGACGCACTGGAAAGAACGAGGGAGCGGTTTCGCTGGCTGATCTCGGGCTATGTGGTTATGCCTGAACACGTGCATCTTGTGGTGAACGAACCGGAGATCCACGGGACACTGGCGGATGCGGTCAAGGGGTTGAAACTGTCCGTAACTCTGCGGCAGAACCGCCGCCCTTTCTGGCAGGCGCGGTACTACGACTTCAACCTGTTTACGGAAGCCAAGCATAGCGAGAAGCTGCGTTATCTGCACCGAAATCCTGTGACCAGGGGGCTTGTAGCTAAACCGGAGGATTGGCGATGGTCGAGTTTTCGTCATCATTCGACCGGGGTTCAAGGGGTGGTTCAGGTGGAATCGTGGTGGAGTTTTGTTGAACGGGAACGGAGGGAGCGGGAATCCCGGGTCCGAACGGACGGACCCGGGGCACCCGGCTTTAGTTAGTTGAAGGGAAAATTCGGGAGGACCCGGATAAATACCCCGGATGAGGAAATAGATCGGAATCCGACGAAGAACTAACTTGTAGCTTCCACGGCCTCAAACTCTTCCCCGACCCATTCGGTGAAGGCCTGCATGCTTTGCCTGCGGCCCAGGAAGGCCTCGACAATCTGCTTGCCGGGCATGGAGCCGCCGGCCTCGAGGACCGTGGTGCGGTACCGCTGCGCCGTGGCCGGGTCGAGCAGTTCAGTGCGCGGGAACTGGCCGAAGAAATCGAGCGCGATCACCTTGTCATAGAGGTAGGTGTAGTAGTTCGACGAGTAACCGACCAGGTGGGTGAAGCTCGCATACATCTTGTTGCCGTCGAGCCACTGGTAGGGCAGGAAGCGGCGGTAGAGATCCTCAAGCAACTGGTCGGGGTCGAGCTCGGCCGGCGGAATGCGGTGCGTTTCGAGCGAGTAGGTGGTGTAGTAGATTTGCGTGCGCACCCAGTCGGCGCGGCCAAAGGCTCCGGCGCGGTTCATGCGCTCGACCAGCGCGGCCGGGATGGGCTCGTTGGTCTGGTAGTGATGCGCGAAGCTGGCCAGCAGGGCGGGGTCGCGGAAGAACTCCTCCAGAAGCTGCGAGGGCACTTCGACAAAGTCGCCTTCGGTGGCGATGCCGCTCAGGCCAGCCCAGCGCTGGCGGCCGCCCAGAAGGGCGTGCATGAGGTGGCCGAACTCGTGGAAGTAGGTCACGACGTCTGAGTACTGCAGGAGCGCGGGCGCGCCCGGCTTCGGCTCAGGGAAGTTGCAGATGAGCGCGGCCTCGGGCAACTGTCGGCCCGCCACACCGGGAATGAGCGGATGGGCGGAGAACCACTTGTCCTTGCCCTCGCGCGGGTGCATGTCGAGGTAGAAGCGGCCGACGAGCTGGCCGGCCTCGTGGACCTCCCAGGCAGTGACGGAGGGGTGCCAGACATCGGGGTGGGCGATGGGGCGGAACTCGACGCGGAAGAGCTTTTCCGCCGTGGCGAGGACGCCGGCCTGCACGCGCTCATAAGGGAAATAGGGCCGGACGGCCTGCGAATCGAAGTCAAAGGCCGAGCGGCGGTACTGCTCCAGCCAGTAGCCGCGGGAGGCGGCGTCGATCTGGTCGAGGCCGGGCTGCTGGCGGCGTGCGAAGTCGAGAATCATGGCGTATTCGCGCTCGGCGCCCTCTTTGGTGGCGGCGGCCAGCTCATCGAGAAAGGCCTGCATGTTGGCGGCTGACTCCATCATCTGGTCTGCCGTGGCCAGGTCGGCCCAGGTCTCAAAGCCGAGCAGGTTGGCGATTTCGCGGCGCGTGGTGAGCAGGTCGAGCAAAATCTGGCGGTTCTGCGGATAGGCGCGTGTGTTGTAGGCCAACTGCATGCGGCGGCGCAGATCGTTGGAGCGCGCAAAGGTCATGACGGGCAGATAGTCAGGAAAGTCAGTGGTGAGAACGATTTTGCCCTTGTGCTCGCCCTCAGTGGCGGCGGGATGAGCGGCGAGGAAGTCCGGCGGCAGGCCGTCGAGCTCGGCGGCGTCTTCGACGATGACCAGATTGGCCGACTCCTGCACGTTGCGGCCGAAGGTGAGCGCCGCGAGGGTCGCTTTCTCCTGCAGGGCCTGGAGCTGCTGGCGGGTGGCATCGTCCTTATCCACGCCCGAGAGGCGGTACTGGAGCAGGGTGCGTTCGAGGTAGTGGCGCGTAGCGGGGTCGAGGCCGACGAGCGGAATGGCGGCCAGCGCCTCATACACCTGGCGATTGAGGCCGAGCAGGACGCCGACCTGGGCGATTTTCTGCGAGAGCTCCTGCGCCTTGTCGCGGATGGCCTTGTCTGGATACACGCTGTCGAGCAGGCCCACCTGCGAGCCGGTGAGTCCCAGCTCGGCAACGGCCTCGTCGTAGGCGCGCAGTGAGTTTTCAGGCGTGCGGGAACCCTGCACGGCCAGCAGACGGTCAAGCGCGGCCTGATGCGCGGCCAGGCGCGCGGCGACCCATTGATCAAGCGCGGTGGGGGTGAGCGCAGGCTGTCCAGAAGCGTTGCCGGCAGAGTGGCCGGACGGGTTCCAGGGATGAGTATTTTTGGGGTGGGTACTTTGGTTTTCGGCAGCAGTCATACTATTTACTTCCTCAAATCATTGATTCCAAGTACTTTTTTATCGGATGCCCAAACCGGGCCGCAAGGATGGAAGATTCCGGCGGGCATCGGAAGGCCGGTTACAGCTCAGGTTACTCCCTGTAAAGGGGAGAGCGGGACTATATTGAAAAGCAAAAGGTTGCATGCGGCGAATTCCGGCTTTACTATGCCGCAATCGTACTTATGACCGATCGAATCGCCGTGTCCTCCCTCGATCCGGGTACCGGCGCCAGCCCCGCCGCTGCCGCTCAACTGTTGCGCTCGCGCATCAGCCGGGTTTGTGTCGCCATTGCCGCGTCGAGCCCTGACGAGCTGATTGAGAAGGCGCGCGAGGCTGCGCGAGAGAATCCGTTTCTGGAATTTCGCCTCGACTATCTGCCGAATCCGGCGGCAGCGATTTCGCGCATTCAGCAATTTTTGTATGAGCTGGGCGAGGTGACGGCGATTGCCACCTGCCGGCGCGAGCCGAATGGCGGCAAGTTCAAGGGCAGCATCGAGGCCGAGATTCAGATTCTGGAAAAGGCCATCGCGGCCGGCTGCGACCTGATCGATATTGAGATTGAGACGGCAGAGAAGCTGAAGGCCGCCGAGCTGGCGCGCATCCGGTCGCTGGGCGCGGCGCTGATTATCAGCTATCACGACTTCAAGGCCACGCGCGATCTGGACCGGATGTTTGAGAAGATCCGGCGCTACACGCCCGACTTTGTGAAGATGGTTTCGACGGCCACCTGCCTGGCCGACAACCTGGCGATGATGCACTTTCTGGAGCGCTCGTCGGACGCAGCCAATGTGGTGGGCATCTGCATGGGCGAGCAGGGGTTGATTTCGCGCGTGCTGGGCGTGCGCGCCGGCTCCGTCTTTACCTTTGCCTCGGCACAGGCCGGCGAAGAAACCGGACCCGGACAGATTGCGGCGCGGACGCTGCATGAGATTTTCCGCATTGACCAGGTTTCGCCGGCCACGCGCGTGTATGGAGTGGTGGGAAACCCGGTCATGCATTCGCTGTCGCCGCTGATTCATAACCTTGCCTTTCGCCGGGAGACGGTAAACGCCGTCTTTTTGCCGCTGCAGGCCAACACGCTGAGCGATGTGCTGCGGCTGGTGAAGGAGGTTCCGCTGCATGGGCTGGCGGTGACCATGCCCTTCAAGGGCGAGATTCTGAAGCACCTGACGAACACCGATGCGCTCTCAGAGAAGATTGGCGCCTGCAACACGGTGGTGCGCGCGCAGGACGGCAACCTGTATGGATTCAATACGGATGTCGCCGCGGTGGTGCGTCCGCTGGAGCGGCGGCTGCCGCTCAAGGGCGCGCGCGTGCTGGTGATTGGCGCCGGGGGCGCGGCGCGGGCGGCCGTGTTTGGCCTCAAGGACAAGGGTGCCGACGTCACCATTGTGAACCGCACTCCTGAGACGGCGCAGAAGCTGGCGCGGCAGGCCAAGGCCCGGACGATTCGCTATGAACAGCTCGCGAAGGCCAGCTTTGACGTGATTCTGAACGCCACGCCGATCGGCATGCACGGGAATAAACAGCAGAGCTGGCTTAAACCCGACCAACTGAACGCGCGGCTGGTCTTTGACATGGTCTACAACCCGATCGAGACTCCGCTGCTGCGCATGGCGCGCGAAAAAGGGCTGCCGGTGATCACGGGCGTGGAGATGTTTGTGCAGCAGGGCGCGCGGCAGTTCGAGATATGGACCGGCAAGCCGGCCCCCGAAGACGAGATGCTGCGGGCCGTGGTGCATGCGCTGCGGCGGCGCGCCGGGGAACAGGAGAATCACAGCCTGGCCGACTCGATTGCTCCGGCACGCAGGCTGACGATTCCCGCAGCCAAGCCCGAGGCGGCAGCCGAAACAACGGCGGAAGCGAAGACCGAGGCGGCGGGTGCGAGCGCCAAGGCTGCACCGAAACCGGTGCAGAAGAAGACGGCGGCAGCGCCCGTCGCGGCCAAAGCGGCCAAGGCTCCGGCGGCAGTGGTGAAACCTGCGGCACAGGCAGTCAAGAGTTCTAAACCTGAGAAACAGGCAGCGCCCGTGAAACAGGCAGCGCCGGCGAAGCAGCCGACGCCCGCCAGCAAGAGCGGGCATGGGACGGCGAAGCCTGCTGCGAAAGCAGTCGCCGTGGCAGGCAAGAAGACACCGCAGAAGGCAGCACCGGCAAAGAGTTCCACGAAGAGCGCAGCCAAGGCCGTGGCGAAGGCTGTTGCGAAGAAGGCCGCTGCGAGACCGGCGGCAAAGGCCGTGAAGAAAGCAGCCAAGCCTCAGGCCAGCAAGCCCAAATCCGGAGCCGCCAAGGCTGCACCAAAACCAGTGCACAAGAAGGCCGCGAAGCCCGCCGCCAAACCGGCAGCAGCCAGGAAAAAGGCAGCGCCCACCAAACCTGCCAGGCCAGCCCCGGCCGGCAAGAAGACGGCAAAGGCTGCCGGGAAGCGCCGGTAAGGCGAGATTGTTTCCGCGCGTGGGCCTTATAGTGGGTACAAGGAAGAGTTTGGGCGGTATTGCATGGATTCAAAACTGACGACAAGCCCCTCCCGGGCACACGAATCGGCGGTGGATCGCCTCATTGAGCTGGCCTCCACCGGCAAGCCGGGCCAGGAGCCCGTGCTCGAAGCCGAGGAGATGGAGACCGTGCACAGCGTGCAATTGCTGGAGCGGCCGAGCGTGGACGACCTGAAGGAGCTGGCCCAGGACCCTATGTGGAAGACTCTGCTGCAGTTCAAGGGATGGCTGCCGTTCATCACGCGCCTGCTGCCGCTGCTCGATATGGCCACGGGACACGCGCAGACGAGCTCGAGCACCGCCGTGGCGCTGTCGAACGATCTGAAGCAGGGCGTCGGCGACATTCAGAAGAGCCAGCAGGACCTGCGCATCACGCTGCAGGATCAGACGCTGCAACTGAAGCGCTTTGAGGACCAGGTGGCGCGGATGCGCGAGTCCACCGAGAAGAACTCCATCGAGCACTCGGAGCTGGTGGAAGACGTGAAGTCGATGCAGAGCACCTTCCGCAATCTGCTGATTGTGGTGATGCTGCTGCTGCTGGGCCTGATGGGCATGGTGGGCTATCTGCTGCTGCAGTTGCACAACCGCTGAGCGGGCGGAAGTTCTCCTGAGGAACCAGTCCTCCGTGGTCAGTCCCCAGTCTTCAGTCCTCAGTGAGCGACAGGAATGACGTGGAGAGCGCCCGCGCGCTCTGGAGCATTTTTCTAAACCGCGCCGGATTTACGGAAGATCTTCTCGACCAGACCGGTGACGGCGTTGCGTGGCAGAAAGCGCGTAAGGAAGACGGTGGCTGCGCCGGAGAAGGCGGGCAGCGATTCCGGCTCACCGGTCGCGAGTGCGAGCAGGCCCTTGCGAGCGACCAGTTCAGCGGTCTGCGAACCGCGAAAGAAATCCTTCCTGACACCGGCGACCTGGCCGAATTCCGACTCGGTGGGGCCCGGGCACAGTGCACTCACCTTTACGCCGTGTGGCCGAACCTCGGCCGCGAGCGCCTCGCTGAGAAAACGGTCAAAGGCCTTGGTGGCCGCGTAGGTGGCCATGTAAGGCACGGGCTGAAACGAGGCCGTGGAGGCCACGATCATGATGTGGCCGCGCTTGCGCTCGATCATGCGCGGCAAAAACAGGTGCGTCAGGTGAACGACGGCCGCGCAGTTGAGATCGACCATCTTGCGATCCCATTCGAGGGAGCCGTTTTCAAATTTCCCAACATAGCCGAAGCCTGCGTTGTTGATGAGGATGTCGATGGGCAGGCCGGCGCCTTCGGTGGCGTCATAGAGCTGCCGGGGCGCTTCGGGCAGGGCGAGATCCGCAGCCACGACGCGGGCTTCTACGCCGTAGTCGGCACGAACGCGGGCGGCCAGAGCTTCCAGGCGCTCCACGCGGCGCGCGGTGAGCACAAGATGCGCGCCCGACGCAGCGAGATCGAGCGCGAGCGCTTCGCCAATGCCGGCGCTGGCTCCGGTCACGAGCGCCCACTTGCCGGCAAAGGAGCGTGCAAGGGCAGCAGAACGAACGGGCGAGGACATAGCGGAACCTCCGGGAATCGCACCCAGTGTACCGGAGGCGCAGGGCCACGATGGATACGACAGGCGCGCCCCGGGAAGAGATGTTGATGGAGCTATACGTTCGGTGACGGCAGATTGGATGACCTGGCCAGGGAAATCTGGCTGGGCGTGGGCATGGGCTCGCCGGGGCTGAGCGGAGCCAGATGCTTCGTCATGTCGTAGGTGTAGCGGATGCGGTGAATGACCGTGATGGTGGAGAGCACGGCGAGCACCCACAGCACGGGGGCCATCGCTCCCCAGCGGTCAAAGAGCGCGCCGAGGATGATGAGCACGATGCGTTCGGGGCGCTCCATGAAGCCGACCTTGCACTTGCCGATCAGCGCTTCAGCGCGGGCGCGCGTGTAGCTGACCATGAGCGAGGTGACCATGACGAAGGCCGAGAGATCCACATAGAAGTAGCGGTTGCCGCGCGCGTAGAAGACGATGAGGCCGAAGAAAAGAACCACGTCGGAGTAGCGGTCAATGACGGAGTCAAAGAAGGCTCCGAAGACGGTGATCTGCTTGGTCTGGCGGGCCACGCGTCCATCCACCATGTCAAAGATGCCGGCACCGATGATGACCAGCCCGGCATAGAGAAACATGCGGACGTAGTTCTGCTCATTGGCGAAGCCAAAGAGCACGGCGGCGCCGATGTTGATGACCAGGCCGATGAAGGTGAGCACGTTGGGCGAGATGCGCGTGAGCGCCAGCCCATTGACGATGGCCTGCAGCAGTACGCCGCAGGCTTTGCCGAAGGCGAGGGTCCAGCTATGGGAGTGCCGCGGTTGCGGATTGCGTTCGTTTTGTGGATTGGGCACTGCCATCCCCTTGCGCGTTGTGCTGCTTACTTTTCGGCGGACTCGGCTGCGGCAGCCGCTTCGTCATGAATGGTGGTGAGCTTGAGCACTTCAAGCTCACGATTGCCGCTGGGCGTGACCACGGTAGCGACATCGCCGACCTGCTTGCCGATGAGCGCGCGGCCAATCGGCGAAGTGGTGGAAATGAGGCCCTTGCTGACATCGGACTCCTCGCTGGTCACCAGCTTGTACTCGATCTTTTCGTCCTTCGATGTGTCGAAGACTTCCACCGTCGAGCCAAAGGCCACGCGGTCATGCGGAATGTTGGAGAGATTGACCAGCGAGAGCTCGGCCATGCGCTTTTTGAGCTGCCCCAGGCGCGCGTTCACAAATTCCTGACGCTGCTTGGCCATGTGGTACTCGGCGTTTTCGCTGAGGTCGCCGAGAGCGGCCGCCTTCTTGATTTCGGCGGGCAGCTCATGAGCGAGCTCGTGTTCGAGCTGCTTGATGTCTTCGAGAAGTTTTTTCTTGATGTGTTCGGGCATAAGACTTCAATCTCTGCGGCACACGACGACGGGCCGCCAGACAGACGGCAAGGCCGGAAGACCGCCTTGGTTTTGACCATTATACGAGAGTGGCCCCATACACCTGCGGTTATGGAGACACGGAACCCGGCAAAGCCGCGCCGGAAGCGCTCCCCGGCAGAGGCGGCGGAGTGTATCTAAGTGCTTGCATGACAAGTACATGACGTTTCTGACAGATAGGGCGGCCCGGCTAAAGACGCCCAGCCGGAGCGACGATGGGAAAGACAGGAGGAATATTCTCATGATTTCACCTGTATCCGCAGCCACACAGACGGCGGAGGTCAGCTCTGCCTCGCAGGCGGCTGCTGCTCCGGCGGCGCAGAAAGCCACGCTTCCACAGGACACGGTCAGCATCAGCCCGCAGGGCCAGGCGGCCGTGGCGCATGACGGCGACGGCGACGGTCACTAGACCGGCGACGGCTAACTCAGCACGCAAAAGGGAACGCCCACGGGTGTTCCTTTTTGCATTTGGCGGCCGCCTCAGGTGGAAGCGGAGGAACGGATGAGCACCAGGCCCTCTTCGCGGCTGTGAATGCGGCCTTCGAGCTGCGCGTCCTCGGCGAGGGCCAGCCACTGGCGAAATTGCGGGCCGGGCTGGTAGCCGGCCTCAATGAGGTCGCGGCCCGTGACCAGCAGCGGCGGCCGAACGGCCTCGGGCGGCAGCGAGTGATATTGCTGCTGCGCGAACTCATAGAGCGTGAGGTCGCCGTGGCTTGAGAGGCAGTCGATGCGGTGCAGCTCCAGATGCTGGTCAAAGCCGGGCAGACGGAAGAAGCGCTTGAGCGTGGAGGGCTTCATGCGCTGGACGTCGCCGAAGCGCATGTGGTTTTCGACGAGGGCGAGAATCTGCCCGGTCTCGTCGTTCGAGAAGCGCAGGCGGCCGCAGATCTCCGCCGCGATTTTGACGCCCACCTCCACATGGCCGCTGAAGCGGATGCGGTCAGGCGCGCGCTCAAAAGTGGCCGGCTTGCCCACGTCGTGCAGCAAGGCTCCCCAGGCAAGGGTGGCCGGGCAGCCGGAAGCGAGTTTTTCCAGCAGCAGCAGGGTGTGAACCCAGACGTCGCCCTCGGGGTGGTACTGGGGCGGTTGCTCGACGCCATGCAGGCGGTCAATCTCCGGCAGCACCTCGCGCAGCAGGCCGGTCGCATCAAGCAGCTCAAAGGCGTGGCGGGCATGGCCCTCAGTGAGCATGCGGGTCAGCTCGTCACGGACGCGCTCGCGGCTCACCTGCGCGATGCCGGGCGCAAGCTGGCGGAGCGCGGCGAAGGTCTCCGGCTCCAATTCGTAACCAAAGCGCGCGGCAAAACGCACGGCGCGCAGCATGCGCAGCTTGTCCTCAGTGAAGCGACGCCCGGCGTGGCCGATGGCGCGCACGATGCCGGCGGTGAGGTCGGCGCGGCCATCCACGAAGTCGAGCACGGCGTCGTCGAGCGAGCCGGTCTGCTGCCACTTTTCCGGGTCGAGCAGCATGCCGTTGATGGTGAAGTCGCGGCGAAGCACGTCGTCCTCAGGCCGGTCGGCAAAGGCGACCTCAGAGGGACGGCGGCCGTCCAGATACGCTCCATCGCTGCGAAAGGTCGCCACCTCGGTGGTGATGGGCTGGCCGTCGATTTCATCGGCGACCAGCACGACTCCGAAATGCGCGCCAACGGCATAGGTGCGCGGAAAGAGCGCGAGCACCACGTCAGGACGGGCGCGGGTGGTAACGTCATAGTCCTTGGGCGCGTGGCCAAGCAGCAGATCGCGGACGCATCCCCCGGCAAAGTAGGCCTCGTAGCCGTGGGCGCGCAGATGGGCAACGATGTGCGCGGCGGCGCGAAAGGCCGGGGACGCCTCGAAAGACGAGAACGGGATGGGCGTGGAAGGCATGCCTGCATTGATGATGCAGCGGTTGGATTTCAAGTGCAAAAGAGGATCGGGATGGGCAAACAGTCGGGAATCCCGGGTCCGGACACACGGACCCAGGGCACCCAGATGGGAAAGGGTTTGCGCAATCGTGGGAAGGAGGGTGCGGGGAATCAATAAAATAGAAGCAGAATGGCTAGCGGACAGACAGGCGAGCGGGCGCGGACGGGGCTGATTCTGGGCATCGAGAGCTCGTGCGACGAGACTTCGGCGGCGGTGGTGCGCGGTGGGCGCGAGGCGCTCAGCAACGTGATTGCCTCGCAGATTGCCGTGCATGCGCCGTTTGGCGGAGTGGTTCCGGAGCTGGCCTCGCGCGAGCATCTGCGCGCGATTGTGCCGGTGGTGGAGCAGGCGTTGCGCGAATCCGGCGCGGCCTTGGACGATCTGGATGCCGTGGCCGTGACCGAGGGCCCTGGCCTGCCGGGAGCGCTGCTGGTGGGCGTGAGCTATGCCAAGGCGTTGGCCTTTGCGCTGGGCAAGCCACTGATCGCGGTGAATCATCTGGAAGGACATATTCACGCGGTGTTGCTGGAGCGCGTGCTGCAAAAGGCTGATACCCAGGCAATACCGGAACACGGCCAGCCGAAGCTCGCGCTGGTGGTTTCGGGCGGGCACACGCACTTGTATCTGGCGCGGGAAACAGACGGCGCATGGACCTACCGCAATGTGGGCCGCACGGTGGATGACGCGGCAGGCGAGGCCTTTGACAAGGTGGCCAAGCTGCTCGGGCTGGGGTATCCGGGCGGGCCGTGGATCGATGCGCTGGCTCCCTTTGGCGACGCGAGGGCAGTGCCGTTCTCCTTTGCGCAGGTAAAGGCAAAGGCACACCGGCGGGATGATCCGGTGGCGCTGCATCCTGAGGAGGCGACGTACTTCTCCTTTAGCGGCATCAAGACGGCGGTGCTGCGCTATGTGCAGACGCATGACATGGAGGCGCACATTGCGACGCGGCGGCAGGCGATGGCCACGATGCCGGATGCTTCGCCCCGGCGCGACCTGGAGGCCGTGCGGGCGCTTTGCGATCAGGAGACGCTCGACCTGCTGGCGAGCTTTCAGCGTGCCGTGGTGGAAGATTTACGGCGCAAGACCTTTCGCGCGGCTGAGCGGTATGGCGTGGCCGAGATTCTGGTCTCGGGCGGCGTGGCGGCCAACCGCGAGCTGCGGGTGCGCTTCACGGCCGAAGCCCAGGCGCAGGGGCTGCCGGTGGCTTTTCCTTCACTGAAACTCGCGACCGACAATGCCGCCATGATTGCCGCCGCGGCCTGGCCCAAGCTGGTGACGGGCGAATTCGCGGGCGAAACGCTGACGGCGGCCGCGGGATTGAAGCTGGGGGCTTGAAATCCCGGGTCCGGACACACGGACCCGGGGCACCCACGTTCATGAAGATGGAAGTACAAAATGCAGGTCCCTCCACTCACTTTGTTCGGTCGGGATGACACGGGTGGGCTATGACTTCGACCGGGATGACAAAGGCCGGCTATCGCATCAGTCGGAATGACAAAGGTTAGGGTTGTGGCGCTTTAGCGCGGGATGGCAACTTCTGGGGCGCAACTGCGGTTGGGACGGCACCTTTTTGTGGTGAGGCCATGCGGAAATCTACCTGATTCCGTGCCGCTGCTAGAATTTTCAGAGTACCCGCGATATTTTCTCTACCCTCTGCATGATTCGACTCTTCAATACTCTATCCGGCCAGATCGAAGCACTCACGCCCGCCGACGGGCAAACCTTCCGCATGTATGCGTGCGGGCCGACTGTGTATGACTACGGGCACATCGGCAACTTTCGCACCTTCTGTCATGTGGATGTGCTGCGGCGCGCGCTGCAACTGGAGGGCGTGACCGTGCGGCACGTGATGAACGTGACGGATGTGGATGACAAGATCATTCGCAACGCCACCAAGGCCGGCGTGCCGATCGGCGAGTACACGAAGAAGTATGAGCAGGCATTCTTTGAAGACCTGCATGCGCTGGGCGTGGCCGAGCCGGAGGTGATTGCGCGGGCAACCGAGCATATTCCGGCGATGGTGAAGCTGATTGAGCAGTTGGCCGCCGAGGACATCGCTTACAAGACCGAGGATGGGTCCTGGTACTTCCGCATTGCGCGCTTCAAGGACTACGGCAAGCTCTCAAAGAAAGATCTGACGGGCATCAGCGACGGCGCGCGCGTAGACGTGGACGAGTACGAGAAGGACTCGGCGCGGGACTTTGCGCTGTGGAAGTCGCCGAAGCCCGGCGAGCACTTCTGGGAGACGCCGCTGGGCGCAGGACGGCCGGGCTGGCACATTGAGTGCTCCGCCATGGCGATGGAGTATCTGGGCGAGTCGATTGATCTGCACGGCGGCGGCGAAGACCTGATGTTTCCGCACCACGAGAATGAGATTGCCCAGTCAGAGTGCGCCAGCCACAAGACCTTTGCGCGGCACTGGTTTCATGTGCGGTTTCTGCTGGTGGAAGGCCGCAAGATGTCGAAGTCCGAGGGCAACTTCTACACGCTGCGCGACCTGCTGCTGAAGGGCTACAAGGCCTCGGCGATTCGCATGCTGCTGATCTCAGTGCCCTACCGGCAGCAGTTGAACTTCACCTTTGAAGGACTTGCGGCCGAGACCACGGCCGTGGAGCGGCTGCGGACCTTTTACCAGCGCATGCTGGCCGCAACTCCCGCGGCAGAAAAGAATGCGGCGCTGAGCGCGGAGACAGAGAAGGCGCGGAAGGAATTTCGCGCGGGACTCGAAAACGACCTGAACACGGCAGAGGCGCGCGCGGCAATCTTTGACCTGGTGCGCGCGGGCAATGCGGCCGCCGATGCCGGCTTGCTCGGCGCGGAAAATGCCGCGGAGATTCTCGCCGTGTTGCGCGAGTTCGATTCCGTCTTCAACGTGCTCGAAGACCGCGACGCCGCCATCACAAAGTTTGCGCTGGACTGGGCCGAGCAGGAAGGCCGCCTGAACGAGGCCGCCCCCGAAGTGCTGGCGCAGCGCGGCTTGAGCGATGAGCAGATTCAGGCGCTGGTGGAGGAGCGCACGAAAGCCAAGCGGGCGCGGAACTTTGCGCGCGCCGACCAGATTCGCAACGAGCTGGCCGAGAAGGGCATCGTGATCGAGGATTCGAAAGACGGCGTTCGCTGGAAGCGGAAGTAGGCGCGGCTCAGGCTTCGTTCTCAACCGGAGCAGGCGCGGCGGCGGGCTTGCCGCTCTTCATCTGTGAAGAGGTGACCAGCGCGACCGAGGCGATGACGGCGACCATGCCGATGTATTCGGTCGGCTGCATGTGCTCATGCAGCACGAGCACGCCCAGGATGACGGCGACGACGGGGTTCACATACGCATAGGTGGCCACCTTGGCCACCGGCACGTGGTGAATGAGCCAGATGTAGCAACTGAAGCCGAGCAGCGATCCAAAGAGAATCAGGTAGCCGATGGCGGCGATGCTGTGCCAGTTCCAGATGGCCTGTGACCATTGCCACGTCGCGGTGGCCAGCACTACGTTGGCAAGGCCGGCCGCGCCCATCTCCCACCCGGCGGCGACCAGAGGCGGCACCGGCAACTGCATGTGCCGCGAGAGGACCGATCCGGAAGCGAAACTCAGCGCGCCGAGCAGCACGATGATGGCAGCGACAATCTGCATGGGGTTGCCGTGACGGGGCAGCAGCGCCTCATGAAAGCTGGGCCACAGCAGAGAGATGAGGGCCAGAAAGCCGAGGAAGAGTCCAAAGAGGCCGCGGCGGCGCAACTGCTCGCCTCCGCTGATGGCCTCAATCACGGCCACATAAAGCGGCACAATGGCAACAATGAGCGCGGCGAGGCCGCTGGCGAGATACTTCTCGCTCCAGACCAGGCCGACGTTGCCCATGAAGAGCAGCATGACGCCGAGCAGGCCAAGGCGCGCCATGACACTGCGCGCATAGAAGATTTTTTTGCCTCTGAGCTTGCAGAACAACAGCATGAGTGCCGCGCCGATGAGCATGCGCGTACCCGCCAGAATGGGCGCCGGCAGCAGGTGCACGCCGATGCTCATGGCGGTATAGGTGGCTCCCCAGAAGAAATAGACGCTGCCGAACGCCAGCAGAACGGCAAGCCGGGCCGGCCCAGCGTGAGAGGCAGAAGAAGGCATGGGCTGTCACCATCCTATCGTCTGCATGGAAGGACGGGGAAGGTGTACCGGTAGCGGGCGGCATCGCCAGGGACGCCGGCCAGGGCCGATCGCGCGGAACGAAAAACTCCATACCATCGGCCCCCGGCGCTCGATTGGCCCACCTGCGCTCTATTGCACAAACGTAGTGATGCTTTGCGCAGGCAATGAGTAGGTGAAGCTGCCGCCGCTCACCGTCACCGCGGACTGCTGTTGCAGTCCACCGGCAGAGGTGGTCTGCCACGGCGTCATGGAAGTCACGGTTGCGTTCTGGAGATTGAAGGTCTGGTTCAACGCCGCGCTGCCGGCATTGATGGCCACAATCACGTAGTGATTGCTGCCGGCATAGGCCGAGACATAGACATTGCTGGAGGGATTGGCGGTGGCGTTGTAGCGGTGATAGCCGGGCTGAATGAACCGGGAGAACTGCCCGAGGGCATCGCCATAAAACGTGGGCTGAGGATTGGCCGTGCTGGAGTCGATGAGCCCGTAGTTGACGTTGTCATTCGGATCGTTCCAGACCCACCACCAGACGTAGGCGTTGTACTGGCCGGTCACCATGGAGTTGTGAATCTCTTCGGCTGCGGAGAGGGCATCGGCCATGTCTGGCTGAGAGCCTGCGCCCGCCGCGGGCGTGAGATAGTGTTCCGTCATCCAGACATCTTTGCCGAGATTTTCTGCCTGGGTGTAGTAGGAGGGCTGCGATCCGTAGAGATGCCCGGCAACAATCGCGACCTTGCCGACGGCATTGGGGTCATTGAGCGTGGGCTCTGCCTGCGCGGGGTTGAACCCGTAAGACTCCGGCATGATGAGTTTTGTGGTCAGCGTGGAAGCATCATTGGCCACCCATGTGTCCATCTGCGCGGGTGTCCAGCTGCATGATTCATAATTCTGCCCGGCCGCAGCGGAGTAGTCCGGTTCATTCTGCATGGAAATGCCATAGAGCGTGATGCCATTGCTTTGGAAATACTGCACGAAGTCTTCCAGGTAGCTGGCGTAATCGGCGTAATGCGCGGGGTCAAGATAGCCGCCGCAAAGCCCGGCATGCGGGCATGCGGGCGAGCCGCTGTAATAGGGCTGGCTGGTGGAACTGGTTTTCCAGGCCACGGGCGGCGTCCAGGGCGAGGCGAACACCAGGGCGTTGGGATTGTCCGCCTCAGCCTGCTGCGCGTTGGTGAGCTCATCGGTCCACTGGCTGGTCACCCACTGGTTGCCGGCCGAGCCGCTGGGGTCAATGCGCACCCGCAGAATGCTGAGCCCGAGGCCATCGGCAGGGCTGAAGAGCGCCTTTGCCTGCGGCGCGGTGAGCGCGCCCAGAAAGGCCGTGGAGCCGCCAAAGCCGCGGATGACCTGATCGGCAGTTCCGAAGTCGACAGTGACTGCCGCGGGTGAACTTCCGCCGCCTGATCCCGAGCCGCCGCCGCCGCCGCCGCCCACGACTCCTGAGCCGTAGCCACTGCTCGCACTGCTGCCGCCTCCGCAACCTGCGAGGATGAGCAACGCTGTCATGGGGAAAAAAAGCCAGATTCTGCGCGCCACTGTGCTGCCTCCATTTGCCTTTTCCTGCTGTCCGGCGTGCATATGCCCGCACGACCAAAAGACCTTCAGAAAAATCGCTTTACTATTCGGTGCGGAAGTCTAATTGAAGGCATCTCGCACGCGCAAACCCCACTTTCATGGCAGTGCAAGCGCAGCCTGCGACCGGCAAATCCGCCTGTTCGCCGTGCTCTGAACCGGAGACTTCGGGCAACGCCATGCCATGAGCCGGGCGCTTTCCGCCCGCAGGAATTGCTTTCTTCCGGCCGTGCCCGCGTGCTACTCTTCAGCCAACGGAGAGCACGCCTGCCGATGCGCACCAAGCACATTCCGTACCCGGTAGCCTTCAGCCGCAAGAGCTGGAGCCGGTCGTTTGTGCGTTCCATTGCTCCCCGGCGTCATCTGCGCGTGCTGCCCACCCGCACGCGACCTAGCCTCTTCGGCAGCGATTAGTCACCGCTGCCCCGCCGTCTCCGCAGGCACGTGCGTGCTCTGCCCGAGATGCCGCCGGTAGAAGAGGACTCCTCTCGCACCAGCTTGTCGCCCGGAAAAACCCTTCCGTGGCCGATGGAAGACCTCACCCGGGCCCTGTTTGCCATCGCCGGCACCGACGTGCCGCACCCACCCGGCAAGCAACCCGCAGCCCTCAAGGAGAATTGACCATGACGCCGACCGAGACGCACGCAGAGCAGGACATTCGACACACCTACGGACCCAAGCTGGTCACCTCGCTGCCCGGCCCCCGCGCCAAGGAGATTGTGGCCGCCGATGACCGGCTGATCTCGCCCAGCTACACGCGCTCGTATCCCATGGTGGCCAGGCGCGGCCGGGGCGTGCGTGTGGAAGATGTAGACGGGAATGAGTTTCTCGACTTTGCCGCGGGCATTGCCGTGACCTCAACCGGCCACTGCCACCCGGAAGTGGTGACGGCGATTCAGCGCCAGGCCGCCGAGCTGATTCACATGTCGGGCACCGACTTCTACTACGAAAACATGGTGACGCTCGCCGAGCGGCTGTCGAAGGTGGCGCCGATGAAGGGCCCTCACCGCTTCTATTACGGCAACTCCGGCGCCGAGGCCGTGGAGTGCGCGCTGAAGATTGCCCGCTACCACACCGGCCGCCAGCACATCATCGCGTTTCTGGGCGCGTTTCACGGCCGCACCATGGGCGCGCTCTCACTGACGGCCTCAAAGCCGCAGCAGAAGCGCCGCTTTTCGCCGCTCGTGCCGGGCGTGACGCATGTGCGGTATCCGTATGCATATCGCGGCTGCAGCGGCGGCCCGCAAGAGGAAGAAGCCTTTGCGCTGGGCTGCGCGCGCTACATCGAAGACAAGCTCTTCAAGACGACGCTCGCTCCTGAAGAGGTGGCGGCGATCTTTGTGGAGCCGATTCAGGGCGAGGGCGGCTATGTGCCGGCGCCGAAGATCTTTTTGCAGGAGCTGCGGAAGATTTGCGACAAGCACGGCATTCTGCTGGTGGCCGACGAGGTACAGTCGGGCGCGGGCCGCACCGGGCAGTGGTGGGCCATTCAGGACTCAGGCGTGGAGCCGGACATTGTCTGCATCGCCAAGGGCATTGCCTCAGGCATGCCGCTGAGCATCTGCATGACCCGGGCCGAGATCATGGACTGGAAGCCGGGCTCGCATGCCTCGACCTTTGGCGGCAACCCGGTGGCGATTGCCGCGGCGCTGGCCACCATGGACGTGCTGGAGCGCGAGGGCATCGCCAATGCCGCCAAACGCGGCGGCGAAATGCTGGAGCGGCTGCGCACCTGGAAAGAGAAGTATTCCGTGGTGGGCGACGTGCGCGGGCGCGGACTGATGATCGGCGTGGAGTTTGTGAAGGACCAGAAGACGCGTGAGGTGGCGCCGGCGCTGCGCGACCGCATTGTGGACCTGTGCTTTGAGCGCGGCCTGCTGGTGCTCGGTTGCGGCGAGACCTCGATCCGCCTGGCTCCGCCGCTCATTGTGAATGAGCATGAGGCGAAGATTGCGCTCGATATCTTTGAAGAGAGCGTGGCGATCGCCGCGAAGGAGATGTAAAGGGAGCGCCCTGGTCTTTGATCCCGGGTCTGGACACACGGACCCGGGGCACCCTGCTATCGGTTTGGGGGATCAGGTTTTTCTGCTTCCATTCTTTCCATCGCCGCCGTTCTTCCGTTGGCGGCGCTGCTGCTGCCGCCGGTAGTTCTGGCGAAAGAGCATGCCCACCGCAAGAAAACCCGCCGCCACCCCGGCCTGTGCCAGCCCTCGCACCAGATAGTGGCGGTGCATGCTCAGCACGGCGTCAAAAAACCAGACGCCCGCGCCAATGAGCCAGATGAGATAGAAGAATCGATTCACTTTACTTTGGGATGCAGTGTACCGCGCCAGCCCGGCGGCTGGCTGTGGGGCGGTGAAAGCCTGCTTTTGCGCCCCACTGACCGCACAGGGCAGCCTGTGCTAGTATCCGTAGCTTCAAGGGATGCCGAGGCATTCGCGCGGCGAAAGCTTCACGCATCCTGAGAAAAATGAGGCCACATGCGCCGCCCGGCGCATGCGCGCGGAGTTCTCGATGGAACGGGATCCGCAGCACCGGCACACGCTCCACCCCGACGCCTTTCACGACGCCCGCCATCCATCCCTGTGCCTGCGCTCTCTTCCGCCCGATGTCTGTTTTTCATTCACTTGCGCCTGGGCCGCCGGGTCTGGGCCGTCCTCACAGAAAAGGAGCACCCATGAAAACCTATGCCAGCCAGGAGATTCGCAACGTAGCCTTAGCCGGGCATGCGCACAGCGGAAAGACCACGCTCATCTCCGCCATGCTGCATGCCGCGCGCGTGACTGCCAACCTGTGCCGCGTGGCAGACGGCTCGGCCATCACCGCCTATGACGAAGAGGATGTGGCCCGCGGCACCACCATGCACAACTGCGTCGCCTATGCCGAGTGGAACGGCGTGAAGATCAATCTGGTGGATACGCCGGGCTTTCATATGTTCGCGCCCGAGGCCCGCTCGGCCATGCTGCCAGTGGAGTCTGCCCTGATGGTGGTGCATGCCGTGAACGGCGTCGAAAGTATCACCGAGCGCGTGTGGAAGTATGCCGAAGAGTCGGCCATGCCACGCTCGATTGTGCTGAACCAGATGGATCACGCCCGCGCGGCCGAAAGCCATGAAGAAACACTCGCCGCGCTGCGCGAGCGCTATGGGCGAGCGGTGGTTCCGGTGCAGGTGCCATGGTTTCGCGAGAGCGTCTTTGCAGGCGTGGTGGACCTGATCACGATGCAGGCCTTTGCCTATGAGCCGATGGGCGACGGACGAGGCAAGATTGTGGAGATTCCTGCCGAGCTGGCCGATACCGCAAAAGAAGCGCACGAGGCGCTGGTGGAACTGGTGGCCGAGGGCAAGGACGAGCTGATGGAGGAGTTCTTTGCCGAGGGCACGCTGCCCGAGCAGCACCTGATCACGGCGCTGCATGAGGCGATTCGCGAAGACCGCATCTTTCCGGTGCTCTATGCGAGCGGATTGACGGAGGTCGGCGCCGATCATCTGCTGGATTTTCTGAAGGTCTATGCGCCATCGCCATTGGAGCGCCAACCGGTGGCCGCGCGCGCCCGCGCCACCATGGCGCAAGCAGCCGGCAATGGGCATGCCGACGCAGCCCAGGCTGCGGCAGAGGCGGCCGAGGGAGAAATTGTGCTGCGCCGCGTGGACAATGACGAGCCGCTGGCGCTGTATGTCTTCAAGACGATGACCGATCCCTTCGCAGGCCGCATCAGCTTCTTCAAAGTCTTTTCCGGCTGCCTGAAGAATGATGCGAGCGTGGTCAATTATTCGCGAGGCACGACGGAGAAGCTCGCGCATCTCTCGGTCATGCAGGGCCACACCGCCGAAGCGGTCGCGGAACTGCATGCGGGTGACATTGGCGCGGTGGCCAAGCTCAAGGACACAGCCACCGGCGACACGCTCGGCGAGAAAGGCCATGATGTGCTGTTTGAGCCGGTGCCGATGCCCGAGCCCGCCATGACCTGGGCGATTGAGCCACGAAGCCGCTCTGATGAAGACAAGCTGGCCCCGGCCGTACACAAGCTGATGGAGGAGGATCTGCTGATGCGCTTCTTCCGCGATCCGCAGACCAATGAATTTCTGATTGCGGCGGCGGGGCAGCCGCACATCGAGTCCCTGGTGGCCAAGCTCAAGAAGCGCTACCACACCGAGGTGACGCTCAAACCGCCCAAGGTGCCGTATCGCGAGACGATTCGCGGCAGCGCCGAGGCGCAGGGCCGCCACAAAAAGCAGACCGGCGGCCACGGGCAATATGGCGACTGCAAAATTCGCATGGAGCCGCTGGAGCGAGGCGCGGGCTTTGCCTTTGCGAATGAGATTTTTGGCGGCGCGATTCCGCGGCAGTTTGTTCCGGCAGTTGAGAAGGGCATTCAGGAATCGGCGGCGCGGGGCTACCTGGCAGGGTTTCCGGTCGTGGACTTCAAGGTGACGCTCTACGACGGCAGCTATCACGACGTGGACTCCAACGAGTTGTCATTCAAAATGGCCGGGCGGCTGGCTTTTCGCAAATGCATGGAGCAGGCGCGGCCCGTGCTGCTGGAGCCGGTGATGGCGGTGGAAGTGGAAGCGCCGGGCGAGTTTGCCGGCGCGCTGATGTGCGACCTGAACCAGCGCCGCGGGCGCGTGCAGGGGCAGATGCAACGGCACTCCGGCGACGGCATGGTGATTCAGGCGCAGGTGCCCATGGCCGAAATGCTCAACTACGGCCAGACGCTCACCGCGCTGACCCAGGGGCGGGGCAGCTTTCACATGGAGATGGACCACTATGACGTGGTGCCGCAGAGCATCGCGGAAAAAATCATCGCTGGCGCCCGCAAACCGGCCGAAGATGACGAGGCGGCGTAACCCGGAAGGGCTGCCATCTTCCACTGAAAGGCCCACAGCTTGCCGATGTGGGCCTGCAGCGAGCACTTTGATGAAGTAAAAGTCATGCCGCCGCGACAAATATATACATGCGTGTATGTATATGCTGGAAGTACGGGCGAGGGATGCCCGTCGTATGTCCACAGTGCTCGAACAATTTGCTCCTGCCGGTTCGCGGCAGGCGATGCGCAGCGAGGCAACTCGCAAGGCGCTGCTGGAAGCGGCTCGCAAGATATTTGCCCGGGATGGATTTGAGGCCGCCCGCATTGAAGACATTGCCGCCGAGGCCGGGCGCAGCCGGGGGGCGTTCTATGCGAACTTCGCCAACAAGGAAGCGGCGATCTTCGCGCTGCGCGATCAGTCTCTGGCCGAGTATGAAGCCGAGATGCTGCGCCTGCAGGCAGAGGCCGTTCCCCCTGAAAAGCAGCTTGAGCACTTTGAGCAGTGGATAGCCAAACGCATTCCCGACGCCGGGCAGATTCTGGTGCAACTGGAGTTCAAGCAGTTTGCCGCCCGGCACCCTGAACTGCGCCGCAAGCTGCTGCTGGAGCATCTGCGCAAGCAATGCAAGGTGGAGTTGGAGTGCGTGGAGGGCCGTCTGCCCAGCCTGAACGGCCCGGTGACGCGCGAGCAGCAGCAGCGGATGCTGCTGGTGGAATCTGTGCTGGAAGGGCTGGCGCTCAATCACCAGTTCAGCCCGGAGCTGCTGCCCGAGGAGACGCTGCAGCCGATGGTCCATCTGCTCTTGAACGCGGCGCTGGACTGGCGCAGCGGTTCCACCGAGCCCGCGCTGGAAGCTGCCTCAGAGTGAAGGCCCCGGCGGCGGCGCATTCGAGGCCTGACGCAGGGGCGGAATCGCCGGCGGCAGCTCAAAGATAATGCGGTTGCGCGGCACATCAAAAATCACCCGCCGGTAGCTGCCGAGCACCGAGGTTCCAATCACGCCGCAAACGTCGCGCCTTGTCACCAACGGCTTGGTCTGCATCAGAAATGCAATGAAGCGCACCACCATGATGTTGCCCATGGTCATGGAGCCGAGCACGCCCGGGCGCACCGGGAAGAGTCCGCCCAGCCCATAAGCCTGCCCGGACTTCATCTTAAGAAATGAATTGTCGAGATGGGTTCGATGCGCATACTGCGGATAAAGCAGCAGCGTGGCGTCGCTGCCCGTATCGACCTCGACGCGCGCGTTGCGCGTGAGCTGCGTGACCGTGGCCACCGTGATGGGGATGGTGGGGACGTTGCCCTTGCGGCTGAGGGCCATGATCTCGCCGCCGCCGTGATAACGAAAACTTCTCGCCGGCCATAAGGTGATCTGGCTGGTTTCAAAATTGATGCCCGTCACAAAGCGGCGAAGCAGCGGATAGCCGAGAATGCCATCGATCGGATGCCTCATGTCGGAGGCCAGCCCATGCAGATCCACAATCGCAAGCGTATCGGCGATTGGGTGATTGTCGAGGCGCACATCCACATGCTGCGCTCCGGCAATGGAGACCTTGCCCCCGCCCAGGCCGAGGTCGCGGGCGCGCGTAATTTTTTCAACCGGAATGCCGAGCTGGCGTGAAACCCCAAGGTCGAGAATGTTGGCGCTAGTGCCGGTATCCACCAGAAAGATGAGCCCCGCGTGCCCGTTGACCGAGACGGTGACATACAGGTGGTGCTCAAAGTACTGGAAAGGCACCGAGAAGCTGGCGCTTTCATCAGTAAACGGCGGCGTAGGATGGGGGCCGATGCGGTCGCGCAGCGAAGCCGCAAAGACCGGTGAAATCAGAGTACACAGAACGAGGAAAAGGAACGAAGACCGGATGGGCTGAAGCACATCTCTCACCTCCGCGTGGCTGGCGCGCGGCGCAGAAGCCACGGTGAAATGCATTTGTGCCTGTCACGGGAGGATTGGCAAGAGAATTCAACCGGTATTTGCGCCGCGTGACAACTGTCACGGCCGATTACTGACAGACGGCACTGCAAACCGCGACGCCCCGGCGCGATGCTGAGAGTGTAAGGAGGAACCCGCGATGCCATCCATGACACAGCCCCTGCGCCACTTCTCTCAGGCCGCCTCATTCCGCCGCAGGCTCCTGCAATGGGGCCATCCCCTGCATAGCGAAGATCCGCTGGTCAGGCTGTAGCGCGGCTGGGGCTTGCGTTAGCGGCCGCGGGAATTCTGCTGCCTATGCAGCCGCCTGGGGCGCACTGGGATGCGCCCTGCTGGGACTCTGCTCCCTGTGGGAGCAGGAATAGCCCGCGTTACTGGCCTATGTATAACTCAATTGGCGAGAAGCCAATCTGGTGCGTTTTGTTATCCACGCGCAAAAAGATAGGCGTGGAGCCGCCATTGATATCGACGCCCATCACCACCCCATTGCCGACATGCTTGGCCACAATGATGCGGTGGCTCTTGATGACGCCATAATCACTGTGCGGGCCCCAGTCGCGCTGGAAGGCCGCAAAGTTGTAAAGCTTGTAGCGGTCAGGGTGCTGCTGCCACTGAAAGTCGTTGTTCCACTGGCCATAGGCTTTTTGCAGGTTGCCAGCCTGCACATCATCCAGAAACAGATTCACGCGATGATCAGAAGGCCAGTTCCAGAGCTGCCAGGGAAAATCGAGCACGTAGAGAATGGTTCCGGTAAAACCGGCAAAGAAGAGCACCACGGCAGCAATGGAGATGCGCTTGATCCAGAGTGCGCGGCGCGCATTGAATGGCGGAGCATCGAGCAGAGTCATATTTTTCTTTGCGCTCCTGTTGGGTGCGTAGAAGTGGAGCGCGAGGCTCCCTCTGTTGTATCTGACACCGCCGGGGGCGGAAGGGTTTCTTCAAAAGCTGTTAAAGGCTGTAGCGGTTGCGATCCTGCTCGGCCCGGCGCTCACGCGCCAGCTCAATCAGCCGGTCAATGAGCTTCGGGTACGGCAACCCGCTCGCCTCCCACAGCTTAGGGTACATGCTGATGGAGGTAAAGCCGGGCAGCGTATTGATTTCATTCAGATAGATGCGGCCCGAGGCGCCCGGCTCCATCAGGAAATCGACCCGGGCCAGCCCGGCGCAGTCGCAGGCGCGGAAGGCCGCGACAGCCATCTCGCGAATCTGCCTGGACTGGGCCTTGGTCAGTCTGGCCGGAATGATGGGCACCGAGCCCTCGCTGAGATATTTGGCCTCGTAGTCGTAGAACTCCTTGCCGGGGACGATTTCGCCGACCACCGACGCTTCCGGAGCATTGTTGCCCAGCACGGCGACTTCCAGCTCGCGGGCCTTGCCCGGTTTTCCCCGGGCTCCACGCCCGCCGACTGCCTGCTCCACCACAATTTTGCGGTCAAATCCGGCGGCCAGTTCGATGGCGGCTTTCAACTCTTTGCGGTCGCGCGCCTTCGAGATGCCGACCGAGGAGCCAAGATTCGCCGGCTTCACAAACACGGGATACTTGAGCGCCGCCTCAATCTGCGTGGTGATTTTGCGCGGATTTTTCTCCCACTCGGGGCGCAGAAAAGTGACGTGCCGGGTGATGGGCAGCTTCGCGGAGGCGAAGAGCCGCTTCATGATGTCCTTGTCCATGCCGGTGGCCGAGCCCAGCACGCCCGAGCCGACGTAGGCGATGCCGGCGAGTTCCAGCAGCCCCTGGATGGTGCCGTCTTCGCCAAAGGTGCCGTGCAGCACCGGGAAGATGACATCGAGCTGGAGCGCCTGCCGCGCAGAATCGGCGGCAAGCGTGCTGGCTTGGGTCTCAAACGGCACCAGCGCGCCCTGGCTGGCTTGCTGGGGTACCGGCGGAACGATGACGGCCTCGCCCTTCGCCAGCACGGCAGCGCCGGGTGTGGTGTCCGGATCGCCGGCGCGCAGTGGGCGCGGCTCGGCTTTGGCGCTGCCGTTGGCCAGCAGCAACTCGGCCGCATCCGCCGTCACCCAGCGGCCCTGCTTGGTGATGCCGATGGGCACCACCTCATACTTTTTGCGGTCAATGGCTTTGAGAATCGAGGCCGCGGAGAGCAGCGAGACTTCATGCTC